>JAESGO010000007.1_pt1 | contig 380550 bp, 334 predicted proteins | sample 9269701 | NCBI WGS metagenome assembly JAESGO01 (sample SAMN15720690, study PRJNA650881) | algae metagenome | isolation source: Hormoscilla sp. CMT-3BRIN-NPC48 and co-occurring heterotrophs from... | place: USA: Clark Mountains Wilderness, California | collected 2010-04-18
CGCCAGGGCGCGGGCGAGACGGGGGCTGCCGCCTCCCAGGTGCTGGCCGCCGCCCAGGAGCTCGCCCGGCACTCCAACGACCTTGGCCGCGAAGTCGATACCTTCCTCACCAACGTCAAAGCCGCGTAACAGGCAGGCTTGTTGATCGCGCAGCGGCCCGGATCGGCGATCCGGGCCGCTTTTCTTTGAGCGGCTCGGCCGACGGCGTCCCGCGGGGCGGCTGCATGGGCTTGAGCCGGGAGGATGACAGGCCGGGCGGTCCACCTTATGTGCTGATATATCGATGCCTGATGGGACCCGATGACGCCCGAGACCCGCTCTTCATCCCGCGGCTTCTACGCCGTTCTCGTCGCTTCAGCTCTGTACTTGGCGCTGGTTCTGAACCGCTGGGCCTTCACGGAGCTTGGACCGGCGAGCTTTGGGCGGGTCTGGCATCTCTTCGTGAGCTACTGGGATTTCGGCGTCATCCGCCGGAGCCTTCTCGGCACCGTGCTCGACACCTTGCAGGCGAGGGCGCTCTTCGCCAACGACTACCACTATGCCTACACGGTTCATCTCGCGCAGCTTGCGGCCGCCTTCGGTTTTGTGACGCTCGTCCTGCGGCGCGGATCGGTCCCAAAGGACGCGGGACTGGCCGCCATCGTCCTGGCCTCACCGGCCTTCCTGCTGCAGGCCGCCTATACGACCGGATCGCAGGACGTGACAATCCTGCTCCTCGTCCTTCTTGCGGTGTTCTATGCGCCGGGCCTCGCCGCCGCGACGTTGCTCTGCTTGGTCGGGCTGCTGATCCATGAAATCTTCTTGTTCTGCGTGCCGTTGATCCTCGTCCTCCATGCGCTGGCGCCCTGCCATCGTGACGACCGCGCGGCAACGGAGCACCTGCGCCGCAGCCTCATCCCGCTCGCAATCATCGCTGCGGCGTTCGTCGTCATCTCACAGGGCGGCCGCGTTGCCATGGACCAAGCGGCTTTCGAGGCCATCATGGCGGCAAGAATGCCGGACGCGGCCGGCATCCATCCCCTCTGGAGCGGCTATTTCGAGGTCTCGTCGGGTGCTGCGGCCAATATGAGCGCTGCCCTCGGCCAGAGCTTGTCCCGCCACTGGGCCTATCTTCTGCTTCCCATCGCCTATTGCGCTCTTCTGTGTGCGTTCGCGACACGCGCGTTCCGCTCCCATGGGATCGTCGCGCAGGCGCTCGTGGCGCTGAGCACGCTCACTCCTCTCGTCATCACGCTGGTCGCCACGGATGTCTATCGGTGGATCGGTCTGTCCGCGAGCCTGAGCCTCGTGGCGCTGCTGCAAGCGCTGACCTGGGGCGGGGCCGCGCCGCGGCATCTGGTCCCGATCCTTCTGCCCTTCTCGCTCTTGGCCCCCTTCGGCGCCTATCCTTGGGAGCGGCCCTTCCCGGTCCACCAAGCGGTGCTGGAGCGATGGTTCTGATCGGGTGATCACCGGAGCGGACGCAGAGCCGCTCGAGGCGGGCGCGTCTGCGCCTCTCGCGATTCCATCCCACGCTTGCGGGCTCCGCCGCGACCGACAGAATGCCCTGCGTGGGGCCTTACCCCACGCTTGCGGGCTCGGGCGCGATCGACAGGCCGCTTTGCAGGGAGAGGAACAGGCGGCGCAGCTCCGCCACCTCCTGCTCCAGGCTTTGAACGCGCTGCTTCAGGTCGGTCTCGGACGCTTCCTCGCTCCCATCGACCGCCTGGGGCAGGAACTCGACGCCGATTTCCTCTTCCGTGCGCCAGCGAACGACGACCGGATAGGTGCGCTCCTTGAGCACGATGTAGAGATCGAACCGATCCGGCACCATCTCGTGCTTGGAGATCCACAGCCGCGCGCCCGCCTCCGAGATGTCGCGCACGATGCAGTCCATCACGGACAAGTTGTTGGGGAAGATCACCTTGGCTCGCAGATAGCTCCGCAGGCGAGGCGACGAGCGCTGGTTGGTCATGCGCGATCCTGACAGCACGGCATTGCGGTGAAGGAACGCGGGGCGCTCCCGATACGACACACTAACCACGCTGCGCTAACGAAGCGTTTCCGCCCGGTTGCACCCGCGTCCGCATCGTACAACGCAACTTTGGCACAAGTTGACGCACAGTAACCTGTTCTTCACCGAAGCCTTGTTGGATCGCCACCATTGTATGAGGTTTTCAATGGACGGCTCCCCCTTGCCCCTGCAGTTCGGCACGCTTTCGGCCCTCGATCTCGATCGGTGCGATCCGGACGTGCTCGACACGCTGACCTTTGGGGTGGTCGGTCTCGATCATGCCGGCGACGTGGCCGTCTACAATGCCACCGAGGCGCGCCTGGCGGGCCTCTCCCGCGACGGAGTTCTGGGCAAGCACTTCTTTCACGCCGTGGCGCCCTGCATGAACAACTACCTCGTGGCGCAGCGCTTCGACGACGAGCGGGTTCTCGATGCCACCATCGATTACGTGCTCACCTTCCGCATGCGGCCGACGCCCGTGAAGCTGCGCCTCCTTCAGGCACCCGCGGCGCGCCTGCGCTACATCCTCATCCAGCGCTGAGGGCCGCGCGTCTTGGACCAGTTGTCGTCCCTGTCGGATCTACCGGCCGACGTTCTGCCGACGATCGGCGGAGGTGTGTGATGGACCTGATGCCGTCCCTGTCGGAACTCCAGTCCGAGAACGAGTCGCTGCTGGAATTTCTCTATGTGTGCCCGGTCGGGCTCGCGCGGATCGCCGTGGACGGCACGGTGGAGATGATGAACCCGCACGCGGCGCAGATCCTGCTGCCCATCGCGAAATCGCCGATGATCCAGAACCTGTTCACCGTGCTCGAAGGCTGCGCGCCCGAGATCCGGAACAGGATCGAGAGCTTTGCCGAGAGCCGCGGCACGGTGTTCGAGGGACACCGGATTCACGCTGGCGCCGTGGACGACCGGGAGCCGGTCATTCTCTCCTGCACGGTGATCAAGCTCGACTCCCAGCGGCTGATGGTGGTCATCAGCGACATATCCCGACAGGTCGTTCAGGAGCGGCGCCTCAGGCAGACGGAGGCGTGGTTCTCGGCCATCCTGAGCGGCGTCAACGATTTCGCGCTCCTCACCCTGGATGCCAACGGACGCATCGACGGCTGGAACGCATCCGGATTGCGGCAGACGGGCTATTCGGCGCCCGAGGTGCTGCGCCGAACGCTCAACCTGTTCTACTACCCGGACGAGGCAATCCAAGGCCGCGCCCTGCAGCAGGTCGATCTCGCGCGCCGGGACGGCTGGCACATCGACGAGGGCTGGCGGCGGCGCAAGGACGGCAGCCGCTACTGGTGCCAAAGCCTCGTCTCCGCCCTGAAGGAGGATGACGGGCGCGTCACGGGGTTCTCCGTGGTGCTGCGCGACGTCACCGAGCGCAAGTCCAACGGGGACGAGCTGCGCAAGCTCCTCACCACGGATCACCTCACGGGTGTCAACAACCGCGCCCGCTTCTTTGAACTCGCCGAGGCCGAGGAGGCTCGCTGGACCCGTTACAGCCAGCCGCTCTCGGGGCTCATGATCGACGCGGATCATTTCAAGAGCATCAACGACGAGCACGGGCACCATGCGGGCGACGCGGTGCTGCGGGCGCTCGCGGAGACCTGCCGCGGCATGCTGCGCTCGGTCGACGTTCTCGGCCGTCTCGGCGGCGAGGAATTCGCGATCCTGCTGCCGACCCTCGACGCCGAGGGAGCGCTCCTCGTGGCGGAGCGCCTGCGCCAGGAGATCGCCAACTCCCGCGTGGAGGTGGACGGCAAGGTGCTGCGCTACACGGTAAGCATCGGCTGCGCCACCATGGGAGGCCGCGTCTCCAACACGAGCCGCCTCCTTCAGGCTGCGGACGAGGCGCTCTATCAGGCCAAGCGCAGTGGTCGCAACGCAGTCGCAGCCTATTCGCCGCATCGGGCGGTTGCCTGAGGCGCATCGCACCGATGCCTCTGCCCCGGGACGCCGTCGCCTATGCTCTCGAGTCGAAGCTGAGAGCCGAAATCGCGAGCGCCCGCCGCAGCACCGGCGGGCCCGCCCTGTCCCCGGAACGCTGGACCGACGACACCTCGCTCAGCGACGACGGCGCACCGGGCACCGGCTCCGATTCCCTCGAACGCCTGTGGCTCGCCGCCGCCGTCAACGAGATGGTCCATCTGGATGCCTTGGGCCGCCACGAGGAACTCCCGGCGCTTCAGCGCTTCGGGGCGTGGGTGGACCTGGCCGGCGAGGCCCTGGCGCGGGATGGCGCGCAGGTCACCTTCGTGACCTCCGGCTCCATGGGCGAGCCGAAGCGCTGCACCCATGCTCTCAGCGATCTCGATGAGGAGGTGCGCCATCTGGCCGACCTCTTCGTCGGCCGCGAGCGCATCGTCGGGGCGGTGCCGGCGCATCACATCTACGGTTTCCTGTTCACGGTCCTCCTGCCGGCCCGGCTTGAGCGACCCGTCGTGACGCATGCCCAGGCCGGCTCTCTGCGATCCCGCGATCTCGTGGTGTCGTTTCCGGATCATTGGCGCTTCCTCGAGCGCTCGCTCACGGCGATCCCGCCGGACGTCGAGGGCGTCACCTCGACGGCGCCGTGTCCGCGCGATCTCATCGCCGCGCTCGTCGTGAAGGGCTTTGCGGGCCTGACGGAGGTCTATGGATCCTCGGAGACAGCGGGCATCGGAACGCGCCGCTATCCCGAGACCCATTACCGCCTCATGCCCCATTGGCGTGTCGACCAGGCTCATCCGGACGACGGCACGGCACTCCTGCGCGAGGATCGCCGCTTTGCGCTCATGGACCGGATCGACTGGGCCGATGCGACGCGGTTCACGGTCGCGGGGCGGCGCGACGAGGCCGTGCAGGTCGGCGGTGTGAACGTCTACCCCGAGCGTGTCGCGCGGCTGCTGCGGGAGCACCCTGCGGTGGCGGAGGCCGCCGTGCGCCTCATGCGCGCCGAGGAAGGCACGCGCTTGAAAGCGTTCGTGGTGCCCAAAGACCAGACCGCCGATTTGCCAGCGCTCGACCGGGATCTGCGCACCTGGATGGCCGGTGTTCTCTCCGCACCGGAACGACCCGCCTCCCTCGCCTTCGGTCCGGTCCTGCCGCGCAACCCCATGGGCAAGCTCACAGACTGGGATGCGGGCGCCACCGGCTAGAGTTTCACTGCGCGACGGTCGGCGCGCGAACACCCGCGGATGCGGCCATGGCCGACCGAGCGTCCCTCGGCCTCGTCGTCAGTGCGCGAACACCTGCGAACGCGGGAAGATCGAGTTTCCGACGACCGCCTGCACGATTGCGGCCGCGATCTTGTCGCCGCCCTTCGCGGACGGCTCGATCGGGTTGGCGTAATCGCTCGGCTCGTTGCACAGGAGCCGCAGGTCGATGAGAGGGAGACGCCGCCCGAAGGCCTCCCGCGTGATCACGTCGTTGAAGAGCGCGAGGCCCGTCACCACGAGCCGCTGTTCCTGCGGGTCCGGGAAGCGGGCGTCGTAGATGGTGCAAAGCACGGTCGGCAACCGGCGTTCGAGCACCGCGTCGAGGGTGGTCCGGTAATCGGCCGCGAATCCGTCCTGCTCGGCAGCGAGAAGGCGGACCGCTTCGGCCACCGATTGGGCCGGCTGCCGCAGGATTCCGGCGCGACGCAAGGCATCGTTGCCGCCGACGCTTAGCACGAGATGGGTCGCATCGTCCGGCACGCGGGCCAGCTGCCGGTCCACGTCGCGGGTCACCGCCCCGTCGACCGCGCGCAGCGAGGCACGCCAGCCCGCCGGGAGCCGGGCCTCGACCTGGCGCACCACGTCAGGCTCGCCCGGCACATAGGCGGCATTGTCGAAGATGGAATCGCCGAGGAGAACGACGTGACTCATGCGGCAGCTCTGTCCTGAAAAAAGCGGCCCGGCGCGTCATGCCGCCGGGCCCGCCTCTTGAGATGCTCGTCGGCCTTAGCAGGTGGTCTTGCGCTTGACCGTGGTGTCGCCGAACTCGTCGGTCTTCGCTGTGGTCTTCGACTTGCAGCCCACGCTGCCCGTCGTCACGACCTTGCGCTTCGTGACGACAGCCTCGTCGTCATCCTCGATATCCACCGAGCGCTGCTTCACCACGGTGCTCGAGCCCGTCACGCCTTCCTTGCGGATGACGGTGGTGTCCTGCGCGAAAGCCGTGGTGCCGATCACCGACGCGGCCAAGATCAAAGCCAGTTTCTGCATCGTTCACTCCTCACGCGATTGCGTTCGGCAGTTGAACGCGACGTTTCGCTGCAGGGTTCCAGCGTCATCTACTCTGGATGCGTTCGCCTGCAGTCATCGCTCGCAACGGCAAAGGTGCCGACGACAAGCCAAGCAGTAGACTGGTGATCCCACTGGAGATGAACGGAAATTCAGGTTCTCCGTGACAGTCGCGAATACTGGAACAATAAGGAACCAACACGCCCTCCTCATGTTGGTCACGCACATGCGTTCTTGTGGAGTCCAACCATGTTCAAGAAGAGCCTCATGGTCGGCATCGCGGCCCTCACCATGGGCGGCGCTTTGGCGACCAGCACGAATTCCGCGCAGGCCCAGGTCTATTTCGGCACGGGCTATTACGGCGGCTACGCCCCGGTCGGTTACCACGGGGGCTATTACGGCGGTTACCGGTCCGTCGGGTACTACGGCGGCTACCGGCCGGTCGGCTATTACGGTGGACATTACGGCGGCTATCGCCCCGTCGGCTATTACCGTGGCTATGCCCCGCAGGCCTATGGCTACCCCTATTACCGCCGCCGCTCCAATGGCGGCGCGGTCGCGGCCGGCCTCATCGGCGGCCTCGCTCTCGGCGCCATCGCGGCCAACGCGGCGCGGCCGGTCTATTACAACCGCCCGGTCTACAGCGACTGCTTCGTGGAGCGTCGGCGCACCGTCAACCGCTACGGCAACGTGGTGGTCCGCCGGGTCCGCGTCTGCGACTGACCCGGTCCTCATCGACGGTTCGGAAAGCCCCGCCTTGGCGGGGCTTTTCACATTGGGCGGCCCTGCACCCGGCGGCGGCCGTTGATGCCCGTCGCCGGACAGGCTAGAGCCTCGCCATTCTCACCCATGCGAGCGGGCTGTCATGACCACGCGTTTCCACCGGGGCGACCTGCCCGCGACCTACGAACCCGGCACCGCCATCGCGGTCGACACCGAGACCCTCGGCCTCAATCCTCACCGGGATCGTCTCTGCGTGGTGCAGATCTCCACCGGGGACGGCACGGCGGACGTGGTGCAGGTCCTGAAGGATGGGCCGCGTCCCGAGAACCTCATCCGCGTGCTCGGGGACGAGAGCGTGCTGAAGATCTTCCACTTCGCCCGCTTCGACTTGGCTGTGCTCTTCCATCACCTCGGGGTGATGCCCCGGCCGGTCTATTGCACCAAGATCGCCTCCAAGCTCACCCGCACCTATACGGACCGGCACGGCCTCAAGGATCTCCTGCGGGACCTTCTCTCGGTCGAGATCTCGAAGCAGCAGCAATCCTCCGATTGGGGGGCCGAGACGCTCTCCCAGGCACAGATCGAGTACGCGGCCTCGGACGTGCTGCACCTCCACGCCCTCAAGGCCCGGCTCGATTCGATGCTGGAGCGGGAGAACCGGGTCGGGGTCGCCCATCACTGCTTCGATTTCCTGCCGACGAGGGCCCAGCTCGATCTTCTCGGCTGGCCCGAGACCGACATCTTCGCCCATGCCTGAACGGGCTGCGGGCGGCTCTGCGCTTAAGGTTGACGGTCCGTTAATTGTTTCGACACACAGTCGCGAAGCGCGTACCTTGGCCGTAGGCGCCGGCGGAGCGTCATAACTTCGCCACGCCCGTCCCCCACTGGGCGCAGGTCGATGCGGCACAAGGCGACATTCTAACGAAAGGCGGACCAGGTGGCACGGGGGCAGGCCTCAGGCATGGCGACGAGCAACATGGCGGGCGCACCCGCCCTGCGCACCCGCGCCTTCGCGCAGGCGCGCCGCCACTCCCGGTGGGTTCGGTTCTACAAGGTCGTCATCCCGACCGGCGCGCTCGGCGCGGTCCTCATCCTCGGCCTCTACACCATCTTCGACCCGTTCCGCCGGATCGAGGGCCTCACGGTGGGCCCTGTCTCGGTTTCGGGCACGCAGGTGACCATGGAGGCCCCGAAACTCACGGGCTTCCGGAACGATTCCCGCCCCTACGAGGTGACCGCGAGCGCCGCGACCCAGGACGTGCGCAAGCCGAACCTCGTGGAGCTGAAGGACCTCAAGGCCCGCATCGTCACCGACGACCAGGGCAACGCGGCGCGGCTCGAGGCCGTGTCCGGGGTGCTCGACACCCAGAAAGAGCAGATGCAGCTGCGCGAGAGCGTCCGCGTGAAGACCGATGGCGGGCAGGACGTGAAGCTCCGCTCCGCCTTCGTGGATTTCAAAGCCGGCACCGTGGTCTCCAACGAGCCCGTCACGGTGAACCTCGGCAATGGAATCATCGAGGCGAAGGGCCTCGAGGTGAAGGAGAACGGGAAGATCCTCCACTTCAAGGGCCGGGTCTCCACCGTCTTCGAAGGCAGCGAGGTCCAGCCGCCCGTCGCGATCACCACGACGGGCACGCCGGCGCCCGCCCGGTCGGCCGATGCGGCCGCCGCCCCGCCGGCTCCCCCGCGTCCTTGATCGGGCGATCCGCCATGACCGAACCTTTTTCCTGCGAGCCCCCGTCCTTGAGGGTACCCCCTATGACAAAGACCCTGTCCATGGCTGCCGCGCTCCTCCTCGCGGCCTGGCCCGCGGCCGCCCAGACCGGCGGTGCCGCGAAGGACGGCAAGCCCGCGGCTTTCGGCGCGCTCGGCTCCAACAAGGAGCCGATCAAGATCGATGCCGACAAGCTCGACGTGTTCGACCGGGAGAGCCGGGCGGTGTTCGAGGGCAACGTGGTGGCGGTCCAGGGCGACAGCACCATCAAGTGCACGACGCTCACCGTGTTCTACGAGCAGAACCGCCAGGGTGCCGCGACCGCCGGCGCAACCACCGGCGCGACCGGGGCGGCCCCGCGTCCGACCCCGGCGGCCGCGTCGGGTGCGGGCCCCACGGGCGACAACCAGATCCGCAAGATCGACTGCAAGGGCCCGGTCACCATCGTCTCGAAGACGCAGGTGGCCACGGGCGACAACGCCACCTTCGACCGGGTGGCCAACAAGGTGTTCCTCATCGGGAACGTGGCCCTGAGCGATGGGCCGAACGTCACCCGCGGCGAGCGGATCGTGTACGATCTCAATTCCGGCGTCGCGAATGTGGAGACGAAGCCGGGCGGCCGCGTGAAGGCGCTCTTCGTGCCGGGCAGCAACCCCGAGGGCGCGGGCGGCGCGGATGCGGCCAAGCCGAAGCCGGGCGCGCGTCCCGGGGCCCCGGCCACCAACTAGGCTCAAGCCCCACGCCTCCCGATGTCGTCTCCTCTGCAACCCGGTGACCCCGTGAAATCCTTCTTCGGCCGCGCCCCCGAACCCCAGCCGGTGCCCACCGCCGGCGTCGCGAAGGCGCGCCTCCTCGATCAGCCCATACCGGCGCCCGCGATCCGGCCGAGCGAGGGCGCTTTCGGCGGTCCGGGCATCCTGGCCGTGAAGGGGCTCCAGAAGAGCTATCGCAGCCGCACGGTGGTGCAGGATGCGGCGCTCAACGTGCGCACGGGCGAGGCCGTGGGCCTGCTCGGCCCCAACGGCGCCGGCAAGACCACGATCTTCTACATGATCACCGGACTCGTTCAGGCGGATCGGGGCGTCATCAGCCTCGATGGCCATGAGGTCACGAACCTGCCCATGTACCGCCGGGCGCGCCTCGGCATCGGCTACCTGCCCCAGGAGGCCTCGATCTTCCGCGGCCTCAACGTGGAGGACAACATCCGCGCCGTGCTGGAGGTGGTGGAGCCGAGCCGCAAGCAGCGGGAGCGCAAACTCGACGCGCTTCTCGACGAGTTCAACATCACACGGCTGCGCAAGGCTCCCTCCATCGCGCTCTCGGGCGGCGAGCGGCGGCGCTGCGAGATCGCCCGGGCGCTCGCGGGCGAGCCCACCTTCATGCTCCTCGACGAGCCCTTCGCGGGCATCGATCCGATCGCGGTCGGCGACATCCAGAACCTCGTCCGGCACCTCACCCGCCGGGGCATCGGCGTGCTCATCACGGACCACAACGTGCGCGAGACGCTCGGCCTCACCGACCGGGCCTACGTGATCCATTCGGGCCGCGTGCTCACCGAGGGGCGGCCCCACGAGATCGTGGCGAACGAGGACGTGCGGCGCCTCTATCTCGGCGAGGATTTCCGCCTCTAGAACCTTTGAGCCTCAAGGGATTTGCTACTCTGTAGCGCGATGATTCTTTAGTCGCGGCGGGGCACAAGGCTTTTGACCGGGCGGGGGCGCCACGGTACACCCTCTGCGACGCATGCAAGAAGCATGCCGTAAGGCGAGCTAACGTCGCCGGGGTGATGCGATGGCCTTGATGCAACGGCTGGAGATGCGCCAGGGGCAATCCCTGGTGATGACGCCGCAGCTCCTGCAGGCGATCAAGCTCCTCCAGCTCTCCCATCTCGATCTCGCCGCCTATGTGGAGGCGGAGCTCGAGCGCAATCCTCTTCTGGAGCGGCCCGAAGCGGAAGCCGAGCCGGCGGAGCCCGCGGGCGGCGACGAGGCCGAAGCGCCCGAATCCGAGACCTGGCTTGCCGACGATCTGAGCCCCGAGCGCGCGGAGCTGGAGCGCAGCCTCGACACGAATCTCGACAACGTCTTTCCCGACGAGATGCCGGTCCCGGCCCGCCAGACTGGGTCCGACGCCGATACGGCTCCTCTCGTGTCCTCCCCATTCGGCTCCGGAGGCTCGGCGGATTTCGATGACGAGGGCCCCAATCTCGAGGCGACGCTTGCCGGCGAGATCGGCCTTGGCGAGCACCTGGAACGGCAGCTCGACCTCGCGACGACGGACCCGACCGAACGCCTCATCGGCCGCCACCTCATCGACGGGGTGGACGAGGCAGGCTACCTCACCGAGAGCTTGTCCGAGGTTGCCGAGCGGCTCGGGGCGCCCCTCGCGCATGTCGAGCGGGTTCTCGCCCTCGTGCAGAGCTTCGACCCGCCGGGCATCGCGGCCCGGGACCTCGCCGAATGCCTTGCCATCCAGCTTCGCGAGCGCGATCGCTTCGATCCGGCCATGCAGGTCCTCGTGTCGCGTCTCGATCTCGTGGCTCGGCGCGATCTCAATGCCCTCAAGCGCCTGTGCGGCGTCGACGACGAGGATCTCGGCCAGATGCTCGCCGAGATCCGCGCCCTCGAGCCAAAGCCGGGGCGAGCGTTCGGGGCGGCGCCCGTGGAGGTTCTCGTGCCGGATGCCTTCGTCCGCTTGAGCCCGGACGGCAGCTTCATCGTCGAGCTCAACTCCGCCACCCTACCGCGGGTGCTCGTGAACCAGACCTACCATGCCCGCGTCGCCAAGACGGCCCGGGCCGACACCGACAAGGCCTTCCTGAGCGATTGCCTGCAGAACGCCCATTGGCTCGCCCGCTCCCTCGATCAGCGAGCGAAGACGATCCTGAAGGTGGCGGGCGAGATCGTGCGCCAGCAGGACGGGTTCTTCCGCCACGGCGTGCAGCATCTGCGGCCCCTCAACCTGAAGACTGTCGCGGACGAGATCGGCATGCACGAATCCACCGTCTCGCGGGTCACCTCGAACAAGGCCATCGGCACGAGCCGGGGCACCTTCGAGATGAAGTACTTCTTCACCGCGGCGATCGCCGGCGGCGCCGGCATGGAGGCGCATTCCTCCGAAGCCGTCCGCCACCGGGTCAAGCAGCTCATCGACGGGGAGAACCCGGACGACGTGCTCTCCGACGACGCTCTCGTGCAAAGGCTCAAGGCCGAGGGCATCGAGATCGCCCGCCGAACCGTGGCGAAGTACCGGGAATCCTTGCGGATTCCATCCTCCGTCGATCGCCGCCGCCTGAAGCAGACCCTCCTGCGGGCTTCGTGAGGATCGCCATGAGCGGTATGCGGGTTTCGCCCCATGACGGATCCGACGGGATGACGCTGGCACCCACTTCCCAAACGTCGTATACCGCCGCGCGACGCCGGCTCCGGGCCGGATCGAACGCAACTGTATTCGTCGAAGAACCGGCGCCTTCGGTCGTAAACCCGGCTCGCCGCTCCTGCGGCACGAGGCAGGTCGGTCCGCTTCACGGGCGGCCCGCCTTCGCCCGAGAGCCGGGGGAGCAGCCAGCTTGCGCTGGCCCGAGGCTTGCAAGATTCAAACGGGGGAGCCGCAACGGCGTCCCGACACATGTGGCTTTGATCGATGCCTTTGCTTGATTTCTTGACGCCCGAAGCCGTGGTGCCCGCCCTGCGCGCCAACGGCAAAAAGCAGGCCTTGCAGGACCTTGCGGCCCATGCGGCGCCGCTGGCCGGCATCGACGAACGGACGATTTTCGAGGCGCTGCTCCAGCGCGAGCGCCTGGGCTCCACCGGCATCGGCGAGGGCCTCGCGATCCCGCACGGAAAGCTGCCCGGTCTTTCAAAGCTGTTCGGGCTGGTGGCGCGCCTTGAAAAACCGATCGACTTCGAGGCCCTCGACGGCCAGCCCGTGGACCTCCTCTTCCTTCTCCTCGCGCCGGAAGGCGCCGGCGCCGATCACCTGAAGGCGCTTGCCCGCATCGCCCGGGTGCTGCGGGAGCCCGGCGTCATCGAGCGCATCCGGGCCGCCCGCGACGCGGACGCCCTCTACGCGGTGCTGATGACCTCCCCGACGCCGCGCGCGGCCTGACGGCCGCTAGTCCAAGGGTCGCGCTTCCGGAGCCTGGGTCGACCCGCTACAAGCAGCGCGTCTTTTTCGCGTGCCCGCGCTCCCACCGGCACGCGCTTCCGCTCGTTGGAGTTCCGCATGTCCGTCTCGGCCTTCGCCTATCACGACCTGTTCCCGCTCGGCACCGACACCACGCCCTACCGCAAGCTCACGAGCGACGGCGTGCGCGTGGAGCGGATGGGCGGGCGCGAACTCGTCGTGGTGGAGCCGGAAGCGCTCCGGCTTCTCGCCGAGCAGGCCTTCATGGACATCAACCACCTGCTTCGTCCGGGGCATCTGAAGCAGCTCGCGGCGATCCTCGACGACCCGGAGGCCACATCGAACGACAAGTTCGTGGCCTACGATCTTCTCAAGAACGCGAACATCGCGGCGGGCGGCGTGCTGCCCATGTGCCAGGATACGGGCACCGCGATCGTGATGGGCAAGAAGGGCCGCTTGGTCTGGACGGAGGGCGGCGACGAGAGCGCCATCGCCGCAGGAATCCGCGACGCCTATCTCAAGCGCAACCTGCGCTACTCGCAGCTCGCGCCGATCTCGATGTTCGAGGAGCGCAACACCAAGTCGAACCTGCCGGCGCAGATCGAGCTCTATGCGGAGGGCGAGGACGCCTACAAGTTCCTCTTCGTCGCCAAGGGCGGCGGCTCCGCCAACAAGACCTTCCTGTTCCAGGCGACGCCCTCGCTTCTCACCCAGGATCGCATGATGGCGTTCCTGAAGGAGAAGATCCTCACCCTCGGCACCGCGGCCTGCCCGCCCTATCACCTGGCCATCGTCATCGGCGGCACGAGCGCCGAGCAGACCCTGAAGACCGTGAAGCTCGCCTCCACCCGCTATCTCGACGCCCTGCCGACCGAGGGCTCCGAGGCCGGCCACGCGTTCCGCGATCTCGCCATGGAGGCGGAGGTCCACCGGATGACGCAGCAGCTCGGCGTCGGCGCGCAGTTCGGCGGCAAGTATTTCTGCCACGACGTGCGCGTGATCCGGCTTCCGCGGCACGGCGCTTCGCTCCCGATCGGGCTCGGCGTCTCGTGCTCCGCCGACCGTCAGGCGATGGCCAAGATCACGCGGGACGGGATCTATCTCGAACAGCTCGAGACGAATCCCGCGCAATACCTGCCGGAGATCGAAACCGACCAGCTCGGCGGGGAGGTGGTGAAGATCGACCTCAACCGGCCCATGTCAGAGATTCTCGGCACGCTCACCCGCCACCCGATCCGCACGCGCCTCTCCCTCACCGGGTCCGTCATCGTCGCCCGCGATCTCGCCCATGCGAAAATCCGCGAGCGCCTGGAGCGCGGCGAGCCCATGCCCGATTATTTCAAGAATCACCCGATTTACTATGCGGGCCCGGCCAAGACGCCCGAAGGCTATGCCTCGGGCTCCTTCGGCCCGACGACGGCCGGGCGCATGGATTCCTTCGTGGACCAGTTCCAGGGGGCGGGCGGCTCCATGGTGATGCTCGCCAAGGGCAACCGCTCCAATGCGGTGCGCGAGGCCTGCCAGAAGCACGGCGGCTTCTATCTCGGCTCCATCGGCGGCCCGGCCGCGCGTCTCGCCCAGGACTGCATCAAGAAGGTGGAAGTGGTGGAATATCCCGAGCTCGGGATGGAGGCCATCTGGCGCATCGAGGTGGAGGATTTCCCGGCCTTCATCGTCACCGACGACAAGGGCAACGACTTCTTCCGCGAACTCAATCTCGGCTAAGCGGCTGGCGCGTTCAGAATCCGCGGCGGCGCCGGCTGGCGCCGTCCCGGAAGCCGGTTGGTGTCGCGCTTTGCAAGTGCGGGAGAACACGATCGCTCCCGCCCGTAAGGCGAAGCCGGTCTCTAGGGCGCCAGCTCCCACACCATCTGCACGGTTGCGGTGGAGCGCAGGGACGCGGGCGGAATGAGGGGCAGCGCCTCGGCCTTCGCGGAGAGCGCCATGCGCGGCGCGTCGGCCTGCATCTCCTGGCCGTAGGTCTGCGCGGAGCCGTCCCGGATCTCCACCAAGCGTCCCAGCCGCGCCCCGGCGGCCTCCGCATAGACCCCTGCTTGGCGCGCCGCGTCCCGCACCGCCGCGCGGCGGGCCTCGTCGGTGCCCAGATGCTCCCGGTCGAGCGCCCAGCTCAAGCCCTGGAACGTGAGGCCCTCGACCGCCAGCACCTCGCCGGCCAGACGGCCGACGCCCTCGATGTCACGGGTCTCGATGCGGATCTGATGGTTCGCCGTGTATTTCGGCGACTTCAGCTCGCGCCCATCCGGGCTCGTGCGCGGCGGCGTCGGGAAGACCTGGAGGTTGAGCGTGCGGATGTCCTCCCGCTTCACGCCGGCGGCCTGAAGCCGCGCGAGCACCCGGTCGGTCGCGGTGCGGGTGGCATCGCTCGTCTGCTGAAGGGTCTCGCCCTGCGCGACCACGGCGATGAGAAGACGCGCGAAATCGGGCTTCAGCTCGGATTCGCCGGTGCCCGTCACCGTGATCCGCGGCGCTCGCGCCTCCACGGCCGGCCGCGCCGGCTCCGTGCCTTGAGCGAGCGCCGGGGCTGCGAGGGCAAGAGCGAGGGCGGGAACGAGACGGCGGAGCAGACGCATGGGATCCTCGGCGGGAGCACGAAACAGCGTCACGCTAGGCGCCGCCGCGTGAACCGCGCCTTAATCGCGCGATCGGGATCGTTGAGCGTCGGTGCGGGCCTCGAGCCCCTCTCCCGTGCCGAAGCGGGGCTCAGGAAAGGGGGCAGGCGGCTCAGCGGCCCGTCTTCACCCGCGTCCAGAGCCGCGTGACTGTGCGCTGCGAGCGCTCGTCATAGGCCGTGTTGGTGAAGAGCCGCTTGAACGTGGCGTCGTCCGGGTAGATGCCGGCATCGTTGAGGATCGCCGGGTCCACCTTCGCGCGGGCCGCGAGGTTGCCGGAGGCATAGGACACGAAATTGGTGTTCGCGGCCGCGATCTCGGGCTTCATCATGAAGTTGATGAACTCGTGCGCCTCCGCGACGTTCTTGGCATCCGCCGGGATCGCCATGGAATCGAACCACATCAGCGCGCCCTCGCGGGGGATGATGTACTGGATCTCCACGTCGTTCTTGGCCTCCTCGGCGCGCTTCTTCGCCTGGAGGATGTCGCCCGAATAGCCGACCGCCATGCAGATGTCGCCGTTGGCGAGCGCGTTGATGTATTCGGACGAGTGGTACTTCTGCACGTTGCCGCGGACGCGGAAGAGGGCGTCGCCCGCCTTCGTCAGATCCTCGTTGCGCTTGGAATCCGGGTTGAGCCCAAGATATGCCAGGATGCCGGGAAAGAGGTCCTCGGGGCTGTCGAGCACGTAGATGCCGCAAGCCTTCAGCTTGGAGGCGATCTCCGGCTTCATGAGAAGATCCCAGGTGTTGAGCGGCATGTCGCCAAGGGCCTGGCGCACCTTCTTCACGTTGATGCCGATGCCCGTGGTGCCCCACATGTAGTTCACCGCATGCTGGTTGCCCGGGTCGAACACCGCGAGGCGGTTCTGGATCTCCGGCCACATATGGGTGAGGTTCGGCAGCTTCCCCTTGTCGAGCTTCTGGAACACCTTCGCGGTGATGAGGCGCTGCAGGAAGGGGCCCGACGGCACGACGATGTCGTAGCCGGACTTGCCCGCGAGCAGCTTCGTCTCGACGATCTCGTTGTTGTCGTAGGTGTCGTAGACCACCTTGATCCCGGTCGTCTGGGTGAACTCCTCCAGTGCCTTCGGGTCCACGTAGTCGGACCAGTTGTAGACGTTCACGACCCGCTGCTGCTGGGCGGCGGCGCCGGTCACGAGGGCAAGGCTGAGGGCGAACGAGGCGAGCGCGGCACGGATCATCGTGGGTGGGGTCTCCTGAAGGCGGTCGGGTTCCAGTCCTTGGCGTCGGCTGTCTGATGCCCCGAAAGGCATGGGATCTCCCGAAAGCGGTCGGGTTCGCGACAGTCGGACGCTAAGGCGTTTGAATGGCTGACACAATCCCAGGGTCAGGCCGCCCGGCGCCTCAAGCCGGCGAGCCGCTCCAAGGCCGCGTCGAGGGTCTCGTCGCGCTTCGCAAAGCAGAAGCGCACCACATTCTTCACGGCGCCTTCCGCGTAGAAGGCCGAGACCGGGATCGCCGCGACCCCGTGCTCCGTCACGAGGCGCCGGCAGAAGGCCACGTCGTCGGTCTCGCCCAAAGGCGCGATGTCGATGTTGAGAAAATACGTCCCCTGGCTCGGGATCACCCGGAAACCAAGGGTGTCGAGCCCCGCCGTGAAGCGGTCGCGGCTGCGGGCGAGGTCCCGGCGCAGGCCCTCGAAATAGGCGTCGTCCTTGGTAAGCCCGTAGGCGACCGCGGCCTGGAGGTTCGGGGGCGTCGTGAAGGTGAGGAACTGGTGCGCCTTGGCGAGACCCTTCATCAGGGCGGGCGCCGCGCAGACGAAGCCCACCTTCCAGCCCGTGAGATTGAAGATCTTGCCGGCGGAACCGATCTTCACGGTCCGCTCGCGCATGCCCGGCAGCGCCATGAGCGGCCGGTGCCGGCGCCCGTCGAACACCACATGCTCCCAGACCTCGTCGCAGACCGCCACCGCATCGAAGCGCTGGCAGAAGGAGGCAAGCAGCGCCAGATCCTCGTCGGAGAAGATGGTGGCGGTCGGGTTCAAGGGGTTGTTGAAGAGCACCACCCGCGTTTTGGGCGAGAAGGCGGCGGCGAGCGCCTCCTCCGTGAGGCGAAAGGTCGGGGGCTGGAGCGTGACGAAGCGCGGCACGCCGCCCGCCCGGCGCACGAGCGGCAGATAGGCGTCGTACATCGGCTCGAAGAGCACCACCTCGTCGCCCGGGGCGATGAGGGCCATGAGCGCGCCGGCGAGCGCCTCCGTGGCGCCCGAGGTCACCATGACCTCCGCCTGCGGATCGAGGTCCAGCCCCTGCCAGTGCCGGTAATGGGCCGCGATGGCCTGGCGCAGTTCGGGCAGGCCCATCATGGGCGGATACTGGTTCCAGCCCTCGATCACCGCCTCGGCCGCCTTGCGCCGCACGTCCTCCGGCCCCGGATCGTCCGGAAAGCCCTGGCCGAGATTGACGGCCCCCGTCTCGCGGGCGAGGGCGGACATGACTTCGAAGACGGTGGTGGGCAGGTTCGCGAAGATCGGGTTCATGAGGCGCTCCGGACGGGCGCCGTCCTAGCATGACGGGGCCACGCCTTGAACCCGGGGCGAGCCCTCACGAGGCGACGGCCCGCGCCGCCCCTGCTCCCTCACGAGGTGACGGCCCGCGCCGCCCCTGCTCCCTCACGAGGTGACAGCCCGCGCCGCCATTGCTATCGCGGGCCATGCGCGTCTCCCTCAATGCCGGTCTTGGCGGCCTCGTCCTGGTGCTCGGGCTCGCCTCGCTTGGCGTCGGCCCCGCCTCGATCGCGCCGCTCGAGGCCGCCAAGGCGCTGTTCGTGGATCTCGGCAACGCCACGGTGATCGTGCGCGAGATCCGCCTGCCGCGCACGCTCCTCGCGATCCTCATCGGCTGGATCTTCGGGCTCACGGGCGCGGCGCTCCAGGGACTCCTGCGCAACCCGCTCGCCGACACAGCGGTGTTCGGCGCGCCCCAGGCGGCGGCGCTCGGGGCTGTACTCGTGCTCTATTTCGGGCTCGTGGGGGCGCTTTCCTGGGCGCTGCCGCTGGCCGCGATCATCGGCGCCTTCCTCTCCATCGGCCTCGTGACCCTGGTGGCGGGCAGCCGCGGCACGATCGTGGTGCTGGTGCTCTCGGGCCTTGCGGTCGGAAGCCTTGCGGGCGCGGCCACATCCCTTGCCATCAGCCTCTCGCCCAATCCCTTCGCCGTGACGGAAATCGTCTTCTGGCTCCTCGGCTCCCTGGAGGACCGCTCGAGCGTCCACGTGATGCTGGCGCTCCCGTTCATCGCCCTTGCCACTGTGCTTCTCCTCGCGGCCCGCTCCGGGCTCACGGCCCTGTCGCTCGGGGAGGAGACGGCCGCGAGCCTCGGAATCCGGGTGCCGCGCCTGCGGGTCGCGGTCGTGGTCGCCGCCGCCATCGGCACGGGCGCCTCGGTCGCGGTCGCGGGCTCGATCGGCTTCGTCGGGCTCGTGGCGCCCCATCTGGTGCGCCCGCTCGTCGGGCACGATCCCGCCCGCACCCTCGTGCCGGCGGGGCTCGCGGGCGCCGCCCTGCTGCTCGCCGCCGACATCGCCGTGCGCCTCATCCCGTCCGGCGCCGAGGTGAAGATCGGCGTGCTCACGGCGCTGCTCGGCGTCCCATTCTTCCTCTGGATCATCGCGCGCCGGAAGGCGGAGCTCACGGAGGCCGTGGCGTGACGGACCTTCGCGCCGATCGTCTCACCCTCGCGCTCGGACGCCGTCCCGTCCTGCGGGACGTGAGCGTTGCGATGCCGGCCGGGTCCTTCACCGTGGTGGTCGGGCCCAACGGGGCCGGCAAGACCACCCTCCTGAGGGCTCTCGCCGGCCTCCTGCCCGCGGGCGCCGCCGTCACCCTCGACGGGCGGTCCCTGGCGGCCCTGTCGGCGGGCGAGCGCGCCCGCGCCGTCGCCTATCTGGCCCAGGGCGGGGGCGTCGCCTGGGCGATCCCGGTCCGGGACGTGGTGGCGCTGGGGCGCCTTCCCCACGGCGAGCGCCCCGAGCGGCTCTCGGACGAGGGCCGCCGCGCCGTCGCCGAGGCGCTTGCGGCCGTCGGGCTCGACGGGTTCGAGGGCCGGCCCGCGACCGAGCTCTCGGGGGGCGAGCGGGCAAGAGCCCTTCTCGCCCGGGCGCTCGCCACGCGGGCGCCGGTTCTCCTCGCGGACGAGCCCGTCGCCGCTCTCGATCCGCGCCACCAGCTCGCGGTTCTCGATGTCCTGAGGGCGCGCGCCCGGGCCGGGGCGGCGGTGGTCGCGGTCATGCACGATCTGTCCCTCGCGGCCCGGTTCGCAGACGCGATCTGCCTTCTGGAGGCAGGACGCGTCGTCGCGGCGGGATCTCCGGAGGCGGTGCTCACGGAAGGCCGGCTTGCCGCAAGCTTCGGCATCGTGGCGCGGGTGACCCGCATGGACGGCGCCCTTCTCGTCGTTCCCGAGCGCCCGCTGCCGGGAACGCCAGACCCCTGACCCAACAAGGAAACCGGCGTCACGGCTGCCGCCAAGCTCCCCCGGGCGGCCCGGCCTTGCGTTGACAAAGGGCGGGGGGAGGCGGATACCGCGCGGGTCCCATTCGCGCCTTTTCCCCTGATGAATCGCCAAGATTTCAAGAAGACACTCGTCATTCTGCACGACCTCGTGGCGACGGCCGTGGCCGTTCTCGCCACCTTCGTCGTGCGTTTCGACGGAGCGGTCCTGGAGGAGCGCTGGCAGCATCTGCCCCTGTTCCTGCCGCCCTTCGTGGTCCTGGCGGGCCTCGTCTACTGGTTCTTCCAGCTCTACCGCTCCAAGTGGCGCTTCGCGTCCCTGCCCGATCTCTTCAACATCTTCCGCGCCTCCACGGTGCTGGCGGTGGCGCTGGTCGTCATCGACTACGTGCTCGTCTCGCCGCAGCTCTTCGGGTTCTACTTCTTCGGCAAGATCACGATCGCGCTCTATTGGCTGGTGCAGATGTTCCTGCTCGGCGGCCCGCGCATCGCCTTCCGCTACCTGAAATACGCCCGCTCCCGCCACACCCTGGACCGGGATACCAACACGCCGACGCTGCTCCTTGGCCGCGCCAGCGACATCGAGGTGATCCTGCGCGCCATCGAGACGGGCTCGGTGAAGAAGATCCAGCCGAAGGGCATCCTCTCCTACCGCCCGGCGGATATGGGCCAGTCGATCCGCGGCGTGCCCGTGCTCGGCAATTTCGGCGACCTCGATCAGGTGGTGCAGGATTTCCACGAGCGGGGCGTTTCGATCCGCCGCCTCGTCGCGACCCCGAGCGCGCTGGCTCCCGAGGCGAACCCCGACCTTCTCATCGCCCGGGCCCGGCGCCTCGGCCTGCCGCTCTCGCGGGTCACGAGCCTTGGCGAGGGCATGCGCGATGCGGAACTCGCGCCCCTCGAGATCGAGGACCTGCTCCTGCGCCCCACCGTCCAGATCGACCGAGCGCGGCTCGAAACCTTCATTCGCGGCAAGCGGGTGCTGGTCACCGGCGGGGGCGGCTCCATCGGTTCCGAGATCTGCAGCCGCGTGGTGGCGTTCGGGGCCAGCGATCTGCTCGTCCTCGAAAGCTCCGAGCCCTCGCTCCACCACATCCTGGAGAATCCGGCGATCGCGGAGAGCGACACCGGCGTCGACGGCGTCATCGCCGATGTGCGCGACCGGGAGCGGGTGCGCGAGGTGATGCTCGATTTTCGCCCGGACGTGGTGTTCCACGCGGCGGCCCTGAAGCATGTGCCCTATCTGGAAAAGGACTGGGCCGAGGGCATCAAGACCAACGTGTTCGGCTCCGTGAACGTGGCGGACGCGGCCGTGGAGGCGGGAGCCGCGGCGCTCGTGATGATCTCCACCGACAAGGCCATCGAGCCCGTCTCCATGCTCGGCGTCACGAAGCGGCTCGCGGAGATGTACGCGCAGGCGCTCGACGCGGAGTTCATGGGACAGCCGGGCGCGACCCGCCTCATCGCCGTGCGCTTCGGCAACGTGCTGGGCTCGGTCGGCTCCGTGGTGCCGAAGTTCAAGGCGCAGATCGCCCGCGGCGGCCCCGTCACGGTCACGCATCCGGACATGGTGCGGTACTTCATGACCACCCGCGAGGCCGCGGATCTCGTGCTCACCTCGGCCTCTCACGCGGACGGCAACGGGCGCGCCGTCTCCTCGGCGAACGCGGACGACCGGGCCTCGGTCTACGTGCTCAAGATGGGGCAACCGGTGCGGATCCTGGATCTGGCCGAGCGGATGATCCGGCTCGCGGGCTTCGAGCCCGGGGAGGATATCGACGTCGTCGTCACGGGCACCCGGCCCGGCGAGCGCCTGAACGAGATTCTGTTCGCCCGCGAGGAGCCGATGGCCGAGATCGGCATCGACGGCGTGATGGCGGCAAAGCCCGTCTTCGCGGACCGGGCGCGGCTCGACCACTGGCTCGCCACCCTCGACCGCGCCATCGCCAAGGCCGACAGGGCCGGGGCGGAGCGGGTGTTCGAGGACGCGATCCCTGAATTCAAGCGCCGCACGCAGGTCATGGCCCGCGCCGAGCGCAGCCTGCCGGCCGCCCCGCAGCCGGCCGCGATCCGCAGCGCCTGACCCTCAGGCGCCGCCTGCCGAACGGGCAAGCCGCGCAAGCCCCTCCCGCGATCCCGCCGCCGGCTCCCAGCCATAGGCTCGCAGCGCCCCCGGATCCACGACGAGCGAGCCGGCGAGGCGCTCGAAAGCCTCCTCCCGCTTTGCAAGACGGGCCGCCGCCTTCAGGAGAGCCGTGGGCACGGGCAGGAGCCCCGGCTTGCGGCCGAGCCCCTCGCGCAAGGCGGCCACCATCTCAGCCACCGTGAGGGGCTCCGGATCCGCCACGAGGAGCGGCCGCCGGATCGGGCCCTGCGCCTTCAAAACCGCATCGACGCCGGCCGCGAGGTTGTCGACGGACAGGATCGAGCGCTTGGCCTTGAGCCCCCCGAGGGGGAGCGGGAAGGGGGAGCGGGCAAGATCGAGGAGCGCCGCCATGTTGCCCTTCACCCCCGGGCCGTAGACGAGAACCGGGCGGAGGGCGACCCAATCCATCGCAAGCTCCGCCAATCCCTGCTCGGCGGCGAGTTTCGAGCGGCCATAGGGGTCCGTCGGCGCGGGCGCATCGGCCTCGGTCAGGATGCCCGGAGCCGTCGGCCCGGTCTGGGCGCGGATGGAGGAAAGAAAGACGAAGCGCTTGATCCCCGCCTTCTCGGCCGCCCGGGCGAGCCCGATGGTCGCCTCCGTGTTGATCGACCGGTAATCGTCCTCGGGGCGGCCCGTCATCGCATGGGCGATGGCAGCCGAATGGACCACCGCGTCGACGCCGCGCAGGGCCGCCGCCATGTTCCGGGGCGAGGCGATGTCGCCGATCACCGCGCTTGACGCCTCACCCGGCACCTCGGAGGGGCGCCGCAGGAGCACCCGCACGTGATAGCCCCGCGCCTGCAGGGCGCCGAGGAGATGGCGGCCGATGAAGCCCGTCGATCCGGTGAGCGCGACGACCGGGGCGCTCATGCGGGGTCTCCATGGGTGAGGGATGCGGCGATCGAAGGCGGGGTCATCGGGAGGTCTCGGTGAGAGCTTCGACGGAGCGGGGGCGCGAAAAGCGCCTGAGCATAACGCCGACGAGGGCCAAACCGACGACGAGCGCGCCGATTTGAACGGCCGGGTCCGGCATCGCGAGGGTCAGGGCGGCAAGCGCGGCGAGAAGGAGGTTGAGCCCGAACACATGCGCGCTCACCGCGAGAGCCGAAAAGCCGTTCGTGGTGGCCTGCTGATAGAAATGGCTGCGATGAGCCTCCCAGACCCGCTCGCCCCGGGCGAGACGCCGCAACAGGGTGAGCGTCGCATCGACGAGATGGTAGAGCGGCAGGAGGAGCGCCGCCGCGAGGGCGCCCGTGCCGGCGAGTTGCAGGAGAAGCCAGCCGACCAGCAACCCGATCGGCAGCGAGCCCACATCGCCCATGAAGAGCTTCGCGACCGGTTTGTTGAAGGGTGCAAAGCCGAGAAGGGCGCCGCACAAAGCGGCGGCCACGAGACCGGCGGGCTCAGGCACCATGTTCAGTTCGCCGAGTGCTGCGAAGAAGCCCGTTATCGGCAACATCTCGGCAGTCGTGATCCAGTCGAGCCCGTCCATGAAGTTGACGAGGTTCACGAACCAGGTGCCGGCGAGGACGAGGAGGATGCGCTCCGCCGCCAGCGGTACGGCGTCGGGCAGGATGCGCAGATCCGACGCGAAGACGACAGCAGCGACCGCCGCGAGCTGAATGAAAAGGCGCGGCCCTGCCGGAAGAGGACGGATGTCGTCCACGGCGCCGACCAGGGCGAGTACGAGGGTCGCACCGAAAAGCGCGGCGATCCGCGGGACTTCGAAGGGGCCGGATGCGGCAAGGGCCATGCCGCCGACCAGAAGGGTCGCCGCCACGATGGCGATCCCGCCTCCCTGGGGCGTCGGTACCCGATGGCTCGACCGGGCGTTCGGACGCGCGAGCGCATAGCGCTGGAGGAGCGGTTTCAGGAGCCAGATGAGCGCGTATGACACGGCCATCGCGGCGAGGAGGACAAAAAGCGGCATCGCCGCTGCTTTAGCGCCGCCCGCGACGTGAAGCCAGGGCCGGCCTCAAAGGCCGTGATAGGCCCGGTACCATTGGACGAACCGGCGGACGCCCTCCTTCAGGGGTGTCGCGGGCGCAAAGCCCACATCCCGGCGCAGGTCCGTGATGTCGGCGCGCGTCTCCAGCACGTCCCCGGGGGGCAGCGGACGGTCGATGCGCGTCGCGGTGCGTCCCAGCTCCGCCTCGATGATCCGGACGAGGTCGTTCAACTCCTCCGGGCTGTCGTTGCCGATGTTGTAGATCCGGTGCGGCACACCCGCCGTCGCCGGGTCCGGATTCTCCGCCCGCCAGGCCGGATCGGGCGCCGCCGGCCGGTCGAGGACGCGTACGACGCCTTCCACGATGTCGTCCACATAGGTGAAGTCGCGCCACACCCGGCCCGCATGCGCCACCTCGATGGTGCGCCCGCGGGCGATGGCATCCGTGAAGGCGTAGACCGCCATGTCGGGACGGCCCCAGGGGCCATAGACCGTGAAGAAGCGAAGGCCCGTGGCCGGCAGGCCGAAGAGGTGGGCGTAGGAATGCGCCATGCCCTCGTTCGCCTGCTTGGTCGCCGCATAGAGGCTCACCGGATGGGCGGTCCCGTCGTGCTCGGAGAAGGGAAGCTTGCGGTTCGCTCCATAGACGGAGCTCGACGAGGCATAGACGAGGTGCTCGATGCCCCCGTGCCGGCAGGCTTCGAGAATGTTGAGGAAGGCCACCACGTTCGCGGTCACATAGGGCATGGGCTCGGTGAGCGCCCGGCGCACGCCTGGCTGGGCCGCCAGATGCACCACCCGGCGGAAGCGATGCCGCGCGAAAAGATCGCGCACCGCAGCCTCGTCGCCAAGGTCGAGCCGCTCCAGGGCGTAGGCGTTGCGTCCTGCGAGTTCCGCGGCCCGGGCTTCTTTCAGGGCGACGTCGTAATAGGGGGTGAAGCTGTCCACGCCCACCACGGCCTCGCCGCGGTCGAGCAGCCGCTTTGCGACGTGAAAACCGATGAAGCCGGCCGCGCCGGTGACGAGGATCGGTGCGGCCATCGGCGGTGGGATCTCGCGTTGCAGGTCGGGTCGGGCAGGACCTTAACGGTGTGGAGCCCAACCGCAAAATCGTCGCCCCTGTCCAGGAGCGTCGCTCGCCGGGGAGAGAACGGGTCCGCCCGCGATGCCGCTACTCTGCCGGCACTCGTGCCGCATCCTGCCCGGTGGCGAGCGGCGCGAAGGAGAGGCTCTGCCGCTCGCGGGCGATGAAGGCAGTCGGCATCACCTGCTGCATCTCGGCCTCGATGCCCCTGAGATAGGTGTCGTCATGGCCGGGATAGAGGTGGAAGATCGCCAGCGCCTTCACGCCCGCTTCCCGGCAGAGCTCCACGCCCTTCTGCCAGGTGGAATGGCCCCAGCCCTTGCAGGCGGAATATTCCGTGTCCGAGAACATGCCGTCGTAGAGCACGAGGTCGGCGTCGCGCACGAAGTCGACGAGGCCCGGGTCAGGCCAGGAATCCGAGTGCTCGATATCGCTGATGTAGCAGAAGCTGCGGCCCCCGTGCTCGAAGCGGTAGCCCGTAGCTCCGCCCGGATGGTTCAGGGGATGCGTCAGAACTCGGTGACCGTCCGCGAAGGCGAGGGTCTGGCCGGCCTTGAACCCCCTGTGCTCGAACCGGGCTGGGAGCACGTCGAGGGTGATCGGAAAGATCGGCGGCGCGAACAGCCGGTCGAGCGCCTCCGCGGCAGTGGCGCCGTCGAGATTGCCGCAATAGGTGCGGATCACCCGATCGCGGCCGAGCACGGCTGGCTTGAAGAAAGGCAAGCCCACAATGTGATCGAGGTGCAGGTGGCTGAGGAGCACATCCACCTCGTTAGGCAGGTCGGCGCCCGAGAAATGACCCAGGGCCGAGATGCCGGTGCCCGCGTCGACCACGAAGAGGCGATCGCCGCAGCGGACCTCGACGCAAGGGGTATGACACCCGAACTCCACGAATTGCGGGCCGGATGCCGAAGTCGAGCCGCGAACGCCCCAGAATCGCACCTGGAGCGCTTCGTTGGAGGTCGTATTACGCCATACCATCACGGGACTGTGACCTCTCGTGCGAGCCCTGCCTGTGCGCTGGCACACATGGACGACCCCTCTGCTCTCCGCCTTTCAGCCAAGGCACGGCGACGGGCGGCCAAGCCAGGCAACCTTCGCCATTGCGGCAACGGCATCACCGGATAGCCGGTTCCTGACAGGCCGAAACCTCCCTGGACAAATGGGATCGGGCCGCTCACGCAACGGCAGTTTCGGGCTGGCGCAGCCGCCTGTCGTCAAGGTTCGCAAGCCCGCGTTCGAAGCGGATCACGGCGTCGAGCGGCGGCCGGTCCATGCCGGGCGAGACCTCCGAGGTGACGAGCACGAGACCCCGGCCGACGAGAGCCCGTCGCAGCCGCGCCACGAGGGCGTCGGCCGCAGGGCCGGGCAGCCCGTCGAGGGCGCGCTCCACCACCACGATGTCCGGGCGCCGCACGAGGCAGCGCACGAGGTCGATCGCCGCGATCTCGCTCACCGTGAGATCGTCGCCCCTGATGTCGACGGGGCTCAGAAGGCCGATGCGGGACACGTCGCCGTCGAGGCCCCGCTCGGTCAGCACCCGGCGGATGACCCCGTGGACGGCGGCTTCGGCACCGGCCTGGTCGGCGGCAATGCGGCCAAAGAGGAGGTTGTCCTGAACGCTCGCGGCCGTGCACAGGCGGCCCTCGTCGTAGAACTCGATCGAGGGCTTGAGGCTCACCGGCAGCATCTTGGCGAAGTCCGCGCGGGCCGCGAGGAGGCGGGCGCGGAGCGCGTCGTCCATGAGGCCGAGGCGATGGCGGCTCTCGCTATAGCGGAGGGCGAGCCCGATCAGGCGCTCCCGGTCGCGCGCCGAGTCGGCGCCCCGGCGCCGCTCGGCCCGGCGCTCCACAAGATCCTCGAAATACGGCCGGTCCGAGCCCGAAAAGAAGGAGAAGCGCTCGAAGAGCGGGTGCCCGTCCGGGATCTCGGCAAAGATCTCGATCATGCTGGTGGCGATGGACAGGCCGACCGCCGCGAGCGGCTTCGTCAGTTCCTCGGCCTCGAGAATCGCGCGGACGAAGGGATGCGAGGCGAGGTTGTCCTCCCGGAACGTGTCCCCGATGGGCTTTCCGAAGAGCATGTTCTCGCCGATCGTGGCGTGGTGGTTGTAGCGGCTCGCGTCGAAGGGATCGACGTACCGATCGAGCCCTTCCTGGGCGAGCGCCGCCTGCACGGCCCGGCGGGAATCCACGATGGCGGCCGCAAGCTTGGGCTCCCGGGCCGGATCCAAGGTCCCGGCGAGGCCGCGGGCGTGGATGAGCCGGTCGAGCCCCGCCGCCGTCACGGCTTCGCTGAGCCGGTCGTCGAGATAGGGCTCGTTCGGAGCGCAGCCGTAGATCAGGTTGTCGCGGAGCGTGCCCGGGATCAGCACGGTCTCGCCACCCGCAAAAGCGATGCGCCGGGCCCGTTCGGCCGGGTCGACCGCATTCAGGTCGATGCCCCCGTAGGTGAGCCGGCCCGTGGACGGCTCCACGAGGCCGCCGATGAGGGCGGCCAGGATCCGGGGGCCCGCATCGCCGTCGCCCACCAGGGCCACATGGGCCGGAAAGGGCAGGTTGAGGTCGATGCCGGTCACCCGGGCGCCGCTCGCCGGGTCGTAGGCGGACAGCCCCTGGGCCACCAGCGTTCCGGCCCGGGGCAGGGAGGCGGCGGCCTCGCGCCGCTCCCGGGTCTGGAGATGGGCGACCATGCGGGCCGCTTCCTGAAGCAGGGGGCGGACCTGGTCCACGAGGCGGCGCCACTGGGCGAGTTCGCGGATGGCCGAGCCGGCCAACGCCGCCGCGAGGCTCGCGGCCAGGATCGTGCCGATGGTGAGGCCTCGCTCGGCGGCGAACCAGGCGCCGGTGCCGAGCACCGCGAGGGGCGTGAGGAGCAGGGCCGCCGCCGCCAGGGCATCGACGGCGGCCAGACGCCGTTCCTGTGCCTCCACGGGCCCGTGCTGCTGGACGAGGGCGCGGCTCAGGCGGTCGCGCTCGTAATCGCCCGTGCCGTGGGCCCTCAGGGCCGGCAGGCGCCGCAGCAGATCGCCGAGGGATTGCTCGATGGCCTGGCCTTCGATGCGGCGGGCCCGGACGGCGCCGACCCGGGTGTCGAGGCGCCGGTTCATGGCAACGGCACACAGGGCCAGCATCACGGTGAGCGCCAGGGCAAGGCGCCAATCGGCCAGGAGGGTGAAGAGGAAGGCGGTCACCACGACGCCGCCCGCCTGAACCGGGGCGAGGGCGGCCGAGCCGATGACGGCGCTCTCCCGGGCTAGGGAATCGCCGGCCAGCGCCGCCGTGGCGGCGTTCTCGTCCCGCGCCGCGGCCGGGGAGCCCAGGAGCGCGGCCAGGATCGCCCGGCGCACCCGCGCCAAGGCTTCGGCGCCGATCCCGGCCGCGAGCCAATCGACGCCGACGAGGCAGAGGCCGACCAGAACCGGCAGGGTCGCAAGGCTGGCGAGCACCGCGCTCGCCAGGGCCGGTCGTTCGAGGGGAATGCCCGGCAACAGGGTGATCGGCTCGATCCCAAGCCGCTCCGGCAGGACAAGGCGCAGGCGTCCGAAGGGCTCCACGGCAGCCGCGCCGATCACCTGGTCGACGAGCACGCGGACGAGATCGAAGCCGGCAAGGAGCAGCAGCCCGGCGGCAAGGAGCAGGACGACAGCCGCCGCGTAACGCGCGGGGCTCGTCGTCCAGGCGAGGCGAACGGGATCGCGCTCCATCAAAAGGCTTCCTTCGCAATCATTCATGGGGGCAGATAGGGCCCGGTTGGGCCAGAACCCTATCCAAGCGAGGGGGGCTCGACCAGTCCCCGGCCGGAACCGCGACATCGTCAGCCTCGCCGGACCAGTACCGCCGCCGCCGTGCGGCGCCGCACACCTACCGCGCGATCCGCATTCGCCAAGGTCTCGTCGGCTCGCCCGCGGGCGCTATCTCGCCCCTCTTCCGCAGCCGACCACAGGCGCACGCAACGGGCCATGACCACCACGCACACCGCACGATCCGCCCTGGCCGTCGATCCGGTCTTCAGGCTCGTGCTCGAGCTTGCGGATCGCGAGCCCGCCGGGAACCTGCCGCGACGGCTGCAGGGCCTGTTTCGGGAATTGCAGCAGCCCGAGCCGCCACGGCCCGCCGACGACATCGAGGATCTGATCTGGGCCTTGTGGATCTCGCACGAGGACCGCACCGCCGAGGAGATCATGGGCGCGGCCGTGGAAGCCATGGCGTCGAGCGACCTTGCCCAGGCGCGCTCGCTCCTCGACCACCTGGTGGAGCGCCATCCCGATTGGGCGGAGGCCTGGAACAAGCGGGCGACCCTCGCCTTCATCGAGAAGCGCGACGCGGAAAGCTTGCCCGATCTCCAGCGCGCGCTGGAGCTCGAGCCGCGCCATTTCGGCGCCGTCTCGGGCTTTGGCCAGATCTGCCTGCGCAACGGCTTTCTCAACGAGGCCCGCGCCGCCTTCCAGGTGGCGCTCTCGCTCAACCCGCACCTTCAGGGCCTGCGCGAGATCATCGACGACCTCAACCCGCAGACCCTCATGCTGCATTGATCATGTGCGCGGCTCGGCGATGCCGGGCGGTCGCGATCCCTCGTGCGGCTCGGCGATGCCGGACGGTCGCGCCGTCGCGCGCGGCTCTGCGATGCCGAGGCGGTCGCGCCCTCGTGCGGCTCGGCGATGCCCATGCCCGTTGTGGCCCGCCGCCCCTCGCATCCGACCCTCATCCTGCGCTAGCGTGGCTCGAAACGGATACGGGCCATGCAGGATTTCGGAGCATACGACTACATCATCGTGGGCGCGGGCTCGGCGGGCTGCGTGCTGGCGAACCGCCTGTCGGCGGACCCCAAAAACCGGGTGCTGGTGCTGGAGGCGGGCGGGCGCGACCGGTGGATCTGGTTCCACATTCCGGTCGGCTACCTCTTCGCCATCGGCAATCCGCGCGCGGATTGGATGTTCACCACGGGCGCGGAGCCTGGGCTCGGCGGTCGCACGCTCGCCTATCCGCGCGGCAAGGTGATCGGCGGCTCCTCCGCCATCAACGCCATGATCTACATGCGCGGGCAGGCGGCCGATTACGACGGCTGGCGCCAACTCGGCCTGGAGGGCTGGGGTTGGGACGACGTGCTGCCCCACTTCCTGCGCCACGAGGACCACGTGGCGCCACCCAATGCCTTTCATCGCAGCGGCGGCGAATGGCGCGTGGAGCATCCGCGCATCCGCTGGGACATCCTCGATGCGGTGCGCGAGGCCGCGAGCGCCGCCGGCATTCCCAAGATCGACGACTTCAACAGCGGCGACAACGAGGGCTCCTCCTATTTCCAGGTGAACCAGAAGCGCGGCCGCCGCTGGAGCGCCGCTCGCGGCTTCCTGAAGCCCGCTCTCAACCGCCCGAACCTACGGCTCGAAACGGGTGTCCATGTGGAGCGCGTGCTCCTCGAAGGCCGGCGCGCCGTCGGCATCGTGTTCAGCCGCGACGGGCAGACCTTCACGGCCAAGGCCGACGGCGAGGTGATCCTCGCGGCCGGTGCCGTCGCGTCCCCCGGCCTCCTCGAGCGTTCCGGCATCGGCGATGCGGCCCGGCTCCAGAGCCTCGGCCTTCCCGTGGTGCATCATGCGCCCGGCGTCGGCGAGAACCTGCAGGATCACCTCCAATTGCGGCCGATCTACAAGGTCGAGGGCGTGCGCACGCTCAACACCGAATACGCGAAGCTCTGGAAGCGCGCCGCCATGGCGTTCGAATACGCGTTCCTGCGCAAGGGCCCGCTCACCATGGCGCCCTCGCAGCTCGGCGTCTTCACGCGCTCCTCGCCCGATTACGCGACCGCCAATCTCGAATTTCACTTCCAGCCGCTCTCCCTCGACAAATGGGGCGACGGCCTGCACCCCTTCGGCGCCTTCACGGCGAGCGTGTGCAACCTGCGCCCCTCAAGCCGCGGCCATGTACACATCACGGCGCCGGACGGGCGCACGGCGCCGGCGATCCAGCCGAACTACCTCTCGACGGACGAGGATCGCCGCGTTGCCGTCGATGCCATCAAGGTCACCCGCCACATCGTCGGACAGGCGCCCCTCGCCCGATTCCGGCCGCAGGAATACAAGCCCGGCGCCCATCTCACCTCCGACGAGGAGCTGGTGGTCGCGGCGGGCGAGATCGGCACCACGATCTTCCATCCCGTGGGGACCGCCAAGATGGGCGCCGAGACGGATCCGATGGCGGTTCTCGACGAGCGCCTCAGGGTGCGGGGCATCGAGCGGTTGCGCGTGGTCGACGCCTCGGCCATGCCGCGCATCACATCGGGCAACACGAACTCTCCGACGATCATGATCGCGGAGAAGGGTGCCGCCATGGTGCTGGAGGATGCGCGGCGCTGAACGGCACCGCGCCTTCAAAGGACGCACGGCGCGGAAAAGCGCTGTCGTGCCGCGACATTGCGAGCCTTTCGGGAGCATTGCGGAACGGGGCGTGAACGGCGAGGCTGGCTCATGCCCGAATCGTCTTCCGCCGCCAGCATCATTGTCCCGAGCACAGGCATCCTGCCCCCAGACCGCCGCCAGTCGCCCATCGCGGCCGGGGTGCAGCGGGGCGTGCGCCGCCTTTTCGCGCAGCTCGGTCACGTGACCCTTCCCGAATTCACCCTCGCGAATGGCCGCCGCGCCGACGTGATCGCCCTCGCTCCCGACGGGCAGCTCACGATCATCGAGATCAAGTCCAGCGTGGCGGATTTCAGGGCCGATCAGAAATGGCCCGACTACGAGGATTTCTGCGACCGCTTCTATTTCGCGGTGCCGGAGACCGTGCCCTTCGACGTGCTGCCGCAGGATCGCGGCCTCATCCTCGCGGATTCGTTCGGCGCCGCCATCATGCGGGAGGCGCAATCCCACGCGCTCGCGGGCGCGCGGCGCAAGGCGGTGATGCTGCGCTTTGCCCATGTGGCGGCCGGGATCCTCCATGCCATGGCGGATCCGGACGGAGTGCCGGACGGGCGGCTGTAATCACGAAAAAGGGCGCCGCTCGCGCGACGCCCCAATGTCTATATGGCGATGTGGGACTGCTCAGCGCGGCGCGCGCTTGGCGAGAATGCGCTGCAGGGTCCGGCGGTGCATGTTGAGACGGCGCGCCGTCTCGGAGACGTTGCGGCCGCACAGCTCGTAGACCCGCTGGATGTGCTCCCAGCGCACCCGGTCGGCGGACATGGGGTTTTCCGGCGGGAGCGCCCGCTCGCCGGGCTGGGCCATGAGGGCCGCGTGGATCTCGTCCGCGTCGGCGGGCTTTGCCAGATAGTCGAAGGCGCCCATCTTCACGGCCGTCACCGCGGTCGCGATATTGCCGTAGCCGGTGAGGATCACGCCGCGCGCATCGGGGCGGCGCTCCTTGAGCCGCTCGATCACGTCGAGGCCGTTGCCGTCGCCGAGCCGCATGTCGATCACCGCGAAGGCCGGAGCCTCGCTCTCGACGGCCGCGATCCCGTCCGCCACGCTCTCGGCGACGCGCACGAGATAGCCGCGGCCTTCCATGGCGCGGGCGAGCCGCGTCGAGAACGGACGGTCGTCGTCGACGATCAGGAGGCTTTTGTCGGCGTAGGCTTCGAATGCCGTGGGCGCATCCGCCATTACACGATCTCCTTGCGTCACGTGACGCTCCTTTCCGGAAGGCTCTGACTGCTCAAAGCCTTATATAGGAACGGTTTGCGCATTCGTCAGGGGCTCCTGGGAGCCCCCCTGCGACAACGTTGCCGCACCCCGTTCAAACGCACGACGGGGCCAAACGATCCGGGCGACCGCGCCCGTCGCCGGCGGCGGCACGTTCGAGAGATAGAGCTGCGCGCCGGAGCGCTCGATGAGGGTCTTGGCGATGAACAGGCCAAGGCCGAGACCGGAGCCGCTCTCCTCGTCCCCCGGCAGACGCTCGGCGGCGCTGCGGGTCGTCACGTAGGGCTCGCCCACGCGCAGCAGAACGTCGGGCGCGTAGCCCGGTCCGTCGTCGCGAATATCGAGGCGTACCTCGTCCGCCGTCCAGCGCGCCTGGATGAGCACCCGCTCCCCCGCAAAATCCACCGCATTGTCTACGATGTTGGCGAGCCCGTAGACCACTCCCGGATTGCGCCGGCCCATGGGCTCGGGCCCCTCGCCGCCGCTCGTCACCTCGATCTCGAAGCCGAGCGAGCGGTGCGGCGCCACGATCTCCTCGACGAGATGGTTCAGCGAGATCGTCTCCAGGAAGGCCGATTGGTCCTGGCCCATGGAGGTGAGCTTCGTGAGGATGGTCCGGCAGCGCTCGACCTGCTCGCGCAGGAGCCTCAGGTCGTCCGCGATGGGCCCGTCCTGAGGCATCGCGTGATTGAGCTCCTTCGCCACGAGGGCGATGGTGGCAAGAGGCGTTCCCAATTCATGGGCCGCGGCCGCCGCGAGCCCATCGAGCTGCGTGAGGTGCTGCTCGCGGGCGAGCACGAGTTCGGTCGCGGCGAGCGCGTCGCCGAGCTGGCGCGCCTCCTCGGCGACGCGCCAAGCATAGACCCCGGTGAAGGCGGTCCCGAGCAGGATCGCGGTCCAGATCCCGGTCACGTAGACGAAGGGCAGTTCGAGCGCCTCCCCCGGAAACCAGGGCATGGGTCGGTGCACCAGGACGAGGAGCGTCGCCGAGCCCACCGCGAGAAGCCCGAGGCCCAGCGTCCGCTCCGGCGTCAGCGCCGTCGCCGAGATCAGCACCGGCGCGAGGAACAGCATGGAGAAGGGGTTTTGCAGGCCCCCCGTCAGGTAGAGGAGGGCGGCAAGCTGCAGGATGTCGAAGCCCAGGAGCAGGGTCGCCGCATTGTCCGACAGCCGGTGCGCGGCCGGATACCGGATGCGCAGGGCGAGATTCACCCAGGCGGACAGGGAGATCATCAGCAGGCAGAGGCCGAAGGGGAGCGGGAAGCCGAAGGCGAACTGCACCACCGCCACGGCCGAGGCCTGCCCCGTGATCGCAAGCCATCGCAGGCGCACCAGGGTGTCGAGGCGCAGATGCCGGGCCGTCCGGCCAAAATCCATCGGTCCGATGTCCATCGCTGGAAAGGATAGGGTTGCGCCCGCGCTCTTCGAGGGGAGGCGGTCTCCTCCCCTGGTCGAAGCTCACCGCCTGTTCGGAGGGGAAATGGCCGCCGGCAGGGGTTCGGCCCGGCTCCGAGGGCGTCGAAAAAGCCTGCTCCCGTTGCGGCATCCGTTACGACACCCCCCAAATGGGCGAGTTAAAAACGTCACAGAATGGGACGTTTATGGTTTCCTAGGCTTTAGCAGCATTGAATAGCCAGGCTGGAACTTTACGATCCGGCGGTTGGTTGAGTTTTCACAGCCCGGCTTCGCTGATTGCATCGGCGAAGTGTTTGAAGGGCTCCCAACTGGGGCTATCGAATGAACCTCGCCTACTACTGGTACGATGCGGCCCACATGATGCTCTCACCGGCCCGGGCCGCGACCGAGGGCGCCAAATTCCTCTTCGACAACCCGATCAGCCCCCTGAGCCACACCCCCTACGGGCGCACCATGTCGGCCGCCTGCGAGCTGTTCGAGCGCACCACGCGCCGTTACGGCAAGCCGGATTTCGGCCTGCCGACGGCGGTGGTGGACGGCGAAGCCGTGGCGGTCACCGAGCGGGTGGTCTGGGAGCGTCCCTTTTGCCGGGTGCTCGCCTTCGACCGGGCGCATCCCAAGGCCGCGGCCCAGCCCAAGGTCCTGATCACGGCTCCGATGTCGGGCCATTACGCGACCCTGCTGCGCGGAACGGTCGAGACCTTCCTGCCCACGCACCAGGTGTTCATCACCGACTGGACCGATGCCAGCATGGTGCCCCTCGCGGCGGGCCGGTTCGACCTCGACGACTACATCGACTACCTCATCGCCATGTTCCGGGAGCTCGGCCCCGACCTCCACGTGATGGCCGTGTGCCAGCCCTCCGTGCCGGTCATCGCCGCCATCGCCCGCATGGAGGCCGAGAACGACCCGGCGACTCCCGTATCCATGACCCTCATGGGCGGCCCCATCGACACCCGCCGGTCGCCCACGGCCGTGAACCAGCTCGCCGAGGAGCGCGGGATCGACTGGTTCAAGCAGCATTGCATCGTGCGCGTACCCCCGGCCCATCCGGGCTTCTGGCGCGAGGTCTATCCGGGCTTCCTGCAGCTCTCGGGATTCATGGCCATGAACCTCGACCGGCACGTCACCGCCCATTACGACATGTTCAAGCATCTCGTGCGCGGCGACGGCGATTCCGCCGAGAAGCACCGGGAATTCTATGACGAGTACCTCGCCGTCATGGATCTCACGGCCGAGTTCTACCTCCAGACCGTCGACAAAGTGTTCGTCCGCCACGAGCTGCCGAAGGGCGAGATGATGCACCGGGGCAAGCCGGTGGACCTCATGGCCATCCGGCGCTGCGCCATCATGGCGGTCGAGGGCGAGAAGGACGACATCTCCGGCATCGGCCAGACCCTGGCGGCCCTGGAGCTGACCCCGAACCTGCCGTCCTCCAAGAAGCTCTACCATCTCCAGAAGAGCGTCGGCCATTACGGCGTCTTCAACGGGTCCCGGTTCCGCAAGGAGATCGCCCCGCGAATCGCGGGCTTCATGGCAGAGCAGGGCGCCGCCGCCCGTCCCCGCGCCCGCCTGCGGGCGGTGTAAGGGTCGCCGGCCGCTCCGGCGGACCGAAACAGGATGCTTAGCGCCGGGCGGGGATGTCGTCCCCTCCGGCGCGACGCCCCCGGCCTCGACCCGGTCCAGACGCCCTCTCTCGACACCGCTTCCGCTTTGCGGCACCGTTTCCCCAAGCGGAGCCGTTCCGCGTCCCGAACAGGCCCCTGCGGCGGGGTGAATCACATGGACGAGAGCTCCCGCTGGCGCCGTCAAGCCCTTCTCTTTGTTCTGGATTGGTTCACGCCAGCGGCAAACGGCAGCGCTGACAAATCAGGGCGTTCCGGGCAGATTGCGCCCATGAAAACCGCCCTGTTCCGCCGCGTTTCTGCGGACCCGATCACCATCGATGTCGAGCATGCGGGCCAAGCCTTCCAGGTGGCCCTGCGCCGCCGCTCGACCGCCAAGCGAATCACCCTGCGCGTGTCGAACGCCACCGGCGACGTGGTGCTGACCGTCCCGGAGCGGACCGACCTGCGAGTCGCCCAGCGCTTCGTCGATTCCCACGGCGACTGGATCGTCCATCGCCTCGCCAAGGTGCCGAAAAGGGTCGAGTTTCGGCCCGGCGCCACAGTCCCGCTGCGGGGTCAGGGCCACAAGATCGTCCATTGGAGCGGCATCCGGGCCCCGACCCAGGCCATGACGGCGCCGACCGGCGAGCCCATCATCGCGGTCGCGGGCGACCGGCCGCACCTGCCCCGCCGGATCCGGGACTTCCTGGAGGCCGAGGCGAAGCGGGACCTCACCGCCGCCGTGCGCCGGCATACGGCAAAGCTCGGCGTCGAGGCAAAGCGCATCACCGTGCGGGACACCACGAGCCGCTGGGGCTCCTGCTCGGCGACCGGCGCGCTCAGCTTCTCCTGGCGGCTCATTCTGGCCCCGCCCTTCGTGCTCGACTACCTGGCCGCCCACGAGGTGGCGCACTTACGCGAGCTCAACCACTCGCACCGCTTCTGGCGCCTCGTCCACCAGCTCTGCCCGCGCACGGAGGAGGCGGAGCGCTGGCTCAAGCGCCACGGCAGCGAGCTGCACCGGTTCGGGTAAGGGCTGGCCGCGACAAGCGCGCTACAGGCCGGTTGTGGCGGATCGCATGCCGTGCGTTGCGCCGGTTCGGGTGAGAACCGGCCGCCGAGCGCTCAATACAGGACGATGGTTGCGGACAGGGTCTTGAGGCTAGGCCCTAAAGGCATCGGCTCCCATTCCAGGTGGAGTGGGATGAGATCGCCTCTGCGCCCGTCGACGCTACGCAGGGTGGGACGAGATTTCGGCGGGCCGTCCCGGTCGTTGAGCAAGGACGACACGTCGAACCGGGTTGTGCCCGCTTCGCTCGCGACCTCCAGAACGTGTCCCTTGAGCGTCAGCATGAAGGTCGTGGAATCGCCCTTAATCGTCTGACGATCCGTCCGTTCGAAGCCGATAGAGATCTTCTCGAGAATGGTGATCGTCTCGAGCTGAATGACCTCGCTTTCCGCAAAGAAAAGGCTCGTGACAGGCTGATTGGGCACGAGCCGTTCTCTCATCTCCTCCCAATCCTTCGGCAACTGGGCGGGCCAGACGGAAGCGAGCATCGCGAGACTGGGGTCCTGGTGGTGGAGATAGCCAAGCGCCGCGTACAAAGATCGCTTCTGCTCCTCGCTCAGCCCACCATCCTTCGATGCGGCCCAGCGTTCCGGCGGAACGGAGGCGAGAATGGTCTTCGCCCGCGCGGCCTGGCTGCTGATCGAAGCGTTCTTGGCGCTCAAGGGGCCGAAAGCCGCAACAAGGGCCAGGATGCCGCCCGTGAGCGGTACGAGACGGATGTCGAACGGCCGCCGGATCGTCGCTGACAGGGCAAGAAGCCCGGCGCCGATCACCACAAGCATGAGCCAATACCGTTCCTCGGTGACGCCGTAGGTTCGCACGCGAATGGTGGTCGCAAGAGCCAGCAGCACAATCGGGACCAGCGTGCTCGTCAGCCAGAAGCGACGAAACGCTTCTCTCACCCGCGCGAACTGCACCTGCGGCGCATGGGCGAGGAGGTGGGTGCCGTAACCCACGACCAGATAAACGGGTACGATCCAGCCGATCTGGCCCTTCGGGAGCTCGCCCAGGAGCGCTATGCGCGCGGCATAGACATGGATGACCGCGCCGAAGGCGAGCATGAGGGGGATGAGAAGAGCGTCGGTCGTGACGGAGACGATGCGCAGCAGGACACCGTCCGATTGTTCTTCGACCGGTTCCGTCGCGACCGGAGCCGCCAGCGCAAGCCAGAACAGGGGAAAGACCAGAACGGAGACGAGCGTTGCCAGAACCTCCGCGATCTTCTCTAACCTCAACCCTAGCAAGGTCTCGGCGGTGGAGAACACAATCGCACCTCCGCCAAGAACGATGCCGAGGGCTATCAGGCCCGCAAGGAGGCTCGCGGCTAGCCGAGCATTTGCAAACCAGAAGCCGCTTGTTCCTTGCCGCGCTGCAAGGCCGGCGGATACGGAGATGAAACAGGCCAACGCTGGGAAGAGTGGGAGGATTGTATACCTTCCGAATTCTATCCAGAAGGGAAGCGACAGACCGAATATCAGACCCGCGCTCTGAGCTGCACAACGAATCCACGGCTTCGAGCGCCAGGTGACGAACGCTGCTGCTGTCGTGGTGAGGAAAGCCAGGATCGACGCAACCGTCATATCGTCCCGGTCCAGCTTCCAAAACACTAACAGGCGTCGCCCGTCGAGCACTTCGAGGAGAACCCAAGCGGTCGTGATACCGGCAGCGAGGATCGCGCCAGGAAAGTGGCGGGCAGCCGCGCCGCAATCGAGACGGAAGAAGCCCGACCTGGCGAAGGAAGACATGAAGCGGCCCTATCGTATGAAACAATGCTCGCCCTTGTGCGGAGGGAGAATGGGCTTGGCAAGAGATCGCCAGGCAGAGATCCCATGACAGAACTTGGTTTTCAGCTTAGTCCGGACCTCTTTCACCACCCGGCTTCCCACCCATGCTGAAACCCGACACCCTCGCCCTGACGGCGGTTCTCGCGCTTCTCACCGCGCTGGGGCCGCTCTCGACCGACATGTACCTGCCCTCGCTTCCGGCGATCGGCGGGGACCTCGGGGCGAGCCCGGCCGGGGTGCAGCTCACGCTGTCCGCCTTCCTGTTCGGCTTTGCGGTCGGTCAGTTCGTCTACGGGCCCGTTTCCGACAGGGTCGGCCGCAAGCCTGTCCTGCTCTTCGGCCTTGCGCTCTTCACCCTGGCGAGCCTCGCCTGCGCCCTCGCCCCCAGCATCGAGACGCTCGTCGCCGCCCGTTTCGTGCAGGCGCTCGGCGCCTCGGGGCCCATCGTGCTCGCCCGCGCCGTCGTGCGCGATCTCTACGAGGGTCCCCGCGCCGGGCGCGAACTCTCCCGCATGGGCTCCATCATGGGCGTGGTGCCGGCCATCGCCCCCATTTTCGGCGGCCTCCTGCACGAGGCGTTCGGCTGGCGCTCCACCTTCGTGGTGAGCATCGCCTTCAGCGCCGCGCTCGCCGCTGTCATCGTCGCGCGCCTGCCCGAGACCATCCGGACGCGCTCGTCGGGACCGCTCTCCCTCCTCACGATCCTGCGCGGGTTCGGCACGCTTCTCGCCCACCCGTCCTACCGGCTCTACGTGGCCATGGCTGGCCTCGCCTATGGCGGGCTTTTCGCCTTCATCTCGGGCTCGTCCTTCGTGCTCCAGGGCGTCTACGGCCTCGCCGAGATCCCCTATGCGTTCTCCTTTGCCTTCATCGTGATCGGCTTTATCGGCGGCACGTTCCTGGCCCAGCGCTTCGTCGGAAGCCTCGGCCTCGACGGCACGATCCGCTGGGGCGTAACGGCCCTCGCGACAGGCGGGATCCTGATGCTGGTTCTCGTGATGCTCGGGGTTCCCTCGTCCTTCGCGATCACGGGCCCCATGGCGATCTACGGGCTCGGCGTCGGGCTCACGATGCCCCAGGCCATGGCCTCCGCCATGATGCCCTTTCCCGAGCGGGCGGGCGCCGCCTCGTCGCTTCTCGGCATCTGTCAGATGACTTTCGCGGCCCTTGTCGGCATCGGCCTTGGCCAGTTTCTCGACCGCAGCACGGCGCTCCCGCTGCCGGCCGTGATCGCGACGACGGGGACCTTGGCGCTTGCCATCTTCCTTGGCGCCCGCGGCATGCGGAAGGCTTGAGCCGCCCTCGCCGAGCCCGGAAAAGGCCTAGAGGCCGAGCAGCCGTTCGAAGAAGTTGCGCTGCTGGCCCCGGGCCGGCGCCGGGGGAATCCAGCCGCTGTCGCGGGCCTGCGCGGTCGTGTAGCCGCGCGGCGCGGCCGCCACGGGCGTCTCGGAAGGCCCGCCGCGCACGCCCGGCAGGGGCACGGGTGTTTGGCCCTTGAGCGCCTGCTTCATGAAGGTGCTCCACACCTCCACGGGCAGGTTGCCGCCGGACACTCGCTTCGTCGGGTCGCCGTCGTCGTTGCCGAGCCACACGCCCGCGACGAGGGAGCCCGTGTAGCCCACAAACCAGGCATCCCGGAATTCCTGGCTGGTGCCCGTCTTGCCGGCCGCGTCCCAACCCGGGATCTCGCCCTTCTTCGCCGTGCCGATGACGAAGGTGTTGTGCATCATGTCGTTCATCTGGGCGACCGTGCCGGGGTCGATCACCCGGCCAAGGCCGCCGCCCGCGGGCCGGCGGTAGATCACCTTGCCGGCGGTGGTCTTCACCTGCGCGATCACGTAGGGCACCACGCCCTGCCCACCGTTGGCGAAGGCCGCGAAGGCGGCCACGAGCTCGAGCGGCGTCACCTCCGAGGTGCCGAGCGCAAGCGACGGGTTCGCCTGGAGCGGCGAGGTGATGCCGAGGCGCTGGGCCGTCTGCACGACCGCCTTCGGGCCCACCTCCACGCCGAGCTTCACGGCCACCGTGTTGAGGGAGAGCGCGAGCGCATCCCGCAGGGCGATGGGGCCGCGGTAATCGCGGGAGTAGTTCTCGGGCGTCCAGCCCCGGAGATTCACCGGCGAGTCGTCCCGGACCGTGTCCGGCGTCAGCCCGCGCTCCAGGGCCGTCAGGTAGACGAAGGGCTTGAAGGCGGAGCCCGGCTGCCGGCGGGCGGCGGTCGCCCGGTTGAACTGGCTCGCCTCGTAGTTCCGCCCGCCCACGAGCGCCTTCACGGCGCCGTCCGGCTGCAGGGCGACGAGGGCGCCCTGGCCCACATTGAAGCGCTGGCCCTTCTGGTTCAGTTCGTCCACGAGCGCCCGCTCGGCGGCGGACTGCTGGGCGGGGTCGAGGGTCGTGGTCACCACGATGTCGGTCTCGACCGTGCCGACGAAATCGTCGAGCACGTCCATCACGTAATCGGCCGCGTAGTTCACGGAGCCCGCCCCGTTCGAGCGTACCGTCTGGGCGGGGGCGCCGAGCGCGGTCTTGGTCATGCCCGGCGTGATGTAGCCAAGCTCGTTCATGGCCGCGATCACGTGCTCGGCCCGGTTCTGCGCGGCCTCCGGGTTGCGGTTGGGCGCCAGGCGCGAGGGCGCCTGGACGAGACCTGCGAGCACTGCGGCCTCGGCGAGGGACACCGCCCGGGCGGATTTGCCATAATAGCGCTGGGACGCTGCCTCGATGCCGTAGGCGCCGGCGCCGAAATAGACCCGGTTGAGGTAGAGTTCGAGGATCTCGTCCTTCGAGTATTTGCGCTCGAGCCACAGGGCCAGGATCGCCTCCTGGATCTTGCGGGAGGCCGTGCGCTCCTGGGTGAGAAACAGGTTCTTGGCGAGCTGCTGCGTGAGGGTCGAACCGCCCTGCGCCACGCCGCGGCTCGTCACGTTGCGCACCACGGCGCGGCCGATGCCGACCGGATCGATGCCGAAATGGTCGTAAAAACGCCTGTCCTCGATGGCGAGGAACGCTTTCGGCAGGTAGGGCGGGAGCTCTTTCAGGCCGACGGTGCGCCCGCCGGTCTCGCCCCGGTTCGCGAGCAGGGACCCGTCGCTCGCCAGGATCGCGATGTTCGGCGGCCTCTTCGGCACGGAGAGCTGGTCGATCGGCGGCAATTGCGCCGCGTAATAGGCGACGACGCCCGCCACCGCGATGAAGGCCCACAGGCCCATGACACAGGCCGCATAGACGAGACGGCCGAACAGGGAACGACCCGAACCGCCCTTGCGGCGCTTCGGCTTCCGGCCGCGGGGCGCCCGGCGCGGCGCCTCGGGCTCCGGGCCGTCGCTCTCGTCCTGGTGCGCTCGGCGTCGTGCCATGTGGCCCCCGGCCCGATCCTCCGGCGACAAGCCGATGTCGAGCGCTCCTGCTTGGGCTTGGCCGTCGAAGACGGGTTCGCGCCGCCCACTCCGTCCGTTCGCCATGGTCATCCCCGCATGCACACGGCCGGTTGGCTCCGGCCCTCATGCTGACGAGCACGGTAATTGTGGCGGTTTAAGGAGCGGTTAAGCTTGCGGGGCGGAACGCCGGACTCGCGGCCGCGTTCGCCTGGAATGAACGCCTATATCGTCGTCCTCGCCGGTTTCGGGCTGGTCGTGCTCCTCACGGCTTGGCTCCCCATGGTCCTCAAGGAGCTGCCGCTCTCCCTGCCGATCGTGTGCGTGGGCATAGGCGCGCTCATCTTCGCCATCCCGGACGTGCCGGGCACCGCCTACCATCCGATGGATTATCTGTCGGTGGTGGAGCGGCTCACCGAATTCGTGGTGATCATCTCGCTCATGGGCGCGGGGCTGAAGATCGACCGGCCTTTTTCCTGGAAGCGCTGGCCGCTCACCTGGCGCCTTCTCGGCATTGCGATGCCGCTCACCATCGTCGCGCTGGCGTTCCTGGGACAGGCGCTCCTCGGCCTCGGGCTCGCGACGGCGGTGCTTCTGGCAGCCTCCCTTGCCCCCACGGACCCGGTGCTCGCCAGTGACGTGCAGGTGGGGGCGCCGGGGGAGGGGCAGGAGGATGAGGTGCGCTTCGCTCTCACCTCGGAGGCCGGCCTCAACGACGGCCTCGCCTTTCCCTTCGTGCATCTGGCCCTCGCGCTGGCATTGGCGACCGAGACGGGCGAGCCCTGGCTCCTCAAGTGGCTGTCCTATTCGCTTCTCTGGAAGATCGTGGCGGGCGTGGTGATCGGCTATCTGGTGGGCCGGAGCCTTGGCTGGCTCACCTTCCACCTGCCGAACCGGGCGAAGCTCTCGCGCACGGGCGACGGGTTCGTGGCGCTGGGTGTCACCTGCCTCGTCTACGGGCTGACCGAGATGGCGCAGGGCTACGGCTTCCTCGCGGTGTTCGTGGCCGCGCTGGCGCTCCGGTCCGCCGAACGCGGGAGCGAGTACCACCAGAAGCTCCACGACTTCGCCGAGGAGCTGGAACGGCTCCTGATGATGGTGCTCCTCGTGATGCTGGGCGGCGCCATCACCGGTGGCGGGCTGTTCCGGGCGCTCTCCTGGGAGGCGATCGCCTTCGCGCTCATCGCCATCTTCGTGGTGCGGCCCCTCTCGGGGTGGCTCGGCTTCATCGGCACGAAGCGGCCGCCGGCGGAGCTTGGGATCATCAGCTTCTTCGGCATACGCGGTCTCGGCTCGGTCTATTACCTCGCCTATGCCATGAACCATGGCTCCTTCGAGGCGCCGGACCTCGTGTGGAGCACGGTCGGGTTCACGATCCTGATCTCCATCGTGCTCCACGGGGTCACCGTGACCCCGGCCATGCGCTGGCTCGACCGGCGGGCCTCAGCCTCCCGCCGCCACCGCACCTATTCGGCCGCGAGGGGCAGCTCGCCGGTGTCCGGGTCCGCCGCCGCAAGATCGCGGATGCGCGCCAAGTCGGACCGGAATTCCTCATAGGCCCGCCGCTTCGTCTCCTCGTCGGGCAGGCGCAGGAGATAGGAGGGGTGCACGGTGATGTAGCCGCGATAGGGCCCGAGCTCCGCCCGGCCGCGAGCGCGGGTGATCGGCGTCGACTTGCCGGTGAGAGCCAGCACGGCGGTGGCGCCGAGGGCTACCACGAGCTTCGGGCGCACGAGCTCCAGCTCTTTCAGGAGCCAGGGCCGGTAGTGCTTCACCTCGCCGGCTGTGGGCTTGGCGTGGATGCGCCGGGTGCCGCGCTGCTCGAACTTGAAGTGCTTCACCGCATTGGTCAGATAGGCCGTCTCGCGGCTGATCCCGACCTCCTCGAGCGCCCGTGTGAGAAGCTTGCCGGCGGGGCCGATGAAAGGCCGCCCCTGCAGGTCCTCCTGGTCGCCCGGCTGCTCGCCCACGAAGACGAGATCCGCATGGGCCGGGCCCTCGCCGAACACGGCCTGCGTGGCGCCGGGCACCAGCGGCCCTGCTTTCGCGATGATGGCGTTGAGCTCCTCGAGGCTCTTGGGCTCCTGGTCCCACATGGCCTCTATGGCCGCGCTCGGGGTTCGCTTCGTCGGCATGCTCGCCTCCTGCTCGATCATCCGGGTAACGCGCTGGGGCGCCGTTTGGATGAGGGCCGGAATCGACGCAGCCTCGGGCAGGTTCTTCCAATACTTCTTGGGCATCTCCGAGCGCATGGCGGTGGGGTTCACCCGCGCCGGGTTGAACACGCTCTCGTAATAGCCGCGCCAGCCCTCCTCGAAGGCGTCGCCGCCCGGCGCATCCTCCCGCCGCGCGGGCGGGCCGAAGGCGAGGCGCTCCCGGTCCCAGCGGGCCGAACCGTCGGGTGTCAGGATCGTCCAATGGAGGGAGCGGAAGCGATCCACGAAAAACGGCGCGGCGGATTGCAGGATGTGATGCTCTGGCTCGAACCAGGCGACGAACCGCTCCGGCTCCTCGCCCTCCACCCGGCGGAAACGCACGAAGGCGTGCATCTTGTGAAGATCGCGCCGGATCGCCCGCCCCATGAGGTCCAGCCGGTGCACGAGAGGGTCGCTCGCCACTTCCAGGAGATCGCGCTCCCCGTTCAGCACCCGCCAGACAAGCTGGTAGAGCAGCGCATAGCGCTCCGGATCGCGATGGCAGACGCACAGGCCGATGAGTTCGGTGACGGGCCGCGGTAGGGCGACGGGGCGGCCGTCGCCCGTCTCCTCGCCGCCGAACAGGTCCGGCGCCTCGTCCACCGCGAACACCACGTGCTGCGGCGCCAGCTCCTCGGCGACGAGGCGGCGCACCGCGCGGCGAAAGCCGTCGAGATCCGCGCCGTCTTTCAGCGTGACGCGATGAAGGCTCATGCGATTCTCGCCCCGACTCCGTTCGCGAGCCGCAGCCCCGCTGGTGCCGGAGTGCCGTGCATGGCCTGAATGATGCGATGAGGGCTCATGCGTCATCCTTATGCGAACAGGCTCAGCTGCTCGGGCTTTTCGACGAGGCGCTTGCGCAGATCCGCGCGGTCGAGGCTCTGGCCGGGTGTGTGATCGGCGGCGACGAGGAAGGGCCGCGCGCGCTTGAGCCCGGAGGTGAGGCGGGCGACGTCCTCAAGGCGCAAGGTGGTGTGCCGGCGCGCCACCACGATCTTGTCCACCGCGCGGGCGCCGAGGCCCGGCACGCGCAGCAGCATCTCCCGGTCGGCATGGTTCACGTCGACGGGAAAGAGATGCCGGTTGCGCAGGGCCCAGGCGAGCTTCGGGTCGACCTCGAGATCGAGCATGCCGGCATCCGTGGCGGATGCGATCTCCTCCACTTGGAAGCCGTAATAGCGCAGCAGCCAATCGGCTTGGTACAGGCGGTTCTCCCGCAGCAGCGGCGGAGGCTTCAGGGGCAGCATCGCGCTCGAATCCGGGATCGGGCTGAAGGCCGAGTAGTAGACCCGGCGCATATCGTAGTTCTGGTAGAGCTTGGATGAGGTGCGCAGCACGTCCGCATCGGTCGTGGCATCCGCGCCGACGATCATCTGCGTCGACTGGCCGGAGGGTGAGAACGAGCGCCGCTCCTCACGGGCCTCCTGGATGCGCTCGTGCATCTGCGCCATCGCGGTCTCGATGGAGGCGCCGTCCTTTTCCGGCGCCAGCCGCTCGAGGCTCTGCTCGGTGGGAAGCTCCAGGTTGATCGACAGGCGGTCGGCCCAGAGCCCCGCCTCCTCGATGAGCCAGGGGCTCGCCTCGGGAATGGTCTTCAGGTGGATGTAGCCGCGAAAGCCGTGGTCCCGGCGCAGCTTCTTGGCCACCAGCAGCATCTGCTCCATGGTGTAGTCCGGGGACCGGATGATGCCGGAGGAGAGGAACAGGCCCTCGATGTAGTTGCGCTTGTAGAACTCGATCGTGAGCGTCACGACCTCGTCCACGGAGAACTTCGCCCGCTTCACGTTGGAGGAACGGCGATTCACGCAATAGGCGCAGTCGAACAGGCAGTAGTTCGTGAGCAGGATCTTCAGGAGCGACACGCAGCGCCCATCCGGCGTGTAGGCGTGGCAGATGCCGGCTCCCGTCGTGGAGCCGAGGCCGTCCACATCCGCCTTGCGCTTCGGCGCGCCCGACGAGGCGCAGGAGGCGTCGTATTTCGCGGCGTCCGCCAGAATCCTGAGCTTTTTGGCGAGCTTTTCGTCCATGGGCGCACCTTGCCTCACGTTCGTGATACGTTCTAGTGCAGATGGGCTGTTTCAGGACGGTTTTCACAGGGGCGGAGCGTCGCACATCGCCGGGCGCTCCCCCGGCACTCCGCCCATTGCTACCGGCGCCGTCCTCGCTAAGCTGGCCCGGTTTCCGCCTGACGGCACCCGTCCGTCTCTCACCATGAGCGCCGTATGATCCGCACCTTTCTCGACGGCCTCTACCTCCTCGCGGGCTACCTGGCCGGCGGCTTCCTGATCGCGATCTTCCTCTTGATGATGGCACTGTCGCTGGGTCGGGAAGTGGGGCTGAACGTGCCGGCCGGCGACGATTTCGCGGCTTGGTCCATGGCGGCGCTGGCGTTCCTCGGCCTCGCCTACACCTTTCGGTCGGGCGAGATCATCCGGGTCGGGCTGGTGCTCGACCATCTCCACGGAGCCGTGCGCCGGGTCGTGGAGATCCTGTGCCTGCTGCTCGGGGCCGGCACGATCGCGTTCTTCGCCTGGCACGCGGTGGCGATGACCTATGACAGCTTCCGCTTCAACGACATGGCCCAGGGCGTGCTCGCCGTGCCCCTATGGATCCCGCAGCTCGGCTATGCGGTAGGCCTGACGATCCTGGCCATCGCCTTCGTGGACGAGTTGGTGCACGTGCTGCGCGGTTACCCGCCGCGCTACGAGAAGCCGCCGCCCAAGACCCCGGAAGAGGTTATCGAGCGCGCCATCGAGAGCGGGGTCTGATCATGGTTGCGGAACTCGGCCTCGTCGGCGTCGCCGCCATCCTCCTCGGGCTTCTGCTCGGACTGCTCGCCTTCGGCGTCTGGATCGGGGTTGCCCTTATCCTGGTCGGTTGCGCGGCCATGCTGCTCGTCACCGACGTTCCCCTCGGTCCCGTGATGGCCACCACCGTGTGGGCGAGCTCCGCGTCCTGGACCCTGACCGCCCTGCCGCTCTTCATCTGGATGGGCGAGATCCTGTTCCGCACCCGCCTCTCGGAGCAGATGTTCCTCGGTCTCGCGCCCTGGCTCAACTGGCTTCCTGGGCGGCTCATGCACGTGAACGTGGTGGGCTGCGGGATCTTCGCTGCCGTCTCCGGCTCGTCCGCGGCCACCTGCGCCACCATCGGCAAGATCGCCCTGCCGGAGCTCAAGAAGCGCGGCTACGACGACAGCATGAGCCTCGGCTCCCTCGCGGGCTCGGGCACGCTCGGCCTGCTGATCCCGCCCTCGATCCCCATGGTGGTCTATGCGGTGGCGGCCAACGTGTCCGTCATCCAGGTGTTCCTCGCGGGCTTCCTACCGGGCCTGCTCGTGATGGGGCTCTATTCGGGCTACATCATCGTCTGGTCCCTGCTCAACCCCGCCAAAACCCCTCCGCGCGAACCCACAACGTCGCTTGCCCACAAGCTCCGGCAATCCGCCCGCCTTCTGCCTTGCCTTCTTCTCATCGTCGGCATCTTCGCCGCGCTCATCCTCGGGTTGGCGACGGCCACCGAATGCGCAGCCTGGGGCGTGACCGGGGCTCTGCTTCTCGCCTGGGGGTCCGGCACGCTCACGCGGGACACCTTCGTGCAGAGCCTGCTCAGCGCGACGCGGCTCACCGGCATGATCATGCTGATCCTCGCGGGCGCCGCCTTCACCACGGCCGCCATGGCCTTCACGGGCATCCCCGCCGCGCTTGCGACCTGGGTCGAGGCCCAACAGCTCTCGCCCTACGTTCTGATCGCCGCCCTTACGGTGATGTACATCATCCTTGGCTGCCTCATCGACGGCATCTCGATGATCGTGCTCACCACCGTGGTCGTGCTGCCCATGGTGAAGCAGGCCGGCTTCGACCTCATCTGGTTTGGCGTCTATCTCATCATTCTGGTGGAGATGGCGCAGATCACGCCGCCCGTCGGCTTCAACCTGTTCGTCCTACAGAACATGAGCGGCCGCGACAGCTTCACGGTTGCGCGAGCGGCCATGCCCTTCTTCTTTTTGCTTGTCGTCGCCGTCGCGATCATCACAATCTTTCCCCAGATCGCGCTCACGCTGCCGAGGCTCGCATTCCCGGAGTGAGGCCGCCATCGCCCATCAGGCGCGCTCCGCCCCTTGCGGACGCGCCAGCACCGAACGAGGGGAAACCAGAATGAAGCCGATCACCCGCCTCGCCTTAAGCCTTGCCGGGGCTCTCATCGCCACGTCCCCGGCCCTGGCGCAGACCAAGTGGAACCTGCCGGCCGGCTATCCGGCCGACAATTTCCACACGGAGAACCTCGTTCAGTTCGCCAAGGACGTGGGCGACGCCACCGGCGGCAAGCTGCAGATCACGGTCCACGCCAACGCCTCCCTCTTCAAGGCGCCCGAGATCAAGCGCGCGGTGCAGACCGGCCAGGCGCAGATCGGCGAGTTCCTGATGTCCCTCCACGAGAACGAGGACCCTCTCTACGGCCTCGACGTGGTGCCCTTCCTCGCGACCTCCTTCGAGCAATCGCGCAAGCTCTGGGAGGCGCAGCGCCCGGCCATCGAGAAGAAGCTCGCGAGCCAGGGCCTCGTGGCGCTCTACGCGGTCGCGTGGCCGCCCCAGGGTGTCTATGCCAAGAAGGACATCAACACCGTCGAGGACATGAAGGGGCTCAAGTGGCGCTCCTACAATGTCGGCACCTCGCGCATCGCCGAGCTCGTCGGCGCGCAGGGCGTGACGATCCAGGCCGCCGAACTGCCTCAGGCGCTCGCCACGGGCGTCGTCAATTCCTTCATGTCGTCGGGCGCCACAGGCTACGACGCGAAGGTTTGGGAGAGCCTCACCCACTTCTACGACACCCAGGCCTGGCTGCCGAAGAACATGGTGATCGTGAACAAGGCCGCCTTCGATGCTCTCGACCAGCCCTCGAAGGACGCGATCCTCAAGGCCGCCAAGGCGGCCGAGGACCGCGGCTGGCGCATCTCGGCCGAGAAGACCAAGTGGTACACCGACCAGCTTGCCGCCAAGGGCATGAAGGTGCAGGCGCCCTCCGCCGAGCTGAAGGCGGGCTTCCAGAAGATCGGCGAGCAGCTGACGCAGGATTGGCTCAAGAAGGCCGGCGCCGACGGCCAGGGCATCGTGGACGCCTATCGCAAGGCCGGCATGTAAGCGCGGAACGCAGGACAAACGGAACGGCCGGGCCAGCGCCCGGCCGTTTTGCTTTCGTCACTCCTCCGGGCGCTCCCCGTCGATGATCCGGCGCACGATGTCGAAGGGAAAACCGGCCCGGGCGAGCGTCGCGAGGTCCTTGTCGCGATAGGGCGCCCGGTCCCCCGGCCGGTAGGGGCCAAGCTTGCGCCTCCGGGCGAAGGCGTGGGCCGCAGCCTCCTCGTCCTCGGCCGGATCGCCCTCGTCGCCCTGGAGCGCCGCCTGGATCGTCTCCCGCGCCACGCCCTTCGCCGATAGCTTGGCCTGGATCGCCCGCGCCGAGCCCCCGCGCCGGCGCAGGGTCGCGACCCGGGCCTCCGCGTAGCGGGTGTCGTCGATCAATCCGAGCCGCTGCGTCTTCGCGATCACCTCATCGAGGAGCGGGTAGAAGGGATCCGCTTCCTCGCCCCGCAGACGGCAGCGATTGTCGATCTTGCGCTTGAGTACCCGCCGGAGGTTGTCCGCCGAGGACGCGTAGCGCTCCAGATAGGCGAGGGCGGCCCGGTCGAGATAGGCCGCGGTCACGGGCCGGGGCGGCTTGCGCTCGGCGCCTCGGGTTGGGCGCCCGCGGGCCGGGCGGTCCGGGGCCTCATCCATGGCGCTCTCCGGCGAGCGCTCCCGGCGCCTCGCGGGCCCCGTCGCTCGTCTCGCCGGGCTTTTCCACCTGGCCCTGCCGCTGCAATTGCAGGGCGATGAACCAGCACAGGGCCGCCCAGGCGGCGCCGACGCACCAGCCCGCGAGCACGTCGCTCGGCCAGTGGACCCCGAGATAGACGCGGCTCACGCCGACCATCAGGGTGATCATCAGCGCCAGCGTCAGGAGGAACGCCTTCACCCGCCGCCGCGGCTGCACCCGGGCAAGGAGCGCGCCGAGGGTCAGATAGGTGATGGCCGAGAGCATGGCGTGGCCGCTCGGGAAGCTCGCCGTATAGACCCTGGTGGCCGCCGGCACGAGATCTGGGCGCGGCCGCTCGAAGCCCATCTTCAGGGCGGTCGAAAGCATCATCCCGCCCACCACGGCCGCGATGACGAGGAGGGCGGTCCTCTCCTTGCGCACCATGGCGAGGTACAGGATCGCCCCGACAGTGATCAGGGTGAGGATTGTGTAGCCGCCAAGGCCCGTGATGTCCCGTGCCGCCTCCTCCACCCAGGAGGGCCCCAGCGGGTCCGCCGGGTTGCCGGGGCTTCGCAGCGCCAAGAGGATCGTCCGGTCGAGGGCCGCCGTGTCGCCCTCCGACACCTCGCCCGCCACCTCCACGAACCCCCAGCCGCAGATGCTGAGCAGCGCCAGCGACAGGAGCGGGCCGATCTCGTTGAGACGCAGCTTGAGGGCAAGGCGGGTGGCGGGGGTCAAGATGGCTTTCATGGGCGTGATCATAGAGCCCCGACCGGTCTGCGACGACCCCGGGGCGGTCCGTCCAGGCCTCACGTCCAGTAGAGAATGCGCCCGCCGGGCAGCCGGCGGGGCACCTCGGCCGTGAAAAAGGCGCGCATCTCGCTCATCACGTCGGGGGTGTAGACGTATTTGAGCGAGCCGAACTTGGTGCGCTTCTGCGCCCGCGCTTCCTCGCGCATGTCGAGGGAGGAGCCCGGATACCAGCCGGTGAGCACGTCCTTGGACCCCGGCGTGAAGCGGTGGGTGATGAGCTCGACCGTAAGGTCCGGGTCCGCGACTCCATCGAGGGCCGTGGCCGCCTGGTCGAGGAGGACCCCGTAAGCGTCGCGCCAGCCCTCCACGGGCATGATCGGCGCGATGGTGAGCCCCACCCGGTACCCGGCGAGCGCCATGCGCCGCATGGCATGGAAGCGCCCCGCCAGGGAGGCGGTGCCGCCTTCGAAGCGCAGGGCCGGCTCCGCATTGACCGAAACGCGGATGCGGGTGCGCCGGTTGTGGGCGATGGCGAGCAGCGGCTCCACCGCATCGAACTTGGTGGTGAAGCGCAATTGCACGGGCGCATCCCAGGCGCCGAAATGGCGGATCAGCGCCGAGAGGGAGCCCGTCAGGTGCTCGATGCCGAGGGGATCGGTATAGCAGGAGGCCTCGAAGGTGGTGCCCTCGTGCGCCCGCGCCTCCGAGCGCGAGGTGATGGCGCCTCGCCCCGCATGGCCGTCCAAAGCCGCAAGGATGTCGGGCAGGTTCGCATAGGCCCGGGTCACGGGCGGGCCGCTCAAGGAGCCGGCGAGATAGCAGTACTGGCAATGGGCCGGGCAGCCTTCGGCGAGATCCACCCGCCAATCGGCGCTCGGCGGAATCGGCTGGAAGCGCAGCTTCGTCGGCGGTGCCGTGACGATGGCAAGGGTGTTCTTGGCATCGATATAGGCGCGCCGGGAGTCGTCCCCGGTAAGCCCCGAGAGGCGGTTCGCCTTGAGACGTTCCACCGGGATCCCGAGCGCCTCCACCCGAGCCACCATCGCCCGACCGTGCTCGTAGGCGAGGGCCGCCGGGGTGACGAGCACGCGCTTCGGCTGCCAGAGCTTGGGCTTCGGCGCGGGTTTCGCGGGGCGTTCGGTGACGGCAAGATCCATGCGAGCGCAACGCCTTGCCGCGCGGATCGCTCCTGCGCCCGGTTGTCGCCGCAGGTCAGAGCCCGAGGCGCTTGCGCCAGCCGCGCGGCGGCTCGATGGCGGCAAGGCCGAGCCATCCGGCCATGATGCGCAACTCGGCCGCGAGCGGGGCCGCGATGGCATCCGGCGCGATACCGGCTTCCGGGTGGATCGAGTGGACGATAAGCCGCCCGCCGGCGCGGTCCGCCTTGAGGTCGAGCCGGGCGACGATCCGCTCTCCGAGCAGGAAGGGGAGGCAGTAATAGCCGAATTCCCGCTTCTCGGCGGGGGTGTAGATCTCGATCCGATAACGGAAATCGAACAGCTTTTCCGTGCGCGTGCGCTCCCAGACCACCGGATCGAAAGGGGAGAGCAGGGCCTGCGCCTCGATCCGGCGCGGCAGGCGATGGTCCGGGTCGAGATAGGCCTGCCCCCAATCCTCCACGGTCACGGGAAGAAGATCGCCTTCCTCCACGAGTTCGGCGATGCGCAGCTTCGCATCCGCCGCATCGAGGCGGAAGTAATCGCGAAGGCAACGCTCGCTCGCGACGCCGAGCGCCCTGATGGAGTGACGCAGCAGCGCGCGCTGGGCCTCCTCGGCCGAGGGCGTCGGCGCATCGAGGACCTGGCGCGGCAGCACGCGCTCGGGCAGGTCGTAGACGCGCTCGAAGCCGCGGCGGGTGGCGGTGGTGACGAGGCCGGCCCAGAAGAGCCATTCCAGGGCCCGCTTGCCGTCGCTCCAGCCCCACCAGGAGCCCGCCGCCTGGCCGCCATTCTCCAGTTCCCCGGCACTCATCGGGCCGTGGGCCTCGACCTCCCGCAACACGGCGTCGATGAAGGCCCGTCGTTCCCGGCCGAACCGGGCCAGTCCCCCATAGATGCCCTCGCCCGACTCCGCCCGCGCCATGCGCCAGCGGAACAGGGGATGGAGGTCGAGGCGGATCAGCGACGCTTCGTGCCCCCAATATTCGAACACGCGCCGGCTGCGGCGCTCCCAGGCCGCCCGCTCCAGCAGCGTCCGATCGTAGGCGCCGAGCCGCGAATAGAGCGGCATGTAATGGGCCCGCACCAGCACGTTCACCGAATCGATCTGGAGCAGGTGTCCCCGCTCCAACGCCTTCTGCAGGTGGCGCATCGACGGGGCGTCGGGCCGGCGCTCGGCGAAACCCTGGGCGCCGAGCGCGACGCGGCGGGCCTGGGCATTTGTGAGGTGGGCTCGGGGCATGCCCGCACTGCTACGCAAGCCCCGTGGCGCGGGCAAGGGGCGCGCCTGGGCCGCGGAAGAACGGGCTCGGGCGTGCCCGCACGGTCAGCAGAGACATGGCTGCCCTGCAAGCGCGGCGAGAACTCTAGCCCGCTTTGCCGGTTAGGGTCAGGGGCGACGCGGCGACTCACGGCGTGAGGCGGCCCACGACAAGGCGACGATGGACCAGGCCACACCCGTACTGAACCCGCCGCAGCTGAGCGAGCGCGAGATCCGCACGATCCTCGCCGGGATCCTGCTCGCCATGCTGCTCGCGGCCCTCGACCAGACCATCATCGCCACCGCGCTCCCGACCATCGGGCGCGAGCTTGGCGACGTGGAGCACCTGCCCTGGGTGGTGACGGTCTACCTTCTCACCTCCACGGCCGTGACGCCGCTCTACGGCAAGTTCAGCGACAGCCACGGGCGGCGCATCACCATGCTGATCGGCATCGTGGTGTTCATCATCGGGTCGATCGCCTGCGCCCTCGCTCCGACCATGCTCACCCTCGTTCTCGCCCGCGGTCTCCAGGGGATCGGCGGCGGCGGGCTCATCGCGCTGGGGCAAACCATCATCGCGGATCTCGTGTCGCCAAGGGAGCGCGCGAAGTACCAGGTCTATTTCGCGAGCGTCTTCATGACCTCGAGCCTCGTCGGGCCCGTGCTCGGCGGCTTTTTCGCGGAGCATCTCCACTGGTCGGTGATCTTCTGGATCAACCTGCCGCTCGGCCTTCTCGCCTATGTGATCTCCCATCGCACCTTGAAGAAGCTGCCGCGCTTCGACCGGCCGACGGAGCTCGATCTTTTGGGCGCGGCGCTCCTCATGGGCGCGACGGTGTCGCTGCTGCTCGCCCTGAGCTGGGGCGGGGTCCGCCATCCTTGGGCTTCCGTCCAGATCCTCGGTCTCGTCGCTGGATCCGCAGTGCTCTGGGGCCTGTTCGCGGCACGGATGCGCAGCGCGCGAGAACCGCTCATTCCCCCGGGCGTGCTGCACAATCCCGTGGTCCGCATGGGAACCCTCGCGGCCTGTTTCGGCATGGGCACCTATATCGGCCTCACCATCTATCTGCCGGTCTATTTCGAGGCCGTGCGCCACCTCTCCGCGAGCCTGTCGGGTCTCGCGCTCATCCCGCTCATGGTGGGCACCGTGGTGGGAGCCACCATTTCCGGCCGGGTCATGACCTACATGACCCATTACAAGCGCCTGCCCCTTGTCGGTCTCACCCTCGCCATCGCCGGAACCCTGGTCCTGGCGCTGTTCGCTGATCGCCTCTCCATCCTGGCCATCGAGGGGGTGCTCGCCTTCCTGAGCATCGGCCTCGGTACGCTGCTGCCGGTCTCCACGGTGGCGATCCAGAACGCGGTGCGGCCCCATGAGCTCGGCACCGCCACGGGCGCCGCCAATTTCTTCCGCTCGCTCGGCGGCGCCTTCATCGTCGCGATCTTCGGCGCCATCGTCCTCGGCGCCTCGGGGCTGGCCGGCCGCATGTCGAGCCTGGAGGACCTTTCGGCGGTGGCCGCCCGGAGCGGCATCGATCTGGGCGATATCTTCCGCTACGTCTTCGCCGTCGCCGCCCTCGGTTTCGCCCTTGCCCTCGTCTTCCTGTGGCGCATGAAGGAACTGCCCCTGCGCGGCGGCTCCCAGGCCGCTGCCGCCGCCCTCGCGGACTAGGATCCGGCCCCGTTTACCCTGCGCTGCGACCCATGGTCCGGGGAAGGGCGCGCGCAAGCTGTGGAGGGCCGCGCCCCGGCGGGATCCCCACCCGTCCTGCCGTGTTAGAGACGGGCGGGTTCGGCGTCATGGGTGTCGAATCGTGGGGTGGGGATGACGGCTGGCATCGATATGGGCGTGGTCTCGGGCGTGGGCGGCGGCGGTCCGGCCCTGCTCGACCTCGAGGAGCTTCTGGCGACGCGCCTTCTCGTTCAGGGCAATTCGGGCTCCGGCAAGTCGCATCTCCTGCGGCGCCTCCTCGAGCAGAGCGCTCCTTACGTCCAGCAGGCGGTGATCGACCCGGAGGGCGACTTCGTCACCCTTGCCGAGAAATTCGGGCATGTGGTGGTGGACGCGGCTCGGGCCGAGGCCGATCTCCAGCGCATCGCCGGCCGCGTGCGCCAGCACCGGGTGTCCGTGGTGCTGAACCTCGAGGGCCTCGACGCCGAAGCGCAGATGCGCTGCGCCGCGGCCTTCCTGGGCGGCCTCTTCGATGCGGACCGTGAACTTTGGTACCCCATGCTCGTGGTCGTGGACGAGGCGCAGCTGTTTGCGCCCGCCGTGGCCGGCGAGGTGTCGGACGAGGCCCGCAAGGTGTCCCTCGGCGCCATGACGAACCTTATGTGCCGCGGGCGCAAGCGCGGGCTTGCCGGCATCATCGCCACGCAGCGCCTCGCCAAGCTCGCCAAGAACGTGGCGGCCGAGGCGTCGAACTTCCTCATGGGCCGCACCTTCCTCGATATCGACATGGCCCGCGCGGCCGATCTCCTGGGCATGGAGCGCCGCCAGGCGGAGATGTTCCGCGATCTGGAGCGCGGGCATTTCGTGGCCCTCGGCCCGGCGCTCTCCCGCCGCCCGCTGCCGATCCGCATCGGGACCGTCGAGACCAATGCGCGCTCGGGCAGCTTCAAGCTCATGCCGCTGCCCGAGACGCCCAAGGAGGACGCCCGCGACCTCATCTTCAAGGCGGCCGAAGGGGAGGCCCTGCGGCCCACCCCGGTGCGCCGCACGGTGCCGCCGCCGGCGCCCTCCACCAACGAGCTTCTGGCGCAGCTTGCCAAGCCCCGGCCCGCCGCCGCTCCGGAGCCCGAGCCGACTGAAGCCTCCAAGGCCGAGCGCGACGCGATGCTCGATGGGATTCTGCAGGAACTCCTCGGTGATCCGGAGGCCGCCTATCGGTCCGTGGCGGTCCTGTATCAGGACTTCCTGGTGCGCTGCCGCATCCGCCGCGTGCCGGGCGAGCCCTTGAACCTCAACGCCTTCCGTCGTCGCCTCGCAGTGACCCGCGCCGGCGTCGACACCAAGACCGCGCACCCGGATTGGGAGCGCGCCGTCGCCTTCGCGGCCGAGCTCGAGGAGGATATCCAGGGCGTCTACCTGATCCTTGCGCGCGCCGGGCTGGAGAGCCGGCCCTGTCCGCCGGATGCGGAGATCGCCCGCGCCTGCGGCAGCCGCTCGCCCGGCCGCGCGCGGCGACTCATCGCCTATCTGGAAAGCCGCAACCTCGTGGTCACGCATAGCGACCCCCGAGGCCTGCGCATCATCGCGCTCCCGGATCTCGGCCTGGAAACCATGCCCGGCGATCCCAACGCGGCGGACGAGCCTCCGGCCCCGGAAATCCGCGACCTGTTCGCGGCGGAGTAGGGCAGGCGCCGTCGCGCGCCCGCGGACGAAGCGGGCGCCGTCTCAGGCTCGTGACCGCGACCGGGGTGCTGCCGGGGGAGAACTGCCCTAGAACCTTCCTGTTGCTCTGTTGCAAGACGTTCGTTCCGGGCCGTTCATGTTCCGCTATTTCGAGACCCGTATCGACCCCACGGCCGAGCCGCCGCAAACGGCGCCGCCCGATACGCTCTGGGGCTTCTACTGGCACTACATCAGGCAGGCGAAATGGCTGTTCTTCGCCCTCTTCGCCATGGGCTTCGTGCTCGCCGTCGTGGAGGCGGTGATTCCCTGGCTGATCGGGCGCCTCGTCACGGTTCTCTCCACGACGCCGGCCGAGCAGGTGTTCGAGGCCGCAGGTCCCGCCCTGATCGCCATGGCCGTCGTGGTCCTCGTCGTGCGCCCTGTCGGCACCGTCCTGCTCCGGCTGATCGTGAACCACACGCTCTCCGTCTCTTTCACCACCATGGTGCATTGGCAGACCTACTGGCATGTGATCCGCCAGCCGGTCGCGTTCTTCAACGAGGACTTTGCCGGCCGCATCGCGAACCGGATCATGCAGACCGCGCGGCCCCTGCGCGATAGCGTGCTCGCGGTCGCGCGCGCGGTCTGGCAGATCCTCATCTTCGGTGTGGCTTCCATCGGTCTTCTGAGCACACAGGATTGGCGTCTTGCCGCGCCGATGTTCGTGTGGTTCGTGCTCTACACGGCGCTTCTCATGGTGTTCCTGCCGAGGATCCAGGCGCTCTCCCGCGAGACGACGGATGCGCGCTCCGCCGTCACCGGCAAGGTGGTGGATTCCTTCACGAACATTCTCACCGTGAAGCTGTTCGGACGGCGCACGCAGGAGGATGCCTATATCCGCGAAGGCTATGCCCGCATGGATGCGGCGCTCATGCGCCAGCAGCGGGCGAACACGCTCTACGTGGTCGGTCTCGTCACCCTCAATGCGCTGTTCCTCGTCGCCACCGGCGGCACGGCCGTGTGGCTCTTCAGCGAGCGCGGCATCGATGCCGGCACCATGACGACGGCGCTGCTGCTCGCGACGCAAATCATCTCCATGTCGGGATGGGTCGGCTACGAGGTGATGGGCATCTTCGAGAATGTGGGCTCGGTGCAGGAGGGCATGCGCACCATCGCGCGCCCGCTCACCCTGCAGGACCGCTCCGATGCCCGCCCGCTGCGCGTCACGACGGGCGAGATCCGCTTCGAGGATCTGCGCTTCTCCTATCCGAACGGCGAGACGGTTCTGGAGGGGCTCGACCTCGTGATCCGCCCGGGCGAGCGGGTCGGCCTCGTCGGCCGCTCCGGCGTCGGCAAGACCACCCTCGTCAACCTGCTCCTGCGCTTCTACGAGCCGGTGGGCGGCCGCGTGGTCATCGACGGGCAGGACATCGCCGGCGTCACGGAGGAGAGCCTGCGGGCGCAGGTCTCGGTGGTCACGCAGGACACCTCCCTGCTCCATCGCTCTATCCGCGAAAATATCCTCTACGGCCGCCCCGAGGCCGGCGAGGAGGCGATGCTGGACGCTGCGCGTCAGGCCCATGCGGAAGCCTTCATCGGCAAGCTTGTCGACCACAAGGGACGCCGCGCCTACGACGCCCATGTGGGGGAGCGGGGCGTGAAGCTCTCGGGCGGACAGCGCCAGCGCATCGCCATCGCGCGGGTGATCCTCAAGGATGCCCCGATCCTGGTGCTCGACGAGGCGACCTCCGCCCTCGATTCCGAGGTGGAGGCGGCCATCCAGGAGTCCCTGTCGACCCTCATGGAGGGCAAGACGGTGATCGCCATCGCCCACCGGCTCTCGACGCTCCAGCTCATGGACCGATTGGTGGTGCTCGATGACGGAGGGATCGTCGAGGAGGGAACGCATCGGGAGCTCATCGAGCGCGGCGGCCTTTATGCAGCCCTCTGGGCGCGGCAATCCGGCGGCTTTCTGACACCGCCGAAGCGAGCCCGCGGCGCCGTGGCCTGAACGCGCTTGTCAGTTCGCCGGCGCCGGCTAGGGTGCGGCCGGCTTCCCCATTCGAGACCGTATCCCCCATGCATAACGACCGCTTGAGCCTCGACGAGATCGCGTGCCGCATCGACGACCGGGCGCCCGATTACTGCGCCCTCTCCGACCGGATCTGGGGCATGCCGGAACTGGCCTTCGAGGAACGCCGCTCCGCTGAGGAGCAGATCGCGCTCCTGGAGCGCGAGGGCTTTCGGATCACCCGCCATGTGGGCGGCATGGAAACCGCCTTCGTCGCCGAGGCGGGAAGCGGCGGGCCCGTTGTCGGGATCCTCGGCGAGTTCGACGCCCTGCCGGATCTGAGCCAGGAAGCGGGCCTTGCGAGCGCAAAGCCCCTGGAGGCCGGGCGTCCCGGCCATGGCTGCGGGCATAATCTCCTGGGCTCCGGCTCCGCGCTCGCGGCGGCGTCCCTGAAGGCGGCGCTCGACGCCGAGGGCATCGCGGGCACCGTGCGCTATTACGGATGCCCGGCCGAAGAGAGCGGATCGGGCAAGACCTTCATGGCACGGGCCGGCCTCTTCGACGATCTCGACGCGGCCTTCTGCTGGCACCCGCATGTGGTGAACGAGGTTTCGGCCACGAGTTCGCTCGCCACCGTCCAGGCCTATTTCCGCTTCCGCGGCCGGGCCTCTCACGCCGCCGCCATGCCGGAGCTCGGACGCAGCGCGCTCGATGCGGTGGAGCTCATGAATGTGGGCGTCAATTACCTGCGCGAGCACATGCCCTCCGACGCCCGCATCCATTATGCGGTCACGAACACGGGCGGCGATGCGCCGAACGTGGTGCAGGCCTACGCGGAATCCCTCTACCTCGTGCGCTCGGCGGAGCTTGCCGATGCGCAGCGCCTCTTCGAGCGCGTGCGCAAGGTCGCCGAGGGCGCGGCGCTCATGACGGAGACGAGCGTCGCGGTGCAGGTCACCGACGCGACCTCGAACCTCCTGCCGAACCGGGTGCTCCTGGAGGCGATGCACGAGAACATGCGTCGCCTCGGCCCGCCCCCTTTCGACGGGGCGGATCTCGCCTTCGCGCAAAAGCTCCAGGCGGAAGCGCTGACGCCCGAGGATATCCTGGCGAGCGTGAAGCCTCACAATCCCGCGCTCAAGACGAAGGTGCTGCACGACGGCATCCTCCCGCTTGCCGCCACCGAAGGGCTCATGATGGGCACGACGGATGTGGGTGATGTGAGCTGGGTGGTGCCGACCGTGCAGTGCCACACCGCCTGCTTTGCCATCGGCACCCCGTTCCACACCTGGCAGCTCGTGGCGCAGGGCACCCTGCCGGCCGCGCACAAGGGCATGGTGCTCGCCGCCAAGGCCATGGCCGCGACCGCGGCCGACGTGATCCGCAGCCCCGACCTTCTCGCCCGGGCCAAGGCGGAGTTCCGGGAGCGCACCGGCGGCAAGCCCTATGTCTGCCCGATCCCGCCGGAAGTGACACCAGAACATTTACGGTCTAAAGCGGCGTGAGAGCCAGGGGAGGCGGAGCCATGGACGTTCTTGTGGTCGGCGGCACGGGATTTCTCGGCGGGGCCATCGTGGAGGCGGCGCAGGCCGCAGGCCATGCGGTCAGCGTTCTCGCCCGCGGCGAGACCCGCCGGCCGCTGCCCGAGGGCGTGCAGCGGCTCGTCGGTGACCGGCATCGGGATCTCTCCGCTCTCGCGGGCCGCAGCTTCGACCTCGTTGTCGATACCTGTGCCTATGGGCCCGATGCGGTCGAGGGTCTGCTCGATGCACTCCAGGATCGCATCGGCCGCTATGCGCTGATCTCAAGCGTCTCCGTCTATGGGGACTATTCGAAGCCCGGCCTCGACGAGAATGCGCCGACGCCCTCGGCGAATGCCGAGCAACTGGCGTTCGCGAGGGAGCTCCCGCCGGAGCGCCGGTCGAGCGCCGCATCCTATGCGACCGCCTACGGGCCCCTGAAACGCGCCTGCGAGGAGGTGGCGACCCGCCGCCTCGGCGATCGGGCGTTCCTGGTGCGCGCCGGTCTTCTCGTGGGCGCCGGCGACTACACGGACCGGCTTACCTATTGGGTTCGGCGAATCGACCAGGGCGGCACCGTCCCCTGCCCGGGCGATCCCGCGCGCCTCGTCCAGCTCATCGATGCGCGGGACATCGCGGCCTGGACGATCGAGGGCGCCACCTGCGGCCTCAGCGGTGCCTTCAACATCACGGGCCAGCCCTTCTCCTTCGGTGCCCTTCTCGACGCGTGCCGCGCGGTCTCCGATCGTGGCGCCCATGCGCGTTTCGTCTGGACGCCGGACGAGGCCGTTCTGGCCGCCGGCCTCGCGCCCTGGACCGAGGTGCCGGTGTGGCTCCCCGCCTCCAACACCGCGTTCCGGCACTTCATGAACATCTCGGTCGAAAAGGCATTCGCCCACGGCCTCTCGACCCGTCCGCTCGCCGACACCCTCGCGCAGATCCTGGCTTGGGACCGCGCCCGTCGCGATAAGCCCCTGACGGCCGGGATGCCGCCCGAGAAGGAAGCGGCTCTGCTGCAATCGCTGGCGGCCTGATCGCCGTCGCATCTTGCATCCGGGCAAACGGGCTTGGCGCCGGACGGGCTCGCGGTGGGAGGATCAAAGCCCTAGGTGACATCCATCACCAGGGATCAGCGCCCATGCACCTCACCGGCATCCACCACCTCACCGCCGTCACCGCCAAGGCGCGGGAGAACCATGCCTTCTACACGGAGGCGCTCGGGATGCGCCTCGTGAAGAAGACCGTGAACCAGGACGATGTGAGCGCCTACCATCTCTTCTACGCGGATGGCGTTGCCTCGCCTGGCACGGACCTCACCTTCTTCGATTGGCCGGTCGGCCCCGAGCGGCGGGGCACGCACAGCATCGTCGAGACGGGACTGCGCGTGAGCGGCGAGGCGTCGCTGCTTTGGTGGGCGGAGCGCTTGCGCGATGCGGGCGTGCGCCAGGCCGAGATCGCCGAGCGCGACGGCCGTCTCACTCTCGGTTTTGAGGATCCGGAAGGTCAGCGCCTTGCCCTCGTGGACGATGGCGGCGCCGGCGAGGCGCATCCCTGGGAGCGCAGCTCCGTGCCGGCTGGGCACCAGATTCGGGGCCTTGGCCCCATCACGATCAGCGTGCCGGACCCAGGGCCGACCGATCTCGTGCTCACGCGGCTCATGAATCTGAGGCTCGAGCGCAGCTACCGGCAGGGCGGCCGCGAGGTGCGCGTCTATGCCATGGGCGAGGGCGGTCCCGCGGCCGAACTGCATGTGCGCGTCGAGCCGGATCTGGCTCCGGCACAGCCCGGCGCCGGCGGCGTCCATCACGTCGCCTTCCGGACCCCGAACGAGGATACCTACCGGGATTGCGCGGAGCGCCTGCGGGCGCTGCGCGTGCCCTCCAGCGGACCGGTCGACCGCTTCTATTTCCGCAGCCTCTACTTCCGCGAGCCCAACGGCATTCTCTTCGAGATTGCCACCGACGGCCCGGGCTTCGCCACGGACGAGCCGCTGGAGACCCTGGGCGAGAGCCTTGCGCTCCCGCCTTTCCTCGAGCCGCGCCGACGGGAGATCGAAGCGGGTCTGAAGCCGCTGTGACGGTCAGGCGCGGGCCTCGAAGGCCGCTCAAGCGATCCCACCTGAAGCCGCTCCGACCCGTCAGGCGGCCCGCGTGGCAGCCGGTTCGTCGAGGGTGATGCCGAACAGGCGTTCGAACGCCTCGTGGCCCTCGCGGGTCACGGTCAGGGCGCGCCCGTCCCGCTGCCGCGCGACCCAGCCCGCCTCCAGGCAATGGCGACAGAGCGCCGTGCCGACCGCACCGGCCAAGTGAGGGCGCCGTTCCGTCCAGTCGAGGCAGGGACGGCATTGGATTCGTGTGGCGCGGCGGGGCTCCGGCAGATCGAGGCCGATGCCGCGCAGGAACGCGAAGCCGCTCGGGGTCACCTCCGCGTCCTCCTCGGTCAGGTGCAGATGGCCGCTCCCATGCATCGCGTCCGCAATCGCAACGCCGAGCCGGCCCGCCAGATGGTCGTAACAGGTGCGCGCCAGCCGCAGGGCCGCCGTTCCCGGCGGCTTCAGGGTACGGGTCGGCGCGCCCCCCGCCGCCACGGCCCCCATGGTCTCCAGCATGCGGGCGATGGCCGGCGAGGCGAGCCGGAAGAATCGGTTGCGCCCGGCGCTCATGACGGACAGGAGCCCGAGATCGACCAGCCGCGCGAGATGCACGCTCGCGGTGGGCGGTGTCACGGCAGCCAGATAGGCGAGCTCCTTGGCGGTGCGCGAGCGCCCGTCCATGAGCGCGAGCAGCATGCGCGCCCGCGCCGGCTCGCCGATGCCGGCGCCGAGCTGGGCAAGGGGAAGATCGGTCTCCATGCCGGGAGCCTAGACCGGGCGCCGCTCAGCCCGCCAGCGGGAAACGCTTCGGTCGCGGTCGAAGGGCTGGCGCAGGCCAGCAATGCTTCGGCTCCCTTCGGTGGCGTTCAAGCGTCTGGGTGGGACGAGTGTGGTGGGGAAGCCGGCCAGGGTCGGACGCCTCGCAGGATCCCTCCATGTCGATCTTCGCCCCCTCGTCGATGCTGTCCGTCTAGCCCGCTATGGAAAGCGCCGGACGCTAGCCGCAACGTCAGGGGACGCGCCCGTGCGGAGCCTGCCGCCATTCGTTGCTCAAGGGTCAGCGCCTTGTTTCACAACAGTCTTTCATCTAGACCCAGTGAACTCATCAAACAGGCAAATTGTTATGGTCCGCGATCGCGCAGCGCTGATTCTAAGTCTTTCAGCAGGGACGCTTGCCAGTGCAGTTGTTTTTCTGGCCCTGCCGACCACGCTTTTTGAAGGCAACCGGGCCGAGTTCAAGCGCGATCTTCTCGATATCGTTCTGACCTTTGCTCTGCCGGCCCTCATACTTATCCTGAGCGCGATACTGCCCGCGTTGATGCTGCCCCGTCGGTTGTCGATCTGGTGGGCCTCGGCGATGGCCGCCACCGCTCTGTATCTTTGGGCTTACGGCAGCTTCGTTGTGTACGACTTTGGCTTACTCGATGGGCAAGCCTTTGTGATTGCCGCCTCAAAGGCGCAGATGATCGCCGAGGTGGTTTGCATCGCGGTTTTGGTCGTTGCCACTTTGTTTGTGGCTAGAACAAAGCCGGAGCTGACCGCAGGCCTTCTTGCCGTATTGACGGCCGGAAACATCGCAGTGGCCGCCACTCCGCTACTCAATCGCGACACCGAGCGGCCTGCGGTAAAGCGGTACGACGAGCTATACCAGTTCTCTAAAGAGAAGAACGTCTTGGTCATCCTCCTAGATGCCATGCAGAGTGACATCTTCGATGAGATCGTGGCCAGTGACGAGGCGCTCAGAGAAACCCTCACGGGGTTTACGTTTTTCACCGATACGGCCGGCGTAGCGCCAACAACGTTCCTGTCTATGCCTGCGATCCATTCCGGCCTTGAATACGACCGGGTCACGGCCATTCCCGCCTATTCCCGCGAGGCCATCGAACAGCAGTCCTTCCTCAACCAATTGGCGCGGAACGGCTATGTCACGACGCTTATCAACCCCATTGGCGGTCTCTGCCCGCGTGACATCAAGCTGTGCGTCGACGACACGGATGTTCTGGGAGGCTCATCGATGGCCCTCCGGCAGAACGCGACGACGCTCTTGGACCTAACTCTGCTCAGGGTTGCGCCTCTCGCCTTGAAGCCAGCCGTCTACAACAAAGGTCAGTGGACTATCAGCCGGTTAGTTCAGGAGCCGGTGCTGGCGCACTTCGTGCTCCGTGGCAACGCATTGTTGATGGACCTTGCACGCAACATGACGACTGTTCAGGTGCCGACGGCCAAGTTCCTGCACCTTTTCGGCACGCATCTTCCGATCGTTCTTGATGATCAGTGTGTCTATCGGGCTGAGAAGATCACCCACAGCCGCGACGCCTACAAGGCTCAAGTCGCGTGCAGCCTCGCCGCTCTGCGCACCCTTCTCACAACGATGAAGCAGCAGGGATTCTATGACAACTCCGCTATCGTCATCATGGCGGACCACGGCACCGCCAACATGCCCCATGCTCGCGCCGTCAATGCCGCATCCCGTCCCATCAATGCTAGGAAGATCGGTCAGGCCAGCCCGACCTTCGCGGTGAAGCCATACAATGCCACGCAAGCCTTCAGCCGGTCCGATGATCCAATCAGCATCGCCGATGCCGGTGCCATTCTGTGCGGCATGATCAAGGACTGCCATGTTGAAAGGCCAGGTCCGAACCGACCTCGGACCTTCAACAATTATACCTACAGCAGAAAGATCCTGGGCAAGGACTTTGTCCCCGACCTTATCGGATACGAGATCACCGGCCCGCTGGTTGACGGTAACAACTGGCGTCCTCTGCCGGCGACGCAGTAACCATCGACGTAAGATTCGCATGCTTGATAGCACAAGGGCCGGCGGATCGCTCCGCCGGCCCTCGTCGATGTCGCCGAGGTCGTGCCTCAGACGTCGAGATTGGCGACCGAGAGCGCGTTCTCCTGAATGAACGCGCGGCGGGGCTCCACCACGTCGCCCATGAGCTTCACGAAGAGGTCGTCCGCGTCGGTGGCGTCCTTGACCTTCACCTGCAGGAGCGAGCGCACGTCGCGGTCGAGCGTGGTCTCCCAGAGCTGCTGGGCGGTCATCTCGCCGAGGCCCTTGTAGCGCTGGAGTTGCAGGCCCTTGCGGCCAATCACCATGATCGACTTGAAGAGCGTCAGCGGTCCGTCGACCGCCGTCTCGTCGCCCTTGCGCACGAGGCGCGCTGGCCGTGCGTAGACGTCCTGAAGGGAGGTCGCGTGCTCATCGAGCTTCTTGGCCTCCTGGCTCGCCAGCAGCGCCTGATCGAGCACCGCGACCTGCTTCACGCCGCGCAGGGTGCGCGAGAAGACGTAGCCGCCGTCGCGCACCTCGCCGGTCCAGCCGCGCTCGATATCCTCGGAGATCGCATCGAGCCGCTCGGCGATGTAGGCCGCCGCCGCCGGGCCGCGCTCCGGGTCCTCGGCCACCTCGGGGCGGAGCGCGCCGGCGATGGCCGCCTGCTCCACGGCCGAGCGGTCGTAGCGGGTGTGAAGGCTCTGCAGAACCTGACGCACGAGGCGCGCCTCGTTGATGAGGCCGCGCAGCTGCTCGCCCTGGAACTCGAAGCCGGATTCGAGCCGCAGCACCGCGCCGTCGATGCCCGCATCGATGAGGAAGTCCTCCAGGGCCCGCTCGTCCTTCAGGTAGATCGTCTGCTTGCCGCGGGTCGCTTTGTAGAGCGGCGGCTGCGCGATGTAGAGGTAGCCGCGCTCGATGAGGTCCGGCATCTGACGGAAGAAGAACGTGAGGAGCAGGGTGCGGATATGCGCCCCGTCCACGTCCGCATCGGTCATGATGATGATACGATGGTAGCGCAGCTTGTCGAGGTTGAAGCGCACGCCGCGCCCATTGGAATCCTCGCCCTTCTCGCCGCCGATCTCGATGCCGACACCAAGTGCGGTGATGAGCGTGCCGATCTGGTCGGAGGAGAGCATCCGCACCGGCTGCACGCGCTCGACATTGAGGATCTTGCCACGCAAGGGAAGCACGGCCTGGAAGGCGCGGTTGCGCCCCTGCTTTGCCGAGCCGCCGGCGGAGTCGCCCTCGACCAGCAGGAGTTCGCTCTTGGCGGGATCCTTCTCCTGGCAATCGGCGAGCTTGCCGGGGAGCGAGGTGACGCCGAGGGCGTCCTTGCGGATGGCATCGCGCGCCTTGCGGGCCGCCTCGCGAGCCTGGGCTGCGCGCACCACCTTCTCGACGACCTTCTTGGCCTCGCTGGGGTTCTCTTCCAGCCAGGTGGAGAGGCCGTCATTGACGAGACCCTCGACGACGGGGCGAACCTCGGAGGAGACGAGCCGGTCCTTGGTCTGGGAGGAGAATTTCGGGTCCGGCACCTTCACGGACACCACGGCGGTGAGGCCTTCGCGGCAATCGTCGCCGGCGAGCGTCGCCTTCTCCTTCTTCAGCAGACCCGATCCCTCCGCATAGCCCGTCACCTGGCGCGTGAGCGCGGCGCGGAAGCCCGTCAGGTGCGAGCCGCCGTCCCGCTGGGGGATGTTGTTCGTGAAGCAGAGCACGGTCTCGTGGTAGGAGTCGTTCCACCACAGGGCCACTTCGACGCCGATGCCGTCCCGCTCGGCGCGGATCATGACGGGCTTGTCGAGCTCCGCGGTCTTCGAGCGGTCGAGATAGCGCACGAAGGCCTCGACTCCGCCCTCGTAGAAGAGCTCCTCGCGCCTCTTCTCCGCATGGCGGTCATCCGCGAGCACGATGCGCACGCCGGAGTTCAGGAAGGCGAGTTCCCGCAGGCGGTGCTCCAGGGTGTCGAAGTCGAATTCCACCGTCGAAAAGGTTTCCGGCGAGGGAAGGAAGGACACTTCCGTGCCGCGCTTCCCCCCCGACTCGCCCACGAGCTTCAAGGGCGCCACGGCCGTGCCGTGGTTGAACTCCATGAAATGCTCCTGGCCGTCGCGCCAGATGCGCAGGCGCAGCCATGTGGAGAGCGCGTTCACCACGGAGACGCCGACCCCGTGCAGACCGCCCGACACCTTGTAGGCGTTGCCGCTGTCGGAGGTGTTGTCGAACTTACCGCCCGCGTGGAGCTGGGTCATGATGACCTCGGCCGCGGACACGCCCTCGGTCGGGTGGATGCCCGTCGGGATGCCGCGGCCGTTGTCCGAGACGGAGCAGGAGCCGTCGGCGTTCAAGGTGACGGTCACCGCCGTCGCATGGCCCGCGAGCGCCTCGTCGATGGCGTTGTCGACCACCTCGTAGACCATGTGGTGGAGGCCCGACCCGTCATCGGTGTCGCCGATATACATGCCGGGACGCTTGCGAACGGCATCGAGGCCCTTGAGGACCTTGATGGAGCCGGCATCGTAGGCATCGGCTTTCATGGAGGCAGCAGGCTCAGCCATAGGGGGTCCTTTGCGGCCGGCGGGCTTGGGAGCCACGGCCGGCGCTTTGATTCGTCAGATCAAGTATTTAGGCATTCCAGCTTGAAAATTCACCCCCACGCGCATACGCGCGCGTGCGAATTCGCACCGATTCACCGAAAATCGGCCGAAACTCCGCGCCGGGTCGTCCCTAGGGGCGGTGTCAGCGGCTCGCGATGGCCGCGGCCGCCCCCGCCATCACGGCCCCGGTGCCCCGGTTGATGCGCCGGATCGCCCGCTCGCTCGTGAAAAGGCGCCGGGCCCGGGCGGCGAGGAGCACGTAGCCGGAGAACACCACCGCGAGCACGGCGAGGGTCGCCGCCACCAGCTCCGCATAGCCCAGCATCGTCACGCGGGTGAGATCCAGGATCGTGGGCAGGAGGGCGAGGTAGAACACCATGACCTTGGGGTTCCCCATGGTCACGGCAAGGCCGCCGAGGAAGAGCTTGAGGGGGTGCTCGCCCGTGGTCGTGGCCTCCACGTCCCGGGCCGCGACCGGCGCGGTCCAGAGCTTGTAGGCGAGGTAGAGAAGATAGGCCGCGCCCACATACTTGATCGCGAGGAAGACCCCATGGAAGGCCTGGGCCAGGGCGGCGAGGCCCACGACCGCAAAGGTGAGCCAGACCACGTCGCCGATGGCGACCCCCATGGTGAAGGCCACCGCGCCCCGGGTTCCGCGCCCCAGAACCCGGGCGACGATCGCCGCGATGCCGGGGCCCGGCGCGGCCGCCGAGACGAAGAGAACGGCCGCAAAGGCGGCAAGGCCGGCGAGATCCACGGAAGGCTCCTGAGCGTTATCCCGACACCCGCATGAGCAGCGGCGTCGCGATCCAGAATACGACATGGGTGGCTGCATGCGCCAGCATGGCGTGCTCCAGGGTCCGGCGGGCGTAAAGAGAGCCGTAGAAGACGCCCAGCACGCCGTTCAGGGCCAGCGTCCGGGCGACGAGGACGCCATCGGGCGTCGTCACGCTCATGAGGGCCGGCAAGTGGCCCGCCGCAAAGACAAGGGCCGCGATCCCGATGGCGGCGGCCAGCACCCAGGCCCGGCCGCGACCGCGGGTCAGGCGAAGTCCGATCCAGGCCAGCAGGGTCATCAGCCCGTAGCGCATCATCACCTCCTCGGCGATGCCCCCATAGAGGAGGGCGGCGATGCGGCCCGGCAGGGTGCCCTCATGGAGGGGCTGGATGGCGGCGAAGGACCCTGGATACCGGGCGCGCAGAACGAGTTCCACGGCGACGACCAGGGTCGCGAGAAGAGCGGCGAGCCCGAGCGTCGGCCCCAGGCCCCGCAGCGCAGCCGCCTGGCCCCGGACCCGTGCCGCCACCACCGAGACGAGGCTGACGCGCTCCGCCAGCGCCGCCCCGAGGGCGGCGCCGACGAGCACCAGGACGGCGGGCTGCACGAGCAGCAGCGCGTACCAGGCCGGCGCCGGCAGGTCCGGCGCCCCGGGTGCCGCCCGCAAGGTGGCGATCGCGCCGCCGAGGCTGGGAGCGAGGGACAGCACGCCGACGAGCCCAAGGCCGCCGATGGCGAGGAAGGGGCGCCGGAACGTCACGGCAGCACGAGGGGCTCGATGCGCCCGGGCTGCACATGCAGCAGATCCGCCCGGTCGCGCAGTTCCAGGAAGAGGGCGGGGTCGGCTCCCGTCATCCAGACCTGCCCGCCGAGGGCTTCGAGGGCTTCGAAGAGACCGGCCCGGCGGCGCGGGTCGAGATGGGCCGCCACCTCGTCGAGGAGGACGAGGGGGGCGAGGCCGCTCATGGTGGCGACGAGCCGCGCATGGGCGAGCACGAGACCGATGAGGAGCGCCTTCTGCTCCCCCGTGGAGGCGGAGCCGGCCGGGATGTCCTTCGGCCCATGGCGCACGAGGAGGTCGGAGGCCTGCGGGCCGATGAGGGTGCGGCCGGCAGCACGGTCCCGGGGCCGGTTCTCGCGCAGGATTGCCCGGTAGCGGTCCTCCGCGTCGACGGCCGGCAGGGTCGCGACGAGGGTGTCGATGTCGCCCGCGAGCGCCATCGTGGCGAAGGGAAAGGGCGAGGCGTCGTCGCGGGTCTCGAGGATGAGGCTCGCGAGGCGCTGCACGGTCTCCTGCCGGGCGGCCGCGACCGCGATCGCAAGCTCCGCAACCTCCCGCTCCAGGGCATCGAGCCACAGCCCATCGTCGGGGCTTTCCTCGAGAACGCGGTTGCGCGAGCGCAGTGCCCGTTCGAGCGCGTTTACCCGCGTTCCGTGATCCGCGTCGACAGCCAGGACGAGCCGGTCGAGAAAGCGCCGCCGGTCGCCTGCCGGGCCGCGGAAGAGGGCGTCGAGGTCGGGGGTCAGCCAGACGATGCGCAGGAACTCGGCAAAGGCCGTCGGCGACGAGGCCGGCGTGCCGTCGATCCGGCAGATTCGGCCCGGGCGGCCCTCCGGCTCCGGGGTCGCGATGCCGGTGCCGAGGCGGTGCTCGCCGAAGGGCGTGTCGAGGGTGAGGGAGACCGCGAAGGCGCCCGGCCCACCGATCCGCGCCATCTCGGGGAGCTCCGCCCGGCGCAGGCCGCGGCCCGGCATGAACAGCGAGATCGCCTCAAGAATGTTCGTCTTGCCGGCCCCGTTCTCCCCCACGAGGGCCACGAGGCCGTTCGAGACGGCAAGGTCGAGGCCCGCATAGGTGCGGAAATCCTGGAGGATCAGGCGCGTGATGCGGGGCGCGTCCACGGGGCGTCTCGGGTTCTGCTCTTCGAAGCCGAAGAGGCCGGGCTGCGCGGCAGACCGGGTGAGGGGATCGGTCCTTTATCTAGCCGGAGCGGGGGGCCGCGCCAGCCGCGCCGCCGCTACACCCGCATCGGCATCAGGACGTAGAGCGCGGGAGCGCCCTCGCGATCCTGGATCACCGTCGGCGAGCCCGGATCGGCGAGCTTGAACAGGGCCGTGTCCCCGTCGAGCTGGCTCGTGATGTCGAGGAGGTAGCGGGCGTTGAATCCGATATCGATGCCGTCCGCGTCGTAATCGACCTCGATCTCCTCGGTGGCGGAGCCCGAATCGGGGTTCGTGACCGAGAGGGTGAGCCGGCCGCCCTGGAGCGCGAGCTTCACGGCGCGGCCCCGCTCGGACGAAATCGTCGAGACCCGGTCCACGGCCTTCGCGAAATCCTCGCGCTCCACGGTGAGGAGCTTGTCGTTCCCGACCGGGATGACGCGCTGGTAGTCCGGGAAGGTGCCGTCGATGAGCTTCGAGGTCAGCACCACGCCGCCGAAGGTGAGGCGGATCTTGGCCGAGGAGAGCTCGACCAGCACGCTTTCCTCACCGCTCTCCACGAGCTTCTGGATCTCGGCCACCGCCTTGCGGGGCACGATGACGCCGGGCATGCCCTCGGAGCCCTTGGGCGCGGGCATCTCCACCCGGGCGAGCCGGTGGCCGTCGGTCGCCACGGCGCGGAGCATGGGCTGGCCGCCCACCTCGAGGGTGTGGAGGTAGATGCCGTTCAGATAATAGCGGGTCTCCTCGGTGGAGATCGCGAACTGGGTCTTGTCGATCAGGCGCTTCAGGTCGGCGGCCGGGATGCCGAAGCGGTGCGGCAGCTCGCCCGCCGCGAGATCCGGGAAGTCGCTCTCCGGCAAGGATTGCAGCATGAAGCGCGAGCGGCCCGAGCGGATCTGCATCTGGCCGCTGTCGCCCGCCATTTCGAGGGAGACCTGCGCCCCATCGGGGAGCTTGCGGACGATATCGTAGATGACGTGCGCCGGCACGGTGGTGGACCCGGCGGTCTCGATCATCGAGGGGATCGTCTCGGTCACCTCGATGTCGAGGTCGGTGGCCTTGAGGCGCAGCTCGCCGTCCACGGCCCGCAGGAGCACGTTCGACAGGATCGGGATCGTGTTGCGGCGCTCCACGACGCGATGCACATGGCCGAGCGATCTCAACAACGCCGCTCGCTCAACTGTCACTCTCATAGACCAGCCCATTGTGGTTGGAGCGTTTGCTCGGGGGCGCCCTTGGCGGGCGCTCTTAAAAAGGGGCCGCACGGACGTGCGGGGGCGGCAGCTTGGCGAAGGACGCCCCGGAACGCAAGGCCGGAGCCGCCCCCGTCAACAGCCACCGTCAGCGGCCCGCCGAGAGGTCCAGCCCGCATGCCTGGCCGCCCATGGGCCCGGTTCCCGCTCCTGGAGCATACGCTCCAAGAACCCTGCCTTGGCCCGGCTCCTTCCTCCGCCCGACTCCTGGGGCGTGCGTCTCAGGGGCCCATCACGGTTCGGCTCACTTCGCCGGCTTGCGTCTCGGTCTCACTCCTGGAGCATGCGCTTCAGAAGCTCCACCTCGTCGCAGAGCGCGTTGTCCTCGCCGATGGCCTTCTCGATCTTGCGCACCGCATGGAGAACCGTGGTGTGATCGCGCCCGCCGAAGCGGCGGCCGATCTCCGGCAGGGAGCGCAGGGTGAGCACCTTCGACAGATACATCGCGATCTGGCGCGGGCGCACCACGGCGGCGGTGCGGCGCTCGGACAGGATGTCCGAGCGGGACACGTTGTAGCGCGAGGCGACGAGCTTCTGGATGTCCTCGATCTTCACCCGCTTCGGCTCGCGGTTGCGCACGAGATCGCGGATCGCGACCTCCGCCGTCTCGAGGGTGATGGCCGAACCCGTGAGGGTCGCATGGGCGAGGAGGCGGTTCACGGCGCCTTCGAGGTCGCGCCCGTTCGCGGTGATCGCGCGCGCCACATAGGCCACCACGGTGGGGCTCACCTCGAAGGTCGGATGCAGCGCCTTGATGGCGTTGATGCGGGTCGTGAGGATCGAGGCCCTGAGCTGCTCGTCGAGGGCGCCGACCTCCACCACGAGGCCGCCGGCCAGGCGCGAGCGCACCCGTTCGTCGAGGGCGTCGAGATCCCCGGGCGGGCGATCCGCCGCGACCACGATCTGGCGGCCGGAATCGATGAGGGAGTTCAGGGTATGGCCGAATTCCTGCTGGATCTGCTTGCCCTGGATGAACTGCACGTCGTCGATGATGAGAAGATCGATGCCGCGCAGCCGCTCCTTGAAGGCGAGGGACGTCTGCGCTTTCAGGGAGGCGACGAAGCCGTACATGAAGCGGTCGGCCGTGAGATAGATCACCCGCCGTCCTTGAGCGCGCGCCTCGTGCCCGATGGCGTGGAGGAGATGCGTCTTGCCGAGGCCGACGCCCGCGTGGAGATAGAGCGGGTTGTAGAGAGCCTGCGCTCCCGTGTGCCGGGCGACCCGGTCCGCCGCCGCATGGGCGAGGGCGTTCGACCGGCCGATGATGAAGCTGTCGAAGGTGAGGCGCAGATCGAGCGGCGCGCCGCCGAGCTCCTGGGAATCCTGACGCTCCTCGGGCGCGCTCGGCAGCTTCATCTCGTGGCTCGCGGGCGGGCTCGCGCCGCCGGAGGAGGCAAGGCCTGCCGTGCTCCCGGAGCGCGCGCCGTCGCCGGCCCGGCGCGCGGCGGAGTCGCGGCCAAGGCTGCTGCGCACGCCGATCATCACGCGTTCGAGCTGCGGGACCTCGCTGCGGTACACGGTGAGCACCCGATCCGCGTAATGCGCCTCGATCCAGCTCTTCAGGAAGCGGGTCGGCACGGTCAGATGGGCGCAGCCATCCACCACCGCCTCGAGCTCCAGCCGTCCGAACCAGCTCGCGAACACGTCCTCGCCGAGTTCGGCGCGCAAGCGCCTCTTCACGCGGGCCCAGATATCCGCGGCCGCCTGGTGGGCCGCCTGCTGATCGAACGCCCCGTCCTCGGACGGGGCGGCATGGGTCCGGTTATCCTCGCTGCTGCGATGCATAAAAATCTCCCAACAGGGCCCCACCGCCGTGCGAGCGGGACCGAGCAACGCCACTCTCGGACCCGCAGACGCAGCTGTGCTAGCGTCCGTGAAGGTCCGAGCCCCCGGATTGAAGATTATTGTTGTCGTTCGACTGGTCGTTACGGGAAGCAGGCGCCTCCCGGATCACTCAACTCAAATCCTCTAAAGAGGATACGCCACCCCAGAAGGAGCCTTTTCTTCGTTATTTGTTTCAATCAACACTGCTCTATCCCCATAGCCGAGGCGTGAGACATTGAACCGTTGAAGGATCACTTCGGGGCGGACCGTCGAAGTGACTTGACCGTACACAGGGGTCCGGGGGTGCGCAACACGGACGAGTCAAATCCGCGCACCGGGTCCTGGTGCCGAGTGGGCCCGCGCACCGTCCACAGCTTTCGGCGATCGGGGGTAAATCGCTGACTCCCCAACTGATTCAGAGCGAAGCCACAGGATGTCCACGGTCTCGCTTTTTCACCTCCGGCGAGTCGCGACTGGGGATCGATTCGGAGGGATTCGGGGATGAGTCCGGATGCCTCGCAGACCTTTGCCTGCTAAACTCTTGAAAGCACGCGCTCTTTTCTGCGCATTTTCAAAACGGCCGAGTCAGCGTTTCACCCTTTCATCGGGTGCCCAAGTCAAGCCGGTTTGTGGACAAGCTTGGGAGCGCTCTTGCACCCTCCCGGGGGGTGTTTCCAACTCGTTCCAGCCCCATGCAGGGGCAGCCTTCGGGGTGGACATCGATGCATCGCGTACCCGCCGGGCGGGGCGCGGCGCAGGGGCTAGCGTCACCCATCGCCGGCAGCGTTCCGTGAACGGACAGGATCGCCTTGATCCCTGCGCGCTTTCGCGACGCGCAACAAAAAAGCCCGGCACGAGGCCGGGCTTTGCGGGGCGACCATGGGGTCGCCCAAAGGGATGTCGCGATCAGGCGCTCAGCGTCTTGATGCGGGCGGTGAGGCGCGAGACCTTCCGCGAGGCGGTGTTCTTATGAACGATGCCCTTCTGCGCGGCGCGCATCAGCTCGGGCTGGGCGGCCTGAAGAGCCGCGGCGGCCTCGGTCTGGTTGCCGGAGGCGATCGCCTCCTCGACCTTGCGAAGGAAGGTCCGCATACGGCTGCGGCGCGAACGGTTGACCGCGGTGCGCTTCGCGATCTTGCGGGTCATTTTCTTGGCCGACACGGTGTTGGCCATGGCCTGTCCTCATTTCTTGTCAGACCGATCGACAAGCACGGGCTACGGGCTCGGCAGCGGTCGGTTATGTCGATGGAAACCGAAGAGCCCGCGTCTGGCGCGGGCTCATGTGGGCGGGCTTATAGCCGCGCGATGGGGGAACGTCAACGCTCTTAAGCCTTTGCGCGGCAAAATCCCGGCCGGGGCCCGGGCACCGCCGACGGAGCCTAGTCCAGAAAGGCGGCCAAGCCCTGCCGCCAGGGATTGGCCGGGTCGAGGAGGAGCCTGATCGCCATGGCGGCCGAGACCAGGACCAGGAGAGGCCGGATGAGGCGGCTCCCAAGGCGCATGGCGAGCCGGGACCCGATCTGCGCCCCGATGAGCGCCGAGCCCGCCATCACCAAGCCAATGGGCCACACCACCGCGCCCGTCGCCGCATAAAGGCCGAGGCTGCCCACATTGCTCGCGCAGTTGACGAGCTTGGTATGGGCCGTCGCCCGCACGACCCCGTAGCCGAGGAGCGTCACGAAGGCGACCATGTAGAAGGAACCGGCGCCCGGGCCGAAGATGCCGTCGTAAAAGCCGACGGCCACCGGAACCGTGAGCCCGAACGCGAGCGCCGGCACGCGGGCCTTTGCATCCGCGTCGCTCATCTTCCGCGACAGGGCGAAATAGAGGGCCATGACCACGAGGAGCACCGGGATCCCGGCCTCGAGCACCGGACGCGGCAGGAGATGGACGCCGAGGGCGCCGGCGACCGAGCTGACCAGCGCCACCAGGGCGAAGCCCCAGGCGGAGCGCCACTCGATGAGGCCCGCGCGGGCGAAGGCGACGGTCGCCGAGGCGGTGCCGAAGGAGCCCTGCAGCTTGTTGGTGGCGATCGCCTGGACGGGATCGAGCCCCGCGAGGAGGAGGGCCGGCACGGTCAGCAGGCCGCCGCCGCCGGCGATGGCGTCGATGAAGCCCGCGAGCAGGGCGACCGCGGCGATCGCCGCGATCACCTCGGGCTCTAAGCCGCTCACCGGTTCGTAAAGCGCGCGGGCCGCTTCTCCACGAAGGCGCTCATGCCTTCCTTCTGGTCCGCGGTGGCGAACATGGCGTGGAACACCCGGCGCTCGAAGCGGATGCCCTCCGCAAGAGTCGTCTCGTAGGCCCGGTTCACGCTCTCCTTCGTCATGAGCGCGATGGGCAGCGACATGGCAGCGACAGTCTCGGCCGCCTTCATGGCCTCGGCCAGGAGGTCGGCGGCGGGCACCACCCGGGAGACGAGGCCGGAGCGCTCGGCCTCGGCCGCGTCCATCATGCGCCCCGTGAGGCACATCTCCATGGCCTTCGCCTTGCCGACGATGCGGGTGAGGCGCTGCGTGCCGCCGGCGCCCGGCATCACGCCGAGCTTGATCTCGGGCTGGCCGAACTTCGCGGTGTCGGCCGCGATGATGAAGTCGCACATCATGGCAAGCTCGCAGCCGCCGCCGAGCGCGAAGCCGGCCACCGCCGCGATGATGGGCTTGCGCCGGTTGGCGACCCGGTCCCAGTTCGTGATGAAGTCGTCGAGATAGGTCTGCGGATAGGAGAGCCCCGACATCTCCTTGATGTCGGCGCCGGCCGCGAAGGCCTTCTCCGATCCCGTGATCACGATGCAGCCGATGCCCTCGTCGCGCTCGTAATCGTCGAGGGCCAGGTTCACCTCGGCCACCAGGGTGGAGTTCAGGGCGTTCAGGGCCTGCGGGCGGTTCAGGGTGATGAGCCCGACCCGGCCGCGGGTCTCCACAAGGATCGTCTCGTAAGCCATGGCGCCCTCCGATGCTGCGCCCCTGGTGTCGTTCACGCGAGCGCCCTCCGATGTCACGTCAACCGGTAGGGGAGGGCGTGAAGCTCGGCAAGAGGCTTTGCGGGCTAAGGCTTCTGGCAGCTCGGGCAGTAGAAGGTGGAGCGGCCCGCCTGGACGAGGCGCCCGACGGTGCCGGTGCAGCCTTGCGTCACGCAGGGCTCGCCCTCCCGGTCATAGACCCGGAAGGCGTGCTGGAAATAGCCGAGATCCCCGTTCACCTGAGCGTGGTCGCGCAGGGTCGAACCGCCCGCCTGCACGGCCTCGTTCAGCACGTCGCGGATGACCTCCGCGAGGCGATGGGCGGCCTCCCGCGGGCGCCCGGTCGCGGTCGCGAGCGAGCCGGCCGGCGCCTCGGGGTGGAGGCCGGTGCGAAAGAGCGCCTCGCACACATAGATGTTGCCGAGGCCCGCGATGAGCCGCTGGTCGAGGAGCGCGGCTTTCAGCGGCGTGCGCCGGCCCTTGAAGAGGGCCGCGATGGTCTCTCCGGAGAGCTCGTTCCCGAGGGGCTCGATGCCCATCGCGGCGAAATGCCGGCAGGTCTCGATCTCGGCCCGGGGCACGAGGTCCATGAAGCCGAAGCGGCGGGCATCGTTGTAGGTGACCCTCGCCCCGTTGGAGAGATGAAAGGTCACGTGGTCGTGGGCCTTCGTCTCCCCGTGGGCGTGGTGGAAATCGCCGGGCATGCCGGTCTCCCCGTTCCGGGTCACCAGGAAGCGGCCGGACATCCCGAGATGCATCACCAGCACCTCGCCCCCGGAGAGATCCGCGAGCAGGTACTTGGCCCGGCGCCCGAGACCGGTCACGGCCTGCCCGGCGATGCGGTCCGCGAAGCGTTCGGGGAAGGGAAAGCGCAGATCCGGCCGGCGCTGCTCCACCCGCTCGATCCGCGCCCCGACCATGGCGGGCTCGAGCCCGCGGCGGACGGTTTCGACTTCAGGCAGTTCGGGCATTCCTCGCCTTTTCCGGTCTGCGGGCCGGGCGTCAACCATGCGCTCCCGCAGCCGCTCCCGTCACATAGCCATCGCCCCTTCGTTCCGCTATGGATCGCGGCAAAAGGCCATTCCGCTCCGATCCCCTCGGGACGGGGCCAGAGGCAGGACGATGACCGACGACACCCATTTCGGCTACCAGACCGTGCCGCTCGCGGACAAGCAGGGCCGGGTCAACGAGGTCTTCCACTCGGTCGCCCGCCGCTACGACCTCATGAACGACCTCATGTCCGCCGGCCTGCACCGGGCCTGGAAGGACGCGCTCATCACGGCGGTGCGCCCCTCGAAGACGCGGCCCTTCCGGCATCTCGACGTGGCCGGCGGCACCGGGGACGTGGCCTTCCGCATCCTCGACGAGGGTGGGCCCCAGACCCATGTGACGGTGCTCGACATCAACGGCGACATGCTCGGGGTCGGGCGCGAGCGGGCGGGCGGGACCTACGAGGGCCGCATCGAGTTCGTGGAGGCCAACGCCGAGTCCCTGCCTTTCGCGGACAAGAGCTTCGATGCCTATACGGTCGCCTTCGGCATCCGCAACGTGCCCCGCATCGACGTGGCCCTGCGAGAGGCTCATCGGGTGCTGAAGCCCGGCGGGCACTTCCTGTGCCTGGAATTCTCCAAGGTGGACGTGCCGGGGCTCGATGCGCTCTACGAGACCTATTCCTTCAACGTCATTCCGCGGCTCGGCGCCATGGTGACCGGGGACGCGGAATCCTACCAGTACCTGGTGGAGTCGATCCGGCGCTTTCCCCCGCCCGCCGCCTTCGCGCAGATGATCGAACAGGCCGGCTTTCGGCGCGTCACCCACCGGCCGCTCACGGGCGGGATCGTGGCCATCCATTCGGGCTGGAAAATCTAGGTGATCGGGAGCCTCGTCCACCTCGCCCGCAACCTTCAGGCCGGGTTCGTTCTCGCTCGCGAGGGCGCGCTGTCGCTCGTGGATGCGAGCGCGCTGCCGCCCGCGGCGCGGCTCGCCATCCGCCTCGGCCGGCTCGTCGAGCGGCCGGGCGCCGGCGACGGCAAGGCCCGCCTCTCCGCGGCGCTCACGCGGCTTGGGCCCTCTTACGTGAAGTTCGGCCAGTTCCTGGCAACGCGCCCCGACATCGTGGGCGTCGCCGTGGCGCGGGATTTGGAGAGCCTCCAGGACCGGATGGCGCCGTTCCCGCGCGCCGAGGCCGTCGCTCTCGTGGAGGCGGCCCTGGGCCGTCCGCTCGACGGGCTGTTTCTCGACTTCAGCGAGCCGGTGGCCGCCGCCTCCGTGGCCCAGGTCCACCGGGCCCGCGTGCGCACCGCCGAGGGCGAGGCGGTCGTTGCCGTGAAGGTGGTGCGTCCCGGGGTGCGCGAGCGCTTCGCCCGCGACCTCCAGGCCATGCGCGCCGCCGCGCGCCTCTTCGAGCGCTTGGCGCCGGACGCCCGACGGCTGCGGCCCCTCGAAGTGGTCGAGACGCTCGCCCGCTCCGTCACCATCGAGATGGACCTGCGCCTGGAGGCCGCCGCCGTCTCGGAGCTTGCGGAGAACACGAAGGAGGATCCCGGCTTTCGGGTGCCGCGTCCGTTCTGGGACCTCACGGCCCGGGACGTGCTCACGAGCGAGTGGATCGACGGCATCCGCCTGAGCGATCTCCCCTCCATCGAGGCCGCCGGCCACGATCGGGTGGCGCTCGGGCGCACCGTGATTCAGTCCTTCCTGCGCCATGCCATCCGCGACGGCTTCTTTCATGCGGACATGCATCCGGGCAACCTGTTCGTGGATGCGGAAGGCCGGCTCGTCGCGGTCGATTTCGGCATCATGGGGCGCCTCGGGCTCAAGGAACGCCGCTTCCTCGCCGAAATCCTGCTCGGCTTCATCCGCCGGGATTACCTCCGGGTTGCGCAGGTACATTTCGAAGCCGGCTACGTGCCGCCGCACCATTCGGTGGAGGATTTCGCGCAGGCCATCCGCGCCATCGGGGAGCCGATCCACGACCGGCGCGCCGACGAGATCTCCATGGCGAAGCTGCTGACGCTGCTCTTCGAGATCACGGCTTTGTTCGACATGGCGACCCGCACCGAACTCGTCATGCTCCAGAAGACCATGGTCGTCGTCGAGGGCGTTGCCCGCAATCTCGACCCGCAGCTCGATATGTGGACCACCTCCGAGCCCGTGGTCCGCGAATGGATCGAGCGCAATCTCGGCCCCATCGGCCGCATCGAGAATGCGGGCCGGGGCGTCTGGACCCTCGCCGGCGTCGTCGCCGACCTGCCGCAGATCGCGCAGCGCGCCGAGCGGGTGCTCGGGCAGCTCGAGGACGTGACGGCCCGGGGTTTCCCGCTCCACCCCGACAGCATCGCCGCCATCGGCCGCGCCGAGCGGACCGGCAACCGCTGGGGCGTGGTGGCGCTCTGGATCATCGCGGTGCTGCTGACGGTGATCCTGGTGGAAGTGCTCTGACGTGGCCTTGCCCAGGACCGGCTTCAACTGTACATTCAGTACAGGAGAGTGCGCGATGGCCGAACACGACGAAGTCTGGACCGTTCAGGATGCCCGCGCCCATTTCAGCGACGTCATCGATGCTGCCCTGAAGGGCAAGCCACAACGGGTCAGCCGGCGCGGCAAGGATACGGTTGTCGTCATCTCCGAAGAGGAATGGAAGCGGATCGCGCAGCCGAAACCCACGCTCAGCTTCGGCGAGCACCTAGCCCGTTTCCCGCTGTCGGCCGAGGAGTGGGACGAGATCGCCCCACGGCGACACAAGCCGCGCAAGACCGCCTTCTCGGACGATTGATCGTGTACCTTCTCGACACCGACGTCATCTCCCGAACATCGCCCGCCTCGACCAGCATGCCAGGATTAGGCGAATGGCTGCAGGCCTATGCGGACCACAGCTACCTAAGCGTTATCTCGCTCAGCGAACTTCAATACGGCGTTGCGCGCTTGATGGAGCGCGGCGCTCATCAACGTGCCGCTAGCCTGCAAGCTTGGTTGAGCATCGTTCTCGATCGCTTCGCGGATCGCCTGCTCTCCTATGATCTGCAAGCCGCGCGCCGCACGGGTGAGTTGCTCGCGCGCGTCCATGCGAGAGGATTTCAGCCTGACTTCGAAGATGCTTGCATCGCGGCGACAGCGGAATGTCGGGGTCTTGTCGTGATCACCTACAACAAGCGCCATTTCGAGCCTCTTGGCGTCTCCTTCCGAGCGCCCGGCTTGCCGGAGGACACAGCGCCATGAGTTCTCCCCTCGCGCAAAAGCGCATCCTCCTCGTCATCGGCGGAGGCATCGCGGCCTACAAATCCCTCGATCTCATCCGTCGCCTGCGCGAGCGCGGCGCCTCCGTGCGCTGCATTCTCACCAACGGGGCGCAGCAGTTCATCACGCCGCTTGCGGCGGCTGGCATCTCGGGCCAGCGCGCCCATACGGATCTCTTCGACCGGGAGGACGAGGCCGATATCGGGCACATCCGCCTCGCGCGCGATGCGGATCTCGTGATTGCCGCGCCGGCGACCGCGAACCTCATGGCCAAGATGGCTGGCGGTCATGCGGACGATCTCGCCTCCACGGTGCTTCTCGCCACCACGCTGCCGATCCTCATCGCGCCCGCCATGAACGTGCGCATGTGGCTGCACCCCGCGACGCAGCGCAACCTCGCGACGCTCGCGGGCGACGGGGTGCATGTGGTGGGGCCGAACGAGGGCGCCATGGCGGAGGCGGAGTTCGGGCCGGGGCGCATGAGCGAGCCCCTCGAAATCGTCGCGGCCGCCGAGCGGCTGCTGGCGCCATCGGGTCCGCTCAAGGGACGGCGGGTGCTGGTCACCTCGGGGCCGACCCACGAGCCCATCGATCCGGTGCGCTACATCGCGAACCGCTCCTCCGGCAAGCAAGGCCACGCCATCGCCCGCGCGGCCGCGGAGGCGGGTGCCGAGGTGACCCTCGTCTCCGGCCCCGTCGGCATCCCCGATCCGCCGGGTGTGCGCACGATCCACGTGGAGAGTGCCCGCCAGATGCTCGCGGCCGTCGAGGAGGCCCTGCCGGCCGATATCGGCATCTTCGCGGCTGCTGTCGCGGATTGGCGCGTCGAGGGCGCGGCCGACCAGAAGCTGAAGAAGAGCGTGGAGGGGCCAACGAGCATCGCGCTCGTCGAGAACCCCGACATCCTCGCCACCATCGCCCGCCGCAACGCCGGCCGCCCGCCGCTGGTCGTGGGCTTTGCGGCGGAGACCCGGGACGTGGTGGCCTATGCGCAGGTGAAGCTCGCCCGCAAGGGCTGCGACCTCATCGTGGCGAACGACGTTTCGGCCGGCACCGGGGTGATGGGCGGCGACCGCAACACCGTGCATCTCGTGAGCGCGGCAGGCGTCGAGACCTGGCCGACCCTCGCCAAGGACGAGGTGGCGCGCCGCCTCGTGGCCCACCTTGCCAAGCACCTGCCAGCACAGTCATGAGCCTGCCTCTTCCCATCAAGCGGCTGCCCCATGCGGAAGGGCTGCCTCTGCCGCGCTACGAGAGCGCGGGCGCCGCAGGCCTCGACCTCGTCGCGGCGCCACCGGCCGACCGGCCGATCACCCTGGAGCCACGGGGTCGTGCTCTTGTTCCAACGGGGCTCGTCCTCCAAATTCCACCAGGCTACGAAGCGCAGGTCCGGCCGCGTTCCGGCCTTGCCTTGCGGCACGGCGTGACCGTGTTGAATGCCCCCGGCACCATCGATGCGGATTATCGCGGCGAGGTGCAGGTTCTGTTGATCAATTGCGGAGGAGAGCCGTTCGTGGTCGAGCGCGGAATGCGGGTTGCACAACTCGTCGTCGCCCCCGTGACCACGGTGGCCTTGGTGGAGATCGGCGAGGTCCAGGAGACCGGCCGCGCCGCGTCGGGCTTCGGCTCGACCGGTCTTTCCGGCCGCGAGGACACTCAGCCATGATGTTGCCGTTTCCCGGTTCGACAAGCGTGGCCGGCCAAGGAGGATCCCGACCATGATGCTGCTGTCCCGACGAAGTCTGCTCGCCATCGCGGCCGTGGTCGACATCGCGCTCCATGCCCGGCCGATGCCGGTGGCCGCCAAGGCTCTGGCGGCCCGCCACAGCCTGCCGCCGCGCCACCTCGAGACGGTGCTCCAGGCGCTCGTGCGCCATGGTATCCTGAAGGGCGTCCGTGGCCCGCGCGGTGGCTACGAACTCGCGAAGGAACGTCGCCGTATTACGGCCGGCAACATCGTGCGCGCCGCCATGACCGCTACCGGCGAGGACGGCTTGCCGCCCCTGCCCCAGTCGCGGCTCGTGGACGAGGTGATCAGCCCCGCGGTGAAGCAGGCCTCCGAGATGTTCCTGGCCGAACTCGACGCCCTTACGGTGGACGATCTGTGCCGGGAGGCCGACGCCAAGGCAGCCATCGAAGGCAAGGCCCTGGCGGATTTTGCAATTTGAGAATGTAGATTAATCCAATTATCGACAAGAAACGAGAAATAGCGTAAGGTCACCTATCGTCATTGCTCAGGAGGCCACCATGGCCGAAGCCGCTCGTCCCCTCTCCCTTGCCTCCGACGCCGACCGGAAGCCCGGTCGCGGCCGTGTGTACGACTCGATCACCGAGACCATCGGCGACACGCCGCTCGTGCGCCTCAAGCGCCTGCCGCAGGAGCGGGGGATCGACGCCGAGATCCTCGTGAAGCTCGAGTTCTTCAACCCGATCGCGAGCGTGAAGGACCGCATCGGCGTCAACATGATCGACGTGATGGAAGCCGAGGGCGTCATTAAGCCGGGCACCACGCTGGTCGAGCCCACCTCCGGCAATACGGGCATCGCGCTCGCCTTCGTGTCGGCGGCGCGCGGCTACCGGCTCATTCTCGTGATGCCTGAGACCATGTCGATCGAGCGCCGCAAGATGCTGGCGTTCCTCGGCGCCGAACTCGTGCTCACCCCTGGCCCGATGGGCATGAAGGGCGCGGTTGCCAAGGCGGAGGAGCTCCTGAAGGAGATCCCGAACTCGGTGATGCCGCAGCAATTCCGCAACCCGGGCAATCCGGACATCCACCGCCGCACCACGGCCGAGGAGATCTGGAACGACACCGATGGGCGGTTCGACGCCTTCGTGTCTGGCGTCGGCACCGGCGGCACCATCACGGGCGTCGGTCAGGTGATCAAGCCGCGCCTGCCGCATCTGCACGTGGTCGCGGTGGAGCCCGAGGATTCGCCGGTGCTCTCGGGCGGCCAGCCCGGCCCGCACAAGATCCAGGGCATCGGCGCCGGCTTCGTGCCGGACGTGCTCGATCGCTCGGTGATCGACGAGGTGATGACGGTGGGCAACCAGACCGCCTTCGACGTCGCCCGCCAGCTCGCCAAGTTCGAGGGTATCCCGGGCGGCATCTCCACGGGCGCCAACGTGGCGGCGGCCCTCGAACTCGCGAGCCGTCCCGCCTTCAAGGGCAAGCGCATCGTCACGGTCGCCTGCTCCTTCGCGGAGCGCTACATTTCGAGCGCGCTGTTCGAAGGGCTCTGATCGCCCGCTGCGGACTCGACAAAGGGCGGCTTCGGCCGCCCTTTTTCATGGGCTCGCGCCGTCGTCATCGAGCTTGGCCAGAACAAGTGCCACCCCCATCGGGTTCTCCTTGGCATATCGAGGAGATTGTCCATGGCGGCCGAGCGCACCACGCCTCATTCCCTGAAAGATCAATCCGCGGACCAGATCCGCAACGAGCAGCGCGGCGGCGCCAACGCCCCCGTCGATCCGAACCGGGACGACGGCCCTGAGGCGAATGCCACCATGCGCCAGGTCTGGAGCCAGCCGGGCGGCGAGGCGCATGCCTACCGCAATGCCATGGTCGGCGCCGGCACCAAGGCCGACGACCATGGGGAGCTCACGGCCGCCGAAACCCCGGAGACCACCCGGCACCTGAGCGATGCGAGCCTTGGGCCCAACGACCGCGACGCCACCGCAGAGGCGATCCAGCGCGCCACGGCCGTGCAGGGCGACGACAAGGCCAAGGGCTGATCATGCCCAAGAAAAACGACAACATCGTCGGTCAGAGCGAAGGGCCGATCGTGAATGGCGGCCACCAGACCCCTGAGCAGGCCGCCATCGTGGCACAAGCCGGGAGCGGCCTCACGGATGCCGAGCGCGGCGACATGAACCCTCCCGGCGAGCCCGGGCGCACGCCGCCGGCCATCGGCGGGTCGTCCGGCGGTCATTCCGACCAGATCGCCTCGCGCGGGCCCGACGCCGACCGCAAGGTCGCGGGCGGCCATTACGACACCGAACAGACCCATGGCCGAGGCGACTCGGCGCAGCATCGCGACCGGCCCGATGACGGCCCGGGCGGGCGAAGGAGCCGACCATGACCCACCACGACAAGCCGAGCGAGCACATGCCCCATGCGGGCGACGCCGCCGTTCCGACGGCTGAGGCCTGCGGGGCTGTCTCGCATCTTGGCCAGGACGACGCCGACAACGCTCGGGCAGGGGAGCGCCGCAACGAAACGGGCGGCCGCCGCCCCGCGCCGGCTTCCGGCGGGATCGCCTCAGGCGTCCAGCAGAGCGGCTGTTCGAGCGGCAGCGTCAAGACACCCGGCACTTGAGGAGGCACCCATGAGCGGCAGCTCATCCACCCTGGACCCCGACACCCAGGCGGCCATCGACCGCCTGCCCTCGAACGCCACCGAACCCGGCAGCCCGCCACGAGCCACCGAGGAGCCCGGGGGCGGCAAGGACAAGCCCTCGCCCGCCATACCCCCGGCCGGTCCCCACGCGGACCCGAAGCTGGTGAACCCGGATTCGACGCCCGGCACCGGGGCCCTCACCCCGGCCGGTGACCATGACGACGTGGATTCCACGAGCGGCTGAGGCCGCAGACCCGATCAGGAGAGCCGCATGACACCGAAGGACAAGGCGCAGGAGAGCCTGCAGGACAATCTCGACGACCTCTCCATCGACCGCCCGCGGCTCACGCCGCAGGGGCGCACGGACGACAGCCCGGAGGGCGAGGATTCCACGAACCCCATGGGTGAGGGCGCCAAGCAGGGGCAGGGCGGGAAAGCTGAGGGCTGACCCTCTCAGGGGCCCGCATCGCGCCCGTGAGCCCGAAAGCCGTCGCGCTCGCACAGGCGCTCGTAATAGCGCTCGACCCGAGGGAATGAGGGCCGCTCCAGCGGGATGCTCCGCCAGCGATGGACCGAGAGGCCGATGACGATGTCGGCGCAGGTGAAATCTGGCCCCGCCACATAGGCGCCCGTCCGCGCGAGCTGCGCCTCGATCACACCGACCATGGCGCAGAACTGGCCCCATGACGCGGCGACGGCACCCTCGTCCTGGTAGGCCGGGTTGCGGCGGATGGTGGCCTGAAACACCGTGCGCCAGGAATTGTTGAAGTCCGACGCCTGCCAATCCATCCACTTTTCGACCCCCGCGCAGGCCAAGGCCTCGCGCGGGAGAAGATCCTCGCGGCCCTCGCGCCGTGCGAGGTAGCGGACGATGCTGTTGGATTCCCAGATCACCTCGCCCCGATCCTCCAGCACCGGGATCAGGCCGACGGGGTTGAGCTTCAGGAAGTCCGCGTCCTGGACGGAGCGCGCTGGGCCGCCCCAATCGATGCGGCGGAAGGGGAGCCCCAGCTCGACGCAGGTCCAGAGAACCTTGCGCACGTTGATGGATCCCGCATGGCCGTAGATCGTGAGCATGGCTTCATTCCCGCCTCGCCGAGATCCGCAGGGCTCGCATGCCGCGATCCGTGGCGCAAGGCGGCGCTTGATCGTGATCGGCCATGAAAAAGGCCGCATCCTGCGATGCGGCCTTCGAAGTCCTGGGACGTGCCGGCGCGTCTTACGCGCTCAGCGCTTCCTTTTGCTTGTCCGCGCGCTTGCGGTCGTTCGGGTCGAGGATCGCCTTGCGGATGCGGATCGACTTCGGGGTCACCTCCACGAGCTCGTCGTCCTGAATCCAGGCGAGCGAGCGCTCCAGCGTCATGCGGATCGGAGGCGTGAGGCGCACGGCCTCGTCCTTCGAGGTGGTGCGGATGTTGGTGAGCTTCTTGCCCTTGAGCACGTTCACCTCGAGATCGTTGTCCCGATTGTGCTCGCCGATGATCATGCCCTGATACACCTTCCAGCCGGGCTCGATCATCATCGGGCCGCGATCTTCCAGGTTCCAGAGCGCGTAGGCCACCGCCTCGCCGGAATCGTTCGAGATCAGGACGCCGTTGCGGCGCCCGGCGATCTCGCCGCGATAGGGCTCATAGGCGTGGAAGAGCCGGTTCATGATCGCGGTGCCGCGGGTGTCGGTCAGCAGCTCGCCCTGATAGCCGATGAGGCCGCGGGTCGGAGCGTAGAACACCAGGCGCTGGCGGTTGCCGCCGGAGGGGCGCATCTCGACCATCTCGGCCTTGCGCTCGGACATCTTCTGCACGACGACGCCCGAATGCTCCTCGTCCACGTCGATCACCACCTCCTCGACGGGTTCGAGAAGCTGGCCCGTGGCCTCGTCCTTCTTGAACACGACGCGGGGACGGGACACGGCGAGCTCGAAGCCCTCGCGGCGCATGGTCTCGATGAGGATCGCGAGCTGCAATTCGCCGCGGCCGGAGACGTAGAAGGAATCCTTGTCGTCCGCTTCCTCGATCTTGAGGGTCACGTTGCCCTCGGCCTCCTTGAAGAGGCGGTCGCGGATCATGCGGCTCGTGACCTTGTCGCCCTCGGTGCCGGCCAGCGGCGAGTCGTTCACGATGAACGACATGGTCACGGTCGGCGGATCGATGGGCTGCGCCTGGAGCGGCGTGTCCACTTCCGGCGCGCAGAAGGTGTCGGCCACCGAGCCCTTCACGAGGCCCGCGATGGAGACGATGTCGCCCGCCTCGCCCACCTCGATGGGCTGACGCTCAAGGCCGCGGAAGGCCAGGATCTTCGACACGCGGCCGTTCTCGACGAGGTCGCCGTTGCGGTCCAGAACCTTGATGGTCTGGTTCGGGCGCACGCTGCCCGCGGTGATGCGGCCCGTGACGATGCGGCCAAGGAACGGATTGGCCTCCAGCAGCGTGCCGAGCATGCGGAACGCGCCTTCCTCGGTCTTCGCCGGGGGCACGTGCTCCAGCACGAGATCGAAGAGCGGCGCCAGGCCCTGGTCCTGCGGGCCTTCCGGCGACTTCGCCATCCAGCCGGAGCGGCCGGACCCGTAGAGGATCGGGAAGTCGAGCTGCTCGTCGGTGGCGTCGAGGGCGGCGAAAAGGTCGAACACCTCGTTGATCACCTCGCTCGCGCGGGCGTCGGGGCGGTCCACCTTGTTGATCGCCACGATGGGGCGCAGGCCGATCTTGAGGGCCTTCGACACCACGAACTTCGTCTGAGGCATCGGGCCCTCGGCGGCGTCGACCAGCACGATCACGCCGTCCACCATGCTCAGGATGCGCTCCACCTCGCCGCCGAAATCGGCGTGGCCGGGGGTGTCCACGATGTTGATGCGGGTGTCCTTCCAGACCACCGACGTGGCCTTGGCCAGGATCGTGATGCCGCGCTCCTTCTCCAGGTCGTTGGAATCCATAGCGCGCTCTTCCACGCGCTGGTTCTCGCGGAAGCTGCCCGATTGGGAGAGCAACTTGTCCACGAGGGTCGTCTTGCCATGGTCGACGTGGGCGATGATGGCGATGTTGCGGAGCTTCATAGGGTGTTTGTCCAAAGCAAAACGGCCCGGCTCGAACCGGACCACGCTCGCGAGAAGCGCAGCCGTTGCGGACGACCCAGGCAGGAAATCTGTTGCGATGCAGTATAGGGATATGCGTGCGGCGGCAATAGGGCGACACCGCGCGACTGGAAGCCAGGCGGCGGAGAGGGAGCTCCTTTTGCTTCCTAACGTCTTGGCTTTACTCCGAAAGCCACTCCAGAATGCGGTTGGCTGCAGCCCGCTTGCGCCCGCATTTGACGACCGCTCGGGATCGGTCGAACCGGATTCCGAGCTTCCTCTCCGTGTTCTTCAGCCACTGCGGAAGGTGCAACAGATTACCTGCTCCCAAACCGTCGATCTTCAGATCGTTCTGAAGTATCCGCTCAGGTATCTCCGATAAGCGCTCGCTATTACTGTGAATGTAGTTGATCTTCCATTGGTGATTTGGATCAGGGAGCATTTGGCAGACGAGGTTCGGCGCCAGATAGGCGCTTCGATGGTTGTCCGCCTCTGGAATGAAGATCGAGATGCTCCAGGCTTCATTCTCGTCGAAGGACAGGGCAAGCGCTCTGACAAGGCCGGCGACCTCGGTTGACTCGCGGCGTTGCCGTTCCAGCGCCGCCAATTGTCCGGCGAGATCCAGAAAGCGCGGATCCACAGGACAGTCGACCGAGACAACCGTCTCCACGCTCGCATGCAGCAAAGGCAGGTATTGATCACGTTGAGGAACGAGGTGTTCGTCGCTTAGGAAATCATGGATGAGATCCGCGCGCCTTCCCTCGTGCAGCAGGACGACGAGCACCATTCCCCAAAAGAGAAGATCAGTGGTGCCGTAGCTCTCAAGGCCGTATCGCCTCTCGTGCCGGTAGCCCAAATGCTTGAGGGTTTGATAGGCTCGCTCCCCAAGGGGAGCATACGGTCGGAAGCCCTGCAACTTGGTCCGCTGTGCAGGCAGGTTTGTGAACTTGAGGCAATAAGCGGTGAGTTTCGTGAACTCCTTCAGCCGGGACGTGCTGGTCGTCACGCCGTCAGGGATAGCTCCTGCCTCATCGAAGCCAAAAGTGAAGAGAAGTTGATGGCGCCGGGCTAAATGGGATCGGCTCGTATCCAGCAGAGGAATGAGCGTTCGGTAGGCCGCGACCAGATGGGGAAGCTCGCTGTCAGAAACGACAGGAATGGTGCCGCTGAGGCGCATAGAGTGGAAGTAGAGCTTTTCCCGGTCAGCTGGCGCGAGCCATGTATCGGCTTTGGGAAGCGCGGCCGTGATCAGGTAGTGCTTGCCAGGCCACAACTGCCCTTGCAGCCCCGTTTCCAGGGCAGCATCCTCCTCGGCTATGAAATCGGCAAGCAGAGCCGGCAAGTCAGGTTCAGACGACACGTGAAGCCATCTCCGTCATCGACGGATAATGTTTCATTACCGGCTGTCGGGCAACTCCCAAACCAGGGATTCAAGGCTCACGGGAAATGCTGCCGCCGTAAGCCTTCGTCTCAGAGCCCTAGCTTCTTCTTGCGCTGCGCCAGGGTGCGCAGGCGCAGGGCGTTGAGCTTGATGAAGCCCGCCGCGTCCCGGTGGTCGTAGGCCACCGCGCCTTCCTCGAAGGTGACGAGGTCCTGGTCGTAGAGGGAATAGGGGCTGGTCCGGCCGACGATGTGCACGCCGCCCTTGTAGAGCTTGAGGCGCACCTCGCCGGTCACGTAAAGCTGCGACTCGTCGATGAGGGCCTGGAGCATCTCGCGCTCGGGCGCGAACCAGAAGCCGTTATAGATGAGCTCCGCATATTTCGGCATGAGCTCGTCCTTCAGGTGCGCGGCCCCGCGGTCGAGGGTGATCGACTCGATGCCCCGGTGGGCGAGATGCAGGATCGTGCCGCCCGGCGTCTCGTACATGCCACGGCTCTTCATGCCGACGAAGCGGTTCTCCACGAGGTCGAGACGGCCGATGCCGTTGAGGCGGCCGAGCTCGTTGAGCTTGGCGAGAAGCGCCGCCGGCCCGAGCGCCTGGCCGTCGATGGCGACCGGGTCGCCGCCCTCGAAGCTGATCGTGATCACGGTCGGGGTGTCGGGCGCGGATTCCGGGTCGTTGGTGCGCGAATAGACGTAGTCCGGCACCTCCTGGGCGGGGTCTTCCAGCACCTTGCCCTCGGAGGAGGCGTGCAGGAGGTTCGCGTCCACCGAGAAAGGGGCCTCGCCGCGCTTGTCCTTGGCGATCGGAATCTGGTGCTGCTCGGCAAAAGCAATGAGCTGCTCGCGGGAGCGCAGGTCCCATTCGCGCCAGGGGGCGATCACGGTCACGTCGGGCTTGAGCGCGTAATAGGAGAGCTCGAAGCGCACCTGGTCGTTGCCCTTGCCGGTGGCCCCGTGGGCCACCGCGTCGGCCCCCACGCGCTCGGCGATCTCGATCTGCTTCTTGGCGATGAGCGGCCGGGCGATGGAGGTGCCCAGGAGATAGAGGCCCTCGTACTGAGCGTTCGCCCGGAACATGGGGAACACGTAGTCGCGCACGAACTCGTCGCGCAGGTCCTCGATGAAGATGTTCTCCGGCTTGATCCCGAGAAGCTCCGCCTTCTTGCGCGCGGGCTCCAGCTCCTCGCCCTGGCCGAGATCGGCCGTGAAGGTCACCACCTCGCACCCATAGGTGGTCTGGAGCCACTTGAGGATGATCGAGGTGTCGAGGCCGCCCGAATAGGCGAGCACGACCTTGTTCACACGCTTCTGAGCCATGGGGGAGTCCGGAACCGAAAGGGAGCCCGCGACTTAGCGGGGAAGCTTTGCGGGCGCAACTGGCCAAAGGGTGCGCGTCGCCCTGAAGCTGCCTTGCCCCCGCCCTACGAAGCAAGCGCAACGGGTGGAAGGGTGCGCGCCGCCCCGATCGCGCCTTGCCTCCGCCCCGCGAAGCAGACACCCTGCCACTCAAGGAGATCCCATGGCCCGTCGCCCCGTCATCGAGTTCTGGTACGAATTCGCATCCACCTATTCGTACCTCGCGGCGATGCGGATCGAGGCCCTGGCGGAGGCCGCCGAGGTCGACGTGCGCTGGCGGCCGTTCCTGCTCGGGCCGATCTTCGCCTCGCAGGGCTGGACATCCTCGCCCTTCAACCTGTTTCCAGCGAAGGGCCGCTACATGTGGCGCGACATGGAGCGGGAGGCCGCCCGTTTCGGCCTGCCCTGCCGGAAGCCGGACCCCTTTCCCCAGAACGGCCTCACCGCCGCCCGCGTGGCGCTCTACGGGGCGGAGAACGGCTTCGCGCCCGCCTTCACGAAAGCGGTCTTCACCCGGGAATTCGGCGAGGGGCGCAGCATCGCGGAGGCGACCGTGATCGCCGAGATCCTGTCCTCCCTCGACCTCGACGCGCCCGCGATCCTGAAGGAGGCGCAAGGCGACGCCAACAAGACCCGCCTCAAGGCGCTGGGCGAGGAAGCCCGCTCCCGGGGCATCTTCGGGGCCCCCACCTTCTTTACGGAGGACGGGGAGATGTTCTGGGGCAACGACCGCCTGGAACAGGCCCTCGCCTGGGCCTCGGGGAAGCGCGGGCGGGCCTGAGGGGCAGCGGCCTCCGGAACGCTTGAATTCCAAGGCGAATTCCAGTAGAAGCCGCCGATCCGACGGATATCGATGGCGATGCGGGTGGGTACGTTCACGAAACGTGCCCCGCCTCGCGTCAGGCCGGAGAGGCCGCCGGATCACGTTTCCGTCCGTCGACGACGCGCCGGCCCGCTTGTGAAGCGGCCTGCCTGGAACCTGGCCCTCGCGGGGCGTTCCCGGCAACGGCGGAGGGAAGCGGCCGTTCAACACGAGCCGCCGGCGCTGCCCCCCGATGGGCCATTCAGGAGAACCTATGTCTGCAGCTTTGCAACGTGCGCCGAGCCGTGAGGATTTCGCCTCCCTGCTCGAGGAGTCCTTCCGCGAGAACGAGATCAGCGAAGGCTCCGTCGTCAAGGGCACGGTGGTCGCGATCGAAAAGGACGTCGCGGTCATCGATATCGGCGCCAAGACCGAGGGCCGCGTGGCCCTGAAGGAATTCGCTGGCCCCAACCGGGACCAGGTTTTGAACGTCGGCGACGAGGTCGAGGTCTATGTGGAGCGCATCGAGAACGCGCTCGGCGAGGCCGTCATCTCCCGCGACAAGGCGCGCCGCGAGGAATCGTGGGTGAAGCTCGAGAAGGCCTTCGAGGCCCAGGAGCGCGTCAACGGCGTGATCTTCAACCAGGTGAAGGGCGGCTACACGGTCGACCTCGACGGCGCCGTGGCGTTCTTGCCGCGCAGCCAGGTGGACATCCGCCCCGTGCGCGACGTCACCCCGCTCATGGGCGTCGCCCAGCCGTTCCAGATCCTCAAGATGGATCGCCGCCGCGGCAACATCGTCGTGTCGCGCCGCACGGTCCTCGAGGAGAGCCGCGCCGAGCAGCGTTCCGAGCTCGTGGCGAACCTCGAAGAGGGTCAGGTCATCGACGGCGTGGTCAAGAACATCACCGAGTACGGTGCGTTCGTTGATCTGGGCGGCATCGACGGCCTCCTGCACGTCACCGACATGGCCTGGCGCCGCGTGAACCACCCGTCCGAGGTCGTGAACATCGGCCAGACGGTGAAGGTGAAGATCATCAAGATCAATCACGAGACGCACCGCATCAGCTTGGGCATCAAGCAGCTCCTCGCCGATCCGTGGGAGGGCATCGCCGCCCGCTACCCGGTCCAGGCGAAGCTCAAGGGCCGCGTCACGAACATCACCGATTACGGTGCGTTCGTGGAGCTGGAGCCGGGCATCGAAGGCCTGATCCACGTGTCCGAGATGTCCTGGACGAAGAAGAACGTCCACCCGGGCAAGATCGTCTCCACCTCCCAGGAGGTCGAGGTCGTGATCCTCGAGGTCGATCAGGTGAAGCGCCGCATCTCGCTCGGTCTGAAGCAGACGCTTCAGAACCCGTGGGAGGCCTTCGCCGAGAAGCAGCCGGTCGGCTCCGTCGTCGAGGGCGAGGTGAAGAACAAGACCGAGTTCGGTCTCTTCATCGGCCTCGAGAACGACGTGGACGGCATGGTGCACCTCTCGGACCTCGACTGGAACCGTCCGGGCGAGCAGGTCATCGACGAGTTCAAGAAGGGCGACATGGTGCGTGCCCAGGTTCTCGACGTGGACGTCGAGAAGGAGCGCATCTCGCTCGGCATCAAGCAGCTTGCGGGCGATCCCTTCGCGGATGCCGGCGAGATCCGCAAGGGCCAGGTCGTCACCTGCGAGGTTCTCGAGGTGAAGGACGGCGGGCTTGAGGTGAAGATCGTCGACACCGACCTCACCACCTTCGTCAAGCGCAACGAGCTCGCCCGCGACCGTGCGGACCAGCGCCCCGAGCGTTTCGCCGCCGGCGAGAAGCTCGATGCCCGCGTGACGCAGTTCGACCGCAAGGCGCGTCGCGTCACCGTCTCGGTGAAGGCCCTCGAGGTCGCCGAGGAGAAGGAGGCGATGGCCCAGTTCGGCTCCGCCGATTCGGGCGCCTCGCTCGGCGACATCCTCGGTGCCGCCCTCAAGAAGGCCAAGACCGACAAGGAGTAAGGCGGCGCGGTCCTCAGCACCGCCTCCCAACGCTCCAGAAGCCCGCGCGGGTTCCCCGCGCGGGTTTTTTGTTGCCCCGGAGCCGGCATGCCGGGCTTGGGCACGGGCGCATCATGCCCTATGTGAAGCTCGACATTATCGGGTCCTGCCGGGCACGGCGCGGCGATGCGCGAACGGTCGCATTCCCGCGGACCCGGCTTGATCCAGATCACCGCACGACAGCGAGACCGGAGTCCTGCGACCCCGCGCCGTCGTGAACGGGACCAAGAGAGGACGAAGACCATGGCTCTCGATGCCGAAGCCCTCGTCGACCGCCGCCGCCTGCGCCGCAAGCTCTCCTTCTGGCGCGTGCTCGGCATCCTTGCGCTCGTCGCCGCCGTCGTGGCGATCGGCGCGTCGGTCGCCAATCGCGGCGCGGTCCCGGTCGGGCAGGCGCATATCGCCCGCATCTCCGTGGACGGCTTCATCGGCGGCAGCGACCGCATGACGGAGCTGATGCGCCGGGTCGGCGAGGCCCGCGGCGTCTCGGGCGTCGTGATCTCCATCAACTCGCCCGGCGGCACCACGACCGGCGCCGAGGAGCTCTACCGCAACATCCGCCGCCTCGCGGAAAAGAAGCCGCTCGTCGCCTTCGTGGACGGCACTGCGGCGTCGGGCGGCTACATCACCGCGCTCGCCGCCGACCGTATCGTCGCCCGCGAGACCTCCCTCGTCGGGTCCATCGGCGTGATCCTGCAATACCCGCAGGTGTCCGAGCTGTTGGGCAAGATCGGCGTACAGGTCGAGGAGGTGAAGTCGAGCCCCCTGAAGGCCGAGCCGAGCGGCTACAAGCCGACCTCGCCGGAGGCCCGGGCCGCCCTGCAGCAGGTGGTGAACGACACCTACGAGTGGTTCCGCGGCCTCGTCGCCACGCGGCGCAACTACAATCCGGCGGAGCTCAACACGGTCGCCGACGGGCGCGTATTCAACGGGCGCCAAGCCCTGGCCCTGAAGCTCGTGGACGAACTCGGCAGCGAGCGCGACGCCATCGCCTGGCTCGAGCGCGAAAAGGGCGTCACGCGCGATCTGCCCGTGCGCAACTGGGAGCCCCGGAGCGAGACCGACATTTCGCTCTTCACCTGGGCGGCCGGCGCGGCGGATCTTTTCGGGTTCGAGGGCGCCGCGCGGGGCCTGCGCCAACTCGGCGCCTCCGCGGACATCGCCAAGCTTGACGGTCTGTTGGCGGTCTGGCACCCTGCCGGCGAAAAATAAAGCAGCGTCAACGGCCTAGACCTAATGATCAAATCCGAGCTCGTGCTCAGAATCGCTGAGCAGAACCCGCATCTCTACCAGCGCGACGTGGAGAACATCGTGAATGCGATTCTCGACACGATCGGCGATGCGCTCGCCCGGGGAGACCGGGTGGAGCTGCGGGGCTTCGGCGCCTTCTCGGTGAAGAAGCGCGATGCGCGGGTGGGTCGGAACCCACGGACGGGTGAAACCGTCTCCGTGACGGAAAAAGTCATCCCGGTCTTCAAGACCGGCAAGGAAATGCGCATCCGCCTCAACGCTGCGAGCGCGCCGGCCAAGGCCCCCAAGGTGGCCCGCGCCGCCGGTTGAGGAGGGAGCGCCTGGTCGAGGACGTCGCATGATTCGCTTCTTGAAGGCTCTGATCCTCCTGCCCGTCGCCATCATGGTCGTGCTGCTCGCCGTGGCGAATCGGGCTCCGGTCACCCTCTCGCTCGATCCGTTCTCGCCGGAGGCGCCGGAAATCGCGACGAGCCTGCCGCTCTTTGCGGTCATCTTCGCGGCCGTCATGCTCGGCGTGGTGATCGGCGGCACCGCCACTTGGCTGTCCCAGTCCAAGCACCGGCGCGGCCGGCGCCAGTTCCGGCGCGAGGCGCGGCACCTGCAGAGCGAAACCGAGCGCCTGCGCACGCAGATGCAGGTCTCCCGCGCCCCGGCCCTGCCGGCCTCCTCGTCCTGACCCCGGATCCCGCTTCGGCGCGCCGGTTTCCATTGTCGAAAGCGTGAGCCCATGCGCGTCGTGACCGCGGACGAGATCGACAGCGCGCTCACCTTCCCGGCGCTCATCGATGCCCTGGCCGAGGCGTTCACGGACGACGTGGTCGTGCCCGTGCGCCATCACCACGAGATCGAGCGCTCCGGCGCCCACGGCACCCTGCTGCTCATGCCGGCCTGGAGCGGGCCTGCGTCGGCGGGCGGCTTTCTCGGCGTCAAGATCGTCACGGTCTTCCCCGACAACGGCAGCCGCTCGCTCCCGAGCGTGTTCGGCACCTATCTCCTCATGGATGGTGCCACCGGTGCGCCGCAGGTCGCCCTCGACGGCGGCCGCATCACGTTGTGGCGTACGGCCGCCGCCTCGGCGCTCGCCGCGCGCAGCCTTGCCCGGCCCGACGCCCGGTCCATGGTCATGGTCGGCGCGGGGGCCCTCGCCCCCTTCCTGATCGAGGCGCACCGCGCGGTGCGGCCGATCGAGGAGGTACGCCTGTGGAACCACCGGCCCGAGAAGGCCGAGGCCCTGGCCGAGGACCTGCGCGCCCGCGGCCTTCCCGTCACCGCCATTCGCGATCTCGAGGGCGCCGTGCGCGACGCCGATCTCGTCTCCTGCGCCACCCTGTCGGCCGAGCCGGTGATTCGCGGCGCCTGGCTGAAGGCCGGCGCGCATCTCGATCTCGTGGGTGCCTATAACCTGCGCATGCGCGAGGCGGACGACGAGGCCGTACGCCGGGCTCAGGTCTTCGTGGATACCCGCGCCGCCCTGACCGAGGGCGGCGACGTGGCGCTCGCCCTCAAGGGCGGGGTGATCGCCGAGGCGCAGATCCGCGGCACCCTGTTCGATCTGTGCCGCGGAGCTCCCGGCCGGACCGACCCCGCTGCGGTCACGCTGTTCAAGTCCGTCGGCACGGCCATCGAGGATCTGGCTGCGGCGATGCTGGTCTGGCGCCGGGTGGCTCCGGCGTCGTAGCATCGACCCATGACCATGCGCGTCAAAATCTGCGGGCTCTCGACGCCCGAGACCCTGGAGGCTGCTCTCGATGCGGGCGCGGACCTCGTGGGTTTCGTTCGCTTCCCGCGCAGCCCCCGCCATGTGGAGCTCGATGCCGGCCGCGCGCTCGCCCGTCAGGCGCAGGGCCGCGCCGAGCGCGTGGTCCTCCTGGTCGATCCCGACGACGCCGAATTGGAGCGGTCCGTCGCCGCCCTCGACCCCGACCTCATCCAGCTTCATGGGAGCGAGACGCCGGAGCGCGTCGCGGCGATCCGGGCCCGCCTCGGACGGCCGGTCATGAAGGCCCTCGGCATCGCCGAGGCCGCCGACCTTGCGGGGCTCGCGCCCTACAGCCAAGCCGCCGACCGGGTTCTCCTCGACGCCAAGCCGCCCCGTACCCCGGACGCCCTGCCAGGCGGCAACGGCCTCTCCTTCGATTGGCGGCTTTTGGCCGGACTTGACCCCCGCCTCTCCTTCATGCTGTCAGGGGGCCTCACCCCGGACAATGTGGGCGAGGCCATCGCCCTGACGGGCGCCCGGGCCGTCGACGTGTCCTCGGGGGTGGAAAGCCGGCCGGGGCTGAAGGATCCGGCGAAGATCGAGGCCTTTGTCAGGGCCGCCAAGGCGGCCTTCCCGGAATCCGCAGCCCGGCGGGCGTGACCGCCTCCTGTGTCGCTGCCGTCCCCTCGTTGAACCAGGACATCCCGTGACCGCGCCCCAGACCCCCAACTCCTTCCGCACCGGCCCGGACGAGACCGGCCATTTCGGCATCTTCGGCGGCCGCTTCGTGGCCGAGACCCTGATGCCGCTCATCCTGGAGCTCGAGAAGGCCTACACGGCGGCGAAAGCCGACCCCGCCTTCCAGGGCGACATGGAGAACTACCTCACCCATTACGTGGGCCGCCCGAGCCCGCTCTATTTCGCCGAGCGGATGACCGAGCATCTCGGCGGCGCCAAGATCTACTTCAAGCGCGACGAGCTGAACCACACGGGCGCCCACAAGGTGAACAACGTGCTGGGGCAGATCCTGCTCGCCCGCCGCATGGGCAAGAAGCGGATCATCGCCGAGACGGGCGCGGGCCAGCACGGGGTCGCCACCGCGACGCTCTGCGCGCGCTTTGGACTCCAATGCGTGGTCTATATGGGCGCCGTCGACGTGGAGCGGCAAAAGCCCAACGTGTTCCGCATGAAGATGCTGGGCGCCGAGGTGGTGCCCGTGCAGTCGGGCTCCAAGACCCTCAAGGACGCCATGAACGAGGCGCTCCGCGATTGGGTCACGAACGTTCACGACACCTTCTACTGCATCGGCACGGTGGCGGGCCCGCATCCCTATCCGGCCATGGTGCGCGACTTCCAGGCGGTGATCGGCCGCGAGACCCGCGAGCAGATGATGCGGGCCGAGGGCCGCTTGCCGGACTCGCTCATCGCGGCCATCGGCGGCGGCTCCAACGCCATCGGCCTGTTCCACCCCTTCCTCGACGACCGGCAGATCGAGATCTACGGGGTCGAGGCGGCGGGCCACGGGCTCTCGTCCGGGCTGCATGCGGCCTCGCTCACAGGCGGCCGCCCGGGCGTGCTCCACGGCAACCGCACCTACCTCCTGATGAACGACGACGGGCAGATCCAGGATGCCCATTCCATCTCGGCGGGCCTCGATTACCCGGGCATCGGCCCGGAGCATGCCTGGCTGCACGATATGGGCCGTGTGACCTACCTTTCCGCCACGGACGATGAGGCGCTCGAAGCCTTCCAGCTCTGCTGCAAGCTCGAGGGCATCATCCCGGCGCTCGAGCCCTCCCACGCCCTCGCCAAGGTGGTCGAGCTGGCGCCGCAGAAGCCGAAGGACCACCTGATGGTGATGAATCTCTGCGGCCGCGGCGACAAGGATATCTTCACGGTGGCGGAACACCTGGGAGGTGACCTGTGACGAGCCGCATCGAAGCCCGTTTTGCAAAATGCCGCGCCGAGGGGCGCGCCGCCCTCGTCACCTATGTGATGGCCGGCGATCCCGATCCCGATACCTCGCTTAGCCTGCTCTCGGCCCTGCCGAGGGCCGGGGCCGACATCGTGGAGTTCGGTCTGCCCTTCACCGATCCCATGGCCGACGGGCCGGCGATCCAGGCGGCGGGCCTCAGGGCGCTCCAGGCCGGCCAGACCACGGCCAGGACTCTCGACCTCGTGCGCCGCTTCCGCGAGGGTGACGCGGACACGCCCGTGATTCTCATGGGCTATTTCAACCCGATCTACCAATACGGCGTGGAGCGTTTCCTCGGCGATGCCAAGGCGGCGGGTGTCGATGGCTTCATCATCGTGGACCTGCCGGCCGAGGAGGACGACGAGTTCTGCCTGCCGGCCTTGAAAGCGGGCCTCGCCTTCATCCGGCTCGCCACACCGACCACGGATGACAGGCGCCTGCCGACCGTGCTCGCGAACACCTCCGGCTTCGTCTATTACGTGTCGATCACCGGCATCACCGGCGCCGCGACCCCGGATTTCAACCGGGTCGCCACGGCGGTGGAGCGCATCAAGCGGCACACCCCGCTTCCCGTGGTGGTGGGCTTCGGCGTCAAGAACGGCGCCCATGCGGCGGCGATCGCCGAAGGAGCGGACGGCGTCGTGGTGGGCACGGCCCTGATCGATGCCGTGAAGGGCTCCCTCGATGCGGAGGGCCGGGCGACTCCGCGGACCGTCGAGGCTGTGAGCGCCCTGGTGCGCGATCTTGCATCCGGCGTCCGGTCGGTGTCGAAGGCAAAGGCCGCGTAGAGCTGGATCATACCTGCTACGCCCCCTCTCCCCCCTTGTGGGGGAGAGTTGGAGAGGGGGGTTATGGCGCCGACCTTTTGAATCGCGCTGCCCTCGACCCGGTTGCTGTCGCTCCGCGAGCGCTTCTGCGAAGCGCCACCCCCCTCCCTGCCCTCCCCCACAAGGGGGGAGGGGACAAGGGCGTTCAGACATGACCCGGCTACGCAAGGCTGCCGAAAAGGGCTATGGAAGCGCCCAGGAGAAGTTGAGATGAACTGGATTTCCGAAGTCGTCCGCCCGAAGATCAAGACGCTGTTCAAGCGCGAGACGCCGGACAATTCCTGGATCAAGTGCCCGGAATCCGGGCAGGTCGTGTTCCACAAGGACGTGGAGGCGAACCAGTGGGTGATCCCCGGCTCCAACCACCACATGCGTCTCTCGGGCACCCAGCGCCTGAAGCTCATGTTCGACGGCGGCACCTGGATCGACGTGCCCCTGCCCGAAGTGGCGCCCGACCCGCTCAAGTTCCGTGACAGCAAGCGCTACGTGGACCGCCTGAAGGACGCCCGCGCCCAGACCGGGATGCAGGATGCCTTCAAGATCGGTTTTGGCCGGGTCGAGGACCTGCCGATGACCATCGCGGTGCAGGATCTAGGCTTCATCACGGGCTCCCTCGGCACCGCCGCGGGCGAAGCCTTCGTGAGGGGAGCCGAGACCGCCGTCGAGAAGCGCACGCCCTACGTGGTCTTCACGGCCTCCGGCGGCGCGCGCATGCAGGAGGGCATTCTCTCCCTCATGCAGATGCCCCGCACCACCGTGGCGGTGCGCCGCCTCAAGGATGCGAAGCTGCCCTATTTCGTGGTGCTCACGAACCCGACCACCGGCGGCGTCACGGCCTCCTACGCGATGCTCGGCGACGTGCACCTCGCCGAACCCGGCGCGCTCATCGGCTTTGCCGGCCCGCGCGTGATCGAGCAGACGATCCGCGAGAAGCTGCCGGACGGCTTCCAGCGCTCCGAGTACCTCAAGGATCACGGCATGGTCGACATGGTGGTCCACCGGCACGAGCTGAAGGCGACCATCGCCCGTCTCGCGCGCCTCTTCACCAAGGCGCCCACCACCCTGCCGCAGGCCGCGGAATAACGCCGGATCGGGTGAGGCAGCATGAGGTCGTCCGACGCGCTTCTTGCGCGCTTCCTCGCCGTTTGTCCCGCCGCCCGACGGGGTGAGGGCGCATGAGCTCGTCCGACGCGCTGATCGCGCGCTTCCTCGCCCTGCATCCCAAGGTCATCGACCTCTCCCTCGAGCGCATGCAGCGGCTGCTCGCGGCGCTCGGGCATCCGGAACGCCGCCTGCCGCCGACGATCCATGTGGCCGGCACCAACGGCAAGGGCTCCACCATCGCGTTCATGCGCGCGATCCTGGAGGCCGCGGGGCTCGCGGTGCATGTCTATACCTCGCCCCATCTCGTGCGCTTCCACGAGCGCATCCGCCTCGGCGCGCTCGGTGGCGGCCGCTTCGTGGACGAGGAGCGGCTCGTGGAGGCCCTGCGCCGGTGCGAGACCGTGAACGCGGGAGCGCCCATCACCGTCTTCGAGATCACGACGGCGGCGGCGCTCCAGCTCTTCTCCGAGACACCCGCCGACGTGCTGCTCCTCGAGGTTGGGCTCGGGGGGCGCTTCGATGCCACCAACGTGATCGACCAGCCCGCCGCGGCGGTCGTCACCTCCATCGGTCACGACCATGCGGAATATCTCGGCGACACGCTGGAGAAGATCGCCTTCGAGAAGGCGGGCATCTTCAAGCGCGGTGCGCCGGCCGTGATCGCGCCGCAGGATTACGAGGTCGCCGACGCGGTCCTGCGCGACCGGGCGGAGCGCAGCGGCGCGACGCCAATCCTCGTGGGGGCTCAGGACTTTTCCGTGCACGAGGAGAGCGGGCGCCTCGTCTACCAGGACGAGGACGGCCTTCTCGACCTGCCCCGTCCGCGCCTCGCCGGCCGGCATCAGTTCATCAATGCGGGCACCGCCATCGCGGCGCTCCGGGCCGCGGGCTTCGGGGGCTTCGAGACCGCGGCCTTCGAGACGGGGCTCACCCAGGCCGATTGGCCGGGCCGCCTGCAGCGTCTCGCCAAGGGCCGTCTCCTGGCGCTCGCGCCCGAGGGCTGCGAGCTATGGCTCGACGGCGGCCACAACCTCGACGGCGGCCGCGTGCTCGCCGCCGCCATGGCGGACCTCTCCGAGCGCAGCGATCCGCCGCTCGTGCTCATCGCCGGCATGTTGAGCACCAAGGATTCGCAGGGCTTCTTTCGCAACTTCGCCGGCCTCGCCCGGGAGGTGATCGCCGTGACGGTCCCGGCCCAGGTGGCGGCGCGACCGGCCGAGGAGGTGGCGGCCATCGCCGCGCGCGTCGGCCTCACCACATCGGTTCAGCCCAGCGTGGAGGCGGCGCTCGCCTCCCTCAACGAATATGTCTGGGACCAGCCGCCTCGGGTGCTGATCTGCGGCTCGCTCTATCTCGCCGGCGAGGTGCTGCGGGCGAACGGGACGCTTCCGCAATAGGCGCTGCGTTCAGGCACGAAAAAAGGGGCCCTGAGGCCCCTCGTTTCCGTCATGTCCGGCGCCGATCAGACGGCTGACTGGATCCAGCGGCTGAGGTCGCCCTTCGGGGCGGCGCCCACCTTCTGGCCGGCGAGCTTGCCGTCCTTGAACAGCATGAGGGTCGGGATCGAGCGAATGCCGAGCTGCCCGGCGATGCCCGGGTTCTCGTCCACGTTCACCTTGGCGATCTTCACCTTGCCCTGCATCTCGGTGGCGATCTCTTCGAGAGCCGGACCGATCATGCGGCAGGGGCCGCACCACTCGGCCCAGAAATCGACGACCACCGGCTCGGCCGATTTCAGAACGTCCGTCTCGAAGCTCGCATCGGTCACCTTCATGGTCGCCATGGCCGTACCCTTTTCGTCACGCGCGCGGCCCATCCGGCCGCGCAGAGGTTGAGGCAAGGTAGGAACTGGCCCCCGGTTAATCAAGGCGAGACGCCCCGCCGTTCACGGCGCTCTGACGGATCTCCGTCAGGCCGCCTTGATGAGGTGGAGCGCCGCCGCAAGCTCCTCGTCGCCGAGCTCCCGGACCTGCGGTCCCGTCGTCCAGATGAGGAAGGGCCGCACCCGCCGCCCCGGGAAGATGGTGGCCAGAAGCTGCCGGTAGAGGGCGAGCTGCGCCACATGGGAGGGCGGGATCGGGTCGCCGTCCCCGGGTGGTCGCGCCGTGGTCTTGTAATCCGCGAGCAGCACCTCCCCGTCGAGCACGGCCAGCCGGTCGATCTGGCCCGAGACCAGGGCCTCGCCCGCGGCCGTCACGATGCGGCCGGCGATGGGCGCCTCGGCCCGGGAGCCGGGGCCGAAGAGGGGCTGCAGGGGCTCGTGGGTGAGGACGCCGAGGGTATCGCGCACGATCCCCTCGCGCAGCTCGGCGGAGAGCCGCGGCGCCCGGGCGCCCAGATAGGCCCGCGCCCCGTCGGCCCAGCGCTCGAAGGGAAGGCCCGGCAGGCGCTCCAGGAGCGCGTGGATGAGCGTGCCGCGCAGGCGAAAGCCCGCCGCGAAGGGCCCCTCGCCCGGGCGCCTCACCCGATCCGCGGCGGCGAGCGCGCTCGAGGGGCGGATGGGGGGCAGGGGCTCCGGCTCCGCCTCCACGGGAACGCGCAGCCAGGCGGGCTCGGCGATGGCTTCCGCGGCGATTACCGCCGCTTCGCTCTGCGGCAGCAGCACCGGATCGCCCTCCCGCCAGAGATCGACCTCCAGGGGACCGTAGGGCGCTGTCGCGCGGATGAGCCCACGGGCGTCCTGCGTCAGGCCGCGGCGCACCATCTCGCACCAGGCCTGCTCCGGCGTCTGTCCGCCCGAGCGATAGGGCGCGATCACGAGCCGGTCCTTGGCCCGCGTCATGGCCACGTAGAGCAGGCGGTTGTGCTCCTCCCGCGCCCGCTCGTGGAGCGTCTCGCGGGATGCGGCGACCGCCGCGCAATCGAAGGTCTTGCCCGGCGACCAGATCGGGACCGTCTCGCCGGTCTTGAGCGTCACCGGAATGAGCGGCGGGTCCTTGCCCAGGACCTCGCAGCCGTCGATCACCACGACGATGGGCGCCTCGAGGCCCTTGGCGCCGTGAACGGTCATCACCCGCACCTCGTCGCGTCCCGCATCGAGGTCGCGCTTCACCGTATGGCCGGAGGGCTCGCGGCCGCCCGAGGGCTCGTAGCGGGCAAGGAAGGTGGCGAGCGAAGGCGCGTCGGGCTGCAGCTCCGCCTGGTGGGCTGAACAAAGAAATACGTCGATGGCATCCCCGGCCTCGCCGCCGAGGCGGGCCGCGAGGGCCGCGCGGCCGCCCAAGGGGCCGAGCAGGGTCACGTAGAAGCCGAACGGCCCCCGGCTGCGGGCGAGGTCCCGCCAGCGCTCCAGGGTCGCGCAGGCCAGGGCCGCGGCCCCGTCGCCCTCGCGGGCATGGCGCTCCAGCGCCTCCACCAGCGCCTCCTCGTCCGGGCGCCCGGCGGCGAGGCGCATCAGGTCGTCCTCGGAGAGGCCGACGAGGGGGGATTTGAGGGCGGTCGCGAGGGTGAGGTCGTCCTGGGGCAGCAGCGCCGCGCGGCCTGCGGCGACGAGGTCGCGCACGGCGATGTGCTCGCTCACATTGAGGCGATCCTGGCCAGCCACGGGTACATCCGCGGCGCGCAGGGCCCGAATCACCGCCTCGAAGGCGGGGCCGCGTCGGCGCATGAGCACCAGGATGTCGCCGGGCCGCCAGCGCCGGCCCCATTCGTCCCCTTGCGTGGTCCAGCAGCGGATCGCCTGTGCGACGCGCTTGGCGACGACGACGGGAGGCGCCGAGGCATCGGGCTGGTCGACCGGGAGCGTCCAGGCATCGGGTTCCGCCTCGTCGGCCGGCACCTCGGTCGGCCACAGCTCCACATGGCCCGGCGCCTCGGGTCGGGCGCTCGAATGCACCGTGCCCGTGACGCCCGCCTCGAAGGAGAGACCCTTGAAATTCACCTCCACCTTGAAGGTGGCGTCGACCGCGGAGAGCACGGATCGTCCGGACCGGAAGGAGAGGATGAGCGATACGTCCTCGAAGCCGAGGCCCGCATTGAGCGACTGCGTCTTCCAGAGCCGGCGGCTCGCCTCGAATTCGTGCGGCGCCGCCCCCTGGAACGAGTAGATCGACTGCTTGGGGTCGCCCACCGCGAAGAGCGTGCGCAGGGTGCGCCCGCGCGCGCCGCTGCCCGAGGTGAAATCCTCCGTCAGGAGACGCAGGATCTGCCATTGCTCCGGGTTCGTGTCCTGCGCCTCGTCCACGAGCACGTGGTCGATGCCGCGATCGAGCTTGTAGAGGACCCAGGCTCCGTCGCCCCGGGAGAGAAGCTCCAGGGTCCTGCCGATGAGATCGTCGAAATCGAGCGCGCCCACGAGCGCTTTGTGCCGCTCGACGCGCGCGTGGATCTCGGCCGCGAGGGTGAAGAGCGCAGCACTGCGCTCGACGGTGCGGGCGACCTTGCGCTTGGCCTCGAGCCGCTCGAGGCGCGCCTGCTCGGCCGCGAGCCGCTCGGCGAGATCCTGGCCCGCATCCTTGGTGACGAGACGCTTGCGGGGCTCGCCCTCATTGGTGAAGAACGCCGTGAGATAGAGGGCAAGGCGCTCCTCCTCATCCGTGATGCCGGGCAGGAGCCGGAAGAGGTCGGCGAGCTTCTGGTCGGTCTTGCCCTTGCTGGCCTGCAGCATCACGGCGATGGCGCGCCAATCGTCCTGGGAGAGCCCATCCTCCAGCATCGCGCGCTCGATCTCGGTCGCTCTCTCGCCGGGCGCGAGACCCTCCTCGACCGCAAAGCGCGCAAGCGAGGCCTGCGGTCCATCCGGGTTGCGCAGGAAGGTGCGCTTCGTCACGGCCGCCTTGATGGCCTTGCGCAGGGTGTCGCCCACCGCATCGATGCTGATGGTCTGCAGCGCGTCGCGGAAGCGATCGAAGGCCGCGCCGCCGTTGGAGGCGTCGGCGAGCACGTTGTCGATGGCGCGGTCGATGGCCTCCTCGACCTGCGCCTCGTCGAGCACCGCAAAGCGCGCCGGCACGTTGGCCTCGAAGGGCACGAGATGAAGAAGCCGTTCGCAGAAGGCGTGGATCGTCTCGATCTTCAATCCGCCCGGCGTCTCCACCGCGCGGGCGAAGAGGCGCCGCGCGAGCCGCATGGTCGCGGCGTCGGGTGCCTCGCCCTGAAGCTCCGCGAGATCGGCGCGCAGGGCCTCGTCGTTGAGGGTGACCCATTTGCCGAGGCGCTCGAACACCTTGATCGCCATGTTGGCGGCGGCGGCCTTGGTGAAGGTGAGGCACAGGATGCGCCCCGGAGGCGCGCCCGCGAGGAGGAGCCGCACCACGCGATCCGTGAGCACCTTCGTCTTGCCCGCGCCCGCATTGGCCGACACCCAGGCGGAGACGCGCGGGTCGGAGGCCCGGCGCTGGGCGTTCTTCGTGGTGTCGTCGACGACGAGACGCTCGATGATGCCCATCAGCCACCCACCGCGACCGTCGCGGCCGCAATCGATGTTCTGCGCATTCTGGAGGCGGCGATACCCATCACTCGTCTCCGCCTGTGGACAGCGACCATTCCTTCACGCGCGCCAAGTGGTCGTAGCGGGAATAGCGGCTCGCATATTTGGGATAGGGCCGCGACATGAAGCCGATCTCGCCCGTGTAGTAGCGCGCCAGCATGCCCTTGAGCCGTGCCTGATGATCGGCGACGAGGTCGGCGACGGAACGTTCATCCCCGCGCGGTGTGTCGATCTCGCGCTCGTTCAGGGCCTTTCGGCCGCCCGAGGTGTGCACGTAAAGGAGCGACGGCGTCACGGTGGTTGCGGGCAGGTCGCGGAAGGCGCCGTGCATGAGCATCGCGGCTTCGAGCGTCAGCTGCGGCGCGAATCCCGCGAACACCTCCTTCACGCCGGGCGGCGAGCCGGTCTTGAAGTCGACGATGGTGCAGGTGCCGTCCCGGTGGCGCTCGATCCGGTCGGCGCGGGCGCGCAGGGTGAAGGTCACGGGCCCGAGCGGGATCGTCCAGGCGCCCGACACCTCCGGATGCACGCGGGCGATGGACCCGCGGCGCCGCTCCTCCCATTTCACGAACTCGACGGCGAGCCGCTCGAAGCGCGGCCACCATTCGGCGTAGAGCTCCGGATAGCTGTCCGCGAGGGTGCCGAAGGCATCCTGGCCGAATTGCAGGAGGAGCGGCAGCGGCTCCGCGGGCAGCCGCTCGGGCGCCGCTTCCGCAAAGCGCCCGAGCGCCTCGTGGATGATGGTGCCGCGGTTCGCATGACTCGGGATCACGGCGATGGGCTCGAGGCCGTCGAGCTTGAGGATGTGCTTGGCGTAGATCGCGTAAGGATCGCGCACCAGCGTCTCGACCTCCGTGACGCTGAGCGTGCGCGGGATGAGGATGGGATCGGGCTTCGGCGCCGGGCGGCTTGCGGGCTGCGGCGCCACGAGGGGGGCATCGAGGCGCTGGGCGAGGGCGCGATAGCGGTGCCCCGCCGCGCCCATGCGGCGCCAGGCCTCCTCGCCGGCGAAAGCCTTGATGCGCTGCAGGAGCCGCGAGGGCACCATGGGGGAGGAATCGCGCTTCAGGGCGCGGGTGATCACCACCTCCTCGTGGCCCATGGCCTGCACGAAGTCGTGCGCCGTCTGCCCGATGCGCCGCTCCGGCGAGGAGAGGCCGATCGCGGCCCGCATGGGCCGGTTGAGAAAGGCATCCGTCTCCGTGCGCGGCGGCCAGACGCCCTCGTCGAGCCCGCCCAGCACCACCCGGTCGGCGGCGAGGAGGCGGGCCTCCAGGAGACCCAAAATCTTGACCCGCCGATGGGTGGTGCGGGAGGCGAGGGTGAGCGTGCATTGCTTGGCAAGGGCGGTGAAGAAGGCCGGGTAATCGACGAACCGGCCCGCGATTCCGCCGCGGCCGCCATCGGCCATCCCTGAGACCGCAAGGTCGTCGAAGAGCGTGAACAGGGCCTCGCCCGAGCCGTCCTCGTCTCCGGGCGGCTCGCCGTCCTCGCCCCGCGCGAGAGCCTCCACCACATGGCGATGCGTCTGAGCCAAAGCGAGGAGATCGACCCGCGCTTCGCCGACGGTTTCCGCCGAGAAGGCCTGGAAGCTGTCGATGAGGCGTTCGACGAGCGCCGCGGCAAGATCCCAGTCCTCCGCCGTCAGGCGCCGGGCCGGGCGCGGCGTGTGCCGATCCGAGCCGGTGCGGCGCTCCATGAGCGCGCGCCGCAAGCCATCGAGGCCCTTGGCGGGGGCAGGCCCCCGCAGGACGCCGATCTCGAGGATGCCGGAGGCGCGCTCCACCTGCGCCCGTTCCCAGCCGAGCCGGACGGCGGGATGCGCGAGGAGCGCGAGCACGCGGACGGGGTGAAAGTCCTGCGCGGCCGCGTCGGCGGCAAGCCGCGCCAGGCGGCCCATGCCGGTGTCGGATAGGGCGAGGCCCGCCGAATCCTCCACGAGCACGCCCCAGCGCCCCAGTTCGGCTGCAACGCGGGCCGCGAGCGCCCGGTCCGGCGTCACGAGGGCGGCCGTGCGGCCCGGATGGTCGAGCACTTCGCGCAAGGCAATGGCAATGGCGAGCGCCTCCTCCCGCTCGTCGGCGGCCTCCACGAGGGCGATCCCCCGGCAGCCCGCCTCGGCGAGGGCTTTTCGGGCGTCCGGCGTCATGGCGGCCCAGCCGTCCGTGGTCTCGGCCGGTCGCAGGGCCTCCGAGAGCAGGCGCTCCCGCGCGGCGAGCGCGGGCGGCGATTGGGCAAGGGCGATTACGTCGCTGCGCTCGATCTTGAGGTGCTGCCCCAGGAGCCGGTGCAGCATCGCCTGCGGGTGGCCGGGCGTCGGGTGCTCCCCGTCGTCGCCGCTGATCGCCGTCCAGCTCGCCTCGTCGAGGCCCTGATCGAGCCCTGGCAGGATCACGGCGCCGTTCGGCAGGCCGGCGATGGCGGAGAGCAGGGCCGCGGTGGCGGGCACCGAGCCCGTGGAGCCCGCTGCGATCACCGGGCCCGTGGCCTTGCCCCGCCGCAGACGATCCACCTCGGCGCGCAGGAGAGCCGTGCGGCGCTGGGCCGGATCGCTCGCCTGGCGCTCGCGCAGGATGGCCGGCCAGGCCTCCGAGGCGATCGCCACGAAAGCGCTGGTGATGCGGAAATATTCGGAGAACTCCATATCGACCGCGGAGCCGAGCCGGTCCCAGGGCACGCCCTCCGTGGTGAAGGAATCCATGAGCGCCTCGAGGTCGCCCGCAAGGCCCACCGCATCCGCGGGCGAGGAGGGGACGAGGAAGGGCACGTCGGCGCCGAGCCGCAGCATCTCCCGGTCCACCTGGGCCGACCATTTCTGCACGAGCCGCGTGAGGATCAGCCGGCGCTCCAGGGGGCCGACCGGCGGCACCAGGATCTCGTCGTCCGGCATGGCACCCGCCAGAAGCTCGAACTCGGCCTCCTCGGCTTCCCCGAGCGGCACGATGCGGGGCAGGAGCTGGGCGTCACCGCCCGCGCGCTCGGCGATGAGGAGCGCGAGGGCCCGGGCGGCCCGGCGGGTCGGCAGGTAGATTGTCGCCTCGGCGAGCGGGACCGGCCCGTCGATCCCGGGCACCACGCGCCCTTCGAACAGCGCATCGACGAGCGTCGGCAGGAAGGGGGAGCCGGGCGGGATCGTGAAGACGCGAGGGCTCCGCACGGATTGTTACCTCACGCTCGCAGGCATGCCGGACCCGTCACGGCTGCAGGGGGACATGGGGCCATGCGATTTCATGCGCCTACCTCACGCTCGCTGCGATGCTGTCTTCGGCGGCGCGGATCGAGGGCGGATCGCCCACATGGAGCCACACCCCGTCGAGGCGAAGGCCGTAGAGGCGGCCCGCCTCCATGGCCCGGTTGTAGAGAAGGTTCGCCGAGAAGGGCCCGTCCGGCGTGCCGGCCAGAAGCTCCGGCTTCACGATGGCGACGCCCGCGAAAACGAAGGGCGCGACCTCGCGCTCGCGGCGGCGGCGCAGGCGCCCGGAGGGGTCCATGGCGAAATCGCCGTAGCCCTCGTAGCCCACGCTCGTGGCGCTCGGCGCGAGCAGCATGAAGATGTCCATGCGCTCCGGGTCCCAGGCCGCCAGAAAGCGTCCGAGATTGGCCTGCGGCCCCTCGATCCAGAGCGAGTCGGAATTGAGCGTCAGGAACGGCGCGTCGCCGAGCAGCGGCAACGCCTTCTTGAGGCCGCCGCCGGTTTCGAGGAGGCAATCGCGCTCGTCGGAGATCACGATGCGCGGGCGGGCGCGGGTCTTCAGATGCGCCTCGACCATGTCGGCGAGGTAATGGACGTTCACCACCGCCCGCTCGATCCCGGCCTCCGCCAGCCGGTCGAGGCTGAAATCGATCAGCGACCGGCCCGCCACCTCAACGAGGGGTTTGGGGATGCGGTCGGTGATTGGCCGCATGCGCTGGCCAAGGCCCGCCGCGAGCACCATCGCGGTGGTGACCGGCGCCGAAGCGGACGAGGGTGGCACGGACGGCACGCGGGCTCAGTCGGCGGCGGGCGGGGCGAGCCGCGGCAGATGCGTGCCGAACCAGGCCCGCATGCGGCCGAGCGCCGGATGGGCGAGATTGCGGGCGAGATAGGCCTCGATCCGCGGCAGGTGCCGCAGGTATTGCGGCTTGCCGTCCCGCTTGTCGAGCCGGGCGAAGATGCCGAGCACCTTGGTGGCCCGGTGCGCGCCCATGATTGCGTAGGCGCGGGCGAAGGCGGCCACGTCGAAGGCCGGATCGGCTGCCTTGCGCTCGCGGGCATACAAGCCGATGAGCTTCAGTTCGAGATCCGGCGGCACCGTCACGCGCGCATCCTGCAGGAGCGAGGCGACGTCGTAGGCCGGGTGGCCGAGCACCGCATCCTGGAAGTCGATGAGGCCGACGCGGCGCAGGTCCGCGCGGTCGGGAAGCCAGATCAGGTTCGGCGAATGGTAGTCGCGCAGGGTCCAGGTCGCCGGAGCCGCGATGATCTCGGCGAGCGCCTCGGTCCAGAGATTCACGAACTCCGCGCGCGCGGAGCCGGAGAGCTGCGATCCCATCTGATGGGGCACGTACCAATCGGCCAGGAGCTCCGCCTCGATGAGGAGCGCCTCGAGGTCGTAGGGCGGCAGGGCATGCTCGATGCCCTCCGCCACGGGCAGCACCTGCGGCAGGCTCGCTCCGTGCAGGCGCGCCAGCAGCCGCGTCGCCTCGCCGTAGCGCTCGGGGATCGGGCCGTTCGCGTCGACGAAAAGCTCGTGCCCGAGATCCTCCAGGATGAGGAGGCCGGTCTCCAGGTCCTCGCCGTAGATCTTGGGCGCGCTGAAGCCGAGGGCGCGCAGGCCCCGGTCCATGGCCACGAAGGCGTGCACGGTTTCGGCGAGCTTCGCGATGACGCTGTAGGGCTTGCCGCGGCGCACGGGCGGGCCGTCGGGCCGGGGCGGCGAGATCATCAGGATCGCGGTCTGCCCGTCGGGCTTCTCCAACCGCTCATAGGCTCTGGTCGAGGCATCGCCCTGGAGCGGGATGCGCTTTGCATCCGCCCAGCCCGCCTCCCGCACCACCGTCTGGAAGGCGCGCAGGCGCTGGATGCGGCCCGCGCAGGCGCCGTAGCCCGTGATCGCCGCAAGGCGCGACTCGGGGCGTCCGGGGACGAGGTCGAGAGCGATCTCGATCCTGTCCGCTTTAAGGGCGTCCGCCGCGCGCTCCGGCCATTCCACGAGGGTGATCGCCGCGTCGGTGATCTCGCTCCACCCCAACTCGGTGAGTTCCTGCGCCCCGCCGATGCGGTAGAAATCCGCGTGGACAAGCGCCGCCCGGGGGGTGTCGTAGGCCTGGATCAGGGTGAAGGTCGGGCTCGGCACCTCGAGCTCGGGGTCTCCCGCGAGGATGCGGATGAGGGCGCGGGCGAGGGTGGTCTTGCCGGCCCCGAGGCCGCCCGACAGGGTGACGAGGTCGCCGGGGCGCAGCTCCTCGGCGAGGATCCGCGCGAGGCGCTCGGTCTCCGTTCCGTCCGCGAGGGTCAGCGTCCAATCGGGCAGGGCTTCCTCCTGCAGGGCGCGGGCGAGACCGTTTGCCATGACAACTCCTTACTCGACTAGGCCCACCGTCCGCGACGGCGCGGGTTCCGGCATCGGCCGGAGCCCTGGATACAGATGACGCAGGAACCCGGCGCGACCATAGGCCATGCCCCGATCCTACTCGGCCGCCATGGCCGCGAGGGCACCCGCCGCGCGGCCGTCCGACGGCGATTCATGGTGACCGAAAGGGAAGACACACGTCACCGTGGTGCCCATCTCCGGTGCCGAAATGAGGTCGACCCGCCCGCCGTGGAGTTCCACGAAGGAGCGGACGATGGAGAGCCCGAGGCCCACGCCCCGGTGGCGCGTGCCGAGCGTATGGCTCTCGAACCGGTCGAAGACCCGCGCCCTGACCTCCGGCGGGATGCCCCGCCCCTGATCCTTCACCTCCAGGATCACCTCGGTCGGCGTCTTGCGCGCCACGACGCGGATGGTCTGCCCCGGGGAGGAGAAGCCGACCGCGTTGGAGAGGAGGTTGAACAGGATCTGCCGCACGCGCTTCCCATCGGCCACGAAGGAGCCGATATCGTCGGGCGCGTCGATGACCACCTGCAGCGAGGATTCCGCGAGCCGGTCCTCGAGGCCGCGCATGGCCGCCTCGATGGTGGAGCGGATGTCCACGATCTCCGGCACGATCTCGAGGGAGCCCGTGTCGATGGAGGCGAGGTCGAGAATGTCGTTGAGGATCGCGAGCAGCGCCGCCGAGGAGCGCATGATGTGGCCCGCATATTCGCGCTGGCGCGGATTGAGCGCGCCCACCGTCTCGTCGCCGAGAAGCTGCGTGAAGCCGATGATGTTGGTGAGCGGCGAGCGCAGCTCGTAGGATACGTGATGCACGAACTCGTCGCGCAGGCGCGAGGCGCGCTCCAGGGCGTCGTTGCGCTCGATGAGCACGCGCTCGACGCTGACGCTCGCGGTCACGTCCACGAAGGTGAGGAGCGTCGCCCCGTCCGGCAGGGGCTGCGCCGTGCATTCGAGCGCCGCGGCGTCGCGGCAATCCATGCGGCAGCTCAATCCCATGCGCATGTCCGGCAGGCCCGCCACCGCGCCGCGGATGTCGATCCACGGTTCCTCGGCCGGCGCGAGCGAGCGGCAGCTGCGGATCACCGCGTCGATATGCGGGTGCTCGTTCAGCATCTCGGGCGCGAGCTGCCACATCTCGATGAAGGCGCGATTCGAGAGCTTGAGGCGGCCGTCCTGGCCGAACACCGCGACGCCCTCCTTCAGGGTGTCGAGGGTCTCGCTCTGCACGCGGGTGAGCGCCGTGACCTGCGATTCCAGCTGGAAGCGCTCGCTCACGTCGTCGAAGAGATACGTCACCCCGCCCTTCGGGTTCGGGTTCATCACGACGCGCAGGGTGCGCCGGTCCGGCAGATGCCACCAGGTCTCGCGCGGCTCCACGGCCGTGTAGCCCGAGAGGATGTCGGTCTTCCACAGGCGGAAATCCGCCTGTTCGGGAAGCTTGCGCGAGGCGCGCAGGCGGTCGAGCACCTCGCCGTCCGTGGGCTGTGAGGAGAGAAACCCGCCGTCGAGATTCCAGAGCGTCTGATAGGCGGCGTTGTGGAACACGAGGCGCTGCGATCCGTCGAAGATGGCGACGGCGGTCGGCAATTGGTCGAGGGTGCGCACATGCGCATCCATCTGGCGCGCGAGATCGGCCCGCACGGCTTCGAGTTCCGACACGTCGATGGCGACGCCGGCCTTGCCGGTGACGGTCGGCCGCTCGGCCACGTCGAGCACCCGCCGCTGTCCCGCGACCACGGTGGTGACGCGCGCGTCGAACGGGTTGCCGGCGGCGCAGCGGCGGTTGGCCTCGTCCCTGGTGCCGCGGTCGAGAAGATCGAGCGAACGGGCCGCCGCATCCTCCAGGGTCTTGGCCTCGATGGCCTGAAGATAGGCCTGGTTCGCCCAGACGAGCTGATCCTGTCCGTCGCGCAGCCAGAGCGGATGGGCGATGGTGTCGAGAAGGCCCGTCATGGACCGCAGGTCCGAGCGGGCGGCGGAGAGGTCGGCGCGGGCGCGCAGGAGTTCGGAGCGGTCGCCCGTCACGTCCCTGAGGCGCAGGATCGCGCGGCCGCCGAGGGTGCGGCCCTCCACCTCGATGAAGCTGTGGCTCGTGGTGCGGGCGGTGAGGCGAAAGCCCTCGCCGCGCTGGCGCAGGCTGTCGAGCGCACCCTCGACGGCCGCCGCATCGGCGGGCGCGAGCCAGGATCCGAAGGCGAGCACGCGCTTCACGGTGGCGCCTTCGCCGGCGACGGACGGATCGCCCTCGAACCGGGCCTCGCCGTCGCGTCCGCCCCAGGAGATGAGAAGCTGGCGCTCCGAGCCCATCAGGAGCTCGGCCCGGTCCTCCGCGGCGCGCAGGCCCGCAACCTCGGCGCGCAGCTTGCGCTCGCGCCGGGCGGAGCGCCGACGCTCGCGCACGAGCATCATGGCCGACGAGGTCGCGACCGCGACCGATCCCATGAAGACCGCAAAGCCGATGGCGTTGTGGAGATCGAAACTGGGGAGAAAGCCTAAGAGATCGGAGGCGCGCTCCGTGAAGGGGAGGCCGCTGGCGAAAGCCGGCCAGGCGGTGCCGGAGAGCAACGTCGCCACGAGCAGCGAACGACGCTTCCCGCCGCGGCATCGACCGCCCGTCTCGACTCGCCCCACATGCCCGGCCATGCCGCGCCGCCTCCCGCTCGGCCACGGACGCATGGTCCAGGCCCAAATATGTCCATGCCGCTGCGCGCTGAAGGGCGCGGCGGGTGTGATCTAGATACGCTTGTACGGAACGGCCGCCGGACCTTGGGAGCCCCACAGCGGCTGGACGATTCGTCGTCACTCTAGACCGGCGACGACTCCGCCAGAAAGAGGGTTAAGGTCCGTTTAAGCATCCTCTGGAGAACCTGTGGACAATTCGTCCAACGCTGTTGCGCCGAGGTCACGTGCTTCCCCTGCGCAAGCCGATTCGCGCGCACGAAAAAGCCCGGCACTCGGCCGGGCTCGTGGTCGGATCGGGGCTCCCGCCGGTGATGGCGGAAGCCGATGGGAGCCGATCAGTAGCGGTAGTGATCGGGCTTGAACGGGCCCGTCTCGGAGACGCCGATGTAGGACGCCTGATCGGGGCGCAGCTTCGTGAGCTTCACGCCGATCTTCTCGAGGTGCAGCATCGCGACCTTTTCGTCGAGGTGCTTGGGCAGGGTATAGACCTTGCGCTCGTACTGGCCCGCATTGGTCCAGAGTTCGATCTGCGCGAGGGTCTGGTTGGTGAAGGACGCGGACATCACGAAGGACGGATGGCCCATCGCGTTGCCGAGATTCACGAGGCGGCCCTCGGAGAGCAGGATGATGCGGTGCCCGTCGGGGAACTCGATCTCGTCCACCTGCGGCTTGATGTTCTGCCACTTCATGTTCTTGAGACCCGCGACCTGGATCTCGTTGTCGAAGTGGCCGATGTTGCACACGATGGCGCGGTCCTTCATGGCCCGCATGTGATCGATGGTGATCACGTCCTTGTTGCCGGTCGCGGTCACGAAGATGTCGGCGCGCGGCGCCGCGTCTTCCATCGTGGTGACCTCATAGCCTTCCATCGCGGCCTGGAGCGCGCAGATCGGATCGACTTCCGACACGAGCACGCGGCAGCCCGCCTGGCGCAAGCTGGCGGCCGAGCCCTTGCCCACGTCGCCGAAGCCCGCGACCATGGCGACCTTGCCGGCCATCATCACGTCCGTGCCGCGGCGGATGCCGTCCACGAGCGACTCGCGGCAGCCGTAGAGGTTGTCGAACTTCGACTTGGTGACGGAGTCGTTCACGTTGATGGCCGGGAAGAGCAGCTTGCCTTCCTTCGCCATGATGTAGAGGCGATGCACGCCGGTGGTGGTCTCCTCGGACACGCCGCGGATCGACTTGGCGAGTTCGGCGAACCAGCCCTTCGGCTTCTCGGCGAGCAGGCGGCGGATGAGCTTGAAGAGGATCTCCTCCTCCTCGGCGCCCGGCTTGTCGAGGAACGCGGTATCGCCGTTCTCGGCGCGCAGGCCGAGATGCACCAGCATCGTGGCGTCGCCGCCGTCGTCGAGGATCATGTTCGGCACGCCGCCGCCATGCCAGTCGAACAGCTTCGCGGTGTAGTCCCAGTACTCCTCGAGGCTCTCGCCCTTATAGGCGAAGACCGGGATGCCGGCGGCCGCGATGGCGGCCGCGGCGTGGTCCTGCGTGGAGTAGATGTTGCACGAGACCCAGCGGATGTCGGCGCCGAGAGCCTTCAGGGTCTCGATCAGCACCGCGGTCTGGATCGTCATGTGCAGGGAGCCGGCGATGCGGGCGCCCTTCAGGGGCTGCTTGGGGCCGTATTCCTCGCGCACGGCCATGAGGCCGGGCATCTCCGTCTCGGCGATCGAGATCTCCTTGCGGCCGAATTCGGCGAGGCTGATGTCGCGGACCACGTAATCGTTCGTGGTGTCGAGCTTGGGCGCGGCTTGGGTCATGGGACGTCTTTCGAAAATGCCTTGAGGTGGCGGCTCTCTACCAGAGACCCGCCAGGGAGGCAATCAAGATATAAAGATGTCTTTATATGACCCGGGGCCGCTACTCGTCCTCGCCGAACCGGTTGGCGAGGAGGTCGGCGATGCCCTGGAGGCAGGATTCCGCGTCCGCGCCCTTGGCCGTCACCACGATGGTGGTGCCCTGGGCGGCTCCGAGGGTGAGGAGGCCCATGATGGAGCGCCCGCCCACGGTCTCGCCGCAGCGGGTCACGGTCACGTCCGAACCGTAGCGTTCGACGGTCTGCACGAATTTCGCCGAGGCGCGGGCATGCAGGCCCTTGCGGTTGATGATCGGGAGCTCCCGGACCAAGGCCCCGTTGGGGACATGAGCGGGCGGGCAGTCTTGATCGGGGGAGGGTTCCATGGACGGCGCGCTCGATCCTATTTGCCGGAGAGCACGCGGGAGGCCACGTTGATGTACTTGCGCCCTGCTTCCTGGGCGTGGATCACCGCCTCGCCGAGGGTTTCCTCGTCGCGGACGCTCGCCAGCTTGATCAGCATGGGCAGGTTGATGCCCGCGACCACCTCGACGGAGCCGCCATTCATGCAGGACAGGGCGAGATTCGAAGGCGTGCCGCCGAACATGTCCGTGAGGACCACCACACCCTGACCGCTGTTGACGCGGTGCACGGCGGCCATGATGTCCTTGCGCCGGGTCTCCATGTCGTCGTCGGGGCCGATCGTGATCGTCTCGAGTTGCTCTTGCGGTCCCACCACATGCTCAAGCGCGGCTCTGAACTCCGTCGCGAGCTGCCCGTGGGTGACGAGCACCATGCCAATCATAATGTTATGGTTCCAGTCGCTCCTGGGAGCGGAGCCGCTATTTTGTGCACCGCGAAGCGGAGCGCAAGAGCGTTGCGACGAAATGTTCATCGCGTCGTCATGAACCTGTCGTCGCGAGCACTCAGGCGATCCAGCACGATGTCCCACAAGGGTGCACCCGTCCGCCCGAAAAGGCGAGGGATTTCGATGCCGCAGAGCACAACCACACCCTCCGCCGCCTCAGGCAGGCGATCCGGGCCCCCCTCCGAAAGGTCTAGGACGAGGCGCAGGAGAGCGGCCTCCTCATGGGGCCTGCGGAGGAGGCCGACGCCCCGAACCTCCAGCAATCCGTGAAGCGGCGGGACCGGGCGGGCCACGAGGCGCCCGTGCCGGGGGGCGATGCGCACCCGGTCGTCCGCCACGAGGCGCGCGAACCTTCCGCGAACGCTTGCCGCCTCCAGGAGCGAGCGGGCCAAGGTGGATTTGCCGGCACCCGCCTCCCCCCGGATCAGCACCGCGCCCTCCCCAGCGAGCACGCAGGAGGCGTGGACGGTCATGCCCCCGTCCTGAGTTGCTCCTGGATATGTGATGGCGGCGAAGGCCACGGGCCGGCTCAGCCCCGCTCGCCGCGGGCGGCTTGGCGCTCGTCGGGAGCGGCCCCGGCGGGCAGCCGCACCACGAAGCGGGCACCGAGACGGCGCGGCTCGCCGGTTTCGTCGGGCGGCCCGAGCCGGTTCTCGACACGGATGGTGCCGCGATGGGCCTCGATGATCTGGCGGGAAATGGAAAGCCCGAGCCCCGAATTCTGGCCAAAACCCTGCTCGGGACGGTCCGTGTAGAAGCGCTCGAAGATCCGTTCCAGGGCGTGGGGCTCGATGCCCGGCCCGTCATCGTCCACCACCGCCTCGATCTCTGCCCGGCGCCGGCGCAGGGTCACGCGGACGCTCCCGCCCGGCGGCGAGAAGGAGCGCGCATTGTCGAGGAGATTGTTGATCACCTGCCCGAGACGGCTGTCGTGGCCGTTGGCCATGAAGGCGCGGCCGCGCAGGGGATGGGGCTCGATGGTGAGGACGATGGGCGCCTCGCCGTCCCGGCGGCGCTCGTTCGCCACGGACACCACCGCCTCGAGAAGCCGCGCCATGTCGACGGGCTCCGCATCCGTGCGGGCCAGCTCCGCATCGAGGCGCGATGCGTCCGAAATGTCGCTGATGAGCCGGTCGAGACGCTTCACGTCGTGCTGGATGATCGACATGAGCCGCTCCCGCGATTCCGGCGACCGGGCGAGCGGGAGAGTTTCGACGGCGCTGCGCAGGGAGGTGAGCGGATTCTTCAATTCGTGCGCCACATCCGCCGCGAAGCTCTCGATGGCGTCGATGCGGTTGTAGAGCGCCCGCGTCATGTCGCGCAGCGCGCCGGACAGGTGACCGATCTCGTCGGAGCGGCGCGTGAAATCGGGAATCTCCTCGCGGGATTTCGTGCCCCAGCGCACGCGCTCGGCCGCGTCCGCGAGGCGCCGCACCGGGCCCACGATGGCGCCCGCCAGAAACACGGACAGGATCATCATCACGAGGGCCGCCACGAGAAAGACCTGCAGCAGGGCGAAGCGCTCGGATGCGATGATGCCGTCGATGTCGCCCCCTTGCGTCGAGAGAAGCAGCACGCCGCGCACGGCGCGCGAGCGCTGGATCGGCACCGCCACGGACACGATGGTCTCGCTGCGCTCGTTGCGACGCACATAGGTTCCGGTCTGTCCGCCGAGAGCCCGCTGCACCTCGGGCAGGGCCTTGCCGTTGGCGGGGCCGCCCTCGTCCTGCCCGGGGCGGGACGGGCGGCTGAACAGGGCGCTCACCGCAAGCCAGGCGCGCTCGACGAGGCTCATGTCCTCGCGTTCGACCGGCGGCAGGTCGAAGCGCAGGATGTCGCCCCGCGAGATGAGCGCGCGGGAATCGAGCAGCATCGCGCCCTCGCGATCATAGACCCTGGCGCGGGTTCGCGTCGGCGTCACGAGCCGGCGCAGGAGCGGCGCGACGCGCTCCGGACTGATGGAGAATTCGAGGGCCGAGCCGTCCTCGTTGAGACGCTCCGTCTCGCCCGCCTGCAGCTGCAGCAGGCGGTCGGGATCGATGGTGATCGTATCCGTGTCGACGGTAGCCGAACTGGCGATCGCGCCCGCGATGATCTCGCCTTGCGTCAGAAGGCTCTGCACCCGGGCTTCGATCAGGCCCTGCCGGAACTGGTTGAGATAGAGAAAGCCGAGGAGCAGCGCCACGAGGCCCGCGAGGTTCAGCACCACGATGCGCCGCGTCAGGCTCGACGAGCCGCGCTGGACGAGGACGCGCCAGGCGAACTTCAGGCGCGCGAGGGCGCCGCGCGGGGCGGGCGCGTCCTCGGCCATGAGTTCCGCTGGGACTGGATCTGCCTTCATGATGCTCCGCGCATGCTCCCGGTCACGCGCACGACCGGAGCGCCTCGATCCGCGCCGGTTTCCTCATCGAGGTCCGGCTGACAGCCTCAGGCTTCCTTGAAGCGGTAGCCCACGCCGTAGAGGGTCTCGATCATATCGAAGTTGGTGTCCACCACCTTGAACTTCTTGCGCAGCCGCTTGATGTGGCTGTCGATCGTCCGGTCGTCCACATAGACCTGATCGTCATAGGCCGCGTCCATCAGGGCGTTGCGGCTCTTCACCACGCCCGGCCGCGTGGCGAGCGCCTGCAGGATCAGGAATTCGGTGACCGTCAGGGTGACCGGCTCGTTCCTCCAGGTGCAGGTATGGCGCTCCGGGTCCATCTTGAGCTGGCCGCGCTCGAGGGCCTTGGCGTCCATCTCCCGGGGCGCGGTCTGGTCCTTTGGAGCGAAGCGCCGCAGAACCGCCTTCACCCGCTCGACCAGGAGCCGCTGGGAGAAGGGTTTGCGGATGAAGTCGTCCGCGCCCATCTTTAGGCCGAACAGCTCGTCGATCTCCTCGTCCTTGGAGGTGAGGAAGATGACCGGGATGTCGGATTTCTGGCGCAGGCGGCGCAGGAGCTCCATCCCGTCCATGCGCGGCATCTTGATGTCGAAGATCGCAAGGTCCGGCGGCGCGTGCTTGAGGCCGTCCAGGGCCGAGGCCCCATCCGTATAGGTCTGAATCCGATAGCCTTCAGCCTCGAGGGCGATCGACACGGAGGTCAAGATGTTGCGATCGTCGTCGACGAGGGCAATCGTCGGCATTCCGTACATCCCCAACTTAACGGCGGCCGGAGCCGCGGGTCTGGCGAACAACGCAGGACACGGGAAAACGTGCCCAAAACCGCCTCACCTGTGGCACAAGTAAGGTGGGAGAGGCCCTTGTGCTAGGGTCTAGGATCCGAACGGCAGATGAACAGCCTGGGAGAAGGCGTTGACGAGCGAAGCGCGGCCGCAGCCTGATTTCGATGCCAAGGGCTTGGCCAAGCTCCTTCTCAGAAGCATCCGATCGGGTGCCCTGGCCACGCTCGACCGGGAGACGGGCTTCCCCTTCGCCTCCCTGGTCACGGTGGCGACGGACCTCGACGGCTCCCCGCTTCTCCTCCTGTCCCGCCTCTCGGGCCATACCCTCAACCTGGAGGCCGATCCCAGGGCCTCGATCCTCCTCGCCGAGACCGGCAAGGGCGACCCGCTGGCCCATCCGCGGCTCACGGTGACCGGGGAGGCCCGGCGAGATCCGGCGCCCCGAATCCGCGAGCGGTTCCTGGCCCGGCACCCCAAGGCCAAGCTCTACGCGGATTTCGCGGATTTCTCCTTCTGGCGGCTCACCCCCGCCGCCGGCCACCTCAACGGGGGCTTTGCCCGGGCCGCGACCCTCGGCGGGCCCGATCTCCTCACGGATCTCACCGGTGCCGAGGCTCTCGTCGAGGCGGAGGCCGGCGCCCTCGCCCACATGAACGAGGACCATGCCGAGGCGCTCGCCCTCTATGCGACCCGCCTCGCCCGGGCGCCGGCCGGGGCCTGGACCGCGACGGGCCTCGACCCCGAGGGCCTCGACCTCGCGGCCGGCGACCGGACCGCCAGGATCGGGTTCCCGGAACCCGTCCGGGACCCGGGGCGCCTGCGCTGGGTCCTGAAGGCCCTCGCCGACCAAGCACGGGCCGCCGAGCCGGCCTGATCGCGACCTTGGATTCACCCTCCCGCCGGAAAAACCGGGCTTCTCCCGGGGCTCACCCCTTGCCCAAACGGAAGGGAACTTAGATGAAGACAGGAGTGTTATCGGCGAAGCTTTGTGGCTCGTTCAGCCCCGATCCCGACGGATGCCAGTCCGCGGGGTCGGCGTTCCACCTGGCGGGCGGTCATCCGGACAGGACCAGGAGGGGCCGGGTTGCTCCGACGAAGAGCCCCGTCCGCCCAAGGGGTTATCGACAGCGGCGACACGATAACGAAGAATAGCGGCCGGCCGGACCGTCGAGGCGGCTTCAGGATCGGCGATCACAAGGAGTCTTCCGTGGAGAATATCGGCGTCTTCAACGGCGCGCAGGGCGCTGACAGCTTCGGCTTCCGCAACCTCAAACGCGTGTTCTGGAATCTCGAGGCTCCCGCGCTCTACGAGCAGTCGCTCGCGCGGGGCGAAACCCGCGTGGTCCACGGGGGCGCGCTGCTCGCCGAGACCGGCGCCCATACGGGCCGCTCGCCCAAGGACAAGTTCGTCGTGCGCGACGCCACCACGGAAGGCACCGTGTGGTGGGACAACAACGGCTCCATCACCTCCGAGCAGTTCGACACGCTCCTCAACGACTTTCTCGCGCATGCGGAGGGCCGCGACCTCTTCGCCCAGGACCTCTATGGCGGCGCCGACCCCAATTTCCGGGTGCGCGCGCGGGTCTTCACGGAGATGGCCTGGCACTCCCTGTTCATCCGCAACCTCCTGATCCGCCCCGAGCAGGGCGAGCTCGCCTCCTACGTTCCCAACATGACGATCGTCGATCTGCCGACCTTCAAGGCGGATCCGGCGCGTCATGGCTGCCGCTCAGAGACGGTCATCGCCTGCGACTTCACCCGCCGCATCGTGCTCATCGGCGGCACGTCCTATGCGGGCGAGATGAAGAAGTCGGTGTTCACCTATCTCAACTTCATCCTGCCCCAGCTCGGCGTGATGCCGATGCATTGCTCCGCCAATGTGGGCGACAAGAACGACGTCGCCGTGTTCTTCGGCCTGTCCGGCACGGGCAAGACGACGCTCTCGGCGGACCCGAACCGCACGCTTCTCGGCGACGACGAGCATGGCTGGGCGCCGAGCGGCGTGTTCAACTTCGAGGGCGGCTGCTACGCCAAGACGATCCGCCTCTCCCGCGAGGCTGAGCCCGAGATCTTCGCCACCACCGAGCGCTTCGGGACGGTCCTGGAGAACGTGATCGTGGATCCCGTCACCCGCAGGCCCGATTTCGACGACGCGTCGCGGACCGAGAACACCCGCTGCGCCTATCCGCTCGAATTCATCGCCAATGCGAGCGCGACCGGCCGGTCCGGGATCCCCAAAAACATCGTGATGCTCACCTGCGATGCCTTCGGCGTGCTGCCGCCGATCGCGAAGCTCACGCCCGCCGAGGCCATGTACCACTTCCTCTCGGGCTACACCGCGAAGGTGGCCGGCACCGAGAAGGGCGTGAAGGATCCCGAGGCGACCTTCTCGACCTGCTTTGGCGCGCCGTTCATGCCGCGGCACCCGTCCGTCTACGGCAACCTGCTGCGCGACCTCATCGCCAAGCACCACGTCGATTGCTGGCTCGTGAACACCGGCTGGACCGGCGGCAAGTACGGGGTGGGCCGGCGCATGCCGATCCGCGTCACCCGGCGGCTTCTCACGGCGGCCCTCGACGGCTCCCTCAACCGGGCCGATTTCCGCCGCGATCCCTATTTCGGCTTCGCGGTCCCGACCTCGGTGCCGGGCGTCGAGCCGCATATCCTCTACCCGGTGAAGACCTGGTCCGACAAAGCCGCCTTCGGCCAGACCGCCAAGCGCCTCGTCGACATGTTCAACGAGAATTTCAAGCGCTTCGAGAACCACGTGGACGCGGATGTCCGGGCCGCCGCGCCGCACATGTCCATCGCAGCCTGAACGCGACGAGTACGTCGCACGCTATGCCCCTCCTCGCCTCGCGAGGAGGGGTTTTTTGTGACAAGCCCGAACTACCGCCACCGCCGCGGGCAGAACGGCCGGCACCGGCACGGCGCCAACCCACCGCACGTGCGTCAGGCCCGGAAGAACACCAGCGTCGCGAGCAGGAACACCGGGACCAGCACGGCGCCCGACCAGAGCATGTAGCCGAAGAAGCTCGGCATCTTCACGCCGCCCTGGCGGGCGATGGCGTAGACCATGAAGTTCGGGGCGTTGCCGATATAGGAGTTGGCGCCCATGAACACGGCGCCCGCCGAGATGGCGGCGAGCGTCAGCGCGCCCGTGGTCATCAACTGCTCCGGGTTGCCGCCGGCCAGCTGGAAGAAGACGAGGTAGGTCGGCGCGTTGTCGAGGAACGAGGAGAGACCACCCGTCAGCCAGAAATAGGCCGCGTTGTTGGGGCTGCCGTCCGGGTTCGAGACCAGCCCGACGAGCGGCGCGAAGGCGCCGTCGCGGCCGGCCGCCAGCATGGCGAGCACCGGGATGATGGTGACGAAGATGCCCGCGAACAGCTTGGCGACTTCCTCGATCGGGCCCCAGGAGAAGCCGTTCGCCACCCGCTCGTCCTTGGGGGTCAAGGCGAGCGAGGCGAGGGTCACGATCACCATGATGGCGTCGCGCAGGAGATTGGCGAGGGCGACCTCGGTGCCGAAGACGGTAATGCGCCCGAGATCCACGCTCGCGCTCATGAGGATCGCGGCGATGATCACGGCGATCAGCGCGAAATTGACGCCGCCCGAGATCCGCACCCGGTTGTCCGGCGTCGGGTCGGGCCGAATGCGGCCTTCCTTCTTGTAGATGTAGGTGTCGAGGAGGAAGAACACGCCGAGCACGATGCCGCCCACGAACAGGGTCTCGGGCAGGAGGTGCGTGGTCGTCCAGAAGAAGTCGACGCCCTTGAGGAAGCCGAGGAACAGCGGCGGGTCGCCGAGCGGCGTGAGCGAGCCGCCGATATTCGACACGAGGAAGATGAAGAACACGATCACGTGCGCGTTGTGCCGGCGGTCGTCGTTGGCGCGCATCACCGGGCGGATCATCACCATGGAGGCGCCCGTGGTGCCGATGAAGCTCGCTAGCACCGCGCCGATGAGGAGGAGCACGGAATTCGCCACGGGGGCGCCATGGATGTTGCCGCGGATCACGATGCCGCCCGCCACCGTGAAGAGGGCAAGGAGCAGCAGGATGAAGGGGATGTATTCGAGGAGCGCCGTGTGGACGAGCGCGCCGAACGAGGCCCCCGGCCCGAAGGCGAGGGCCATCGGCACGAGCACGAGGGCGGCCCAGAAGGCCGCGATCTTGCCCTGGTGGTGCTCCCAGGCATGGGGTGCGAGCAGCGGGAAGAGGGCGATCGAGAGCAGGATCCCGACGAAGGGCAGCGCCCAGACGAAACCGAGCGACCGTCCGTCGAAATCGGCCGCCAGCGCGGCCTGGGGCAGGAGGGCGAGGACGGCGGCGAAAGCCGGCAGCAGAAGACGAGGCGTCACGGGCGGGATCCCCCAAGGGTAGCGCCGCCTTGCGCGGCGTCTTGGCTGTGCGGGTGCTTTAGGGGAAAGAAAATGGCGCCGCAACGGCCCAGCCATTAACGGCTTGTTCACCCTGGCCCGAGAATTGTAAACATCATTGCAAGGGCGCCGGCGCGGCGCCTTGGGGCTCGATGCCGATGTGCCGCTTTCTCGCCTATCGGGGCGAACCGACCTTCCTGTCCGATCTGGTCTGCGCCCCGGCGCATTCCCTGGTCCACCAGTCGCTCCACGCGGAGGAGGCCAAGACCGGCACCAACGGGGACGGGTTCGGCATCGGCTGGTACGGGGAGCGCCCGGAGCCGGGGATCTACCGGGAGATCCGCCCGGCTTGGTCCGACGAGAACCTCAAGAGCCTGTGCGCCCAGGTGCGCTCGGGCCTGTTCTTCGCCCATGTGCGGGCCTCCACGGGCACCTCGACGACCCGGGCGAACTGCCATCCCTTCGCCCATGGCCGGCATCTCTTCATGCATAACGGCCAGATCGGCGGCTATGCCAGGATCAAGCGCCGGCTCGAGGCGATGATCCCGGACGACCTCTACGACGCCCGGCTCGGCACCACGGATTCGGAGGCGATCTTCCTCGCCGCCCTGGCCGGCGGCCTCGTGGAGAACCCCGTCGCCGCCATGGCCCGGACCCTCAAGACCGTCCGCGGCATGATGAGCGACGCCAGCATCGAGGAGCCCCTGCGCTTCACGGCGGCGCTGACCGACGGCGAGAACCTCTGGGCCTATCGCTGGGCCTGCGACGGCCAGCCCCCGACCCTCTACTACCGAGAGACGGACGGCCACCTCCTCGTGGTCTCCGAGCCCATCGACGGCCGCGAGAACGGCTGGCGCGAGGTCCCGAAGGGCTGCACCCTCGTCGCCCGCGCCGGCGGCCCGGCCGTGGTGGAATGCCTCAACGAGGCGATGAGCCGGATCGCGGCGTAAGCAGCCAATCAGGTCGCGCTGGACTCCATTCGCGAACTCTGTCACACCCCCGCCCCTTTTTTGCGAGGTGGGATGATGAACGAAGAGGATGTCGCCGAAGCCTGGGACCGGAATGCAGCCTGGTGGGCCAACGATGTAAGTGCGGGATACGACCTGTATCGCGAGCTCTACACATGGCCTGCCTTCTCGGCCTTCCTTCCGCCCGTTGAGGGCCTGAACCTGATCGATCTGGGCTGTGGCGAGGGCACCAACACTCGCCGCCTTGCCGAAGCCGGCGCCCATCTGACAGGCATCGACCTGTCGGCGCGGATGATCGAGCAGGCCCGCGCCGCCGAGGCAGGGGCAGCCCTCGGCATCGCCTATGAGGTGACGTCGTACACGCGCCTCGACATGTTTCCGGCGGAGACGTTCGACGGCGCCGTTTCGACCATGGCCCTGATGGACGGTCCCGATTACGAAGCGGCCATGAGGGCTGCACATCGGGTGATCCGCCCCGGAGGCTTTCTTGCCTTCAGCATCCTCCACCCCTGTTTCATGACGCCCGGCTTCCGATGGCTCGTGACGGAGGAAGGAACGCACGAGGGCCTGCGTGTAGCGCGGTACTTCGACGCCAAACCCTTCGTGGAGGAATGGCGCTTCAGCAGGCGTCCGGAGCCGCTGACGGTAACGCCGTTTGCCGTTCCTCGTTTTCCGCGGACGATGTCGGACTATCTCAACCCGCTCGCAGAAGCAGGCTTCCGCCTCGTTCGCACCGCGGAGCCCCGGCCGGACGAGGCTATCGCTCGCGACAACCCGTGGCTCAAGCGCTGGTACGACCACGCACCGCTCGTGCTGTTCGTCCTGGCGGAGCGGACGTGACGTAGATCTTATCGACGCAAGAGAGGCTCGACTCGGGAAGAGGCGCTCAATGCGCCTCGTCCCAGTTCTGCGCGGCGCGCGCCTCTACGGCGAGCGGCACCTTCAGGTCCACGGCCGGGAAGGGGGCTTCCGTCATCACCCGCGAGACCACCGGGATCGTCGCCTCCACCTCGTCGTCGGGAGTTTCGAAGACGAGTTCGTCATGCACCTGCAGGAGCATGCGCGCGGAGAGCCTCGCCTCGCGCAGGGCGTCCTCCATGCGGATCATGGCGCGGCGGATGATGTCGGCCGCGGTGCCCTGGATCGGCGCGTTGATGGCTTGGCGCTCCACGCCCGCGCGCTCCGAGGGGTTGTTCGATTTGATCTGCGGGTAGTGGCACACGCGCCCGAACAGGGTCGTCACGTAGCCGCGCTCCCGGCAGGCCTTCTTGGTCTCGTCGATATAGGTGCGGATGCCGGGGAAGCGCTCGAAATACTGCTTGATGAAGGTGGAGGCTTCCGATTGCGGGATGCCGAGCCGGTCCGCGAGGCCGAAGGCCGAGATGCCGTAGATGATGCCGAAATTGATGGTCTTGGCCTGGCGGCGCAGATCCCCCTTCACCTCCGCGACCGGCACCCCGAACATGGCCGAGGCCGTCGCCGCATGGATGTCGATGCCTTGCGCGAAAGCCTCCTGCAATTGCGGGATGTCGGCGATGTGGGCAAGAAGCCTCAGCTCGATCTGGCTGTAATCCGCCGAGACGATCTTGTGGCCCTCGGGCGCGATGAAGGCGGTGCGGATCTTGCGCCCCGCCTCCGTGCGGATCGGGATGTTCTGGAGGTTCGGATCGGATGAGGAGAGCCGCCCCGTGGTGGTGGCGGCGAGCGAGAACGAGGTGTGCACCCGCTTGGTTTCGGGGTGCATGTGCTCCTGGAGGGTGTCCGTGTAGGTGGATTTCAGCTTCTGGAGCTGGCGCCATTCCAGGATCTTCTTCGGCAGCTCGTGGCCCGCCTGCGCGAGCTCGTCCAGAAGCGTCGCGGGCGTCGCCCATTGGCCGGAGGGCGTCTTCTTGGCGCCCGGCAGGCCCATCTTGCCAAAGAGGATGTCGCCGATCTGCTTCGGGGAGCCGAGCGAGAACTTTTCGCCCGCCATCTCCTGGATCTCTTCTTCAAGCCGCGCGAGCGTCTGCGCGAAATCGCCGGAGAGCCGCGAGAGGATCTGGCGGTCGACCAGGATGCCGCGCTCCTCCATGCGCGCCACCACGTCGATCAGCGGGCGCTCGAGGGTCTCGTAGACGGTCGCCCGATGCTCCGAGGCAAGGCGCGGCTTCAGGATCTGCCAGAGCCGCAGCGTGACGTCCGCATCCTCGGCCGCGTAGGCGGTCGCCTTATCGATCGCCACCTTGTCGAAGGTCACCTTGGCGCGGCCCGTGCCGGCCACATCCCCATAGGCGATGGGCGAGTGGCCGAGATGGCGGCGGGAGAGCTCGTCCATCCCGTGCGAGCCCTTGCCGGCATCGAGCACATAGGAAATCAGCATCGTGTCGTCGCAAGGCGCGACTTCGATGCCGTGCCGCTTCAGCACGAGCCAGTCGTATTTCAGGTTCTGCCCGATCTTGAGCACCGCGGGGTCCCGCAGCAGGGCGCGGATCGCATCGAGCGCGTCGCTCACGGGGATCTGCCCCGGCACAAGGCCGCCGCCGAAGAGATCCGAGTCGCTCCGGTGCTGGAGCGGCACATAGGCAGCCCGGCCCGGGGCGAGCGCGAGGGAGAAGCCCACGAGATCGGCCTGGAGGGCGTCGAGGGAGTTGGTCTCCGTATCGATGGCCAGAAAGCCCTGCGCCTTCGCCTCCGCTACCCATTCCTTCAGCCGGGCGAGGGAGGTGACGGTCTCGTAGGCGCCGTGGTCGAAGGGCTGCGAGGCCGCTTCCGTGGCGCGCTTCGCGGCGCGGGTCGAGGGCGTGCCGATGCCCTCCACACTGGGGCGGCGGGCGCTCACGTCGGGCAGGTCGAGGCCGGCGAAAGGATCGACCTCGCCGGTCGGTGCGGCCCCGTCGCCGAAGAAGGGCGCGTCGCCAGCAGGCGCGGCAGGCTCGCCGAGGCGCCGCCAGGTGATCGCCTCGCCGCCCGCCAGCAGGCGCGGCTCGGGCGGGATCGCGGTCGGGTCGGCGTCGTAGAGCTCCGCGACCCGGCGGGTGAGGGTCGAGAATTCCATGGCCTTGAGGAAGCCGATGAGCGTGTTCGGATCGGGCTGCGGCACCGCCAAGTCGTCGAGCCCCACCGGCAGGGGCGTCTCGCAATCGAGCGTCACGAGCTTCTTGGAGAGCCGCGCGATGTCGGCGTTCTCGATCAGCGTCTCGCGGCGCTTGGGCTGCTTGATCTCCGCGGCGCGGGCCAGCAGCGTGTCGAGGTCGCCGAACTCCTTGATGAGTTGCGCCGCGGTCTTGAGGCCGATCCCCGGCACGCCCGGCACGTTGTCCGAGCTGTCGCCCATGAGGGCCAGCACGTCGCCGATCTTCTCAGGGGGAATGCCCTCCCAGCGCTCGGTGACGGCGGCCTCGTCGAGGTTGCGCTCGGGCCGGTAGCCGGGCTTGCCCTTGGAGCCGGACTCGAAATCGTAGAAGCGCACGAGGGGCCCGACGAGCTGCATCAGGTCCTTGTCCGAGGAGATGATGAGCACGTCCGCGCCGCGCTTCTTTGCTTCCTGCGTATAGGTGGCGATGAGGTCGTCCGCCTCGTAGCGCTCGAGCTCGATGGGCTCCATGCCGAAGGCGCGGATGGCTTCCCGCATGAGCGGCATCTGCACCTTCAGGTCGTCCGGCGCGTCGGGGCGGTGGCCCTTGTAATCCGCATAGAGCTCCTTGCGGTGCGAGCCCTCCGACTTGTCGAGCACGATAGCAAGATGCGTCGGCACGAGGCCGGCCGCCCCATCCCGCACGAACTGGAGAAGCTTCGAGCAGAAGAGCCGCACGGCCCCCGTCGGCATGCCGTCAGCGGAGCGGGCGTTGTACTTCTGGTCCTGGTTCATGGACTGGAAGTAGGCCCGGAAGATGAAGGACGAGCCGTCCACGAGAAAGACGTGGTCGCCGGCTTGGACGGGGCGGGAGGACGAGGGCATCGGGTCTCGAACGCAAGGGAGCTCTGGCTGCCCCCACAAATAGAGGCTTGGGTGCCGGATGGCTATGGCGCCGCCGCTGCCGCGCGGGAGCGCTCCTCGGCGATGTGAGAAGTGGGACCGGGCTCGCCCTCTGGGGCGTCTTGCCGCTCTTATAGAAGACCCAGCGGCAGGCCGAAGACGAAGATTAAAAGGCCAGGCAATAGGAACGCATGGAAAGGTTCTGACCTTTCAACCTCACGTAAGGAAGCGCGGATTCCTTAAGCTTTGCCGTGTGCGCCGGAACACCTTTGCTGTGCTTGCGACGGTATAACCTTGCATTTGGTGGTGGCGCCGCTTAGTGCGGGTGCCAGGATTTGCCGCGCGTGATTCTGTTTCAGAGCGAGCCGCGGACGTTCAGCAAGTTTGGGAGAGACCGATGACGTTTTCAGTTTGGAACAACAGCGAAGGACAGGTCGCTGCGAATTCAGGCATGGACCGCGAAATGGTCACAGCGCTTCCGAACGGCGGCTACGTGGTGGCGTGGCGGCAGGGAGCCAGCGATGCCGGCACGATCTTCTTCAAGATCTATAATGGTCTCGGCGCCCAGGTTGGCGGCATTCACGCTCTTCCCAACGTCGGCCAGAATCAGAACATCGCCGATATCCAGGCAGTTGGGACAGAAGGCAGCTTCGCCATCAGCTGGAACGAGGCCGACCCGAGCAAGGCTAACTCCTTCAGCATCAGAAGCCGTGTTTATGACGTCAACGGAAACGTAACCAGCGGCGCAGATCCGGTCATCCTCGCGAGCGATCTGGCTTTGAACGGTCGCGATACACCGTCTATGGCCCGCAATGGAAACTCAGGTTTCGTTACGGCTTATGAGGTAGGAAGCAAAATTTTCCTTGCCGTGCAGGGCGCAAATGGAAATGCGCCCACTACAATCGATGTAGCGACTGCGACGAATATCAATCAGGTCGACGTGACCGAAATCGGTGCCGGTAGATTCGTTGTCAGCTATACGGAAGGCGGAAACAACCCAACGGTCCAGTTCAAGGTCATCACTTTAGGTGCTTCGGCTCCACCTACCAGCGTCAGTCTTGGAGCCGGCGACGATGCCGATGTCGTTGCCTTGAAAGGTGCTGACGGCAATTCGACCGGTGCTTTTGCTGTAACAGTTCAGAATGGATCGAACGTCCAAACAACCTTCTATTCGTCACCTGGAACACCTGGTCAAAGCACGACCGTGACAACCCAGGGACTGGCTCAATTCGACTATGTTCATACGACGGCTCTCAGGGGCGGGCGCGTCGCGGTCGTCTATTCCCAATATACCGAGGGCCAGGGTGGAACTCCCACTGATAACGGCGACATCTTCCTGACGATCGTGAGCCCGAACGGAGCAAAAAATACGTATCCTGTCCCTCTGAATTCCCGCGCAACGCTCGATGGCTCCAATCAGCAATATACGCCGACTGTCAGCGAAATGACTGACGGCCGTATCGTGGTGGCGTGGCAGGATCCAAGCAACAACTCGATCACCAAGGTCATCTTCGATCCGCGCGAGGCGGCGGTGTACGTCAAGGGCACCGCCGGCAACGACCATTATGTCGGAACCGAATACGACAACGACGAGCTCGAGGGTGGCGCCGGCGCCGATTACCTCGATGGCGGCGCCAGGTTCGATTACGCCTCCTATAGCAATTCCAGCAGGTCCGTGATCGCCAGTCTCGCCGATCGGAGCAAGAACACGAACGACGCGGCAGGCGACACCTATGTCAACATCGAATGCTTGACTGGATCTGCCTTCAACGACGAGCTGTCAGGCGACGCCGGGGTCAACTGGCTTTTGGGCCAGAATGGCGATGATACGCTTTTCGGCGGAGCGGGCGACGACGTGCTGCGTGGTGGCGCGGGCGGCGACGTTCTCTATGGCGGCGCGGGCGCCGACAAGATGAACGGTGGCGAAGATAGCAGCTATGACAGAGTGTCCTATGAGAACGCGGCGGCGGCCATCGTCCTCAACCTCAATCGACTAGAGAAAGGCGAGAACCGAGGCGACGCAGCCGGTGACGAGTTCACCGACATTCAGGCCTATATCGGCAGCGCCTTCGGCGACAGGATGGTTGGCACCGACGCCTACGACGAGTTCTTCGGCGGCGCCGGCGGCGACAAGTTGGAGGGTCGCGGAGACAACGATAAGCTCTTTGGGCAGTTCGGCGATGACACCTTGGTGGGCGGCACGGGCGGGGACACGCTCGATGGCGGCGAAGGCTTCGACTACGCGTCTTATGAAGATGCCCAGATAGGTGTACGCGCAAGCCTGACGCGAGTCATTAACTTCGCTCCGCCGCTCCAGAACGATGCAACAGACGATGTTCTTACATCCATCGAGGGTCTGATCGGGTCCGCTCATGAGGACGTCCTCCGCGGCGACGATCTCAACAACGTGCTGATCGGCGGCGGCAGCAGCGACATCCTTATCGCGGGGGGTGGTAACGACACCTTGGAAGGTGGAATTGGCGCGGACCAGATCGCAGGCGGGGATGGCCTCGACTTTGCAAGCTACGCCAATGCGGGCGCAGGCGTCGTCGCCGACTTGAACAACAAACCGCCCGTAGAGGAATTTGCCCCCTGGGCCAGCTTGGCAGGAACCAACGATGCGGCCGGCGATATTTATGTAAGTATCGAAGGCCTGATCGGCTCCGCTCACGCGGACAGGCTGATCGCAAACGCCGACGGCAACACCCTGCGCGGCGAAGGCGGCGACGACACCCTGGAGGGCGGTTTCGGGAACGACAGCCTGGAGGGCGGCTCCGGCAACGACCGTCTCGTTGGCGGTGCGGGCGCAAACACTCTCAACGGCGGGCTCGGCGACGATACCTATGTGAGCGACGGAGCCGATGCGATCAGCGAGATCGGCGGCGGCGGCAACGACATGGTGTACACCAGCGCCGCGTCGATCGACCTTGGCGCCATGGCCGGCATCGAGAGAGCCCAGTCCACGAGCACCGGCGCCGTCGGCCTGACCGGCAACGATCTGGCGAACACGCTCTATGGCAATGCCGGCAACGACGGCCTCAACGGCAAGGAGGGGAACGACACGCTCTACGGCGGCGCCGGCACCGACACGCTCTACGGCGAGGGCGGCAACGATGAGCTTCATGGCCAGGAGGGCACCGACCTCCTGTATGGCGGAACGGGCAACGACATCTACTACCTGGATACGTTCGGCGATCAGGTGTTCGAAGGTGGCGGTGGCGGCATCGACCGGATCTACTCCGCCGCCAACGTCAATCTCGGCAGCCAGGAGGTCGAGTTCGTCCATGTGGAAGGCGCCGCCACGGTGACCGGCAGCAATACGGCGAACACGGTCTATGGCGGAGCCGGGGCCAACCTGCTCCTGGGCAACGGCGGCAACGACGTCCTGTACGGGTTCGGCGGCGCCGATCGCATCAAGGGCGGCGCCGGCAACGACATCCTCTTTGGGGGATCGGCCCGGGACCGGGACGCGTTCGTCTTCGATACGAGGCTGAACAAGCGCACGAACGTGGACCAGATCAAGGACTACAACGTGAGGGACGACTCGATCTGGCTTGAGAACAAGATCTTCAAGGCCCTGGGCAAGAAGGGTTCGGAGAAGAAGCCGGTCAAGATCGGCAGCGACGCGTTCACCCTCGGCAGCAAGGCCCAGGACGCCGAGGACCGGATCCTGTACAACAAGAAGTCCGGCGCGCTCTACTACGACAAGGACGGCGTCGGCGGCGCCGCGGAGGTCAAGATCGCGACGCTGACCAAGAACCTGAAGATGACCCATAACGACTTCTTCGTGATCTAAGCCGGTCCGTCGCCGCTCGAACACGTGCCGCCCGGCCCCGCCGCGGCGGCACGTTTCGTTCCGGGACCTGCGGGCGCGGTCAGCCGCTCCGTGCCGCGCCTGCCGGGATCGCCTCCGCCTCCCGCTCCGCGCTCTCGGCCGCCGCCACCGCATCCTCCGTGTCCCGCTTCACCACGAAGCACAAGACCACCAGGGGGATGCCGATCATCGCGGTGCCGGTGAAGAGGGCGGGGTAGCCGTAGGTGTCGACCACGGCGCCGGAGAAGCCGCCGATGAACTTGCCCGGGAGCGCGTAGAGCGACGAGAGCAGGGCGTATTGCGTGGCCGCGAAGCCCGGCGAGGTGAGGCCGGACATGTAGGCGATGAGCGCCGAGCCCGCGAAACCCGCCGCGAAATTGTCCACGCTGATCGCGAGCGTCAGCATGTCGAGCCGCGGGCCGGCGCCGGCCAGCCAGGCGAACATCAGGTTGGAGCTTGCGGCGACGACGGCGCCGATGAGAAGCGTCGTCCACAGGCCGAGCCGGGTCAGGGCGAGGCCGCCCGCGAAGGCGCCGATGATGCCGACCCAGATGCCGTAGAGCTTCGACACGTTGGCGATGTCGGTCTTGGAGAAGCCGAGGTCGATATAGAGCGGGTTCGCCATTACGCCCGCCACGAAATCCGGCAGCCGGAAGAGCCCCACGAGCAGCAGGATCGGCACGATGAGCAGGGCCTTGCGGCGCACGAGATCCGCGAGCGGCTCCACCACCGCGCTCACGAAGGAGACGCGCCCGCGCTCCGTGCGGGCGTCCGCCGCCGGGGCCAGCAGGGTGCCGACGAGGCCGACGATCATCAGTCCGGCCATGGCAAAATAGGCGGCCCGCCAGCTGCCGCTCTCCGCATCGGCGATGTAGAGCGCGCCCGCCCCCGCGCAGATGAGCGCGAAGCGGTAGCCGAGCTGGTAGGCGGCGGCCATCATGCCCTGGCGGTTGGTCTCGGCCGCGTTGATGCGCCAGCCGTCGATCACCACGTCCTGGGTCGCGGAGGCGAAGGCCACCAGGAGGGCGCTCATGACCGTGGCCGTGAGCCCGGTCTTGGGGTCGCTGAGGGCGATGCCCGCAAGGCCGACCGCAATGGTGACCTGCGCCAGCGCCATCCAGCCGCGCGCCCGGCCAAGGAAGCGCGAGAGGACCGGCACGTCGTAGCGGTCCACCACCGGCGCCCAGAGGAATTTCCACGCATAGGCGAAGCCGACCCAGCTCAGGAGGCCGATCTCCGTGCGCGAGACCCCCGCCTCCCGCAGCCAAGCGGAGAGGGTCGAGAACACGAGGAGGTAGGGCAGCCCCGCCGAGAAGCCGAGCGGCAGCATGAGGGCGATGCGCCCATCCGTGAACACGTCACGCAGGGACAGGCGGGGCTTTGACTTGGCGGCGGTCACGAGGCGTGGGCTCTCCGGCGGGGGAGGCGGAGAGTGTCACAAAGGGGCCGCCATCGGAAGCGGCCCCGTGTCACGGGCGAGCGGTGAGCTAGGCCGCGAGCCCGGCGGCCGCGGCGTCGATGCCCGCCACCGTGGCCGCGTCGAGGCTGAGCGCGCCGGCGAGACGTGCGAGAAACACGCGCTCCTCCGTCCGGTCGGGCTCGATGGTCAGCCGGGCCGCCGCATAGACCCGGGCGGCCAACTCCGGGGTGCGGGCGTCCGCCGCCAGGGCCTCGACCGTCGCCGGGCGGGCGAACTCGGCTTCGAGGAACTGGGCGGCCGCCGCATCCATGCCGGCCCGCCGCATGGCGTCGCCGATCCGGCGCCGCTCGGCCTCGTCGAGAACGCCGTCCGCGGCGGCGGCCGCGATCATGGTGCGCAGGAGCAGCAGCCCGCTCTCGTCCCCGGCCGCATCCGCCGGCCCGGATCCCGGGGCCGCGGGCGCAGCCAGGGCCGGCGTCGCGGCGCCCGCCTGCAGGCGGCGGGCCTTCTGGGTGAGCTCGCCGATGAGGGCCAGGCCCGACGACTTGGCGCTCGAGGCCAGCTTTTTCGTCGCGTCCGAGGTCGCGACCTTCTTGGCAAGACCGAGCACGAGGGCGTTCACGGCCGCGTTGCCCTGGGGCGAGCGCAGGAATTCCTGCGCCTTGCCCAGAAGATGGTCGGTGAGGTCGGGCGTGGCCGGCGGCTTCGGAGCGGGCGGCGCCTCGGCCGGTGCGCCCTCCTGGCCATCGCCGGCGGCCGGAGCCGTGGCGGGCGGGTTGTCCCGGGCCACATAGCCGAGAAAATCGCTCAGGAGGGTGCCGGCCCCGAAGGACGCCGCGGCCGGAGCCGCGGGGGCGGCCGGCGCGGCGGCGGGCGCCGGAGCTGCGGAAGTGGGAGCGGGAGCGGGAGCAGCAGCGGCCGGCTGTGCGGGCGCGCCGAGCGCTTCCAGAAGTTTCTTGGCATCGAACATGGCATCCCCCGAGCCGGGCAGTGTCGCGTGAAGCGAGAGCGGGCATCGGCGGCAGGCGCGCCCCTTCGCGCCCGCAACCGCTCCTGTCGGACGATCATCGGGAGCATGATCCGGACCGTTCCGTCGGACGATCGTCTGGAGCGTACCCCGGACCGTTCCGTCAGAAGATCATCTGGATCATGCTCCAGAACATCATGAAGCCCACCATGTAGTAGATGTACTTCTGCATGGGGTGCTGGGCGGTTTTCTGCGAAGCCCCGGCCTCGATCGCCTTCACCATCTCGGCCTGCAATTGCTGGCCCTTGATGGAGAGGAGCGTGAGGCCCTGGATCGCCTCGGCCTGCGCGTTGAGCAGCGCCACCTGATGCTGGCCCGCGGGCGTCGCCACCTCCGCGTTGATGGCGGCGAGCGACTGGCCGATCTGGGCGATGGAGCCGCGCAGGGTCTCGAAATGCTGGCCCTGCTCCGCCACGAGGCGGCGCATCTGCGCCAGCGGATCGGGTACCTGGTTCTGCGCCGCCTGGGAGAGCTGCTGAATCAGGCCCTCGGGGCCGGACTTGATCGCCGTGCGGACGGCCTGGCCCACATTGGTGCCGAGGGTCGTCTGGGTGAAGGCATTCGCCTTCTGCAGCATCTGGGCGGCGTCGGCTCCGAGGATCGGCTCGCGCGCCGGCAGCGCCGCATCGGCATTGAGCCCGCGAATCGGCTCACGGGTGTGGTCCATTGCAGTTCCCCCTCAAGATAGAGGGGGCTCTGTGGCACAAAACCCAAGCGTGCGAAAGACGGTGCGGTGTTAGACATCGCACCGCCTCTGCGGGGCCCTGCCGGGCCGGTTCAGGCGGCGCGCACGCCTTGCAGGAAGTCGCCCACCTGTCCGCGCAGGTGGCCCATCTGGTTGCTCAGGGACCCGATGGCGCCGGAGAGCTGGTTCACCGCGGAGCCGGTCTCCTGGGCGCAGCGATTGATCTGCGTCACGTCCTGATCGACGCTCTGGGCATGCTGCGAGGCATCGAGCACGGAGCGCGCGATCTCCTGGGTGGCGGCGGATTGCTCCTCGACGGCGCTCGCGATGCTGGCCGAGATGAGGTTGATCTCCTCGATCCGCGCGCTGATGCGCCCGATCGCGGCCACCGTCGCCCCCGTCGATCCCTGGATCGCGGCGATCTGCGCGCCGATCTCGTCGGTGGCCCTCGCGGTCTGCGTCGCGAGGCTCTTCACCTCCTGGGCCACCACCGCGAAGCCCTTGCCGGCTTCGCCGGCGCGGGCCGCCTCGATCGTGGCGTTGAGGGCGAGCAGGTTCGTCTGCGCCGCGATGTCGCTGATGAGCTTCACGATGTCGCCGACCCGCTGCGCGGCGCTCGAGAGCTGCTTCACCACCTCGTCCGTAGCGTGGGTCTCGGCGACGGCCTGGGAGGACGCGCTGGCGGAACGCTCCATCTGCCCGGCGATCTCCTGGATCGAGGCCGTCAGCTCCTCGGCGGCGGCGGCGGCGGATCCGACCCCCGCGGCGGCGCGCTCCGCGGAGCGGCCGACCGCGGCGCTCTGATCGGTCACCTCCTGGGCCGAGTGGCTCACCACGTTCGTGGCAAGGCGCATCTCCTCGGCGCTTGCCAGCACCCGGTCGAGCACCTCGCCCACGGTGGATTCGAAATGCTGCGCCAGGGCTCCCATCTCGCAGCGCCGGCGCTCGGCCGCGGCACGGTCGGTCTCCGCCTGCGCGCTGCGAAGCTGGTCCGCCTCGTCCATGGCGGCGGCAAAGACCCGCACGGTCTGCCAGATCTCGCCGATCTCGTCCTTGTTGGCGCGCACCTGCGGGATCGTCCGATCGCCGGACGCGAGCCGCTGCAAGGCCTGGGTCACCTGGCGCAGCGGCTTCACGATCTGGGCGCGGGCGAAGAGAATGCCGGCCCCGAGCGCCGCGACCGTGCCGCCCACCGCCAGCACCAGCAGGATCAGCAGGCGTTCGCGATGCAGGTTCTCGGCCTGCGCGTCGATGGCGCGGATCTCGTCCGTGCTGCGCCGGGTGATCGCGTCGATGCTCTCCTGGAAAGCCCTGCGGTTCGCCCGGTTCTCCTCGTTGTTGCCTTGGTCGTTCGCCGCAATGGGAGAGACCTCCGTGCCGAGCCGGGCGGTCTCCGAGCGGAACGTCTTGAAGGTGGCGGCCGCCTGGCGGATCTTGTCGAAGAGCGGCTTGTCGGCGGGCGGAACGATGGGCTCCCACTCGTCCAGCAGGGTATCGATCTGCTTCAAGGCCGCCTGCATATTGGCCGCGAAGCGCTTCGCCTCGTGAGTATCGAGGGACATGTAGACGCCGCGCGATTCCATGACGACCGCCGTGACGAGGCGGTTGAGGCGCTCGCTGTAGAGCGCCCGGGTGGAACTTGCCTGCACCTCGTCGAGCTTTTGGTCGTAGGTGCGAACCGAGTCGAAGCCGACTCCCGCCACGAGGCCGCACACGAGTCCGAGCGCGCCGATGAGCGCGAAAATCTTACTGCCGATACGCATGGAAAACCCCCAAAGGAGGCCTCTTCTGGGCCTCCTCCCCAATGGCACGCATTGAGGCGGGCGGAGCCTTAAGGGCGTCCTAACGTCCGGTGCCGCAACGGCAGAAAAGCATGCGGACGGAAGGATCTGAGAGAGGTGTCGGCCCTTGAGGCGGCGGAACCCGGAAGGCTCATCCCGCTTTCGAGCGCAGGGGCGCCTCCGCCTCGGCCCCATCCTCGATGCCGACGATGTCGGGCAGCCAGCGCTGGACGACGTCGAGCAGTTCGCCGGCCCGGAAGGGCTTGCCCACATGGTCGTTCATGCCGGCCTCCCGGAAGGCCGCCACCTGGCCCTGGAGCACGTTCGCCGTGAGCGCGATGATGGGAATATGGCGGACGGGGCCGTCGAGTTCGCGAATGCGCTGCGTGGCGGCGATGCCGTCCATGACGGGCATCTGCACGTCCATGAGCACCATGTCGTAGGCGTTGCGCTGCACGGCCTGGAGCGCCTCGGCCCCGTTGGCCGCGATGTCCACCCGGTGGCCGGCCCGCGAGAGGATGAGCTGCGCGAGCTCCTGATTGATGTCGAGGTCCTCCGCCAGGAGGATGCGCGCCGCGGCGCCCCTGCGGACGGGCCGCGGGGCCGAAGGATCGGGCGCGGCCTCGGCGGCCTCGCCTTCCGGGAGCGCCGCTTCGAACCAGAAGCGCGAGCCGAGGCCCGGCTCGCTCTCGACCCCGATGGTGCCGCCCATGAGCTCCACGAGGCGCTTGCAGATCGCAAGTCCAAGGCCCGTGCCGCCGAACTCCCGCCGGATGGAGCTGTCCACCTGGGAGAAGCGCTCGAAGAGCCGGTGCTGCTTGTCGCGTGGGATGCCGATGCCGGTATCGGTCACGACGAAGCGCAGGCGGTCGCCCTCGGTGGCCTCGACGAGCAGGCTCACATAGCCCTTGCGGGTGAACTTCACCGCGTTGTTGAGGAGGTTGAGAAGGATCTGCCGCAGGCGATCCGCGTCGCCCACGAGGCGGTCCGGCACGCTTGGCGGGATATGGACCTTGATCTCCACGTCCTTCTCGGCGGCGGCCCCGGCCACGATGGCCAGGGTATCGTCGGCGAGCGCGCGCAGGCCGAAGGGCTGCGGATCGAGTTCGATCTGGCCCGCCTCGATCTTCGAGAAATCGAGCACGTCGTTCACGAGCGTCAGGAGCGCCTGGCCCGAATTGCGGATGAGCTGCAATTGGCGCTGCTCGTCCGCGTTCCGGTCAGGGCGTTCGAGCAGGAGGCCGGTGAAGCCCAGGATGCTGTTGAGCGGCGTGCGGATCTCGTGGCTCATGGAGGCCAGGAAGTCGGATTTCGCCTGGTTCGCCTGCTCGGCCGCCTCCTTGGCGACCCGCAGCTCCTCAGCCTGGCGCTGGCGCTCCGACACGTCGCGGATGGCGCCGAGGGTGACGAGCTCCCCCTCCGAGCCCCTTACGAGGCTCGCCACGAGCTCGACCCAGACGTAGGAGCCGTTCTTGTGCCGCAGGCGGTGCACATGGGTGGCCTGGGGGCGCAAGGCGCTGAGACCCCGGAAGATGCCGACGACGCTCTCGAAATCGTCGGGATGAACGAGGGCGGCGGTCGGCAGGCTCAGGAACTCGTCGGGCTCGTAGCCGAGCAGGGTCCGGCAGGCCGGGGAGACGTAGGTGCGCTCCCCCGTGGGGCGCCGCAGGATGATCACGTCCGAGGAATGGTCCGCGAGCAGGCGATAGCGCTTTTCGCTGTCCGCCACGGCGGCTTCCGCGGCCCGGCGGACGGTCACGTCCGTGTAGGTGCGCACCGCGCCGCCGTCGCTGAGCGGCACGGTGCGAATCTCGAGGAAGGTCCCGTTCGGCCGTTGCCGCTCGTAGGCCTCCTCCAGGGGCACGTCCTCGGCCCAGCGGCGCACCGCGTCGCTCGCATGACGGAAATCGCCGTTCTGAAGCTGGTACCGGCGCACGTCCTCGATCGTGGGGCGGCTCCGCAGCAGGCTCTCGGGCAGGTCGAGGAGTTCCGAGACGCGGCGGTTATGGACCTGGATGACCCCATGCTCGTCCACCATGAGCAGGCCCTGGTCCATGTTCTCCAGGGTGGCCCGCAAGGTGGCGGCGATGCGGTCGCGGCGGCGCACCACGATCGTCAGCCACGTGCTGAGCGCGAGGATCACCACGAGGGTGAGAAGGCTGAGGGCGCCGCTGCGCCAGACCTCGCCGCGCCACCGGGACAGAACCTCGTCCCGCGACTGGCCGGTGAGGATGACGAGGGGCAGATCCCCGACCCTGCGATAGCTGAGGATGCGGGCGATGCCGTCCGTCGGCACGACGGTCTCGTAGGTGCCCACGGGCGCGCGGGGCAGGTGCTCGCGAAAGACCGCCGAGTTCGAGAGGTTGCGCCCGATCGCCTCGTTCACCAGGGGACGGCGGGAGAGCATGATCCCGTCCGAGCGGAAGAGCACCACGGTGCCGTGGCGGCCGAGGTCGAGGCCGGACGACATGGCGTTGAAGTAGTCCAGGCTGAGATGGACGACGATGACGATGTCGTAGGGCGCCGCCTTCACGGCGATGCGGCGGGTCACACCGATCACCCATTCGTTCAGGGCCGCGTTGAAGACCGGGAGGGTCACGCGGATCTGGCGCTCCCGCGAGGCGCGGCTGAGGAAATAGCCCTCGTCGTCGACCGCGCGGGCGGTGGGGTATTCGCTCGAATAGCCGAAGACCTGCTGCCCGGTCGCGGCTTCGAGCACGGTCACGGCCGAGACGTGCCGCCAGACGGTGCCCAAGTCCGAGATCATGCCCCACATGGAGCCCCCGCCGCCGTCCTCCCCGCTGTCGAGGCGGGCCGCGACGGCGCGCATGAGCATGTCGGCCGCATCGATGGCGCGCGCGGTGCTCAGATCGAGGGCGCGGGCGATGTTGGCCGTGTCCCGGCGGGCGGCGTCCAGGACCTGGCTGCGCGACTGGGCGAACACCCACAGGGTGACGGCGGTGATCACCACGACGATCGCGGCCGTGCCGAGCCAGATCGCCTGGATCAGCCGCGGCTTCGCCGGCGCCCGCCCGGCACCGATCCAGCCTGTCGACTTAGAGAAGAATGTGCCCCCCATGACTGCCAGCATGGAGTTGCAAAACGAAGAGATCCTTAAAAATCCAGGCGTTTTCGCGCCCGTGGCCCCATCCGGGCCGCCAAACACGGATTGGCCGCGGACGCGGTAAAGGGAGCGTCAACATCCCTCAAGGCCCGGCCGTGGCTCCCGCCTGCCTTCGCGGTGGCCCTGGTCCCCACAGTCCCGAGCCCGGCCTCGCTCCGCTCAAGCCTTCGAGGTTGCCCCGCGCCGCCCGATCGGTTAGTAACGAACCGGCGTCACGCCCCAAAGCACCCGTAGCTCAGCTGGATAGAGCGTTGCCCTCCGAAGGCAAAGGTCACACGTTCGAATCGTGTCGGGTGCGCCAGTTTCTTTATCTCGGCTCCGTCATCAAGCTGTTGATGACCGTCCCCAGTCCGTGATCGCTGATCGCGCTTTCGACAGCTTCAACGCTGATCCACCACTATCTTTTCAATCAACGTGTCTCCAGTGCTGGAGCGTCGAAATCCAGACCTTCGGCAGCAGTGTGCCTAGGCTATTCCAGGTCGAACTGAAGTGTTATAGCGCAGATGGTGCAATGGGACTCGGGGTTTGTTGATGGATATGCAGCACGAGGTGTTCGAATTGACCGAACGCCGGGAATTCTTCCGTCGTGCCTTCGTCGCGCTGTGGGCCAATTCCATCACGGGCGATTACGTGGAATTTGGGTGCTGTCACGCCACGACATTCCGGCTCGCCTTTCAGGAGTCCCGAAAGGTCAATTACGCCCCAAGGCTCTGGGCGTTCGACAGCTTCGCGGGTTTTCCGGACTCTGCCGATGAACATCCGGCTTGGGTCCCAGGCGGGATGGCGATGAGCCAGGAGCGGTTCGTCGGCTTGCTCGATTATCATAAAGTCCCGCGCGGCGAGTACAGTATCGTGCCAGGCTTTTACGACCAGAGCCTCACGACGCCCGAGGCTGATTCGTACTGCCAAGACATCTGCTTGGCCTATATCGACTGCGATATGTACGAATCGAGCGTCAGCGTCTTCGATTTTCTGAAGCCCCGGCTCAAGCACGGCATGATCATCGCTCTTGATGATTATTACTGCTTCTGGCCAGAAGGCGTCGCAGGAGAGAGAGTCGCCTTTCTTGAGTTCGCGCAACAGGTTCAGGACGAGTATAACTTCCTGCCTCATGTGCAATTCGGATGGCACGGGCAATCATTCGTCGTGGAGGCCCGCCGTTATCTGAAGGGCATCAATGTCCGCGGACACGTCTAGTCGGTGGATCCGCATCTTTGACTTTCCGGCGGCCGGGCTCAGCGTGCCGGGCCTCGTCCTTCGGGACGAGCGCTGGTTAGCAGCCAACAGGCCCTAAGCTCCCCTCCGAAGGAGTTCGCGCCGGCATCATCTCGCCATTGTGGGAAGCCGACATGCAAGCGCTGAACGGGTGGTCCGCGGCAGCCACCCGTCGGTTTCTCGAGGCCCGTCGAGCACTCCACATGCTGGAGCATTCGTTCGTGGGCCCTGCAGCGGGACCTTTCTTCGGCCAGAGGCCTCATCCTTTCCGTTCTAGGCCCAAGCGCTTCCGCCGCCATCCGAATTTGCCACTTGGGCGCTGTCAGGGCCGTTCACCCTCGACCGCGTCTTGGCCGATGACGGCAACCGCGAGCGCGACGCGAGCCATCTGCTCGACTGCACCCATCGCTTCCGTTTTTCACGCTGGCTGCGCTGGCACTTGGCCGAGCGGTTTGGGCTCCGCCGCGAGCGCATCGCACTGAACTGGGTCTCAGTCCGGTCGACCTGCGGCCGACTTGCTGGGGGGAGCCCGGCTCATCGTGGCAGGGATGCAACTGCGACCTTCGTTCGGTGGTGCGGCCCTGTCCGGCCGTTTGGTTTTCCCCTATGGATGGGGAGTAACCGTAGCGGGCCAATCATGCAGGTTCTGTTTGTCGAGGACGACGAGATCACCCGTGACATCATCGCCTCGGTTCTGCGCGGTCGCATGACGCTCCGCAGCGTGTCCTCCGGCGACGAGGCGATGGCGCTTCTGGGATCGGGCTACCGGCCCGACCTCCTTCTCACGGACATCCAGCTGCCCGGCAACCATGACGGATGGGCCGTGGCGCGGGCCTATCAGGAGCGGCATGGCAACCTGCCCGTGGTCTATCTCACGGCGAGCCGCAGCGCCGACGATCCGGTCCGCCACAGCGTCTTTCTCATGAAGCCGGTGAAGCCCGCCCTTCTCATCGCCGCCATCGAGGCCTGCTGCGGCCGCCGCTTCGGCGGCGAGCCGGCGACCGCCGAGCGGCGCCGGACCGGCCATGCCCAGGCCCGGAGGCCCCTGACGGCCGCGATCCGCGGCCTCGGCCCGGCCCGGGGGCGCCTGTCCTGATCCAGCCCGCGTCCGCGGGGAAGCCGCTCCGTCGCAGGTCCGTCGCAGGGCGGAACCGCGCGCCCGAGCGGCTGGTTAGCCCTCCGACAGCCCAAGCCATGCGCGGTTCGGTGCCGCGCGGAATGGGAAGGAGTGTGGGATGGACGCAATCAACCCAATGGCCGTGTGGGGCATCATTCTCGTTGCCACCCTCGTGATCCTCGGCCTCGCCATGTATTTCCGCGGCGACCGGATGCGGCCCCTGAACCGGGCCGAGCGCGAGCGCTCCGAACAGGGCGCCCGCGAGAACTGGGGCAAGGAAGAGGTCCACTAGGGCGGCGCCGCGCGCGGGCGCGGCGCCCCTGGCGGGCCGCCTCAGGCGGCCCGGACCGTCTGGAGGAAGATCGCGACCTCCTCCTCGAGGCGCCCGGCCTGCTGGCCGAGGGCCTCGGCGGCCATGCGGGATTGCTCGGCCGCCGCGACAGTGGTCTGCGTCGAGCTTTGAACCTCGCTGATATTGGCGTTCACGGCCTGCGTCGAATGGGCGACCTCGCTCGTGGAGCGCCCGATTTCGTCCACCACGGAGCGCTGCTCCTCCACCGCCGCCGCGATCGAGGTGGCGATGGTGCTCACCTCCTCGATGGTCGAGCCGATCGCCTGGATGGCGCCGACCGCGCCGGTGGTGGCGGCCTGGATCTGCTGGATCTGCACGCCGATCTCGTCGGTGGCCTTGGCGGTCTGCCCGGCCAGTGACTTCACCTCGGCGGCCACCACCGCAAAACCGCGCCCGGCCTCGCCGGCCCGCGCCGCCTCGATGGTGGCGTTCAGCGCCAGCAGGTTCGTCTGCTCCGCGATGCTGGAGATGAGCTGAACCACGCTGCCGATGCGCTGGGCCGCCTCCGCGAGGGTCGTCACCGTCTCGGTGGTCTCGCGGCTGCGCCGCTCCGCCTGCTGGGCGACGCTCGCGGACCGGGCCGCCTGCTGGGCGATCTCGCTGATCGAGGAGGAGAGCTCCTCCGACGCGCTGGCCACGGTCGAGACGTTGCGGGCGGATTCCTCCGCCTGCCGGGCGACGGTCGCGGTCTGCTGGGTGGTGTGCGCCGCATTCTGCATGAGCATGCCGGAGGATTGCGTGAGCTCGCGGGCGGAGGTCGAGACCCGGTCGACGACCCCGAGGACGGAGCGCTCGAACTGGGCGGCGAGATCGTGCAGCTCCGCGCGCCGGCGCTCGGTGGCCTGACGCTCCTGCTCGTCCTGCTCCTCCCGCAGGCGCGACACCTGCTCCGCGTTGGTCTTGAAGACGCGCAGGGCCTTGGCCATCGCGCCGAGCTCGTCCCGGCGGGACTCGGCCGGGATCGCGGTGGAGAGGTCGCCCTCGGCGATCTTCAGCATGGCCTGGGTCATCAGGCGGATGGGGTTCGACAGGGAGCGCGCGAGGAGGAGCGAGATCACGAGGCCAAGGAGAAGGGCGCCGCCCGTCACCCAGAGCGCCAAGGTGGCGGCTCCCTCGATGGTGCTCTGCACCGCCGGTCCGACGCGGTCGCGCCGGGCCGCGAGCGACAGGTTCAGGGTCTCGACGATAGAGGCCGTCTGCTGGCCCTGCTGGCGCAGCTTCAGGTACATTTCCTGCTGCAGGAACATGTTGTTCTGCGACCCGTCGAGGGCCTTGCGATAGGCGAGGATCTGCGCCTCCAGCCCGGAGATCTGGCCGCTCAGCGTCTCATCCGTCGCGAGGGAGCGGGCATGGAGGAGCTTGCCCTGCGCGGCCTTCATCCGGTCCTGGAAGTTCTCCAACTGCTCCTGCTCGACGGTGAGCACATAGGCCTCGGCGGCAAGGCGCGCGGCTTGGAACTCGGAGAGCGTGGCGCTCACGTCGGCGGCGATCCGGGAGACCTGGCGGTATTCCGAGAAGAGCCGGGTCGCCTCCACGAGGGAGAAGCTGGTCTTGCCTCCGATCCCAGCGAGAAGGGCCAGGATAATCCCAAAGCCGAGCAAGATCCTGGCCCGGATGGAGGTGAACGCGAGACGACGCAACATGATGCCGGAAGCTCCCCTTTCTGGTGAGACCTCGACCATTGTCGTCAAAACTTAAAAACTCTCCTTACGGGAGCCCTGGAAAACCGTTTCTCGTCGGTGACTTGAAACCTCCCGCTAGCGCAGCATCCATTCGTGGGCCGGGTCGTTGTGGAAGCGCCAGGTGCGGCGCGGGCCGGCCATCACGTTGAGATAATAGAGATCGTAGCCATGCGCGGCGCCCACCGGGTGGTAGCCCCGGGGCACCAGGACCACGTCCCCGTCCTCGACGGCCATGGTCTCGTCGAGGGAGCGGTCGTCCGTGTAGACCCGCTGCACCGCGTAGCCCTGGGGCGGGTTGAGGCGGTGGTAATAGGTCTCCTCCAGAAGCGACTCCGCCGGCAGGGCGTCCCGGTCGTGCTTGTGCGGCGGGTAGCTCGACCAATGGCCCGACGGGGTGATGACCTCGACCACGAGCAGGCTCTCGGCGATCGCGGTCTCAGGCAGGATGTTGCGCACGTGCCGGGTGTTGGTGCCCTTGCCCCGGGTCTCCTGGCCGACCTCGTCCGGGCCGATCACCCGAGCGGGCAGACGCCCTTCGGCGGGAGCGGTGCAAAGGGCGATCTCGCAGGCGGTCTCGGCGGTGGCGCTCCAATCGGAGCGGGCGGGCGCGTAGAGCGACCAGGGATCGGCCTCGAAGGGCGAGGCGCGCCCGCCGATCACCCCGAAATCCCTGCCGCCCGACGCCACGGCGGCGCGGCCCGACAGCATCACGAGGCAGGCCTCCCGGTCGCCGGTCTCCTGAGCGATGCTCTGCCCGGGCGCGAGGCGGTAGACCTCGAAGCCCACATAGGTCCAGCCGGCGGAGGCCGGCGTCACCACATGGACGCGGCCCGATTCATCGGGGGCGGAGGGACGGACGAGAAGGTTCGGCATCGGCGCCTCGCTTGCGTGATGGTCCGCGCTTCAGCGCAGGCCCGTTTCGTTCGGCTTGCAGGTGGGTATGGCGCTCCGCCAACCTAGCGCAGGCCGGTTTCGCTCAGCACCCGGGTAAGGTGGGCAAAGCCCATCTTCGCGTAGGTGAGCGGGTGCGCCTTTTCCGGGTCCTGCTCGGCCTCGACCACGACCCAGCCGCTATAGCCCGGCAACTCCCGGAAGACGGCGGCGAAATCCACCATGCCGTCGCCCGGCACCGTGTAGACGCCCTCCAGCACGGAATCGAGAAAGCTCCAGTTCTCCTGATCCGCGCGCTCCATCACGGCTTTCCGCACGTCCTTGGTGTGCACGTGGCTGATGCGGTCGCGGTAACGGCGGGCGAGGGCGGCCGGGTCGGCGCCGCCCCAGGTGGCGTGGCCCGTATCGAGGAGGAGATGCACGGCCTCGCCCGTCGCCCCCATGAGCGCGTCGATGTCGGCCTCCGACTGCACGATGGTGCCCATGTGGTGGTGATAGACGAGACGCACGCCTTGCCCGAGCGTCGCCTCGGCGAGCGCCGTGAGGCGGCGGCCGTATTCCGCCCAATCCCCGTCGCGCATCACAGGCCTGCTTTTCAGCGAGGCGGACCGGTTGCCGTGAATCGCGTTCGAGGTCTCGGCCACGATGACGACGGGGCTGCCCATGGCCTTCAGGAGATCGAGATGCGGCCGCATGGCCCGCAGCTCGTCCTCGGCGGAACGGTTGAGGAGCTCCATGGAATACCAGCCCGACACGCAGGCAAGGCCGAAGGGTGCGAGCGCCCGCTTCAGGGCCTCGGGCTCCCGGGGAAACTTGTTGCCGAGCTCCATGCCCTCGAAGCCCGCTTCCCTCGCTTCCGCAAGGCAGGTCTCGAGCGGCGTCGCGCCGCCGATCTCGAGCATGTCGTCGTTCGACCAGCCGATGGGATTGGCCCCGATCCGGATCATGTGCGTGTCTCTCGTTGTCGTTCTGGTTGTCGATGCGGTGTGATCAATCGAGATGCGCTGGAACGCATCTCGATTGGCAGTCGGGCGCTGGGCTTCGCCTGCCGGTCAATCGATCCGTTGAAGCGCGAGCGCATCCTCGTAGCGGTCCCGTGCCGCCTTCACCTCGGCGCGGGCCGAGACCTCCGGCACCGCCACATCCCACCAATGCCCGCCCGCATCCGTGGAGGCGAGGGGATCGGTGTCGATGACGATCACCTGCGTGCGCTCCGCGCCGCGGGCCTCGTGCAGGGCCTCCTCCAGGGCGGAGAGGCTCTCGACCTTGCGGGCCACCGCCCCGAGGCTCGCCGCATGGGCGGCGAAATCGATGGCGGGCAGCGCCACGTGATGCGTGTGCTGCAACAGGTTGTTGAAGCTCTCCCCGCCCGTGGCGCGCTGGAGGCGGTTGATGCAGCCATAGCCCCGGTTGTCGAGCACCACGATCGTGAGGGGCAGCCCCAGCATCACCGAGGTGGCGATCTCGGAATTCATCATGAGATAGGAGCCGTCGCCCACCATCACGGTCACGTGGCGGGCGGGGTCCGCCATCTTCACCCCGAGGCCGCCGGCGATCTCGTAGCCCATGCAGGAATAGCCGTATTCGAGATGGTAGCCGCCGGGCGCTCCCGCCTGCCAGAGCTTGTGCAGCTCGCCCGGCAATCCGCCCGCGGCGCAGACCACCACGTCGGTGGCCTCGGCATTTCGCTGCACGGCGCCGATCACCTGCGCGTCCGAGGGCAGGGCCTCGTTCGTCGCGCCCGTGTAGCGGGCGGCGACATCCCGCCAGCGCGCCGTCTCGTCCGCGGCGCGCCGCGTCCACGGGTCCGGCGCGCGCCAGGCGCCGAGAGCCGCGCTCAGCTCTTCCAGCCCCACCCGCGCATCGCAGACGAGGGATTGCGCCCCGTGCTTCATGGCATCGAAGGCCTGCACGTTGAGGCCGACGATGCGCCGCTCGGGGTTCTTGAAGAGGGCCCAGGAGCCGGTGGTGAAATCCTGCAGGCGCGTGCCGATGGCCAGCACCACGTCCGCTTCCTCGGCCAGCGCATTGGCGGCACCCGTGCCCGTGACGCCGATGGCGCCGAGATTGGCCGCGTGATCGTGGACGAGGCTCGACTTGCCGGCCTGCGTTTCTGCCACCGGAACGCCGTGACGGCTCGCGAAATCCGCGAGCGCGCCTTCCGCCTCCGCATAAAGAACGCCGCCGCCCGCCACGATCACGGGCTTTTTCGCAGCCTTCAGGAGGCTCACGGCGGAAGCCAGCTCGTCCGCGTCCGGGCGGATGCGGCGCGGCGCCCAGACGCGCTCGGCAAAGAAGCTCTCGGGGTAGTCGTAGGCCTCGGCCTGCGTGTCCTGGCAGAGCGCAAGGGTCACGGGCCCGCACTCGGCCGGATCGGTGAGAACCTGCATGGCGCGCTGGAGCGCGGGAATGATCTGCTCGGGGCGCGCGATGCGGTCGAAGTAACGCGACACGGGCTTGAAGCAGTCGTTCGCCGAGATCGTGGCGTCGGAGAAGCTTTCGATCTGCTGGAGCACCGGGTCGGGGCGCCGGTTGGCGAACACGTCGCCGGGGAGCAGCAGGACGGGGAGGCGGTTCACATGCGCAACGGCGGCGGCCGTCACCATGTTGGTGGCGCCGGGCCCGATGGAGGTGGTGCAGGCCATCATGCGCCGCCGGCGCGAGGCCTTGGCGAAGGCGATGGCCGCATGGGCCATGGCCTGCTCGTTATGGGCCCGGAAGGTCGGCAGCCGCTCGCGCTCGCCGTAGAGCGCCTCGCCCATGCCCGCCACGTTGCCGTGGCCGAAGATCGCCCAGACGCCGGCGAAGAGCGGCACGGGCTCGCCGTCGACGAGCGTGCGCTGGGCGGCCAGGAACCGGGTCAGCGCCTGGGCCATGGTGAGGCGGATCGTGGTCATGACGGCTCCGGGAATCGGAAGGGAAGTGACACAAGAGATGGCATGCGCTCGTCCCTCACGGGGCGGTCGGCGCGTGGCGCGCGCGCGGGCGCGCCAAGGTTCGGGCCGCGATGGCGTCGCGCCGGCGGCGAGGCCGGGGGCGCGCAAGGGCAGGAGCGGGACACGGGGCGGGGACTGCGCATGGTCAGGCCGCGTGCAGCGCGTGGGGCGGGCGCAGGCGCGCGATGGCGGGCGGCAGGCGCGTCGCCATCCAGGCGGAGATCGCCTCCCGCCGGCGGTGCAGCCACAGCCCGCCCGCGATGATCGCGATGCCGATGGCGGAGAGGGCGAAGGGGAAGAGAAGCGAATCCTCGAAGACCGCCTGGGCGAGATGGCCGAGATAGGTCGAAACCCCCATGGCGCCGAAGACCGCATAGGCCCGCCGCATGAGGAAGACCGCAAGACCGATGAGGCCGACATTCAGCAGCGCATAGAGCGCCTTGCCGGCCTCGGTCGAGCTCTCGGCCAGCGTCAGCCCGCCCCAGAAGGCAGCAAGTCCCGCAAGGTGCAGCCAAAAGGCCGTATCGGCCTGCGGACGGCGGCGCAGATCGACGAGCCAGGCGGCGCCAAGCACCGCCAGCCCGAACAGCATGGAAACCCGCCGCCGGCCCGCAAAGGTCAGTTCCTCGACGCCGAGGATCCAGGGGGCCAGATCCATGGAGAGGAACCAGAGCGCCACCGCGATGACGAAGACGATGAAGGGCACGGGAAAGAAGGCGAGCGCGAGGAGCCCGGCCGCGACGGTGGCGAGCTCCATGGGCACCCAGCTGCCCTTCACCCACACGAAGAACCCCTGGTAGCGGCCGGGATCGCCTCCCTCGCCCCACAGGCCGAGGGCATCTTGGAAGCCGTAGACCGCGAGCGGCACCATCGCCACCGCGACCGCGACGAGGAGCCCGCCGGGTGTGCGCATGTCCGGCTTTCGCCACAGCGCCCGCCCCGCGAGAAGAAAGGCGATCCCGTAGGCGATGCCGGTGACGGCGAGGGCCGCGCCGCCCATCATCTCGAAGGCGAGCGTCGTGAAGAGGCCCATGGCGCCCATCACGATGAGCGCGCCTGCGTACCAGAGCACATGGACGACATCGAAGCGGGCCGGCGCATCAGGCCTGGGCGGCAGGGCGCGCAGATCGGCGAGCAAAGCCGCGAGCTGCGGCTCCCCGAGTCCGGTCCGTCCGGCCGATATCCTGATCTCATCTTCCGAGAACCGCATGGTCGCCTCGTCAGGCCGCTTGCCGGGCCGCCCCCGCAGCCCTCTGCCAGGCCTCCACCAGCCGGGCGAAGCGCGCCGCCATGTCGGCCACCGCGTCTTCGTCCGTCATGGTGCCGGAGAGCCAGCGCCGGGCCGCATCATTGAAGATCGTGCGGCCGACCGCAAAGCCTTTTACCAGGGGCTCGCGCGCCGCGACCGTGAAGGCCGCCTCCAGCTCCTCCTGCGGGGCTTCGAGGCCGAGCAGCACGATGCCCCGGCACAGGGGATCGTTCCGCTCGATGGCCTCGGCGATGGCCCGCCAGGCCGCGGCATCGGCTTGCGGTTCGAGCTTCCACCAATCGGGGCGGATGCCGAGGGCATAGAGGCGGCGCAGCACGCTCGCGACCGTATCGGTGTGCAGCGTGCCGTGCTTGCCGCAGATGATCTCCACGAGAAGCTCGCGCCCGACGAGCCGCGCCGCATCCGCGATGCGCAGGAACTCGCGCTCCTGCGTCTCCCGCAGGTCCTCGGGATCGTTGGGATGGTAGAAGCACAGGCACTTGATCGTATGGCCCACGGGCCATTCCACGAGCTTTGCCCCGATGGAGCCGCCGCCCTCGAAGGCGAGCGGGCGCGAGCCCGGCTCCTCCACGGGGCGCCCGATCCAGAACGGGTGGTCGGCGGCCCGGAACAGGGCGTCGCGGCCATAGGCGCCGTCGATCAGCATGCCGAAGCCCGGACGCCCCTTCGCCACACGCGCGGCGGCTTCCACGGCCAGCACCTTGAAGGCGGGGATGCGCTCCTCCGGCGCCCCGACCTCACGGGCCATGGCGGCGAACTGCGCCCGGTGATCGATGGCGAAGGCGAGGAGCTCGTCCGCCTGCGGACGGCGGGTGGTGGCCCAATGCAGGTGGTTGAGATCCTGATCCCTGCGCAGGGCCCGGTGGCGGCTGCCGTGGCGCAGGAAGTGCTGCAGCTCCGGAAAGGTCGGGATCTCCGGCGAGCAGAGAAGGCGAGACACCGCGAAGGCGCCGCTCGCATTCGCAAAGGCGCAGCAGGTCTCGATCGGCTCGCCCCGGAGCCAGCCGCGCAGGAAGCCCGACAGAAACGCGTCGCCTGCGCCGAGCACGTTGTACACCTCGACCGGAAAGCCCGGGCCGCGCACGCCCTCATCGAGGCTCGCCGGGATGGCACCCGGAAACACCACGCAACCCATGGGCCCGCGCTTGCACACGATGGTCGCCGCGGAGACGGCGCGGATCGCGCGCAGCGCGTCGAGCGTGTCCTCGGAGCCGCCGGCGATGTGCAGCTCCTCCTCCGTCCCGACGATGAGATCGCAGAGCGGGAGGATCGGCGCGAGGTGCTGCGTCACCGCATCCGAGCGCACATAACGCTCCTCGCCCGCCCCGTGGCCGAGCAGGCCCCAGAGGTTGGGGCGGTAATCCACGTCGAACACCACCTTGCGCCCATGGGCCCGCGCGATGCGGATCGCCTTCATCTGCGCGGCGGCGCTGTGGGCCTGCGCGAAATGGGTGCCGGTGACCACGACCGCGCCCGCCGATGCGACGAAGGCCTCGTCGATGTCGCCCTCGTCGAGAGCCATATCGGCGCAGTTCTCGCGGTAGAAGATCAGCGGAAAGGTCTTGTCGTCGCGCACGCCGAGAATGACGAGGGCGGTGAGCCGCTCCTTGTCCGTGCGGATGCCCGCAATCGCCACGCCCTCGCGCTCCATCTGCTCGCGGATGAAGCGCCCCATGGCCTCGTCGCCGACCCGGGTGATGAGCGCGGATTTGAGCCCCAGCCGCGCGGTCCCGATGGCGATGTTGGCCGGGCATCCTCCGACCGCCTTCGAGAAGGACGCCATGTCCTCGAGCCGCCCGCCCACCTGCTGCCCGTAAAGGTCGACGGAGGCACGCCCGATGGCGATCACATCGAGGTCCACCGGGGCACGCCCGGCGGCGGTAGCGTCGAGGTTGGTGGAGGTGCGCCCGGTGACGGTCGCGTCGAGGTCCGGCATCCCCATGGCGGTCTCCCCCGCCGACCCGCAGGCGGCTATGGTTTCGCGGGCCTGGTCCGGCCTTGCGGTGATGAAACGTTTGTTCTACTTACCAGCAAACCGCAGAACATCAATTCCAAAATGGGCGGGGCCATCCCGCCCGAAGGGGGGAGCATGATCCGCATCGCCGTTCTGGGCGCCGGCCGCATCGGCCGCATCCATGGCCGCAACGCCGCCGCCCATCCGGCCGCCCGGGTGGCCGCCGTCGCCGATCCCCATGCCGCTTCGGCCGAGGCCCTTGCCGCCGCCACCGCCGCCGCTGTCGATTCCATCGACGCGATCGTGGAGCGCTCCGACGTGGATGCGGTCCTGATCTGCACCCCCACCACCACCCATGCGGACCTGATCGAACGGGCCGCCAAGGCCGGCAAGGCGGTGTTCTGCGAGAAGCCCGTGGACCTCTCCAGCGCCCGCATCGAGACCTGCCTTGCCACGGTGGACAAGGCGGGAACGCCGCTGATGATCGGCTTCAACCGCCGGTTCGACCCCAATTTTGCGCAGCTCCGTCAACGTCTTGCCGCCGGCGAGGTGGGCGAGGTGGAGATCGTGACGATCCTCTCCCGCGATCCCTCGCCCCCGCCCGCCACCTATGTGGCGACCTCCGGGGGCCTCTTCCGGGACATGATGATCCACGATCTCGACATGGCGCGCTTCCTCCTGCTGGGCGATGAGCCCGTGGAGGTGCACGCGGTCGGCTCCTCCCTGGTCGATCCCGAGATCGGGCGGGCCGGCGATGTGGATACGGCCGCCGTGATGCTCAAGACCGCCGCCGGCCGCATCGTCCAGATCTCCAATTCCCGCCGCGCCACCTATGGCTACGACCAGCGCATCGAGGTGCACGGCTCCAAGGGCATGATCCGGGCGGGCAACATCCACCGCAGCACAATCGAGGTGGCGACCGAGGCCGGCTTCACCGCAGACCCGGTGCAGGACTTCTTCCTGGAGCGCTACGCGGAGGCCTACCGGGCGGAACTCGACGCCTTCCTCACGGCGGTCAGCAGCGGCCTTGCGCCGGCGCCCTCGGGCCAGGACGGCCTGAAAGCGCAGCGCCTCGCGGATGCGGCGACGGAATCCGCCCAAACCGGTCGCCCCGTGCGCATCTGAGGCGGGTTCAGCCCTCGGCGCGCTTCTCGCCCGTGCCGACGGCGAGCGTCATGGCGAGGGCGAACGAGGCAGAGAGCGAGCGGAAAGCGCCGTAATCCGCCTCCGCGACCTCGATCCATACATCGGCCCCATAGACCAGCGGGCTGAACGCGGAATCGGTGATGGCGATCACCGGCACATTGCGCCGTGACGCGGTGGCGGCAAGCTCCGCCGTGATCGGCGCATAGGGCGTGAAGCTGATGGCGAGCACCGCGTCCCGGGGCGTTGCGGTGGAGAGCTGTTCCGGTCCGAGCTGCGCCACGTGATCGATGAGGATGGCCCGGATGCCGAGCTTGCCGAAGGCGTAGGCGAGGTAGGCCGTCACGGGAAACACCCGCCGGGCCCCTAAAAGATAGATCGTCTCGGCCTTGGCCAGCGTCTCGATGGCCCGGTTCAGATCCCGCGGCGTCACCGTGTCCCGCAGCCGGTCGAGGGACAGGGAGGCGGCGCCGAGAAAGCCGTCGAGCAGGGTCGCGGACCGCGAGCCCTTTGCCTCGGCCCCGCGCAATACGCGCAGCCGCTCGCGGTAATCCGGAAAACGCTCCCGCAGCCGCGCCCGGAACACCTGCTGGAGGGGCGAGAAGCCGCCATAGCCGAGCGTCTGTGCGAAACGCACCAGGGTCGAGGGTTGAACGCCCGCATGCTCCGCGATCTCCGCCACGGTCCCGAACGCGATGTCCTCCGGATGGTCGATGGCGAAGGTGGCAAGCTGCTTGAGGCGCTTGGGCAACGTCTCCCGGCGGGCGATGAGGAGAGCCCGCAGCGCGTCGTAATCGCGGGGTGCCTCAAGCAGCTTGCCTGGTTCCTGGTCCACCGCCACCTCCACTCCGCCGCCCGGATCGCTCAGTGCCGGCATGGCCGCTCTTCGACACCATGCAGGCGAGAATGGAGTAGCAATTCCAACTCCGCAACAGAAGGGCTCTTTGGCTCTGCTCTGTCCAGTGAGGCAGCGGCGTGCCTTGTGAACAGCAATCGAGAACACCGGAGGCTTTGCCAGGAGCGGGAGCCACCCCTTGCGTGCCGCCTCTCGAGCTTGGAAGGTGAACCGGATGCCTGAGCGCAATTGGAAGCAGGCGTCACTTCCTGCGTACCTAAGCCAGCTGCATGAAGCACGAGCATCGTTCGGCTAATCGAACGATAGAGAACATTGGCTGGCCCTAGCCCTCGTGCGCCTGCACCACGGCGATGAACGCATCCGCATAGCGGTCGAGCTTGGCTTGGCCCACCCCGTGGATCTCGCCGAAGGCGGCGCGGGAGAGGGGGCGCTTTGCCGCCATGTCGATGAGCGAGCGGTCGGAGAAGATCACGTAGGCCGGGACGCTCTCCTCCTTGGCGAGGCGCGTGCGCAGGCCTTTCAGGGCGAGAAGCAGCGGATCGTCCCCCGGCACCACGGACTGCGCCTCCATGGCGCCGCGGCGGGCCCGGCGGCGGGCGGCGGGCTTCATGAGCACGTCCGAGCGCAGCTCGATCCGCGCCTGGCCGCGCAGCACCGCGTCGCCCCGCTCCGTGATGGTCCAGCGCCCGTATTCGGAGAGTTCGAGGGCGACGAGGCCGGCCGCATAGATCTGGCGCAGGAGTGAGCGCCACTCGTTCTTCGAGCGATCCTTGCCGACCCCGAAGGTCTTGAGCTGGTCGTGGCGGAAGCGGCGCACCGCGTCGCTCTCCTCGCCCACCAGGATGGTGATGAGGTGCTCCGTGCCAAAGCGCTCGCCCGTGCGGGCGATGGCGGAGAGCAGCTTTTGCGCCTCGACCGTGCCGTCGAAGGACATCACGCCGTCGACGCACAGGTCGCAATTGCCGCACGGCTCGGTGGTCTCGCCGAAATAGGACAGGAGCGTCTGCCGTCGGCAGCGGGGCGCCTCGCAGAGCGCCACAAGCGCGTTGAGGCGCTGGCGCTCCACGCGCTTTTGCTCCTCGGCGGCATCGCTGTCCTCGATCTGCAGGCGCCTGAGGCGCATGTCGTCGAGGCCGTAGAGGGTGAGCGTGTCGGCGGGGGCTCCGTCGCGGCCGGCGCGGCCGATCTCCTGGTAATAGGCCTCGATGGATTTCGGCAGGGCCGCATGGGCGACGAAGCGCACATCCGGCTTGTCGATGCCCATGCCGAAGGCCACCGTCGCGCACATGACGATGCCGTCCTCCTGCAGGAAGGTGTCCTGGTTGCGCGCCCGGTCGGCCTGATTCATTCCCGCGTGATAGGGGAGGGCGTTGTAGCCCTCGGCCTGGAGCTTGTCCGCGAGCTTTTCCGTGGCGTCGCGGGACGAGCAATAGACGATGCCGCTCTCGTGCTTGTGCTTGTCGAGGAACGAGAGGAGCTGCCGGCGCGTGTTCTCCTTCGCCTGCATGGCAAGCCTGAGGTTCGGCCGGTCGAAGCCGTGGATGAAAACCCGCGGCTCCGTCTCGAAAAGGCGGGCCTGAATATCGCCCCGGGTCGCCACGTCGGCGGTGGCGGTGAGGGCGATGGTCTGCACATTGCCGAGGCGGCGGCGCACATCCCCGAGCATCGCGTATTCGGGCCGGAAGTCGTGCCCCCATTGGGAGACGCAATGGGCCTCGTCGATCGCGAGCATATTGACGCCGGATCGGGCCAGCCACTCGGTGGTGCCGGTATTCGCCAGGCGCTCCGGGCTCGCATAAAGGATGCGCATGCGCCCGTCGCGCACCGCGTCCGTGACCCGGCGGTTCTCGGTGGGATCGTTCGCGGAGTTGAGGCTCCCGGCCTCGACCCCGAAATGGCGCAGAGCCGCCACCTGGTCGCGCATGAGGGCGATGAGCGGGGAGACCACCACGGTCAGTCCGTCCCGGGCGAGCGTCGGCAGCTGGTAGCACAGGGACTTGCCGGCGCCGGTCGGCATGACGGCGAGCACGTCCTCGCCGGCCAGCACCGTGCGCACGATCTCCTCCTGGCCCTCGCGGAAGGCCGAGAAGCCGAAGACGTCGTGCAGAATCTTGTGGGGGTCAGCCGTCACCGGTGGCGTTTCGCTCACTTCGGGCGCGCGGGTCAATGCGACCCGGTGTGTTGCGCACCGGCCGGAGCGGTGCCGTCGAGCTTGGCGGTGCCAAGCCAGTCGAGAGCGCCGCGGGCGGCCGCGACCCCGGTCGCGAAGGTGGCCTGCAGGAGGTAGCCCCCTGTCGGCGCCTCCCAATCCAGCATCTCCCCGGCCACGAAGGTGCCCGGCATTCGGCGCAGCATGAGCCTCTCGTCGAGTTCCTCCAGGCTGAGGCCTCCCGCGGTCGAGATCGCACGGTCGAGCGGCTTGACCCCGCTGAGGGTGAGCGGCACGGCCTTGATGAGGGCCGCGAGCGCCGCAGGCTCCGCCGGCAAGGCCTTGGCCTCCTCCCGCAGAAGGGCGATGCCGAGGGGCTGAAGGCCCGCGGCCTTGCGCAGGAAGGTCGAAGCCGATTGGCCGCCACGGGGCGCGGCCACGCGCTTCGCAAGGTCGTCGAGGGATAGGTCCGGCCGCAGGTCGATCAGTAGTCGGGCGCGGCCCTCGCGGGCAATCGCCTCCCGCAAGGGGGCCGAAAGGGCGTAGAGGGCGCCGCCCTCGATCCCGTCCCGGGTGACGGTGGCCTCGCCGCGCACCGACGCGCCATCGAAGGCCAGGGCGATCCGCTTCAGGGGCTCGCCCTCGAACCGCTCCCGGATCATGGGGGACCAATCGACCAGAAAACCCATATTGCTCGGGCGCAGCGGGCTCACCGCAAGCCCCCGGCTTTCCAGCAGGCCGGCCCAGGCACCGTCCGAGCCGAGCCGGGGCCAGCTCGCGCCGCCGAGCGCCAGGATTGTCGCGTCGGGCCGCGCCCTTACCGTGCTCCCGTCCGCCGCAGCGAATACGAGGGCCCCGGTCTCGGCCCAGCCCTCGAAGCGATGGCGCAGAGCAAAGCGTACGCCGAGCTTGTCGAGCCGGGCGAGCCAGGCTCGCAGGAGAGGGGAAGCCTTGAAGGCCTTCGGGAACACTCGGCCGCTCGAGCCCACGAAGGTCTCCTGGCCGAGTGCCTCGCACCAGGCCCGCAGATCATCCGGGCGAAAGGCCTCGATGAGGGGCTTCAGACGCAGGCCCGCTTCCGCGTAGCGGGCCAGGAACCGGTCGAACGCCTCGCTATGGGTCAGGTTCAGCCCGCCGCGCCCCGCCATGAGAAACTTGCGTCCGACGCTCGGCATCCGGTCGTAGACCGTCACCGGCAGGCGCGCCTCGGCTAGGATCTCGGCCGCCATCAGGCCAGCCGGGCCGCCCCCGATCACGGCGATTCTCGGCGCCATGCCGCTGGCGGGCGCGCTGCTGGAGGCGGTGGGAGCGGGGGAGAGGGGCATGACGGGCGGAGCGGCGGCGCCGGGACAGGCCGCCATGCAATTGTCCCAAAGGTGGTGATGGAAGCTGTACTTGACCGCCGAATGCGGTTTTTACAAGAGGACCGGCGCCGCCGGTCCGCCGAACTCCCGAGGAGCCTCCCGATGCGATCCGTCCTGCTCTGCGCCGTCATGGCTTTGGCGCTCGCGGGCTGCGCGAACCCCCTGGCCGGCCGCTACCCAGTCACCACCACGTCGACGGCCGATGCCGAGAAAGCCGCGGCCCTGATCTCGGCCTACCGGGTCTCGCGGGGCCTCAGCCCGGTCACGGTCGACGGCCGGCTCACGCAGGCCGCCTTGCATCAGGCCAAGGCCGTCGCGGCCGCGGGCGATCTCGACCATGGGGATTTCGGGAGCCGCATGGAGCAATACGCGGTCATGGGCCACTCGGCCGAGAACCTCGCCGCGGGATCGGCCTCCATCGAGGGCACGGTCGGTCAGTGGAAGGCGTCCGCCGCACACAATCGCAATCTCCTCCTGCCCCAGGCCCGCAAGATCGGCCTGGCCCGCGCGGGCTCAGACAGCCGCTACAAGCACTATTGGGCGCTCGTGCTCGGGCAGTAGGGTCCGCCGCCGCAGACAGTGAGCCCGGGACGGTGAGGACCGAATTCCGTTCTGGCGCGTTGGGATGGTTGCACCTCTCACCGTGACCGAATGACCCTTCCACAGATCTTCGCTTTCGCCATCCTCATCGCCATGATGGGGCTCTTCATTTGGGGGCGGATCCGCTACGACCTCGTCGCGCTTCTGGCCCTCCTGGCCGCAATCCTCGTGGGCATCGTGCCGGCCGACAAGGCTTTCGAGGGCTTCAGCGACGACATCGTCGTGATCGTGGCAAGCGCCCTTCTCGTGAGTGCGGCCGTGGCCAAGTCCGGCGTGCTCGAGGCGGCCCTCGCCCGGGTCGCGCCCTATGTCACCACGGCCCAGATGCAGGTGGTGGTGCTGGTCGGCACCGTCACGGTGCTCTCGGCCTTCGTCAAGAATATCGGCGCGCTCGCCATGATGATCCCAGTGGCCTTCCAGATGGCCCGGCGCACCGGCACGTCCCCGTCCTGCCTCCTCATGCCCATGGCCTTCGGCTCGCTCCTCGGCGGCCTCGTGACCCTTGTGGGCACCTCGCCCAACATCATCGTGTCCCGTGTGAGGGGCGAGATGACGGGCACGCCGTTCGGCATGTTCGACTTCACGCCGGTGGGTTTGGGCATAGCGGCCGCCGGTCTCGTGTTCCTGGCCTTCGGCTACCGTCTCATCCCCGGCGGTCGACGGGGCGCCGCTTCCATGGACGAGGCGCTCGACATCAAGGACTACGTCACCGAGGCTCGGGTGGTGCCGGGATCCGAACTCGTCGGCCAGACCGTGGCCGACCTTCACCGGGCCGCCGAGGCGTCGGTCAAGGTGACCGGCATTGTCCGCAACGAGACCCGCTCCGCCAAGCCCCTGCCGGACGCGGTGATCCGCGAGAACGACATCATCATGTTGGAGGGCGAGCCGGACGACCTTGAGCGGGTCGTCGCCACCACCGGCCTGAAGCTCAGCCGCGAGCACCATACGCCACAGGCCGACGAGGGCACGGACGAGGTCGGCGTGATCGAGGCCGTGATCGGCCCCGGCTCGCTCCTCGTCGGCCAGACCGCCGAGCGCTTCCATCTCTACGAACGCTATCAGGTCAACCTCATCGCGGTGAGCCGGAGCGGCGAGCGCCTCACGGAGCGGCTGCGGGGCCTGGCCCTGCGGCCTGGGGACGTGGTGGTGCTCCAGGGCAACCTCACGCGGCTCCCGGACATCCTGAGGGACCTCGGCTGCCTTCCTCTGGCCGAGCGCGACATTCGCCTCGGCGCATCGCGGCGCAGCTTCATCCCCATCGCGATCCTCGGCCTTGCCATGGGGTTCGTGGCCTTCGACATCCTGCCCGTCGCCATCGCTTTCTTCGCGGCTGCGGTGCTGCTCATCCTGCTGCGGTCCCTGACGCTCCGGGAGGCCTACGAGGTGGTCGAATGGCCGATCCTCGTCATGCTCGGCGCCCTCATCCCGGTGAGCGAGGCGATCCGCACGACGGGCGGCACGGACCTTATCGCCGGCTGGCTGTCCGCCGTTGCCGGCATGCTCCCGGCCACGGGCGCGCTCGTCCTCATCATGATGGCCGCCATGGCGGTGACGCCGTTCCTCAACAACGCCGCGACCGTTCTCGTGATGGCGCCGATCGCCGTGAGTTTCGCCGGCCAGCTCGGCTACCGGCCCGATGCCTTCCTGATGGCGGTAGCCGTGGGTGCGGCCTGCGATTTTCTGACCCCCATCGGCCACCAGTGCAACACGCTCGTCATGGGGCCGGGCGGCTACAGGTTCGGCGATTACTGGCGGCTCGGCCTGCCGCTTTCCATCATCGTCATCGTCGTGGGCGTACCCCTGATTCGTGTGGTCTGGCCCTTGTCCTAGCTCTGAGCCTGGCGGGCGCTGTGGGCTCGATTACAAGCTGGACGATATCTCGGGGGCGGCGGGCGTCCGATGCTTGCCCTTGGGGAGCTCGGCCCTCATAAATGGCGGCAAGCTGGAGAGCCGCCCATTCCGCCCATGACCCTTCGTGCCCCGGTCAGACGCGCAGCGCACGCGCTTGCCGTGGTGGCCGGCATGTGGCTCGGCCTCCTCGCCCAGCCGGCGAAGGCGTTGGACAAGGTCGTGCTCCAGCTCCAGTGGGACCACCAGTTCCAGTTTGCCGGGTACTACGCGGCCCTGTGGCAGGGCCATTACCGGGAGGTGGGTCTCGATGTGGAGATCCGCCCGGCGCTCAGCCCCAACGCGCCGATCCGCAATCCGGTCCGCGAGATCACGGAGGGCCGGGCACAGTTCGGAACCAGCAATTCCGGTGTCCTGCTGGCCCTCGCCGATGGTGCTCCCGTCGTCATCCTGAGCTCCATCTTCCAGCAGAGCGGCACCCGCGGCTATCACCGCGGCGACACGGTCGTCCGCAACCCCGCCGACCTCCTGAAGCTTCGGATCGGACGCAACCGGGGCAACGAGCTTCTCGACGTGGAGCTGCGGGCCTTGCTTGCCGCCGAGGGTGTCGATGCCTCCAAGCTCGACGTGGTTCTCTTCGACCCGGACAAGCTCATCCAGGGCCTCGTCGACCGCCGCTACGACCTTGTTTTCGGGTACAGCCTCACCGTTCCCTGGGAGGTGAAGGAGCGGGGATACGGCGACCTGCGGGCGCTTCGCCCCTCGGATTACGGCATCGCATTCTACGGTGACGCGCTCATCGCCGACGCACGCCTCGCCCACGACAACCCGGAGCTCGTGAGGCGCTTTCGCGATGCCTCGTTGAAGGGCTGGCAGCATGCCCTCGACAACGCGCCCGCGATCGCCGAGCGCATCACCCGCGAGATGCCGCGCACGCTGCCGATCCAGGATTTTCTCGGCTTCAACCGCTTCCAGGCCGAAGGCGTCGCCGAACTCACGCTCTACCCCGTCGTCCAGCTCGGACATACCAACCCGGATCGCTGGGCGCGCATGCGGGACGCGCTCCTCAAGGCTGGGGTGATTGAGCGATCCTTCGACGTCGAGGGGATTATCTTCGATCCCGACCGGGATCGGCAGCGCCAACAATCGCGTCTGCAGCGCTGGCTTGCTGTCGGCTTCGCCCTTGCGGCGATCGCCTTCGTCCTGGCGCTGGGCTGGAGCCGGTCGCTCCGGCGGGCGGTGGCGTCCCGCACCACGGAGCTGCAGGAAAGCGAGGCGCGCTATCGGGCCCTTGTCGACAACTCCCCCGATGCGATCTTCGTCATTCGAATCGACCCCGATGGGGCTCTCATCTACGAGGCCGGCAACAGCAAGGTCTCGGAGATGTCGGGTCTCTCGGAGGGGGCGATGCGGGGACGCGAATTTCCCATGCTCGTGGCTCCCGAAGCTGCAGCCCATAGCGGGCCGCTCTACCGGCAATGCGTCGCCGAGGGAAAGCCTGTCCAGTTCGAGTATACCGAAGAGGGTCCCGGCGGCCCGCGCACGCGCGAGACCCTCATCGTCCCGCTCACCGACGCCTCTGGCCACGTGACCCGGCTCATCGGCTCGTCGCGGGACATCACGCAGCGCAAGCAGACCGAGGCCGTCCTGAGCCAGGCGCAGAAGATGGAGGCGGTGGGTCAGCTCACCAGCGGCATCGCCCACGACTTCAACAACCTCCTCATGGTCGTCGTGGGGGGCCTCGAAGCGATCGGACGCCATGGCAATAACTGGCCCCGGATCGAACGCTACGTGGAGGTCTCCCTGGAGGCCGCCGGGCGGGCCGCCCAGCTGACGCAGCAGCTCCTCGCCTTCTCGCGACGTCAGACGCTCCAGCCGAAGGTGGTCAACGTCAACCGCTCCGTGGAGGAGTTCTCGGGCCTAATCCGCCGCGCCGTCGGCGAAGCGGTCGGCCTGCGGATGGATCTGTCGACCGAGGCCCTGTGCTGCCGGATCGATCCTCCCCAGTTCGAAGCCGCAATCCTCAATCTCGTCGTGAACGCCCGCGACGCCATGCCGAGGGGAGGCGATATCACGATCGCCAGCCGCCGCGTGGTGCGCGAGGCGAAGGAGGGCGTGGCCCCGCCTGGCGATTACGTGGAGATCACTGTCGCGGACACCGGCCAAGGCATTCCGCCTGCGATTCTGGAGCGCGTCTTCGAGCCCTTCTTCACCACGAAGGAGATCGGCAAGGGCACGGGTCTTGGTCTCAGCATGGTCTACGGCTTCGCGCAGCAGAGCGGCGGCGAGGTGCGGATCGACTCAGCGGTCGGAGCTGGCACGCGGGTCACCTTGCTGCTGCCTCTGACGACGGACGGCGAGGATGAGGCCACTGGGTGGCAGAGGAGCAGCCTGGAACTGTCCGGCAGCGAGCGCATCCTCGTCGTGGAGGACAATGAGGGCGTTCGCCGCATGGCGGTCTCCACGCTGTCTGAACTGGGTTATGACGTGGTCGCCGTCGCGAACGGCCATGAGGGGCTGCGCGTCGTCGAGACCGATCCCCAGATCGCGCTCCTCTTCACGGATGTGGTGATGCCGGGCGGACTCAGCGGTTTCGACCTTGCCGAGCGGGCGCGCGCTCTCAGGCCCGATCTCAAGGTGCTCGCCACGTCAGGTCATGTGGGCGGCCATGGGAGTCGGTCAGAGGAGGAGATGCCCTCCCTCGACATACTGCCGAAACCCTATCGGCGTGCGGACCTCGCGCGCACTATCCGCTCCATCCTCGATACACCCGAGCACCAGCCCGTCTCCCTGGCGGGTTGACACAAGACCGGCTGGGCATCATCCCCGACCTTGCGCTTCGGGCCCTCCGCGCCTGCCCCGGAACCATGATTGCAAGCGGGTGTTCTACGAGGGATCCCAGGAGATCGGCACCCGCGCCCCGTGCCAGCTTTAGCGCGTCACGGGCGCACCGGAAGGCTCAGGCCTGCCCTGAGCCTTTCGTGTCTATTCCAAGCCGTCGCAGGCCAGAGGTTCGAGCGAGGCGGCCGGGCTCTCGGGACGAGATCCGCCGAATTCAGGCCGGTGGCATTTCACTCGACACGCCTGTCGCGGAGCGATGCTTCAAACCCGCCGACGGGCGCGGCCGTCGAGCGTCCTCAGGTTGTTCTGGATTTGCTCGTTCTCCGGGTCCTGCGCGGCGGCCGTGGAGAGATCCCGGCTCGCCCGGCTGATGTCGCCGCGCAAGAGATAGGAGTAGCCGCGGTTGTTGAGAAAGGCCGGTGTCGGACCCACGATCTTCAGGGCCTGTGCGTAGGCCCGGTCCGCCAGTTCCCAGCGCTTGAGCTGATCGTAGGATGCGGCGAGGCCGATCCAGGCCTCCGCCCGTCCGGGCTCCGCCTCCACGGCACGCCGGAAGTGCATCTCCGCCAGCCCGTAATTCGCCTTGCCGAAATGCAGCCGGCCAAGGCCGAAATCGTCCTTGAGGGTTTCTACAGACAGGCTCGACTCCGGGGGCGCGGCGACGGTCACGGAGGTGGTCGCCGTCACGGCATCGGCTTCCAGGCCGGGCAGGGTGGAGCAGGCGCCGGTGAGCAGAGCCGCCAGGAGGCTTGCACCGCGGATGAGATGGATAGGCCGCATCAGGATCCCCGAGAGAGCACGCTAGATCTTTCCCAGCTGCGACAGGACGCGGGCCACAGCGGGATACATCAACGTGACGATGAGAACAGGAAAGACGAAAACCGTTAAGGGAATCACCAACTTAGCGGGCAGCGCGTAGGCTTTCTCCTCCGCACGCGCCATCCGCTTGTTGCGCATCTCCTCGCTGTAGACGCGCAAGGATTGCGCAAGGCTCGTGCCGAGCTCCGCCGACTGCTGAAGCAAGGTGGCCAGCATCGCGGCCTCCTCGATGCCGAGGCGCTCGCCCATGCGCTCGAGGGCTTCCGTGAACGACTTGCCGGCGCGGATCTCGAGAGAGACCATGTAGAGGTTCTCGGCCAGCGACGGGTAGCCGTCCACCAGCTCCCGGGCGATCCGCTCGATCGCGGCTTCCATGGAAAGGCCTGCCTCCGAACAGACCACCATCAGGTCCATGAAGTCCGGAAAGCCGATGCGATGCTCTGTGGCACGCCGCGTGATGCGGCGCGATACATAGATCTTGGGAGCGAAGTAGCCCATGATGCTGCAGGCGGTCACCGCGAGCGACAGGCTCGTCGTGGTGATCTCCGGGTTGAGCAACGGCACAGCGACGAGGGCGCCGAGCCCGAGCGCCAGCGCAGCCCCGAGTCGGAAGGCGAAGTAGAGCGCGACCGCCCGCTGATCGAAGAAACCTGCCTGCACGAGTTGGAGGCGGATCAGCCGGTTCTCCAGCGGGTCGCCCCCCGAGAAGGTGCTCTCCAAATAGGTCGCCAGCCGGTGCAGGCTGTGCCCGGCTTCCACCCGGCCCGCCGCGCGCTGCGGCGCGGGACCGTCCGCAAGCCCCTCGGATGTGCGTCGCCGGATGTCGCTGCGGCCCTGCACGGCGCTTGCCGTTCCAAGGCCCACGAGCCCGAGCCCTGAGATCGCCAACAGGGCGAGGAGGAGCCCTCCATCCTCGCCCAGGGTCTCCAGAAGGGAGGTGAGAAGCTCCATGGTCAGAACTTGAAGTTGACCATGCCGCGCATGATCAGGTTGCCGACCACCATCCAGGCGATGGCGCCGCCGAGGACCCAGGGCGTCGGCGCAAGATGCCAGATGTCGCCGTAGAAGGTGGGCGAGATGACGTTCACGAGCACGAAGACGCCGAACGGCATCACGTTCAGGATCATGGCCCCGGCCCGTCCTTCGGCCGAGAGGCCCCGGATCTTGCGGCGCATCTTGAAGCGCTCGCGGATCACCTTGGAGAGGTTCTCGAGAATCTGGCTCAGATTGCCGCCGGTGGTCGACTGAATGCTCACCGAGGTCACGAAGAGCGGCAGGTCTTCCTGCCCGACTCGCTCCATCATTCCGCGCAGGGCCGCTTCGATATCGGCCCCGTAGGTGATCTCGTCCGCCACCATCCCAAACTCCGTTCCGACCGGGTCCGGCAGTTCGCGGGCCACCATGCTGATCGCGACCGGAACGGGGTGACCGGCCTTGAGCGAGCGGACGATGATGTCGATGGCATCCGGAAATCGCAGGCCGAACGCGGTCCGCCGCCGACGGCGTTTGATCACGAGCACCAGGAGCGGCAGCACCGTCGCCGCCACCGTTGCCGCGAGCAGCGCATTGAGGATGTCGCCCTTCACGGCGAGCGCGCCCACGAAGGCGGCAAAGGCAAGGGCTCCGATCTGCAGGCCCGCCCGCCAGGGGCTGACCTTGATCCCCGACTGCACCACCAGGCGGTTGAAGGCTGCAAAGGACAGGAGACCCTCGCCGTTGTCGCCAAGGCCGCGCTCGCGCCGCAACTGCACCAGCACCTTTTCCCGGTCGCCTTCCTTCTGAGCGATCTCGAGTCGGCGGTTCACCCGGTTGCGGTAATCCTTCGTGTTGTGGACCAGCAGATAGACCGCCTCGGCAGCCAGGATCGCGGCGAGGGCCGCGAGGCCGTAGAAGAGGTAGAGCGGGTCGATGTCGACGCTCATGAGCGGCTCACAAGGGCTTTGAAGGATCGAAATAGCCGCCCGGGATGGTGACCCCTGCGGCGACCAGGTCCTGGAGAAAGCGAGGACGCACGCCGGTCGCCATGTGGTGCCCATGCACCGTTCCATCTGGGTCCGTGGAGGTGCGGACCCATTTGAAGATCTCCTGCATCTGGATGATGTCGCCCTCCATGCCGGTGATCTCCGCGATCGAGGTGACCCGGCGCCGGCCGTCGCTCATGCGCGAAAGCTGCACGATAAGCCGCACGGCAGCGCTGATCTGCCCGCGGATCGAGGTCTGGCTCATGGGCAGGCCGGCCATGCCGATCATCTGTTCGAGGCGCGAGATCGCCTCGCGCGGGTTGTTGGCGTGGATCGTCGCCATGGAGCCCTCGTGGCCGGTGTTCATGGCCTGGAGCATGTCGAACGCCTCCTCGCCGCGGCACTCGCCGAGAATGATGCGCTCGGGCCGCATGCGCAGGGCGTTCTTCACGAGATCGCGCTGGCGGATTTCTCCCTTGCCCTCGATGTTGGGAGGCCGTGTCTCCATACGCGCCACATGCGGCTGCTGCAGCTGGAGCTCGGCCGCGTCCTCGATGGTGATGAGGCGCTCCGTATGCGAGATGAACGCCGACAGGGCGTTCAGCATCGTCGTCTTGCCGGAGCCCGTGCCGCCGGAGACGATGGTGGTGATGCGGGCCCGCACGGCCGCTGCCAGCACCTCGGCCATCTGAGGGCGCAGCGCGCCCACATCCACGAGCTTGTCGAGGGAGAGCTTCGACTTCGAGAACTTGCGGATCGAGACCAGGGGCCCGTCGACCCCGATCGGGCGGATGGCGCAGTTGAAGCGCGAGCCGTCGAGGAGGCGCGCGTCGCAGAGGGGGCTCGATTCGTCCACCCGGCGGCCCACGGCCGACACGATCTTCTGAATGATGCGCAGGAGATGCGCCTCGTCCTTGAAGAGCGAGGGCACGGGTTCGAGCAGGCCGCGCCTCTCGACGAAGATGTTCTGGTGGCCGTTGATCAGAATGTCCGAAATGGTCGGATCCTTGAGCAGCGGCTCGAGAGGTCCAAGCCCCGTCATCTCGTCCAGAACCTCGGAGACGAAGGCGTCGAGCTCCTTGGCATTCAGCGCGAGCCGCTCGGCCACCACCCAGCCCGCGATGATGCCGTGGATCTCCTTGCGCAGCTCCGCCTCGGGCAGCTTCTCGACCGCGGCGAGATTCAGTTCCTCGATGAGCCGGCGGTGCAGGCGCACCTTGGCATCGAGAAGCTTGTCCTTCATGGAGCTGCCTGCGGCGGGCTCCGCCGGAAGGGGCGGCGCCGGTGGCGCTTTGGGGGCCGCGGGCTCCGCGGCGGCGACCGGAGCCGGCGCGGCAGGCGTCGGAATCGGGGGCGGCATGTCGCCCGGCGCAGGCTGGACGGCAAAGCGGGAGGAGAAGCGGCCTAGCATCGGATACGCCACGCGATACGGCTGAAGATCATGGCCCTACTCTGCGGCGGCATGATTAAAGATGATCTTGCGCAGATCACTCGAAACGTTGCTGGCGGCCTTGATATCGTCCAGGGGCAGGCCGCGATCGATGGCCTCGCGCACGAGCTTGTAGTTGTTGCTGACGGTGCCTTCGAGGTGACCCTCGAGGGCCCGCTCCACATCCGCGCGCCGGAGCCCCGTCCCGAACAGCATCTGCTGCTCGAAGCGGTTCACGATCACGCGCGGCTTCACGTCCGGCAGGCGCGTCGAGAGCGCCGACGCCCATCGGCGCCCGAAGCGCAGGCCCGGCACGGTCATGTCCGTCACCACATAGACCTGGCTCGATCCGAGCAGCACCTGATCCGTCCAATCGTCCCAGGAGCGCGGCAGGTCGATCACCACGTTCTCATAGCGGGACGAGACGAGATCGAGGAGACGGAGCACGAAAGCCGCGTCGAGCCGGCTATGCTGTGCGGCCTGTCCCTTCGGCGCGAAGAGGGCAAGGCCGCTCTTGTGGCGGCTCACCATCACTTCGAGCAGCTGAAGATCGAGCCGATCCGGATGGGTGCCGATCTCGTCGGTGTCGAGCCGAGGCTCGAGATCCAGGTAATCTGCGCAGGCGCTCGCCTGAAAATTGAGATCGACGAGGCAGGTGGAATCGGGCTCCTTGGCATCGCGCTGGAGGAGCATCGCCGCTTCTATCGCAAGCGTCGTCGCGCCGACACCGCCGGCGGCAGCCAGGAACGAGAGAATGCGTCCGCCGCCGCCGGGACCCTCGCTCGTGGCGCGCAGGGCCCGAACGCAGGCCCGCAGCACCTCTTTGGGGTCCACGGGCTTTCTGAGAAAATCCGCAACGCGGATCTGCAGGAACCACCGCATGAGTCCGTCATCGATGGCGTCCGTGAGCACGATGACGGGTGTCGTCGCGGCGATCCGCGCGGTCACGCCCTGGAGGGCGGTCAGGCTTTCGCGCCGCTTGACATCGAGATCGACCACCACGACGGCCGCCGCGTCGATCTCGGGCCGGCGCCCCGCCTGCTCGATGGTCTCCGGGATCACGGTTGCCTGGACCGAGCGGACCGGGCCGAGCGCCGCGGCGATGCCGTTGAGGAGAGCGGTGTCGGGCCCCACCAGAACGATGGAGGGAGTGGCGGCGTCCTGCGCCATGGAGCGGTCCTTCTGGATCGGTGGTCAGCGCCCGGACAGGTCCTCTCCGGTGGCGGTCGCTGAAAGACCGCTCATCGGGATGTCCGGGAGACCCAACAGAGCACCAAGGACCATGAATTCGTAGTTAAGGTCGACGAGCCGCAGGGTGATCGTCGGGGTGGGGCGGATCCCGCTGATGCCAGCAAGTCCAAGGCCCGTATGCACGTAGTCGACCGCAAGATTTTCCGGGCGAATGCGCGGAAAGATGCGGCACATGGCAACGTAGTTGCCGTTCGTCGTCGGACAGGCGGTATTGCCGCGCCCATAGACGATGCTTTGCAGCGCCCCGAGATCGAACGTGCCGTTGGTGCAGGTCTTCGTGGCCCCGCTGCAGCGCCGCTCGAAATAGGGCATCGGCGCGCCCGGATCCGCGCCGAGCGACGTGCCGTCGAAGGTGGCGAGATCCTTGGACACCGGATCCGTCACGGAGGCGAGCCGAACGCCGAGCTGCAGCGCCTTCGCGGCGTTGTTGTACTGCACCAGCGCATAGCCGAAATCGATGACGCTCATCAGCAGCAGCATGAAGAGGCCGCCCACCAGCCCGAACTCGACGGCGGCGACCCCTTCCTTGTCGCGGGCGAAGGCCCGAAGACCCGGCCGTCGGACGCTCGCCTTCCGGTACCCGTCGTCAGTGAGCCACATGGCGTTCCTCGTGAATGGCATTCATGGGAACGGCGTCGACACCCAGGAAGCGGATGAGGCCGATCCCCTTGTAGTTCACGGTGCCGGTCACCCGAACCACGTAGACGTTGTCGTCGCCCCGATAGCTGCGCAGGCCGGTCACGCCATCGCGCGGATTGGCATTCGCCTCGTAGGCAATGGATACCCCCGCAGCATCGGCCGCCCAGTCCCGGATGCGGGCCGCGCCGCCGGTCGTGATCTGGCCCGTTACGGCAAGCCGTCGCGCCCTTGCTTCCATGGCGGCCTTGTCGGTGCTCGGAGCGGTCGGCAGGCCGGGGACGCTCGCAAGATAGCGCGCGGCGTCGCGCACCCCCGTCTGCATCAAGTCCATGCTGTAGAGTAGCGTGCCGTACTCGACGATCCCGGCTGTCAGAAAGACGAGGAAGGGGGTTGCGATCGCGGCCTCGACCGCCACGGCGCCCCGCGCGTCACGGCGAAACCGCCGCATCCCCCGACCGGTTTCGAGAACGCGTGTGACCAGGTGACCTTGAAGGTTCAGCATGGGGTGCCTCACCGGTGAAGGCGGACGATGTCGTGCACGATGCCCTTCGCGCCAGCCGTCCCGGGCTCAACGATATCAACGAGCTCGACCCAGACGGTGCCCTCGTTCTTGTCGACGGGCTCGGTGACGAAGAACTTGCCGAAGGCCGTGACCGGCAGAGGCGGCGACGAGCCGCCCGAGATGCCGTAGCGCTCGTCGAGCGCCTGGCAATCGAGGATCGCGCCATAGAAGACGCGCCGGTCGACGGTTTCCTCCGCCGGGCTCGGCATGGGCTTCTTGTAGCATTGCGGGCTGCCGTATTCCGTGACGTTGCCCGAGCCGTTGTTGATGCCGACCGCAGCCTTCTTGGCAAGCCCGGCGGCATTCTCGATCTCGTACCGATATGCCTCGTAGCGGGATGGTGGGTCGGCGTTCGTCCAGCCGTTGGGAGGCGTGGTGTTGTAGGTCACCTTCCAGTACGTCTCGACGTCCCATTGGCCGCTGCCGATGCGGCCCTGCATTGCCGTTCCGCCGAAGGTGCAGCCGGCGCTCTGATAGAAGCAATCGTCCCGAGGCAGCGGCATCGCCTCGAGCGCTTTGCCGGCGCTCTGCCGCTCCTTCACGATCGTGCCTGGCGCCGTATCGAAGTCGTAGGCCTCCGCCTGCCCATTGCAGACGCCGTTCTTCGACTTGAAGCCCTTGCGGACGTTCAGGGCCGGACGGAAATCCACGTCGTTCGCGGAGCCGTTCATGGGCCCCTCGTAGATGTCGAAGCGCGTGTTCATCGCCTCCGCGGTCGACGAGATCGCGCCGGTGCGCAGCTCGACGCCGCTCTGCTTGTAGCAGCCCTTCGGCTCCGCCATCCCGAGCGCATCGCGAATGTCGCCCGCGCCGCTCCCGACCGCCGGCTGGAGATAGCCGAAATTGCCGGGAAAGTACTTCGTATCCTTCTCCTTCATGGCGATAAGGCGCCGGCGGTTGGCCGGGTCGCGCATGGCGGTGAACAGGTTCGTGCCCGTGCGCTCGAACGGATTGCACATGAAGAGGGGAGACGCCTTGCAGGCAATGCTCTCGAAGCCGGCGACGGCGCGCGAGGCGCGGGCCTCGGTCGGTCCGCCGGTGACCTGCGCGGCTGCGGCAAAGACGCTGCGGAATCCGACCGTCTGCGCCGTGACCTCGACGAATTTGGCAAGGGCGGGGTCGGTGGTGACGTAGCTCGCGTCGATGGCGGCGCCGTCCTGGGCTGGAAGCCCGCTCAGGAAGCGCAACTGGACGCTCGAACCTGCGATGGCGCTGGCGCCCTCGCCGAGCCGCTGCTGGTTGGAGACGAGGTTGCGCACGGCGCGGTCCGCCCGCGTGAGGGCGTCAGGGCGTCCGTCGAGTTCCGCCGCTCCGGCGAGCGCCAGCGCATCGGCTCCGGCCTGCACGGAGGTGTGCAGGTTCAGGTATCGCCCCCCATCGATGGCAAGCATGGTGAAGCCCATGAGAACCGGCAGGAGAAGCGCCAGCGGGGCGGCGAGCCCCCCGTGCTGGTCCCGGCGAAAACGGGTCCAGACGGATCGCGGCAAGGACCGGTTCGGAACGAGACGCGCCATGGGCTGTCCTCACTTCAGGGGAACGCCGGCTCCCGGCACCATCGGCGCCACCGGCACGAGGGCGAGGGGCTGGGGCGCCGCGGTCCCCGCAGCGCCACCGGTCTCATAGGTCTCGATCGCCCTGGCGACGCGCCGGCCACTGACCGGGATGCTGGTGTCGTTGGACGCGGCGGGCCAGGGATCGATCGTGTGCACCGCCCGGTTCCAGGCGACCGCATCGCCGGCCTGATACGAGATCGTCTCGCGGCGGGAGTATCCGTTGCAGCCGGCAAGGCTCGCCGCGAGCGCGAGCAAGCTCGCCGAGCGAAGGATTGTGGAGATGCGCTTCGTCATCGCTCCGCCTCTCAACGCAGATCGAGGATGTGGCCGGTGCGGGGCGCCGGTGCGGTGCCCGCCACGCGGGCCTTCTGCACCGACACCTCCTGCTGGCCGTTGAGGAAGATATCGAGGTCGTTGCCGGGCGCCGTGTTGTCGAGCGGCGTCTTGAGACGCTGACCAGGCCTCGCCGGTTTCACGAGGCGGGGCGTCACGATGATCGCAAGGTCCGTCTCCTTGCGCTCGAAGGCGGCCGAGCGGAACAGGGAGCCGATCACGGGCACGTCCGCCAGCCAGGGCAGCTGCTCCTGCGTTTCCTGGTTGACGCTTTGGAGGAGCCCCGCCACCGCGAAGCTCTGTCCGTCGCGCAGCTCGACGACCGTGCTGGCGCGGCGCACGATGATGGCGGGCACCGCCACGGAGGCCGTGCGCACCGTGTTGGTGTAGTCGAGCTGACTCACCTCCGGCTCGATGCGTAGGTTGATGACGCCGTTCGAGAGCACGGTCGGCGTGAACACGAGGCTGACGCCGAACTTCTTGTACTCGATCGTGACCCGCTCGCGGTCGCCGGCCACTGGGATCGGGAACTCGCCGCCAGCCAGGAAGCTCGCCTTCTCACCCGACATGGTGATCAGGTTCGGCTCGGCGAGCCGCCGCGCGAGCCCGCGCTCCTCGAGGGCCTGGACGATCACGTCCGCCTCGACGCCGCTCGACAGAACGCGTCCGATCAGGGTGCCGAACGGCGTGTTGCCGGAGGGCAGGACGCCGAGCCCCGAGGCGGCCGCCACGTTGTAGGCGGCGCGTGTGGGATTGCCGTAATTCTTGCCGACCGCGCGCCAGTTGATCCCCAGCTCCTTGCCGGCGTTGCGGGAGGCCTCGACGAAGCGGACCTCCAGCATCACCTGCTGCGGCGAACGCACCACGAGATCGTTGACCACGTCGGGGCCGTAATGGCGGGCGAGCTCCACGGCTCTTGCCGCGGCGGCGCCGTCATGAATCGGCCCCGAGAGAACCGTGCGACCGTTCGCGGAGGAGACGCGAGCCCCCGCGCCCGGCTGCATGCGATCCATGTCGGCCGCGAGCCGGGCCGTGTCGGCGCCGACCTCCACCTCGATGACGCCGACGAGCTGCTTGGCCACGTCATAGACCGAGACGTTGGTGGTGCCGACCTTCTTGCCGAGCACATAGAGCGTCCGATCCGTGAGGGGCATCACGTCGGCGATGTCGGGGTCTCCGACGACGAGGTCGACGAAGTTGCGGCTGGTCTGCAGGGTGTGCGACTTGCCGAGAACGGCCCGCACCGCCCCGAAGCGACCCTCGCCGATGTCCACGGCCTGGACCTGCGCCGCGGCCGGGGCCGCCGCGCTTGCGGCGAGGAGCCCGATTCCGGCGAGCGGCGCCGCCATGGCGATGATCGTGGCCCATCGGTGAAGCCGGCGTGCTGCCTGATGCAGGCTTCTGGTTCTCCGGCTTGTCGATCCCTGGTTCATTCTGAACCCCCGTCCCATTCTGTTCTGTGGTCTGGACCCGGCCTGAGCCGCGTTACGGTGCTGCGTCCGCCTTCACGTCGGTGCGGATCTCGGCGCGCGGCGCGAGCACCGGATCAGGCGCGGATTGCGGCTGAGCGATCGCCCGTCGCTCGGGCCGCGGAGGAGCCTTGGTTTCCTGGCCCGCCTCGTGGCCCATGGCGGGTACGCTGTATTCCTGGCGCTTGAGGCCGCGGGTCACGCCGACGGACACCGAGCGGCCAGCCTCGCCCATGGAGGCGAAGGATGCGTCGGGCAGCGGCACCACGGGGGTGCCGCTGGGCCGCGAGAGATCCCCCACCGCGATGCGCTGGGTCGCCTCCGTCTCCACGATGCCGGCGGCCCGGAGCGCCAGGGACAGGGTGCCGACGCTCGCGGCGAGCGTGAGCTTCTGGGCCTGCGCGGTCGTCACCTCGAGGGTGACGGCTTTGACGATCGACGGCTTGTCGGCGCGTTCGTCGGCGCTCTGATCGATGGCGAGCACCTTCACGTTCTGCAGGATCACGTCCGCGTAGGCTTCCTCGCGATCCACATTGCGCGTGAGCAGCATGTCGACCCGCTCGCCCGGCAGCACGAAGCCGGCGACGCCCGCCACGTCGTTGACGCGCACGGTAACGGCCTTCATCCCCTCCTGGATCACGGAGGCGAGGGAGGCGCGCTGCCCCGGCCCGGTGATCTTCGCCTTCAGGATCGGCTCGTTTTCCTCCATGGCGGAGAGCGCCACCCGGCGCGTCGACCCGTCGAGAATCTCCGCGACGCTGCCGAAGGCGCCCTTCGGCAGGTTGCCTTGCGGCCACTCGATCTCGCGCAGATGCTCGCGGCCGATCTCGCTGCCGAAGCGCAGGGGCACGGCCGCCACGACCACCTTCTGGGTGGCTGCGGGGCGGGAGACGGGCTGCATGGCCTGAAGCCGGCTCGATTGCCGGTCGAGCCACTTCTGCCCGGCGAAGATGGCGGCCGTGCCGAACACGACGGCCATGAGGATCATCATGATGGTTTTGGAGCGCACGACCGTTCTCTGTTGACGCGGGTATCGCCTGTTCGTGGCCCTACTGGGCGCCCGGTGCAGTGAACGGAAAGTAAAACGGATCGTCATTCCAGGATTGGCGTGAACCAATCCTTTCAAGAAGCTGCTCAATGCGTATGCTTTATGAGTCGTAAAGCTAAACTACAAAGATGTTTTCCGACAATCTTAAGTCATTCGCAGGCTGTGTCCTGTTTCATGGTGCGCGGCAAAGCATTGCGGTGACCCCATGGCGATCCTTCGAACCGGCAAGATCACGTGGCAGACCGGACGTCCCGTCCTTCGGCTCCTACCGCGGGCGCGGCGCTCGGTTCTCGCCGTATGGGGTCGCACCCTGGCGGTCGCGGCCGCGGCCGCGGCCCTTGCCTTCACCACAGCCGGCCCGGCGCCGCGGGCTGCCGACCAGACACGTGCGGCGGCCCTCAGGCCCGCAGCGGAGTCCGAGAAGGGCCAAGACCGCCTCGCGTCCTGGCCCGGCCGCTCCACCACGCCCAAGGCGGAGGCGGTTCGCACGGACGCCCATCGGCCCGCCAGCGTGTTCGATCCCCATACCATGCTGCCCGGGGCGCGCCTGTCCGGCGGTTTGCAATCCGCCGCGACCGATCGGTTCGTGCCCGCGCCGGCTGCCGAATGGGTGGAGCGCGAATTCTCCCGGATGGCGGTCGTGGACGGGCGCACCCTGCAGTCCGACGGCCTCTCGATCCGCCTCGTCGGCCTCGACCTGCCCCTGCCCGAGCAGATGTGCCGCACGCTCGACGGGCGCTTCGAACCCTGCGTCACGCGCGCCGCGACCCAGCTTGAACTGCTCACCCGCTGGCGGCCGGTCACGTGCCATTACCGGCTGGACCGTCCCGGCGAGGCGATCGGCCGGTGCCGCATCGGCCTGAGCGACCTCGCCCAGCGCATGGTCCAGACGGGCTTTGCCTGGCAATCAGCGGCCCCAAGCTCCAGGCCACGCATCTAACTCCACGCCGAACCGGCCAAGGCCGGCTTGGCAGAGCGCAACGCTACATGCTAACGGCCCTCCTCAGCAGGGAGCGGGGCGCGCCATGTCGAAGGCCGGATGGATGCTGATCATGGGTGCGTTGGCCCTCGGGGGCTGCACGCAAACCGGGGCCGAGGTCGCGTTGTCGGCCGCCGCGCATGTCGAATCGACGGGCATCGCCTCGGAACTGTCCTACCAGGCCGGCGAAGCACGGCAGGCCCAGGAGGATGCCCGGCCCGGCATGGATTTTTCCCAGATCGCCATCCCCTTGGAAGAGGTGGCGCGCGGGCGCACCGATCGCCCGAACCTCATGGCCGGCATCCAGCAATCCATGGCGGGCATGCGCAACCGCCTCGTTGCCCAGCAGGCCATGAGCATCGCCCAAACGGTGGTGGGCGGTGCCATGAGCGGCGGCATCGGGCTGGCGGCTGCGGCTCCCGGCCTTGTCATGCAGGCGGCAGCGACCGGAATGACCGTCGGCATCCTGTCGCAAGCCGAAGCGCAGGTCGGCGCGGCGTTGGCCGAGGCCGAGACGGCCCGAGCGGCGCAGCGCGTGGTGCCCGATGAGGATCGGGCCGCGGAAGCGCAGGCCCTCCTTGGGATCGCGGATGCGCCCAATGGCCGGAGCGCCGCATGGCGGAACCCCGCCACGGGCTCGTCCGGCAAGGTCACCATCAAGGCCGGCCAGAATATCGAAGGCGATATCCGGTGCCGGCAGGTCGCCCAGGAGTGGAAGCGTGGCGCCGAGACCCGGCGCAGCGAGATGGCGATCTGCCGCCAGGGCGGGGTCTGGTACGATCTCTCCTGACGGACAGACTACGCCATGGCCCTCCGGCCGCGATGCGCCGTTCAGGCCATGGGCGCACCATCCCTGAACCCCAGATTTCCGGTGGCTCTGCGCCGCGGATGAAGCCGTTCAGGCGACGGGCTCAAGCTCCACGTCACAGCTTTCGGGTGGCCCTGCGCGGCAAGCTGCGTCACATGTGGGGCCGTTCAGGCCAAGGGCGCACAGTGACCGCATCGATCAAGTCCAGCATGGGGCCCCGCGATTGGGCCATGCTCCTCGCCCTCTCCCTCGTGTGGGGCGGCTCGTTCTTCTTCGTCGGGGTCGTCGTCAAGGAGCTGCCGCCGCTCACGGTGGTGGCGCTGCGCGTCGGTCTTGCGGCGCTCGCGCTCCATCTCGTGCTGCGCGTTCTCCGCATCCGCTTCCCGGCGGAGCCGCGGGTCTGGGCCGCGTTCCTCGGCATGGGCCTTCTCAACAACGCGATCCCCTTCACGCTCATCGCGTGGGGGCAGACGCATATCGCGAGCGGGCTTGCCTCGATCCTCAACGCGACGACGCCGCTTTTCACCGTGCTCGTGGCCCATGGCCTCACGCGGGACGAGCGCCTGACCGGCGGACGCTTCGCGGGCGTGATGGTGGGGCTTGCCGGCGTTGCCGTGATGATCGGCGGGGCGGCGCTGCAATCCTTCGGCGTCGGCGTTCTGGCGCAGATCGCGGTTCTCGGCGCGGCCGTGTCCTATGCGTTCGCGGGCGTCTTCGGCCGCCGCTTCAAGACGCTCGGCGTGCCGCCGCTCAGCGTCGCGGCCGGCCAGGTGACGGCCTCGAGCCTCATGCTCCTGCCGGTCGCGCTCCTGGTGGACCGGCCCTGGACCCTCGCGATGCCCTCAGCCGCGGCCATCGCGGCGCTCATCGGTCTTGCGTTCGTCTCGACGGCCTTTGCCTATATCCTGTTCTTCCGGCTGCTCTCATCGGCCGGCGCCACCAATGTGAGCCTCGTGACGTTCCTCATCCCCGTGAGCGCGGTCCTGCTCGGAATCGTGTTCCTGGGGGAGCGGCTCGCGCCGAAACACGTCCTGGGCATGGCCCTCATCGGGCTCGGCCTCGCTCTCATCGACGGTCGCGTCATCGCCGCCCTGCGCCGCGTCGCGAGCCCGGCCGGACGGCGCAGGGGCGCCTAGGGGGCCGCGCCGGTCGTGCGGAAGTGGTTGAAGACGAGGTCGGGCGCGCTGGTGTTGTGCCGCGAGGGCACGAGACGGCCGGTCCACACATCCGTCGCCTTGGCGCCCTTGAATGCCATGACCGGCTCCTCCCTCCAGCCCTTGGCGCCCTCCTCGCGCAAGGCGACGCGGGCGACGTCGGCGTTGAACTCCGTCACATACATGGAGCGCAGTGTGGCGAAGGGCCGGCCCTCCACCGCCTGATCGAAGGCGACGTCGAGGGTCATGCGGTCCCGGTCGAGATGGTCGATGCGGATCGTCGCCGCGCCGCCCCGGTCGAAGGAGACCCGGAACGTCATCGTCTTCGGATCGAAGGCGATCTCCTTCAGGTTCACGAGCGGGCGCCCGTCCATCTCCACGGGGCCGAGGAGGAACGAGGATCCATAGGCGCTCCAGCCGAGATGGGCCGGGGGCAGGGGGCGGATGCGCCAGTAGCCGTCCGCCGGATAGAGCACCAGCACCTCCTCGGCGCGCTCGTTCCGGCGCACCCAGAGCTGGACGAGATGAAGCCCGTGCTCGACGCGATCGCCCACTCGGAAGGGCACGTCCTTGGCCCGCCAGAAATTGGAGAACGTGTAGCCCGTGAGCCAGACCTCCACGTCCTCGTAGAAGGTTACCTTGCGCGGTGGGCGCACCTCGGATGTGGCGGCCGAGATGTCCTCGCAGGCCGTCCAATCTGCGGCGAAGCGATCCTGCCGGACCCCGTCGATATAGACCGGATGGGCCGCCTCGACACGGAACCGGCGCACCTGCGGCGAGGCGAGGTGGAGCGTGACGTTGTCCTTCTCCGCGCAGAGGATCGGCTCGCTCGCATTGGTGACCTCGACGGCGGTGCCGTCGAGGCTCGCTGCGGCGGCGGCACCGGCGAGCATCGCGAGCCCGGCGGCAAGAAGGAGAGCACGGCGCATGGGAGCAAACCTCAGGTCAGGACGGCGTAGACGTCGCCAGAATTCGCCGCGTGGGGCAGGTCGCGCAGGTGGAGGGCCATGGTGTCCCGGTCCACGAAGCGGCCGAAGGTGAGGCGCTGGCTCTCGCCGAGCGCCACGTCGAAGCGGTAGGGACCGAGTTCCGCCAGCCGGTCGAGGCACGCCTCGGCCACGTCGCGGGCGATGGTGGTGAACTCGAAGGAGAGCACGGGCAGGGGCGTTGAGAGGCCGTGCAGCACCTGCGCCTCGAATCCCTCTACGTCCACCTTCACGAAATCGGGGCGGCCATGGTCGCGGATCAGCCCATCGAGGGTGAGGCAGGGCACCGTGATGGTCTGGTCCCAGACCTGGCCCTCCCAGCCGCCGGCACCATCCGCCGCCGCCACGAAAGCGTCGGAGGCGGTCGACACCGTCGGATTGGCGCTGTTCACGTGAAACGACACGGTGCCCTCCCGGTCGCCCGCCGCCGCGGCGATCAGGGTGACGTCCGGGTCGCGGCCGTGGATGAGCCGCAGGACCCGGGCGGGGCCGGGCTGCGGCTCCAGGGCCACCACCCTGGCCCCGAGGCGCCGGAAGGACGAGATGCGGTCGCCCACATGGGCGCCGATGTCGAAGGCCAGCAAGCCGGGTTTCAGGAAGCGGCCGTAGAGCGCGTCCATCGGCGCCCGCGCGTCGGCGTGGTGGTAGACCCGCAGGGAGCGGGAGAGAGCGGCGGCCGAGCCCTTGGGCAGCGCCATGGTCACAGCCCCCGGCCGATGGCACGGATCTCCGGCGGCGCGTCGAACTCCTCCGGGATGGCGCACAGGCGATGGCGGGTGAAGAAGGCGCCGAGCGCCGGCGCCGCGCTCGCGACCGCGAAGGGCATGGCGACCAGATAGCCGAGGGTGAGCGGCAAGCTCCACAGGAGCGTCGCCGGGGAGAGCACGAGGAGCGATCCGCAGAGCACCAAGCCGAAGGCGAAGGGCCCCCACAGGCCCCGGGCGGCGGTGCTCCAGGCAACCCCGTGCGCATCCCGCGCCTGCCCGTTCCACACCACCGAGCGGCCGAAGAGGAGGCCGATCATGAACAGCGTGATCCGGAACGTGGTGACGGCGCCGAGGAGGAACGAGAACACGATCTCGATGGCGGCGCTCGCAAGAAAGCGCGCTGCGCCCCCATAGGCCTTCACGCCCCCCGGCGTGAGCAGGATGTCGGCGAGGCCCGCGAGCTTCGGGGAGAGATACATGAGAAGGAAGGTGAGGTAGAGCCCGATGGCGGAGGCAGCCGGAAAGCCGGGCTCCGCGGCCGCGACCTTGAAGGGTGTCAGCGCGATCATCAGGGTCATCGCCGGCACGCCGATGAACATGAGGATCGCCCAGGCGAGCTGGAACCGGCTCATGGGCAGGAGGCCCGGCAGGTTCATGAGCTTGAAGTACTGCATGTTGCCCTGGCACCAGCGCAGATCGCGGGTCGAGAACTCGAAGATGGTGGGCGGGTTCTCCTCCCAGGAGCCGCGCTCGTCGGGCAGCACGCGCACCTCGTAGCCCGCGCGGCGCATGAGCGTCGCCTCAACCTGATCGTGCGAGAGCACATGGCCGCCGAGCGGCGGGCCGCCCGGCAGGACCGGCAGGTGGCAATGCTCGGTGAAGGGCTGGATGCGCACGAGGGCGTTATGGCCCCAGAACGGACCGCATTCGCCGATCCACCAGGCGGAGCCCATCGTGTAGGAACGCATGCCGTGCCGCATGCCGAACTGGAAGATCCGCGCGAAGGCGCTCGTGGTGGGCGCGCCGACCACGAGGCTCTGCAGGATGCCGAGCTGCGGATGAGCCTGCATGATGCGCACGAGGCGCAGGATCGCCTCCCCGGTCATCAGGCTGTCCGCGTCGAGCGGCAGCATCAGCTCGAAGGAGCGCCCGTGGGTCTCGCAGAACTCGCGCACGTTGCCGGCCTTGAAGCCGGTATTCTGCGCCCGGCGGCGATAGACGATCTGGCCGGGATCCGCCGAGGCCTTCTGCCAGCGCGCGACGCCTGCCTCTTCCGCGGCCGCGACGCCGGCGTCGGTGGTGTCGCTGAGAACGAAATAGGCAAAGCGCTCGCCAAAGCCCGTCGCATCCACGCTCGCCTTCACGGCGGCTAGACGGGCAAGGGCCCGGCTCGGGTCCTCGTTCCGCAAGGTCATCAGGATGGCGGTGCGGACCCGGATCGGCTCCGCGCCCATGGCGTCGTCGGCGAAGGGCGCCACGGCCTTCAGGCCGTCGCGCCGTCCGTGCAGCAGCCAGAGGCCGATCACGGCGTTCCAGAAGCCCAGAACCGTCCAGGGCGTCGCTACGAGAAAGCAGGCGAACAGCACCGCGTCGATGGGGCTCCAGCCGCCCGTGCCGAGGATGCCGCCCATCCAGGAAGCGAGCGCCAGGTAGGTTGCGACATTAACCGTCAGCACGAACCAGCGCCTTTTCCTCAAGGCCGCCATGGACTGCGTACCCGTCGGCGTCGTAGAGGTCGCGCCGGCAAGGCCCGGGGCGTCGGCGAGGCGGGCAGGCTTAGTCATAAGGATCCTTTGCGGGGTCGCAGGCACGCGAGATGAAGCGGGAAAACCCTGAAGGCTCGGTGAACGGCTCCGGGTCGCACCGAGCCGAGCATGCCCTCTGGTACGTGACCCGGGGCCAGGCGGAGCTGCGGCCGGTTGTCCTGTCGGAGCCCGGCCCCGGCGAGGCGCGGGTGCGCACCCTTTGGACGGCGTTGAGCCGCGGCACGGAGCGTCTGGTCTTCGAAGGCCGGGTCTCCCTGTCCGAAAGCGAGCGCATGCGCGCGCCCTTCCAGGAAGGCGAGTTTCCCTACCCGGTCAAGTACGGCTATTGCGCGGTCGGGGTGGTCGAGGCCGGGCCGGACACGCTTCTTGGCCGCACGGTTTTCGCCCTGCATCCCCACCAGAGCCGGTTCGTCGCCCCGGTTTCCATGCTCAACCCGGTGCCGGAGGGCGTGCCGGCCCGCCGGGCGGTGCTCGCCGCCAACATGGAAACCGCCCTCAATGCCTTGTGGGATTCCGGCGCCGGGCCCGGCGACCGCATCCTCGTGGTGGGCGCGGGCGTCGTCGGCTGCCTCGTCGCCTCCCTGGCGGCCCGCCTGCCGGGCGCCGAGGTCACCCTCGTGGATGTCGATCTCTCCCGTCGCGTCCTCGCGGAACGCCTGGGCTGCGGCTTCGCCAAGCCCCTCGACGCGCCCGGAGAAGCCGACGTGGTGTTCCACGCGAGCGCCAGCGGCGGGGGCCTTGCCTGCGCGCTCGCCTGCGCCGGGCGCGAGGCGACGATCGTCGAAATGAGCTGGTACGGGGACCAGATGGTGCCCGCGCCGCTCGGGCTCGATTTTCACAGCCGCCGCCTGAAGCTCGTCTCCTCGCAGGTCGGCGAGGTCTCCCCCTCCCGCCGCCCGCGCTGGTCCTACGGGCGCCGGATGGAGAAGGCCCTCAGCCTTCTCGCGGACGAGCGCCTCGATGCGCTCATCACCGACGAGATTCCCTTCGCCGCCCTCCCCGAAGCCCTGCCGCGCCTGTTCGCCCGCGGCGCGCCGGGGCTCACGGCCGCGATCCGCTACCCTTAAGAAACCAGGAGATTGCCCATGTACGCCGTCGAGGTGCGCGACCGCATCATGATCGCCCACAGCTTCAAGGGCGACCTGTTCGGCCCGGCCCAAGGCCTTCACGGGGCGACCTTCGTGGTGGACGTGGCCTTCTTTCGCGAGACGCTGACCGCCGACGCGGTGGTGGTCGATATCGGCCGGGCGCACGATGCCCTGGGCGCCGTTCTCAAGCCGCTCCAATACCAGAACCTCGATGCCCTGCCGCAATTCGCCGGCCAGAACACCACCACCGAATTCCTCTCGAAGCACATCTTCGACGCCATGGCCGCCGCCGCCCGCGAGGGGCGGCTCGGGCCGGGCTCGGAGGGGGTGACGCGCATCCGCGTCCTGCTGCACGAATCCGACGTGGCGCGCGCCTGGTTCGAGGGGCCTGTCGGTGCCTGATCTCGTCTTCGCGGTCCCGGGCGATCTGACGAGCCCGACGGGCGGCTATGCCTATGCCCGCCAGCTCCTGGCCCTGTTGCCGGGCGAGGGGATCGCCGTCGCGCATCTGGGCCTGCCGGGCTCCTATCCGAACCCCTCGGCCGCCGACCTTGCCGAGACCGCCCGCCTGATGGCCGCAACGCCGCCCCATGCGGCGCTCCTCGTCGACGGTCTCGCCTTCGGCGCCATGCCGCCGGAGCTGATCCGTGGCTTCGCCCGGCCGGTCGTCGCCCTCGTCCACCATCCCCTCGGCCTCGAGGCCGGCCTGCCGCCCGGCCGTCAGGCGGATCTCCTTGCAAGCGAGGCCCTGGCCCTCGCCCTCGCCCAGCGCGTGGTGGTGACGAGCCCCCTCACGGGCCGCCTTCTTGCGGCGGAGTTCAACGTGGACCCGGCCCGGGTCACGGTGGCGGAGCCGGGCACGGACCCGGCCCCCCGCGCCCGGGGCACCGGAGATCCCGTGACGCTGCTCGCGGTGGGCGCTGTGTCGCCGCGCAAGGGCTATGGGGGCCTCGTCCAGGCGCTCGCCGGCCTGCGCGACCGCGACTGGCGTCTCACCATCGTGGGCTCCCTCGACCGCAACCCCGAAGCGGCCGCGGCCCTCCGGAAAGCCGTGGCGCGCGCGGGCCTCGACGAGCGGATCACGCTCGCCGGAGCGGTGAACGATGCCACCCTCGAGGCGCTCTACGACAGGGCCGATCTGTTCGTGTCGCCCTCCCTGTACGAGGGCTACGGCATGGTCCTCGCCGAGGCGCTCGCCCGCGGCCTGCCGCTTGTCGCCTCCACGGGAGGGGCGGCTCTCGAAACCGTTCCGGGCGAGGCCGCCCTGAAGGTCCCGCCCGGCGATGTCGCAGCCCTCGGCGAGGCGTTGTCCCGCGCGATCGGCGACCCGGCCCTGCGCCGCTCCTTGAGCGACGCGGCCTGGACGGCCGCCCAAGCCCTGCCGCGCTGGCCGGAGACGGCGGCGCGGGTCGCCCGCGTGGTGAAGGAGATGGTCCGTTGAGTTTCAGCGCCGAATGGCTCGCCCTGCGCGAGCCGGCCGATCACGCGGCCCGCAACCGGGATCTCCAGGGAGCGCTGTCGGATCACCTCGCCGGCCGGGAGGCCGTCACCGTGGTCGATCTCGGCTGCGGCGCGGGCTCGAACCTGCGGGCCCTCGCGCCCCATCTGCCGGCGCGCCAGACCTGGCGTCTCGTGGATTACGATCCGGCGCTTCTGGACGCCGCCCGCGCGCGCATCGCGGCCTGGGCCGAAGCCGTGGAGGACGACGGCGCCACCCTGCGCATCCGGCACGAAGGGCGGGACATCACGGTTGCGTTCCACCGGGCCGATCTCGCCCAGGACCTCGATCCGGCGCTCGGCGACAGTCCCGACCTCGTCACCGCCGCGGCGCTGTTCGATCTCGCCTCGGCCGCGTTCATCGCGCGCGTCGCCGCGGCGGTCGCGGCGACGCGCGCCGTCTTCTATACGGTGCTCACCTATAACGGGGCCGAGGCCTGGACGCCGCCTCATCCGGCGGATGCAGCCGTGCTCGCGGCCTTCCATGCTCACCAGGGCGGCGACAAGGGCTTCGGCCCCTCGGCGGGGCCCGAGGCCACCGATGCCCTCGTCCAAGCCTTCATGTCGGCCGGCTACCGAGTGCGGACGGCGGACAGCCCCTGGCGTCTCTTGGCCGCCGATGCTCCCCTCGTCGCAGCCCTGTCGACCGGCATCGCGGACGCCGTGCGGGAGACCGGGCGCGTTCCGGAGGCGGAGCTGCGGGCGTGGCTCGAGGCTCACAGGACGGGGTCGGCGTGCATGGTCGGGCATACGGACTGCCTGGCGCTCCCAGGCTGACATGAGGGCGCCGGCTCCCGGCGGCCGATCCGGCCAAGCTTTGCCTTCGGCTGTCTTCCGCTAGGGTATGCGACCAAAGAGCAGGCCCACGCGAAACCCTGATGCCGCTAAGTGATCCGCTCGCCCGGTGCCAGCGTAATCCTGGCATCCTGTTTCGGGCTTGCCCGATTATGCTACTGTGTCTGTCTGTTCATCTGCGGGCAATCTTCCGGCGCGCATAACAACGGTCTAGGCAGTTCGCGATCAAGACCGGTCCCGACGAAGCCGGCGTCCCTGGGGTCTTAGAGTGATGATGCGTCTCGTTCTCAGCCTATCCAACGAACTCGACCCCCTCGTGGTCGAGCGCGCCGTCTCGGAATTCCGCTCCGCCCGCCCGGTGGTGATCGATCGCGATGGCGAGACCATCCTGGCCCTTGGGGTCGAGGATCTCGACGAGAGCATCGCGGCCCGGCTCGACGCCGTCGCCTTCGGCCAGGCGCGTCTCGTGCTGCCGGCCGCGCGCCTGCGCCGCCTCGGCCTCGACCGGCTGCATCCCGGGACCGTGGCGCTTCCGAGCGTCGACCCGGCCCGGGTCGAGGCGCTCGCCCTCAAGATCGAGTCCCGCATCGACGCGCCGGTGGGTCCGGTGAGCGCCCTCGACGAGGATGCGCTTGAACTCGCCCGCATCTCGCTCGTCCTCCCCGCCGTCGTCGTGGTGCCGATCGCGCCCGGGATCGAGATCGACACGTCGCTTCTGCGGATCGATGGGTCCGCCCTCAAGGCCTACCGCGAAGCGCGGGTCCGCGACCTGAAGCTGGTGAGCCGTGCGCCCGTGCCGCTCGAAGGGGCGCCCACGACCGAGTTCGTGGTGTTCCGCGGCGGCGAGGGTTTGCGCGACCAGGTGGCGATCATCGTCGGCAAGCCGGATTTCGCAAAGCCCGTTCCCGTGCGCCTGCACTCCGCCTGCCTGACGGGCGATCTCTTCGGATCGCTCAAATGCGATTGCGGTGACCAGCTCCGCGAGACCGTGCGCGGCATGGCGCAGGCCGAGGGCGGCATCTTGCTGTATCTCGATCAGGAGGGCCGCGGAAACGGCCTCGCCAACAAGATCCGGGCCTACAAGCTCCAGAGCCAGGGCTACGACACCTACGATGCCGACGAGGTGCTGGGCTTCGATCTCGACCAGCGCCGCTTCGATTTCGCGGCCGGCATGCTGACCCAGCTCGGGGTCAAGGCCGTGCGCGTCATCACCAACAATCCCGAGAAGATCGGCGCCCTCAAGAAGGCCGGCCTCGAGGTGGTGTCCGACCAGCGGGTTCTCGGCCGCCCGACCGCCGAGAACGTGCGCTATCTGGCCTCCAAGCGCGACCGGGCCGGCCACTACATCGATTTCGACAGCCTCGCGGCCCACGCCCCGAACCAAGACTGACGATGGCGGCCTGATTGCTTGAGGGATCGCAACCCCGGACGGCGCGCGTCTGGGGTCTGGCCGCAGCGCTCTACATCCTGGCCTGGGCGGTGCTTGCCTCGCCCTGGCTTTCGGGCATCGTCACCATCCCCTGGGATGCGAAGGCGCATTTCTATCCCCAGCTCCAGTTCCTCGCCCAGTCCCTGCATCGGGGCGAGTCACCCTTCTGGGCGCCCTACGTCTTCTCCGGTCAGCCCCAGATCGCCGATCCGCAATCACTGATCTTCTCGCCCCCGTTTCTTCTTCTCGCCGCCCTCGATCCGGATCCAGGCTTCCAGGCCTTCGACGGGGTGGTGCTCGGGATGCTGGGCCTCGGCGGCCTGTTCCTGATGGCCTGGTTCCGCGATCGCGGCTGGCATCCGGCGGGCGCCATCGTGGCGGCTCTCGTCTTCGCCTTCGGCGCCTCGGCGGCCTGGCGGGTGCAGCATGTGGGGCAGGTGCTGAGCCTCGCCTATTGGCCCATCGCCCTGTGGCTTCTCTCCCGCGCCCTCTCTCGGCGTTCCGTGCCCTATGGACTGGCGGCCGGGCTCGTGGCCGGCCTCCTGGCGCTCGGACGGGACCAGGTGGCCTATCTGTCCCTCCTCGTTCTCGCCGGAATGGCCGTCGCCCTCATCGTTCAGGAGAGGATCCGCGTTCGCTCCGCCCTGCCGCCGCTCCTCAGCGGCGCCGCCGGCGGTCTTGCCGTCGTGCTGGTGCCGGTGGCGCTCACCTTGCTCTTCGCCGGGGAGTCGAACCGGCCCTCCATCGCCTACGGGGAGGCGGCGCGGGGCGCCATTCACCCGGCGCTGCTCCTCACGGGCGTCATCCCGAACCTGTTCGGCGTCGACGGCCCCTTCATGGATTACTGGGGGCCGCCGAGCCCACGCTGGGGCGAGAGCTCCTATGTGCTCGCCCGCAACATGGGCGTTCTCTACATGGGCGCGCTGCCCTTCGCGCTTCTCCTCGCGGGGCTCTGCAAGGGCGTGCTCTGGGCGCGGGAGATCAGGCCCGTCGCCATCGCCTTCGCGCTGATGCTCGCTTATGCGCTCGGCTCCGCGACGCCTGTGTTCCGCATCGCCTTCGAGGCGCTGCCCGGGATCGCCTTCTTCCGCCGTCCGGCGGATTCCCTCTTCCTCGTGGGGGCCCTGGGGGCGATTCTGTCGGGCTATCTGGTGCATCGGATCTGGAGCGGCAGCTTCCTGCGCGAGGGCCATCCCTGGGGCATGGCCGAAATCGTCATCGCCATGGGGGCCTTTGCGGCCGCGATCGGGCTCGCCGTCGCCCGCGGCACGGTGCCGATCGCCACCTGGCCGATCGCCAAGGCCGCCCTGTGCCTCGCCGTCGCCGTCGCCGCGCTCGCCGTTCTGCCGACGCTGCGCCTGCGCCGCCCCCGCGCGGCGCTCGCGCTCCTCGTCGCGCTCGTGGCGGCGGATCTTGCCTGGAACAACGGCCCGAACGAATCCACGGCGCTTCCGCCCGACACCTACGAGGTGCTGCGGCCCGACAGCCGCAACCCGCTTCTGGCCGCCATCAAGGAACGCCTCGGGCCGGACAGTCTCGCCCGCGTGGAACTCGCCGGGCTCGGCTTCCACTGGCCGAATGCCAGCCTCGTGCATCGGCTTCACCACGTGCTCGGCTACAACCCCGTGCGGATCGGCGACTACGCGGCCGCGACCGGGGCCGAGGACCATGTGGCGCTGCCTGACCAGCGCCGCTTCTCGCCGCTCTTTCCCTCCTATGCGGCACCCCTTGCCGATCTTCTTGGCCTTCGCCTCGTGGCGACGGGCGTGCCGGCGGGGCGCATCGACCCGGCTTTGCGCCCGGGCGATCTCGTGCCGCTGGCGCAAACCGCCGACGGTCACCTCTATGAGAATCCCGGAGTGCTGCCGCGCGCCTCTTTCGCGTCCCGTGCCCTGGCGGTGGACCCGGCCGCTCTCATCAAGGACGGCCGCTGGCCGGCAGTCGATCTTGGCACGACCGTCCTGCTCGACCGCGTGCCGCCGGATCCGGCCGTGACCATCCTGCCCTCGACCGAACCCGCGCAGGTCACCATCGCGCATTATGCCAACACCGCCGTCGCGGTGGACGTGCGCGCGCCCGCGCCGGGCTACCTCGTCCTCAACGATCCCTATCACCCCTGGTGGGTGGCGGAGCTCGACGGCTACGAGGTCCCGCTCCTGCGCGCCAACGGCATCATGCGCGCCGTGTCGATCCCGACCGGGACCCACCGGGTCCGCTTCGTCTTCCGCCCCTTTCGCGGGGCGTGGCTGGAGGCGGGACGGCGCTGGCCCGTCATCGGACGCGTGCAGGATCGGCTGCGGGAGATCACACGGTGACGGGGCGCGGGGCTGTCGCCGTCATCGGCGGGGGCATCGTGGGCCTCTCCTGTGCCCTCCACCTGATCATGCGCGGGCACGGCGTCACGCTGCTCGATCCGGGTGAGGCGAGGCGGGGTGCGTCCTTCGGCAATGCGGGCGTCATCAGCCGTGGATCGCTCTTTCCGGTGGCCGGCCCCGGCTTCTGGCCCAAGCTGCCCCGCTACGCCCTGAACCGCGATCCCGCCCTGGCCCTGCGCTACGGGGCGCTTCCCGCCGCGCTGCCCTGGCTTCGACACTTCCTGCAACGGGCGAACGCGACCGCTTGGCGCGAGGCTGCTTCCGCCCTCGCTCCGCTCACGGCGGCGGCGTACGCTGCCCATCAGGACCTCGCGCAGGCGACCGGAGCCACGGCCCTCATCCGGCGCGAGGGTTATCTCAAGCTCTTCCGCACGGAGGCGGCCTTCGCGGGCAGCATCGACGAGCGCGAGATTCTGGCCCTTCACGGCGTCCGGACCGAGCTCCTCGACGGGGATGCCGTGAAGGATCTCGAGCCTGCTCTGACCCGGCGCTTCGCCCGAGGTCTTCTCGTGCCCGATTCCGGCGCCGTCGACCGTCCGGGCGAGCTTCTCCTGCGGTATCGCGCGGCGTTCCTCTATCTTGGCGGCACCCTGCTGGAGACCGCCGCCGACAGCCTCGAGGTGAATGGCGACGGGGTCATGGTCCGTTGGGCCGGAGGATCCTTGCTGGCCGGCACGGCGGTGCTCGCCGCCGGCGCCTGGTCCGACACTCTCCTGCGCCCTCTCGGCTACCGCCTGCCGCTGGCCGCCGAGCGTGGCTATCACCGTCACTACCGGGTGGAGCAGCCCCTCCACCGCCCGGTCCACGACACGGGCGGCGCCTATGTGCTCTCGCCCATGGGGGACGGCACCGTGCGCCTGCTGTCCGGGATCGAGATCGCCAGGCCCGACGACCCGCCGAACCCGCGCCAGCTCGCCCAGGTCTATCCGGAAGCCGCCGCGACCCTGGCGTTGGGAGAGCCCGTGGAAGCGGAGCCCTGGTGCGGCTCGCGGCCCTCGACGCCCGACGGGCTGCCGGTGATCGGCCGCGCCCCGCGCCATCCGGCGCTGATCCTCGCCCTCGGCCACGGACATATCGGTCTCTCGACCGGCCCGATCACGGGCCGCGTCGTGGCCGATCTCGTGGAGCGGCGGACCCCGCCGCTCCCCATCGGGCCATTCGCGCCGGAGCGCTTCGCCTGACCCGCCGCGTCAGCGGGCCGGAATGCCCTCGTCGCCTCTGTCTCGCGTGGCTGGAGCCTTAGCGAGCCGGCATGCCCGTCTCGATGATCTTCGCCCACAGGGATACGCCATAGGGGGCAGTCTCGTCGTTGAAGTCGTAGGCCGGGTGGTGGACGCCGGCCGTGTCGCCGTTGCCGAGGAAGATGTAGGCGCCCGGCCGTTCGTTCAGCATGAACGAGAAATCCTCCGAGCCCATGAGGGGCGGGATCGAGGTGTCGACCCCCTTCTCGCCGGCAACCTCCCGGGCGACCCCCTCCATGAAGGCGGTCTTGTCCGGGTTGTTGAAGGTCACCGGGTAGCCCCGGTTGTAGACGATGTCGGCCTTGGCGCCGAAGGCGGCGCACACATTGTCGACCACGGTCCGGATCCGCGTCTCGCACAGGTCGCGGATCTCCTCCGTGAGGGTCCGGACCGTGCCGAGCAGGGTCGCGGTCTGCGGGATGACGTTGAACGCTTCGCCGGCCTTCACGGTGCAGACCGAGATCACCGCCGATTCGAGCGGGTCGACGTTGCGGGAGACGATGCTCTGCAGCGCCGTGATCACATGGCTGGCCACGACGATGGGATCGACCGTCTCGAAGGGCCGTGCCGCATGGCCGCCCTTGCCCTCGATGGTGATCGTGAAGCGGTCGGCTGCCGCCATCATCGGACCGGGGCGGATCGCGAAGGCGCCCACAGGAATGCCCGGCATGTTGTGCATGCCGTAGACCTCCTGAACGCCGAAGCGCTCCATCAATCCGTCGCGGCACATGGCATCGCCGCCGCCGCCGCCCTCCTCGGCGGGCTGGAAGATCATCACGGCGGTCCCGTCGAAGTTGCGGGTCTCGGCCAGGTACTTCGCGGCGCCGAGCAGCATGGCGGTGTGCCCGTCATGGCCGCAGGCGTGCATCTTGCCGGGCACCTTGGACTTGTAGGGGACGTCCGTAGCCTCCTCGATCGGCAGCGCGTCCATGTCGGCACGCAGGCCGATCACCTTGCCGGAGGAAGCGTTGCGCCCGCGGATCACGCCGACCACGCCGGTCCGGCCGATGCCGGTCACGACCTCGTCGCAGCCGAAGGCCTTCAATTTCTCGGCCACGATCCCGGCCGTCCTGTGCACGTCGAAGAGAAGCTCGGGGTTCTCATGGAAGTCGCGGCGCCAGGCGGCAATCTCATCGGCGAGGTCGGCGACGCGGTTGATGATCGGCATGGTGGTCCCTTGCAGTCGTTGGGTCGGAATGATGGGGCAGCGAAGCAGAACACGCCTCAGGCGGTCAATGCCGATCCCGAAACTATGTCGCGTCGCCATGCGTCCACGTCATGCAGGGCTACGTTCGAGCCGCAGAGCACGAGGCCCAGCACCGCGTCCTCCGGCAGGGCTGCCGCAATCGTCTCGGCGGCCGTGAGCACGCAGGCCGCCGCCGGCTCGCACAGGATCTTCTCGGTCTGGAGCAAGAAGGAGACGTCGGCGAGGACCGGGGCATCGTCGACCAGGATGATCGTTTCCAGGAACGCTTGCGCCGCCGCCAGGGTGCGGTGCGTGGCGAACGGCGCGCCGAGGGTGCGGGCCACCGAGGTGGCGCGGATCGTCACCGGCTCGCCGGCGCGCAGGGCCTCCGTCATGGTCTGTGCGCCGCGGGTCTCGACTCCATAGACGGCGATCGCCGGATCGTGAGCCTTGAGGGCCGCCGCCACCCCGGCCATGAAACCGCCGCCGCCGATCGAGACGACCACATGGGTGACGTCCGGCGCGTCCTCGAGAAGTTCGAGGCCGAGCGTTCCGTGGCCGGCGATGATCGCGGGATCGTCGTAGGGGTGAACGAACAGGCGGCCCTCGCTCTCGTAGGCCTTCGCTTTCGCAAAGGCTTCCGCGGCGTCCTCGCACAGCTCCACCCTGGCGCCGAAGCCCTCCGTGAGCGCGATGTTGAAGCGCGGCGTCACCTTCGGCATCAACACGAGCGCGTCGAGCCCGAGCGAGCCCGCCACCGTGGCGAGCGCGATGGCATGGTTGCCGCCGGAGACGGTGACGAGCCCGCGCGACCGCTCCGCCTCGGTGAGGCTCAGCACCTTGTTGAACACCCCCCGCACCTTGAAGGACCCGGCGAGCTGCAGGGCTTCGAGCTTGAGCACCGTGCGGCGCCCGAGGCGCGCGGAAACATCGGGGCTCTCGTAGGCCGGGGTCCGGCGCACGCGTCCCGCGATGCGGGTCCGGGCCGCGGCGATATCGGCCGCGGTCACGTCGAAGGAGGTCATCGGATGTCCTGATCTGGGGCGAGCGCGACGCATTCGATCTCGATCAGCATGCCGTTCGGCAGGCGGCCGATCTCGACCGTGGAGCGGGCCGGGTAGGGCGGGGCGAAATGAGCCGCATAGACCTCGTTCATGCCTGCGAAATCGTCGAGATCGGTCAAGAAGACGGTCGTCTTGACGACCTCGGCGGACGAGGAGCCGGCGGCGCGCAGGACCGCATCCATGTTGGCGAGAGCCGCCTGGGCCTGGGCGCGGATATCCCCCGGCCCCACGAGCGCGCCGGACGCATCGAGTGGCAGCTGGCCCGACACGAAGACGAGGCCGGCCGCCCGGATTCCCTGCGAATAGGGTCCCAACGGGCGCGGCGCGTGCGAGGTGACGATGGGGGTGCGGGTCATGGTGCAATGGGTGGCGGATCATGGGCGCCCGGTCCGGTTGCCGTCAACCGGGGATCCCAGGCGCTGGGCCCGCCGGCTGGCACGCATCGTTTGAGGGTCAACCATCTCCCTTAGGCTCATTGACCCGCCGCCGCCGCGCATCGAATGGTGGGATTCCCGAGGAGAGCGCCCCGATGTCGATGACCCCCCGCGAGATGTTGGCCAGGCTCGTGGCCTTTCCGAGCGTCTCGACCGCCAGCAACCTCGACATCATCGCCTTCTGCCGCGACTGGCTGAAGGAGCACGGGGTCGAGAGCCACACGGTGATGAGCCCGGAAGGGGACAAGGCCAACCTCTTCGCCAGCATCGGACCGGCCGTGGAGGGCGGCGTCGTCCTCTCCGGCCACACCGACGTGGTGCCGGTGGAGGGCCAGGCCTGGACCACGGATCCCTGGACCCTGACCGAGCGGGACGGCCGGCTCTACGGCCGCGGCGCCACCGACATGAAGGGCTTCGATGCCCTGGTCCTCGCCCTGGTGCCTGACATGATCCGGGCGCCCCTGCGCCGCCCGATCCACATCGCGCTCTCCTATGACGAAGAGATCGCCTGCCGGGGCGCGCCCTCGCTCGTGGAGGCGATGGCGCGCTCGGTGCCGGCTCCCGCCGCCGTGATCGTCGGCGAGCCCACCCGCCACGCGGTGGTGACGGGTCACAAGGCGTCCATTCAGCTGCGCACCGAGGTGACGGGCCGCGCCGTGCATTCGAGCCGGATCGACCAGGGGGTGAGCGCCGTCATGGCGGCGGCCCGGCTGATCGCCTGGCATGCGGATGTCCTGGATGAGAACCGGCGCCGCGCCGACCCGTCCGATCCCTTCGAGCCGCCCTACACGACGCTTCATTGCGGTGCGGTCCACGGGGGCACGGCCGCCAATATCGTGGCTCATTCGGCATGGTTCTGGAGCGACATCCGCGCCATCCCGACCGAGAGCCCCTTCGATTACCTCAAGCGCTACGAGGCCTACATTCGCGACGTGATCGAGCCGCCCATGAAGGCGATTGCCTCCGAGGCCGGGGTCGCGGTCGAGCTCATCGCCCAGATCCCCGGGTTGCGGCCCGAGGCGGACGGGATGGCCGAGCGGCTGGCCCGGCGTCTCACAGGCGACAACGGCAGCCACGTGGTCGCCTACGGCACCGAAGCCGGAATCTTCCAGAAGGCGGGCTGGTCCACGATCGTCTGCGGGCCGGGCGATATCGCCCAGGCCCACCAGCCGGACGAATACATCGAAACCGCCGAGCTGGAGGCGGGCGAGCGGCTCCTGCGCCGTCTCATCGACGACCTCTGCGCGTGAATCGAGCCGCGCCCTTGGACCTAAGCCGGGGGCACGCGCGTCGGGGCTGGACCTGCGGCCCCGGGAGCGTCTAACGTTGGGCCGAGGGGGAATGCGGCCATCGCGGGCAGCTCTCCCGATCAACGATAAGCATCCGCGTTCCGAGCGGAGCTTCCAGTGGAGAACGACTGCTGATGCTCAACCGTCCGACCTTGCTCGCGGCTGCGGCCGCGACCCTTCTGGCGAGCACGGCCCTGCCGGCCATGGCCGTCACGCTGCGCTATTCCAACCAGGGCGATCTCAAGTCCCTCGATCCCTACACCCTCAACGAGACCACTACGCTCGCCCACCACGGTCACGTCTATGAGGGCCTCACCCGCCGCGGAAAGGATCTCAAGATCGAGCCCGCCCTCGCCGAGCGCTGGGAGACGAGCCCCGACGGCCTGACCTGGCGCTTCTTCCTGCGCAAGGGCGTGAAGTTCCACAACGGCAACGCTTTCACGGCGGATGACGTGGTGTTCTCGGCCACCCGCGTGCGCGCGCAGGGTTCGAACTTCCAGACCCGCATTCCCACCACCGCGGAATTCGTGAAGGTCGACGACCACACGGTGGACGTGAAGCTGAAGACCCCGAACCCGATCCTGAACTACCAGTGGGATACCTGGTACATCATGGACAAGGAGTGGTCCGAGGCGAACAACTCCACGTCGCCGACGCCGGCCTCCGCGACGACCCCGAGCTACGCCGCGCTCAACGCCAACGGCACGGGTCCCTTCACGATCGACAGCCACCAGCCCGGCGTGCGGACCGTATTCAAGAAGAACGCGAACTGGTGGGACAAGGCCGATCACAACCTCGACGAGATCGTCTTCACGCCGATCGGCTCGGACGCGACCCGCGTCGCCGCGCTGCTCTCGGGCGAGGTCGACGTGGTCGAGCCCGTGCCGCTGCAGGATATCCAGCGCGTGAATTCCAGCCCCAACGCGCAGGTGCTCACGGGTCCCGAGCTGCGCACGATCTTCCTTGGTTTCGACCAGACCCGCGACGAACTGCTCTTCTCGAACGTGAAGGGCAAGAACCCGTTCAAGGACGTCAAGGTTCGCCAGGCCTTCTATCAGGCGATTGACATCGAGACGATCAAGACCCGCGTCATGCGCGGCCTTGCGACGCCGACGGCCCTCATGATCGCGCCGGAGCTCGTGACCTTCTCGAAAGAGTTCGAGCGGCCGAAATACGATCCGGAGGGCGCCAAGAAGCTCCTGGCCGAGGCCGGTTACCCGAACGGCTTTGAGGTCGGCATGGACTGCCCGAACGACCGCTACGTCAACGACGAGGCGATCTGTCAGGCGGTGGTCGGCATGCTGGCGCGCGCCGGCATCAAGGTGAACCTGATGGCCCAGCCCAAGGCGCAGTACTTCGCCAAGGTGCTGAAGCCGGGGAACTACAACACCTCGTTCTACCTCCTCGGCTGGACGCCCGGCACCTTGGACGCGCACAACGTGCTCCACGATATCCAGGGCTGCCGCGACAACCCGCAATCCTCGCGGGGCGAGTCGAACCTCGGCGGCTACTGCAACAAGCAGCATGACGAGCTGACCGACAAGATCCTCGTCGAGACCGACAAGGCCAAGCGCGACGAGATGATGAAGCAGGCCTTCAAGCTGGCGACGAACGACTTCTCCTACATCCCCCTCCACCAGCAGGCGCTGGCCTGGGGCGTGTCGAAGAAGGTCAAGCTGGTGCAGCGCGCCGACAACCAAGTGCTGCTCTACTGGGCCCGCAAGGAGCCGTAAGCCTCGCCACGCGGGAGCGGGGCTGCATGCCCCGCTCCCCTGGCTTTCCGGTGCCCGGGCCATGGTCCGGGCCCAATTGTTCCAAGATCCAAGGCTTCCATGCTCGCCTTCATCATCCGCCGGGCCCTTCAATCGATTGGCGTTCTCCTGGCGGTCGGCATCATCGCCTTCGCGATGTTCCGGTTCGCCGGCGATCCCGTGAACCAGATCGTTTCGATCGATACCCCTGCCGCCGAGCGCGAGCAGGTGCGTCGCTCCCTTGGCCTCGACGATCCCGTGCCGCTGCAGTTCGCTCGCTACGTGAGCCGGGCGTTGACCGGCGAGTTCGGCGTCTCCTACCAGTTCCGGCAGCCGGTGGCGGATCTGCTCGGGGAGCGCATGCCGGCAACCCTCGAGCTTGCCATCTGCGCCACGGTGTTCTCCCTGGTCTTCGGCATCCTGATGGGCGTGTTCTCGGCACTCAAGCGGGAGAGCTTTCTCGCCAAGGTCTTCCAGACCGTCTCCTTGATCGGCATCTCCCTGCCGACCTTCCTGATCGGCATCCTTCTCATCTATCTCTTCTCCGTGTCGCTCGGGTGGCTGCCCTCCTACGGACGCGGGGACACGGTGCGCCTTGGCTGGTGGACCACGGGCCTCCTCACATGGACCGGCCTGCAGGCCCTCATCATGCCCTCTGTCACTCTCGGCCTTTTCCAGATGACGCTGATCATGCGCCTGGTGCGCGCCGAGATGCTCGAAGTGCTGCGCACGGACTACATCCGTTTCGCCCGCGCCCGCGGGATCAGGACCCGGGCCATCCATTTCGGCCACGCCCTGAAGAACACCCTCGTTCCCGTCATCACGATCGTCGGGCTGCAATTTGGATCCGTGATCGCTTTTGCGATCATCACCGAGACCGTGTTCCAGTGGCCCGGCATGGGCCTGCTCTTCGTGCAGGCTGTCCAGAACGTGGACATCCCGATCATGGCCGCCTACCTGATGCTCGTGGCCCTGATCTTCGTGACGATCAATCTCGTCGTCGACATCCTCTATACCGTCGTCGATCCGCGGCTGCGCGCGACGATCCGGCAACCGGCCTGAGACCCTGATGACCGAAGGCATCCAAGCTGCACCCGTGCCGGGCGCCCCGACCGCGGCGTCCAAGGCTGAGCCTGCCACCCTGTCCTGGGTCGGACGCTTCTTCGACAGCGACGTCTGGGCGAGCTTCCGCCGCTCGAAGCTCACCATGACGGCCGCTTTCGTCACGCTGCTCTTCTTCGTGCTCGCGATCGCGGCCGGCCTCATCTCGCCGCAGAACCCGTTCGATCCGGCACAGCTCGAGCTCCTCAACAGCCGCCTGCCGCCGCTCTGGGAGGCGGAGGGCCAGCGGCCGTACCTGCTCGGCACCGACGAGCAGGGGCGCGACATTCTCTCGGCCGTCCTCTACGGCCTGCGCATCTCGCTCCTCGTGGGCTTCATGGGCGTCGCCTTCTCGGCGCTTCTTGGCATCACCCTTGGCCTCGTCGCCGGCTATGTGGGCGGCGCGGTCGATACCCTGATCATGCGCGTCGCCGACGTGCAGCTCACCTTCCCGGCCATCCTCATCGCCCTTCTCGTGGACGGCGTCGTCAAGTCGGCCCTCGGCGGCAGTCTCGACGCCGGAACTATGCTCTCGGTTCTCGTCTTCTCCATCGGCCTGAGCTTCTGGGTGCAATACGCCCGCACGGTCCGCGGCTCCGTGATGGTCGAGAAGAACAAGGACTACGTGGCGGCCGCGCGCCTCATCGGCCTTCCGGCACCCGTGATCATGGTGCGGCATGTGCTGCCCAACGTCCTCGGTCCGGTCCTCGTGATCGCGACCATCAACCTGGCGCTTGCCATCATCACCGAGGCCACTCTGTCCTTCCTGGGATCCGGCATGCCGGAGACGATGCCGTCCCTCGGCACCCTGATCCGGATCGGCAACAACTACCTGTTTTCCGGCGAGTGGTGGATCGTCGCGTTTCCCGGCATCGCGCTCGCCGTTCTGGTCCTCGCCATCAACCTTCTGGGCGACTGGCTCCGGGACGCCCTGAACCCGCGCCTGCGCTGATCTCCCGTTCGATCGCGCCGCTCGCGTGCTCCTGGGGATCTGACAGCCGCCCAGTGGATGGCTCGCGCCGGTTCGGGCGCGTAGCCTGCATTCCGTGCATGGCGCGGCTCGCAAGGACGTCAACGAATTTTGTTTCGGGGGCTATCAATACGGCCGTGACAAGGCGGAAAAGCGTCCTTATGATCCGCGACTTACCGACGACGGCCCGGTCAAGGGCCGCGCGCTCAGAGGAGAGATACCGAATGTCAGCCAAACGTTTTGCGATTGCGGCCGCCCTTGTCTCGGCGACGGCCCTCAGCGCCGTGAGCGCCGAGGCCCGGACCCTGCGCTGGGCGCGCTCCGGCGACTCGCTCACCCTTGACCCGCACGCGCAGAACGAGGGCCCGACCCACACGCTCGCGCACCACATCTACGAGCCGCTGGCCAACCGCAACCAGAAGGGCGAGATGGTCCCGGGTCTCGCGACCTCGTGGCGGACGCTGCCGAACGACCCCTCCGTGTGGGAGTTCAAGCTGCGCCAGGGCGTGAAGTTCCACAACGGCGCGGCGTTCAACGCCGACGACGCGGTGTTCTCCATCCAGCGCGCCATGCAGCCGACCTCGGAGATGAAGGGCCTGCTCACGTCGGTCGAGAGCGTCTCGAAGGTCGACGACAGCACGATCCACATCAAGACGAAGGGTGCGAACCCGCTGCTCGTCAACAACCTGACGAACACGTTCATGATGGACAAGGAATGGGCCGAGGCGAACAACGCCACGAAGGCTCAGGACTTCAAGAACAAGGAAGAGAACTTCGCGGTCCGCAACGCCAACGGCACGGGCCCCTACAGCCTCGTGTCCCGCGAGCCGGACGTGAAGACCGTTCTCAAGCGCAACGACGCCTATTGGGGCAAGGGCAAGGACGTCCCGCTGGAGATCAGCGAGATCATCTATACGCCCATCAAGTCCGACGCGACCCGCGTCGCAGCGCTCCTCTCCGGCGAAGTGGACTTCGTGCAGGACGTGCCGGTGCAGGACATCGAGCGCCTCAAGGGCACGCAGAACACCCGCGTCACCACCGGCCCCGAGAACCGCACGATCTTCTTCGGTCTCAACGTGGAGGCCGCTGACCTCAAGGGCGACAACGTCGAGGGCAAGAACCCCTTCGCCGACAAGCGCGTCCGTCAGGCCATGAACATGGCGATCAACCGCCAGGCCATTCAGCGCGTCGTGATGCGCGGCCAGTCGGTGCCGACCGGCGTGATCATGCCGCCCTTCGTGAACGGCTGGACCCCCGAACTCGACAAGGCGCCCGCCGCCGACGTCAACAAGGCGAAGGACCTCCTGAAGCAGGCCGGCTACGCCAACGGTTTCCAGACCACCATGCACTGCCCGAACGATCGCTACGTCAACGACGAGGGCATCTGCCAGGCGGTCGTGGGCATGATGGGCCAGATCGGCATCAAGGTGAACCTGGTCTCCCAGTCCAAGTCGATCCACTTCCCGATGATCGCCAAGCAGCCGCCGGAGACCGATTTCTACCTCTACGGCTGGGGCGTCCCGACCTTCGATTCCGAGTACATCTTCTCGTATCTCTATCACTCGCGTGACGCGAAGTTCGGCGCCAACAACGCCACTCGCTACGCGAACAAGGACATGGATGCGAAGATCCAGAGCCTTGCCTCGGAAGTCGACACCAAGAAGCGCAACGCCACCATCGCCGACATCTGGAAGACGGCCGCCGACGAGACCCTCTACCTCCCGGTTCACCACCAGATGCTCGCCTACGCGATGAAGAACAACGTGGACATCCCGGTCGATCCGGAGAACCAGGTCAAGCTGAAGTACGTGACCTTCAAGGGCATGTAATTCACTGATATAACCCTTGGGGCGCGCGATCGATCGCGCGCCCCTTTTCTTTGGACCCAGCGATGTTCGCCTATATCCTGCGAAGCCTGCTGCAAGGCGCGCTCGTCCTTATCGCCGTCGCCTTCATCGCCTTCTCCATGTTCCGCTTCGTCGGCGACCCGGTCGCCAACATGGTGGGCCAGGAGGCGACGCTGCAGGACCGCGCCGAGCTCAACGAGCGCCTTGGCCTCGACCAGCCGTTCCCCGTCCAGTTCGGGCGCTTCCTCCTGAATGCGGCGCAGGGCGATTTCGGCATCTCCTACCGCCAGGCGCGGCCCGTCTCCACGCTCATCGCCGAGCGGCTGCCCGCCACGGTCGAGCTTGCCGTTCTCTCGGCGCTCTTCGCGACGCTCGTCGGCGTGGCGCTCGGCGTCTATGCGGCGATCCGCCGGAATGGGTTCATCGCCAACGCGGTCATGACGCTCTCCCTCGTCGGGGTGTCGCTCCCAACCTTCCTCATCGGCATCGGCCTCATCTACCTCTTCGCGGTCGAGCTGCGCTGGCTGCCCTCGTTCGGACGCGGCGAGACGGTGCGCATCGGCTGGTGGACCACGGGGCTCCTCACGGAATCCGGGCTGAAATCCCTGATCATGCCCGTCCTCACGCTCGGCTTCTTCCAGCTCACGCTCATCATGCGCCTCGTGCGCGCCGAGATGCTGGAGGTGATGCGGTCCGAGTTCATCCGCTTCGCCCGCGCCCGGGGCATTCCGAGCCGGGTCATCGAGTTCCGGCACGCCCTGCGCAACACCATGATCCCGGTGGTCACCATCGCCGGCCTGCAGCTCGGCTCCGTCATCGCCTTCGCGATCGTCACCGAAACCGTCTTCCAGTGGCCGGGGCTCGGAGCGCTCTTCGTCAATGCGGTGCAGTTCGCGGACGTGCCGGTGATGGCAGCCTATCTGGTGTTCGTCGCCTTCGTCTTCGTGGTCGTGAACCTCGTCACGGACCTCACCTATCTTGCCCTCGATCCGCGCCTGCGGACCACGCCGAAGGGAGCCCATTGATGCGCTCCCGTCGTCCTGATCCAGCCAGCATCGCGTTCGGTGGGCCCCGCCTGTTCACCAAGGGAGTCGCCTGATGGCCCACGGTGTCGAAACGTCCCCGCCTCCCATCGTGGCCGAGCCCACCCCATCCAAGCCCGTGCCGGGCTTCCTCGCCCGGGCCTGGGACGGCGACATCGCCTGGAGCTTCCGGCACTCGCCGGTGGCGATGATCTCGGCCGGGGTGGCGCTCTTCCTCATCCTGGCGGCGCTGCTCGCGCCCGTGCTGGCGCCGCAGAACCCCTTCGATCCGGCCCAGCTTGATCTGTCCGACGGGTTCTCGAGGCCGATGGAGCCGAACGAGATCACCGGCAAGGTGTTCCTGCTCGGCACCGACCCGCAGGGCCGCGACATGTTCTCGGCCATCCTCTATGGGTCGCGGGTGTCGCTCCTCGTGGGCTTCGCCTCCGTGGTGTTCTCGATGTTCGTCGGGATCTCGCTCGGCCTCGTCGCGGGCTATCTCGGCGGGCGGATCGAGGCGTTGATCATGCGCGTCGCCGACGTGCAGCTCTCCTTCCCGGCCATCCTCGTGGCGCTCCTCGTCTTCGGCGTCGCCCGAGGCGTCATCCCGCCCTCCCAGCAGGAGGACGCCACGCTCTACATCCTCATCCTCGCCATCGGCATCTCGAACTGGGCGCAGTACGCCCGTACGGTTCGGGCGACCACCATGGTGGAGAAGAGCAAGGTCTACGTGGATGCGGCCAAGCTGATCGGCCTCAAGCCCTTCGTCGTCATGGTCAAGCATGTGCTGCCGAACGTGATGGGCCCGGTCATGGTCATCGCCACCATCAACCTCGCGCTCGCCATCATCGAGGAGGCGACGCTCTCGTTCCTCGGCGTCGGTATGCCGCCCACCCAGCCCTCGCTCGGAACCCTCATTCGCGTCGGTCAGCAGTTTCTTTTCTCCGGCGAATGGTGGATTCTGTTTTCTCCGGCGCTGGCGCTGATCCTGCTCGCCCTCTCGATCAATCTTCTCGGCGATTGGCTGAGGGACGTGCTGAACCCGAAACTGCGATGAGTATGGTAGAGCTTCGCACATCGAGACGCTCCAGGCGTTGTGCCAGAAGCTGGAAGTAGGTCACAACGTATGAGCCATCCCGTTCTTTCCGTCCGTGACCTCAGGGTCGAGTTCGTCACCCGCCGGGGCATCCTCAAGGCCATCGACGGCGTCTCCTTCGACATCGCCAAGGGCGAGGTCCTGGGCGTCGTCGGCGAGTCCGGCGCCGGCAAGTCCGTCACGGGCTCCGCCGTGATCGGCCTCATCGACCCGCCCGGCCGCATCGCCGGCGGCGAGATCTTGCTATCGGGCTCCCGCATCGACAACCTCACCCCGGAGGAGATGCGCAAGGTGCGCGGCAAGCGCATCGGCATGATCTTCCAGGATCCGCTGACCAGCCTCAACCCGCTCTACCGGGTGGGCGAGCAGCTCATCGAGACGATCCAGACCCATTCGAACCTCTCCCATGCCGCGGCGCGCAAGCGCGCGATCGAACTCCTGACCGAGGTGGGCATCCCGGCGCCCGAACGGCGCATCGACGGCTACCCGCACGAGTTCTCCGGCGGCATGCGCCAGCGCGTCGTGATCGCGCTGGCTCTCTGCGTCGAGCCCGAGCTCATCATCGCCGACGAGCCGACGACCGCCCTCGACGTGTCCGTCCAGGCGCAGATCATCTCGCTCCTCAAGCGGCTCGGCCGTGACCACGGCACCGCCATCATGCTCGTCACCCACGACATGGGCGTGATCGCCGAGACCGCGGACCGCGTGGCCGTGATGTATTCGGGCCGCGTCGCCGAGATCGGCCCCGTGCGCGACGTGGTGAAGAACCCCCTTCACCCCTATGCCCGCGGGCTCATGGGCGCGATCCCCTCGCTCACCCAGGACGTGGACGGGCGGCTTGCGCAGATCCCGGGCTCCATGCCCCGGCTCTCCGCCATTCCGCCGGGCTGCCCCTTCCACCCCCGCTGCCCCCATGCCTGGGAGCGGTGCACGCGCGATCGGCCCGAGCCGATCCAGCGCGCCGCGCACAGGGTGGCGTGTCACCTCTATGATGCCAACGACCCCACCGCCACGGCCCACAAGGCGCACACCCATCCCCCGCTCGAGGCGGGCGTGCCCTCGTGAGGCCCGCCGCCAGGCCCATCACCGCCGCCCGCGCAGCCTCCTCCCGATGGCGCAGGGCGGACCAGGCCTCCCCGAGGCCGTGCTGAAGGATTTAGTCGCGTGAGCCAGCAGCCCTACGTTCAAGTCAAGGACCTCCGCCGCGTCTTCGACGTCTCGAAACCCTGGTTGAACCGGGTGCTCGAAGGCGGCGACAAGCAGTTCCTCAAGGCCGTCGACGGCGTCAGCTTCGACATCGCCCAGGGTGAAACCTTCGCCCTCGTGGGCGAGTCGGGTTCGGGCAAGTCGACCGTCGCCCGCATGGTCGTGGGCCTCCTGCCGCCCACCTCCGGCGAGGTTCAGATCGCCGGCATCTCCATGTCGTCGGCCGCCGCCTCCGGCGAACGGCAGAAGCTGCGCCGCCGCATCCAGATGATCTTTCAAGATCCCTATGCGAGCCTCAATCCGCGCTGGCGGGTCGATCAAATCGTCGCGGAGCCGATCCGCGCCTTCAAGCTGATCGACGGAGAGACCGATATTCGCGGCCGCGTGGGCGAGCTCCTGACCCTCGTCGGGCTTCACCCGGACGACGGCAAGAAATTCCCGCACGAATTCTCCGGCGGACAGCGCCAGCGCATCGCCATCGCAAGGGCCCTCGCCTCCAACGCCGAGTTCATCGTCTGCGACGAGCCGACCTCCGCCCTCGACGTGTCGGTGCAGGCCCAGATCCTGAACCTCATGCGCGACCTCCAGGACAAGTTCGGGCTCACCTATCTCTTCATCAGTCACAACCTTGCCGTGGTGCGGCACATGGCGACCCGCATCGGCGTCATGTATCTCGGGCGCATCGTGGAGGTGTCGGGCGGGCGCGAACTCTTCGCGAACCCCCAGCACCCCTATACCCGGATGCTCCTCGACGCGGTGCCTGACGTGGACATGACCGGGCGCCAGCGCATTCCGGTGAAGGGCGAGATCCCGAACCCGATCAATCCGCCCACGGGCTGCACCTTCAACCCACGCTGCCCCTTCGCGAACGACCGCTGCCGCACGGAAATCCCGCCGCTCGCGGAGGGCGTCGCCTGCCATGCGGTGCACGAGCGCCGGATCCTGACGCCGGCCGCCGCCTGAGGACAGGATCTCTTCTCATCGACGAGGAAGTACGGTGGCCGGGCTCGTCCCGGCCACCGTCGTTTCGGGCTAGCTCCCGCGCAGCAGCATCGCCTTCGGGCGCGTGGTGCGGAACTGCCCCCGCTCGGCCGCCACGAAGACCAGCACGGTCGCGGTCAGGGCCGTGAACCACCAGACCTGGGCCGTCCCGATGCCGAGGCAGGCCAGCGCGAAGGCGGTCGCATAGGCGGCCATGATCCCGGGGACGAGGAGGGGATGATCGTGTCCGCCGCCCTGGGCGGCGCGCAGGAGCGCAACGGCCGCGGCGACCGCGCCCACGATCCCAAGCTCGTACCAGACCTCGAACAGCAGGGTGCTCGGCGCACCGGGATCGAGGAGACCGACGAACCGACCGCGCAACGCGGTCTCGAAGCCGTGTCCCGTGACGAGCCGCGCCGGCTCGTCGAGGACCACCGAACGCCAAATGTCGAGGCTCACCGCCAGCGGGTCGCCGTTCCCGAAGACGAGGCTCGCCAGGGGCTTCAGCAGGAAAGGCAGCACCGGGGCAAGGACGAGGAGGCCTGCCATCGCAGCCGCCGTGACGCGGGTGCCCACCCGCAGGTTCGAGGCCGTCAGGCCGAACATGATCGCCCCGATGGCCAGCCCCTGAAGGGGCAGCAGCTGGGGGCCGAGCAGGGTGGCGAGCGCCACCAGCAGCGCGAGCAGAACGGATTCGAGGTGCCGCCCGCGCGAGCGCAGCCAGGCCACGGCGGGCCAGAGCAGGAGGGCCAGCACCACGAGGCCGCGATCGAGGTTCTGCATGTCCTCGTCGGACCCGCCGAGGATCGCGAGCGCGACGGCGCAGAGGGCGGCGACGCCGACCCCGATCGGCAGGATGTAGAGGTTCGCCGACCGCATCCGGTCGGGCAGCACCAGGTAGCCGACCACCGCCATCACGGCGATGCCGACGAGGTTGACGAGGCGCTCCGCTGCCTCGGTCACGAAGGGCGTCCAGGCGAGGGAGAGGGCGCACCAGAGAACCACGAGGCCCCCGGCAAGGCCCCCCGTGGAGGTGAAGAGACGCTTCAACCCCTCCCGTCCCGGCCGAGCGCCCCCGTCGATGGCGGAGGCGATGGCGAGGAGCACGATCCCGAGCGGAACCATCACCACCACGGCCCGGCGCGTGACAAGGGCCGTGACCGGCACGCCGAGCATGAGGATGGTGAAGCCGACGCGCCGCAGAAGCGCGGCCGCATCATCGGCTGGATGCGCCGTCAGGGAGGGGATGCGGGCCATGGGCTGGGTTGGCATGGGTCTAAAGCTTGAGTTGCGGCGCGACCGTAATGGACAGCCTTCCTAAAAGCTGTAGGTCCGCTGCAACACTCGCCCCGATCTTCCCCTTCGTTCGAGCAGTCCGGCCTAGGGTCGGCTGCCGGTCAGGACTCGGCGCCGACCCCTCGGACGAAGTTGACGATGCCCGAGAAATCCTCGTCCCCATGGCCGGCCCCGTTGAAGAGGGCATAGAGCTGGGCCGCCTCGGCTCCGAGGGGTGTCGAGGCTCCGGAGGCGAGCGCCGCCTCCTGGGCCAGCCGCAGGTCCTTCAGCATCAGGGCTGCCGCGAAGCCCGGCTTGTAACCGTTATTGGCCGGAGAGGTCGGCACCGGCCCCGGCACGGGGCAATAGGTAGTGAGCGACCAGCATTGGCCGGAAGACGTGGAGGCCACATCGAACAGCGCCTGATGCGACAAGCCGAGCTTTTCGGCGAGCACGAACGCCTCCGCGACGCCGATCATGGAGATGCCGAGGATCATGTTGTTGCAGATCTTGGCGGCCTGCCCGGCGCCCGCTTCCCCGCAATGGACGACGCGCTTGCCCATCTGAGCGAGGATCGGCTCGGCCCGGGCGAAGGCGTCCTTCGGCCCGCCCGCCATGAAGGTGAGGGTCGCGCCCTTGGCGCCGCCCACGCCGCCGGACACCGGCGCGTCGAGCGCGAGAAGGCCGCGCTCTGCGGCGACCGCATGCGCTTTACGGGCGCTCTCAACGTCGATGGTGGAGGAATCGATCAGGAGTGCCCCCTTTCGTGCGGCCGGGGCGATGTCGGCCCAGACCGAGAGCACGTGCCGCCCTGCCGGCAGCATGGTCACGACGATCTCCGCCTCCGCGACTGCCTCACGGGCGGAGCCCACCACGGCGATCCCGTCCGCCCTGGCTTGCTCGCAGGAGGCCGGAACGAGATCGAACCCCGTCACCCGGTGCCCGGCCTTCACGAGGTTCGCCGCCATGGGGCCGCCCATGTTGCCAAGGCCGATGAAAGCGATGCTGGTCATGAGAGGTCCTTTCAGGGGTGCGTCGGAGGAGCCGGAGAACGATGGGGCAAGGGCGTCATGAGCGCCGCGCGGTCCAGAGCGCCCCGGCGAGCGCGAAGGCGTAGAACCACAGCATCAGCGAGCCGAACACCTTGTCGAGGGCGGGGTTCAGGGCCGGAAAGAACACGGCGAAATGCGAGCCGACCGCGGCCATCACCATCATGCCGGGAATGGCGCTGAGCGCCATGGCGGTGGCCGCCTCCATGGCCCGAACCCGCGCGAGCCTGTGCACCACGAGGCCCACCAGCAATCCGAGGATCGCGGCGGCCGCGAAGTTGATCTGGAACGGGCGACGCCCTTCAAGGAAGAACAGCGGACCTGCGAGATAGAACAGCACGAGGATCGCGGCCGCGATCCCAAAGCCGAGACCGAGCGCTCGCAGGATCACGCGTTCCCCCGATCGAAGAGGCCGCATGTCTCCCCACTCGTCCGGCAGGACCTGATCACGCGTTCCCCCGTCCGATGAGCCCGCGGGCGACGATGAGGCGCATGATCTCGTTGGTGCCCTCCAGGATCTGGTGCACCCGCAGATCCCGCACGATCTTCTCGACGCCGTAATCGGCGAGATAGCCATAGCCCCCATGGATCTGGAGCGCCTCGTTCGCGACGTCGAACCCGGTGTCGGTGGCAACGCGCTTTGCCATGGCGCAGAGCCGGGACGCATCGAGCGTCTTCGCGTCGAGAGCCGCGGCCGCGCGCCACAGGAACGTGCGGGCGCATTCGAGCTCCGTCGCCATGTCGGCGAGCTTGAACTGAAGCGCCTGGAAATCCGCGAGCCGGCTGCCGAAGGCCTGGCGGTCCTTGGCGTAGGAGAGCGCCTTGTCGAGGGCGGCCTGCGCGCCTCCAACCGAACACGCGCCGATATTAAGACGGCCGCCATCGAGGCCCGCCATGGCGATCTTGAAGCCGATGCCCTCGTCGCCGAGCCGGTTCGCCACGGGCACGCGCGCATCCTCGAAGATCACCGCGCGGGTGGGCTGCGCGTTCCAGCCCATCTTCTTCTCATTGGCCCCAAAGGAGAGGCCGGGCGTATCCTTGTCGACCACGAGGGTCGAGATGCCGGCCGCCCCGCCTTCGCTCGTGCGCACCATGGTGACGTAGACGTCCGAGACGCCGGCGCCCGAGATGAACTGCTTGACCCCATTCAGCACGTAATGGTCGCCGTCCCGCACGGCGCGGGTCTTGAGGTTCGCCGCATCCGAGCCGGCGCCCGGCTCGGTGAGGCAGTAGCTCGCCAGATGCTCCATGGTGCAGAGCTTCGGCAGGTAGCGCTGCCGCTGCTCGTCGGATCCGTAGCGGTCGATCATCCAGGCCGCCATGTTGTGGATCGAGATATAGGCGGAGACCGTCGGGCAGCCCGTGGCGAGCGCCTCGAAGATGAGCGCCGCGTCGAGGCGCGAAAGCCCTGAGCCGCCCACATCCTCAGCGATATAGACGCCGCCCATGCCGAGGCTTGCTGCCTCGCGCATCACGTCGACGGGAAAGTGCTTCGTCTCGTCCCACTCCACCGCATGGGGCGCGAGGTTCTCGGCCGCGAAGGCCAGCGCCATGTCGCGGATCGCGATGTGGTCGTCGGTGAGGGCGAAGGGGTTCATGCTGGGACCGTGATGGCGAGAAGCAGACGGCAATCAGGCGCTCATCTGCGCTGCAATCTCGAGAAGGCAAGTCGCCCGGGGCGTTTCACCCCGGGCCACTGTTCTCACTGCATCGTCGGCATGACGAACTGCGCGCCGTCCTTGATGCCGGAAGGCCAGCGGGACGTGACGGTCTTCGTCTTCGTGTAGAAGCGGATCGCGTCCGGGCCGTGCTGGTTGAGGTCGCCGAAGCCGGAGGCCTTCCAGCCGCCGAAGGTGTAGTAGGCGAGCGGCACCGGGATCGGCACGTTGATGCCCACCATGCCCACATTCACCTTGGAGGCGAAGTCGCGGGCCGCGTCGCCGTCGCGGGTGTAGATCGCGACGCCGTTGCCGTATTCGTGCTCGGTGGGAAGCCGCAGAGCCTCGTCGTAATCCTTGGCGCGCACCACGGAGAGAACGGGGCCGAAAATCTCTTCCTTGTAGATGCGCATGGAGGGCTGCACCTCGTCGAAGAGGCAGCCGCCTAGATAGAAGCCGTTCTCGTAGCCCTGCATGCGGAAGTTCCGCCCGTCGACCACGAGCTTGGCGCCTTCCTCCACGCCGATATCCACGTAGGAGCGCACCTTCTCCATATGCGCCTTGGTGACCAGAGGTCCTAGATCGGCGGCCGGATCGGTCGAGGGGCCCACTTTCAGGCTCTCCACGCGCGGCACCAACTTGTCCATGAGCCGGTCGGCGGTCGCCTTGCCGACCGGCACCGCCACGGAGATCGCCATGCAGCGCTCGCCCGCCGAGCCGTAACCCGCGCCGATCAGCGCGTCGACGGCCTGGTCGAGGTCCGCATCCGGCATGATGATCATGTGGTTCTTGGCGCCGCCGAAGCACTGGGCGCGCTTCGCATTCGCCGTGGCGCGCGAATAGACGTATTGCGCGATGGGCGAGGAGCCCACGAAGCCGACGGCCATCACGTCGGGATGGTCGAGGATCGCGTCCACGACCTCCTTGTCGCCGTTCACCACGTTGAGAATGCCGGCCGGCAGGCCCGCCTCCATCATGAGTTCGGCAAGCCGCATCGGCACGCCCGGGTCGCGCTCGGACGGCTTGAGGATGAAGGCGTTTCCGCAAGCGATGGCCGGAGCGAACTTCCACATCGGGATCATGGCCGGGAAGTTGAACGGCGTGATGCCAGCCACGACGCCGAGGGGCTGGCGGATCGAGTACATGTCGATCCCGGGGCCAGCGCCCTCCGTGAACTCGCCCTTGAGAAGATGCGGAATGCCGCAGGCGAACTCCACCACCTCGACGCCGCGCTGGATGTCGCCCTTCGCGTCGGGGATGGTCTTGCCGTGCTCGCGAGCGAGGAGCTCGGCGAGGGAGTCCATCTCCTTGGCGATGAGGTCGAGGAACTTCATCATCACGCGGGCGCGCCGCTGCGGGTTCGTGGCCGCCCAGGCCACCTGCGCGGCCTTGGCGTTCGCGACCGCCTCGCCGAGTTCGGCCTTCGTGGCGAGCGCGACCTTGGCGATCACCTCGCCGGTCATGGGCTGAAACACGTCCGCGGTGCGGCCCGAGTTCCCGGGCACGGCCTTGCCGCCGATGAAATGTCCAATGCTGCGCATGGGCGCTCTCCCGATTCAGTCTGTTGTGATCGCTTCGTGCAGGTGATCTATCATTGCCAAATCCGCACGGCTATAGGGCTTTTCCAAGGAGTTGCGTGCGCGGATACCCAGACCGTCGCGGCGGCTCCCGCGAGGCGGGCCAAAGGCGCGCCTACGCGGCCTGAAATTGCACGCGCGGATGCCCAAGCGGGGGATCCGCGCCGAGGGGAGAGCATGAGCCGGTTCGATTGGGACGATCTGCGCTTTTTCCTGGCGGTCGCTCGGGCCGGCCGCCTCACGGTGGCGGCGCGCCGGCTCGGCGCGGATCACGCCACCGTGTCCCGCCGCATCTCGGCCCTGGAGGGTGCCCTCAAGGCAAAGCTCTTCGAGCGCCGTCCCCAGGGCTATGCCCTCACCGAGCATGGGGAGCGGCTTCTCTCCAAGGCCGAGACCATGGAGACGCAGGCGCTTGCGGTGTCGAGCGAGATCGGCGGCGCGGATCTCGCGCTCTCCGGTACGGTGCGGATCGGGACCCCGGACGGATTCGGCACGCTGTTTCTTGCTCCCCGCACGGCGGGGTTCGCGGCCCAGTATCCGGATCTTGAGATCCAGCTCATCGCCATGCCGCGGCTCCTCTCGCTGTCCAAGCGCGAAGCCGACGTGGCTGTGTCCCTGGCGCCTCCGAAGGAGGGCAAGATCGTCGCCCGCAAGCTCACCGATTACAGGCTCGGGCTCTACGCCACCGCGGATTATCTCGGCCGGCACCCGGCCATCGGCGCGCCGGACGATCTCCATGCCCATGAGATGATCGGCTATATCGACGATCTCATCTTCACGCCCGAGCTCGACTACCTCGATGAGGTCTCGAAGGGCCTGCGCCCGCGGCTCCAGAGCTCGAACCTCGTCGCGCAGGTGCAGGCCGCGGTCGCAGGCGCGGGCATCTGCGTCCTGCCCCATTTCGTGGCGAGCCTCGACGCCCGGCTCGTGCCGGTGCTCCCGGAGACGGTCTCCATCGTCCGCTCCTTCTACCTCATCGTCCACGCGGACCTGAAGGACGTGGCGCGCATTCGGGCCACCATGGATTTCCTGGTCCGGGAGGTCAGGGCGGCCCGCACCCTGTTCATGCCCTAGCGCCGGTCCTTCTCGTCCGGGAGGCTTCACGCGGGCGACCCGAGGCCTTAAGTGATCCGCAACACAGGAGCGGAGACCCCCATGCCCTCGAAGCTCGAGCAGTTGCGCGCCATGACCGTCGTCGTCGCCGATACGGGCGATCTCGATGCCGTGCGCCGCCTCAAACCTCAGGATTGCACCACCAACCCGACCCTGCTCCTGAAAGCAGTCGAGACCCCGGCCTATGCCTCCATCGTGGACGAGGCGCTCGCCTGGGGCGCCCGCCAATCGGGCTCCCATGACGGCGTCGTCGCGGCGGTTTGCGACCGGCTCGCGGTCGCGTTCGGGGCGGAGCTCGCCGGCATTGTGCCAGGCCGGGTCTCCACGGAGGTCGACGCGGACCTCTCCTTCGATACGGAGGCCACCCTCGCCAAAGCGCGGGAGATCGTCGCCGCCTACGAGGCCCGCGGCATCGGGCGCGAGCGGATCCTGATCAAGATCGCCTCCACCTGGGAGGGCATCCGTGCCGCCGAGGTGCTGCAGCGCGAGGGCATCGATTGCAACCTCACGCTCCTCTTCTCGCTCGCTCAGGCCTCGGCCTGCGCGGATGCGGGCGTGTTTCTCATCTCGCCCTTCGTCGGGCGCATCCTCGACTGGCATGTGAAGGCGGGCGGCGGGCCTTACTCCGGCGAGACGGATCCGGGCGTGCTCTCGGTCCGGCGCATCTACGCCTATTACAAGGCGCACGGGATCGACACCGTCGTGATGGGCGCGTCCTTCCGCAACATCGGCGAGATCGAGGCGCTGGCGGGCTGCGACCGGCTCACCATTTCCCCGGCACTGCTCGACGAGCTCGCGGCCGCCGACGGCACCCTGCCGCGCAAGCTGTCGCCCGACGCGATCGCGGACGCGCCCGCCCGCATGCATCTCGACGAGAAGGCGTTCCGCTTCGCCATGAACGAGGACGCCATGGCCTCCGACAAGCTCTCGGAGGGCATCCGCTCCTTCGTGAAGGATCTGCGCTCGCTCCGGGCGCTGGTGTCGAAGCGCCTGGACAGCAAGGCGGCGGCTTAGAACGGCCGCCTCCCGCGCCTGGGGTGGGGCGTGATCGCTAGGCCCTCTCCGCCAGCGCCTTCTCCCGCATCGCCGTGAGCGTCATGGCCGGGGTGATCGTCTCCGGGTCGATGAGGCAGTGCAGGATGGTGGGCTTGCCAGAGGCCATGGCGCGCTCCAGCGCCGGGGCGAAATCCTCCGTGCGCTCCACCCGCTCCCCGTGGCCGCCGAAGGCCCGGGCGTAAGCCGCGAAATCTGGGTTCTTCAGCGCGGTCGCGGAGACGCGGCCCGGATATTCGCGCTCCTGGTGCATGCGGATGGTGCCGTACATGCCGTTGTCGATGAGCACGACGACGATGCCGAGGTCGTATTGCACGGCGGTCGCGAATTCCTGCCCGTTCATGAGGAAGTCGCCGTCGCCCGCAAAGCACACGACGGTGCGTTCCGGCATCATGCGCTTGGCGCCGACGGCCGCCGGCACCCCGTAGCCCATGGAGCCGGAGGTGGGGGCGAGCTGCGTTCCGTAATGGCGGAACGGCCAGAAGCGGTGGATCCAGGTCGCGAAATTGCCGGCGCCGTTGCAGAAGATCGTGTCGGCCGGCAGCGTCCGCCTGAGATAGGTCATCACCTCGCCCATCTGAAGCGCGCCGGGGTGACGGATCGGGGCCGGGTCGCTCCAGGCGAGATACTCCGCGTGAGCCTCGCCGGTGCGGGCGCCCCAGGGGATCGTCTGTGGGGGCTGCACGCCCTCGAGGGCCGCCGAGAAGGCGGTCGGCGAGGCGTTGATGGCGAGGTGCGGGCGGTAGACCCGCCCGAGCTCGTCCGGATCCGGGTGCACGTGGACGAGCGTCTGCCGCGGAGCCGGCACCTCGAAGAGGGTATAGGCCTGCGAGGGAACCTCCGACATGCGCCCGCCCACGAGGAGCACGAGGTCTGAGTCCTTGATGCGCGCGAGAAGCTTCGGGTTGATGCCGAGCCCCACGTCGCCCGCATAGGAGCCGTGATCGGCCGGGAACAGCATCTGGCGCCGGAAGGAGCAGGCGACCGGGAGCTGGAAGCGCTCCGCGAAGCGCGTGAAGCGCTGCACGGCCTGGGCCGACCAGCGGCTGCCGCCGAGGATCGCGACCGGGCGCTCGGCCGCCCAGATAAGTTTTTGCAGCTCGGCCATCTGGGCCGGCGCCGGGTGTGTCTCGATGGGGTCGCAGGGCGGGGCGTCGGCGACGGCGGCGGCTTGCGTCAGCACGTCCTCCGGCAGGGCGATCACCACGGGTCCCGGGCGCCCGCTCGTCGCCACGTGGAAGGCGCGGGAGATGAGCTCGGGAAAGCGGGCCGGATCGTCCACCTCCGTGACCCATTTGGCGACGGAGCCGTAGGTGGCCCTGTAGTCGAGCTCCTGGAACGCCTCCCGCTCGCGCATGCCGCGCTCCACCTGGCCGACGAAGAGGATCATCGGGGTGGAGTCCTGCCGGGCGATGTGCAGGCCGGGCGAGGCGTTGGTGGCGCCGGGGCCGCGGGTGACGAAGCAGATGCCGGGGCGCCCCGTGAGCTTGCCGTAGGCCTCCGCCATCATGGCGGCCCCGCCCTCCTGCCGGCAGACGGTCACCTGGATGGAGGCGTCGTAGAGGGCGTCGAGCACCGCAAGGTAGCTCTCGCCCGGCACGCAGAAGAGGTGGTCCACCCCTTGCGCGAGGAGCTGGTCGACCAGGATCTGGCCGCCGGTGCGGGAGGATTGGCTCATCGGGACCTCTTCAATGACGACAAACTGAAACGGCGGCGGCGCGTCAGGCGCCCCAGGCGGGATCGGCCAGCACCTCGTCGGTGTGCTCGCCGAGCCGCGGCGACGGGCGGTCCGCCACCATGGGCTCGCCGTTCATCACGATGGGCGAGCGAACGGAGGGGATAGCGCCGCCCCGGGCATGGGGCGCCGGCAGGTCGATGCGCATGCGGCGCGCCAGCACCTGCGGGTCGGCGAACACGTCCGCCACCGTGTTGATCGGCCCCGCCGGCACGCCCTCGGGGGCGAGCTCCGCGACGAGCGCGTCGCGATTGCGCTGCATCAGGAGCTCGGTGAGGAGCGGCACCAGGACGGCGCGGTTCTTCACCCGCAGCGGGTTGGTGCGGAAGCGCTCGTCGTCGGCAAGGTCCGGGCGGCCGAGCACCCGCACGAATTTGGCGAACTGCCCGTCATTGCCCACCGCGATGATCACGTGGCCATCCGCCACCGGGAACACCTGGTAGGGCACGATGTTCGGATGGGCGTTGCCCATCCGCTGCGGCGCGCGGCCGGAGGCGAGGAAGTTCATCGCCTGATTGGCAAGAACGCTCGTCTGCACGTCGAGGAGCGCCATGTCGAGATGGGAGCCCTCGCCGGTGGCGTCCCGCTGGCGCAGGGCCGCCAGGATGCCGATGGCCGAGTAGATGCCCGTGAAGATGTCGGCGAACGCCACGCCGGGCTTCTGGGGCTCCGCATCCGCCTCGCCCGTGAGGTCCATGATGCCGCCCATGCCCTGGATGATGAAGTCGTAGCCGGCGCGGGGCGCATAGGGCCCGGTCTGGCCGAAGCCCGTGATCGAGCAATAGACGAGGCGCGGGTTCACGGCCTTGAGGCTCTCGTAGTCGAGGCCGTATTTCCTGAGGCCGCCGAGCTTGAAGTTCTCGATGAGCACGTCCGCCTTGGCGGCCATCCGACGGACGATCGCCTGGCCTTCGGGCGTCTCGAAATCCACCGCGACCGAGCGCTTGCCGCGGTTGCACGAATGGAAATAGGCGGCGGAGAGATGCTCGCCGTCGGCCCCCTCCACGAAGGGCGGGCCCCAGCCGCGGGTGTCGTCTCCGGATCCGGGGCGCTCCACCTTCACCACGTCGGCGCCCAGATCCGCGAGGGCCTGGCCGACCCAGGGTCCCGCCAGAATGCGCGCCAGTTCCAGAACCTTCACCCCCGCGAGGGGTTTTCCCGCTTCAGCCGCCATCGTTCCCGCCACCGTCGCTGCCCGCGTCGCCACTGATCGCGATGGCATAGGCGAGGAACTGCATGGCGAAAAGGGTGATCGCGTAGATCTCCAGCGAATAGCGGCCGCCGAACCGGAGCGGTGCGGCGAGGGGCGCCGGCGGCTGGCGGCGGAGCGTCATTCGGCGGAAGCGCACGAAGGTGAGCGCGAGACCGATCACCGCCCCAGCGAGCAGGGCCGCCTGCAGGATTCCGAAATCGTATTCCTGGACCTCCCGGGGAATGTAGGCGGCCACCGCCGCGACCCCGAGGCCGGTGCGGATCCAGGCCATCCGCGCGGTCTCGCTCGTCTGTGCGACCCGGTGAGCGAGGCCGAAGAAGGCCCAGAGCCAGCCCTCCGTGCCGTATTCGAGCACCCCGTCGGTGGCATCGATGAGGAGGATGCAGCCGACCACCAGCATGGCCAATGGCACGGGCCGGCGCACCATGATGCGCTCCACGACGGGGAGCACCACAAGGCGCAGGAGCGCGAAGTTGAGGAGGATGTTCAGCAGCACATCCGTCAGGCTCTGCGCGGCCCAGGCGCTGAGGGCCGTCAGCGCGGCCCCGAAGGCGAACCAGGTCCAGGGCACCGAGCGCGTTCGGGCAAAGCCGATGAGGAAGAAGAAGATCGGGGCGGCCATACGGCCGACAAGACGCCAGCCGTTCTCGTCCGGGGCGAAGTAATAGCCGTAATGGTCGATGAGGAAGGCGGCGACGCCGACGAATTTCAGGACGTCCGTCGTGGTGACGCCCGTGCGGCTCTCGGCGCTCCGGAGGAGGGTATCGGCAGCGGCCAAGGGCGCCTCTCGTGAAAAGGCCGGGCTCGAGGCCCGGCCGGATCGTCGTCGGAGCCCCGCCCCATATAGCGCGCGGGCGGGGCGGCTCCAGCAGGGTCGTCGCAGCCCCGCCAGGCCAGCGCAGGGGCGGGGCCTTGGCGGATCAGAAGAACGCCTGAAGGCCCGTCTGGGCACGGCCCAGGATGAGGGCGTGCACGTCGTGGGTGCCCTCGTAGGTGTTCACGGTCTCCAGGTTCTGCGCATGGCGCATCACGTGGTATTCCTCCTGGATGCCGTTGCCGCCATGCATGTCCCGGGCGATCCGGGCGATGTCGAGGGCCTTGCCGCAATTGTTGCGCTTCACGAGCGAGATCATCTCGGGCGCCACGCGGCCCTCGTCGAAGAGACGGCCGACCCGCAAGGAAGCCTGAAGGCCGAGGGTGATCTCGGTCATCATGTCGGCGAGCTTCTTCTGGACGAGCTGCGTCGCCGCGAGCGGCCGATTGAACTGCTTGCGGTCGAGGGTGTATTGCCGCGCCCGGTGCCAGCAATCCTCCGCCGCGCCGAGCGCGCCCCAGGAGATGCCGTAGCGAGCCCGGTTGAGGCAGCCGAAGGGACCCTTGAGGCCCTGCACGTTCGGCAGGAGCGCATCCTCGCCGACCTCGACGCCGTCCATGACGATCTCGCCGGTGATCGAGGCGCGAAGGGAGAGCTTGCCGCCGATCTTGGGGGCGGAGAGACCCTTCATGCCCTTCTCGAGGATGAAGCCGCGGATCTGGTTGTCGTGCGCGGCGGACTTCGCCCAAACGACGAACACGTCCGCGATGGGGGAGTTCGAGATCCAGGTCTTGGCGCCGGAGATGCGGTAGCCGCCGTCGATCTTCTCGGCGCGGGTCTTCATGCCGGCCGGGTCCGAGCCCGCATCCGGCTCCGTGAGGCCGAAGCAGCCCACATACTCGCCCGACGCCAGCTTCGGCAGGTACTTCTTGCGCTGCGTCTCGTCCCCGTAGGCGTAGATCGGGTACATGACGAGGGAGGATTGCACGCTCATCATGGAGCGGTAACCGGAATCGACCCGCTCGATCTCGCGCGCCACGAGGCCGTAGGAGACGTAGGAGGCGCCGGCGCAGCCGTAATCCTCGGGCAGCGTCACGCCGAGAAGGCCCGCCTCGCCCATGAGGTTGAACAGGCCGCGATCCGTCTTCTCCTCCCGGTAGGCCTCGATCACCCGCGGCAGAAGCTCGCCTTGAGCGAAGGCGCGGGCCGCGTCGCGGATCATGCGCTCGTCGTCGGAGAGCTGGTCGTCGAGGAGGAAGGGGTCGTCCCACTGGAAGCTGGCGGGGGCGGGGGCGTCCTTCGGCTTCGGAACGGGCACGGCGTTCATGGGTCAAGGCTCCGGTCTGTCGGTTCGCCCCGGTTTGGGGCCGCGTCGACCCTCAGGTCCACGCACAATCCTGCGATCCCCAATGTGGGGTGCCGCCGCGGCGGCGTCCACGCGCAAAAGCGGGACGCCCGCGGGGCAAAAACGCCCAGGAGACGGAGCCTCCCGGGCGCGGGCGATCAGGCGCCCACGTCGAACTTGACGCCCTGGGCGAGCGGCAGGCTCGTCCCGTAGTTCAGGGTGTTGGTGGCCCGGCGCATATAGGCCTTCCAGGAATCCGAGCCCGCCTCGCGGCCGCCGCCCGTCTCCTTCTCGCCGCCGAACGCGCCGCCGATCTCGGCACCCGAGGGGCCGATATTGACGTTCGCGATGCCGCAATCGGAGCCGGCGGCGGAGATGAAGCGCTCCGCTTCCCGCATGTCGAGGGTGAAGATCGAGGAGGAGAGGCCGGCCCCGACCGCGTTATGCCATTGCATCACCTCGTCGAAGGTGCGGTAGCGCATCACGTAGAGGATCGGCGCGAAGGTCTCGCGCTCGACGGGTCCGGTCTGCGACGGCATCTCCACGAGGGCCGGGCGGGCATAGAAGCCCTCGCCCGCCGCATTGTAGCGCCCGCCTCCGTGGACGGTGCCGCCGGCCGCGCGGGCCTCCTCGAGCGCTCGCTCCATGCCGGTGAAGGCCGCCTCGTCGATGAGCGGGCCGACAAGCGTGCCCTCCGCCCGGGGATCGCCGATGCGCACGCTCTCGTAGACCCGGCGCAGCTTCGGCACGAGGGCGTCGTAGACGCTCTCATGGACGAAGAGGCGGCGCAAAGTGGTGCAGCGCTGGCCAGCCGTGCCCATGGCCGCGAAGGCGATGCCGCGCAGGGCGAGATCGAGATCCGCCGTGGGCGCCACGATGGCGGCGTTGTTGCCGCCGAGTTCCAGGATCGCCCGGGCAAAGCGCGCCGCGAGCTTGGGGCCGACCTGACGGCCCATGGCCGTCGAGCCCGTCGCCGAGAGCACCGGCACCCGGTGGTCCTCGACGAGGATCTCGCCGATCTCGCGGCCGCCGACGATGACCTCCGAGAGGCCCGCCGGAACGCCGCCGAAGCGCTTGGCCGCCCGCTCGACGATGGCCTGGGTGGCGAGCGCCGTGAGCGGGGTCTTCTCGGACGGCTTCCACACCACGGAATCGCCGCACACGAAGGCGAGCGCCGCGTTCCAGGACCACACGGCCACGGGGAAGTTGAAGGCGGAGATGACGCCGCACACGCCGAGCGGGTGCCAGGTCTCCATCATGCGGTGGTCGGCGCGCTCGGTCGCGATGGTGAGGCCATAGAGCTGGCGGGAGAGGCCGACCGCGTAATCGCAGATGTCGATCATCTCCTGCACCTCGCCGAGGCCCTCGGAGACGATCTTGCCGGCCTCGAGGGTCACGAGACGGCCAAGGTCGTCCTTGGCGGCCCGCAGCTCCTCGCCGATGAGGCGCACGAACTCGCCCCGGCGCGGGGCCGGCACGAGGCGCCAGGCCTGGAAGGCCTCGTGCGCCCGGCCGATGGCGGCCTTGGCCTCCTCGGGGGTCGTCTCGCGCACATGGGTGATGGTCTCGCCGGTGATGGGCGAGCGGGCGACGAGGCCGCCCGGCGCGAAGGCCTCGGCGGGAACGCCGAGACGCTTCAGGATCGCGAGAGCCTCGTCCTTGGCGCTCTGGTTCGCCGCGACAGGCTTCAGCATGGCTTGGGATGTCATCGTGTATCTCCTCGGGAGGCCGGGCGCTCGAGGCTACGCAGCCGAGCGCCCGGCCATTCCTGTTGCAGGCTTTAAACCAGGGTCGCGCGACCGCGTCGAGGCTCTTGCGGCCGCCGGTTCCTCAATCGTCATGGCAAGGCGGGCGGTTCAGGGTGATCGGCCGCCTTGCCGTCCCTCATTGGGATCAGGCGACGGCGTCGAGGCGCTTGTCGCCGGCAACGACGGTCAGGCGCTCGATTCCGATCCGCTCGCCCGCATAGACGCGGCCGAACCGGTTGGCGAGGAAGACGGGCAGGGCCACCTCCTCCTGCCGGCGGAAGCCCGCCTGCGGAAGGTGCCCCTCGGCCAGGAGATCGAGCATGGCGCAGATGCCCGCCGCGGTCGTCACCTGAATCGCCGTGCGCTCCACGCCACCGACGGTCTGACCATAGATCTGCCGCGCGTAGGTGTCCTGCACGTGGCGCCCATCCTTCTCGCCGGTCACGGTGACGAACACGATCACCACGTCCTGGAGCGTCGCCGGAACGGCATTCTCCAGAATGTCCTTCAGGACCTCCCGGCGGCGGCGCAGCTGCAGGTCGTTGAGGAGCACCCGCATCAGGTCGCAATGGCCCGGATAGCGGATCGTCTTGTAGTTGAGGCTGCGCACCTGTCCCTCGAGGGTCTCGCACAGGGTGCCGAGGCCGCCCGAGGTGTTGAACGCCTCGTAGCGAGTGCCGTCCAGGGAGAACTCCTCGCGCTCCTCCATGGCCGGCACCTCGCGGAGCTTTCCGTCCACGATCGCCTCACAGCGCTCGATGTACTCGTTGATGACGCCGTCCGTGCTCCAGGTCAGGTTGTAGGAGAGCGCGTTCGAGGGATATTGCGGCAGGGCGCCCACGCGCAGGCGCACGGCGTCCAGGCTGTCAAAGCGGCTGGCGATGTCGTGGGCGACGATGGAGATGAAGCCCGGGGCGAGGCCGCATTGCGGGATGAAGGCCGTGGACGCGCCCTCGGCGAGCTCCTTCACCATGCGGGTCGTCGCCACGTCCTCGGTGAGGTCGAAATAGTTCACGTCGGCGATCCGGGCGGCCTGCGCGATATGGCCCGTCAGGTGGTAGGGCGCGGCGCTCAGCACGGCGTAACGGCCTTTCAGGGCCGCCTGGAGAGCCACCGCGTCGCTGATGTCGAGGGCGAGCGTGGCAATCCCGCGGCTCGCCACATCCGCCAAGGCCGCCTCGGACCGATCCCCCACCGTGACCGCGTAATCGCCCGTCGCATGGAGCATGTCGGCGATGGTCGCGCCAATCTTGCCCGCTCCGACAACCAGAACCGGATGCATTCGTCTCTCCCTAACAATGATGGAACGGAACATAACCCGGGCTCCGGCGCATCGCCATGGACAGGCTGACGAAAAGCCGAGTAGGTTTCGGCACATCGCCGTAAACATTGGTCACTTCGATGCTCGACTCCACCGACCGCGCCATCCTGGGGCTGCTCCGCGACAATGCCCGGATCGGCCATGCCGAGGCAGCCCGGCGGCTCAGGCTCTCCCGCACCACGGTGCAGGCCCGGGTGGAGAGCCTGGAGCGTCGCGGCATCATCGCGGGCTACACCCTGCGCCTTGCCGAGGAGGTGAGCCGGCGGGTCGTGAAGGCGCAGGTCACCATCGTGATCGCGCCGAAAGCCTCGAGGGCAGTCACCGCGGCGCTTCAGCGCATGCCTGAGATCAGGGCCCTCCATTCGGTGGCGGGCCCCTTTGACTTCCTGGCCGTGGTCGAGGCAGAGGACGTGCCGTCGCTCGACGCCGCCCTCGATCGGATCGGGGCCGTGGAGGGCGTCGAGCGCACCCAGTCCTCCATCATCCTCTCCACGAAATTCGAGCGATGAGCCGCACGGCACCCCGGATCTCGGGGCCGGGTAAGGAATACGGCCGATGACCGATTCAGCAGCCGACGTGGTGATCGTCGGCGGAGCCGCCATGGGCTCCTCCGTGGCCTACCACCTCCTCGCCGATCCCGCCTTTCGCGGACGCGTCGTGGTGGTGGAGAAGGACCCGACCTACCAGCGCTCCGCCTCCGCCCTCTCGGCGGCCTCGATCCGCCAGCAGTTCTCCAGCCCCGTGAACATCCGGATCTCGCTCCACGGGATCGCCTTCCTACGGTCCATCGGCGAGCATCTGGAGGTGGATGGCGAGCGGCCCGAGATCGGGCTTCGGGAGGGCGGATACCTCTACTGCGCCAGCCCGGCCGGAGCTTCGGTGCTGGAGGAGAACCAAGCCTTGCAGCAGGCGGAGGGCGCGGACATTCTCCTGCTCGACCCCGGTGCCTTGAGGGCGCGCTTCCCCTGGCTCAACACGGATGATCTGGCGGCCGGCACCTGGGGCCGGAGCGGGGAGGGGTGGTTCGACGGCTGGGGGCTTCTGCAGGCCTTCCGGCGCAAGGCGCGGTCTCTCGGTGCGGAATACCGTCAGGGCACCGTCACGGGTCTCGATCGGGAGGGCGGCCGCATCACGGGCGTGCGGCTTGACGACGGCACCCTCATCCCCTGCGGCGCGGTGGTGAACTGCGCTGGATCCGGTGGGCGGGCGCTCGCGCAACTGGCCGGCCTCGATATCCCCGTGACGCCGAAGCGGCGCTACGTGTTCACCTTCACCTGCCGGGAGCGGGTGGAGAATTGCCCGCTCCTGATCGATGTGTCGGGTGTCTATGTGCGGCCGGAGGGCGAGGGGTTCATCTGCGGCGCCTCCCCCTCCGCCGAGGCCGATCCCGACTGGAGCGACGAGGACCCCGCCACCCAGGAGGTCGATCACGGATTCTTCGAGGAGGTGATCTGGCCGGCCCTGGCGAACCGGGTGCCCGCCTTCGAGGCGATCCGCCCGGGCCGGGCCTGGGCCGGTCCATACGACATGTGTCTTCTCGACCATAATGCCATCGTCGGCCGGGCGGGGCCGGACAACTTCTATCTCTGCAACGGATTTTCGGGCCACGGACTCCAGCAATCCCCGGCCGTGGGCCGTGGGCTCGCCGAGCTGCTGATAGACGGACGCTACCGGACCCTCGATCTCGCCGATCTCGGCTTCGAGCGGGTCCTCGCCGGGCGCCCGCTCCTCGAGCGCAACGTGATCTGACCGGGCGGGTCGCGACGTCTTCTCCTCGATCGCGACGCGATCTGCCCGGGTCAGTCGCGGCTGTAGGCCCGCACGCGTCCCAGGCGGTTGGTCTCCCGCCGGTAGAGATCGGGCTTGGCGTTGCCGCTGCCGCTGGCGAAAGCACCGGTACCGGACGCCATTTTCGTGGCGAGCGCTGCATCGGCCCGCTGGTCGAGCTCCAGGGTCCCGGGTGCGCCGGCCCGCTCGTCGGCGCGGCGGTCGCCCTCGACGGGCAGGGTGCTGCGGCCTTGGTCGGAGAGGCTCGCCTCGCCGGTCTGGAGGTCCGACGTGCCGAGCACCGAGGGGTCGTCCGCCATCGCCGTCATGCCGGGAATCGCCTGCAGGTTGCTGTTTCCGGTGTTCATGCCGCCCGTGATGCCGGCGCCGAGCGGGGCGCCCATATCGACGCCGCTCTGGGCGCCCCCCGCTCCCCGGCCGCTCATCCACTCCTCGGAGCGGCGGTCGAGATCCACGGGGTCGAACATTTCGATCACCCGGATCGCCTCCTCCATGTTCTCCCGGTCGACACGGGCCGAGATGAGCACGCAGCCGTGCTGCAGGCCCTGACCGAACAGCTGGAGGTCGTCGTCCGGCAGGGGCAGATCGTGAAGCTCGGCCAGGAGGTCGTCGCGGGCCGACAGCTCCCGAAAGCCGGAGATGGAGGAGACGTTCCGTCCCTCGTTCTCGCCAATCACAGTCACGCGATCACGGGTCACGCCCGCCTGCATCATGGCCTGCAGGGCCTGCTGGGCGGTGGCGGCGTCCTGGAACAGAGCGGCGATGACTTGGGGCATGAGGGGTCTCCGATCCGGCATGTTCTTCTCAACGGACGGGAATTCGCGGGTGTTCCCTCGAGTTCCGCCCTCCCCTCAGACCCTATTAACCGTTCTGGGGCCTTCCTTTTTGAAGCCGGCTATGGTTGTCATGGATCTGTCATAAGACTGTCACCGGCCCTTAACGGCCCATGACCATGAACAACGAGAACCATCCAACCAGGATGGGAGGGAGAAGCACACCCATGGTGAAGACCACGACTACCCTTGCCGCGCTGGCGTTCAGCCTCGCATCGACCTCTGCCTTCGCGCAGACCGAGATCCAGTGGTGGCACGCGATGACCGGTGCCAACAACGACGTCGTGAACAAGCTGGCCGAGGAATTCAACGCCACCCAGAAGGACTACAAGGTCGTCGCGACCTACAAGGGGTCCTATGCGGACACGATGAATGCCGGCATCGCGGCGTTCCGGGCCGGCAACGCCCCGCACATCATGCAGGTCTTCGAGGTCGGCACCGCGACCATGATGGGCGCCAAGGGCGCCATCAAGCCGGTGGCCGAGCTCATGAAGGAAGCCGGAGAGAAGTTCGATCCGCAGGCTTACCTGCCGGCCGTGTCGGGCTACTACTCGACCGCGAAGGGCGAGCTGCTCTCGTTCCCCTTCAACTCCTCGTCCACGGTGATGTGGTACAACAAGGACGCCTTCCGCAAGGCGGGCCTGAACGCCGACGCCCCGCCGAAGACCTGGCCTGAGGTGTTCGAGGCCGCCAAGAAGCTGCAGGCTTCCGGCCACCCGAATTGCGGCTTTGCCACCGCCTGGGTCACCTGGGTCAACCTCGAGCAGTTCTCCGTGTGGCACAACGTGCCGCTGGCCACCAAGGCGAACGGCATCGACGGCTTCGACACGGAGCTCAAGATCAACTCGCCGCTCCACGTGAAGCACCTGCAGAACCTGGTCGACCTCCAGAAGACCAAGACCTTCGACTATGCGGGCCGCACCAACACGGGCGAGGGCCGGTTCACTTCGGGCGAGTGCCCGATCATGATCACCTCCTCGGGCTTCTACGGCAACGTGAAGGCCAACGCGAAGTTCGAGTGGGCCAACGCCCCGATGCCGTACTATCCGGACGCGCCGGGCGCCCCGCAGAACTCCACTCTCGGCGGCGCTTCGCTGTGGGTGATGGGCGGCAAGAAGGCCGACGAGTACAAGGGCGTGGCGAAGTTCTTCGCCTTCCTGTCGGACACGGATCGCCAGGCGAAGCTGCACACGGATTCGGGCTACCTCCCGATCACCAAGGCGGCTTACGAGAAGGTCAAGGCGTCGGGCTTCTACAAGACGAACCCCTACCTCGAGACCCCGCTGCTCCAGCTCACCAACAAGCCGCCGACAGAGAATTCCCGCGGCCTGCGCCTCGGCAACCTCGTCCAGATCCGCGACGTGTGGGCTGAGGAGATCGAGGCGGCCCTCCAGGGCAACAAGTCGGCCCAGGCTGCGCTCGACGCGGCCGTGGAGCGCGGCAACCAGATGCTGCGTCAGTTCGAGCGGACCGCCAGCCGCTAAGGCCGGTTCTCCCGAGATCGTCCCGGGCGGCCTCAAGGCCGCCCGGGATTCTTCCTTTCAGACCCGGCCCGGCCGGACCCGTTCTGCGGTGCGACAAGGTTCCCCGAACGCAATGGACAAGCGCGCTATCTTCTCCAGCAAGCTGCTGCCGTATGCGCTTCTTGCGCCGCAGATCGCCATCACGCTGATCTTCTTCTACTGGCCCGCGAGCCAAGCCGTGTGGCAGTCGTTCCTGCTGCAGGACGCGTTCGGCTTGTCGACCGAATTCGTGGCCTTCGAGAACTACGAGGCGCTGTTCAAGCAGCCCGAATACTACCGGGCCATGAGCACCACCGCGGTCTTCTCGTTTCTCGTGGCCGCCATCTCCATGGGAACAGCCCTCCTCCTCGCGAGCCAAGCCGACAAGAACATCCGCGGCAGCGGCGTCTACAAGACCCTGCTGATCTGGCCCTACGCCGTTGCGCCGGCCATCGCGGGCGTGCTGTGGATCTTCATGTTCCATCCCTCGCTCGGGACGCTGGCGCGGCCGATCCGTGCCATGGGCATCGATTGGAACCCGCTTCTCAACGGCAACCACGCGCTCATCCTGCTCGTGCTCGCCTCCGCCTGGAAGCAGATCTCCTACAACTTCCTCTTCTTCCTCGCGGGGCTCCAGGCGATCCCGCGCAGCGTCATCGAGGCGGCGGCGATCGACGGGGCCGGACCCATGCGCCGGTTCTGGACGATCATCTTCCCGCTGCTCTCGCCCACCACCTTCTTCCTGTTCGTCGTGACGATCGTCTACGTGTTCTTCGAGACCTTCGGCACCATCGACGCGGTGACGGGCGGCGGCCCCGCCGGCAGCACCACCACCCTCGTCTACAAGGTCTACGCGGACGGCCGCCTTGGGGGTGACCTCGGCAGCTCCGCCGCACAATCCGTCATCCTGATGGTGATCGTGATCGCCCTGACCGCGTTCCAGTTCCGCTTCGTCGAGCGCAAGGTTCAGTACTGATGCCGCACGGTCCCGCTTCGCTCACACACGGTTCGCGCCCGATAACCGGGAACCGCTCACACGAGGTCGACGCCTGATGGTCGAGAACCGCCGCCTCGGCACCGTCTTCGCCTATGCCGTGCTCGCGCTCGGCATCCTCCTCGTGGCCTTCCCGGTCTATCTCGCGGTCCTGGCGTCCACTTTCGATGGTCCCACCATCATCAACGGGAACATGCCGCTCCTGCCTGGCGATCAGGCGGACGAGAACTACTACCGGACGCTCTTCGTGGGCGCGTCGAGCTCTACCCGCGAGCCGGTCGGCAACATGATGCTGAACTCCTTCATCATGGCCATGGGCATCGCGGTGGGTAAGATCCTGATCTCGATCCTCTCCGCCTTCGCGGTGGTCTATTTCAGCTTCCCACTTCGGAAAACGGCGTTCTGGGTGATCTTCATCACCCTCATGCTGCCCGTCGAGGTGCGCATCTATCCGACTTACAAGATCGTCGCGGATCTCGGCCTGCTCGACACCTATACGGGCCTCATCCTGCCCCTCATCGCCTCTGCGACGGGCACGCTCCTCTTCCGCCAGTTCTTCATGACGATCCCGGACGAGTTGCTGGAGGCCTCCAAGATCGACGGCGCCGGCGCGTTCCGCTTCTTCAAGGACACGCTCGTCCCGCTGTCCCTCACCACCATGGCGGCGCTCTTCGTCATTCAGTTCATCTACGGCTGGAACCAGTATCTCTGGCCGCTCCTCATCACCACGAAGGACTCGATGCAGACCATCGTGATCGGCATCAAGAAGATGATCACGACGCAGGATGCGCTGACCGAGTGGCAGATCGCCATGACGACAGCGGTCCTGGCCATGCTGCCGCCGGTGATCGTGGTCATTCTGATGCAGAGGTTTTTCGTGAAGGGTCTCGTCGAGACCGAGAAATAGGAACGGACGCGGCTCGAAGGCTTGTGCCGGACCAGGAAGCAAGAACGGGCGCCGGATGTGGAAACCGGCGGGGTTTAGGGGATCAGAATGGCAGTCGTCACCCTCAAGGGCGTACGAAAGATCTATGCGGGCGGTGTCGAGGCCGTGAAGGGCGTCTCCCTCGACATCGAGGACGGCTCCTTCTGCGTGCTCGTCGGGCCCTCGGGCTGCGGCAAATCCACCCTGCTGCGCATGGTGGCGGGCCTCGAGACCATCTCGGACGGAACGGTGGAGATCAGTTCGCGGGTGGTGAACCAGGTCGAGCCGGCGGACCGGGACATCGCCATGGTGTTCCAGAACTACGCGCTCTACCCCCATATGAGCGTCTACGACAACATGGCCTATGGCCTGCGCAACCGTGGCACGCCGAAGGACGAAATCGATCAGCGCGTGCGCGAGGCCGCCCGCATCCTCGCCATCGAGCCCTTCCTCGACCGCAAGCCCCGGGCACTCTCGGGCGGCCAGCGCCAGCGCGTCGCCATGGGCCGCGCCATCGTGCGCAAGCCCCAGGTCTTCCTCTTCGACGAGCCACTCTCGAACCTCGACGCCAAGCTGCGTGTGCAGATGCGCGTGGAGATCAAGCGCCTGCAGCGGGCGCTCGGCGTCACCTCCATCTACGTGACCCACGATCAGGTCGAGGCCATGACGCTGTCCGACAAGCTCGTGGTGATGAATGCGGGCCAGATCGAGCAGGTGGGTAATCCGAGCGAGGTCTACCGCCGACCGCAGACCCGGTACGTCGCCACCTTCATCGGTTCGCCGCCCATGAACATCTTGCCCGGCCGCGTGGAGCGCGACGGGGTGGTGGTGGTGGGCAACGGCCGCCTTGCGGTCACCGACATGCGACCCGGCCTCACGCCCGGCACTGCCGTCGATGTGGGCCTGCGCCCAGAGGACCTGCGGGTCGGCCCGGCGGGCTCGGGAGCCGTGGACCTCGGCGTCGATTTCGTCGAGGAGCTCGGCGCGACCCAGCTCTTCCATGGCAAGATCGAAGGGGCGGAGTTCGTGGTTCAGGCCCCGACCGGTCAGATCGCCGCGGATGCCAAGGCGCTCAGCCTCTCCATCGATCCCGTCAACGTGCATATCTTCGACCCGCAGACCGGACGGCGTCAGGGGCTATAGGCTCGTTCCGGGGCGATTGCTCCCCGTGCGCAAGGCGGTTATGCCTCTTACCTTCGCGGTTTGAGGCATTTCACGACGGTCGGGACCGAAGTGGCTATGCCTCTTGCCTTCACGGTTCGAGGCGATCCATGACGGTCAAGATCGACACGGCTATGCCTCTCGCCCGCACGGTTCGAGGCATTTCATGACGGTCAAGATCGACGGCGCCAAGCTGAAAGCCCGGGATGTCGTGCGCGTGGCGCGGCCCGGCGCCAGCGGGCGCTACGAGAAGGCGGCGCTCCATCCGGCGGCCCGCGAGCGCATCGCGGCGACGCGCGCCTATATCGACCGCACCTGGATGCATGACGACGCGCCGCTCATGTACGCCTTCAACACGGGCGTCGGGCTCTTCAAGGACCAGCGCGTCCTCATCAGCGAGATGGCGGCCTACCAGACGAAGACGGTCTACGCCCACGCCACCGGCGTCGGCGAGCCGTTCTCCGAGGACGTGACCCGGGCCATGATGCTGCTCCGGGCCAATGCCTTCGCCTCCAACTATTCGGGGCCGCAGGTGGAGCTGGTGGAGCGGCTTCTCGCCTTCCTCAATGCGGGCCTCCATCCTGTGATCCCGCAGCGCGGCTCCGTCGGCGCGTCGGGCGATCTGGCGCCACTCGCCCATATGGCGGGCGCGGTCTGCGGCTTTGCCGAGGCCGAGATGATCTACAAGGGCCGGCGTCTGCCAGCCCGCGAGGCCATCGCGAAAGCAGGCTTCGATCCGGACTTCACTCTCGGCGCCAAGGATGCCTCGGCGCTCATCAACGGCTCCACCACGTCGCTGGCGCTCGGCGTGCTCGCGGTCGACGACGCTCGCCGCATCCTGAAGCATGCGGACATCGCCATGTGCCTTTCCCTCGAGGCCATGCGCGGGGAGCTCGCCGCCTTCGACCCGCGTGTCCATCGCGCCCGTCCCCATCCGGGCCAGGCCAAGGTCGCCCGCAACCTCCTGCGCGTGCTCGAGGGTACGAAGCGCTGCTCGCAGGGCGCGCGCGACGTGGTCTTCCCAGACGAGCCGCGCCAGCCTGGCACCCCCGCGAGTCCCCGCGTGCAGGACGTCTACTCCCTGCGCTGCACGCCTCAGGTCCATGGGCCGGCGGTGGAGGGCGTCGAATACGTGGAGCGCATCATCGGGACCGAGATCAACTCGGCCACCGACAACCCGCTCATCTTCGATGACGGGCAGGGCGGCTACGTGTCGATTTCGGGCGGGCACTTTCACGGCCAGTACGTGGCGCAGGCCATGGATCTTCTCGCCATCGCCATGGCCGATCTCGGCTCCATCTCGGAGCGCCGCCTCGCGCGGCTCATCGACCCCACCATGTCCTACGGGCTGCCGCGCAACCTGCTTGCCGGCAAGCGCGGCCTCAACACGGGCTTCGCCACGGTCCAGTGCACCATGTCCGCCCTCGTCATGGAGAACCGGGGCCTCGCGACGCCGGGCTCCGTCGACTCGATCCCGGGCAAATCGAACGCCGAGGACCACATCTCCAACTCCACCTGGTGCGGCCGCAAGGCGCGCATGATCGTGGAGAACGTGGAGCAGATCGTGGCGGGCGAGCTTCTCATGGCGGCCCAGGCCCTGACCCTCGTCGACCCGATCGCCAAGGATTTTCCTCTCGGCAAGGGGTCGCAGGCGGCGCTCGAAGCCATCCGGGCCGTGATCCCGCCGGCTCTCGAAGGCGACCGCTGGTACGCGACCGAGATGCGCCAGGCCCTCGATCTTCTGCGCTCGGGTGCGGTCGTCCAGGCGGTCGAGGGCGCGGTCGGAGCCCTGGAATAGGGCTGTCCGGCCGTGCAGACCGAACGGGTTACGGTCCGGCGCCTGCGCCCGCAGGACGGGCCCGAACTCGTCGCCGCGAATCTGGCGAGCCTCGCGCTGCACGAGCCCTGGGTTCAGCCCTGCCGGAACGAGACGAGCTTCCTTGCCTATCTCGCCTCCTGCGACGGCACCCGGCGGATTGGCTTCATCGCCCGGGAGCGCGCGAGCGGACGCATCGCCGGCGTCGTCAATGCGAGCGAGATCGTGCGCGGCGCGCTCCAGGGCGCCTATCTCGGCTATTACGGCATCGCAGGTTTTGCGGGTCGCGGTCTGATGCGGGATGCGGTGGCGCTCGCGGTCACGCATCTCTTCGCCATCGAGGGCCTGCATCGGCTGGAGGCCAACATCCAGCCGGGCAATGCCCCCTCGCTTGCCCTCGCCCAGCGCCTTGGCTTCCGCAAGGAAGGGTTCTCGCCGCGCTACCTTCGCATCGATGGCGAGTGGCGCGATCACGAGCGCTGGGCGATCCTCGCCGACGAGTGGCGGGGGCTGCCGTCGGATTGAGGCCTACAGGGCCTTGCGCAGAAAGGCGCGGGTGAAGCCCGCGGGATAATCGGGCAATTCGCCGAATACAGCATAGCCGAGCTGTTCATAGAGTCGCCGGGCGTCCGGGTTGAGCGTATCGAGCCAGGCTGCGTGGCAGCCGCGCGTCCGTGCCTTCTCTTCCGCCATGGCGACGAGCCGGCTCGCGAGACCCTGCCCACGTAAGGGCTCGGGCACGAAGATGAGCTCGATGGCAAGCCAGCCGCCGGCCGTGCGCCCCAACAGGCCTCCGACCGCCGCGCCGGTCTCGTCGGTGATCGCGATGGCGAGGTCCTGCCCCTTCGGGGCTTCCGCGAAAAGCATCGCGTTGAAGGCGCGTACACCCTGGAGAATGGTCTCGCGCAGATCGGGCGAGGCCTCTGGGACGAAGTCCAGGCGTATGCTCATGAGGCGGCGACCCGCCGGATGGTTTCGATCAGCACCCGCGCGGCCGCATCTGCATCTTCCACGGAGATCGACTCCGCCGGGTTGTGGCTGATGCCGCCTTTGCAGCGCACGAACAGCATGGCGACGGGACACAGATGCGCCATCGCGACCGCGTCGTGCCCGGCGCCCGAGGGCAGGCGCAGGGGCACGATGCCAAGGCTTGCGGTCGCGGCCGCGAAGGCATCGGCAAGACCTTGGTCCATCGGAGTCGCGGGCGAATCCATGAAGGGCTCGACGCTAAGCGTCACGCCGCGCCGCGCGGCCACCGCCTCGCATTCGGCGAGGATGCTCTCCACCATCGCGTAGCGCACCGCGTCATCGGGCGCGCGAATGTCGAGTGTGAAATCGACCCGGGCCGGGATCACGTTGATGGCGCCCGGCTGCACCGTCGCAACGCCGACCGTCGCCACCGTATCCGTGCGCGTGGCGCCGATACGCTCCACGATGCCGACCATCTCCGCGACTGCGGCGAGCGCATCGCGCCGGAGGCCCATCGGGACCGTGCCGGCATGGCCAGCCTCGCCGATCACATGGGCGCGGGCGCGGGTGATGCCGTTGATGGCCGAGACGATGCCGACCGGCAGGTTCTCGATCTCCAGAACCGGACCCTGCTCGATATGGACCTCAAGGTAGCCGCGATACCCGTTCGGATCGCGGGCGAGCGCAGGGATGCTATCCGGGTCGCCGCCGAAGGTCGCGAGCGCGTCGCGCAGCCTCGTTCCCTGCGCGTCGCGCCCGTCCAGCCATGTCGGGTCGTAGCGTCCCGCGAGGGCCGCCGAGGTGGAGAGGTTCGAGGGAAAGCGCACGTTCTCCTCATCCCCGAAAGCGACCACTTCGAGGGGGATTGCCAGACCCTCCTCGCGCAGCGCCTGCGCCGCGACGATGCCGAGCACCACACCGAGATTGCCGTCGTAGCGGCCCGCATCCACGACGCTGTCGATGTGGGATCCGACGAGGATTGCCGGCCCATCGCCGCCCTGGCGGCCGGCCACGCTGCCGGCCGCATCGATGTGAGCGTCGAGCCCCGCCTCCCGCATCATCGTCAGCACCGCGTCCGCGGCCTGCCGGTGGGCTGGCGAGAGATAGAGCCGTGTGAGACGGCCAGGCTCGTCGGTGAATTGCGCAAGATGCTCGATCAGCGCCATCACGCGCCGGCCGAGGCTGAGATCGGGGGAGGTCATGCGGCCACGCTAGCGGCCCCGGCGCCTGACCTCAACCACCGCTTTGCGCCCACGGGCCATCGCGTGAGCGCGCCGAGCATGACGCTCCCATGGATCGGGCGGCGCAGGCATGAACTGGCGGATGGCAGCTGCAATCCTGACAGGAGAGGTTTGCTGCCGCCGGTCCATTCCTCGCTCAGGAAGCTTCCGCTTCGTTCTCCCGCAGGTCGTCCAGGATCGCGTGGCGCTCGGCGTCCGATTCGGCCAGCCGATGCACATGGATTTCCGTGGCGCCCTGCTGGCGCACGCGGGCGGTCCAGCGGGTTCGGCCCTGCGATCCGGGCGCCGCCCCGGCAGTTGCGATGTCCACCACCCGCGCCGATCCGTCAGGCTCGCGCCGGACCGCGATGATGACGGCATCGACCACGTCGAGCACCAGGGCCTCGTCGAGGGGATGCACACCGACCACGTAGCGCCGGCCGGAGCGCCCGCGCCAGGAACTCAAGGCCAGGGACGATTGCCGCAGGCCTGCCGTTGCTCTCAAGCGTTCCTCGCGCACACCCGCCCTCCGTGCCCGTTCACCGCGCAAATCCCGCATCGCCGCAGACCAGGATAGGGTTCGTTTGTTCGCCATTTGTTCTCAAAATAGACGCCCACTTCAGCAAGGTCAATGGCAGGGTTAACGGGAGAGGGCGGAAGGAAGGACAATCGGCCCTAAGCTGTCGCAGGACGCCGGAGATTGGCCACGGGCCGAACGCTGCGAGAGCGCCAGGCTGAAGCACGCTTGTCCCATTGGGCAGGAGGAAAGGGGCCCTCGGCCCAGGCGCTGGATTTGCCGCTCCGGGTCGGCGGAGCCTCCCGCGAGAGTTCGACTGGGACGCGGTTCGGCAATCGCCGACATGAGCGGGAATAAGGTGCCCTTCGCGGTTTGGCGGTGAAGGACTGGCCTCTCAGGAGGCGCTCTTCGTCGCCAATTCCGCGCGGCCCTCCTCGTAGAGCCGCATCGAGGCTTCCTCGATCCGCTCCTTCACCAAGGCGAAAAAGGCGTCGCGGGGGAGGCCGGGTTCGATCGGCGGCAGGAACTCGATGCGAATCGTGCCGGGGCGGCGCAGGAAGCTGCGGCGGGGCCAATAGAGGCCCGCATTGAGGGCGACAGGCAGGCACGGCACGCCGAGGGTCTCGTAGAGATGCGCCACCCCGTACTTGTAGGCGGGCGGCGCGCCGGCTGGGCGGCGGGTGCCTTCGGGAAAGAGGATGATCTGACGGCCCTTGCGGACCTCCTCCCGGGCGCGCTCGTTCATGAGGGTGAGCGCGGCGGAGCCGGCCTTGCGGTCGATCGGCACGCATTGCGCCTTCGCCAGGTACCAGCCGAACCCCGGGATCCACATGAGCTCGCGCTTGAGGATGTAGGTGGGGTCGTCGAAGAATTGCAGCAGCGCCACGGTTTCCCAGACGGATTGGTGCTTCGCCGCCACGAGAAGGCCACCCGGCGGGATGTTCTCGCGGCCGCGGATCTCGACGCGCGTCCCGGCGATCGCCTCCATGAGCCAGCCGGACGAGCGCGCCCAGCCCTTGACGGCCTGCATGAAGGTCCGCCGCGGCATAGCCGCGAAGGGGATCAGCAGCACGAGCCAAAGCAGGACGTTGGCATAAAAGGCGATGTTGAAGAGGAGTGAGCGGAGAGCGAGCATGATCGTCGGGGCAGGGCGGACGGAGTGTCCCTGCGCTTCCCTTAGCCCATTTCGGGGCCACTGACCCAGGGCCGCCGCTCAAAAAATCAGGGAGGGCGACCGCTGTCGCGGGTCGGCACCTGGAATGCCCGAAGAGGGCGCCGTCAGGGGCGCCGTGGTTCAGCCACCTGAAAACTCGTGCGCGGTCGGACCGGCTCGAGATGGGCCTTCACCGGATCGCCGCCGCTCATGATGTGGGCGGCCGTGGAGCGCTCCGGATCGGTCTCCACCCGGGTGCGCACCCAGACGAGGATGAGCTTCAGGTACTCGGAGACGAGGATGCGGGCGGTCGCCGGGTTGTGCCACCAATCGTTCGGGTCGACCGCCGGCGAGACCACCGGATAGGGCACCTTGCGCAGGTCCGGCAGCGCATGGTCGAGTTCCACCAGGGTGCGCGGCATGTGATAGGCCGAAGTGACCACGATCACGGAGCGGAACCGGTTCCGCTCGGTCCAGCGGCGGGTCTCGATCGCATTGCCGATGGTGTTGCGAGCCCGGTAATCGAGGTCCACGCAGCACTCGAACAGGCGCCGCTGGCCCGGATTGAGCCGTTCGATCTCCTCGCGGCTCGTACGCTCGTTCACGCCGGAGATAAGGAGGCGGTTCGCATAGCCCTGTGCCAGGAGGTCGATGGCGTCGCCGATCCGCTGCGAGCCGCCGGTCAGCGCCACGATTCCATCGGTGCGGGCTGCGGGGCGGCGCTCCACCCGATCGAGGGAATAGACGAAAAGGAGGAAGCCCGCGAAGGCCGCGATCCCGGACATGACGGTCAGGGAGACAAGGGCCGCCAGGGCGATGCGAAGCCAGGACTGTCGGGCAGGGCCGGCGGTCGTTCTCATGGGGTGAGCCCATGCCCAGCCCACCGCGTCAGACGCAGGCGGCGTGCTGCGCCTCGAAGCCAGTAGGGTGTGATGCCACCTGGAGCCCGCCGCGTCGGTCGCGGGTCGCGTGCTCCTCGACCGGACGGAGTTGGGGTGGAGCCACCCGGAACCCGCGGCGTCGGTCGCATCAAGGGCGGACGGCCCCGGCAGGAACGAGGATCGCAAGAACATTGCGACAGAGCATAACCCTGAATGCGGCGGTGAAAGGGCAGGCCTTCGGCATGTCCCAGCTATCCCCCGTTAGCGTTAAGAAAACGTCTCGGGCCGCGCCCGTCCCGCCGCGGACGCTTGTCCGCGAAAAGCCTTACACGGGAAGCCGTCCGGCACAAAACCGCTGGGCTTGGAGCCTCAAGCCGCCCCGTCGAGGAAGCGCCGTACGGTGAGCCGCGAGACGATGCCCGTGACGCCGGACACCACGAGGGCGATCGCGAGCATGAGGAAGAAGCCGCGCCAGCCGATGCTGAACGTCCCGAACAGGGCCTCGATCTGGTCTCCGGCCGGGCTCGCGCGCCAGGATCCGGTGATCCATCCGAGCACCAGCATCATCACCAGGGCCGCGCCCGCTCCGATGGCGCTGCCGCGCAGCCCCAGCCGGAAGAACCGGCGCTGGAACTGCCGTGCGATGTAGTCGTCGTTGGCGCCCACGAAATGCAGCACCTCGACGACCTCCTTGTTGCCCACCATGGCGCCCCGGGTCGCGAAGGTGACGGCGAGCGCTGCCGCCGCCAGCACGAGGGCCACGAAGGCGAGGCCGATGCCGATGATCGTGTTCGCCATGGTGGAGAGCCGCGACAGCCACAGGGCGTGATCGTCGAGGGAGGCGCCCGGCACTTGCTGGCGCAGGGCCTGGCGCAGGCCGTTGAGGTCGGGCCGGGTCTGCGCATCGATCTTGAGCACGATGAGCCGGGGCACGGGCAGATCGCTGAAGTCGAGCCCGGACCCCAACCAGGGTTCCAGGAGGCGCTCCGATTCCGCCTTGGTGAAGGCTTGCACGCTCGTGATGCCGGGAGCGGACCGGGCAAGATCCGCAGCCTTCGCCACGTCCGCCTCCACGTTGCGGTTCCCTTGCGGCCGCACCTGGATCGTGACCTCCCGGGACACGGCGGAGCGCCACTCGGCGGAGCTTGCGGCCACGAGCTCCGCGCCTCCGGCGCAGATCGCGGCCAGGAAGGTGAGGATCGCGATGACGGCCGCCAACGCTCGCCCGCCCGCATCGTCCCCCGGCACGAGGGGCGCGTTGCGCCGGAGCGACGCCGGCAGGGGACGAGGCGTCTCCGCGGCGGGAACCGGGGCCGGCCGCCCAGCGCGCGGCTGGGACACGTCGTTCATGGCCTCACTCATCGATATGCAGCCGACCGTCGCCGAGCACCAGGCGGCGGGCGTCGAGCTGGTCCATGAGCGCGAGGTCGTGGGTCGCGATCACCACGGAGGTGCCGAGCCGGTTGAGCTCGATGAAGAGGCGCAGGAGGCGCCGGGCGAGGGAGGGGTCCACGTTGCCGGTGGGCTCGTCCGCGAGCAGCAATTCGGGCCGCACGATGAGGGCGCGGGCGATGGCGGCGCGCTGCTTCTCGCCGCCCGAGAGAACCGGCGGCAGCACATGCATCCGGTCGCCGAGCCCGACCCACCGGAGGAGTTCCACCACCTCGGCCCGGTAGCTCGCCTCCTCCTTGCCCTGCACCCGAAGCGGCAGGGCTACGTTCTCGTAGGTGGTCAGGTGGTCGAGGAGGCGGAAATCCTGGAACACCACGCCCATGCGGCGGCGCAGATCCGTGAGCCGGTTCTTGGAAATATGGGAAACGTCCTCGCCGAAGAGGGAGACGAGGCCTCGCGTCGGCTTCACGGAGAGCAGGATGAGACGCAGAAGCGTCGTCTTGCCCGCTCCCGATGGGCCGGTGAGGAACTGGAACGACCGCGGCTCGATCGAGAAGGTGAGGTCGCGCAGGACCTCCGGGCCCATGCCGTACCGCACGCCCACATTCTCGAGATGGACGGACGGTGCCGTGCCCCCATCGAAATCATTGTTGTGAAAGGCTTTCACGCGCCCTTAACCACTCTCCGGCGACAACCGGCTTCTTGTGGACGGACGATGGGCGAGGCCCATGCGGTCCGCTCCGGCTGATTCGCCCATGCTCATCGTCTGTCCGTCCTGCGCAAGCGAATATACCATCGACCCCATGAAATTGGGCGCCGATGGTCGCACCGTGCGCTGTGCCCTGTGCCGGGATACCTGGTTTGCCGGGCCAGTCGAAGAGGCGTCTTCCGCTGCGTCTGCGCCCGAGCCCGGCGCGGTCACCGGCCCGCCGGCCGAGGCGGCCGGGACCATCAAGGCCGCAAAACCAAGGCGCGCCCGTCCCCAACCTCTGTCGCCGCGAATCCGGCGAGCGCTTGCGGCGGGGATCATGCTCCTCATGGCCGGCACGGGTCTCGCCGTGGTCGCGGCCCAGGCGCCCGGAGCTCCGCGCCAGGCGGTCGCGGCGCTCCGCGCCCTCGTCCCGCAGCAGCCGGAGGGGCTCGGGATCGGGGCGCTCGATTCGGAGGTGGCCGGGGCCGCCGGCGAGCGCGTCCTGCGGGTGTCCGGGACGATCATGAATCCAGGTCGCACCGTTCAGGCCATTCCCCATCTTGAATTTCTCGTCCGCAGCGGGGATGAACAGGTGCTCGCCACCTGGACGAGCGCCCCGCCGCGTCTGGAATTAGCCCCGGGCGAATCGGTCCGGTTCGAGGAGCGCTTCCCGGCGCCTGCGGCCGAGGGGCGCGAGATTCGGGTGCAATTCCTAAAAGCCGGCGTCGCGGTGGCGGCCCGCACGCCTTGACGGACCGGTCATGACCGCTCGACACCCAGCGCACTTGCGCCGGTCCCGCTCTTCCATCCCCCTCTCCCTTGCAGCCTCTTCCGACAGGTGAACCCCATGCAAAGCTCCACCCCCCGCGTGCGGGTCCTCTACGACGAGGCGGCGATCGCCCGCCGCATCGAGGACCTCGCCCAGGAGGTCGTGGCCTCGAAGCCCGAGAACCTGCTCGTCGTGGCGGTGCTCAAGGGCAGCTTCATGTTCGCGGCCGACCTGATCCGGGCCCTGCACCGGGCCGGGCTCGAGCCCCAGGTGGAGTTCGTGCACCTATCGAGCTACCGCTCCGGCACCGTGTCCTCCGGGCAGGTGACGATCCTGCGCGACGTGGAAAGCGACGTGGTGGGGCGAGACGTGCTGCTCGTGGACGACATCCTGGAATCCGGCCGCACGGTGGTGTTCGCCAAGGACCTCTTGATGGCTCGGGGCGCAAGCCGCGTGCTCACGGCGGTTCTGCTGGAGAAGCCCGGCAAGCGGGCCGTGACGATCGACGCGGATTTCGTCGGCTTCACCTGCCCCGACGTGTTCGTGGTGGGCTACGGCATGGACGTGGCGCATTCCTTCCGCCAGCTCCCCTTCGTGGGCGTCGTGGATTACCTCGACAAGGAGCCGGATCTGTTCGGGGGAACCTGAGGGGACCGGTCAGGCGGCCTGCGGGATTTTGAGGGTTGCGGTTCGGAGGCGGGGACGTGGCGCGCATTCTGCTGGTGGATGACGAGGAGCCGGTTCGGGGCTTCCTGAAGCGCGGCCTCGAAATGGACGGGCATCAGGTGGAGACCGCGATCGACGGCGCCGATGGGCTCGACCGGCTTGTCGAGACCGGCGGCGCGTTCGATCTTCTCCTCACCGACATCCGCATGCCGCTCATGGACGGCATCGCCCTGGCGCTCGCGGCCAAGCGCGACTACCCGGATCTCGCCATCCTGCTCATGACGGGCTTCGCCGACCAACGCGAGCGGGCGAAGGGTCTCGAATCCATCGTCGAGGACGTGCTCACGAAGCCCTTCTCCCTCGCGGATCTGCGCACCACGGTCGCGCGCGTGCTGGGCGCGCGGCCCCAGGGGTCGACTGGCTAGATTGCCGCCGCAGGACTGATCCGATTCAAGGGTTGAGGCGCCAGATCGCCACGTTGAGCGCGGTCGCGTAGGCGACCCAGGCGAGATACGGCAGAAGGAGCGCCGCCGCGATCCGGTCGAGAGCCCAGAACAGGCGGATCGTCGCGACGATCCCCACGAGAAGGCCGGCGATCACCAGGAGCCCGAGCCCTGGGCTCCTGGCGCCGAAGAAGGCGAAGGACCACAGGACGTTGAGGACGAGTTGCGCGTGATGGACGACGAGCGCAGGCCCGCGCCCGGGCTTGTCGCGCGGGAGCGACAGGATGCGCCAGGCCGCATAGGCCATCATCGCGAACAGGATCGTCCAGACCGGCGCGAACACCCCATTCGGAGGCGTGAACGCGGGCTTGGCGAGATCCGCGTACCAGGTCGGGATGCGGGGGGCGGTGACGAGCCCGCCCAGAAGGCTCGCCGCGACCACCGGCAGCACCGCAAGAAGCGCCCGCTGCCAGGCCGGCCGCCTTGCCCCCGTTGGATTTGCGTTCACTCCGTGCAACATGCCCATCCTCACCTGACCATCCCGTGGCGAGCGGCCCCGCGTTCCGCATGGCCCCCGCGTCACGCCCCATGTAAGGCCGCCCGCTCCCGCGGCCATGCCGGAGATGCCCATGACACCCCCTGCCTCGCCCTGGTCGAAGCGCAGCCTCGCGGCCCAAGCCATGGGGCATGTGGATCCGATCACCAAGGCGGTGGTGCCGCCGATCCACGTGGCCACCACCTATATCCGGGACGAGGACAACGCCTATTCCTCCGGCTACGTGTACGGCCGCCCGGACAATGCCACCGTACGGGACGCCGAGGGCGTCATCGCCATGCTGGAGGAGGCGCCCGCCGGCGCGCTCCTCTTCGGCTCCGGCATGGCCGCGGCGACGGCCGTGTTCCAGGCGCTCAGCCCTGGCGACCATGTGGTGGCCTCCAAGGTCATGTACTGGGCATTGCGCAACTGGCTCATGACGGAGGCCGTGCGCTGGGGGCTCGAGGTCGATTTCGCCGAGACGGACGACCTTGCGGCGCTGAAAGCGGCCCTGCGGCCGGGCAAGACCAAGATGGTCTGGATCGAGACGCCCTCGAACCCGCTCTGGACGATCACCGACATCGCGGCGGCCGCGGATCTCGCCCATGGGGCCGGGGCGCGGCTCGCGGTCGATTCGACCACCGCCTCGCCGATCCACACCCGTCCGATCGCCCTTGGGGCCGACATCGTGATGCATGCGGCCACCAAGGTGCTGAACGGCCATTCGGACGTGGTGGCGGGCGTTCTCGCCGGCGCCAAGGCGGATGATGCCTATTGGGAGAAGCTCGTGGCGCTGCGGCGCATGAATGGGGCAATCCTCGGCCCCTTCGAGGCCTATCTCCTGACCCGCGGCCTCAGAACCCTTCACCTTCGCCAGGCCGCCCAGGCGAAAAGCGCCATGGCCCTGGCCGAGCGGCTCTCCGCCCATCCGAGGGTGGCGCGCGTGCTCTATCCGGGCCTGCCCCAGCATCCGGGACACGACGTGGCGGCGCGCCAGATGGAGAACGGCTTCGGCTACATGCTTTCGATCCAGGTGACGGGCGGGGAAGCCGCGGCGATCGCCACCGCGGCCCGGGTCGCCCTGTGGAAGCGGGCCACCTCGCTCGGAGGCGTCGAGAGCCTCATCGAGCATCGGGCTTCCATCGAGGGGCCGGGCACCCCGTGCCCGCCGGATCTGCTGCGGCTGTCCACAGGCGTCGAGGATCCGGACGATCTCTTCCAGGACCTCGACACCGCCCTTGGCGCAGCCCACGGGCTCTAGGGCCGGGTCAACTGCAACACTGCAACGGAAGGGCGCTGACAAGCACTTCTGAGGCGGCTAACATCCCATCGCGTCATTGTGCTGTCGCAGGGCAGCCATCAAGAGCAATGGGTTTATTCCAGAGGGGAAGCATATGACCGCCATCACCCGCCGCCGGGCGCTGCAGACCGGCGCCGCCGCTGCCGCTGCCGCAGCCGTTCCGGGCCTCGCCTTCGGCCAGTCCGCGCCCATCGTGAAGCTGCGCATCCTGGAGACCACCGATCTCCACGTGAACGTGTTCCCATACGATTACTACCGGGACGCCACGGACGACACGGTGGGCCTCGCCCGCACCGCGAATCTCGTGAACGCCGCGCGCGGCGAGGCCAAGAACAGCCTTCTGTTCGACAACGGCGACCTCATCCAGGGCTCGCCGCTGGGCGATTTCGTGGCCTATCGCCGGGGCATGAAGAAGGGCGACGTCCACCCGATGGTGGCCGCCATGAACGTCATGAACTACGACGCCGGCACACTCGGGAACCACGAGTTCAATTACGGTCTCGAGTTCCTCGCAAACGCCATGGGCACCGCAAAATTCCCGGTGGTCTGCGCGAACGTCACAACCACCGACGGCATGCCCCTCTACAAGCCCTGGCTCGTGCTCGACCGGGAGTTCACGGACGAGAGCGGCGCCAAGCAGAAGCTGAAGGTGGGCGTCATCGGCTTCGTGCCGCCGCAGATCATGCAGTGGGACAAGGCGAATCTCGAGGGCAAGACCGCCGCGACCGACATCGTGGACGCGGCCCGCAAGCACGTGCCGGATCTCAAGAAGGCGGGCGCCGACATCGTCGTCGCGCTCTGCCATTCGGGCATTGCCGGCGGCACCCGCCAGGGCGGCGAGGAGAACGCGGCGCTGCATCTGGCAGCCGTCGAGGGCATCGACGTGATCCTCACCGGCCACCAGCATCTCGTGTTCCCGGGCGGAAGGGAATTCGCCAACATCCCAGGCGTCGATGCGCAGAAGGGCTCGCTCAACGGCAAGCCCGCCGTCATGGCCGGCTTCTGGGGCAGCCATCTTGGCCTCGTCGATCTCGACCTCACCAAGGAGGGCAACGCCTGGAAGGTGGCGTCCTTCCGCTGCGAGGCGCGGCCGATCTACGAGCGCACCCCCGACCGCAAGATCGTGGCGAAGGCCCAATCCGAGGCGCTGGTGCTCGCCGCCGCCCAGGGCGACCATGACGCAACCTTGAAATACGTGCGCGAGCCCGTGGGCACCACGGCGGTGCCGATCCACTCCTACTTCTCGCTGGTGTCGGACGACGCGTCCGTGAAGATCGTCACCGAGGCGCAGGCCTGGTACGTGGCGAACCTTCTCAAGAACACCGAGTACAAGGACCTGCCACTGCTCTCGGCCGGCGCGCCCTTCAAGGCGGGCGGCCGCGGCGGCCCGAACTACTTCACGGACATCAAGCCGGGACCGCTCGCCATCAAGGACATGGCGGACATCTATATCTACCCGAACACGATCCGGGCCGTGAAAGTGACGGGCGCCCAGGTGCGCGAGTGGCTCGAGCGCTCGGCTGGCATCTACAACCAGATCGATCCGGCAAAATCGGGCGAGCAGGAGCTCGTCAACACCAAGTTCCCGGCCTTCAACTTCGACGTCATCGCCGGCGTCACCTACAAGATCGACCCGACCCAAGCATCGCGCTACGACGTGGACGGCAAGCTCGTGGAGCCGAACGCCCGCCGCATCAAGGACCTCGCCTACCAGGGCAAGCCCGTGACGGACGATCAGGTCTTCGTGGTGGTCACGAACAACTACCGCGCCTCGGGCGGCGGCAACTTCCCGGGCAACGACGGCAAGACCACGATCCTCGATGCGCCGGACCTCACCCGCGATGCGATCATGCGCTTCATCCTGGAGCGCAAGGAAGTGGCGCCGAAGGCGGACGGCTCCTGGTCTCTCGCAATCCCGGCGAACGTCACGGCCGTGTTCGTGACGGGTCCCGACGCGGCGCCCTACCAGCCCGCCGGCGTCAAGGTCGAGAAGATCGGCGATGCCGAAGGCGGCTTCGTGAAGTACCGCCTCGTTTCGTAAGGCGCGCCTTTACCGGCAAACACCACAAGGGGGCGGGCGACCGCCCCCTTTTTCGTTGCGTGGAGCCCTAATCGCCCGCGACGACACGGGCAAAGGCGAGCACGTCCACGGACGCGGCGCCGCCGCGCAGCAGCGCGCGGGCGGCAGCGTTGGCGGTGGAGCCCGTGGTCAGCACGTCGTCCACGAGAAGCACCCGTCGCCCCTGCAACCGTGGCCTTGCCTCGGCGGGCACCCGGAAGGCGCCCTGAAGGTTGTCCTGGCGCTGCGCGCGCGTGAGGCCCACCTGCGGGGTCGTGCGCTTCACCCGGGCGAGCAGAAAGGGATCGCAGGCGACGCCGCTCTCGCTTGCGACGACTTTTGCAAGCGCCATCGACTGATTGAAGCGGCGCTGCCAGAGCCGCCAGCGGTGGAGCGGAACCGGCACGATCATGTCCGCCTCGGCCAGCAGCTCGCCGCCTGCCCGTGTCATCAGGCGACCGAGCGTTCGGGCGAGTTCCTGGCGATCACCGTATTTGAGCCGGTGCACCAGGGAGCGGGCGGTGTCGTCGTAGCGTGCGATGGCGCGGGCGCGCCCGAAGACCGGCGGGTCCGCGATGGCGGCGGGGGACAGCAGGCCATCGCCCCAATCCGCCGGAAAGGGCGTGCCGAGCCGCTCGCAATAGGGCCGCTCGATGAAGCGAAGCCCGGCCCAGCAGCGCGCGCACAGCCCATGCGGCTCCGCCGTTCCGGCACCGCAGGCCGCGCAGACCGGCGGATAGACCGCATCGACGAGCGCGCGGCCGACATTGCGGGCAAGGCCACGCCAGTGGCGGGTGAGGGCTGTCGCGACCGCGATGCGCATGAGTTCAGCCTAGCCGTATCGGCGGCCAAGGCCCAACTCTCCGGGCAGAGGGGCGATTCGCAGCGCGGGCAAGGGGCTGCGGCATCGCGCTCAGTCTCCCGGCCACGCTGAAACCATCGTTGAATCCCGACGTTCGCGACACAGCGGTGGCCCAGAGTCGAGCGCCCTCGACGGCGTGTCGCGGCCGAGCCGCATAAAGCCACTCAGGAGAAACGCACTATGGATCGTCGTATCGTTCTGGCAGGCCTCGCGGCTGCTGTCATCGCCACGCCCGCTCTCGCGCAGCAGAGCAACTCGTCCACCAGCATGTCCTCCGGGTCCGCCGGCGCGACCTCGGGCCAGACCGCCCAGGGTGCCATGAGCGGCCAGATGGGCCAGGCCGAAATGCAGCACATGCAGCAGACCATGATGCTCGGCATGGTGGCGCTGGAAACCAGCCGCATGGCACAGGAGAAGGCGCGCAACGCCGATCTCAAGCAGTTTGCCCAGTTCGAGGTGCAGGAGCAGCAGACGCTCTCCGAAATCCTGAGGGGCATGATGGATCCGTCCGCCACGGCGGCCACCGGCTCCACTTCGGGCTCGACCGCCTCTCAGTCGAACACCACCATGGCTTCGAACGCCGCCGGCGGCATGAATATGCAGATGGATGCCAAGAGCCGCGAGATGGTGCAGAAGCTCAGCCAGGCTTCGGGCGCGGAGTTCGACCGCGAGTACCTGCAGGGCCAGATCCAGGGTCACCGCGACCTGCTCCAGGTGCAGGAGCGCTACATCTCCTCGAACTCGCAGAACCGCGAGCACATGAACATCGCGAAGATGGCACGCACGCAGATCCGCGAGCATATCGCTCTGCTCGAGGACATGCAGAAGAACATGAAGTAACGACCGGAGGGGCGGCGCTGCGGCGCCGCCCTTTTCCCGACCGCGACCGGATCAGGTTGCGTCCTGACGCGTTGTCCTGCGAACACGCAGGAGATGCGCCATGAATCAGCCGAAGCAGACACCCGCCGACGCCCAAGACAAGTCGAAGCCCGATTCCGAGAAGCTTCCCGAGAATTCGAAGGAGCGCCTCGACGAACGCCTCGATGAAGGCGTCGAAGAGTCGTTCCCAGCGAGCGACCCGGTCTCGGTCAAGATCACGAAATGATCGCGGGCACGACGTGACGCACACCTCCTCCCGCGGGAGCGAGGCGTAGGACGCGAGAGCGGCGAACCCTCATCCCTCCAGAAGCCGTCGCGCGATCACCTGCGCCTGGATCTCCGCCGCACCCTCGAAGATCGAGAGAATGCGGGCGTCGCAAAGCACGCGGGAGATGGCGTATTCCAGCGCGAAGCCATTGCCGCCATGGATCTGAAGAGCGTTGTCGGCGGCCGCCCAGGCGACGCGGGCGGCGAGAAGCTTCGCCATGCCGGCCTCGAGGTCGCAGCGCCGGCCTTCGTCCTTGGCGCGGCCCGCGAAATAGGTGAGCTGGCGCGCGATGTGGATTTCGGCCGCCATCATCGCGATCTTGTCGGCGACGCGCGGGAAGGCGACGAGAGGCTTTCCGAACTGCACCCGCTCCTCCGCATAGCGCAGCCCAAGATCGAGAGCCGATTGCGCGACGCCCACCGCCCGGGCCGCGGTCTGGATGCGGGCGGATTCGAAGGTCTGCATGAGCTGCTTGAAGCCCTGGCCCTCGACGCCGCCGAGAAGGTTGGCGGCCGGCACCTCGAACCCGTCGAAGGCAAGCTCGTATTCCTTCATGCCCCGGTAGCCCAGCACCTCGATCTCGCCACCCGTGAGGCCTTCCACTGGGAAGGGCTCCGCATCGGTGCCGCGGGGCTTTTGCGCGAGCAGGATGGAGAGGCCGCGATGACCGGGCTCCTCCGGGTTCGTGCGCACGAGCATCGTCATCAGGTCGGCGCGCACGGGATGCGTGATCCAGGTCTTGTTGCCGTGGATGCGCCACACGTCGCCGTCCCGCACGGCGCGGGTCTTGAGTGAAGCGAGATCGGAGCCGGTGTTGGGCTCCGTGAACACGGCCGTCGGCAGGATCTCGCCCGCGGCGATGCCGGGGAGGAAAGCCCTCTTCTGCCCCTCCGTGCCGCCGCCGAGAATGAGTTCGGCCGCGATCTCCGAGCGAGTGCCAAGGGAGCCGACGCCGATATAGGCGCGGGACAATTCCTCCGAGACCACGCACATGGAGACCTTCGAGAGGCCCATGCCGCCATATTCCTCCGGGATTGTGAGCCCGAAAACGCCGAGTTCCGCCATCTTGGAGACCACGGTGAGGGGAATGTAGGCGTTCTGAAGGTGCCATTCATGGGCATGGGGGGCGACCTCCGCCTCCCCGAAGCGGCGCATCTCGGAGCGGATCGCCTCCAGGGTCTCGTCGAGCCCTGCATCGCCCACCGTCGCGGTTCCTTGCGCCTGCCGGATCAGGGCAACGAGACGCGCCCGGTTCTGGGGCGTATTGCCGTCCACGATCAAGGCCTCGACGGCCTCGTTGCGGAAGCGCCCCACGTCGCGCGGGGCAAGGCCGAGCGCCGCCGGGCGCACGATCTCGCCCTGGCTCATGGGAATGCCGGTAAAGGCCTGTTCCAGGTACTCGCCAAGGCCTATGCGGACCAGCAGATCCTCGGTTTCGCCAAAGCGTCCCTCGGCCGACAGCCGTTCCGCATAGGCGGCGAGTTCCCGCACGGCCTCCCCGTAGGTGGCAAGCCAGGCAAGGCCGTGAGCCGCGTGCTGCTGGGCCTCCAGGCGCTCGCTGGAAATGCGTCCGTCGGCAGTCACCAGGGTGCGGACCCGGCGGGTTGCCTCGGCGACGAGCCCCTGTACGGCCTCGGCCGCCGCCTTGCTCAAGGACGCGAGATCGGCAGGCAGGCTCGAGGCGGGCGAGGCGGTCATGGGAACGCTCCGGATATGGTGCAGCGCAGCGTAAACGCTCACGGTCCCGCTGTTGATCCCCAACTTTCTGGGAAGAGCGCAGGGGCGCCGATGCGCCGCGCGTTCAGCCGCGGCTCGCGATGGCGACGCCGAGAGCCGCAACCGCCATGCCGGCCATCTGAAGGGGATTCAGGGTCTCGCCGAACAACACATAGGCCATCACGGCCGAGACTGGCGGCACGAGGTAGAGGAGGGCGGCGACGCCCGCGACGGCACCCCGGCGGATGAGGAAAAGGAGGAGGCCGATCGCGCCGATGGAGAGGCCGAAGACCGCCCAGGCAAGCCCGATCCAGAGTTCGACAGCCCCATCGAAGCGCCATTCCTCCGTCAGAAACGCCATCGGCAGGGTGACGGCGGCGGCGCCCAGATACTGCACCACCGCGTTGGTGCGCATGTCCGTGGCCCCGCCGGTGCGCTTTTGCCAGATCGTACCGAGGGTGATCGACAGCATGGCGAGCCCGCAGACGAGAAGCGCGGCCGGCGGAAACCCGTCCACGGCCCCGAGCTTTGGCGCCACCACGAGGGCGGCCCCGAGGAAACCGACCCCAATTCCGAGCCAGCGCCGGCCCGAGACCCGCTCTCCCAGCAGCGGGCCGACCAGGAGCCCCGTCGCCAGGGGCTGCAGCCCGGCGATCAGCGCCGCGATGCCGGCCGGAAGTCCATGGCGGACGGCCCAAAACACGCCGCCGAGATAAAGGCCGTGCAGGAGCACGCCGGCGATAAGCGCGTCCCGCCACCCGGTCCAGGTCGTCGGCCAAGGCGCCCGGACGGCGATCGCCACCGCCACGAGGACGAGAATCGCAAGTGCATAGCGGACGAACAGGAACCCAAGCGGCTCCGCATGGGGCGCCACGAGCCGCGCGACGATGAACCCCGTCGCCCAGATGACGACGAAGAGCGGGGGGGCGAGGCGGGGCAGGAGGGCGGTCATGAGGGAGCCATGCCGGATTTTTCAGACCATGACCATTGCGCCGGCCGCGCACCCCGGTCGCCGGGGGCGCGGTAGTGGAGGGGGTGGGCGGACGGACAGGCCGCCTTGCTCCACCCGCGGTTCCGCGCCATGTGAGGCCGGGGAGAACCTGGTGCGGACCTATCGTCTCGTCATTGAACTGCTCGTCATCGCGTATTACCGCTTCGTGCTGCACGATGCCTGGGCGATCGCGAGCCATATCGCCCTGTCCGTGCTGATGTCGTTCTTCCCATTCCTCATCCTGGTGACGGCGCTGGCGAGTTTCTTCGGCACCGGATCCCTCGCCGACGAGGCCGCGGACATCATCCTGGAGGCCTGGCCCAAGGAGGTGGCGGGCCCTATCGCCAACGAGATCCACACCATTTTGACCGTGCGGCGGGACGGAATCCTCACCGTCGGCCTCCTGCTTGCCCTGTATTTCGCATCGAGCGGCGTCGAGGCCCTCCGGGTCGGGCTCAACCGGGCCTATGGCCTGCGCGAGACCCGGGCCTGGTGGTTCACGCGGCTTGAGTCCATCGCCTTCGTGATCGGCGGCGCCTTCGTGATGCTCGCCTTCGCGCTGCTCGTGGTGCTGGGACCTTTCGTGTGGCGCGGCTTCCTGCAATGGGTGCCCGGCCTGCAGCCCTGGAACGGGCTCATCGACTTCCTGCGCATCGGCGTCGCGACCATTCTCATCGTGTCGGCCCTGGTGCTGGCCCACAAGCTCGTGCCCGCGGGCCAGCGCGATTTTCGCTCCGTCATGCCCGGCGTCGCCGTCACGCTGCTCCTGTGGATCCTGGGCGGGCTCGGCTTCGGCTGGTATCTTGAGAATTACCCGGGCGCCTATGCCTCCACCTATGGAGGGCTCGCCACGGCGATGGTGGCGTTGGTGTTCCTCTACACCCTCGCGGCGATCTTCCTGTTCGGGGGCGAACTCAACGGCACTGTGATCGCCGCGCGGCGGCGCCGTCTCCACAAGGTGGACGGAACGACGTTCAAGAACGTGGTGAAGGCGCCCTGAGGCGCCGTGTCGGCGCCCAGAACTCCGCGTGGCGATGAAATGAATGCCGTGAAAGCGCCCTGAGGCGCCTTCACTCGCGAGGAATCAGCGCGAGGCTTCGAGCACGTCGTCGAAGGTCCGCATGCCCGCACGCTGCGCGTTGACGAGCACCGCCATGTTGCCCGGCGCGTGCTGGTTCTTCCACATCTTGGTGTGGGCCTGCGGGATCTGCTCCCAGGGGAACACCTCGCTCATGCAAGGATCGATGCGACGGTCGATCACGAACTGGTTCGCGGCCGCGGCCTGCTTGAGGTGCGCGAAGTGCGAGCCCTGGATCCGCTTCTGGCGCATCCACACGTAGCGGGCGTCGAAGGTGATGTTGAAGCCAGTCGTGCCGGCGCAGAACACCACCATGCCGCCGCGCTTCACCACGAGGGTCGAGACCGGGAAGGTCTGCTCGCCCGGATGCTCGAAGACGATGTCCACGTCCTTCTTGCCGGTGATGTCCCAAATCGCCTTGCCGAACTTGCGGGCTTCCTTCGACCATTCCGCATATTCGGGCGAGTTCACGACTGGGAGCTGGCCCCAGCAGTTGAAGTCCTTGCGGTTGATCACGCCCTTGGCGCCGAGGGAGAGCACGTAGTCGCGCTTCGTCTCGTCCGAGATGATGCCGATGGCGTTCGCGCCGGAGGCTGCCGCGAGCTGGACGCCGAACACGCCAAGGCCGCCCGAGGCACCCCAGACGAGCACGTTGTCGCCGGGCTTCAAGGTATGCGGCGCATGGCCGAAGAGCATGCGGTAGGCGGTGGCGAGGGTCAGAGTGTAGCAGGCCGCCTCCTCCCAGGTGAGGTGGCGCGGCCGCTCCATGAGCTGGCGGGACTGCACCCGGCAGAACTGGGCGAAGGAGCCGTCCGGCGTCTCGTAGCCCCAGATGCGCTGGGAGGAGGAGAACATCGGGTCGCCGCCGTTGCACTCCTCGTCGTCGCCGTCGTCCTGATTGCAGTGGACCACGACCTCGTCGCCCACCTTCCAGCGCTTCACCTTGGAGCCGACCGCCCAGACGATGCCGGAAGCATCGGAGCCCGCCACGTGGAAGGGCTGCTTGTGGGAATCGAGGGTCGAGACCGGCTGGCCGAGGGCGGCCCAGATGCCGTTATAGTTCACGCCCGCCGCCATCACGAGGACCAGAACCTCGTCGTCGCCGATGGACCAGGTGGGTACCACCTCGATCTGCATGGCCTCTTCCGGCGGGCCGTGGCGCTCCTTGCGGATCGCCCAGGCATACATCTTCTCGGGGACATGGCCGAGGGGCGGAATTTCCCCCAGCTCGTACAGATCCTTCGGTCCGTTCGCCTTCTTGAGCGCCTGCACAGCCATGGCACGTCTCTCCGCTGGGATCGCTGGGGTGATTGTTGCGCCGCAATATGAAACTGGGAAGCCCCAACTTTATGGCAACGCTCTCCTCACGTTGAAGTTGCCCTTGATCTCGCTCAATTTTTGCCCATCCTCTGCCACTGAGACCAGATCGTACAGTGGGAACGAAGCTATAGCATTCCGCATTGCAATACGATCCCCGGCGGACACGCAGGGGTATGGGGGAGCCGCATGAGCGAAGGGTCGACGCCGAGGCCGAAGCGCGAAAAGCCCCGCATCGTACGTTCTGCCTGGGGGACGTGTCCATGAGCCGGGAACCGACACCGCAACGGGACAAGCCCTGGATTTTCCGCACCTATGCGGGCCATTCCACAGCAACCGAATCGAACGCGCTTTACAGGAACAATCTCGCCAAGGGGCAGACGGGCCTGTCCGTCGCCTTCGACTTGCCGACACAGACCGGCTACGACCCGGACCATGAGCTCGCCCGCGGCGAGGTGGGGAAGGTCGGGGTCTCGATTGCCCATATCGGCGACATGCGGGCGCTCTTCGAGGGCATCCCGCTCGCCACCATGAACACGTCGATGACGATCAACGCCACGGCCCCCTGGCTCCTGGCGCTCTACATCGCGGCGGCGGACGAGCAGGGGGCGCCCCGGGCAAGCCTCCAGGGCACCACCCAGAACGACATCATCAAGGAATATCTCTCCCGCGGCACCTACGTGTTCCCGCCAGGGCCCTCGCTCCGGCTCACCCGCGACGTCATTCTCTTCACCACGGCCGAGATGCCGAAGTGGAACCCGATGAACGTGTGCTCCTACCACCTGCAGGAGGCGGGCGCGACGCCGGTCCAGGAGCTCTCCTTCGCGCTCGCCACCGCGCAGGCGGTGCTCGACACGGTGCGGGCCGGCGGCGTCGACGAAGCGGTCTTTCCCGAGGTGGTCGGGCGCATTTCGTTCTTCGTGAATGCGGGCATGCGCTTCATCACCGAGCTGTGCAAGATGCGCGCCTTCGCGGAGCTCTGGGACGAAATCACCGCCAAGCGCTACGGCATCGCGGACGCAAAAAAGCGCGTGTTCCGCTACGGCGTGCAGGTGAACTCCCTGGGCCTTACCGAACAGCAGCCCGAAAACAACGTCCACCGCATCATGATCGAGATGCTCGCCGTGACGCTCTCGAAGAAGGCGCGGGCCCGGGCCGTGCAGCTTCCGGCCTGGAATGAGGCGCTCGGGCTTCCGCGCCCTTGGGACCAGCAATGGTCGCTCAGGATGCAGCAGATCCTCGCTCTCGAGACGGATCTTCTCGACTACGACGACATCTTCGACGGATCCCACGTGATCGAGGCGAAGGTGGGCGCCTTGAAGGACGAGGTGCGCGCGGAACTCGCCCGTCTCGACGCGCTCGGCGGCGCGGTGGCCGGAGTGGAATCGGGCTATCTCAAGCGCGCGCTCGTGGAGTCCAACGCAAGGCGCCTCGCGGCCATCGAGGCAGGCGAGCAGGTGGTGGTCGGCGTGAACCGCTACCAGGAGGGCGAACCCTCGCCGCTCACCGCCGGCGACGGCGCAATTCTAACGGTTCCCGAAACCGTCGAGATGGAAGCCGTGCACCGCATCCGCGCCTGGCGCGCTCAGCGGGATCCGGGCGCGGTCGAAGCGGCGCTCGCCGACCTCGAAGCTGCGGCTCGCGAGGGCCGCTCCATCATGCCGCCATCGATCGTCTGCGCGAAGGTGGGGGTCACCACGGGCGAATGGGGCGAGGCCCTGCGGCGCGTCTTCGGCGAATACCGGGCTCCCACGGGCGTGACCCCGGAGACCGCGACCGGCGGTGCCACGCAGGAGATCCGCCTGATGGTGGCGGATCTCGCTCAAAAGATCGGTGAGACGCCGCGCCTAGTTGTCGGCAAGCCCGGCCTCGACGGGCATTCCAATGGCGCCGAGCAGATCGCGCTTCGCGGCCGGGACGTGGGGCTGGAGGTCACCTACGACGGCATCCGCCAGACGCCCGCCGAGATCGCCGCCAAGGCGAAGGAGACGCAGGCCCATGTGGTCGGGCTCTCCATCCTCTCCGGCTCTCACGTGCCGCTCGTGCGCGAGGTGAAGGCGCGGCTCCGTGCCGAGGGGCTCGACCATGTTCCGGTCGTGGTGGGCGGCATCATCTCGGCGGAGGACGAGCTCGTTCTCAAGAACATGGGAGTGGCCGCAATCTACACGCCGAAGGACTACGCCCTCGACACCATCATGGCTGATATCGTGCGGGTGGTCGGCCGGGCCTGGCCGCGCAACCCGGAGGAGGACGCCCCGACGAAACCGGCGCGCCCTGCCCGGCGCGCCTCCGCCGGGTAGGCGTCCCCGGGCGCGGTTAAGCCTAACGCACGAAGCACGCCGGCGACCGGCCGTTCACCACGTCGCTTCAGCCTTTCTCAACGCTGAGCGGGTTAGCACCTCAGGCAGGGGTGCTGACAGAATGGTCCGTTCAGCCTGAATGGCTGGATGGATTGCACCTCGGGAACGGGGTGCTGGCAGAATGGCAACACGACCGAAGGTCCCGGGATGTTTGACGGGCCAGCTGCGCCCGGCGGCCCGCCGCGCCATCCGCTTCGGCTCGGCCCTGGCCGCGTTCGTCGGCGGGTGGGCGGGCCCGACGTTCCTGGCCTACGCTCAAGCCGAGGGCTCACCGGCGGCAGATGCGCCGCAGCTCGCTTTCGTCACCATGGCTGGCCTCGCCCTGCTGCTGGCGCTCTTGCAGCGCCGCCGGGCCACGCAGGCCGAGGAGCGCGCCCGCTATTTCTCCCGCCACGAGCCCATGACCGGGCTGCTCAACCGGCCCCATTTCCTCGCCGCCCTCGACGCCGAGCTGTCCCGCCGCCAAGCAGGGTCCATCGCGGTGCTCTCGATCGACCTCGACGGACTGCGGGAGATCAACGATCTCCTCGGCCACGAGAACGGGGACCTCGCGATCCTGCGGATGGCGCACGCGCTGCCGACCCTGGCCGGCGAGGACGCCCTTGCGGCGCGTCTCGGGGGCGACAAGTTCGTGGTGGCCTGTCCGGGACTGTCCCCGTCCAAGGCCAAGGATCTTGCGGTCCGCATCTGCGCGGCTGCGGAGAAGCCCTTCCTCCTGGCCGACCAGGAGGTCAATCTCGTGGCGCAGGTCGGCATCGCGGTGAGCCCCTCCGATGGGGACAGCGCGCTCAGGCTCCTCAAGGCCGCCGGCCTCGCCCTCGACCGCGCCCGCCTGCGCGGAGGCTCCTGCTACGTGTTCTTCGAGCGCACCCTCGAGACGGAGCTTCAGCGCCGGCGCGAGCTCGAGCAGCAGATCCGCGACACCCTCGCCGCCAAGGCCTTCGACCTGCATTTCCAGCCGCTCTACAACGCCGATCAGGACCGTCTCACGGGCTTCGAGGCCCTGCTGCGCATGCCGGACGGCCAGGGTGGCTACGTCTCTCCGGCCATCTTCATCCCCGTGGCCGAGGAAATCGGGCTGATTACCGAGATCGGGGATTGGGTGGTGCGCCGCGCCTGCGCGCTGGCGACCCATTGGCCCGACCACCTCACCGTTGCCGTGAACCTGTCGCCCGCCCAGTTCAAGGCCGGCGGCGTCCACAGGACGGTGCGCGAGGCGCTGGCGGCCGCCGATCTCGCCCCCGAGCGCCTGGAGCTCGAGATCACCGAGGGGCTCATCCTCCACGACGACGTGGCGATCATGCGCGAGCTCACGGAGCTCAAGGCGCTCGGAGTCTCGATCGTCATGGACGATTTCGGCACGGGCTATTCGAGCCTGAGCTACCTGTGGAAGTTCCCCTTCGACAAGATCAAGATCGACCGGTCCTTCATGCGGGCGCTCGCCTCCGAGGACCGGCAGGTGGTGGACATCCTCCACGCCATCATGAGCCTGAGCCGATCCCTGCGCATGCGGGTCACCGCCGAAGGCGTCGAGACGAAGGACCAGGCCGATTTTCTGAAGACCCTCGGCTGCGACGAGGTCCAGGGCTTCTATTTCGCAAGACCGATGCCCATCGATCAGGTCGCCCTCGTCATCATGCGCGACGTCCAGACCGCGGTGGTCGAGGTGGTGCCCGGCCCGCAAGCCTTGCGGGCCGCGAGCTGACGTCAGGGTCTCCTGGACGCGCCGGCTGAGGCACCGCCCGCTCCCTGGCGAGGGGTGCCCACCCTGACGGGTGCGGATCGCTGTCCTATATGGAGGTCTCGACCCGACGCGAGAGGCTTTGATGCCCCCCATCACGATCTACACCCGGGGCTGGTGCCCCTATTGCTCCGCCGCCAAGGACCTCCTGAAGCAAAAGGGGGCTGCCTTTGCCGAGATCGATATCGAACGCAAGCCCGAGGCGCGCCAGGAGATGATCCAGCGGGCCGGTGGACGCACCTCCGTGCCCCAGATCTTCATCGGCGACCGCCATGTGGGCGGATGCGACGACCTTTATGCGCTCGACGGGGGCGGCCAGCTCGATCAGCTGCTACGAGCCTGAGCGCCAAGCTCGGCGGCAGGCCTGCCGCCAACGGGATTCAGCCCTGTTCCTGTCGATCTGGACGGGCCGGACGCCTTCGGGCTTTATGGAGGCCTGCTTTGCGCCCGCGCTGACGGAGACCGCCATGAATGCCCATCGCTTCACCGCCGCTTGCGTCCAGATGCGCTCCGGCCGCGACCCGCTCCGGAACCGGGACGATGCCGTCGCCCTGGTGCGTCAGGCGGCCGACAGGGGCGCCCACTTCGTCCAGACGCCCGAGATGACCTCGCTCATTGAGCGCGAGCGGGCCGCCCTGTTCGAGAAGGTCGGTCCGCAGGAGAAGGATCCGACCCTCACGGGCTTGCGAGAGGTCGCGCGGGAGCGGGGCGTCGTGGTGCATGTGGGCTCGATTGCGGTCCGGGTCGGGGAGAAGGTGGCGAATCGCGCCTTCCTGATCGACGCCGCGGGCGAGATCGTCACGTCCTACGACAAGGTCCACCTCTTCGACGTCGACCTGCCGAGCGGCGAGAGCTGGCGCGAATCCGCCACCTATACGGGCGGCGACCGGGCGGTTCTGGGCGAGACGCCCTGGGGGCTGCTTGGCCTCACCATCTGCTACGACGTGCGCTTTCCCGCCCTTTACCGGGCGCTCGCCGAGAACGGGGCCGCCTTCCTCTCGGCGCCCGCCTGCTTCACCCGCCAGACCGGCGAGGCCCACTGGCACGTGCTGCACCGGGCGCGCGCGATCGAGACCGGCTCCTTCATGATCTCCGCGGCTCAGGGCGGCCGCCATGAGGACGGGCGGGAGACCTACGGCCATTCGCTCATCGTCGATCCGTGGGGGCGGGTTCTGGCGGAGGCAGGTGCCGAGCCTGGCGTGATCCTCGCCGAGATCGATACCGCCCTCGTGGCCGATGCCCGGGCCCGAATCCCGACCCTGAAGCATGGGCGCCCGTTCCGGGTCGAGGTGGCCCGCGCCGCCCCCGCCCCGCTTCGGGCCGCGGGGGCATGAGCGGCCATGGGCTGCGACGGCGACGGCTCTTGGCAACGATCCTTCGTGCCACCATCTGACGCGCCATGATCAAGTATGCGTTGGCCTGCGACGACGGCCATGGATTCGAGAGCTGGTTTCCCTCGAGCGAGGGCTACGAGGAGCAGCGCCGGCGGGGCTTCGTGACCTGCCCGGTCTGCGATTCTCCGACGGTCGAGAAGCAGATCATGGCGCCTCGGGTCGCCCGCACCGACAAAACGCCCGCCTCGGTTCCCGCGCCCGAGCCGCAGCCGGTCGCGATCCTCTCCGACAAGGAGCGGCAGATGCGGACGATGCTGCGCGCCTTCCGGCAGCACGTGCAGCAAAACGCCGAACATGTGGGCGACCGTTTCGCGGACGAGGCCCGCAAGATGCATTACGGCGAGGCGGAGCAGCGCTCGATCTACGGCGAGGCGAACCCGGCCGATGCTAGGGCCCTGCTGGAAGAGGGGATCGAGGTGCACCCGCTCCCGATCGTCCCCGATGACCGGAACTAGGCTGGCCGCGTGGCGGTCTTCTTCACGAGCGACACGCATTTCGGCGATCCGCGGGTCCTGCGCATCGACAAGCGGCCCTTCGCGAGCATCCCGGCTCATGACGAGGCCCTGATCGCCAACTGGAACGAAGCCGTCGGGCCTGAGGACGAGGTCTGGCACCTAGGGGATTTCGCGCTCCATGTGCGGCCCGAGCGCATCGACGAGCTGCTCGGACGGCTCAACGGCCGCAAGCACCTGATCACCGGCAACAACGACGGGGCAGCCACGCTGGCCGCCGAGGGCTGGGCGAGCGTGCAGCCTTACGCGGAGCTCCATGTGGACGGCACCTTCGTGGTCATGTGCCACTACGCTTTCCGAACCTGGAAGAACATGGGCCGCGGCTGGCTCGATCTTCACGGCCATTCCCATGGCAGGCTGAAGAAGCAGACCCGCCAGTACGATGTGGGCGTCGACGCCCGGGAGTACCGGCCCGTGACCCTGGATATGATTCTCGGCGCGCGGCGCCAGTCCCGTTCAAGAAACCAGGAGCAACTTTGATTGGGCATGGCCCTGTCCTAGAACCTGGGACGGAGGTGAATGTGGACGCTTCGAAGAACCCGACCATCGCACGGCCAAGGCCGGTCTCGCTCCTGCGCTCGTTCCTCAACAACGAGGCGGCTGGCGGCATCATCCTCATGGCTGTCGCCGTGCTGGCGCTCATCGTCGCCAACTCGCCCCTTGCGCCGGCCTATTTCGGCGTGCTCAAGACCTACGTGCTGGGGTTGAGCGTCCTGCACTGGATCAACGACGCCCTGATGGCGGTGTTCTTCCTGCTCGTGGGCCTCGAGATCAAGCGGGAGATGCTCGACGGTCAGCTCTCCACCTGGCCGCGACGGGTCTTGCCCGGCTTTGCCGCTGTCGGCGGCATGGCGATCCCGGCGCTCATCTATCTCGGCGTGAATGCGCAGAACCCCGATGCCCTGCGCGGCTGGGCCATCCCGGCGGCCACCGACATCGCCTTCGCGCTCGGCGTTCTGGCGCTTCTTGGCAGCCGGGTGCCGCCGTCACTCAAGATCTTTCTGACCGCCCTCGCCATCCTCGACGATCTGGGGGCCGTGGTCATCATCGCGCTGTTCTATACGAGCGACGTCTCCCTCGCGATGGTTGGGGCCTCCGCCGTGTGCCTCGCCGCCCTGGTGGCGCTGAACCGCGCGGGCGTCACGCGCCTTGCGCCCTATCTGGTGCTGGGCGCCTTCCTCTGGTTCTTCGTGCTGCAATCGGGCGTGCACGCGACGATTGCCGGCGTCGTGCTCGCGCTCACCATCCCGCTCCACCCGACTCCCGGCCGCCCCGAGGCCGCGGACTCGCCGCTCCACGTGCTGGAGCACGCGCTCCACCCTTGGGTCGCGTTTCTCATCGTGCCGATCTTCGGCTTCGCCAATGCGGGCGTATCCTTCGAAGGCCTTTCCCCAGCGGTGCTGCTGCAGCCGGTGCCGCTCGGCATCGCGCTCGCGCTCTTCATCGGCAAGCAGGCGGGCGTCTTCGGGTTCCTGGCGCTCGCGCTGCGGCTCGGCTGGGCCGACATGCCGGCCAATGCCACCCGGGCGCAGTGCTACGGGGTGGCGGCGCTCTGCGGCATCGGCTTCACCATGAGCCTCTTCATCGGAGCGCTCGCCTTCCCGGCCTCGCCCGCGCTCATCGACGAGACGAAGCTCGGCGTGCTGGCCGGATCGCTCCTGTCGGCGCTCCTCGGCTTCGCGATCCTGCGCCTTGCTCCCGCGGAGGCTCCCAAGGTCGAGGCCCGCCCCGCCACCGCGGCTTAGGCAGCCCGTGCCGCGAAGGCCATGTAGTTCACCGCCGTGTCGCGGGAGAGGCTCCACTGGTCCCGGAGCGGGTTGTAGACGACGCCGTCGAGGCGTGTGACGCCGAGTCCCGCGTTCTCGATGGCGAGCCGCAGTTCCTCGGGGGTCACGAACTTCTCCCATTGGTGGGTGCCCTTCGGCAGCCAACCCAGCACGTATTCGGCTCCCACGATGGCCAGGGCGAAGGCCCTGAGCGTTCGGTTGATGGTGGCCATGGCGAGCAGCCCCCCGGGCTTCACGGCCGCCCCGCAGGCGGTGATGAAGGCGGGCACGTCCGCCACGTGCTCCACCACCTCCATGGCGAGCACGAGGTCGAAGGTTTCGCCCCGGGTCACCACCTCCTCGACGGTTTCGTTGCGGTAATCGACCGGCACGCCGGCCCGCTCCGCATGGAGCCGGGCGACGGCAATGTTGGTGGGGGCCGGGTCGAGCCCCGTCACCCGGGCGCCCAGGCGCGCGAGGGGCTCCGAGAGCACGCCCCCACCGCAGCCCACGTCCAGGATCGTTAGCCCCTCGAGGGGCGCCGGCCCCTTGGGATCGCGGCCGAACCGGGCGCAGGCCTCGTCCCGGATGGCGGCGAGCCGCACCGGATTGAACTTGTGCAGGGGCCGCATGGGCCCCTTCGGGTCCCACCAGGTCTCCGCCAGGCGCTCGAACCGGGCGATCTCGGCAGGGTCGACACTGGTCATGGGGGATCCTCCGGACAGGGGGCTGTCATGCGGGACAGCGGAGCAAGGCGCAAGGGGCAGGCCGTAAGCTCCACCTTGGTCGCGTTGACAGGCCCGCGATCCCCCTTTACGCGCCCCATGCGGCCTCCCCGCACCCCGCCCGAAGGCTCCCCCGACACAGGCCAGCACAGGCTCCGATGCCCCGTCTCGTCATGAAATTCGGCGGTACGTCCGTCGCCACGGTTGAGCGCATCCGCAACGTGGCGCGGCACGTGAAACGGGAGGTCGAGGCCGGCTACGACGTGGCCGTGGTGGTCTCCGCGATGGCGGGCAAGACGAACGAGCTCGTCGCCTGGGTGAAGGACGCCTCCGCGCTCTACGATTCCAAGGAGTACGACGCGGTCGTCGCCTCCGGCGAGCAGGTAACCTCCGGGCTCCTCGCTCTCGCGCTCCAGGAGATGGGGCTTCCCGCCCGGTCCTGGCAGGGCTGGCAGATCCCGATCATGACCTCCGACGCCCATGGCTCGGCCCGGATCGCCGCCATCGACGGGACCGGGATCCTCCAGAGTTTCGCCGAGCGCAAGGAGATCGCGGTGGTGTCCGGCTTCCAGGGCATCCACCAGCCGACCCGCCGCATCACGACCCTGGGCCGCGGGGGATCCGACACCAGCGCCGTGGCTCTCGCGGCCGCCATCCAGGCGGAGCGCTGCGACATCTATACGGACGTGGACGGAGTCTACACCACGGATCCCCGCATCGTGCCGAAAGCCCGCCGCCTCGACCGGGTCTCCTACGAGGAGATGCTGGAGATGGCCTCCCTCGGGGCCAAGGTGCTCCAGGTGCGCTCGGTCGAGCTCGCCATGGTGCACAACGTTCCCACCTATGTGCGCTCCTCCTTCGACGATCCGGCGGATCCGAAGCAGGGCACCCTCATCTGCGACGAGGACGAGATCATGGAACAGCAGGTCGTCACCGGCATCGCCTATTCCAAGGACGAGGCCCAGATTACCCTGCGGAACGTGGCCGACAAGCCGGGCGTCGCCGCCTCGATCTTCGTGCCGCTCGCCGAAGCCAACATCAACGTGGACATGATCATCCAGGTGGTGTCTGACAACAACGCCACCACGGACATCACCTTCACGGTGCCGGCAGCCGATTACGAGCGGGCCTGCTCCGTGCTCCACGAGCACCGGAGCGAGATCGAGTTCGTGGAACTCCAGGGGGCGACGGACGTGGTCAAGGTGTCGGCCATCGGCGTCGGCATGCGCTCCCATGCGGGTGTCGCCGCCAAGGCCTTCAAGGCGCTTGCCGACAAGGGCATCAACATCCGCGCCATCACCACCTCCGAGATCAAGTTCTCGGTCCTGATCGAGTCGGCCTATACGGAGCTTGCAGTCCGCACCCTCCACTCCCTGTACGGCCTCGATAAATCATAAGCCGAAAGACCTCTTTTCAGGGTCTTGGGCTCGCCGTGCACGGGTCAGGCCGCCGCTATGCGGCTTTGGGGCTTGCTCCGCGGCAAATCCCCTCGGTATAGGGCCCGTAACAGGCTTGACGGTCGACCTTGGCGACCGTCACGCTACAACAAGATGGCCGGCCGCAGGGCCGCCGGCCTCGGGACGGGAACGAAGAGCTGATGCCAGCGACTCTCGGCGGTCCGCGCGTACTCCTGCGCCGCCTCCGCGAGATCATGGCGGAGCCGGTCAGCGCGCAGGACCGCCTCGACAAGATCGTGATCCTGATCGCCGCCAACATGGTGGCGGAGGTGTGCTCCGTCTATGTGATGCGCGGGGACGGCACCCTTGAGCTCTATGCCACCGAGGGTCTCAACCGAGAGGCCGTGCACCTCACGACCATGCGGGCGGGCGAGGGTCTCGTGGGCCTCATCGCCTCCACGGCCGAGCCCCTGGCGCTCTCCGACGCCCAGACCCATCCGGCCTTCTCCTACAAGCCCGAGACGGGCGAGGAGGCCTATCACGCCTTCCTGGGCGTGCCGCTTCTGAGGGCCGGCAACACCCTCGGCGTCCTCGTGGTCCAGAACAGGACGCTCCGGGTTTATACGGAGGAGGAGGTCGAGGCGCTCCAGACCACCGCCATGGTGCTTGCCGAGATGATCGCCTCCGGCGAGCTCCAGGCGCTCGCCCCGGCGGACAGCGAGACGGCCCTCCGCCGCCCCGTGCACCAGCGCGGCGTCTCCCTCGCGGACGGGGTCGGCCTCGGATACGTGGTGCTCCACGAGCCGCGCGTCGTGGTGAAGAATCTCATTGCCGAGAACGTGGACGGGGAGGTGCGGCGCCTCGAATCCGCCATCGGCGAGGTGCGGGCCTCCATCGACGAGCTCATCGAGCGCGGCGACGTCGCCCATCACGGCGAGCACCGGGACGTGCTCGAGACCTTCCGCATGTTCGCCCACGACCAGGGCTGGCTCAGGCGGATGCGCGAGGCGGTGCATTCCGGGCTCACCGCCGAGGCCGCGGTGGAGCGCGTTCAGTCCGACAACCGCGCCCGCATGCTGCGCCAGCAGGACCCCTATCTGCGCGAGCGGCTGCACGATCTCGACGATCTCGCGAACCGCCTCCTGCACCGGCTTGTCGGGCGCGACCTCGTGGCGGAGCGGGGCTCCCTTCCCGACAACGCGATACTTGTCGCCCGCTCCATGGGCCCGGCGGCCCTTCTGGACTACGACCGCTCGCGTCTGCGCGGGCTCGTGCTCGAGGAGGGCGGGCCCACGAGCCACATCGCCATCGTGGCGCGGGCGCTCGGCATTCCGGCGGTGGGCGAGGTCGGAAACGCCACCTCCCTCGTGGAGCCCGGCGACGCGATCATCGTGGATGGCGGCGCCGGCGAGGTGCAGATCCGCCCGCGGCCCGACGTCGAGGCCGCCTATGCCGAGAAGGCGCGCCTGCGCGCCCGGCGCATGGAACAGTACCGGCGCCTGCGCGAGGTGCCGGCGGTCACGCGGGACGGGGTCCCGATCAACCTCCAGCTCAATGCGGGGCTTCTCGTCGACCTGCCGCATCTGAGCGAGACGGGCGCGACCGGCGTCGGCCTCTTTCGCACCGAGCTCCAGTTCATGGTGGCCGAGCGCATGCCTTCCGCCGGCGAGCAGCAGGCGCTCTACCGGGCTGTCTTCGCGGCGGCCGGCGACATGCCGGTGACCTTCCGCACCCTTGATATCGGCGGCGACAAGATCCTGCCCTACATGCAGTCGATCGAGGAGGAAAACCCGGCGCTCGGCTGGCGGGCCATCCGCATCGGCCTCGACCGGCCGGGGCTCCTCAGGGCCCAGGTGCGCGCGCTCCTGAAGGCCGCCGCGGAGCACCCGCTCAAGATCATGTTCCCGATGGTCGCCACCTGCGACGAGTTCGCCAGGGCCAAGGCCATCGTGGACCGGGAGACGGCTTATCTCGCCCGCCATGGGCATGTGCTGCCCTCGGACCTCAAATGCGGCGTGATGCTGGAGGTGCCCTCGCTGCTCTTCCAGATCGAGGAGATCTGCCGGGTCGCCGATTTTCTGTCCGTTGGCTCGAACGACCTCATGCAGTTCCTCTTCGCGGTCGACCGCGAGAACCGCATGGTCGCAAACCGCTTCGACCCCTTGAGCGCCCCCGCCCTCCGGGTCCTGAAGCTCATTACCGAGACCGCGACCGCCTGCGGCTGCCCGGTCACGGTCTGCGGCGAGATCGGCGGGCGTCCCCTGGAAGCGCTGGCGCTGATCGCGCTCGGGTACCGCTCGCTCTCCATGTCCCCGTCCTCCATCGGCCCCGTGAAGGCGATGCTGCTCGCCCTCGACGCGGCGGATGCCCGCGCCATGCTCCTCGATGCCCTGCAGCACGACGGCAGCGGCGAGAGCCTGCGCCCGCGCATCGCGGCCTATGCGGAAAGCCATGGCATCCCGGTCTGATGTGGATTATCCGGGGCGCCCGATCCCTGACCCGTGACCCTGATGATCGCACCGCCGCCCGACCGCCTCGCCGCCATTCTCCAGCGCCACGACATCGTCATGGCGACCCTCAACAGCGGCCCGGCCCCTGAGACCTTCGTGGCGCTCTCCCGCGAACTCTCGGAGCTCGAACCCGTCGTCGCCGCCATCCGGGCTTTTCAGACCGCGCAGGAGACCCTCGCCGGTCTCGAGGCGATGATCGGCGACCCGAAGACGGATGCGGAGATGCGGGGGCTTGCCGAAGAGGAGCGGCCTCTGGCCGAGGAGGAGGTGGAGCGCCGGGGCCAGGAGCTGCGGCTCCTCCTGCTGCCGAAGGATGCGGCGGACGAGAAAAGCGCCATCCTCGAGGTGCGCGCCGGTACGGGCGGCGACGAGGCGGCACTTTTTGCGGGCGATCTTTTCCGCATGTACGCCCGCTATGCCGAGCTGAAGGGCTGGAAGGTGGAGGTGATGTCCGAGAGCGAGGGCACGGTCGGCGGCTACAAGGAGGTGGTGGCCGAGATCCGGGGCCGCGGCGTCTTCGCCAAGCTGAAATTCGAGAGCGGCGTCCACCGGGTGCAGCGCGTGCCGGATACCGAGACGCAGGGGCGCATCCATACCTCCGCGGCCACCGTGGCGGTGCTGCCCGAGGCCGAGGATGTGGACATCGCCATCAGCGATGCGGATCTCAAGATCGACACCATGCGGGCCCAAGGGGCGGGCGGCCAGCACGTGAACAAGACGGAATCGGCCATCCGCATCACGCATATCCCCACCGGCACGGTGGTGTTCGTGCAGGAGGAGCGCTCCCAGCACAAGAACCGCGCCCGGGCCATGCAGCTCCTGCGCGCCCGGCTCTTCGATGCGGAGCGCACCGCCAAGGACGCGGCCCGCGCCGCCGACCGCAAGGCGCAGGTGGGATCGGGCGACCGCTCGGAGCGCATCCGAACCTATAATTTCCCGCAAGGGCGCGTCACCGACCACCGTATCAATCTCACCCTCTACAAGATCGAGGAGGTGATGGCCGGCACGGCTCTCGACGAGATCGTGGACGCGCTGATCACCGAGCATCAGGCCGCGCTTCTGGCCGATCAGGACCAGGCCGCGTGACCGCACGGCCGACGGCCGGTGCCGCTCTCGCCGGCTTGCGCCGGACTCTCGCGGAGGCGGGCATCGACAATCCGGCCTACGAGGCGCGCCTCCTTCTCGCCGGCGTGCTCGGCATCGGCCTGCCGGCCCTTGCGCTCCGCTCCGGCCGCCCGCTGACCGAGGCCGAAGCCGCGACGCTGGAGGCTTTTGCGGCCCGGCGCCTCGCCCGGGAGCCGGTGGCCCGGATCCTCGGGGAGTGGGAGTTCTGGGGCCTGCCCTTCGCCTTGAGCCCGGACACTCTCGTCCCCCGCCCCGATACCGAGACCGTGGTGGAGGCGGCGCTGGCCCGCATTCCGGACCGGAGCCGGACCTTCGCCCTAATCGATCTCGGCACGGGCACGGGCTGCCTTCTCGTGGCGCTTCTCCATGAATGCCCCAAGGCCTGGGGGCTCGGCATCGACCGCTCGCCCGGCGCCCTGGCGACCGCCCGCGCGAACGCCCGGCGGAACGGGGTGGCGGAAAGGGCCCTGTTTGCGGCCTCGGACTGGGCAGCGGCGGTCTCAGGATCGTTCGATCTTGTGGTGTCGAACCCGCCCTATATCGCCTCTCCGGTCATCGCGACGCTCGATCCCGACGTGCGCGAGCACGACCCCATGGCCGCCCTCGATGGGGGCGCCGATGGGCTCGACGCCTACCGGAGGATTCTCGATGAGGCGCCCCGCCTCCTGCGGCCCGGCGGGCACCTCCTCCTGGAGATTGGGTATGACCAAGGCGAGAGCGTCCCGAGGCTCGCCGCCGGCCTTCCCCTTGCAATCGAGGAGGTTCGACCCGATCTCTCCGGGAACGCGCGATGCGTCGCCCTGAGGCGAATATGAAGCTGCTTTGGCGGCCGAATGCCTCGAAATGGACAGGATTTTCGGCGAAAAGCCGCCTGCCAGCCCCGAAAAACTGCTTGTTGGACCGCGTCGAACCCGCTAGATTTCGGGCCAGACATCGTCATCGGTCCACGGAATCGGCGGAGTTGGGGCCAATAAGCCCGCCGAGAGGACCAAACGATTTCAGCCGCGCCGGTGGGGGCTTTTGAGCAGTCCAGCGCGGTCGCTTCTAAAACCCGACACTGAAGAACGATTCCGGCTTTAAGGGCCGCGATCGAGCGACAGAGGGATGGCCACGCGAACGGTGGGCGAACGCCCGTTCGGCGAACATTGGCTTGCAATCGCGTGGGAAGAACCAGCGAGGGTCGTAGACCAGAGATGAGACCAGGACAGAACAGGCGGATGCGTGGCCGGAACCGCAGCAACAAGGGGCCCAATCCCCTGACGCGGAGCTATGAATCCAACGGCCCCGACGTGAAGATCCGTGGCACGGCTCAGCACGTAGCCGAGAAATACAGCCAGCTCGCCCGCGATGCGCTGGCCTCTGGCGATCCGGTGGCCGCCGAGAACTATTATCAGCACGCCGAGCACTACATCCGCATCATCGCGGCCGCCCAGGAGCAGCTGCGCGAGCAGTACGGCTACCAGCAGCGCTTCGATGAGGATGGCGACGAGGAGCCGGGCTTTGCCGGCGATCGCGGCTACGGCGAGGACATGGATCCCGGCGCCGGACCGCAGCCCTTCGAGCCACGGCCCGAGGGCGAGGGACGTCCGCAGCGCTTCGACCGAGGCGACCGCCAGGAGCGGGGCGACCGGGGTGATCGCCCAGATCGCGGCGATCGTCAGGACCGGGGTGACCGCCGTGAGCGCTTCCAGCGCGACCGTGGGCCGCGGCAGGACAACCGGCAGGACGGGCGGCAAGAAAACCGCCAGGAGGTCCGTCAGGACTTCAATCGGGACAGCCGTGACGGCGAGGGCCGCCAGGATCGTTCGGAGCGCCAGGAGCGTCCAGAACGCCAGGATCGTCCCGAGCGCCAGGAGCGTCCGGACCGCGGCGAGTTCCGCCGGGACCGCCGCCGCGACGAGGTTGAGCCCGATGCGGCCGCCCTGCCGGCTTTCCTGACGAACCCAGTGCGCACCATTGCGGTCGAGGGCGGCGAGGGCGAGGCCCCGGTCGAGAGCGGGATGAACGCGGAAGGCGGCGAGTTCCGCGCCCGCCGCCCGCGCCGCCGCCGTGCCCGCTTCGGCGAGGGTGGCGAGGCCGAGGGTGGACCGGACTTCGCGCCGGAGCCCGTGGAGACCCCGCCGGCCGAGTGACGCGCCGGCCGAATCGTCAAACGAGAAGGGGAGGGCCGATGCCCTCCCCTTTTTGTCAGCGTCCGACGATCCGCCGATGTTCCTCGGCGCCACAGGGTCGGCCAACGTCAGAACGGCAGCGCCTCCTGGGCCGCGGTCTCGACGGTCAGGCGCTCGCCCTCGCTCATCGCGCCGCCGGTGAGCACCTTGGCGTAGATGCCGCAATCGAAATGGCCGTAATGGCGCATGAGCGCCTTGGGGATCTGGAGATCGCGCATCCCCGTCGCGGGGTCCACATTGGTCGCCGCGCAGCGCTCGATGCGCTTCGTCACCTTCAGCCGCAGCCCTGACGGAAGCGAGATCACTTGGCCGAGGAGGTCGAACTCCGCCCAGGGGGCGAGTCCCTCGACGTGCACGTTGCCGCGAAAGCGCAAGGGATCCACGGGCACGCCGATCCTCTCCTCGAAATCCCGCACGCTCGCGAGATTGATCAGCGACACGTAGCCCTTGGTGGAATCCGTGAAGCGGAAGCCCTGCGGCGAGGCAAGAACCTTGGGCGCGCCCCGCAATTCCGCCGGCATGAAGCGACGGAAGAACGCCTCGATGGCAAGCCGCCCCTCTGGGGTGCCGAGTGCGCCGCGTGCCGCCTCGCGCCCACCTTCCTCGATGACCAGCGTGCCGGTCGCGTCCTCGAAGCGGGTGGAGAGCCGGGCGAGGCTCTCGTTGCGCATGAGCATGAGAAACTTGATCTTGGGCTGGTGGGCCGGATTTGCCGGATCAAAGCCCGAGGGGCCGTTCTCGACCGCGAAGACCCGGTCACCCGGAAAATAGGCGTCCTTGTCGAGGACAGCCGAGGCGAGCCGCTCGGGAGAGAGTCCCTTCACGGGATAGCGATAGAGGGAGGCGATGCGCATGACGCCGTTCTAGCGCGTCCTTCAGGACGGCGTCGAGACGGATCCGCTTCGCCTGCATCCTGATCGGTGGTTGGGATCGGCCGACGCCCCCAGGAGGCAGAGGTGCGGCCGCTTCACGCCCGGCCGCACCCCCATCAGGACAAGACGAAGCAGAATCTGCCCAAGGGCTTCGCGCTGCTCCCCCTCGTGAGCGGAGGTCAGCCGCTCCCTTAGGACGCGTCGCCGGAGCGGGCGACCTTGGTGCGCTTCAGCTCGGGGGTGAAGTAACCCTCGCGAGCCGGAATGTGGTCGCGGTTGTGGTCGGTGTGGTCGCGCATGCCCTCATGGGCCGTCTGGTGCGGCGGGATGTGCGAGCCGGTCTCGGATTCCTGCTTCATGCGCAGGGCCTTTTCGGCATTGGCCTTCAGCTCCTCCCGGGCGCGATCGGCGTGGGCCTTCTTGGGGTTCAGCCAGGAAAAGAAATTGGACAGGGCCATGGGGTGCTCCTTGGTCTTGTTCTTGGGATGGGTCGTGGGGTGCTCGCGGTCTAAGCGGCCGGGACGAGGCCGGCGTTTGCGAGCGGCTCTATTCCTTGCCGCGAGAGAGGACGTCCTCGTCGCTGCCGGTCTGGCGGGTGGGGGCCGTGTGGTCTCGGCCCACCGAGACCTGCTCGGAATCGGCAAGGGACTCGGACGCCATGCCGTTGCCGGCGCGCGGCTGGACGCCGCCCGCCTCCACGCCCTGATCGCTGCCGGAGCGCAGCTCCGCGGCCTGGGTGGTGTCCCCGAAGGTGCGCGGGGTCACGGAGGGCTGGCGCTCCAGCGGGCTTTCCGGAACGGCAAGACTCATGGCGTCGTTCCGCATCAGGTCGGCGCGGGCCTTCTCGGCTTCGGAGCGCGGATCGCGCGTGCTCATGGTGATCTCCTCGGGCCATCGCCTGCCGGACCCCGCAGCGCGGCGGGCCGGTTGCTCGTTACCGGATCAATGCCAGGGCTTCCGGGGCGGTTCCGGCACAGGACCTCCGCGATGGAGGAGAGGCAGCTGGTTCGTGGGATTCCGCCCCCTTGTTGTTGCCGATCCGCCACACCAGATGACCGGAGCGGGTGCTTCTTGAGAAGGCTCGATCATCGAAACGGCGCGACTGGGCCTCTTCAGAGGACGGCGGGCCGGAAAGGGGTGACCATGAACTTTGAAAAATACACCGAACGGGCCCGGGGCTTCGTGCAGGCCGCGCAGTCGCTCGCCATGCGCGAGGGCCATCCGCAGCTCCAGCCCGGACACGTGCTGAAAGTCCTGCTCGACGACCCGGAGGGCCTGTGCGCGGGCCTGATCGACCGGGCGGGCGGCCGCTCCCGGGAGGCTCATGCGGCGGTGGAGCAATGGCTCGCCAAGCAGCCCAAGGTCTCGGGCGCGGCCTCGCAGCCCCAGGCGACCCGTGAGCTGATGCGCTTTTTCGATCAGGCCGAGACCATGGCCGACAAGGCGGGCGACTCGTATGTCACCGTCGAGCGGATGTTGCTCGCGCTCGCCCTCGAGAAGGATGCGGAAGCCGGGCGGATCCTCGCCAAGGCCGGCGTCACGGCGCAGGGGCTGAATGGCGCCATCAACGCGCTCCGCAAGGGCCGCACGGCCGATAACGTGACCGCGGAGAACGCCTACGAGGCGCTCAAGAAATATGCCCGCGATCTCACGGAAGCCGCGCGCGAGGGCAAGCTCGACCCGGTGATCGGCCGCGACGAGGAGATCCGCCGCACCATCCAGGTGCTCTCAAGGCGCACCAAGAACAACCCGGTGCTCATCGGCGAGCCCGGCGTCGGCAAGACCGCCATCGTGGAGGGCCTCGCGCTGCGCATCGTCAACGGCGATGTGCCCGAGAGCTTGAAGGACAAGCAGTTGCTCGCCCTCGACATGGGCGCGCTCATCGCAGGCGCGAAATATCGCGGCGAGTTCGAGGAGCGCCTGAAGGCCGTTCTCTCCGAGGTGACGGCCGCGGAAGGCGGCATCGTCCTCTTCATCGACGAGATGCACACGCTCGTCGGCGCCGGCAAGGCGGATGGAGCCATGGATGCCTCGAACCTGCTGAAGCCCGCGCTCGCCCGCGGCGAGCTGCATTGCGTCGGCGCGACGACGCTCGACGAGTACCGCAAGCATGTGGAGAAGGACGCGGCGCTCGCCCGGCGCTTCCAGCCCGTCTTCGTGAGCGAGCCCACCGTCGAGGACACGGTCTCGATCCTGCGCGGCATCAAGGAGAAGTACGAGCAGCACCACGGGGTCCGCATCATGGATTCCTCGCTCGTCGCAGCGGCCACGCTCTCGAACCGCTACATCACGGACCGCTTCCTGCCGGACAAGGCCATCGATCTCGTTGACGAGGCGGCCTCGCGCCTGCGCATGCAGGTGGATTCGAAGCCCGAGGAGCTCGACACGATCGACCGCGAGGTGGTGCGCCTCAAGATCGAGGCGGAGGCCCTGAAGAAGGAAACCGACGCCGCCTCGAAGGACCGCCTCCAGCGGCTCGAGAAGGAGCTTGCGGATCTCGAGGAGCAATCCGCCGCCATCACGGCGCGCTGGAAGGCGGAGAAGGACAAGCTCGGCCGCGCGGCGGAGCTGAAGAAGCGGCTCGACGATGCCCGCAACGAACTCGCGCAGGCGCAGCGCCAGGGCCAGTACCAGCGCGCGGGCGAACTCGCCTACGGCATCATCCCGGGGCTCGAGAAGGAGCTCGCCGAGGTGGAGGCCGCCGGCGACGGGGCAGGGCTCATGGAGGAGGCGGTGACGCCGAATCATGTGGCCGGCGTCGTCTCCCGCTGGACCGGCGTGCCGGTCGACAAGATGCTGGAGGGCGAGCGCGACAAGCTGCTCAAGATGGAGGAGGCGCTGGCGCGGCGGGTCGTCGGACAGCGCGAGGCCGTGGAGGCGGTGTCCACCGCCGTCAGGCGCGCGCGGGCGGGCCTGCAGGATCCCCACCGGCCCATCGGCTCCTTCATGTTCCTCGGCCCCACGGGCGTCGGCAAGACGGAGCTCACGAAGGCGCTGGCAAGCTTCCTCTTCGACGACGAGACCGCGCTCGTGCGCCTCGACATGTCGGAATACATGGAGAAGCACTCGGTCGCCCGCCTCATCGGCGCGCCCCCGGGCTATGTGGGCTACGAGGAGGGCGGCGCGCTCACGGAAGCCGTCCGGCGGCGGCCCTATCAGGTGGTGCTCTTCGACGAGATCGAGAAGGCGCATCCGGACGTGTTCAACGTGCTCCTCCAGGTGCTCGACGACGGGCGTCTCACGGATGGCCAGGGTCGCACCGTCGATTTCCGCAACACGCTGATCATCATGACCTCGAACCTCGGCTCGGAATATCTCGTGGGCCAGAAGGAGGGCGAGGACACGGACGCGGTGCGCGACGAGGTGATGGGCGTGGTGCGCGCTCAGTTCCGGCCCGAATTCCTCAACCGCGTGGACGAGATCATTCTCTTCCACCGGCTGCAGCGGTCCGAGATGGGCGCCATCGTGGACATCCAGATGCGGCGTCTGCAGCGGCTTCTCGACGAGCGCAAGATCACGCTCACCCTCGATCCCGCGGCGCGGGACTGGATCGCCGAGAAGGGCTACGACCCGGCCTATGGGGCAAGGCCCCTGAAGCGCGTGATCCAGAAGCACGTGCAGGACCCGCTCGCGGAGCTGATCCTCGCTGGCGAGATCCGGGACGGCGAAGCGGTCCCGGTCCGCGCCGGTCCGATGGGCCTCATGATCGGCGACGTGACGGTCGCGGCCGAGAAGCGGCCCGCGGGCGTGGCGCTGAACTAGACCGCGCCTTGAGCTTGGCCGCGCCGGCTTTTGCCGGCGCGGCAACGACTCCCTGAACCAAACGTCCCTGCGAACGTTCGCCGAGACACGTCAGCAGGAGTTCGCTCATGGATCGCCGCATCGTCACGGCCGGCCTCGTGGCCGCCTTCGCCGCTTCCGCCGCCATCGCGCAGTCGCCCACGGGGCCGACCACCGTCTCGCCCATCCCGGTCAACCCCGCTCCGGCGGAGAGCCTGTCCACGAGCGGCAATGCGGGTTCGACCGCGACCCCCGAACAGCGCCAACAGCGCACCCAGCAGGGCGGCAACCCGGCCGATACAACGACGCCCCGTCGCCAGGGCCAGGAGGCCTCGGACGGGCGCGGTCAGGGCGCGGTGCAGGGCCAGCAGGCGCAGCAGCGGGCGGCCGCGCCGCAGGGCCAGCGCGCCGCGCAGAGCCCCGCCGACATCCGTTACATCCAGGAGACCATGGCAGCCGGCACCGTTACCCTTCAGGCCGCCAACTTCGCGGAATCGAAGGCGCAGCATCCGCGCGTCCAGCGCTTCGCGGCTTTCGAGCGCGAGGAGCAGAACATGATGTTCGAGATCCTGCACGCGCTCGCGGAGCCCGCCACCACGTCGTCCACCAACGCCCAGGCCACGCAGGCGACCACCTCCAGCCGTCCGCAGAACGCAAGTCAGGCGGCCGCCACCGCGCCCGTTCTCACGGATCAGGCGTCGAGCCTCATGGAGAAGATGTCCCGCGCCGAGCGTGGGCCGGCCTTCGACCGCGAGTTCGTGGAGCTCCAGCTCGCTCGCCATCAGGAGCTCCTGCAGGTGCAGGAGCGGTATCTTGCGGGCAACCCGCAGAACCGGGAACTCGTGAATATCGCCAAGCTCGCCCGCGCTCAGATCCGCGAGCATGTGACGGAGCTCCAGGCCATCCAGAAGGACCTGCGCTGAGCCCGTCGGGAGGAACGCCTCCTTTCTGGGGGCGTTGGCCGACAATGGGGCGGGCCAGCCGGGTCCGCCCCCGCAAAGCCCCTTTCGACAAGAGGACGAGCCCATGGCGCGTGACAAGCGAGGACACTCCCCGGAGCCGGACGTGGATGAGGTGCTGGACGAGCTGGCGCAGGAGGAAGGCGGCAGCGACGCCGATTTCCTGGCGGGCCCCACGAGCCGCAACGAGGCTGGCGACGTGAAGCGTGCCGCCGCCAAGGCCACGGGCATCATGGGCTCCTCGAAGAAGATCGATCCCGATCTCGCCGTGGACCCTGATGGCAACCGGCCCAAGAGCGGTTCGAAATCTGGCCTCCACACCTTCCAGGAGGTTCCCCCTGAGAAGGGTGTCACGGAGCACCGGGTGACCCGCGGCAATGCGGAGATCGCCGACGAGGCGAACACGGCGGCCCGTCTCTCCCCGGCCGGGCGTGCGGCGCGCACGGAGGCGGCTCCCACCAACGTCACCGGCGGTCGCGGCTCGGCCCTGGAGCGTCGGCGCGTGCCGGCTCCCGGCAACGTGGTCGACGTTCCCAAGGGAACCCTCGTGCGCGGTCACCCGACCGCGAGCCAGAGCGGCGGCCGCTCGCAATCCTCTACCGGCGACGAGAAGCCGCCGAAGCGCTCTGCCCGGGCCGGCACCGGCCAGACCGAGCGCCCGCTCTCCAAGGGCGGCACCGAAGAGCGGGATTGACCGTTTCCTGCCTCCCCCCGCCCCTGGGGGGAGGCAGCGCCGACTGCCCCTTTCATCCGGCGTGCTTTCGCGCCATATCCGGCGCCTCATGAGCGCGCCCCTCGTCTTCGACCGCCCCCTCGTCCGCCGCCGGCTCGCCCGGGCGGTGGCCCAAGGCCATGCGGGTTTTCTGATCGACCACGCGGTGAACGACCTGGAGGAGCGGCTCGAGCCCGTGCTCCGGGACTTTACCCTTGCCCTGGATGTCGGCTCGCCCACCCCTGCGGTCCGCGAGCGGCTGCTGCGCCGCGTGCCTCAAGTGGTCCGCCTCGCGCCGCTGCCCGAGCCGGGCGCCGTGACGGGAGACGAGGAGCGCCTGCCCTTCGCGGGGCCGCATTTCGATCTCGCCGTCTCGGTGCTCTCGCTCCAGGCCGTCAACGACCTGCCGGGAGCCCTCGTGCAGATCCGCCGGGCGCTGAAGCCCGACGGGCTCTTCGTGGGATGCCTTCTGGGCGGTGCCACGCTCACCGAGTTGCGACAGGCTTTCACGCAGGCCGAGGCCGAGATCGAGGGCGGAGTGAGCCCCCGCGTGGCACCGTTCGCCGATGTGCGCGACCTCGGTGGTCTTCTCCAGCGTGCTGGCTTTGCCCTGCCGGTGGTGGATGCGGACGTGCTGCGGGTGCGCTACGGCGATCCCTTCGCGCTCTTCCGGGACCTGCGCGGCATGGGATTCACCAACCCGCTCCAGGACCGCCGCCGCACGCCCCTGCGCCGGGCGACGCTGCTGCGCGCGGCGCAGATCTATGCGGAGCGTTTCGCGGACCCCGACGGGCGCCTCACCGCCACATTCGAGCTCATCTGGCTCTCGGGCTGGACGCCGCACGAAAGCCAGCAAAAGCCCCTGCGTCCAGGCTCCGCCACCATGCGCCTCGCCGATGCGCTGGGGGTGCCGGAGGGTGATCCGAACAAGGGCAAGGATTAGCGCGCCCTTGGCGCGGGGCTTGCGGGTTCTACCTCAAGCCCCAGCACAGAGGAGCGCCCCATGGCAGAGCCCGGCCCGGATCACCCGATCACCGTCACGGCCAACCCGCACCGCATCCGCGTGGTGCTCGGCGGCTTCATCGTCGCCGAGACCACGAATGCGCAGACGCTGCAGGAAGCGAATTATCCGCCGGTCCACTACATCCCGCGCGGGGATGTGCGCATGGACCTGCTCGATCCCACGGATCATCGCACCCATTGCCCCTACAAGGGCGAGGCGAGCTATTTCAATCTCACGGCCGGCGGCCTCGAGCGGGCGAACGCCGTGTGGAGCTACGAGCAGCCGAACCCCGCCGTCGCGGCGATCGCCGGCCACGTGGCGTTCTACCCGAACAAGGTCGACGCCATCGAGGAGTTTTCGGATTAAGGCCGCTTGCCAACGGCTGGCCCGGCCCGGCACAAAGAGCCGAACCGGGACGGCACGATGACAGGCTTCACCTTCAACACGACCCCCTCGATCGTTTTCGGCGCCGGCAGCATCGGACGCATCGGCGAGATCGCCAGCCGGTCCGGGCGACGCGCCGCCCTCGTCACCGATGCGGGCCTCGTCCGCGCGGGGCTGGTCTCACCGGCCCTCGCGGCGCTCGAGGCCGCTGGCATTGCCGTCACCGTGTTCGATGCGGTGGTTGCCGATCCGCCGGAGGCGGTCGTGGAGGCGGCGGCGCGGGCGGTCCGGGATTTCGGCGCCGAGGTGGTGATCGGCCTTGGCGGCGGCTCGTCCCTCGACGTGGCAAAGCTCGTGGCGCTGCTCGCCCGGAGCGACGAGGCCCTGGGATCGATCTACGGCGTCGGCGTCGCCCGGGGGCCGCGCCTGCCGCTCATCGCCGTGCCGACGACCGCGGGCACCGGCTCCGAGGTGACGCCCATCGCCATCGTGACCACCGGCGCCCACGAGAAGAAGGGCGTCGTCTCGCCCGTCATCATCCCGGATGTCGCCCTCCTCGACCCCGACCTCACCCTCGGCCTGCCCGCGCCCGTCACCGCGGCGACGGGGGTCGATGCCATGGTCCATGCGATCGAGGCCTATACGTCGCTCAGCGCCAACAACAACCCGATCTCCAAGGCGCTCGCCCGCGAGGCCCTGCGCCTCATCGGGCGCAACATCCGCCAGGCCGTGCATCATGGCCAGGACCGCGATGCCCGCGCCGCCATGCTGCTCGGCTCGCTTCTCGCAGGACAGGCCTTCGCCAATGCGCCGGTCGCCGCCGTGCATGCGCTCGCCTATCCGATCGGCGGCCATTTCGGCGTGCCGCACGGGCTCTCCAACGCCCTGGTGCTGCCGGAGGTCCTGCGCTTCAACGCGCCTGCCTGCTCGGACCTTTACGCGGAGATCGCGGCCGATGCGTTCCCGGAGCTCGAAGGCCGGGCGAGCGCGGAGGCCTTCATCGAATCCGTCGTGGCTCTCTCCCGCGATATCGGCCTCGAGCCGCGCCTGCGCGATGTGGGCATCCCGGCCGATGCGGTGGCGATCATGGCGGAGGACGCGATGCGCCAGACCCGTCTTCTCGTGAACAACCCGCGCCCCGTGACCCTCGCCGACGCGCGGGCGATCTACGAAGCCGCCTGGTGACCGGGCGATGAGCGAGCGGCCCGAGCGTCTCTCCCGCGAGGCCTTCCGCGTGTTCCGCGCGGTGCCCACCCGGTGGATGGACAACGACGTCTACGGGCACGTGAACAACGTGCATTACTACAGTTATTTCGACAGTGCCGTGAACGGTTGGCTCATCGAGCGGGGGCTCCTCGATCTGAAGGCGAGCGACACGGTCGGCCTCGTGGTGGAGACGGGCTGCACCTATTTCGAGAGCGCCGCGTTCCCTGAAATCCTGGAGGCCGGCATCGCGGTCGAGCGCCTCGGCCGCTCTTCGGTGCGCTACAGGATCGGCATCTTTAAGAGCGGCGCGCCGCTTGCCGCAGCGCAGGGGCATTTCACCCATGTGTATGTGGACCGCGCGACGCAAAAGCCCGTCGCCATCCCGGAGGCCTCGCGCGCAGCCTTCGCCGACCTGCTCGTCACGGCGTCCTGACAGCCCCCGTCACCGGCGGCCGAAAGACACCATGGCGACGCCCGTGAGCACCACCGCGCCGCCCAGGAGCTCGCGCGGGCCTACATGCTCGCCGAGGAAGAGAATGGCGAGGATCGTGGTCCAGACGGGCATCAGATAGCCCACCATGGAGGCGCGGGTCGGGCCCGCCCCGTGGATGAGCCGCATGAACAATACGATCGGAATCGCGGTGGCGAGCACGCCGAGCCCCAGCAGGGGCGCCGCATGGGCCGGCACGGTCGCGAAGGCGGCAGGGCCGATAAGGGCGAGCGCGAGGGCGGTGGCCGGCACGGCGGAGAAGATCTGCTGGCCGAGCGCGAGGCGCGCCGGGTCCGCCGTCTTCACGGACCGGGCGAAGAGGTTGCCGGCCGCGTAGCTCACCGCCGTCGCCACCATGGCGAGCGCCCCCGTCGGGCTGATGCCGCTGTCGGGCAGGGCGGCGGGTCCGATCAGGATGCCCATGCCGGCAAAGCCCACGAGGACGCCGAACAGGCGGCGGACGGACAGCCGCTCCTCCGCAAACATGAAATGGGCGAGCAGGGCCACGATGAGCGGACCCGCCGCCTGGATCATGGCCGCCGAGGCCGTGGTGATCTGCGTGAGCGCATAGGCCACGAGCACGTTCGGGCCCCAGCCGTTGAGGGTGCCGAGCACCGCCCAGGCCCGCCACTCGCCATCGCGCGGCAGCACGGAGAGCCCCTGCACGGCAAAGAACGCAAGCAGGCTGGCCGCCCCGACGAGCCCGCGCATGGCGGCGATCACAAAGGGGTTCACGTCCCCGGCGAACTTGATGAAGAGAAAGCCGCTCGCCCAGAAGATCGAGCAGCCCAGAAGATGGGAGACGAGAAAGGCCGGGCTCGGTCGCGTCACGGCGTCAAGCCGGCAGCAGATCGACGAGGAACGGGATCAGCGGCTCGTCCGCGGGCGGCATCGGGTAGGAGCGCAGATCCTGCGGGCGCACCCATTTGAGGGCTTGGCCCTCCTTCGCCTGGACGAAGCCCTCCCAGCGCCGGCACACATAAAGCGGCATCAGGAGGTGGAAGGTCTCGTAGGCGTGGCTCGCGAAGGTGAGGGGCGCGAGGCACGGCTCGCGCACGGTGATGCCGAGCTCCTCATGGAGTTCGCGGATGAGGCTCTCTTCTGGCCGCTCCCCAGGCTCCAACTTGCCGCCGGGAAACTCCCACAGGCCCGCGAGCTGCTTGCCTTCGGGCCGCTGCGCGATGAGCACACGGTTGTCCGCGTCGACGAGGGCGACGGCAACGACGAGAACGAGGTTCATGGCAGCCTATTCCAAGGGCGGCGTTCTTCTCGTCCTGACCGGACGATGCGCAGACCGGCCGTAGCCGTTGGAGTTCTCACAGACAAGAACCAAAAGAGCGGCGGCTCGTCATGCACGGGATGCAATTCGTGCGTGTGTTCGCAGCCTTTATCGTCGCATGGGCCGCACGTAACCGAGGATGACAAGGATTTAGCAGGACCCGGCAAAAAGCCGCTTTGATCCGGGGAACCAACGGAACATCAACGTTATATAGTGTCATAAACGTGTTCTGCTGGAGGCCGTGATGTTCAGATTTGCTGTCGGGATAGCTTTAGGCGCGGCCGTCCTGTGCGGCCCTGCGGAGGCAAGGGATTGCATTGTCCCAGCGTATTACGCGCTCGACAACCAGACCATCGACACGAACATCAAAGTGAAGGCTAACAAGTTCTGCAGAATTGCGATGTCCCGCGGTATCGGCGGCCTTCGGGACCCTCGCATCACGAAGCAGGCTCGTTTCGGTGCCGCGGCGATCAACGGGTTCGCCGTGGTCTACAGGCCGAAGTCTGGTTTTGTCGGAACCGACAGCTTCACATACGCTCGTGAGAATTGGGATCGCTGGGGCAACAAGGCCGTTCGCACCGTCAACGTCACGGTGGAGGTCACTCCCTGATCATCGCTGATGCGAACCAACGGCGCGGCGGTCACGACCGGTAGTCGCCGTTGATCTCCACATAGGCCTTGGTGAGGTCGCAGGTCCACACGGTGGCCTCGCCGCGGCCAAGGCCGAGATCGACGCGGATCGTCACCTCGTCGCCGCGCATATAGGCGCTGGTCGCGGCTTCGTCATAGGCCGGGTCGCGGGCGCCCTTGTGAGCGACGCGGATGTCGCCAAACCAAATGGCGAGCTTGTCGCGCTCGGCGGGCTCGCCCGCCTTACCGACCGCCATGACGACGCGGCCCCAATTGGCATCCTCGCCGGCCACCGCCGTCTTCACGAGCGGCGAGTTCGCGATCGACAGGGCGATGCGCTTGGCCGAGGAGGCGCCGGTGGCGCCCGTCACCTTGACGGTGATGAGTTTGCGCGCGCCTTCGCCATCCCGGGCCACCTGCTGGGCGAGATCGCAGAGCAGGCCTTCGAGCGCCTGGCGGAACGGGGCGAGGCGCCGGTCGCTCGGGAGCGTGATGGTGGGCGCCCCGCGCGCGGCCGCGGCCCCGGTCGCAAAGAACAGCAGCGTGTCGGAGGTGGAGGTGTCGCCGTCCACCGTCACGCAGTTGAAGCTCTTGTCGGCGCCTTTCTTGAGGAGCGCCTGGAGCACGGGAGCCGCGATGGGCGCATCCGTGAAGACGAAGGCGAGCATGGTCGCCATGTCGGGGGCGATCATGCCGGCGCCCTTGGCGATGCCGTTGATCGTCACCTCGACGCCGCCGATCGTGGCCGTGCGGGTCGCCACCTTCGGGAAGGTGTCGGTGGTCATGATGGCCTTGGCGGCCTCGAGCCAGTTGCCCGGCGCCGCCTTCGTCTCGCAGGCTTCGAGCACGCCCTCGAACTTCGCGGCGTCGAGCGGTTCGCCGATGACGCCCGTGGAGGCGATGAAGACCTGGCTCGCCCGGCAGCCCGCCGCGCGCCCGGCGATGTCGGCCGTGAGCTTCACGGCCTCGGCGCCCCGGCGGCCGGTGAAGGCGTTGGCGTTGCCGGAATTGACCACGAGCGCGCGGGCCGCGCCCTTCTCCAGGTTCTTGCGGCACCAATCGACGGGAGCCGACGGGCACTTCGAGCGCGTGAACACGCCGCCCACCGTCGTGTCCTTCGGCAGGGTCACGTAGAGCACGTCCGTGCGATTCTTGTAGCGGATACCGGCCTCGGCGGTCGCGATCCGCACCCCCTCGATCGGCGGCAGCGCAGGCGTGGACGCGGGAGCGAGCGGGGAGACGGTTTTGGACATGGAAGGCGGGGCTCCGGGGACGTCGCGGATGAGCCAATGGGAGCCGGCGACAAGCGGGCTTTGCATCGGTCTTGTCAAGCCTTCTGCCGGGGCTGGAGCCGCGTCACGCTGCGGCACGCCGCCTGCGGAACGGGCTCATGGCGTGCGCCGTTACCCAGGTCTTCCCATGCGGCCCCGACAGGAGCGACCCATGAGCAACCAGCATCCGAAGACGAAGCCCAGCGAACGTCCGCGCAGCGATCTTGAGGTCGATCCCGGCATCGGCACCTCGAAGGGCACCACCATGTCCGGCGAGGACCCGCGCGACCTTGACGGCGGCTCGACCTTCGAGGGCGACGTGATGAACCAGACGAACCGCGAGGGCGGTGTCGACCCCAACCAGACGGGGCGCACGAACAAGTAGCGGAGCGGCCTCGCCGCAGCTTTGTTGGCCTGGATCCCGGATCGGCGTTCCGCCGCGCTGCACTTGTCCGGGAAAAGGGTGAGAGGTTCATCACACCCTGAACACCCTTTCCCGGACAAGGGAGCGCCCCAAGGCGCACGCAGATCCGGGATCGAGGGCAAGAAGCTGCCGCGCAGCGGCGCCACATCGCAAAACGGCCGGGACGAGCCCGGCCGTTCGTCGTCACACCGGCGGTGCGCGTCAGTTCTTCTTCTGCTCCACGAGCTTGCCCTCGGCGTCGAGGCGCTCGACCTTGGCCTTCTGGCGCAGGGCCAGGATCAGGTCCTGCTGCGCCTTGCGGCCGAGATAGGTCTCGATCTGCTCGCGGGTCTCCTCGAAGGTCGGCACGGGCTTCGTGCGCTTCTCCTCGACCTTGATCACGTGGAAGCCGAACTGGGTTTTCACGGGCTCCGATACCTGGCCGGGCTCGAGCTTGAAGGCGACCTCCGCGAAGGGCTCCACCATCCGGTCCTTGGAGAAGAAGCCGAGATCGCCGCCCTCGGTCTTGGAACCCGGATCCTTGGAGAGCTCGCCCGCCACCTTGGCGAAATCCTCGCCGGCCTTCACGCGCTCGAAGGCCTTCTTCGCCTCGTCCTCGTTCTCCACGAGGATGTGACGGGCGCGGACCTCCGCCTCCGGGCTGATGCCCTTCACGGTCTCGTCGTAGAGCTTGCGGGCGGCCTCGGGGGACACCGCCTTCTTGGCCTCCTGGTCGAGATAGGCGTCGAGCAGGGCCTTGTCGCGGGCGTAGGCGAGCTTGCGGGCGAAGTCCGGGCCGTCGCCGGCCTTGGCGGCCTCGGCGGCGCGGGCGCCGATCTTCAGGTCGACCAGATAGCCGATGAGGAGGTCGCGCTTTTGCGCGTCGGCGACGCCTGGAACTTGGAGGGCCGGGTCGTCCGCCACGAGGGCGACGTCGGCCTCGGTGATCTCGATCCCGTCCACGCGGGCCAGAACCTTGTTGCCGGCCGGCTGGGCGGCGGCCGCCGGGGCCTGGGTGGCGGGCGCGCTCGTCTGGGCCTGGGCGGAGCCGGCCGCAAGGGCCGGCAGCATGAGGCCGAGGGCGAGGAGGCTCGTGCGGAGCGGGAGCTTGACGGTCATGGAGGATCCTCTGATAGGCGATTGGGTCGGGTCGTCCCCTGTTGCCGGGATGGTTGGACGAGTTGCCGGCCGTTTGCAAGCGATGCGGTGACCCTGTCACGCCTCCGTGACGGGCCGCCGCGCAGGGCCGGACGGGCCTGAGGGGCGGCCGCCGGGAACCCCGAGCCCCCTGCCGGAACGGTCTCGCTTCCTTCCGCGTTGCCGCGCAGGTGCGGCGCAGCCTTTTAGATGCGCCTTCCCGTAATTAGGTCTATAAGGCGGCCCGGCGCGCCCCTGCCGACCCGGCTCGGTCGGGCGCCCTGTCCGCTTCTCCCGCATGCCCGTGGACTATGAAGGCTCCTCATGTTCGGCTCGCTCGCTAAGAAACTCTTCGGCTCGGTCAACGATCGCCGGGTGAAGTCCTACCGGCCCAAGGTGGCGGCCATCAACGCCATGGAGGCCGAACTCCAGGGCCTTTCGGACGACCAGCTCCGGGCCAGGACCGAGGAGTTCAAGGCGCAGGTCGCGGCGGGCAAGAGCCTCGACGATCTTCTCGTGCCGGCCTTCGCCACCGTCAGGGAGGCGGCCAAGCGCACGCTCGGCCAGCGTCATTTCGACGTACAGCTCATGGGCGGCATGGTGCTTCACGAGGGCGGCATCGCCGAGATGCGCACCGGCGAGGGCAAGACCCTCGTGGCCACGCTTCCGGTCTACCTCAACGCGCTCTCCGGGAAGGGCGTGCACGTGGTCACCGTGAACGATTATCTCGCCCGCCGCGACAGCGAGTGGATGGGCCAGATCTACCGCTTCCTCGGCCTCTCGGTCGGCGTGATCGTGCACGGGCTCGACGATGTGGAGCGCGCCCAGGCCTATGCCTGCGACATCACCTACGGCACCAACAACGAGTACGGCTTCGACTACCTGCGCGACAACATGAAGTACGAGATGGCGCAGATGGTCCAGCGCGGGCACAACTTCGCCATCGTGGACGAGGTGGACTCGATCCTCGTGGACGAGGCGCGCACGCCTCTCATCATCTCCGGACCCCTCGACGACCGCTCGGAACTCTATTTCGCCATCGACCAGGTGGTGCCGCGGCTCACCCGCGAGGATTACGACCTCGACGAGAAGCAGCGCGCGGTCTCGCTCACCGAGGCCGGCAACGAGAAGATGGAGGAACTCCTGCGCGAGGCGGGTCTCCTCAAGGAGGGCGATCTCTATGACGCCCACAACGCCACCATCGTCCACCACGTGAACCAGGCCCTGCGCGCCCACACCCTCTTCCAGCGCGACAAGGACTACATCGTCCGCAACGGCGAGGTGGTGATCATCGACGAGTTCACCGGCCGCATGATGCCGGGGCGCCGCTATTCGGAGGGGCTCCACCAGGCCCTCGAAGCCAAGGAGCGGGTGCAGGTCCAGCCCGAGAACCAGACGCTCGCGTCCATCACCTTCCAGAACTACTTCCGTCTCTATGACAAGCTCGCCGGCATGACGGGCACGGCGGCGACCGAGGCCGACGAGTTCCAGGAGATCTACAACCTCGAGGTCATCGAGGTGCCGACGAACCGGCCCGTTTCCCGTATCGACGAGGACGACGAGGTCTATCGGACGGCCGAGGAGAAGTACAAGGGCATCATCCGCGAGATCGAGGAGGCGGCGAAGCGCGGCCAGCCGATTCTCGTTGGCACCACCTCCATCGAGAAATCCGAGTACCTCGCCGAGCTTCTCAAGAAGGACGGCTTCACCCAGATCGACTTCGAGAACCCGAAGGCGCTGGAGCCCCTCTACGAGGCCGCGCGCAACGGCGGCGACGCGAAGCATTTCGCGGTGCTCAACGCGCGCTTCCACGAGCAGGAGGCCTTCATCGTGGCGGAGGCGGGCGTGCCCGGCGCCATCACGATCGCCACCAACATGGCCGGCCGCGGCACCGACATTCAGCTCGGCGGCAATGCCAAGATGCGCATCGACATGGAATGCGCGGGCCTCGAGGGCGAGGAGCGTGCCGCCAAGGAGAAGGAGATCCTCGCGGAGATCGCCCGCTTCAAGGAGCAGGCCCTCGCCGCCGGCGGTCTTTACGTGCTCGGCACCGAGCGTCACGAGAGCCGCCGCATCGACAACCAGCTGCGCGGCCGCTCCGGTCGCCAGGGCGATCCGGGTCGCTCCAAGTTCTACCTGTCGCTCCAGGACGACCTGATGCGCATCTTCGGCTCCGAGCGCATGGACGGCATGCTCTCGAAGCTCGGCCTCAAGGAGGACGAGGCCATCGTCCATCCCTGGATCAACAAGGCGATCGAGCGGGCGCAGGCGAAGGTCGAGGCGCGCAACTTCGACATCCGCAAGAACATCCTGAAATACGACAACGTCATGAACGACCAGCGCAAGGTCGTGTTCGAACAGCGCAAGGAGTTCATGGCGGAAGAGACCGTGCGAGACACGATCGACGAGATGCGCCACGCCATCATCGACGACATCGTCGCCCGCGGCATTCCGGAGAACGCGTATCCCGAGCAATGGGATGTGGCCGGCCTCAAGGACGACGTGCAGCGCTTCCTCAATCTGGACCTGCCCGTGGACGAGTGGGCGAAGGAAGAGGGCATCGCCGACGAGGAGATCCGCGACCGCCTGCGCAAGGCGGCCGACGAGGCCTATGCGGCTCGGATCGAGGCGAACTCGCCGGAGGTCATGACCTATGTGGAAAAGCAGGTCCTGCTCCAGAGCCTCGACCACCTCTGGCGCGAGCACCTCGTTACCCTCGACCACCTGCGCCAGGTGATCGGATGGCGCGGCTACGCGCAGCGCGATCCGCTCAACGAGTACAAGTCCGAGGCCTTCGACCTGTTCGGCGGTCTCGTCGGCCACCTGCGCGAGCAGGTGACGGGACAGCTCATGCGGATCGAGGTGGTGTTCCAGCAGCCTGAGCCCCCGGGCCTGCCCCCCATGTTCGCCCAGCACCTCGACCCGGCAACGGGCGAGAACGAGCTGGCGATGCCGGAAGGAGCGGCCTTCGGGGCCGGTCCCGCCCTCGGCTATGCGGCTCACGACGCAGCCACCATCCCGGTCGAGAACCGCGACCCGAACGATCCCAACACCTGGGGCCGGGTCGGCCGCAACGAGACCTGCCCCTGCGGCTCCGGCAAGAAGTACAAGCACTGCCACGGCCGCTTCGTGGCCTGAGGCTTGCGGATCTCTCCCAGGCTTGGGGGAGATCGCACCGCGGATGCGGGTGGCGGCAAGCGCTCTCGAGACGAGCGCTGGGGCTTCACACCCCCATCCGGCCCTGCGGGCCCACCCCAGGCATCGGGAGCGGCCGGCACTCAACAAAAAGGCCCGCCGAAGCGGGCCTTTTTCATGCTCTGAAGAACCCTGTGCCTTAGTTCGCCGCCGCAGTCGCGGTCGCCTGGGCGCGCCGGTCTTGGACCTTGCCGGCGCCCGCGGGAGCGGCCGCCGGGGCTGAGGCCGCCGGTTCGGAGGAGCCGAAGACCGAGCCGATGCCCGAGAACATGCGCTGGTAGAAGGGTTTCGCCTCCCCGGAAGCGGTGGCCTGGACCGGCTGCACCGTCACCGGTGCCGCGCTGGCGACAGTCGTCTTGGGCTTGGCGGCCACGGGTGCGGCGGCCTGAACCGGAGCGGCCGCAGCCACCTGGGCGGGGGCGGGCGTCACAGCCTCGGCCGGCGTCTGCCGGGTCGAGGCATAGGCGAGGGCGGCAGAGGGCTGATCCTTCGGCTGTCCGCTCGAATCCAGAAGGATCTCGCGGGGGGCCATGGCGAGGGATTCCGGACGGCTCACGTCGCCGAGGCGGTTGCGGGTGCGGGCATCCACCACCAGGGAGCCGTCGGAGGCCGTCGTGGCGTTGGCGAGGGCCTTGCGGAAGCTCTCGTGGCCGCCGCCGTCGTCATAGACGAGCTTGACCGGCTGGACGCCGCGGGAGACGAGTTCCGCCACCTGCTGCTCGTCCCGCTGCTGCTTCTCGGCGACCGCGGCCGGCATCTCCGGCGAGCAATCGCCCTGCGCCACCTCCGTGCCGCCGAACACGTAGCGACGGCCGCACACGGCCACCTTCGGCTCCTCGCGGAGCGTCTCGAAATAGTCCGAGCCCTCCTTCAGGTTCTTCCAGAAGGGCATGTGCGGATCGTAGCGGTGCTGCGCCAGATTCTGAGCCGTCATCCGGAACGGATAGGACTGGAACTGGAAGGTGCGCTGGCCGCCCGAGAAGGACTCCCGGGCAATCGCATAGACCTCGGCGATGGCCTCGTCCGTCATGGCAAAGCAGCCGCGCGACGAGCAGGAGCCATGCACCATGAGGGCGGAGCCCGTGCGGCCATGGGCCCGGTCGAAGGCGTTCGGGAAGCCGGTGTCGAAGGACAGGAAATAGGCCGAGTTCGGGTTCATCTGGGCCGGGTTGACGGCGTAGAAGCCTTCCGGCGCCTGCCGGTCGCCTTCCTTCACCTTCGGCCCGAGCTGACCGGACCAGCGGCAGATCGGGTATGTCTTGAGAAGCGCATAGCGCCCGTCCGACCCGCGCTTCCACACCTCCATCTCCGACTCCTTCTTGTAGGAGCGGATGACGATGGGGTCGCTCTTCGACATGCCCTTGGTGGACATGAGCGCCATGGTGGCGGGCGGAATGGGAGAGAGGTGACGGGAGCTTCGGTTGAAGTCATCGTCCTGGCAAGCCGCCAAGGCGAGCACCAGACCCGCCGCCACTGCGAAACGCTTCACCATGGGGAACCCCGCAAATGTGACCGGTCCGGCAACAAGGCCGGACACTCCCCAGCTTCTTTAGCTTCGTTAGCCTTAACTGGGTCTTACCGCAAGCAGGGGGGTCTTACCCGTAAGGTGAACGCCAGGTAAATGCGCGGGGCGTGCGGCCGATTGTCAGAAATAGATCAAGGGGTTACGGCCAAGCTGCCTGGAATGCGCGGCGCAGCCCCGGATCCGTCAGATCTTGCGGCCGATGGCGAGAAACTTGTCGGCCCGGTGGTCGCGGATCTCGGTCGCGCCCATGTTGCCGAGGTCTTTCAGGGCCGTTTCGATGGCGTCGCCCGCGGCCCGGATGGCGGCTTCGGGCTCCCGGTGGGCGCCGCCCGTGGGCTCGGCCACGATCGCGTCGATGACCCCGAGGCGCAGAAGGTCCTGGGCCGTGATCTTCATGCTCGTCGCCGCATCCTGGGCGCGGGCGGAATCGCGCCAGAGGATCGACGCCGCGCCCTCGGGGGAGATCACGCTGTAGATGGCGTGCTCCAGCATCAGCACCTTGTTGGCGGTGGCGATCGCGATGGCGCCGCCCGATCCGCCCTCGCCGATGACGAGAGAGACGTTCGGCACCCCGAGCGCGAGCTGCATCTCGGTCGAGCGGGCGATGGCCTCGGCCTGGCCGCGCTCCTCGGCCTCGATGCCCGGATAGGCGCCGGCGGTGTCCACAAAGGAGAGAACGGGCAGTTCGAACCGGTCGGCAAGCTCCATGAGGCGCACCGCCTTGCGGTAGCCCTCAGGGCGGGCCATGCCGAAATTGTGACGGATGCGGGTCTCGGTGGAGGAGCCCTTCTCCTGGCCGAGCACGCAGACGGGCTGGCCCCGAAAGCGCCCGAAGCCGCCGACGATGGCCTCGTCCTCGCCGAATTTCCGGTCGCCGGCCAGCGGCGTGAAATCCTCGATGAGGCCGGCGCAGTAATCCACGAAGTGCGGGCGCTGGGGATGGCGCGCCACGAGGGTCTTCTGCCAGGGGGTGAGCCCCGCATAGAGCTCCTTCAGGGCCGCCGCCGCCTTGGCTTCCAGGCGGGTGATCTCGTCGGTGATGGAGACGGCGCCGCCATCGGCCGCAAGGCCCTTCAGTTCCTCGACCTTGGCCTCGAGCTCCGCGACCGGCTTTTCGAAATCGAGATAGCTGCGCATCGATCCGCTGACAGAAACGACAAAAGCCGGCGCCCACGGGGCCGCCCGGCCGGAGGGCGCGGACACTGGCGATTTGGCACCGCCAAGTCAAGGCGGGGCCAAAATCCAGGCGGCGCTTGGGCTTTTGACCCAAGGGGGGAACTGAGGTGCCGCCTAAGCCGCGGGATCCACCGGCACGCGCGAGGCTGGGGCCGGCATGAAGACCGGGGCGAGGCGGGTGGCGCGGCGCGGGGAGCGGACCGTCACGGCCCTGTAGAGCTGCTTTGTCGCCTCCACGATGTGCAGACCAGCGAAGGGCAGGTTGAAGCCGACGCCCACGCGCTCCCAGGCCACGGCCGTCTGCAGGAAGTAGCGGTTGCGCAAGGGCGGCACGTAGAGGGTCTCGGCCCAGCCCTCGGGCGAGAACTGGGTCTGGCGCATGAGGCTCTTCAGCTGCGAGCGGCTGAAGGGCTGCCCGTGGCCGAAGGGTGTGGTGTCCACCCGGGCCCAGACGCCGCGCCGGTTCGGCGCCACCACGATGATGCGCCCGCCCGGGGTGAGGATGCGCCAGACCTCGTGCAGGAGCTCGCTCGGGCTCTCCACGGTCTCGAGGGCATGGACCACGAGCACCCGGTCGATGGAAGCGTCGGGCAGGGGCATCATCAGCGGGTCCACGAGCGCGGAGGCTGAGGCGCCGGTGCCCGGCCAGTTCACCACGCCCTGGCTCGCGGGCATGAAGGCGAGGGTGCGCTCGCCCTCCGGGCGCACGGCGGCCAGATAGGGCGTCGCGTAGCCGAGCCCCATGATTCTCAGGCCGATGAGCGGGCCCCAGAACCGGTCGATGGCGCGCCCCACGAGGCGGCGCGTCACGCCGCCCAGCGGGCTGGCGTAGAAGGCGCGCAGATCCGTGACGTCGACGCTCATCCGGCCTCCCGCTCGTTGAGGGTCGGCAAGGCGCGCAGATCCGTGACGTCGACGCTCATGGTGAACTCCACCTCTTGAATGCGGTGCCGGCTCTCGTTGCGCAAGAGCGGACCCGCATGCGTCCCCAGCACGGGCGCCGTGGGGCTGGTTTTGAAGCCTCGCTGTCCCATGATAGCCGGTGAGCCCAGACCCGAGGTTGCCCATGCCCGCCGAGATCCACGCCTTTCTCTGCCTCGACGACAATATCGGGGTCCTGATCCACGATCCCGCCACGGGCGCCTGCGCGGCGGTCGACGCGCCCGAGGAGGCGCCGATCCTGAGGGCGCTGGAGGAGCGGGGCTGGCGGCTCACCGACATCATCGTCACCCATCGCCATGCGGACCACGTGCAGGGCATCGCGGGCCTCAAGGAGCGCACGGGCTGCCGCGTGGTGGCGCCCGCCAAGGCGCGCGAGGCGGTGCCGGATGCGGAGGTCTATGTGGCAGAGGGCGACCGGGTGCGGGTCGGGACCCTCGAGGCGGAGGTCTGGGAAACGCCGGGCCACTGCTCCGACCACATCGCCTATTGGTTCGCGGCCGACAGGGTCCTTATCGCTGGCGACACGCTCTTCACCCTCGGCTGCGGGCGCATGCTGGAGGGGGCCTATCCGGAGTTCTGGCGCTCGCTCGAACGCTTCGCCGCGCTCCCCGACGACACGCGGGTCTATAGCGGCCACGACTATACGCTCTCGAATGCCCGCTTCGCCCTCGCGGCCGATCCGGACAACGGGGCGCTCAAGACCCGCATGGGAGAGGCCGAGGCCGCAAAGGCCGCGGGCACCTTCCTCATCCCGACGACGATCGGCGCCGAGAAGGCGACGAACCCGTTCCTGCGGGCCGGCGATCCGGCGCTCGCGCGCGCCGTGAAGCAGGAAGGGGCTGCGCCCGTCGCGGTCTTCCAGGCGCTGCGCGAATGGAAGAACAGGTTCTGATCCCATGAGCCTTGCCATCGACGGGCTCACCGCCGAAGAGGTGATCCGCCATCTCGGCCTCAAGCCCCACCCGGAGGGCGGGCATTACCGCGAGACCTACCGGGACGAGCGCGCGGATGCTGGAGGGCGCGCCGCCTCGACGGCGATCTATTATCTCCTCGGCCTCGGCGACGTTTCCGAGTGGCACCGGGTCGATGCCGCGGAGGTGTGGCACTTCTATGCGGGCGCGCCCCTCGTGATCACCATGTCAGAGAACGGGCACGACGCTTCGTCTCATCATCTCGGCCCCGATCTCGCCCGCGGCCAGCGCCCGCAATGGGTGGTGCCCGCCGGCTGGTGGCAGGCGGCGGAGAGCCTTGGCGCCTGGACGCTGGTGGGCTGCACGGTGGCGCCTGGCTTCACCTTCGAGGGCTTCGAGATGGCGCCGCCCGGCTGGCGTCCGCAGCCGCGCCCGGGAGGCCCACGGTGAGTGCTCCCCTGGCAGCATCGGCCTCCATGGGGACGCGCGGGGCGCCCGAACGGCACCCGCTCTCGGGAGAAGCGCCGTGAACGATCCCGGCCTTGTGCTCGCCCTCGAAAGCCGGCTCGTGAACGCCTGGCCGTCCTTCGACTACCAGTTCTACGATGGCTGGTTGCTGCGCCTCGCCAAGGGCTATTCGAAGCGCGCGAACTCGGCCTCGCCGCTCGCGCCGGGGGTGCCGCTCTCGGACGGCCTCGTCGACACGATGGTGGATCACTTCCTCGCCGAGAACGTGCGGCCGACCTTCCGCCTCACCTCGCTCGAGGCCACTGGCGCGGACGCGCTCTTGGAGCGCCGCGGCTTTGCGCTCATCGAGCCGACGCAGGTGCTCACCAAGGTGATCCCGGAGGAGTGCACGGTCGATCCCTCGATCATCCTGGAGCCCAAGGTCTCGCCGCGCTGGGTGCGCGAGACGGCGCAATCCTACGGGGGCGACAAGGCCGACGACACGATCCTCATCGATATCGTGTCCCGCATCCGCCAGAACGCCGTCTTCGCCACCCTCGATCTCGACGACCGGCACGTGGCCTGGGGCCTCGGCGTGGTGGAGCGCGGCTTCGTGGGCCTCTACGACGTGGTGGTGGCGCCGGAGCTGCGCGGCATCGGGCTTGGCCGCCGGGTGGTCACGAGCCTCATGGCCTGGGGACGCGACGAGGGCGCGCACACGGCCTATCTCCAGGTGCGCGAGGACAATGCGGTAGCCCGGGGCCTCTATGAGGCGATCGGCTTCGAGCCCGCCTATCGCTACACCCACCGGGTGAAGGAAAAGCCCGCTCCTTAAGAGCGCGGCGCCGCCGCGGCGCTGCGCTTGGGCATGAGGGTCGCCACCAGCGCGCCCGCCACGATGAGCCCGCAGGAGAGCGCGAGGGTCAGCGTCGGCTCCGCGTAGCCCGCCAGCACCAGGATCAGGGTCGAGAGCACCGGCGCCGCGTAGGACGCGACCCCGAGGAGGCGGATGTCGCCCCGCTTCATGCCAATGTCCCAAACGTAGAACGCGGCACCCACGGGCCCGAGGCCCAGCGCCAGGATCGCGAGCCACTGGGCCGTGTTCGCGGGCCACACGGTGGTCTCGAAGGCCAGGTGGCAGAGAAGGCTCAAGGCCGAGGTCGCGAGGCAGAAGCCAGCCACCGCATCGGTCGGCACGGAGCCGAAGCGGCGCGAGAGCACCGAATAGCCCGCCCACACGAAGGCGCAGGCAAACGCGCAGGCATAGCCCGGCAGATGCTCCGGCCGGATCGCGAGCGCGCCGCGTCCGGCGATCAGCACCGCGACGCCCGCAAAGCCGAGAAGCGCGCCCACGAGATGCGCCGCGCGCAGGCGCTCGCCGGGCAGGAAGGACGAGAAGAGCACGATGAGGAGCGGCCAGAGATAGTTGATGAGCCCCGCTTCCGCCGGCGGCGCAAGGCGCAGGGCCGCGAAATAGAGCGCGTGATAGCCAAAGAGCCCGCCGATCCCGAGCGCCCACACGGCAGGCCGCTGCCGGAGCGCCGCGATGCCCTGCGGCCGGACGATCCAGGTCGCGACACCCACGAAGCCGCCCACGAGAAACGTCATCGCCGCGAGCTGGAACGGGGGCACGGTGCCGGACGCGGCCGTGAAAAGGGCGAGCAGCGACCAGAGAAGAATCGCGATGGAGCCGATGCCGGTGGCGGAGCGCTGAGTCATCGGGGGGCTCTAGCAGAAACCTCTCCGAGGAGGGAGAGGTTTGGGCGCTGGCCGGGGACGGCGGGAGCTCATTCCGGGGAGTGCGGAGGCTCCCCCTCACCCGACCGCTCACGCGGCCGACCTCTCCCCACCGGGGAGAGGTAGAGTACGGAGAGCGCCGCGTCCTTCACCTCTCCCGAGCCTGGGAGAGGTCGCCGCCCGAAGGGTCGGCGGGTGAGGGCCGTATCCGTCGGGCGGTACCCTCACGCCATGTACTGGCCGCCGTTCACCGTGAGCGTCGAGCCCGTGATGAAGCCCGCATCCTCGCCCGCGAGGAAGAGCACCGAGCGGGCGATCTCCTCCGCCTCGCCGAGGCGGCCCACGGGGATGAGCGGGAGGATCTTGGTCTTCAGGACCTCCTCCGGCACCGCCTGCACCATCTCGGTGGCGATGTAGCCCGGCGAGATCACGTTCACGGTGACGCCCTTGTTGGCGTTCTCCTGGGCGAGCGCCTTGGCGAAGCCCACGACGCCCGCCTTGGCGGCCGAGTAGTTCGTTTGCCCCATCTGGCCCTTCTGGCCGTTGATCGAGGAGATGATGATGATGCGCCCGAAGTTGCGGCTGCGCATGCCGTCGATCACCGGGCGCGTGCAGGTGAACATGGAATCGAGGTTGGTGCGGATCACCGCCTGCCACTGGTCGAAGGTCATGCGGTGGAACATGCCGTCACGGGTGATGCCGGCGTTGTTGACGAGAATATCGACCGGGCCGACCTCGGCCTCCACGGCCTTGATGCCCGCATCGCACGCGGCCGCGTCCGAAACGTCGAACTTGAAGACGGGGATCCCGGTCTCGGCCTTGAACTTCTGCGCGGCCTCGTCATTGCCGCCGTAATTGGCGGCGACCTGATAGCCCGCTGCTTTCAGCTGCTTCGAGATCGCGGCCCCGATGCCCCGTGTTCCGCCCGTGACCAATGCAACGCGCGCCATGCACTTCTCCTCTTGGTGTGATGCGTTTCATCCCATGCGGGCCTTGTGAGGCGGCCCGTCTTGGCGAGAAGGCCCGGCCTTGAAGCCGGGCCCTCCATTGTCGTCGTGCCTCAGCGCTCGAGGCACATGGCGACGCCCATGCCGCCGCCGATGCACAGGGTCGCCAGACCCTTCTTGGCGTCGCGCCGCCCCATCTCGTGGAGCAGCGTGACGAGGACGCGGGCGCCGGAGGCGCCGATCGGGTGGCCGATGGCGATGGCGCCGCCGTTCACGTTCACGATCTCCGGGTCCCAGCCCATGTCCTTGTTGACCGCGAGCGCCTGGGCCGCGAAGGCCTCGTTGGCCTCGACGAGCTCAAGGTCGCCGACCTTCCAGCCCGCCTTCTCCAGCGCCTTGCGCGAGGCCGGAATGGGGCCCGTGCCCATGATGGCGGGATCGACGCCTGCGGTCGCCCACGACGCGATGCGGGCGAGCGGGGTGAGGCCGCGCTTTTGCGCTTCCTCCGCCGTCATGAGAACGAGCGCCGCGGCGCCGTCGTTGATGCCGGACGCATTGGCGGCCGTCACCGAGCCCTCCTTCGAGAAGGCGGGCTTCAACTTGGCCACCGCGTCGATGGTCGTGCCGGCGCGGATGTACTCGTCCTGGTCGACGGTCACGTCGCCCTTGCGGGTCGAGATGGTGAAGGGGACGATCTCGTCCTTGAACCGGCCGGCCTTCTGGGCCGCCTCGGCCTTGTTCTGCGAAGCCACCGCGAACCGGTCCTGGTCCTCGCGGGTGAGCTGCCAGCGGTTCGCCACGTTCTCGGCGGTGTTGCCCATGTGGTAGCCCTGGAACGCGTCGATGAGGCCGTCCTTCAGCATCGTGTCCACGAGCTTGAAGTCGCCCATCTTGGTGCCGGAGCGCATATACGCCGCGTGGGGCGCCATCGACATGGATTCCTGCCCGCCCGCGACGATGATGTCCGCATCGCCATTGGCGATCTGCTGCAGGCCGATCGCCACCGTGCGCAGGCCCGAGCCGCAGAGCTGGTTGAGCGCCCAGGCGGTCTTCTCCTGGGGCACGCCGGCGGCCATGGCGGCCTGGCGGGCCGGGTTCTGGCCCTGGCCAGCGGCAAGGACCTGACCGAGGATCACCTCGTCGACCTCACCGGCCTCCACCTTGGCCCGCGCCAGCGCGGCCTTGATCGCCGTCGCGCCGAGCTCGTGCGCGGGCGTATTGGCGAAGGCGCCGTTGAACGAGCCGACGGCGGTGCGCGCCGCGCCGACGATGACGATATCTCCCCGAGCCATCCGGATCTCCTGTGGGTTTTGGCGCGCCGTTCCTGCGCTCGTCCGTGGTTTCCATCGTGGGCGCGCGTCTCCTGGCGCCCGTCCATAGGGTCGATCAAAGCGCCAGGGCGGGGGAAGTCAAGGTGCGTGCCTCCGGAAACCGCATTCGCAGAGGGCTTTGGAACCCCTGGTTTTTGAGGTTTTCCGCGACAGATGGAAGGCTTAAGGTAGGGCGACAGGCCCGGGCGCCTCATGCCCGAGCGTCCCTGCGAGTTTTCGGGATATCATGGCGACGGACAAGCAACCGACGGTCATCAAGAAATACGCCAACCGGCGCCTCTACCACACTGGCACCTCCACCTATGTGACCCTCGAGGACCTTGCCGTCATGGTGCGGCAGGGCGAGGATTTCGCGGTTTTCGACGCGAAGAGCGGTGAGGAGATCACCCGTTCGGTGCTCACCCAGATCATCTTCGAGCAGGAGAACAAGGAGGGGCAGAACCTCCTGCCCGTCGCCTTCCTGCGCCAGCTCATCCGCTTTTATGGGGACAGCCTGCAGAGCCTCGTCCCGTCCTATCTCGAATATTCCATGGAGAACCTGGCCCGGGAACAGCAGAAGCTCCGGGACCAGATGGCCCAGGCCTTCGGCCCCGCCGCCTTCCACGCCATGGAGGAGCAGGTGCGCACCAATATGAGCTTCTTCACGGAAGCCATGCGCATGTTCTCCCCCTTCGCGCAGCGTGGGGACGGGAAGGGCGAAGGCAAGGTCGAGGGCAAGGCAGACGCGAAGGGCGACGCCAAGGCGGATGCCAAGGCCGAGCCCGCCGGGGACCTCGATGCGCTCAAGCGTCAGATGGCCGACATGCAGGCAAAGCTCGACGCCCTCGTCCGCAAATAGGCGCCCTTCGTCCGCAACGGCCTTCGCTGTCGGATGATCTAGGCCGCGCCCGCGCGGCGCCGCTCGTCGTCCTGCGCGGGTCGGGCCGGCGCACCGCAAGAGGGCCCCTGGATATAGTCCATGCCGAAGCCCGCGAGGAGGCGGGCGGCCGCCTCGTCCTCCACGCCCTCGGCCACCGCCGCGATGCCCACATGATGGGCGAGGTCCACGAGGCTGCGCACCACGAGGCGGTCCTCGGGCGAGCGGGCGAGGGTCTGGACGAGCGCGCCCTCGATCCGCACGAGATCGACCGGCAGGCTGCGCAGGTGCTTGAGGCCCACATGGCCGGTGCCGAAGCCCCGGATCATCAGGCCGACACCGAGCGCCTTCATGGCATCGAGGCGCCCGCGGATCGCGGGCACGCCGAGCGCCGCTTCGGGCACATCGACGATGAGGCGCGATTCGACGCCGGGCCGGGCGCCGAGATGGGCGGCCAGCACGGTCAGCCATTCCCCGTCCCGCAGGGTCGCGCCCGAGATGGGCAGGGCGATCCGCTCGCCGGGATGGGCGGCGAGGCGCTCCACCGCGAGCTCGGCAAGGCGGGCATCGGTCAGGGTATGCAGGCCCGTGTTCTCCGCGGCGGTTTCGAGGTCGCCCACGATCCGCGGCCCGGCAGGCCCGTCCTCAAGACACGGGCGCAGCAGGCTGAAGGCGGATGCGCCGGTCCGGGCATCGAGGACTGGCTCGAAGGCGGCGACGAGGCTTCGTCCGTTGAGGGCATCGACGATATCGGCAAGCCCCGTGCCGCCCCGATCCGCGCTCGTCCGGCAGGCGCCGGCATCGAAGATCGCGAAACGGCCCACGGCGGAAGCAAGGGCTTCCTCGGCGCGGCGCAGGAGTTCGGGCGCGTCGAGGGCGTGGTCCGGGGCGCTTGCGGCGCCAAGGCGTAGATCCGGCAGAAGCGGCTCCGCCTCCGGGCCGTCGATGAGCCCGAGAAGCCGGCGCACGGCGCCGGGAGCCTCGCTGGCCGGACAGGAGGCGAGGACGAGGGCGAAACGGTTGGCCGCGTAAGCCACGAAGCGGTCCCGCCGCCGCATGAGGGGGCGCACCCGACGCGCCACCTGGTCCATGACCTCGCCCGCATCCGCCGCGTTCGGCTCGAAGCCGCCGACCACGAGGGTCATGGCATGGCGCGAGCGCTGGGCCTCCACCACGTCGTCGACAATTCCGGCAAGGAGCGCCGCGCGGGCTTTCAGCCCCGCCGTCAGGTCTTCGGCGCCGAGCGGCCCGCCCTCGACTTTGAGGGCGCCCCGGGCGAGCGCCGGGCGGCCGGCCGCATCCGCGAACCAGCGGCCCGTCTCCTCCACCATCACGAGCCGGTCGGATTTCACCCGCAAGGCATAGCGCGCCCGGTAGGGCACGCCCTGGCCGCCATCGGGGCCGTCCTCGGCTCGGATCATGTCGGCCCGGCCGCCATGGCCCTCGGGCTCCACGGCGCCGCTCAGGGCCGTGCCGTCGCCGAGGAGGCCGATATGGGGGACGCCCAGAACCGTGGCGGCGTTCGGGCCCCAGGCGATCGCGTCCGTGGTGAGGTCCCAGGCATAGACCGTGCTGCGGGCCTGTTCGAGGGCCGATTGCGGATCGAGGAGCCGCGGGCCGGTGAGCTTGCCGAACAGCCCCAATCGCCTCTGCCCCGCCATGACGCACCCCTCTCGCACGCAAACACGTCCGGGATCCTCCCGGCCCAGCCAAGACAACCCGCGACAGCCCGCGTCGCGGGCGGCCGAATCCGCTCGTGTCTCTCTGGAAATTCGGCAACCAAGATGCGAAGGTCAGGCTTAATGAAGCGTAAACCGGCGGCCAGAAAGGCGGACCCGTGTCGAGACAGACCGAGGATGACCGAGAGGCGATGGGGAGCCGGGGCGCTCTTGTCGTCCTGGAGCCGGGCCGGGCGGGTTCTTCTCCCGCGACGCGCCCACGCGCCGCCTTCGTGACGCAGCTCCTCGCCTGCCGGGATGGGGCGCCGGCCTACCGGAGCCACCGCCGGGCCGAGCCCGCCGTGGCGGTGGCCTCCTATGCGGCGACGGCCGCGGCGGCGCGGCGGCGGGGCGCCGCCTGATCCGCCTGGGTAGCGCTGGCACAAAAAAACCGGCGCTGGGCGCCGGTTCTTGATCGTCCGAAGCTGTCCGACGCCTTAAGCGTCCGACTTCACCTTGAGCACCTGACGGCCCCGGTACATGCCGGTCTTCAGGTCCACATGGTGGGGGCGGCGCAGCTCGCCGGAATCCTTGTCCTCGACATAAGTCGGGGCCTTCAGGGCGTCGGCGGAGCGGCGCATGCCACGCCGCGACGGGGACGTTTTTCTCTTAGGAACGGCCATTGTCGTCTCCGGTCATAGGCGGAGCGCCCGCATGAACCGGGAAACGCTCGCATCTCAAAAGGGATGAGGTCGCGCCTCTTACGCGGGTTTTGCGCAAAAGGCTAGCCCCTGGCCGCGTCCTTTTCCCAGAAAGCCCCGCGCCGCGCCTCACCCGCGCAGGCAATCCGCGAAGGGCGCGGTGCCGTCCATGCGGCCGAGAAGCCGGTCGGCGCGGGAGCCGTGGCTGGCGGTCGGCCGGGCCGGGTTGCGGCGGAAGGGATTGGGCAGGGCGGTGGCGAGGAGCGCCGCCTCGCGCCGGGTCAGGTCCTTGGCGGATTTGCGGAAATAGCGCCGGGCAGCGGCCTCGGCCCCGAACACGCCCTCGCCCCATTCGGCGATGTTCAGGTAGTTCTCCATCATCCGCCGCTTCGACCAGACGAGGTCGATATAGAGCGCGATCGGCAGTTCCAGACCCTTGCGCAGGTAGGAGCGGCTCGGCCACAGGAAGAGGTTCTTGGCCACCTGCATGGGAATCGTGGAGGCGCCGCGCGCCGGCCCGTCCTCGTCCGCCGCCTCGACCACCTCGCGCAGGGCGTCCCAATCGACGCCCCCGTGCTGGCAGAGCCTCGCGTCCTCGGCCGCCATCACGGCGAGCGGCAGGTGGGGCGAGACCGCCTCCATGTCCACCGCCGTCCGGTCCACGGGCCGGAGCGTCGCCCAGCGGGCGAGCATCAGGGAGGAGACCGGAGGCAGCACCGTGTAGGAAAGGCCTAGGCAAAGGACCGCCAAACCCCATAGAAGGACGAGCCCGAAGGCGAGCTTGACCCCGAGGCGTGCGAGGCGGCCGATCCCCATCGGCCGACGGGCGCCATCCCGGACCTGCTCCGCCTGCGGCAGCGGCACGGCCTCGCCCTCCTCGGGGCTGTCCGCCGCCCGGTCCGAATCTGCGCCGATCATGATGTTGACCCGAACCCGTTCCGACAGCCGCACTTGCGCGGATCGCACCGCCGCCACGGTCCAAGCCACCGGGTTCCCGCTCGCTTCGTTGCCAGACCTAAGCTGATCATGATGTTGACCCAAGCTCCCTCTGCCGGCCGTTCCTTCGCCGACCGCCTTGCCGCCACCGCCCGGGCCACGGAATCCTTGCTCGACGCGTTGCTATCAGACCCGGTCCGTCCCGGCGAGATCGGCCGCCCGCCGCGGCTCATGGCGGCGATGCGTCATGCGGTCTTGGGCGGCGGCAAGCGCCTGCGGCCGTTCCTCACGGTCGAGACGGCGCGGCTCTTCGATCGGTCGGACGATGGCCCGCTGCGCGCGGGCGCCGCGATCGAGCTCCTGCACTGCTATTCTCTCGTTCACGACGACCTGCCGGCCATGGACGACGACGATCTGCGCCGGGGCCGGCCCACCGTGCACAAGGCCTATGACGAGGCGACCGCGATCCTGGTCGGCGACGCCCTCCAGACCCTCGCCTTCGAGACCCTGGCGGATCCCGCGACCGATTCCGACCCGGCCCGCCGCTGCGCGCTGGTGCTCGGGCTCGCCCGCGCCTCGGGGCTCGGGGGCATGGTGGGCGGGCAGATGCTCGATCTCGCCGCGGAGGGCCGCTACGGGGCCGCGTCCCTCGACGAGGCCGACATCCGGCGCCTCCAGGCCATGAAGACCGGCGCGATCCTCGCCTTTTCCGTGGAGGCGGGCGCGATCCTGGGCGAAGCCAGCGCAGAGGAGCAGCGGCGCCTCCTCGCCTTCGGGCACGCGCTCGGCGCCGCCTTCCAGATCGCCGACGACATCCTGGACCGGGAGGCCTCGGCGGAGGCCATGGGCAAGCGCACCGGCAAGGACGCGGAGAAGGGCAAGGCCACCCTGGTCGACCGGCTCGGCCTCGAGGGTGCCCGCGCCGAATGCGCGAGGCTGGTCGCCGAGGCCGATGCGGCCCTCGACCCGTTCGGCGCCCGCGCCCAAGGGCTGCGGGACGCGGTGCGGTTCACGGTCGAGCGGCAGGTTTGACCGCGGCCCGCACCATCCGGCCCGCCACGCCGGACGACATCCCCTTCATCATGGGGACGGAGCGGCTGCCCGGCTACGAGTGGGTGGTGGGTCGCTGGACCGAGGAGCAGCACCGGGCCGCGCTCGCGGACCCGGCGCAGGCCTGCTTCGTCGGCGAGGCTGCGGGGCGGCCCTTCGGCTTTGCCATCCTCCAGCACCTGGACGATCCTTGGGGCAACGTGCTCCTCAAGCGCATCGCCGTGCGCGAGCCCGGCGGCGGGTTCGGGCGCTCCCTCATGGAGGCCGTGTCGGCCTGGACCTTCGCGCAGCCAAGATCCCATCGGCTCTGGCTCACCGTGGCGCCCCGCAACGAGCGCGGCCACAAGCTCTATGCGAACGTCGGATTCGTGGAGGAGGGGCGCATGCGGCAATCGCACGTGGCTCCCGACGGGAGGCGCTTCTCGCCGATCGTCATGTCCCTGCTGCGGCCCGATTACGAGGTCCGCGGGGCCTCCGGCGTCCGCACCCAATAGAGCCGCTTGATCAGGCCAGGCTCGAGCGCGTCCGGGTGGGTGCCGGCGAGCACCCCGCCATTGGCCTCGATCACCTTGATCGAGCCCAGATTGTCCTCGTCGCAGGTGATGGAGACGCGGGCAAAACCCTCGCGGCGGCACAGCGGCAGGATCTGGCGCAGGGCCGCCGTGGCGTGGCCCCGACGCTGGCGCCAGGGCACGATGCTGTAGCCGATATGGCCGGAGCAATAGGGCGGCAGCGCCTCCGTGCCGGGCTGGAAGCGGAAGTTGATGCTGCCGCAGAAATCCCTGTCCACGATCCAGAACAGATAGGCCGGCAGCTTCGGCACCACGGCGCCGTCCGCGAGCGTCACGGTGCCGTTGGGATCCAGGAGATCGCGCAGGAACGCAGGGCCGTCCGCGCGGATCGCCGCAAGGTGCTCGCCCGAGACGTCGCGGGTGGTGTTGGGCGACCAGCCCCGCGCAAGGGCGGCCGCATAGGCATCGAGCCAGTCGGGACCGGGTTCGACGAGCCGCACCGTCACGTCATCTCCTGCGCATCACCAAGCCTGTTCCGTCGCGACCGAGCCTAGCAGAGCCGGCTGACAATGGGGACCATGGCTCCTGGCCGACGCGCCGGGCCGCCCCGTCACACCGTGACCTGCGTGCCCACCTCGACGACGCGGCCGGTGGGGATCTGGAAGAAGTCCGTGGCATCGCTCGCGGTCTTGGCGAGCGAGATGAACACCTTGTCCTGCCAGAGCGGCATGCCCGATTGGGCGGCGGGGCGAATGGAGCGGCGGGAGAGGAAAAACGACGTCGCCATGATGTCGAACTTGAAACCCTGCTTGCGCAGGATCGCGAGCCCGCGGGGGATGTTGGGCGTCTCCATGTAGCCGTAGGTCATCTCGACCCGCCAGAAGGAGTCGCCCACATGGTCGATCCGCACCCGGTCCTCGTCGTTCATGCGCGGCACATCGACGTTGCGGATCGTGAGGATCGCGTTCTTCTCGTGCAGCACCTTGTTGTGCTTGAGGTTGTGGAGGAGGGCGGCGGGCGCGGTGTCCGGATCGCTGGTGAGGAACACGGCGGTGCCCTTCACCCGGTGCGGGGGGCTTTTCTCCAGCATGCCCACCAGTTCCACGAGCGGCACGTCGGTCTTGCGGGTCTTCTCGAAGAGGATGCGGGTGCCGCGCACCCAGGTGATCATCATCACGAAGAGCGCGCCGGCAATGATGAGGGGCACGTAGCCGCCATCCAGAAGCTTCAGGAGGTTGGACGAGAAGAAGATGAGGTCGATGGCGAGCAGCGGCACCATGACGAGGGCGGTCTTCAGCGGCCCCCAGCCCCAGGCGCGGCTCATGACGATGCAGGCCAGCAGCGTCGTCACCACCATGGTGCCGAACACGGCGATGCCGTAGGCGCTGGCTAAGCTGCTCGACGAGCCGAACAGGATGACCAGGGTGACGATGGCGACGAGCAGCAGCCAGTTCACCCGCGGCAGATAGATCTGTCCCTGGTGGGTTTCGGAGGTGAAGCGGATCTCGAGCCGCGGCAGGAGGCCGAGCTGAACGGCCTGGCTCGTGAGCGAGAACGCGCCCGTGATCACCGCCTGGCTCGCCACGATGGTGGCGAGGGTCGCGAGGATGACGAGGGGCAGCAGGAACCAGCTCGGGGCGAGGAGGAAGAACGGGTTCGTGATGGTCTCGGGATTGGAGAGCAGCAGGGCGCCCTGGCCGAGATAGTTGAGGGTAAGGGCCGGGAACACCACGGCGCCCCAGGCGAGGCGGATGGGCTTGCGGCCGAAATGCCCGAGATCCGCATAGAGCGCCTCGGCGCCGGTGACCGCAAGGCACACGCTGCCGAGCACCGCGAAGGCGATCGCCGGATGCGCGACCAGGAAGGACACCCCGTAATACGGGTTGAAGGCGAGGAACACGCCCCAATCGTCGGCGATGTGGAGGAGCCCCAGCCCTGCCATGGTGAGGAACCACAGGAGGGTGATGGGCCCAAAGAAGCTCGCGACCTTGCCGGTGCCCCGGCTCTGCACGGCAAAGAGGCCGACGATGATCGCGAGCGCGATGGGCAGCACGTAAGCCTCGAAGGCCGGGGTAACGAGCTTGAGGCCCTCCACGGCCGACAGCACCGAGATCGCCGGCGTGATCGCCGCGTCTCCGTAGAACAGGGCGGCCCCGGCCATCCCCATGAGGAGCACCGGATAGGAGCGGCGCCCGAGCGCCCGCTGGGTCAGGGCCACCAGGGTGAGGGACCCGCCCTCGCCCTTGTTGTCCGCCCGCAGGAGCAGGAGCACGTATTTCACGGTGACCGTGAGAATGAGAGCCCACAGGAGCAGGGAGAGGATGCCGATCACCGCCTCCCGGGTGAGGGGCGTGGAGCCGATGGTGCTGCCGTGGCCGCCGGTCGCGGCCGCGATGGTCTCGCGCATCGCATAGAGCGGGCTCGTGCCGATGTCGCCATAGACGACGCCGACGGCGCCCAGGGCCAGGGTCCAGAAGCCCACCTTGTGATGGGCTTCGGGGTAGGCCGACGCTGCGGGAGCAGCGGAATCGGCGTGCCCGGGGGCGACGGCTTGGGGATCTGCCATGTCTTAAAGGTTCTTTACAGGTCGCGTCCGGGTGACAGCCCTGGTCGGATCGCTGGAGAGAAGGAGGACGCCGTCGGGCGCGGTCCGGTTGCACGTGTCACAACCCGGCTTCGCTTCCCATCGGTCCGAACGACGCAAGCATCCCCTGCTGGGGCGAAAAGGCGGCCCTCTCCATGGATCGCGGCGGCCGTCGATGCCGGCGCGGCGGGCTCTCTAGCACATCGCGCTCAAGCTTAAAACGAAATCTCATGGCCGGGTTCCATTCGCCCGGCGCCGCACGAAGGCCAGCTATTCCGCCGCGTCCTGGCTCGACCGGCCGAACCGCTTCTCGATGTAGTCGAGCACGATGGTCTCGAAGTCCTTGGCGAGGGTCGGACCGCGCAGGGTCAGGGCCTTGCGGCCGTCGATGAAGACCGGCGCCGCCGGCTGCTCGCCGGTACCCGGCAGGGAAATGCCGATATCCGCGTGCTTCGACTCGCCCGGCCCGTTCACGATGCAGCCCATGACGGCGACGTTGAGGTTCTCGACCCCCGGATAGCGCCGCTTCCACTCCGGCATGGAGGTGGAAATCCAGTTCTGGATGTCCCGGGCCAGCTCCTGGAAAACCGTGGAGGTGGTGCGCCCGCAGCCTGGGCAGGCGGCCACGAGCGGCACGAAGGTGCGAAAGCCCATGGTCTGCAGGAGTTCCTGGGCCGCCTTCACCTCGAGGGTGCGGTCGCCGCCGGGCTCCGGGGTGAGGGAATAGCGGATCGTGTCGCCGATCCCGTCCTGGAGGAGGATGCCCATGGCGGCCGAGGAAGCCACGATGCCCTTGGATCCCATGCCGGCCTCGGTCAGGCCGAGATGGATCGCGTAATCGGAGCGGCGGGCCAGCTCCCGGTAGACGGCGATGAGGTCCTGCACCGCCGAGACCTTGGCGGAGAGGATGATCCGGTTGCGGGCAAGCCCGATCTCCTCGGCCCGCGCGGCCGACAGGAGAGCGCTCTGCACCATCGCCTCCCGGGTGATGGCCCGGGCCTCCAGGGGGCGGGCCGCACGGGCGTTCTCGTCCATGAGGTGGGTGAGGAGCTCCTGGTCGAGGGAGCCCCAATTGGCGCCGATGCGCACCGCCTTGTCGTGGCGGATCGCCTGCTCGACGATGGCGCCGAACTGCCGATCCTTCTTGTCCTTGAAGCCCACATTGCCGGGGTTGATCCGGTACTTGGCGAGCGCTTCCGCGCAGGCCGGGTGATCGGCGAGGAGCTGGTGGCCGATATAGTGGAAGTCCCCGACGAGGGGCACGGCGACGCCGAGCCGGTCGAGCCGCTCGCGGATCCTGGGCACGGCGGCGGCGGCCTCGTCCCGATCCACGGTGATGCGCACGATCTCGGACCCGGCTCTGGCGAGCGCGGCGACCTGGGCGACCGTCCCGTCCACGTCCGCGGTGTCGGTGTTCGTCATGGACTGAACGACGATCGGCGCGCCCCCGCCCACCATGACGGAGCCGACGCGCACGCCCACGGTGCGGTGGCGCGGGGCCGGGCCGGCCGGGCTATCCGAGGGCAGATCCGCGGGAAGATCGATGAGGGTCATGGGAGGACGGGTCCAGGCCAGGGCGGCACGCTTGCCGCCCTCTAGCGCATTTCCAGGTGAGGTGGATACGGCTCCACCGTTCAAAAATGCGGCAAAGACGCCGAAGGGCGCCCCGTTGCCGGAAGCGCCCTGTCGAAGACCCCTCGGACGGAGCCGCGTGAAAAGCCAGGGACCGGTCGCCCGAGGCGACAGGCGGCTGCCCGATGCGGCGATCCCCGGGCTTTCCCCGGGGGCCTCACCTTAATGGCAGTGGCCGCACAGGCCCGTGATCTCGAACACCTTGCTCTTCGCCTGGAAGCCCTGGTCTCCCAGGAGGCCGTTCACGGTGTTCGACAGGCCCGGAGAGGTCATCTCGTCCACGCCGCCGCAATTCTCGCAGATCAGGAAGGCCACCGCCTCCTTCGCCTCATGGGTGTTGGGCGAGGCGATATAGGCGTTCTGGCTCGCGAGCCGGTGCACCAGGCCCTGCTCCATGAGGAAGTCCAGGGCGCGGTAGACGGTGATCGGGGCGAGACGCCGGCCTTTGGGGCCCAGCATCTCGGCCAGATCGTAGGCCCCGAGGGGCTTATGAGTGGCGTAGAGTGCCTCCAGGACCTTGCGGCGGATCGGTGTCAGCCGGGCCCCATGGGCGCGGCATACCGCTTCCGCCTGAGCCATGGCCTTGCCGGCGCGCTGCGCCTGCTGGGTCGCATGGGCACAGGTAGCATCATCCTGTTCGTTATAGAGTTTCGCTGCCGACTTCACCAAGGGTCACCTCTGGTCCAGGAGAGGGTGGTCCGTTTTATTTTGTTCTAGATTAACCAAACGGAGCCATGGAATCCACCCCGTTTATATAGGTAACTTTGCTCAGCAGCCAACTTATCCTTTCGACACATGACTTTTGCGGCGGTGCAAACTAGATCGGGAGGCCATCTGCCACTCGGAGCCCGCCCCATGAGCCTTCGCGCCAAGACCGCCATCGTCACCGGATCCACCAGCGGGATCGGGCTCGCGACCGCCCGGGCCCTGGCCGAGGCCGGCGCCAACGTGCTCATCAACGGCTTCGGGGATGCCGACCAGGTGGAGGCCGCCCGCCGGTCCATCGAGACGGATTTCGGGGTGAAGGCGCTCCATTCCCCGGCCGACATGAGCCGGGGCGAGGAGATCGCCGCCATGGTGCGGCAGGCTGAGGACGCCTTCGGGTCCGTGGACGTCCTGGTGAACAATGCGGGCATCCAGCACGTCTCGCCGGTGGAGGATTTTCCCCCTGAGAAGTGGGACGCGATCATCGCCATCAACCTCTCGGCCGCCTTCCACGCCTCCCGGGCCGTGGTGCCGGGCATGAAGGCGCGGGGCTGGGGGCGCATCATCAACACGGCCTCCGCCCATTCGCTCGTGGCCTCCCCCTTCAAGTCGGCCTATGTGGCGGCCAAGCACGGCATTGCGGGCTTCACCAAGACCATCGCCCTCGAGGTCGCGACCCACGGCATCACCGTGAACTGCATCAGCCCCGGCTATGTGTGGACCCCCCTCGTGGAGCGGCAGATCCCCGACACCATGAAGGCGCGCGGGCTCACCAAGGAGCAGGTCATCAACGACGTGCTCCTGGAGGCGCAGCCGACGAAGCAGTTCGTGACCGTGGACCAGGTGGCCGCCATGGCCGTATTCCTGTGCTCCGACGCCGCGAGCCAGATCACCGGCGCCAATCTCTCCATGGATGGTGGCTGGACCGCCCGCTGAGGGCGTCGTTCCCGTGCTCGAACGCGGCGAGCCAGATCGCCGGCCCGCTGAGGGCGGACATCACCAGGAACGTTGCCAGGAGAGGCGCCATGACCGGACGGACCCGCGCCAAGGCTCCCCGACCCGCTTCTCCCGGACCGCTGGGCCTCGCCGGCCCGAGGGCCGAGAAAACGGTGTCCCTCGCGCTCCAGGGCGGCGGGGCGCACGGCGCCTTCACCTGGGGCGTGCTCGACGCGCTTTTGGAGGACGGGCGCCTCGCCATCGAGGCGGTGACCGGGGCGAGCGCCGGGGCCATGAACGCGGTCGTGATGGTGGAGGGCTGGCTCGAGGGCGGAATCGACGGCGCCCGCGGGCAGCTCGAGACCTTCTGGCGCCGCATCAGCCTCGACGGCACCCTCAACCCGGTAGCCCGAGGGCTCTTCAATCGGCTCTTCGACTACTGGAGCCGGCACGGATGGGGCGGGGTGCTCTCGCAATCCTTGAGCCCCTACGCGACGAACCCCCTCAACATCAATCCGCTGCGCGATGCGGTGGCCGAGCTCATCGATTTCGAGCGGGTGCGCGCCTGCACGGGCGTCAAGGTGTTCATCACGGCGACCAATGTCTGGACCGGCAGGGTCGCGGTGTTCCGGGGCGCCGAGCTCACCGCCGATCACCTCATGGCTTCCGCCTGCCTGCCCACCTTGTTCCAGGCGGTCGAGATCGATGGCGAGCCCTATTGGGACGGGGGCTATACGGGCAACCCGCCCCTCTTCCCGCTCTTCTACGAGGCGGCATCCGACGACATTCTCCTGGTGCAGGTGAACCCGGTGGAACGCCGGGAGACGCCCCGCACGGCGCGGGAGATCCAAAACCGCCTCAACGAGATCACCTTCAACGGCAACCTCCTGCGGGAACTGCGCGCCGTGGAGTTCGTGGTCCGGCTCATCGACGAGGGCAAGCTCTCGCCCGATGAGTACAAGCGCGTCCTCATGCACCGGATCGACGGCACCGGCGCGCTCGACGATTACCAGGCCTCGTCCCGCCTCAACGCCGAATGGGACTTCTTCCTGCGCCTGCGCGATGCGGGCCGCATGGCCGCCAAGGACTGGCTGGAGCGCCACTACGCGGCCATCGGGGAGCGGAGCACGCTCGACCTCAAGGCCGCGCTGTCATGAGGCGGCGGAGGCAATCACCGGCCGAAGCGCCCACACGCTCGACCGCTTGACCTCCGCATCCTCCAGGGCGCGCGTCACCGGCACCTCGTAGGTGGCGAGACGGTGCAGGCGGTCCTTTGGCAGGTAGCTCCGGCCCGGATCGCCGATGAGCACCGTGGCGCCGCGGCCGCTCAAGGTGCCGAGCCAATCGACCACCCGGGCCGCGAGGTCGCGCTCGTAGCAGATGTCGCCAGCGAGGATCACGTCCCAGCCCTCGTCGCGGCCGACGAGATCCACCGCGACGGCCTCGACGGCGACGCCGTTCGCGGCGGCGTTGAGGGGAATGGCGGCGACCGCGAAGGGATCGATGTCGCAAGCGGTGACGTGGTCGGCGCCGGCGCGCGCCGCCGCGATGGCCACAAGGCCGGAGCCGGAGGCGAAATCCAGAACCCTGCGCCCGGCGACCGTCTGGGGATGATCGAGCACGTAGCGGGCGAGCGCCTGCCCGCCGGCCCAGGCAAAGGCCCAGAAGGGCGGCGGCAGGCCGATGGCGCCGAGCTCCTCCTCGGTGCGCTGCCACAGCTCCGTGGCCTCGTCGGCCACGTGAAGACTGATCTCGGGCGCGTGGGGCACGGGAAGCAGGCGCGTCTCGGCCCGGATGAACGCGGCCCGGTCGGCGATCATGGGGCGAGCATGCCCGTGTAAAGACGCTTCAACGCCTCCATCACGTCCCGCTCCCGGAACCCGTCGAGCACCCGGACCCGGGCGGCCTCGCCGAGGCGCGCCACGGCGGCGGGATCGCGGCTCAGGGCGCCGAGAGCCTCGGCCAGGGCGGCGGGATCGTTCGGCGGGACCACGCGCCCCTCGATCCCGTCCCGCACGAAGGAGCGGCAACCCGGCACGTCCGTGGTGAGGATGCCGCGCCCGCAGGCGGCGGCCTCCAGCAGGGTGCGCGGCAGGCCCTCGCCTCCACGGGAGGGCAGGCAGGCGAGGTGGTGGTCGCGCCACACCCCCGCGATGTCCGTGGCCCGGCCATGCCAGGCGATGCCGGGCTCCCGGTTCCAGGCCTGCAGGGTCTCCTCCGGGATCGCCTTGCGGTTCGAGGGGTCGGGCGCGCCGTAGAGCGAGAGTTCCACCGGCGCGCCCGCGGCCCTTGCGAGTCGCGCGGCCTCTACGGCCACGTCGACTCCCTTCGACCAGAGCATCCGAGCGACGAGCGCCACCTTCAGCGGCGGCTGGGCAGGAAGCGGGGCGGGGCTCAGGGCATCCGGGTCGATCCCGGCGCCGCCGACGATCGCGACCCGGGTCTCCGCCGGGTCGAGGCCGAGGAGGCGGGGGTCGTCCGGGTTCTCGAAAAGGTAGCGGGTCTCCTTCGTCTCGAGCCCCCGCACGAGGGCGCGGATGCTCCGCTGCGCCAGGCGCCCCACCCGGTCCGTGCGCGCCCCGATGAGGCCCGCCCCCGTGAGCGCGTAGACCCGGCGCGGGATGCCGGCGAGGGTCGCCGCGAACCCGCCCACCAGGATTCCGCGCAGGGCGATGCAATGGACGATGTCCGCCCGCTCCTCCTTGAGGATCGCCGCGAGCTGGCCCGCCGCGTAGCCCGCCGTCATGGGATTGAGGCTGCTGCGCTCGGCCTGGAGCGGCACCACCCGCACCCCGTCGGCCTCGAGGGCGGCTCGGTGGTCGCGCACCCGCGTCACCACCGTCACGGCAAGCCCGAGCTCCCGGGCGGCCCGGGCCATGGGCCGGAAATGGGAGGCGAAGAACCAGTCCTCGGTGACGACGAAGACGAGCTTGCGGCCGGCAAGGGCGGGGGCGGGATCGTCGAGAGACATGGGGCGTTCCATAGCGGCCCGCGCCCGCCGGCGGAACCCCGGCCGCGCCCAGCCCGTTCACCGCCCGCCCTCCAATGGGGCGATCATGGGAGAATGGCGACATGGAAGGGTGGATGCCGACTGTGCTGGGGACCATCGCGGGCATCCTGTCCACATCGAGCTTCGTGCCGCAGGTGATCAAGGCTTGGCGCGAGGGCAATACGGAGGCGATCTCCAAGCGCATGTACATCGTCACGGTCTCGGCCTTCGTGCTGTGGACGATCTACGGCTTCGTCATCGGCTCCTTCCCGATCATCGTCTTCAACATCCTGAGCCTCATCCTCAGCGCCACGATCCTGGTGCTCAAGCTGCGCGGCGGGAACAAGGATGGCGCCGGAAGCGAGGCGCCCAGCGCCACGGCCTCCTCGTCCTGAGGAACACACCTGGGGCGGCGGCTCCGCCCAAGCGCGGCCGCCGGGGGGAGCGGCGCCGCGCCGCGCCCGGAACCCGGCCCGGCGGCGCCCGGTTGATCCTGACCAACCCCGATCCATTCGCGAGGCCCCCGTGCTCGATTTCACCGCCGGCTCCGAAAACATCGTCGATCCGCGCGACGCGGCCGAATCGGTGGGCCTCCTCTACGTCTCGGACGAGGAGCCCGGCATTCGGCGCAAGAAATCCGGCAAGGGCTTCACCTATCTCAAGCCCGGCGGAGCCAAGGTGGAGGACGAGGCGACCCTGAAGCGCATCCGCTCGCTCGCCATCCCGCCCGCCTACACGGATGTGTGGATCTGCGCCAAAGCGAACGGCCACATCCAGGCGACCGGCCGCGACGCCAAGGGCCGCAAGCAGTACCGCTACCACCCTGCCTTCCGCGAGGCGCGGGAGAGCACGAAATACGAGCGCATGCTCGAATTCGCGCAGGGCCTGCCGGCCTTGAGGGCCAAGATCGAGGAGCACATGGCCCTGCGCGGCCTGCCCCGTGAGAAGGTGCTCGCCACGGTGGTCCACCTTCTCGAGACCACGCTCATCCGGGTCGGCAATGCGGATTATGCCAAGCAGAACAAGAGCTATGGACTCACCACGCTCCGCGATCCGCACGTGAAGGTGGAGGGCGCCGAGCTGCGCTTCCAGTTCAAGGGCAAGAGCGGCAAGACCTGGCAGCTCCAGGTGAAGGACCGGCGCGTCGCCCGCATCGTGAAGGCCTGCCAGGATCTGCCGGGCCAGGATCTCTTCCAGTATCTCGACGAGAGCGGCCAGCACCAATCCATCACCTCGGCGGACGTGAATGCCTATCTGAAGGAGATCTCGGGCCGCGACATCACCGCCAAGGATTTCCGCACCTGGGCCGGCACCGTGCTCGCCGCCATGGCGCTCGCCGAGTTCGAGACATTCGACACGGATGCGAAGGCAAAGAAGAACATCCGCGCGGCGATCGAGCAGGTCTCCTCCCGGCTCGGCAACACCCCCACGATCTGCCGCAAATGCTACGTCCACCCGGAGGTCTTCTCCTGCTACCTCGAAGGATCGCTGCTGCTTGAGGTGCGCCAGGAGGTGGAGAAGGAACTGCGTCACCTCGAAGGGCTGCGCCCGGAGGAAGTCGCGGTCCTGACCCTTCTTGCCGGCCGCATCAGCCGGGAGATCGCAAAGCCCGCGGAGGAGAAGGCCAAGGCAAAGCGCCGCCCGTCGCGGCGCGCCCCTGCGGTCGAGGCGCGGGCTTCGGCCTGAGCGAACCAAGCTCTCCCCTTGAGGCGCAACGCGCCGGGAGAGGGAGCCGCCGCGTCCTCCGATAAGGAGGGCGCTGCCACCCCCGTCCTTCACGGGAGACGTGCTCCCTGAAACCATTCCTCCGCCGCCGGCGTTGAGCGCCTACCCCCTTGGCCGAGGAGCCGTTCCATGCGCATCCATCACCTGAATTGCGGCTGCATGTGCCCCTTCGGGGGGCGCCTGTGGGACGGAGCGAGCCGCGGGGCGACGGCGCGGCTCGTGTGCCATTGCCTCCTCATCGAGAGCGAGCAGGGGCTCGTCCTCGTCGATACGGGCTTTGGCAGCCGGGACGTGGAGCGGCCCTATGAGCGCCTGAGCCCGCTCTTCGTTCATGCGAACCGCATCCAGTTCGACCATCGCTACACGGCCCTTGCGCAGGTGGAGGGCCGCGGCTTCGATCCGCGCGATGTGCGCCACATCATCCTCACCCATCTCGACTTCGATCATGCGGGCGGGCTCGAGGATTTCCCCAACGCCACCGTGCATGTGCTGCAGGCCGAGATCGACGCGGCCCGCGCCCGGCGCGGCTTCATCGCCCAGCGGCGCTACCGGCCCGAGCAATGGGACGAGGTGCGGCACTGGGAGTTCTACCGCAGCGGCGGCGAACGCTGGTTCGGCTTCGAGGCGGTGCGCGACCTGAAAGGCCTTCCGCCCGAGATCCTGGTCGTGGCGCTCCCCGGCCACACGAGGGGCCATGCGGGCGTCGCGGTCGAGACGCCCGAGGGATGGCTGTTCAACGCGGGCGACGCCTATTTCCATCGCCACGAGATGGATGAGGATCCCACTTGCACGCCCATGCTCGCCGCCTACCAGGCCATGATGGAGGTCGACCGGCCGGCCCGGCTCCACAACCAGCGGCGCCTGCGCCGGCTCGCGACGGATCGCGGGCGGGGAGTGCGGATCTTCTGCAGCCACGATCCCGTGGAATACGAGGCGCTCGCCCGCCTCAGCACCGGCTCCCGGCCCGCCCGCGCCCCGGCCCACGCGTGAGCGACCCTGGCCCGTCTCGCCGCCGGCGCCGGCCCGCCCTAGCATGGACCAACGCGTGAGCGGCCGGGCAGGAGGCGCGCGGCACTCGCGCAGGATTGACCGCGGCAGCATCGAAAAAGCCTGCTGCCTTCCCGCCGCCGTGCCCTAGAACAATACCCACGTCGTCACGAGGAGAGCGATGATGGAACTCGACGCGCTGATGTTGTCCCGCATCCAATTCGCGTTCACCATCGCCTTCCACATCATCTTTCCCGCCTTCACGATCGGTCTCGCGAGCTGGCTCGCGGCGCTCGAATTCAACTGGCTGCGCACGGGCGACCCGCTCTACCGCAACCTGTTCAAGTTCTGGGTCAAGATCTTCGCGGTCTCCTTCGGCCTCGGCGTGGTGTCGGGCATCGTCATGAGCTTCCAGTTCGGCACGAACTGGTCCCGCTTTGCGGAATTCACGGGCAACGTCATCGGACCCGTCATCCAGTACGAGGTGATCACCGCCTTCTTCCTGGAAGCCGCGTTCCTCGGCATCATGCTCTTCGGCTGGGACCGGGTCGGCAACCGGCTCCACTTCTTCGCCACCTGCATGGTGGCGCTCGGCACTCTCATGTCGGCCTTTTGGATTCTCTCCGCCAATTCCTGGATGCAGACGCCCGCGGGCTTTCGCATCGAGAACGGCATTGCGGTGCCGGAGGACTGGTTCCAGATCATCTTCAACCCGTCCTTCCCCCTGCGCTACGCCCATATGGTGATGGGCTGCTACCTGACGACCGCTTTCGCCGTCGCGGGGATGTCGGCCTGGATGATCCTGCGCGCCAGCAAGGAGCCGCCGGAGAAGGTGCGCGGCGCCCGCAAATCCATGTCCATGGCGCTCTGGTTCGCGGCGATCTTCGCGCCCGTGCAGATCTTCATCGGCGACATGCACGGCCTCGGGGTGCTGAAATACCAGCCGACCAAGCTCGCCGCCATGGAGGGCAACTGGGACAGGCAGAGCAACATGCCCCTGCGCCTCTTCGCGATCCCGGACGAGGAGAACGAGACCAATCATTACGAGCTCTCGATCCCCAAGATCGGTAGCTACGTGCTCACCCATGCCTATGACGGGGTGGTGCCGGGCCTGAAGGACGTGCCCCGGGACCAGCGCCCACCGGTCTGGCCGGTCTTCTTCTCCTTCCGTATCATGGTGGGCATCGGCATGCTGATGCTGGCGCTCGGGGTCTGGAGCCTCATCCTGCGCTGGCGCGGCACGCTTTATACCAACAGGTGGTTCCTGCGCGCCGCCATGCTGATGACGCCATCCGGGTTCGGCGCCGTCATCTTCGGCTGGTTCACAGCGGAGATCGGCCGGCAGCCCTGGGTGGTCTATGGGCATCTGCGCACCGCTGATGCGGTCTCGCCCGTGACGGCGCAGGCGGTCACCATCTCGCTCATCGCCTTCTTCCTCGCCTATTCGGTGGTGTTCGGCTTTGGGAGCTACTACCTCGCCAAGCTCCTGCGCAAAGGGCCCGAGCCCCTCGAGGAGGCCGTGCGCGGCAAGGATTTCGACGACCGGCTCGACCGCAAGCCGAAGCGGCCCTTCTCGGTGCCGGACGAGCGCCTGGAATCGGGCGAGCGCCCGCAGCCGGCCGAATAGGAGGGGAGCCAGCCATGCCGGAGTTTCTCACCGCCTTCGCTCCCGGCCTCGAGGGAGAAGCCTTCTGGCTCCCCCTCGTCTGGTCCGGCCTACTGGCGATCGCCGTCGTCATGTACGTGATCGTCGACGGCTTCGATCTTGGAATCGGAATTCTCTTCACGGCGGCGCAATCGGAGAACTGGCGCGACCGGATGATGCTCTCGGTGGCGCCGGTCTGGGACGGCAACGAGACCTGGCTCATCCTCGGCGGCGGCGGCCTGCTCGCGGTGTTCTATCTTGCCTATGTGATCCTGCTGCCGGCCCTCTACATGCCGCTGCTCATCATGCTGATCGCCCTCATCTTCCGAGGCGTCGCCTTCGAGTTCCGCTTCAAGGCGGACACCTCGAAGCGGGTGTGGGATTACGCGTTCCATTACGGCTCGCTGCTCGCCACCTTCGCGCAAGGCATGGTGCTCGGCGCCTTCGTGCAGGGCTTCAAGGTGGAGGGGCGCCAGTTCGCCGGCGGAACCTGGGATTGGCTCACGCCCTTCACGCTCGCCACGGGCGTCGGCCTCGTCATGGGCTATGGGCTGCTCGGCGCCACCTGGCTCGTGATGAAGACCACGGGCGAGCTCGAGATCTGGTCGCGGCGCAAGGCGCTTCAGTTCCTGCTCGGCACCATCGTTGCCATGGGGGTCGTCAGCGCCTGGGTGCCATTCCTCAACCTCGACATCGAGAAGCGCTGGTTCTCCTGGCCGAACATTCTCATCCTGTCGCCGGTGCCCCTGCTCACCGCCTTCACGGCCTGGCGGATCTACCGGACGCTGGAGGACGGGCGCCAGTACTGGCCCTTCTTTCTCTCCATCGGCCTGTTCATGCTGGGCTTCGTCGGCCTCGTGGTGAGCCTCTATCCCTATGCGATCCCGCCGCACTTCACGATCTGGCAGGCCGCGAGCACCCCGAGCGCGCAGATGTTCGCCCTCATCGGGTATTCGGTGGTGATGCCGCTGACGTTCCTCTACACGGCCTATGCGTATTACGTGTTCCGCGGCAAGGTCGCGGAGGACGTGCAATCGAGCGGGTATCACTAGTGGCAAGGCTCACCGAGCGCGGCCGGCGGCTGGCCTGGTTCGTCGGGCTCTACGTGACGAGCGCGGTGCTCTTCGCCGCCTTCGTTTATGCGCTGCGGGCGATCATTCCCCGATGAGCGCCAACGAAAAGGACGCCCGAGGGCGCCCCTTACCGATTCGCTGTCCGATGCGTGCCTAGCGGACCATGGAGATGACGCCCTTCGGCGTGATCACCACCCAGCGCTTGCCGCGCCGCTCGATCGCCTCGACCCGTCCGATGCCCGGCACCATCTCGCCGGGGCCGACTTCCACGAGGCGGCGGTTGCGACCCTCGATGAGCGCGACGCCGTCATAGACCTCGTGCAGAACCCATCCCTCCACGGCCGCGTCCTTGGGCACGCTGCCGGTCTGGGTCGGCGTCTCCGCGGCAGCGGCCGGGACCGGAGCCGGGGGCTGGGCCGGGGCCGCTGCCGAGAGGGCAGCCGGGGTCACGGCTTGTGCGGGCGCTGCGGCGGCCTTCACGGCGGCACTCACCTCGGTCTCGATCCGCTCCATCCGCTCGCCGAGGCTCGCGATCCGGGCGGCCGGGTCCTTGGCCAGGGCCTCGATCCGGTCGAGGCGCTCGTTGAGCGAGGCCGACTGGGCGGCGCCCTCCTGGGCGGCCCGGCCGAGCCGGTCCACGAGCTGGGCCTGGCGGGCCGCATCATCGGCGCGTCCGCGGTCGAGGCCGTCCTTCAGGGTCTCGACCGCCACTTTGAGGGCTTTCACGTCGCCCGTGAGCCGGACCACGTCTTCCTGGCTCTGGCGCAGGGCCTGCGTCGTTTCGGCCCATGGCTGGGGGGCGGGCGCGGTCGGGACCGCCGAAGCTTGGCCGACAGCCCAGCCTGTTCCGACACCCAGAACCACGCCCGCGGCGAGGGCAGCCGCCATCCAGGTCCGGGCAGGGGCGTTCCGATGGGCACCCGAAGCCGAATGCGTGCCGGGCCCGCGGTTCGCTGTGGTCCTCTGGGCGCTCGTCACGGCGAGGGCGAGAGCGGCCGAAGCGGCCGGGTCCATGCGGGGCGCGGAGCTATCCGCAACTGCCTTCTCATCCGCCCGCGCCGGGATCTCCGCGCCCGTGCGGGCGGCGGGCTCGCGGCTGCGGACCGCGCGCTTCTTCGGGGCTGCTTCTTTGGGCTGGTCACTCATGGGTCGCCTCTGGGATGGGTCCGCTCGACGGTGGTCCACCCCGGATTAACCATGAGCTTTTACGAAACCGTTACCATGCTCATCGACGGCGGCTCCTCCTTTGAGGTACATTGCTCTCCTCGCAGGGGCCCAGATGCCTTGCCGGTGACACATTTAGCGCGAATATGGTTACACGGTTCGCCCGAAAATGTGCTATGCACGAGGGTGATCGGGTGGGGGCTGCCAAATTCCATTCCCTCCGGCCAGGGCTGCGTGACCGCTTCGGTCGCGCGGGGCGGTCGGCTCCTGTCGAGCTTGGGCGCAGCTTGCGCTCTCTTGCGTGCCGTCGGAACCGGGGCAGAAGCGCCGGGGCGGCACGCAGCAGCGTGAGCATGTGGGGGGTACTATGAAGAAATCGAACGGTCAGCGGTCGCAGGTCTCGGAGGTGCGTCAAGCCCTCATGAACTGCCGGTCCGCTGTGATCGGCATTGCCATCTTTTCGGGCATCATCAACGTCCTGATGCTGACCGGCTCCATCTACATGCTCCAGATCTACGATCGGGTGCTCTCGAGCCGCAGCATCTCGACCCTGGTGGGCATCTCGCTCATCGTGCTCGCCGCCTACATCCTGCAGGGCGGCCTCGACACGCTGCGCTCCAAGATGCTGGCCCGCGTCGGCGCCCGCTTCGACGAGCAGCTCTCGCCCCGCATCTACGATCTCGTCGCCACGCTGCCCCTCAAGGGTGCCAAGCAGTCCGACAGCATGCAGCCCATCCGCGATCTCGACCAGATCCGCGGCTTCCTCGGCAGCATGGGCCCGACGGCGCTCTTCGACATGCCGTTCATGCCGATCTTCTTCGCGGCCTGCTTCCTGATCCACCCCTGGCAGGGTTGGCTCGCGGTGTTCGGCGGCTTCGTGATCGTCATCCTCACGCTCCTCACGGAGACGAAGAGCAAGGGACCGATCTCCGATCTCACCCGCAGCCTCGCCGAGCGCCATGTGCTCGCCGATACGAGCCGCCGCAACGCGGAAGCCGTCCGCGCGCTCGGCATGCGCTCCTTCCTCGCGGCCCGTTTCGCCGAGGCGAACATCCGCCACGTGAACGACAGCCTGCGCGCCAGCGACGCCGCGAGCGGCATCGGCGTGGTCGCCAAGGTGTTCCGCATGGTGCTGCAATCCTCGGCCCTCGGCCTTGGCGCCTATCTCGTGATCCACAACGAGATGTCCGGCGGCGCCATGATCGCGGCCTCCATCATGATGTCCCGCGCGCTGGCCCCGATCGAGATCGCCGTGGCGAACTGGAAGGGCTTCGTCGGCGCCCGCCAGGGCTACCATCGCCTGCAGCATATCCTGAAGGTGGTGCCGGCTCAGGATCCGCGCCTCAGCCTCCCAGCCCCGACCTCCACCCTCACCCTCCAGGACGTGTTCGCCGGCCCGCCCGGCGCGCAGCTCCCGGTGGTCCAGGCGGTGGCGTTCCAGATGCAGGCCGGCCAGGGGCTCGGCCTCATCGGCCCCAGCGCCTCCGGCAAGTCCACACTCGCCCGCGCCCTCGTCGGCGTGTGGCCGACCCTCCGCGGCGAGGTGCGCCTCGACGGCGCCACCCTCGACCAGTGGGAGCCGGATGCGCTCGGCCGCCATGTGGGCTACCTGCCCCAGGACGTGGAGCTCTTCGAGGGCACGATCGCGGAGAACATCTCCCGCTTCCAGCCCGACGCTCCCGCGGAGGCCATCATCGCGGCCGCCAAGACGGCCGGTGCCCATGAGCTGATCCTCCAGCTCCCGGAAGGCTACGACACCCATATCGGTGAGGGCGGCGCCACGCTCTCCGGCGGCCAGCGCCAGCGCGTGGCCCTCGCCCGGGCGCTCTTCGGCGACCCCTTCCTCGTGGTGCTCGACGAGCCCAATGCCAGCCTCGACGGCGCCGGCGACGAGGCCCTCAACCAGGCCATCCTGTCGGTGCGCCAGCGCGGCGGCATCGTGGTCGTCATCACCCACCGCCCGGCGGCCCTCGGCAACGTGGACCTCGTGGCCATCATGGACGGCGGCCGCATCAAGTCGATGGGCCCGCGGGACGAAGTTCTGCAATCCGTCATGAAGCGCAACAACGCGCCTGCCGCTGCTCCCGGCCCCGCCCGGGCCCCGCAGTCGTCGCCCCTGAGAGAGGTTGGCTAAGTCATGATCACGATGAAGCCCAAAGCTCCCCCGTCCATCCACGAGAAGGCGCTTCGCCGCGCCACCCTCGTCGGGTTCAGCCTCATCGGCCTGTTTGGCGGCACGATCGGCCTATGGGCCGCCACCTCGACGCTCTCGGGCGCCATCATGGCGGCCGGCCAGTTCGTGGTCGATACGAACGTCAAGAAGGTCCAGCACCCCACCGGCGGCATCGTCGGCGAGCTCAAGATCCGCGAAGGCGATCGGGTTCAGGAGGGCGATCTCCTGATCCGTCTCGACGACACCATCACCCGCGCGAATCTGCAGATCGTCACGAAGCAGCTCGACGAGTTCCTCACCCGTCAGGCCCGGCTCGAGGCGGAGCGCGACAACGCGCGGTCGGTTCAGGTGCCGCGGGAATTCGCGGCTCGGACGCAGGAGCCCGAGATCGCGAAGCTCCTCGACTCCGAGCGCACGCTCTTCGAGGCGCGCCGCGCCAGCCGTGATGGCCAGCGCGCTCAGCTCCAGAAGCGCATCACCCAGCTCCGGGACGAGATCGAGGGCCTGAAAGCTCAGCAGAACGCGAAGGTCCGCGAGGCGACCCTCATCGCGCAGGAGCTCAAGGGCGTCCGCGAACTCTACGAGAAGAACCTGATCCAGCTCTCCCGCCTCTCGGCGCTGGAACGCGAGGCCGCCAGCCTCGAAGGCCAGCGCGGCCAACTCGTCGCCGCGGTCGCACAAGCCGAGGGCAAGATCGCCGAGACGTCTCTTCAGATCATCCAGATCGACGAGGAGATGCGCGCGGAGGTCATGAAGGAGCTGCGCGAGATCCAGGGGCGCCTGTCGGAACTCGTGGAGCGCCGTGTCGCCGCCGAGGACCAGTTGAAGCGCATCGAGATCCGTGCCCCGAGCTCCGGCTTCGTTCACCAGCTCGCCGTGCATACGGTCGGCGGCGTGATCTCGCCCGCCGAGCCCGCGATGCTGATCGTGCCGGTGAACGAGTCCCTCAACCTCGAGGCGCGGGTGATGCCGCAGGATATCGACCAGCTGGCCGTCGGCCAGAAGGCGACCGTCCGGGTCCACGCCCACAACGCCCGCACGACGCCCGAGCTCAGCGGCCAGGTGAGCCGCCTCTCGGCCGATGTCACCAAGGATCAGCAGCAGGGCTATTCCTACTATACGATCCGCATCGCCATCGATCCGAGCGAACTCCAGCGCCTCGGAGCCCTGCGCCTCGTGGCCGGCATGCAGGCTGAAGTGTTCGTCCAGACCCACGACCGGACGCCGTTCCAGTACTTCGTGAAGCCTCTCCAGGACCAGATCGCCCGCGCCTTCCGCGAGACCTGATCCGTCCAGCACGGCCTTACGGCCGGGGACCCGCGAACCGACCCTGTCGGATCTCGCGGGTCCCTTTTTTGTTTGGCGACAGCCCCGGTAAGTCCCTTCACCTTGAAACCTTGGCCATGCGAGCGACTTGTCCCGGAGCGACGGACAGGCGTGAGACCATGCAGGCGCGAGCGGATGAAGACTGGGCCCTGTTCCTCGATTTCGACGGGACCCTCGTAGAAATTGTGGAGCGGCCCGACGCGGTCGTGGTGCCGCCCGGGCTCCCGGCCGTGCTCGAGCGCCTCGCCCACCGGCTCGGCGGCGCCCTCGCCCTGGTGAGCGGCCGCCCCATCGCCTTTCTCGACGAGCGCCTGGCGCCGGCGCGCCTCGACGCGGCGGGGCTGCATGGGCTGGAGCACCGCATGGCCGGCGCTCTCACCTCCTGCCGGCCCGAGGACCATCCCGGCCTGCGGCAGGCCGTGGCGGAGTGGCAGGCCCGCATCGCTCCGCATCCCGGTCTCATTGTCGAGGACAAGGGCTGCTCCGCCGCCCTTCATTGGCGCCTTGCCCCGCAGCACGGGGCCTTCGCCCGCGATCTTGCGGGCGCGACCGCGGACGCGCTCGGCGCTGCTTACCGGATTCAATTCGGCAAGGCCGTCGCCGAGATCCTGCCCGCCGCCGCCGGCAAGGGGCGGGTCATCGAGGCGTTCCTGAACCACCCGGCCTATCGGGGCCGACGCCCGGTCTTCATCGGCGACGACCTCACCGACGAGAACGGGTTCGGAACCGTCAACGCCCGCGGTGGCCTGACGGTGCGGGTGGGCGCGGAGCCGACAGTCGCGCAGGCACGCCTGGCCGACCCAGCGGCCGTGCGGCGCTGCCTCGCGCTCTGGGCCGAGGGCGCGTCGCTGCACGATGTCGGGCTTGACCCGGCCTAGGGCATCGCCGATCCCCGTCCGCACCCGAAACGGGATGGGTTGTGGACGTAAGCCGCGAGGCCTTGCGTTACGGCAGTCATTCGGTCTGTGCTCGTGGCGCCGGCCGCATGGGAGCGGGATCGAGCCACTGGGCCCGCGCTCGCCTGGGCCGACGCAGACAGGAGCGGGCCTTCGGGACGCGTCTGGCGGATGTGAGGGGGATGATGTTCAGGTTTCCTGTGCTGATCGGCGATATCGGTGGCACCAACGCGCGTTTCGCGGTGCTGCCCGAGCCCGGCGGACCCTTTCATCTGCTGCCGCGGGCTCTCACCGCCGCCTCGCCCGATCCCCTCGATGCGATCAAGGTCGCGCTCCAAGCCTATGAGGGCCCGGCACCCCGCTCCGCCATGATCGCGGTGGCCAACCGGGTCGACAGCACCGTCGTCACCCTGACCAATGCGGCTTGGACCATCGATGCCGGAGCCATCGGGCGGGGCCTGAACCTCGAGCGCGTGACCCTCGTCAACGACTATCCGCCCGTCGCCGCGTCCGCGGTCGCGCTTCGGATGGAGGAGGGCCACCTCGCCCCCATCGGCGCTCCCCGCCCCGGCGGCTCGGGCACGCGGGTCGTGCTGGGGCCCGGCACGGGCTTCGGGGCCGCGGCCCTCGTGCCCGTCGGCGATCGGCTGGTGATCCTCGCCACCGAGGCAGGTCACGCGGAACTCGGCCCCGCCAACCCGGACGAGCATGCGCTGTGGCCGCATCTCGAGCCGGTTCTCGGCCGCATCACTGTCGAGGCGGTGCTGTCGGGCCCTGGCCTCTTGCGCTTGGCCCACGCGCTCGGCGCGAGCCGCGGCGCCGCGGTGCCCTTCGCCGTGCCGAACGATGTGCTCGCCGCCGCCCAGGCCGGCGATCCGCTGGGAACCGAGACGGCTCGTCTGTTCGCCCGGCTGCTCGGCCGGCTCGCCGGCGATCTTGCGCTGATCTTCGAAGCGTCAGGCGGCGTGCTGATCGCCGGCGGCGTGGCGCCCCGAATGGTGGACGTGATCCAGAGCGGCGCCTTCCGCGACGCCTTCGATGGCAAGACGCCCCACGAGGATTGGTCCAGGGCCGTGCCGGCCGCCGTGATCGTTCATCCGGAGCCGGCCTTGCTCGGGCTTTCCGCCCTGGTGAGCGATCCCGACCACTTCGTCTTTCCCTCCCAGTCGTGGATCGCGGGCTGACCGCCGGGCAGCGCCCACCCGACGGATCCCAAGTCAGCCCCACGCAAAAAGAAGACGTCCATCCGACCCGGCGCTTGAGCAAAGCAGGCAAGGCTGCCTATGGTGACGTTACGTCGCCGATTTGCAGCCAACCCCTTGCCCCATGCCATGGCGCAGCCAGCGCTCCAGACCTTCGAACTCCATGCCCCGGATCCGCAGGTCGGCGCAGCCCTCGCCGTGCTCGGCATCGGCGTCGCCGGCTGCGACACGGACCTGCGCTACACCTGGTTCGCGGGCGCCTCGCCGTCGTTTCTCGGCCCCAGCGCGATCGGTCTCCGCGACGATGAGATCCTGGCCGCGGCGGATGCGGCGGACCTTCTCGCCGTCAAGCAGCGGGCGCTCGCGACCGGGCAGGCGCAGGCCGCTCATGTGCGGCTGTCCCATGGGGGCCAGGAGTTTTGCCTCGAGCTGCGGGCCCAACCCGTTCTCGACGCAGGGCGCGTCGCCGGCCTGACGCTCGCCATGCTGAAGGAGGAGGCCCTCGCTCAACCGCCCGACGCGCGGGGGGAGCGGGAGCGCATCCTCGCCGCGACGACCCGGGAAGCCGTCCTTCTCCACGACGGCCAACGGACCGTCGAGGCGAACGAAGCGTTCTGCCGCCTTCTCGGCTTCACGCGCGACGAGGCCATCGACCGCGACCCGATGGATTTCGTCGCACCGGAATCCCGCGACTTCGTGGTGAAACAGGCGGAGCGCCGCGCGAAGGGGCCCGACGAACTCTTCCTGAGCCGCAAGGACGGCACGAGCGTTCCGGTCGAGGTCCTGGTCGAGCGCTTCGAGGAGGGCGGCCGCATTCTGCGGGTCGCGCGCATCCGCGACCTCACCATGTACAAGCGCGCAGAGGCGGCCCTGCGTGAGGGCGAAGCCCGGTATCGGGCCCTCGCGGCCGCGACCCGGGAGGGCGTCATCATCCATGACGGCGAGCGCATCGTGGAAGTGAACGAGGCCTTTTGCCAGCTTCACGGCACCACGCGGGAGCGCGCCATCGGACGGGCGGCCTACGACTACATAGCGCCCGAGGCGCGGCCCGACGCGCTTGCGATCATCGCCTCCGGGCGATCCACGATCTACGAGACCACCGCCTGCCGCGAGGACGGCTCCACCTTTCCGGTCGAGGCCGCCGGGCAGCCGATCCTTTACCGGGGCCGCCTCATGCGGGTTGCGACCCTGCGCGACCTCTCCGAGCGGCGCGTGGCCGAAGGAGCGCTGCGCGACAGCGAGGAGCGCTTCAGGAGTTTCGCCGAGGCGAGCGCCGACGTGCTCTGGGTCGCGGACGCGGTGGCGCGACGGCTCGAATACCTCTCGCCTGCGTTCAAGGCGCTCTGGGGCGAGGACCCGGATGCGGTCATACAGCGCCCGAGCCGCTGGTTCGAACTGCTGCACCCGGACGACCACGCCCTGGTGGCCGGCGCCTTCGAGCGCACGGCGCGCGGCGAGCGCATGGAGCTGGAATATCGGATCATCCGGCCTGATGGCGAGGTCCGCTGGATCCGCGACACCGGCTTTCCCATTCGGGGGCCGGACGGGAGCATTCGCCGGGTCGGCGGGCTTGCCCGCGACATCACGCGCCGCAAGGAGGACGAGACGCGCCAGCGGCTGCTCCTCGGCGAGCTGAACCACCGGGTGAAGAACACCCTCGCCACCGTGCAGTCCATCGCCCGCCAGACCTTGCGCCATGCGGAAGACCCGGCCGTGTTCCAGGAGCGCTTCGAGGACCGGCTGCTGGCCCTCTCCCAGACCCACAACCTGTTGACGAGCGAGAGCTGGGAGCGGGCGTCCTTGAGGGCGCTTCTCAAGCAGGAACTCGCACCCTACGGCAAGGCGCGCTGCCGCTACGACGGGCCGGCGGACGTGCATCTCGCGCCCCGGGCCGTGGTGGCGCTCGGCATGGCGCTCCATGAGCTCACCACGAATGCCGCGAAATACGGGGCGCTCTCCGTGGAGACCGGGCGCGTGACCCTCGATTGGTCCGTGAGCGGCGGCCTCTTCGAGCGGCTGCGCCTCGAATGGCGGGAGGAGGGCGGTCCGCCGATCGCGGCGCCGCCTGCGCGCCGCGGCTTCGGCTCGCGCCTTCTGGAGCGCGGGATCACCGCCGAACTTGGCGGCACCGTCGATCTCGATTTCGCCCCCGAGGGCCTGCGCGCCGTGATCGAGCTTCCGCTCGATCGCTCGAACGTCCCAGAGATCTAACGTCCCAGAGATCTAAGGTCGCCGATCTAGGAGCTTCGCTTAGGCGGCGGCCGTCGGGGCGGCGTGCGCGGCTCGGGCTCCTGCCGGACCAGATAGGCGGAGATCGCCTCGGTCAGCTTCGCCGCCTGCACCACGTTCGCGCGGCTCGATGTCATGAGCGCCGTCAGCAGCGCCTCCACGACGAGGAGGGCGGCCGCAAGGCTGCTCGATAGAACCGGGTGAGCGGCCGGCGCGAGCAGGACGTCATCGGAGAGCCGCGCGAGGGGCGAGGCCGGGGAATCCGTGATCGTCACCACCTCGGCGCCCCGGTCGCGGGCATAGGCCGTGAGCTGCAGCGCGTCGGCTGCGTAGCGGGGCACGGAGATCGCGATCAGCACGTCCCCTGGGCCCACATTCATGAGCCGCCCCGCCGCCACCTCGGTGCCGCCGAATTCCACCACGTTGATGAGCTGCGGGCAGAAGGGCTGGAGCCCGAGGGAGAGGATGCCGGCGAGATGCGCGCTGAGCCCGAAGCCCATCACATAGACGGTCGAGGCGCCCTGTAGGCGGGCGACGATGCGCTGGAGCTGCTCCGGGTCCAGCCCCGCCGCCGCTTGGCGCACGCTGTCGAGAGTGGTCTCCAGGCCCTCGGTCAGCGGCGAGCCCGCAGGCGCCGCCCGCTCGATCACGTCGCGCAGCTTCTCCACGGGCCGAAGGATCGACTGCAGGGTTTCGGCCATGGAGGCGCGCAGGTCCGGGTAGCCCTTGAAACCCATGGTCCGGGCAAAGCGGCTCACGGTGGCGGTGGAGACCGGGATCGCCGCCGACAGGTCCTCGATGCTCCAGGCGGTCACCCGGATCGGGTTGCGCAGGAGGAAATCGGCGATCAGCCGGTTCGAGGGAGACGCCGTCGCGGCCAGCTCCACCAGTCGCCGGCCGATGGGCGACTGGGCGAACGCCATTGCGGGAGAGGCGGGCGATCCATGAATAAAATTTTTCATAGCTTGATCATATGAAAATTTCTGTTCAAGATGGTAGCCTCCTCAGGGGAAAGAACAACGAGGTTTTCAGATGTTTCGCAAGCTCGTGGCCGTGGCCGCGCTCGCCGTCGCCTTCACTGCCTCCGCCCAGGCGCAGACCAAGATCCGCGTCGGCGTCGAGGGCAACTATCCGCCCTTCTCCCAGATCAGCCCGGACGGCAAGCTCGCCGGTTTCGACATCGACATCGCCAACGCGGTCTGCGCCGAGATGAAGGTGGAGTGCACCCTCGTCCAGCAGGAATTCGACGGTATCATCCCGGCGCTGAACGCCAAGAAGTTCGACATGATCGTCGCCTCCATGACGATCACGGACGAGCGCAAGAAGGCGGTGGACTTCTCCGACCCCTATTACGACGTCCCCTCGCGCTGGGTGGCGAAGAAGGGCGCCTTCAAGGAGGCGACCGCCGACTCGCTCAAGGGCAAGAAGGTCATCGTGCTCCGCAACTCGCCCCGCGCCCGCTACGTGGCCGAGAAGTTCCCGGGCGTCGAGACGCTCCTGGTGAACAAGGAGACGGACGTCTATCTCGAGCTGGCCGCCGGCCGCGGCGACATCGGCTTCGGCTCGTCCGTCGTGTCCTCGGAGTCCTTCCTCAAGAAGGACCAGGGCAAGGATTTCGAGACCGTCGGCAAGACCGTGAAGCTCGAGGGCGGCACGGGCGGCGTCGGCATCGCGGTTCGCAAGGACGACGCGGAGCTGAAAAACAAGATCAACGCGGCGCTCAAGGCCATCAAGGCCAACGGCACCTACAAGAAGCTCCAGGACAAGTACTTCGACTTCGACATCTCCGGCGAAGCCGAATAAGGCTCCCAACCCTTCGCCCGCCCGGCCTCGCGCCGGGCGGGCTTTTGCATGTGGGCCCCCATGCTGCACGGCTACCTTCCCGCCATCCTCGGCGGCCTCTGGTCGACCCTCTCGGTCGCGGCGGCCTCGCTGGCCATCGCCTGCCTCTTCGGCCTCCTCGGCGCGATCGCGAAGCTCTCCGAGTCGCGTGTCCTGCGCGGCGCGGCCGGCGTCTACACGACGCTCATCCGCGGCCTGCCGGAGCTCGTGCTCATGCTCCTCATCTTCTATGGGGGCCAAGTCGCCATCAACACCCTCGCCGACCGCATGGGCGCGGGCTACATCGACGTGAACCCGTTCCTCGCCGGAACCATCACCCTCGGCTTCATCTTCGGCGCCTACCTGACCGAGACGTTCCGCGGCGCGATCCTCGCCATCCCGCGCGGGCAGATCGAGGCCGGCCACGCCTTCGGGCTGAAGGGACGCGAGGTGCTCTTGCGCATCACCATGCCCCAGATGATCCGCCACGCGATCCCGGGCTTTGCCAACAACTGGCTCGTGATGGTGAAGGCGACCGCCCTCATCTCCATCATCGGCCTCGACGACATGGTCCACCGGGCGAATCTCGCCTCCTCGGCGACGAACCAGCCCTTCACCTTCTACGCGGCCATCGCGCTCATCTACCTCGCGGTGACCACGATCTCGATCCTCGCGCTGCATCTTCTGGAGAAGCGCTTCTCCCTCGGCGTCAGAAAGGTGGAGCTCTGAGATGAGCCCGCTCTTCTCGTCGACATCCGGTCCCGCCTGCGCCCGGCGCAGGCGAAGCGTGCGCAAGGTGGAGCTCTGACATGATCGATTGGGATGTCATCATCGGCGCCTTGCCCGAATTCGTTCGCGGCGTTCAGATCACGCTGCTGCTCCTCGTCATCTCCCTTGCGGGCGGCTTTGCGCTCGCGATCCCCCTCGCCACCGCCCGGGTGTCGCCCAGGAAATGGCTCTCGGCGCCGGTCTGGTTCTACACCTACGTGATCCGGGGCACGCCGCTCCTGGTGCAGCTCTTCATGCTGTATTTCGGGCTCGCCCAGTTCGAGTGGATCCGGGACAGCGCCGCCTGGCCCCTCCTGCGCTCGCCCTGGTTCTGCGCGTGGCTCGCCTTTACCCTCAACACGGCCGCCTATACGACAGAGATCTTCGCGGGTGCCCTGCGCAACACGGCGCGCGGCGAACTCGAGGCCGCGCGCAGCCTCGGGCTCAGCACCCTCCAGATCTACCGCCGCATCCTTTGGCCGAGCGCGCTCCGCCGGGCGCTGCCGCAATATTCCAACGAGGCGGTCGGGCTCATGCACGCCACGGCCATCGCCTCGACCGTGACGCTGGTGGAGCTCACCCGCGTCGCCCGCGATGTGTACTCGATCCACCTCATGCCGGTGGAGGCCTTCGGTACGGTCGCGGTCTTCTACTTCGTCCTGACTTTCTCGCTGGCGGGCGTGTTCAAGCTCCTCGAGCGGCGTTTCCTGCGCCACCTGCAGCCGCGCGAAACCAATGCCAAGCCGGCCTGAGGCGCCCCAGGAACCGCAACAATGAAAACAGAACAGATCAGCCTCGCCCCGCTGGCTCCCGGCGCGGACCTCACCCTCACGGTGCATCGCTTCGGCACTGCCGGCGCACGCCCAAAAGTCTACATTCAGGCCGCGCTCCATGCGGACGAGATCCCAGGGATGCTCACCGCGCATCACCTGCGAGAGCGCCTACAAAAGCTTGAGGCGGAGGGGCGCGTGCGCGGCGAGATCGTGCTTGTGCCTTCCGCCAACCCGATCGGTCTCTCGCAGCGGGTCTTGAGCAACGCCATCGGCCGGTTCGACCTTGCGGATGGGCTCAACTTCAACCGCGGCTTTCCCTATCTCGTGCCGAACGTCGCCGAGCGCGTGAAGGACAAGCTGGGCTCCGACGAGGCCGCGAATGTCCGCGCCGTCCGCGAGGCACTGAAGGCGGAGCTTGACGCCTCGCCCGCGCGCACGCCGGCCGAGCACCTCAAGAAGGCGCTGGTCGGGTTGGCCATCGACGCGGATTGGGTGTTCGACATCCACTGCGATTCGGAAGCCGTGATGCACCTCTACACGCTCACCCCGAGCGCGGAGGCCTTCGAGCCCCTCAGCGCGTTTCTCGGCGCGGAGGCCATGCTGCTCGCAACCGAGTCCGGCGACGATCCCTTCGACGAGGCCTGCAGCCGCCCCTGGTTCGACCTCAAGGAGCGGTTCCCCGAGAAGGCCATCCCGATCGCCTGCCACGCCACGACCCTCGAACTACGCGGCGAGGCCGACGTCTCGCACGAATTGGCGGTTCGGGATGCCGGGGCGATCCTCGACTTTCTCACCCTCCGCGGCGTCCTGGCCGGCGACCCGCCGGCGATGCCGGCCGCCCGCTGCAAGCCGACGCCGCTCGCAGCGTCCGAGCCGATCGAGGCGCCCGCTACGGGCATCATCGCCTTCCACCGCGCGGCGGGGGAGCGGGTCAAGGCGGGCGACCGCATCGCCGACATCGTCGACCCGATCACCGGCGTCGTCACGCCCGTGGAGACCACCTCCGACGGGGTTCTCTATGCCCGTGTCCTCGTCCGCTTCATCGGCTCCGGCCGCCGCATCGGCAAGGTGGCGGGCACCTCCGTGAAGCGTACCGGCAAGCTGCTGAGCCCCTGAACGTCGTCATCCTCACGAGATCGCCCTCGAGAACCTGGTCCTTGAGCGGCGCCGAACCTTCGAGCCCCTGATCATGAAGCCCCCGTCCCAGCCCGAGGCCGCATCAATGACCGAAAAGCTCCGCGCCGACGACATCTACAAGAGCTTCGGCGACGTGGAGGTGCTGAAGGGCCTCTCCATCGAGGCGAAGGCCGGCGATGTGATTTCGATGATCGGCTCCTCCGGGTCCGGGAAGAGCACGTTCCTGCGCTGCCTCAACCTGCTGGAAAAGCCGAATGCCGGTCGCGTCGCCCTTGGCGGCGAGGAGCTGAAGCTCGTCAAGACGAAGCGCGGCGAGCTCGACGCGGCGGATGCCGATCAGCTGCGCCGCTTCCGCAGCCGCATCGCCATGGTGTTCCAGCAGTTCAACCTCTGGGCCCACATGACGGCGGTGGAAAACATCATCGAGGCGCCGATGCTGGTGCTGGGCCTCTCCAAGAAGGAGGCGATCGAGCGCGCCGACCACTACCTCAAGCGCGTCGGCGTCCACCATCGGCGCGATGCTTATCCGGCCCATCTGTCCGGTGGCGAGCAGCAGCGGGTGGCCATCGCCCGGGCGCTTGCCATGGAGCCCGAGGTGATGCTCTTCGATGAGCCCACCTCCGCCCTCGACCCGGAGCTGGTGGGCGAGGTGCTGCGCGTGATGCGCTCGCTTGCCGAGGAGGGGCGCACCATGATCGTCGTCACCCACGAGATGAGCTTCGCCCGAGACGTGTCGAACCAGGTGATCTTCCTGCACAAGGGGATCATCGAGGAGCGGGGCGATCCCAAGGAGGTTCTGGCGCGTCCGCAGAGCGAGCGGCTGAAGGGCTTTTTGGCGAGCACCCTGGGCTGAGGCCCACCAGCCGGAATCGGAACCCCTAGGCCCGTGCCCCATGTCGGCCAGGCCGCCAAACAAGAAAGGCCGCCCAAGGGGCGGCCTTTCCATTGTCGATCCGCGGTCCGGGATGAACCGCGCCTTAGGCGCTTTACGCGCGAACCTCGGCAGAGGCCAAGATCCAGGTCGCGGAAACCGGGGACCGCAGGGTATGACAATGAGACACTGGATCACCTCCTTTCGTTTGTTGACGGGTAGCCCCAATATGGTGTGAGGAACCAATCCCGAAAGAGGCCGGCGCTGCGTCGTTTGGCCCTGCCTCCTCGAAAGTTCCGAGACCCAACGCCCATGACTGCCTCCACGGCTCCCGTGAGCCGCCGCACCTTCGCGCAGACCCCGAAAAGCAGCGCCCCATGACCGATTCCACGGCTCCCGTGAGCCGCCGCCGCACCTTTGCGATCATCTCCCACCCGGACGCGGGCAAGACGACGCTCACCGAGAAGCTTCTGCTCTTCGGGGGCGCGATCCAGCTCGCCGGCGAGGTGAAGGCGAAGAAGAACCGGGTCTCCACCCGCTCGGACTGGATGGGCATCGAGAAGGAGCGCGGCATTTCCGTCGTCACCTCGGTGATGACCTTCGAGTACGGGGGCTGCGTCTTCAACCTCCTCGATACCCCGGGCCACGAGGACTTCTCCGAGGACACCTACCGGACGCTGACGGCGGTGGATTCCGCCATCATGGTGATCGATGCCGCCAAGGGCATCGAGGCGCGCACCCGCAAGCTCTTCGAGGTCTGTCGCCTGCGCGACATTCCCATCGTCACCTTCATCAACAAGCTCGACCGGGAGACCCGCGACCCGTTCGATCTTCTGGACGAGATCGAGAAGACGCTCGCCCTCGACACGAGCCCCGTGAACTGGCCCGTGGGCCGGGGCAAGAGCTTTGCCGGGACCTACGACCTTGCCAGGAACCAGGTCCGTCGGATCGATACGGACGAGGAGCCGGCCTCCGTCTCCGGTCCCGAGGACGCCCTCTTCGACAGGCTGCTGCCCGAGCACGAGGTGGCGGCTTGGCGGGAGGAGGTGGCCCTGGCGAGCGAGGCCTGCAAGCCCTTCGATCTCGCCGCCTTCCGGGAGGGGCACCTGACCCCCGTCTTCTTCGGGAGCGCCCTGCGCAATTTCGGCGTCCGCGACCTCATCGACGCCATGGGCGCCTATGCGCCCCCGCCCCGCGGCCAGGAGGCCGACAAGCGGCAGGTGGAGGCGGAGGAGGGCCGGATGACCGGCTTCGTCTTCAAGATCCAGGCCAATATGGATCCGAACCACCGGGACCGGATCGCCTTCCTACGCATCTGCTCGGGCAAGCTCACCCGGGGCATGAAGGCAAAGCTCGTGCGCACGGGGAAACCCATCAGCCTCAACACGCCGCAATTCTTCTTCGCCCAGGACCGCTCCATCGCGGACGAGGCCTGGGCCGGCGACGTGGTCGGCATCCCCAACCACGGGACCCTGCGCATCGGCGACACCCTCACGGAGGGCGAGGACATCGTGTTCCGCGGCGTGCCGAGCTTTGCTCCCGAGATCCTGCGGCGCATCAAGCTCCAGGATGCCATGAAGGCGAAGAAGCTGCGCGAGGCCCTGCAGCAGATGGCGGAAGAAGGCGTCGTTCAGCTCTTCGTGCCCATGGACGGCTCGGGCGCCATCGTCGGCGTCGTGGGCGCGCTCCAGCTCGACGTGTTGCGCGAGCGGCTCCAGGGGGAGTACGGCCTGCCGGTGGATTACGAGCAGACCCGCTTCACCCTCTGCCGCTGGATCGATGCGGACGACCGGACCGAACTCGACCGGTTCGTGGATTCCCACCTCTCCGCCATGGCCCGGGATCTCGACGAGGCACCAGTCTTCATGGCGCCGAGCCCGTTCCAGCTCAATTACGAGCAGGAGCGCTGGAAGGCAGTTCGCTTCTCGGACGTGAAGGATTATCAGCGGCGGGACAAAGCGGCCTGACAGGCCGCCGGCCGCTTCAAAGAGGCTCGCGGGAGCCCCTTTAACCGTATGCGCACAGCCCTGCCGGCGCTCGGGAACGAAGGAGCCGGCAGGACGTTGTTAAGCTCGCGCCTTCCCTCGTCGGTGCCCCTCCCGTGCTGCGCAAAGACCGGATCTCCCACACCACGCAGCTGCTGCAGCTCCTCATTGCGGCGGCCCTGGTGCTCCCCCTGTCCCTGTTCGCCTATGCGGCCTACACCAAGTACCGCAGCCTCGATGCCGTGGTCACGGAGCGGGTCGAGCGCACTCTGGACGTGGTGCACGAGCATGCGCTGCGCGTGTTCCAGACCATCGACCGGACCATCGCGGAGACGAACGAGGTGCTGCGCGGCCTCTCCGACGAGGAGATCCGGGCGCGGGAGGTCGAGCTTCATCGGCGCCTCAACGAGACCCAGCGGGCGCTGCCGCAGATCGAAGCCGTCTGGGCCTTCGACCGCGCCGGCCGTCCCCTCGTGGCGAGTTCCGTCGCCCCGCTTCCTCCGAATCTGAACAACGCGGACCGCGACTACTTCCGGGCCCAGGTCGACCGGGATGCGGGCACCTATATCGGCGACATCATCAAGGCGCGGATCGGCGACCATACCTTCTTCGTGGTCAGCCGCCGGCGCCCAGATCGCGACGGGCAGTTCAACGGGGTCGTCGCCGTCACCGTGCCTCCGACGGCCCTGCGTGATTTCTACGCCCGGATCGGCGAGGGCACGGCCCTCTCGGCCGGTCTCATCCGGGCCGACGGAACCTTCCTTGCCCGGCATCCCGGGGCCGGGGACGCAATCCAGCGTCTTGGCCGCGGAAACCGCTTCGTCGAGGCCATCGCCCGCAACCCTGAGAGCGGCGTCTACACGGCGCTCTCCCAGATCGACGGGGTGGAGCGGCGGATCGCCTATCGCAAGGTTCCCGGCTACGGGATCTACGTTCAGGCGGGCTACAAGACCTCGGCGGTCTGGCAGGAGCTGTTCTCCTCGCTGATCGGCCATCTCGTCTTCGGCGTGCCGGCCACGGCGCTTCTGGTCATCTTGAGCTACATGGTCCTGCGCCGGACCCATGCCGTTCTCGAGGAGTCCCAGCGCCGCGAGGCCGCCGAGGCCGCACTGAAGCAGGCCCAGCGCCTCGAGGCGGTCGGGCAGCTCACGGGCGGCGTCGCCCACGATTTCAACAACCTGCTCATGGTGGTGAACGGCAACGTGGAGCGCCTGCGGCGGGACCTCTCCGACCCGCGCCACAAGCGGGCCCTCGACTCCATCGACAAGGCGGCCCGGCGCGGCGCGAGCCTCACCCGCCAGCTCCTTACCTTCTCGCGCCAGCAGACCCTGGCGCCGGCGGTGATCGAACTCAGGCGCCATCTCGCGCGCCTGCGCGACATGGTGCAGAGCTCGCTCAGGGGCGACATCACCGTCACCCTCGACATCCCGAATTCCCTGTGGCCCGTGAAGGTGGATCTCGGCGAGTTCGAGCTGGCGATCCTCAACCTCGGCATCAATGCCCGCGACGCCATGCCGGATGGCGGAACGCTCACCCTATCCGCCCGCAACGTGTCGCTCGGCGGCACCGCGGGGGTCGACGACCTGCGCGGCGAGTATGTGGCGGTGTCCGTGCGCGATACGGGCTTCGGCATCCCGCCCGAGGTGCTGCCGAAGGTGTTCGAACCCTTCTTCACCACGAAGGAGGTGGGCAAGGGCACGGGCCTTGGGCTCTCCCAGGTCTACGGCTTCGCGCGGCAGGCAGGCGGCCAGGCGAACATCGCGAGCGAGGTCGGCCGCGGCACGGAGATCACCATCTTCCTGCCGCGCAGCCAGGAGCCCATCTCCCAGGACGAGGACGACCCCGTGCTCGACCCGGATTGGCAGGGGGAGGGCACCATCCTGCTCGTGGAGGATAACGGCGAGATCGCCGAGGTTTCGAAATCGAACCTCGAGGAACTGGGCTACCGGGTGATCCACGCCCCCAATGCAATGGCGGCCATGGAGGTGGTGGAAAGCAACCGCTCCCTCGATCTCGTGTTCTCCGACATCGTGATGCCAGGCACCATGAGCGGCCTCGATCTCGCCCGCCGCCTGCGCCAGCTCCGTCCCGGCCTGCCGATCATCCTCACCACCGGCTACAGCTCCGCCCTCCAGAGCGCCGCTCCGGACGGCTTCACGCTGCTCACGAAGCCCTATGACATCGCGAGCCTTCACAGGGCCATCGAGGAGGTTCTGCGCGAGCGCGGCGCGAAGGTGTTGCCACTGGTGCTCAGGCGGCAGGATTGATGGTCGCTCAGGCCACCGCCTTCTCAGCCAGTCGCTCGCCGTAGAGACCCTGAACGCGGGCTATATGCTCCAGGGTCGGGAGGCTCTGCTCGTTGCCCAGGTGCTGGATCGCGTGGGCCGAGGCGCCGCGGGCCAAGACGAAATGCTCGCGCCAGGGGAGCTCCGGGCGCGCCATGGCGGAGTACATGTAGGCGCCGTGGAAGATGTCACCGGCGCCGTTGGTGTCGATCACCGCCTCGGGCGGCACCGCAAGGGCGGGCATCACGCCCTCCTGACCCGCCTCGTCGTACCAGACGAGGCCGCGCTCGCCCAAGGTCACGCCGCCGATCCGGCAGCCGCGGGACTTGAGATAGCCCAGCATCTCGCCGGGGGTCATGTTCATCTGTTCGCACAGGCGCTCGGCGACGATCGCGACGTCAATGAATTCCAGGAGCTCATGGGTGTTGGAGCGCAGGCCGCCGCCATCGAGCGAGGTGAGGATCCCGGCCTCCCGGCAGGCCCTCGCATAATGCAGGGCGGCATCCGGCTGGTGCCCGTCGAGATGAAGCCCGCGGCAGCCCTGCAGGTTCAGGGGAGGAACCGGATGCAGGTAATGGTCGTCGCGGCAGCGCACGATCGCGCGCTTGCCCCCGTGCGGCATGATGAAGGAGAGGGAGGATTCCGCCACTTTGCGGTGGTGCACCGAGATCCCGTACTTCGCCGCCATGTCGATGAACATGCGCCCGAGCCAGTCGTCGGCCACGGAGGCGAGGAGATCCGGGACCACCCCGAGCTTCGCGCAGGCGAAGGCCGCCGTCACCGCATTGCCGCCGAACGAGATCGAGTAGTCCCGCGCCACAGCCTTCTCGTCCCCGGTGGGGATCTCGTCGGCAAGGAAGGTGACGTCGATGTAGGTCTGGCCGATGAAGAGCGCGTGCATGGGAAAAGAGCCGAGCGTTGAAGGGTCGGCCCGTCCTTAGCCCGACACCGCCCCGATGTCAGCCGCGAAGCGCGCCGGAGCGCCTAGTAGCGGTACCAGACCCCAGCCACGACTCCCTGTTCCCGCAGGGCGTCGCGCCCTGCGAGGGTCGCAAAGCCGCCGAGCTGGAGGCTCCAGCACTGGGCAAAGTCGTAGACGAGGCTCGCCGCGACCTTGTGATTCTGTCCCTGGGTAAAGGGCGCCTCGGCGGCTCCGACGGACATGACGGAAAAGGCCTGGAGCAGCACGAGCCAGCGAGGGCGTGGGCGCACCCCGAAGGTGACATCGGCCCTCATCTCGTCCGCCGGTTCTCCCGAGCGCATCCGGTAGGCGACCTGCACGTCGAGGAAGGCCGGCCAGGCGCCGAGCGTAAAGGAGCGGCCGTAGAGCAGCCGTAGATCCGCTTCCGGATCCGTGAGGCCGACCTGCGCCGGATCCGCCTTGTATCGCGCACCCGGTAAGCGGGCCGTTCCTTGGAGGGAGAGCACGTTGGCGCCGCTCCCCCATACCCGCGCGCGAAGGCCAAGATCGGTATGGCCCAGGCCCTCATAGAGCGCGATGTCAGGGCCGGCGAGGGCGATCCGCTGCAGGGCAGGAACCGTCACCAGGGTGACCCGGTCCGTGAGCCCATGCTCGATCAGGATCGGCAGGTCGAACTTTTCGTAGCCGGGATGCGGGACGAGCTTGCCCTTGGCATCGAAGTAGCGCGACCCTTCGGAAAAGCGCCCGACCGCGATGATCTCGCCTCGCCCTTTGGGTTGGGTCCAGGCAGCGCTGCGGGCAGAGCCCATGGAGGCCAGGATCGCAGCCAACCCCAGCGCTGCGACGGGCAGGCGCCGGAGAAGCGGAGGATCGGCCATCGCGCGGGTCCCTACGTCGCCGGAGTTGGAGCGAGTGAAACTCTATAGCGAAAAATGCTCACCGGTAAAGCGCGCCGCTCCCTTGCCCATGTTGAACTCAGGCGCTCAAATGTGCCGCGAGCGAGGGGCAGGATGACAGGACTGGCAGGCAGGGTAGCCCTGGTGACTGGCGCCGCGGGCGGAATCGGCTCGGCCGTGGCGCGGGCGCTCGCCCGCGAGGGCGCCCATGTGGTCGTGAACCATCTCGACACGCCTCAGGCCGCGGAGGCCGTCGCGGCGGACATCCGCGCCCTTGGACGCGAGGCGCTGGTCGCAGCGGCCGATGTGGGCGACGAGGCGATGGTCGAGGCGATGTTCCAGGCCTCCGACGAGCGCTTCGGGCGCATCGACATCCTTGTCAACAATGCAGGCATCGCCAGACCCGAGGAAATTTTCGAGACCTCGCTCGAGAGCTGGAATGCGGTGCTGCGCGCGAACCTCACGGGGCCCTTCCTGTGCGCCCGCGCCGCGATGATCCGCATGCGGGCGCAAGGGGAGGGCCGCATCGTGCAGATCGGTTCCGTCGTGGGGCACCAGGGGGCGCTCAAGGGCCATGTCCATTACGGGACCAGCAAGGCGGGACTCCACGGCTTCACCAAGACCCTCGCCCGCACGGGCGCCGCGCTCGGCATCACCGTGAACGCGGTGGCGCCAGGGATCGTGGCGACCGAGATGCTGGAGCGCACCCATGGGGAGGCCGGCATCGCCGCCTTGCGCAAGCTCGTGCCCCTCGACGATCTCGCGACGCCCGAGGACGTCGCGGCCGCGGTCCTGTTCCTCTGCGGCGAGGGCGGCCGGCACATCACCGGCGCCATTCTCGACGTCAATGGCGGCATGCTGATGCGATGAGGGGGCGACATATTCCGTTCGTCGGGCCTCCCTCGTGCCGCTCCCTGCTGGCCAGAAAAGCACTGATGCGGTGATGGAATGACGATGAAGATCACAGGGCTCAAAACCTTCGTGGTGGACGCCTTCCGGGCGAACTACGTGTTCGTGAAGGTGATGACGGACGAGGGCGTCTACGGGGTCGGCGAGGGCACCGTGGAGCATCGCGAGCGGGCGGTCGCCGCCGCCATAGAGGAGTTTTTGCCCACGATCGAGGGGCAGGATCCCTTCGCGACGGATCTTCTCGTGGAGCGCATGAGCCGCAACTCCTATTGGCGCACGGGAGTGATCATCCGCTCGGCGATCGCGGCCATCGAGGCGGCGCTTCTCGACATCAAGGGCAAGGCGCTCGGCGTTCCGGTCTACGAACTCCTCGGGGGACGCCAGCGCGACCGGGTGCCGGTCTACGGCAATGCCTGGTTCACCGGCGCCAAGAGCGCGCAGGAATTCGCCGCCAAGGCCCGTGCCATCACGGCCGAGGGTTGGCGGGCGCTGAAATGGGACCCCTTCGGCACCGCCTATCTCAGGCTGGAGCGGCCTGAGCGCAACCGGTCGCTCGGGATTATCGACGCGGTGCGCGATGCGGTGGGGCCCGACGTGGAACTGATGATCGAGGGTCATGGCCGTTTCGACGTGCCGACCGCCATCGGCCTCGCCCAGGAGATGACGCCGTTCCGCCCCTATTGGTTCGAGGAGCCGCTGCCGCCGGAATCCCTCGCCGCCCTCGCGGATGTGCGCGCCAAGAGCCCCGTCGCCATCGCCACGGGCGAGCGCTACTACGAGGTGGCGCGCTTCATGGAGCTGATGGACCTGAATGCCGCCGATTATCTCCAGCCCGACGTGAGCCATGTGGGAGGGCTCGGCGAGGCGCGTCGCATCGCGGCGGCCGCTCACGCCCGCTATCTCCCGATCTGTCCGCACAACCCGCTCGGCCCCATCGCCAATGCGATGACCCTGCATCTCGCCGCCTCGACCCCGAACTTCGCCTGGCTCGAGACCATGGTGTCGGACGTGCCCTGGCGCTCCCACGTGGTGCGGGAGAGCGTGGTGATCGAGGACGGGATGATGCTCATTCCGGACGCCCCGGGCCTCGGTGTCGATATCGACGAGGAGGCCTGCGCGGCGCATCCCCCGAAAACCTATTCCCTGCGCCATTATGGCGGCACGCTCACGGCGATCCGACCGGTGGATGCCAAGCCGTTCTATACGGTGCGCTCGGCGAAGCCATGACAGTCGACATCCTCGTCCCGGCGCGCAACAGCGTGGGGGAGAGCCCCGTCTGGTGCCCCGAGACGCAGGCGCTCTGGTGGATCGATGTGCGGGCACCGGCGCTCTTCCGTTACCGTTGGCCGAGCGGCCCGGTGGAGCGATGGCCGATGCCGGCCGTCATCGGCTGCGTGGCGCTGGCGGCAGGCGACCAGGTGATCGTCGCCCTCGCGACGGGCCTCCACCGCTTCGACCCGCAGACCGGCGCGCTTATGGTCCTCTGCAACCCCGAGACCCGCGCGGGCTTCCGCTACAACGATGGCCGCGCCGCGCCGGACGGGAGCCTGTGGCTCGGCTCCATGCCCGACCCGGCCGGACCGAACACAGGTCGGCTCTGGCACCTCGCCCCAGGTGGCGGGGCGAGGGTGATGGCAGAGGGCATCAGGGTTCCCAACGCCATCGCCTTTTCCTCCGACGGCACCCGGCGCTACCACGCCGACACGGCGGCTGGGGCGATCCTCGTGACGGAGGGCGAGGCCACCCGCCTCTTTGCTCCGCTCGAAGCGGCGCCAGGGCGACCGGATGGTGCCGTCACGGATGCGGCGGACCGGTTGTGGAACGCTCGATGGGGCGGCGCGGCGCTTGCCTGCTTCACGCCCGCCGGTGCCCTCGACGCGCTCATCCACTTGCCAGCGCGGCAACCGACCTCCTGCTGCTTTGCGGGACCCGATCTCGACCATCTCGTCGTCACGACGGCCCGCATCCGCCTCGAAGATCCAACCGAGGCGGATGGGGCGCTGCTGGTGCTGCAACCAGGGATATGCGGCTGGGCGGAGCCTCGCTGCGCCTTGTGAAGTGCATGGAATCGAGGCGGTTTTCGCAAAGTGGTATGCTTGACTTGCGGACCAGTGGTACGCCAGCATTCCGGCTGCCAACAAGCCGCGTACAAGACGGCCCTTTCGGGAGATCCACCATGACAACGCCCTTCACGCGACGCCACGTCGTGAAGTCTATCGCCGTCGCGGGAACGGCCGCCGCCGCCTCGTCCTTCTCCATCGGGCGGGCGCTCGCGCAATCGACCGAGCTCACCTTCTGGACCTGGCGCCAGGAGGATCGCAGCCAGTATGCGCAGCTCTTCGCCGATTTCCAGAAGACCAATCCGGACGTGAAGATCACGTACCAAGCTTATGAGCCCCAGAGCTACGGCACGGTGCTCTCCACGGCGCTCGCCGCCGGCAAGGGACCGGACGTGATCCACATTCGCGCCTATGGCGGCACCGAGCAGTTCGCGAAGGCGGGCTATCTGGAGGCTCTGTCGCGGGAGAAGGTGCCGGAGCTCGCGAATTTCTCCGAGCCTGCGCTTCAATCCACCTCGATGCGCTCGGACAAGCAGGTCTATGCGGTGCCCTTCGCGTCGCAGACCCTCGGGCTCTTCATCAACAAGGACGTGTTCGCCAAGAACAACGTGCAGGCGCCCGAGACCTGGGACCAGCTCCTTCAGGTGTCGAAGCAGCTGAAGGACAAGGGCGTCATCCCGCTCGCCAACGGCCTCAACACGGCCTTTATGGTGGAGGTTTTCGCCAGCACCTTCACGCCGGCCTTCTACGGCAAGGGCTTTGCGGACGAGCTGGCAGCCGGCAAGGCCACCTTCGAGGATCCGCGCTACGTGGAGGCGCTCACGAAGCTGCTGGAATTGCGCGACTACATGCCGACGGGCTTCAGCGGCATCGACTACGCCACCTCGCAGCAGCTCTTCCTCTCGGGGCGCGCCGCGATGTTCGCCGGCGGCTCCTTCGAGATCGCGAATTTCCGCCGCCAGAACCCGAACATCAACATGGACTTCATCGCGCCGCCCGCCGCCAAGGCCGGCGACCAGCGTCTGGTGTCCCTGTTCTTCGACGGCGGCTACGCGGTGAACGCGAAGAGCGAGAAGAAGGACGCCGCCCTGAAGCTCGTGCGCTTCATGGGCACGAAGGAGTTCGGCGACAAGTTCTCCGCGCTCCTCGGCAACATCTCTCCGGTGAAGGGCGTGCAGATCTCCGATCCGCTGCTCTCCAAGGTGAGCGAGCTCAACGCGAACTCGGTGCCCTATCTCACCCTCGTCTATTTCCGCTACCAGGACCCGACCGGCTCGACCCTGCTCCAGCAGGGCATTCAGAAGATGATGAGCGGCCAGTCGAAGCCCGCGGAGATCGCATCCGAGATCACCAAGGGCATCGCCACCTATCACGAGCCCTTCCGTCGGGGTTGATTATCGGCGCTCCGGCCCAATGGCGGGCCGGAGCGCATCTTTTTTCCGGGACAGGCCGTGCTGCACGACGAATCCAAACGCCGCCTCTGGATCGCGGTCCTGCTCGCGCCGGCGCTTCTCATCGTCCTTCTCTTCGTGACGGTGCCGATCGTCTCGGCCCTGCTCAACAGCTTCTACACGTGGAACGGTCTCGGACGCGGCGCCTTCGTTGGTCTTGAGAACTTCCGGCTCGTCCTCACCCAGTCGCCGTTCTCGGACTGGACCTATAACGCGCTCCTCCACAACATCGTGGTCTTCGTGAGCCTCATGGTGGTGCAGAACGGGACCGCGTTCCTGGTGGCGTTCCTGCTCCTCAAGGCGCTGCCTGGCCACCGCTTCCATCAAGTGGCGATCTTCCTGCCGGTGATCCTCTCCGCGGTGATCGTGGGCGCCATGTGGAAGCTCTTCCTCAACCCGATCTTCGGCCTCGTGAACCAGGCGCTCATCGCGGTCGGTCTTCAAGCCTGGGCGCAGCCGTGGCTCGGGCAATCCTCGACGGCGCTCGGCAGCCTCGTCTTCGTGAACACCTGGCACTGGCTCGGCTTCCCGGCGCTCGTGTTCCTCGCCGGCATGCAGCGCATCTCGAAGGAGGCCATCGAGGCGGCGCGGCTCGACGGGGCCACCGACTGGCAGCTCATGCGGCTCATCATCTGGCCCCTCGTGGCGCCCGCGACGACGGTCGTCGTCATCCTCACCTTCATCGGCTCGTTCAACTGGTTCGAGCTGCCTTACGTGATGACCGGCCTCGATGGCGCGCCGGCCGGCGCCACCGACGTGCTCGGCCTCTACTTCTACCGCACGGCGTTCGGCAGCCCGACCTCTGGGCTCCAGGATTTCGGCCGCGCCAGCGCGCTCGCCGTGCTCATGTTCCTCGTGATCGCCGTGATCTCGACCCTGTGGACGCGGATGCTGCGGGCAAGAGAGGTGCAGGAATGAGTGGATCGATCCCTCACCGCGTGGCGTCCGCCGCGGTCCATGATCACGAGGCTCAAGAGTAATGGCGCAGAGCGCAGCGATCCCGGCCACCTCCACGGTTGTCACGCGCCAGGGCGGGGGCGAGCGTCTCAACGCGGCGCTCACCCACGCCTTCCTGTGGCTCACGACGCTTCTGATGCTCTATCCCATCGTCATCGTGGTGCTCTCCGCGTTCAAGACGACGTCCGAGATCTACGCCACGCCGTTCGCCCTGCCGAACAGCTTCAACCTCGACAATATCGAGACGATTTGGCGCGAGACCGCCTTTCCGCGCTACCTCGCCAATTCCGTCATCGTGACGCTCGGCTCCATTGCCTGCATCGTGGTGACCGGGACCATGGCGGCCTATGCGCTCGCCCGCTACACCTTCCGCGGCAACGAGCTGTTCTACCTCTTCTTTCTCTCCGGGCTGATGTTGCCGCTGAAGCTCGCGATCATCCCGCTCTTCATCCAGCTCACGAGCCTCAACCTCGTCGACAACCGGCTCGGGCTCATCATCGTCTACACGGCCATGGGCCTGCCCTCGGCGGTGTTCATCCTCACGGGCTACATCCGCAACCTGCCCAAAGAACTCGAGGAATCAGCCCGCATCGACGGGGCGAGCGAGGCCAGGATCATGTGGTCGGTCATGCTGCCGCTCGCGCGCCCAGCCATGGTGATCGCGGCGATCAACAACGCCGTTCCGATCTGGAACGACTTCTTCTTTCCCCTCGTCTTCATCCAAACGGACCGGCTGAAAACCCTGCCGCAGGGGCTCACCATCTTCATGGGCGAGTACAACACCGAATGGGGTGTGCTCTTTGCCGGCCTCACCCTCGCGGCGCTGCCGATCACGCTCCTCTACGTGCTGCTCTCGCGCCAGTTCGTCGCCGGCATGACGCAAGGCGCGGTGAAGTGACGGCAGCCCGCCGCATTCAGGCTGTCCTGCACGGCGCGAAGGGTGCGCAGGGCGGAGAAGTGAGCCGTCGCCCGTGAGCGCGGGCTTTCCGGTCCCCAAGGGCGCGCTCGTCGTCTCCTGCCAGGCAAGAGCCGACAACCCGCTCCACGGCCCGCTCCACATGGCCGCCATGGCTCGCGCCGCGGCACAGGGTGGGGCCGGCGGCATCCGGGCCAACGGGCCTGAGGACGTTGCCGCCATCCGTGCCGTCACGCGTCTCCCGCTCATCGGCATCCTGAAGCGGTTCGACGATGGCGTTCCGGTCTACATCACGCCGGATCTGGCCAGCGCCGTCGCCATCACCGGGGCCGGCGCGGATGCGGTGGCGGTCGATGCCACCCGCCGCCCAAGGCGCGGCGAGCCCATTCACGACCTCATTTCCCTCATCCGCGAGCGGACGGGGCGTCCCGTCATGGCGGACATATCCACCCTTGAAGAGGGGATCGAGGCAGCCCGCCACGGCGCAGCCGCCGTTGCGACGACGCTCTCGGGCTATACGGAGGAGACGGCCAACAAGGCGCAGGAAGGGCCCGATTTCGCGCTCGTGGAGGCCCTCGTGCGCGCCGTCGATGTGCCGGTCATCGCGGAGGGTCGCATTCAAACGCCGGACGAGGTGCGCGAAGCCTTTCGCCGCGGCGCCCACGCGGTCGTGGTCGGCACGGCCATCACCAACCCGCGCGAGATCACCCGAAGATTCGTGACGGGAGCGCGAGCCTAGCTCAGGGTCGCGGCGAGGCGTGCGGCGGTGAGCGCCGCATCCACGTCGTTCGTGATCACCTCGACACCCTGCGGCAGCTGCTCGCGAAACGCCTCGGCGACAAGCGGATGCAGCCGCGCGGCGCCGCCGACGAGGGCGACGGGGCGCGGGCCGACCCTCTTGATGAGGCTCGTCGCGAGGCGCGCAAGCTCGCGCCCCGCATCGCGCAGGATCTGGAGCGCCACCGGGTCGCCCGCGCGTCCGGCCTCGCCGACAGCGCGGCTGAGGGCGCCGATCTTGCCCCGGTCGCCCCCATAGACGAAGGCGCGCACGTCGTTCCAGGCGGTGCCGCCGATAGCGGCGGAAAGGGATTGGCCGAGGGATGTCGACCAGCCCTGGCCCGGGCTCTCCTCCTCCTTGCGCAGCACCGCCTTCAGGGCCTCGCGGGCGATCCAGAAGCCGGAACCGCCGTCGTCGATGAGGTTGCCCCTTCCTCCGATCCGGATCACCTCCTTGGCGTCCGTGAGGTAGTAGCCGATGGAGCCCGTGCCGCTATTGACGAGGATGCCCTCGCCGAGGGTGAAGTAGGAGAGATAGGCGATCCACATATCCTCGGCGACGAAGACGCGCTCCTCGGCCACCTGGAAGGCCCCCGCGAAGACGGCGCGCAGGAGCGGCACGACCGGCGCCTCGCGGCTGAGGCCCGTAATGCCCGCAACGATCCCGAACGGGCGGCCGTGCCTCTTCACGGCGTTCGCGATGCTGCCGACGATGTGCCGCGCGCGCTCTTCCGCGGCAGGAGAGAAGATGTGTCCGGACAGCGGCTCCGCGCTTCCCTGAGCCACGGGCTCGCCTCCGGCTGCCGCAAGGCGCCAGCGGGTCGCGGTGCCGCCCGCATCGATGCCCAATCCTAAGCTCATCGCCTTCAAGACCCCCCACGGCGCCCGCGAACGGGTCCGGTTTGTCCGAACCTCGTGCCGCCGGCACACGATATCAGTTCAGCGCGCCCGTGCCCCGCCCCGCAATCCAGGTTTCGACCACCCGCAGATCGCTGTCGAGAGCGACGAGATCGGCCCTGTACCCCGGGGCGATCCGCCCGAGGCTGCGCTCCATGCGAAGGAAGAGCGCCGGCGTCGTCGCGGCCATGCGCAGGGCATGCTCCAGCGGCACGCCGATGCGGCCTACCATGTGGCGGACCGCACCCGCCATGTCGAGCATGGCGCCGGCGAGCGTTCCGTCGGCGAGCACGAGCCGCCCCTCGCCCACATGGATCGTACGTCCGAAAAGCGGAAACTCGGTCATCTCGGTTCCGACCGGCGACATGGCGTCCGAGACCAGCATCAGGCGGTCGGGCCCCATGGCCTTCACGGCGAGGGCGAGCGAGAGATCCGCCACATGATGCCCGTCCGCGATGATGCCCGCGAAGGTGTCGGCGCCGGAGAGCGCCGCCCCCACGGCGCCGGGCTCCCGCGAGCCGAGCTGCGACATGGCGTTGTAGAGATGGGTGAAGCCCCTGAGACCCGCGGCCTCGGCCTCTGCGATGTCGGCGGCCTTGGCCTCCGTATGCCCGGCACAGACGACGACGCCGCGCCGCGCGAGTTCCGCGATGAAGTCTGTCGGCACGCATTCGGGCGCGAGCGTCACGAGGCTGATGCCGCGGGTTCCGAGCGAGCAGAGGAGATCGAGATCGCTCTCCTCCATCGACACGAGATGCTCTGCCGGATGGGCTCCCTTGCGGGCGACGTTCAGGAACGGACCCTCGAGATGGATGCCGAGAACGCCCGGCACGCCCCCCTCGATAGCCTCGCCCACCGCCGCGATGGCGCGGCGCATCACGTCGCGCCGGTCGCTGATGAGTGTCGGCAGGAGGCCTGTGGTGCCGAAGCGGCGATGGGCTTCCGCGATGGTCCTCACGCCGTCGACGGTCGGCGCGTCGTTGAGCAAGACCCCGCCGCCGCCATTCACCTGCACGTCGATGAAGCCAGGCGCCAGGCAGGCACCCGGAGGCAGCCGCACGACACTCTTCGCCGGCGCGGCGGCATCTTGTGAGCGGATCTCCGCGACGATGCCATCCTCGATCCGCACGGCCGCGTGCTCGTGCCGATGCGCGCCGTCGAAGACCGTGTCCGCGAGGATCGTGAAGGCGCCACCCATCATAGGGTTTCCGTCACCTTCGTGAGGCTCGGGGGCGAATCCGGGTTGAAGCCGCGCCGCAAGGCCTCCGCCTCGATGGCGCGGTAGGCGGGGATCAGCATGGCGATGGGGTCGCAGGCCGGGTGGTCGTCGCCGATCCAGGGGAGGGTGCCGTGCGCGCCGCCGCAGACCTGAAGCGGGATGCCCTGGCCCTGGAGGTCCTGCACCAAGCCGTCGATGCTCGCCGCCACCTCGTCGTTCTGCCGCAGCACGAGGAGCGGCGTCGACGGCAGGAGCGCGGCGCGGGGGCCGTGGCGCAGTTCCGCCGCGCTATAGGCGAGCGCCGGCAGGCGCAGGGTTTCGGACATCTTCAGCGCGATCTCCCGGATCGTCCCGAAGCCGTGGCCGCGTCCGGTGACGAAGGGCGTGGGCTGGCCCGCAAGATCGGCGGTCCAATCGGACCAGTCGAGGGAGAGCGCCGCCTGAAGGCGCGCAGGCAGTCGCTCCACGGCAGCCAGGAGGTCGTCATCCTCGGCCCAGCGCGCCACGAGAGCGGCGCCGGCAGCCATGGAGTTCACCACGGATTTCGTGGCCGCCACCGCCCGCTCGGGACCGGCCTGCATGGGCAGCACCAGCTCCGCGGCCTCGGCCACCGGGGAGCTTGCCTCGTTCACGATGGCGAGCGTCACGGCGCCGCCCTCGCGCGCCGCACGGGTGGCGGCCACGAGGTCGGGGCTGCGGCCCGATTGCGAGATCACGATGAAGAGCGCATCCCGCATGCGCGGCGCCTTGCGGTAGCTCGTGATGATGGACGGAGCCGAAGCCGAGACGACGAGCCCGAGATGGGACTCGATGAGGTAGCGCAAGTAAACGCCCGCATGGCCCGAGCTGCCGCGCCCGCAGATCACCACAAAGGAAAAATCCTGCCGCCTCAGGCGCTCGGCGATCCGGTCGAGCATCGCGCGCTCGTGCAGCAGGCGCTCCGCCGCGGCGGGGCATTCGGCGATTTCCGCACGCATATGGGTCACGGGATGCGGTCCTCCTGCTCGGGCTCTGCGCCCTGGCCGCCGAGCGTCGCGACGAAATCGTAGCGGTCGCCCCGGTAGGACGAGGTGGTGAATTCGATAGGGCGTCCATTGGCGAGAAAGGCCCGGCGCTCGATGCGCAAGATCGCGCTGCCCACGGGAATCATCAAAAGGCTCGCCTCGTCCGGGGCCGCGAGCGCCGCATGGAGGCGCTGCACCCCATGGGCCGGGCGAAAGCCCTTCTCGGTGAGGGCGCTGTAGAGCGAAGTCGAGACGAGATCCGGGGATGGCAGGATCGAGGCCGGCACCACGGCGGTCTCGATGGCAAGCGGCTCGTCGTCGGCGGTGCGCACGCGAAGCAAGCGTAGCACCTGCTCGTCCGGTCCAACGCCGAGCGCCATGGCTTCCTTCGGCGACGGGCGCGTGAGGGCCTTGCTGATCCACATGGAGCCGGGGCGGCTCCCGCGATTGCGCATGTCCTCGGAGAAGCCCGCGAGAACCGAGAGCGGCTGCTCGATGCGCCGCGCCACGAAAGTGCCGGAGCCGTGCCGGCGCGAGAGCACGCCCTCGCGCAGCAGTGTCTCGACGGCTCGCCGCACGGTGACCCGGGACAGGCCTGTCACGGTGGACAGGTCGCGCTCGGAGGGCAGGGCCTCGCCGGCCCGCAGGACGCCGCGCTCCACAAGGCTGCGGAAGACGCTCGCCACCTGGAGATAGCGAGGCGTCTGGTCGGCCGAACGCAGGGCCGCCCTGAGATCCCCATAGACGACCTCGCGCGTGCTCCCGGTGGCGGCTGACACGGCCTTCGTCCGGGGCAGACGCCCGGCCGGGCTCGCGCCGCCGTCCGGCGTGGGAAGGGGCGTGGGGAGGTTAGCCATACGACGCCTCTTTTCCAGGCTTCGGCCCCTTCGCGATATCGGCCACCGCGAGGCGAAGGTTGTCGTCGCTGCGGGCGAGGATCTCGGCCGCGAAGGCACGGTCGACGCCGAACACGATGAGGGACGCTATTTTCACGTCGCCCTCCGCCTGCGCTAGGGCATCGACGGCGGTGCGCTCGTCGCAGCCGGTGATCTGCATCACCATGGTCTCGCTGCGGCGGCGCAGCTTGGCGTTCGTGGTGCGCATGTGGACCATGAGCCCGCGATAGACCCGCCCAAGGCGGATCATGACGAGGGTCGAGAGAAGGTTGAGGACGATCTTCTGGGCCGTACCGGCCTTCATGCGCGTCGAGCCCGCCACCACCTCCTCGCCGGTTTCCACGAGGATCGGGTGGGAGCAGACCGAGAGGATCGGCGCGCCCGCGTTGTTCGAGACGCCCACGGTTTGCGCGCCCCGGCTCATCGCCTCCTTCAGGGCCGCCACCGTGAAAGGCGTCGTGCCGCTCGCCGCGACGCCGATCACCACGTCGTTGGCGGTGACGCCGGCATTGCGGATCCGGGCCATCCCGTCCTCCACGTCGTCCTCCGCGTTCTCCACCGCCTTGAGGAGCGCGCCTTCGCCGCCGGCCATGAGATACACGACCTTTTCGTCCGGCCAGTTGAAGGTAGGCGGCAGCTCGGCACCGTCCTGCACGCCAATGCGGCCCGAGGTGCCGGCGCCCACATAGACGAGCCGCCCACCCGCCCGCAGCCGCTCGACGGCGGCCTCCGCGGCAGCCGCGATGGCCGGCAAGGCCGAACGCACCGCGGCCACGGCCGAAAGCTGCCCTTCGAAGAGGGCGGAGAGAACGTCGAGGCTTGGCCACGCATCGAGATCTTCATAGCGGGTGCTGCGGTGTTCAGTGGCCATCGAGGTGCTTTCCATAGGTGCGATCGGCGAACGGGGTGCCCGGCCGCGGGCATCCGATCCTGGCCCCAGCCTTGGGTGATGCCGTATGAGAACACGGAATACGGTGCTCAGTGGCCATTGGGCTGCCTTGCGTCGACGAAGAGGGGCACGGAGGGCTCAACGCGCATCGGCGTTCTCCGTTCGATGGAGAAGGCCGGCCATGAGCGCATCGCCGGTCGCGCGGCGCAGGCTCAGGATGCCGGTCTCCCGGTGCCGGGTGGGGTGCACCCGGTTGGTGAGGAGCGTCCAGGCAAGGCCGCGCTCGAAATCGAGCCACAGGCCCGTGCCGGTAAAGCCCGTATGGCCGATCGTGGCCGGCGAGCAGGAATCGCCGCCCGACCAGCCAGGATAGCGTCCCTCCCAGCCGATGGTGCGCTTCTCGGATTGGCGGGTACGGATGGCGGCAAGCCCCGCGGGCGACAGCCCCGAGCCGTCCAAAAGCCCCTGAGCGAAGGCAAGGACGCCGTCCACGGTGCCGAACAGCCCCGCATGGCCCGACGCGCCGCCGAGCGCGAAGGCGTTCTCGTCATGGACCTCGCCGCGGATCACGCGGCCGCGCCAGGTGCATCGCTCGGTGGCGGCACTCTGCGCCGGATCGGGCCGGAAGGTGAAGCCCGGCGGTAGCGGCTGGTCGTGGAGCGGGCGCCCGGTGAGGCGCTCGATGGCGATGCCAAGGAGGATGAAGTTGATGTCGGAATAGACCGGGGGCCCCGGCGCCCACACCCGCTGCAGGACGAAGGCCCTCAGGGTCTGCGGATCCTGGCCGTAGGTGTAGAGCGGCTCGACGGCGGGAAGATACGTCGCATGCGCGAGGCACTGGCGGAATGTGAGCGCGCGCTCGGCTGCGGCCATGTCGTATTGGCGCAGATCCGGGATCGCCCGCACCAGCGGATCGTCGAGCCCGATCCGGCCTTCGTCCACGAGGGAGAGGATCCGGGTCGTGGTGAAGATCACCTTGGTGAGGGAGGCAAGATCGAACCACGTGCCGCGGGCGAGCGGCGCATGGAGCGGTTCGAGCTGCGCCGATCCCGCGACGCGCACCGCCCGTGCGCCGTCTCCTGTGACGATGCCGAGCACGGCGCCGGGAATGGCGCCGGTCTCGACGGCCTCCCGTGCGGGTGTGAAGGCGGCCTCGATCAGGCGCTCGGGATCACTCCGCATGGTCAGCAGCTGGATAGAGGTGACACGCGGTCGTCCGCACGACCGCGCCATCCCGCCGCGCGACAAGCGCCGGGCGATCCATGGCGCAGCGGGGCATCGCCGCGGGGCAACGGGTATGGAAGGCGCAGCCGCGGGGCGGGTTCGCGGGATCCGGCAAATCGCCTTTCAGAATGACGCGCGGGCGGCGTCCCTCCGCGCTCGGACGCGGGATCGCGGAGAGCAGCGCCTGCGTATAGGGATGGAGAGGATGCGCCATCAGAGCGCCGGCCTCGCCCGTCTCCACGATGCGGCCGAGATACATCACCGCGATCCGGTCGCTCACGTGGCGGATCACGGAGAGATCGTGGCTGATGAACAGCATGGACAGACCGAGCCGCTGTCTCAGCTCCGCGATGAGGTTGATCACCTGCGACTGGATCGACACGTCGAGCGCCGAGACCGGCTCGTCGGCGACGATGATCTTCGGGTTCAGCGCGAGCGCGCGGGCGATGGCGATGCGCTGGCGCTGCCCGCCCGAGAACTCGTGCGGATACCGGCCCGCGGCTTCGTCCGGAAGCCCTACGAGACTGATCAGCTCGGCGACGCGCGCGGCGCGCTCGGACTTGCTGCCGATGCGATGCACGTCGAGGGGTTCGCGGATGATCGCGCCGACCTTGTGACGCGGGTTGAGCGAGCCGAACGGATCCTGAAAGATGATCTGCAGGTCGCGCCGCCGCGCCTTCATCCGCGCCGCATCGAGCGCGATCAAGTTCTCGCCCGCGTAATGCACCTCGCCCCCGGAGGGCTCGATGAGGCGCAGGATCGCGCGGCCGAGGGTCGATTTCCCGCAGCCCGATTCGCCGACGATGCCCAGCACCTCGCCTTCCGCCAGTTCCAGGCTCACGTCGTCGAGGGCACGCACCGGCGCGCCATTCTGGGCCGTGTAAGTTTTGGATAAGTTGCGAACGGCGAGCAGGACAGTCATGCGGCCGGGTTCCAGCAGCGCACGAGGTGGTTTGCCCCGTCGAGGGTGGGCAGGTCGCGCGGGCAGCGCTCCACCGAGGCGCGGCAGCGTGGCGTGAAGCTGCAGCCCGGCAGTCGGCGGCCCGGCGGCGGAACGGCGCCTGCGATGGTGGGAAGCGGCCGCCCCGGCTGGTTGGAGGCCGGGATCGTTTCGATGAGAGCCTGCGTGTAACGGTGGCGGGGCGCGCGGAAGAGGTCGGGCGCCGGCGCCGTCTCCACGATGCGTCCCGCATACATGACCGCGACCCGGTCGCAGAACTCGGCCACGACGCCAAGGTCATGCGTGATGATGAGAACCGCCATGCCGAGCTCGGACCTGAGCCGCTGGATGAGGTCGAGGATCTGCGCCTGGATCGTCACGTCGAGGGCCGTCGTCGGCTCGTCGGCGATGAGAAGAGCGGGGTCGTTGGCGAGCGCAATGGCGATCATCACCCGCTGGCGCTGGCCGCCGGAGAGCTGGTGCGGGTAGCGCTCGACTGCGCTCCCCGGGGAGGGGATGCCGACAAGATCGAGGAGATCGAGAGCGCGCCGGCGGGCGGCGGCGCGGCCGATGGGCCGATGCAGCAGCACCGCCTCTTCGATCTGGTCGCCGATGGTGAAGACCGGGTTGAGCGAGGTCATCGGCTCTTGAAAGATCATGCCGATGCGGTCGCCACGAATGGCGCGCAGAGCCGGCTCGTCCTTGGTGCGCAGGTCCTCGCCCTCGAGCAGGATGCGCCCGCCCGTGATCCGCGCCGGGGGTTCGGGGAGAAGCCGCATGAGGGCAAGCGCCGTCACGGTCTTGCCGCAGCCCGATTCGCCCACGAGCCCCAGCATCTCGCCCCGATGGAGATCGAACGATACGCCTTCCACCACCGGCGCATCGCCGATGGCGATGGAGAGATCCTGGACGCTGAGAAGCGGTGCTGAGGGGGATGCGCTCATGCGGCCCGGTGCCATTCGCCGCCCGGCATGGGCTCGGGCACGCCCGTGGTGGTCGGCAGGCTGAGCGGGAGCCCCCTGGTGGAGCGCACAGCGAGGTATCCGAAAGCCTGCGCCTCGAGGAAGTCGCCATTCCAGCCGACGGATTCCACGGGCTCCACCGGCACGCCGAGTTCCTGCGCGAGGCGGCGCATGAAATGGCCATTGCGGCGGCCCCCTCCTGTCACGAGCCAGCGCCGCGGGCTCCCGGGCACGTGGCGCAGGGCCGCGAGGGTGGATTGCACCGTGAACTCCGCGAGCGTCGCGGCTCCGTCCGCATCCGACAAAGCCTCGACGCCCTTGGCGCGGGCATGGAAATCCTGCCGGTCGAGGGATTTCGGGGCGGGGCGGTCAAAATAGGGGTTGTCCATGAAGGCTTTGACGAGCGCCGCATCCGGCGTGCCCGATGCGGCGAGCGCGCCGTCCTCATCGAAGGAGATGCCGCGCCGGCGCAGGACGAAATCGTCCAGGATGGCGCTCGCCGGGCCCGTGTCGAAGGCAATGACGGTTGCGCCGTCGATATAGGTGACGTTGCCGACGCCGCCGAGATTCAGGACCATGAGCGGCTGGTCGAGGCCGCTCGCGAGGGCCCGGTGATAGAGCGGCACGAACGGCGCGCCCTCGCCGCCGGAGGCCACATCCGCGTGGCGGAACTTGTCCACCGTATCGATGCGCAGGGCATCCGCCACCCGGCGCCCAAGGCCGAGTTGGCGGGTGAAGCGGATTTCAGGGCGGTGATAGACGGTCTGGCCGTGGAGACCCACGAGATCGACGGTGCCGGGCGCGACGCCGAATTCGCTCATGAACTGCCGGATGGCGCCAAGATGCGCTTCAGTGACCTCCCGGTCGAGGCGCTCGAGCGGGTCGACCTGCGCGCGGCTCGGATCGGTGATGAGGTCGAGGAGTTCCTGCCGGAGCGCGAGAGGATAGGGGTAGGTCTGGCCTGGACCCGGCTTCACCACCGTGTCGCCGTCCGTCGACACCAGGGAAACGTCGATGCCATCCATGGATGTGCCGCTGATCACGCCGATCGCGGTGACAAGTCCGTCCTGCGCCATGGTGTCGTTCCCTCCGTCGGCCTGGAGCGTGACCATACCATATCCGGGCCACTGGTCTAGAGTGGTATACGATTGGACCATGACAGAGGCCGGGGATTGGTCTATAGCTTGACCTTGGATTCCAGGGAGGAACCGATGCTCAAAACGCTCCGCGCCACGCTCAGCGCAGGATTCATGCTCACGGGGGCCCTCGCGGCCTCGGCCCAGACCCTCGAGGTGGCGATCGACCAGTCGCCCGCGGGCCTCGACCCCCACATCATCACTGCCTTCTCGAGCTTCATGGTCGTCAACGGGACGATCTACGAGGGCCTGACCGCCATCGGGAAGGATCTCTCGGTAGGGCCGGGTCTCGCCGAGTCCTGGACCGTCTCCCCGGACGGCAAGACCTATACCTTCAAGATTCGCTCGGGCGTGAAATTCCACGACGGCTCGGCGATGGACGCGAACGACGCGGCCGCCACGTTCCGCCGCGTGCAGTCGAAGGAGATCGCCTCTCCGCTCGCAAGCCGTCTTGCCTCCGTCGAGAGCGTCACGGCGACCGATGCGCAGACGCTCGAACTGAAGCTGAAGGAGCCGGCGGCGCCGCTGCTCTCCTCGCTCGCCACCATCGCCATCGTGCCCGCGGAGGTGGAGACCAACAAGGACGCGCTGCAGAAGGCGCCGGTCGGCACCGGGCCGTTCAAGTTCCAGGAATGGCAGCCGAACGGCTTCATCCAGCTCGCCAAGCATGACGGTTATTGGCAGTCCGGCGCTCCGAAACTGTCGGGCGTGAAGTTCAACATCGTGCCGGAATCGGCGACCCGGCAGGTCGGCCTCACCAACGGCCAATACGCTCTCCTGCCCAACATCGACGCCGCGACGGCGCTGCAGCTCAAGGGCAAGCCCAACGTGAAGCTCGCCGAGACGCTCGAGCTCGCCTACACCCTCATCGGCATGAACGTGTCGAAGCCGCCCTTCGACAACCCGAAGGTGCGCGAGGCGCTCAACACCGCGATCAACCGCCAGGAGATCGTGGACGCGGCGCTCTTCGGCGCGGGCGTTCCCGGCGGGCCGCTCTCCCCGGCCCTCAAGGCCTGGGCCGTCGATGTGAAGGAATATCCCTGCTACAAGGCGGACCCCGCCAAGGCGCAGGCCCTGCTGAAGGAAGCAGGCGTCGCGACTCCCGTGACGGTGACCATGTCGGTGCTGCCGCGCCAGGACATCAAGGACATCGCGCAGGTCGTCCAGGAGCAGCTCAACAAGGCGGGCTTCAAGGTGGAGCTGAAGAACCAGGAGCTCGGCCAGTTCATCCAGGATTGGCGGAACTCCAACTTCGACCTCTTCGCTTCGACCAATGCGGGCAACGTGGACCCGGACGAGTACTTCTTCCGTACCTTCCGCACGGGCGGCTCCACCAACGTGTTCAAGTTCTCGGACCCGGAGATCGACCGTCTCCTCGACCAGGCCCGCTCCTCGCAGGACCAGGCGGCGCGCAAGACCGCCTACGATCAGGTGCAAAAGCGGCTCGCCTGCTCAGGTCCCGCCGCGCACCTCACCTACGGCACCCTGTTCTCGGCCTCCCGCCCGAACCTGCAGGGCTACGAGGTCATGGCGAACCGCTCGCTCATGACGCTCCGCGACGCCTCCGCGCGCTGACGCGATCCGGCGGCGCCCGCGGGCGCCGCCGCCTTCCTCATGAAGCGTCTTCTCCTCACACGCCTTGCCGATCTCCTCGTCGTCCTCTTCGGCGTCTCGGTGATCGTCTTCCTCATGATCCGCCTCATCCCCGGGGATGCGGTGGCGATCATGCTCGGCGCCAATACCGAGGTGACGCCCGAGCGCGTCGCCGAGATGCGGGCGCGGCTCGGCCTCGACCGACCGCTCGTGGAGCAGTACCTCGTCTGGGTCGGTGCCGCGCTGCGGGGCGACCTTGGAACCTCCATCTGGACCGGGCGGCCCGTGGCCGCCGAGATCCTGACCCATCTTTGGCCGACGCTCGAATTGACGCTCCTGTCGCTTGCCCTCGGCGCAGGCCTCGCGGTGCCGGTCGGCTGCCTCATGGCGCAGACCCGCGGCGGGGGCGCCGACGTGGCCATGCGGGTCGGGGCCATCGCGGGCCTCACCATTCCATCCTTCTGGCTCGGCATCGTCCTCATCCTGACGGTGGCACAGCTCGCGCCGGGCTTCGCGTCGCTGGGCTACGTGCCCTTCAACGAGGATCCCGTCGGCAACCTCCAGCGCATGCTTCTGCCCTCCATCGCGCTCGCCCTGCCGATTCTCGCGAACCTCTCCCGCCTCGTTCGCTCGGCCATGCTCGACGCGCTTGGCCAGGATTACATCCGGACGGCGCGGGCGAAGGGCGCCGGCGAGGGGCTCGTCGTCTACAAGCATGCCCTGCGCAACGCGCTCATCCCCTTCATCACCAGCGTCGGCATCATGACGGGCTACCTTCTCGGGGGTGCCATCGTGGTCGAGCAGGTCTTCGCCATCCCGGGCCTCGGCCGCCTCATCCTCGGCGCCATCGCGGAGCGCAACTACCCGCTCATCCAGGCGACCATCCTCGTCGTGACCATCGGCTTCGTCCTCGTGAACTTCCTCGTCGACCTTCTCTACGGCTTCATCGACCCGCGGGTGCGCACCTCATGACCATGGCCGCGCGAAGCAGAGCCCCCCTCCAGGCACGGCGCATGATCGACCACCGGGCGCGCATCTCATGATGGGCACGCTCCGCCGCAACAAGCTCCTGACCTTCGCCCTCGTCCTCGTGGCGCTGCAGGTGGTGCTCGCCCTCGGTGCCGCCTGGATCGCGCCCTACGATCCCATGGCCCAAAGCGTCGCCCGCCGCCTGCGCGGCCCGAGCGAGCTGCACTGGCTCGGCACGGACCAGCTCGGGCGCGACGTCCTCGCGCGAATCCTCCATGGCTACCGCACGTCGCTCATCGCCTGCACGTTGGCGGTGGCCATCGCGCTTTTCGCCGGCGGCACCCTGGGGCTTGTCGCCGCCTATTACCGCGGCTGGCTCGACCGGGTGATCATGCGCTCCATGGACGTGCTCTTCGCCTTCCCGGTGATGCTGCTCGCCATCGGCATCATCGCGGTGCTGGGTCCCCATACCTGGAGCGCCTCGGTGGCGATCGCGGTCGTCTACACGCCGATCTTCGCCCGCCTCCTACGCGGGCCGGCGCTCGTGATCTGCGAGAGCGAGTATGTGACGGGCGCCCGGGCCATCGGCGCCTCGGACCGCCGCATCATCCTGTCCCACGTGTTGCCGAACCTTGCTTCCGTGGTGCTGGTGCAGACGAGCCTTCTCCTCTCGGCGGCCATCCTGGTCGAGGCCTCGCTCTCCTTCCTCGGGCTCGGCACGCAGCCGCCGACACCCTCCCTCGGCTTGATGCTGTCGGAGGGGCGCAACTTCCTTCTGCTCTCGCCCTGGAGCGCCCTGTTCGCGGGGTTCGCGATCCTGTTCCTGTCCTTCGGCTTCAATCTCCTCGGCGATGCCCTTCGAGACACGCTCGATCCGCGCCTGCGTGGCCAGCCGTGAGCGCAACTTTTCGTCGGCGGCCTTCGAGAGACGTCGATTCAAGCCCGTGTGGCCAACCGTGAGCGCAAGCTCCTTTTCAACGGCGGCCGTGCTGCCCTACGATACCTCCAGGGAGGAATGCTCATGGCGTCCGTGAAGATGCGTCAGGTGGAGAAGGCCTACGGGGAGACGCGGGTGCTCCACGGGGTGTCGCTCGACATCGCCGATGGGGAGTTCGTGATCCTGGTCGGCCCCTCGGGCTGCGGAAAGTCCACGCTCCTGCGCATGGTGGCCGGCCTTGAAACCATCACGGGCGGCGAGATCCAGATCGGGCCCAAGGTGGTGAACCAGGTTCCGCCCAAGGAGCGGGACATCGCCATGGTGTTTCAGAACTACGCCCTCTACCCGCACATGACGGTGGCGGAGAACATGGCGTTCTCCTTGAAGCTCAAGGGCGCCTCCAAGGCGGAGATCGCCCGGAAGGTCGGGCAGGCGGCCGACATCCTCGGATTGCAATCCCTCCTCGAGCGCTACCCGAAGCAGCTCTCGGGCGGCCAGCGCCAGCGCGTCGCCATGGGGCGGGCCATCGTGCGCGACCCGCAGGTCTTCCTCTTCGACGAGCCGCTCTCGAATCTCGACGCCAAGCTGCGCGTCGCCATGCGCACGGAGATCAAGGCCCTGCACCAGCGGCTCGGCACCACCACGATCTACGTGACCCACGACCAGATCGAGGCCATGACCATGGCGGACCGCATCGTCGTGATGCGCGAGGGCGTCGTGGAGCAGATCGGCGCGCCGCTCGATCTCTACGACCGGCCCGAGACCGTGTTCGTCGCGAGCTTCATCGGCTCTCCCGCCATGAACATGATCGAGGGTCGCCTCGGCGGCGGCGGCTTTGCCGCGGCGGCCGGCACCCTGCCGGTGGCAGCGCCCACGGCGTCCGACGGCAGGCCCGCGCTCTACGGCATCCGCCCCGAGCATATCCGCGTGGACGAGGCGGGGTTGCCGGCCGAGATCGTGGTGGTCGAGCCCACCGGGCCGGAGACGCAGATCGTGGCGCGGCTCGGCACGCAGGAGATCACGGCCCTCGTCCGCGAGCGCATCAAGGCGCGTCCCGGCGAGACCATCCGGCTGATGCCGGATGCGGCCCATGTACACCTCTTCGACAAGGACAGCGGCCGCCGGCTCAATTGAGGACGTGGCGGCCTAGCGGGCGAGCGCGGCGGCGATGCGGGCCGCCAGCGCCGCGTTGTTCTTCACGAGCGCGATATTGGTCGCAAGGCTCCGCCCCTCCGTGAGCGCCACCATGCGCGACAGCAGGAACGGCGTCACGGCCTTCGCCTTGATGCCCTGAGCCTCCGCCTCGCCGATCGCCGCCTCGATATGGGCGGCGATCTCCCCGCCCGGAATCTCGTCGGCACTGGGCACGGGGTTTGCCACCAGCACGCCGCCTTCCAGGCCAAGCTCCGCCTTCGTGCGGATCATTCCCGCGATGGCCTCCGGCGTATCGAGGCGCAGCGGCACGGGCAGGTCGCTCGTGCGGCTCCAGAAGGCGGGGAACCGGTCGGTCCCGTAGCCGACCACCGGCACCCCGCGCGTCTCCAGGTATTCGAGGGTGCGGGGCAGATCGAGGATCGCCTTGGCGCCGGCACAGACCACCGTGACGGGCGTGCGGGCGAGCTCGTCGAGATCGGCCGAGATATCCATGCTGGCCTCGACGCCCCGATGGACGCCGCCGATGCCGCCGGTCGCAAAGACGCGTATGCCGGCCCAATGGGCGGCGATCATGGTGGCGGCCACGGTGGTGGAGCCGTGGCGGCCCGCAGCCACCGCGAAGGGAAGGTCCGCGCGGCTCAACTTCATCACGTCGCTCGCCGTGCCGAGCCATTCGAGCTCCTCCGGCGAGAGTCCGATTTTGATGCGGCCCCCGATGATCACGATGGTCGCCGGTACAGCGCCGTTCTCGCGCACCACCGCCTCCACGGCCCGGGCCGTCTCCACGTTCTGCGGATGCGGCATGCCGTGGGTGACGATGGTCGATTCGAGCGCCACCACGGCCTGCCTGGCATCGAGGGCTGCCTGCACCTCGGGGGCGACATCGAGATGGCGGCGCATGCGGGCGTCAGTCATGGATACTCTCCTGAGCCACGGTGGCCGTGGGGCGCGTCGGGGCGGATCGGGCCGGAATACGCTCCCGGGCCGCGTCGAGAAAGGCAGGCGAGAGGTCGGAGCGCACGCTGCCGGCCTGCTCCACCGTCAACGCCGCCGCCAGCGCCCCAATGCGGCCGGCCTCCGCGAGGCTGAGGCCGGCAGCCTGGTGAACCAACGTCGCGGCGATGAGCGCGTCGCCCGCGCCCGTCGCGTCGACCATGCGGGCCGGCACGGCGGGCACCCGCTCCAGGCCTGCCCCATCGGCGGCGAGAAGGCCGGCGGCGCCCAATGTGAGAACCACCCGCGCGGCCCCGCGGGCCAGAAGGGCTCCTGCGGCTTCCTCGGGCGAGAGACCCTCGCGCCCCAGATAGGCCGCCGCCTCGTCTTGGTTCACGAAGAGGGCAAAGGTGCCCCGCAGGTCGGGCGGCAGGCGGCGCACCTTCGGCGTCGAGACCGCATCGACCGCGAGCTTTGGCGCATGAGCGGCGACGAGCGCCGCCAGCACCGGCGCAGGCAGGTTGCAATCGGCCACGATGCGGTCAGCCGCCTCAAGCTCCAGGGCGGCGGCGCCGAGATGGGCTGTCGTGAAATCCTCGAAGATCTCCATGGCCGCAAGACCGAGGGCGAGATCTCCGTCCGGCGGCAGTACCGCCGCATACTCCGCCGTCGTCCGGTCCGGCAGCGTCGCCACGTGCCGGTTGCCGATCCCGAGACCGTCCAGGTGGTCGCGGATGGCGCGGCCATGGGCATCGTCGCCCACGAGGGTGACGAGGCTCACCTCCACCCCGAGGCGGGCCAGGTTCTCGGCCACGTTGCGGGCGACGCCCCCAAAGGAGCGGGCCGCGCGGGCCGGGTTCGAGGTTCCGGGCCGCAGGGGCTCGGGCAGGCGGTAGAGGGTGTCGACCGTGGCGCCCCCGATGCAGACGATCCTGGGAGCCGCCATGGTCAGGCTTTTCGGAGGGGCTGGCCGAGCTGTCGGCAGGGGCGGGGCGCAATGTGCATGACGCTGTCTTTAAGCAGTGTCCGTCCATCGAACAATCGGCGGCTTGGAATGCCGGGGCCGGCCCGGCATCATGCGCCCATGATCCTCGTCTTCGGCTCCATCAATGTCGACCTCGTCTTCCGCCCGCAGCGCCTGCCCCAGCCCGGCGAGACCGTTCTGTCGGAGGCCATGCACGTGGAATGCGGCGGCAAGGGCGCGAACCAGGCCGTCGCGGCCGCTCGGGCGCAGGGGCCGGGCGCCGCGCCGGTGGTGATGGCGGGGGCCGTCGGTGGGGACGCTTTCGCCGAGACGGCGATCCGGGACCTGCGGGCGGCCGGCGTCGACCTCTCCCATCTCCAACGCTCGCCCCGCTCCACGGGCTGTGCCGCCATCGTCGTCGACGCGGCCGGGCAGAACGAGATCATCGTGGCGAGCGGCGCCAATCTCGATCTTGCTCAAGCGCCCGTGCCGGATGAGCTCCTAGGGCCCGATACGATCCTCCTCCTCCAGAACGAGGTTGCGGAGGCGCAGAACCAGGCTCTCGCCCGCCGCGCGAGGGCGCGCGGCGCCTCGGTGGTTCTGAACGCTGCGCCGGCCCGGGCCCTCGACACGGCCGCCTGGGCGGGTCTTCTCAGTCTTCTCGTGGTGAACGAGGGCGAGGCTGCGCTGATCGCGGGCGCTCTCGACGATGCCGCCCTGGCGCGCCTTGCCGAAGCGCTCGGCGCCCCGGTCCTCGTGACCCTCGGGGCGGACGGCGCGAGGGCCATCCATCCAGACGGGTCCGTCCTGGCCGGTCCGGCGCTCTCCCTGCCGCAGGTCGTCGATACGACGGCGGCGGGCGACACCTATGTCGGGGCCCTGGCCGTCGCACTCCGGGAGGGGATGGCGCTCGCCGAGGCCATGCGTTTTGCGGGCGTCGCGGGAGGCCTTGCATGCCTCGTGCCCGGCGCCCAGACGAGCGCCCCGGACCGCGCCGCGATTCTGGCGCGGCTCGGGGACTTGGCGGCGCCTGCTGCCGTCTGATCGTCAGGACGACCAGTTCTCCTTGAAGTCGCCGTAGAGCGTGAGCCCCCCGTCCACGAACAGGGTCTGGCCGGTCATGTAGGCGGCCTCGTCCGAGGCGAGAAACGCGAAGACCGGGGCTATGGCTTCCGGCGTCGCCGCGTAGCCCATCGGGATGTGGCGTTCCACGCCGCCCCGGGCCGCGGGATCGTTGCGCCAGGAATCGTTGAGGCTCGTCAGGGTCGCGCCGGGTCCGACGCCGTTCACGCGGATGCCCCGATCGGCGAATTCGAGCGCCAGGGTGCGGGTGAGGTTTCCAAGGCCGCCCTTGCTCATGGAATAGGCAAGATAGCCGGGCTTCGGGATCACCTCGTGGACGCTCGATGTGTTGACGATCACGCCGCCGCCCGGCCGCGACAGGAAGTGGCGGATCGCCGCCCGCGCCGCATGGGCGGCGCCGAGAAGGTTCACGGCCAGGATCCGCTCCAGCGCCTCGGCCTCGGCGGAGTCGCCGGGGGTCTCGGCCTGAATGCCCGCATTGTTCACGAGAATGTCGAGGCGGCTGAAGGCGCCGGCCGCCACCTCGACCATGCGGGTGCATTCGGAGGCGACGCTCACATCCGCTTCCACAACCAGGTGCCGGGCGCCCGCGCCGGAGATCGCACGGCACGCGTCGAGCGCGGCCTCGGCCTCGCGGGCATCGCCGACGTGATTGATCGCCACCGTCGCCCCCTCGCGGGCGAAAAGCTCCGCCACGGCGCGACCGATGCCGCGGGAGCCCCCTGTGACGAGCGCGAAACGATCGGAGAGGCGCGGGGCGGGCATGGGGAAACGTCCTTTGGCGACGATTGATGAACCGGCTGACCCTACACGGGGCTCCGGCGCCGGGCACCCTCCACAGTGAGAGGTGGGGTTGCATGGTGCGCGCCCGCATCAACCCAGATCCGCCCCGGCGGTGCCCGCAAAACGCCGTTTTGTCACGCTTCTCTCATGGCCCGGCGATCGAGCGGGCGCCGTTCATGGACTGGTCAGGCGCCTGCCCTAGATTTCCTCCTCGACGCCGCTGTGCAGAGACGCATGAGCACCATCCTCATCAAGATCTTCGCGACGGCTCTCACCTTGAGCCAGGTGACGACGCGGCCCGACGCCATCAAGACGAGTTTCGATCCCGAACGCGACCGCGCCGAGGTCACGCAGATCCTCAAGGATGGCTGCGCCCATATGCGGCGCGCCTTCGACATCGAGGACATCAACGTCGACGATCTCATCACCACCGCCATGGACGATCCGCAGGCGGTGGCGGGCGACAGCAAGTTCCTGCAGGGCATCAGCTTCGGCGATCTCAGCATCGCCTACCGCCAGTTCTGCAAGAACGAGACCGTGGAGACCTCGCCGGTCGATCTGCCGGCGGTGATCGCCTACTACAACCAGGCGGTGGCGGACCTGCCCGACCACACCAGGCTCAAGGGGCTGAAGCTGCCTGGCATGAGCACGGTCATCGATGGCCGCGGCGTGCGCTTCGCAGAGGTGTTCGAAGCCGATCACAGGCGGGTCTGGGTGCCGCTCTCGCAGATCGCCGAACCGGTGCAGAAGGCCTTCGTGGCCGCGGAGGACAAGCGCTTCTACCAGCACCGTGGCATCGACGAGCGCGGCGTGATCCGCGCCTTCATGGGCAATCTCACACAGCCCGGGCGCCCCCAGGGCGGATCCACGATCACGCAGCAGGTGGCCAAGAACCTTCTCGTGGGCGACGATGTCACCTACGACCGCAAAATGCGCGAGATGATCGTCGCGGCGCGCATCGAGCGCACGCTGACGAAACCCGAGATCCTCGAGATCTATCTCAACTCCATCTATCTCGGCCGCATGTCGTGGGGCGTCGAAATGGCGGCGCGCAGCTATTTCGGGAAGCCGGCGAGCGGGCTCACCGTGCAGGAGGGCGCGTTGCTGGCGGGCCTCGCCAAGGGCCCCAACTACTACAACCCCGATCGCCAGCCCGAGCGCGCCCGCGAGCGCCTCGCCTATGTGCTCTCGCGCATGCAGGAGGACGGGGCGATCACGGCGGAGGTCCAGCGCCAAGCCGTCGCCTCGCTGCCGGGGCTCACACCCTTCGACCGTCCGCGCCGGACGAGCGGCTTTCATTTCGTCGATCACCTCTCCCGGGATGCCAAGACGCTCGCAGGGATCGAGGGCCTGACGGCCGGCTCCTACACGGTGCGCTCAACCCTCCTGCCCGCGCTCCAGCAGGCGACGGAGGCGGCCCTCCAGGAAGGACTTGCCCGCTACGAGATCGGCACCGGCCGGCACCGCTTCGCCGGCCCTGAGGCGAACCTGGCGCAAGCCGTGAAGACCCTCGAAACCGAGGGCGCCACCGCGGAGCCCGCCTGGCGGCGGGCGCTCGTCGCCGCAAGGCTTCCGGCCTACGACCTGCAATGGCCTGCCGCCATCGTGCTCGCCAATGGTCGCGACAAGAAGACGGGTACCGACGTCACCCGCGTCGGCCTTGCTGATGGGCGGGTCCTGTCGCTCACGGCCTGGAACGCCGCCGCCCGCCGCGGGCTCAAGGCCTACGACGTGGTGCGGGTTCGGATCGTGGAGGGCGCGGGCAGGAATGCCGCGCGGGCGGAGCTGCGTGGGCAGCCTTCCGTGCAGGGCGCGGCTCTCGTGCTCGAGAACAAGACCGGGCGCATCCTCGCCATGGCGGGCGGCGTGTCCTACCCGGCAAGCCAGCTCAACCGCACGACGCAGGCCCATCGCCAGCCGGGCTCGGCCCTGAAGCCGCTCACCTATCTGGCCGCGCTCGGGCGCGGGCTCCAGCCCAACACGCTGATCTGGGACACTCCCGTCACGCTTCCCCCTGTGGGCGGCTCCGGCGCCGGCCGGGCGCGCGATTACTGGTCCCCGAAGAATTACGACGGCGGGTCCTCCGGGCCGATCACGCTGCGGCGGGCGCTGGAGAATTCCAAGAACCTCGTGACGGCAAGGCTTCTCGACGGCGCCATCAACGGCGATCCGGAGCAGAGCCTGAAACGGGTCTGCGAGTTGGGGCTGGAGGCGCAGCTCTACCTCGAATGCGTGCCGCACTACCCCTTCGTGCTCGGCGCCCAGCCCGTGCGGATCATCGATCTTGCCGCCTTCTACGCGGCCATCGCCAACGAGGGCGCCCGGCCGACGCCTTACGCGATCGAGTCCATCGAGGACGGGAGCCGCTCCGTCTACAAGCGCGGCCCCGCGGCGCCGGTGAGCCTGGGCTCCGCCGACCGCGCGGCCTTCTACCAGATGAAGTCGCTGCTCCAGGGCGTGCTGGAGCGCGGCACCGCCCGCAGCGCCAAGCGTCTCGCGCCCTATGTGGCCGGCAAGACCGGCACCACGGACAACGAGAACGATGCCTGGTTCGTGGGCTTCACCAACGACGTGACGATCGCGGTCTGGGCCGGCTACGACAACGCGGACGGTAAGCGCCGCACGCTCGGGCGCGGCCAGACCGGATCCAAGGTCGCCTTGCCGATCTTCGAGACCATCGTCGAGGCCGCCTGGACGCACCATGCTCCGAAGGTGCCCTTAAGCCCGCCCTCGCGGGACGCGGCCCGCCAGCTCATCGCGCTTTCGGTGGATCCTTCGACGGGCGACCGGATCACGGAGGGGCAGGGGCGCGGCATCACGGAATATTTCCGCCTCAACCGCTTCGGTCAGCTCGACGAAACCCAATACCGCCTCGTCCCGCAGGCGGAGGTCTATGCCTTCCGGAACCCGGACGAGTGGTACGACGGCGAGGCCGCGGGCGGGTTTGCGGAGGGCTATGCCTCCCCTTACGACCCCGTTCCCGGCTGGCGCGAGGCGCCGCGCAGCCCCGGCGCACGTTCTGGGACTTACGCGGAGCAGCCCTGGTGGCAGGAGGAGCGTCCGCGCCGCCCGCGTCGGGTGGATCCGGATTATTTCTGGGGCCGAGGACCGATCTATTGAGGAGCATCGTCGTGCGTTGCGTTCGGATGTCGTCCGCCGCCCTGGGTCTCGTCGCGGCTTTTGCCGCGCCGGCCACAGCCCAGGAGTTCCGAATCGAGGAGGTGCCGTCCGTGACCGCCCTCGATCCGGCGCGCCTCAAGCCCGACGTGATCGCGCTCAGCGACCACCGGACGGATGAATTGGCGGACCCGGCCACCGGGCTCATTCGCTTCGCCGATTGGGCCCGGGCGCGCCCGGTGCAAAAGGAGACCCTCGCCCTCTATCCGGCCTACCGGGAGCCCACGATCAACGTGGTGGTGAACGGCCTCACCAAGCGCCATACGGAAAAGCTCCATGTCTACATGGCCGAGGCGCGCTTCATGCTGCCGAAGGCGCCTGAAACCCTCGATCTTACGCGCTATGCCAAGCTCGACTTCCTCACGAGCATCGACCCGGCCATCAAGCACCGTCTCATCGGACCGGAGGAGGTGGTGCCTCTCAAGGATCCCGAGGAAGCCCATAACCGGCACCCGGACCGCCGCTGGTGCGAGCCGGGGCGGAGCCTGTGCATCGAGTCCCGCTACCAGCTCGAGGGTCGTCTACCCGTCGGCATCCGGCTTGCGAACAAGCTGGAGGAAAGCGCCAAGCCCATCGCCGATCACGTGACCTTCCAGAGCGAGCTCAGGGTGCTCAAGGGTGCCGATCTCGATCAGGCGAAGCTCTTGGCGCTCACTGGGGTTGCCTCGCCGGTCACGGCTGCGATCGAGCAGAACCTGTTCCACGTGAACCAGATGATGCAGTTCGGCAAATTCCTGGCAGTGCTGCAGGCGGACCCGGCCAATCCCGGTCGCACGCTCGTTTCCACCTTCGTGGCGCTCGCTGTCGAGACGGACGTGCTCGAAAAGAAGAAGGAATTCGAACGCGTCCCGGTGCTGCGCAACCTCGTGCCGGCCCAGGTGCTCATGGGGAACAGCTCGTTCAACACCGGCACCTCCCTCAGTGCCGGCCTGCCGCAATACACCCGCAACCGCATCAAGGCCGTGGCCGAGACCCTGCGGCGGGACTGAAGATCCCCAAGCCGCGCCGCCTGAGGGGAGCCTGTGCGGTACCGGCGCCGTCAATCGCCGACGAAAACCTCCGGGTGGAGGCGCGAAAAGCGGTCGAGTTCATCGAGAACCGCGTCCAGATGCGCTTCCATGGCCTTGCGGGCCGCCGCCTTGCGGCGCGAGCGGATCGCGGCCACGAGGGTCTCGTGCTCGGCAAGCGTCACCGCATGCCGGCGGGGCGAGGAGAGAAGCCGGCGCACCCGGTCCACATTGGCCCGCGAGGCGTCGATCACCGCGCCGACCCGGGGCAGGTCGAGCCCGGCCACAAGGATCTCGTGAAACGCCAGGTCGAGAGCATAGAACCGGGTCCGGTCGCCGCCCGCCACGGCCTTCCGCTGCTCTCCTAGGTTTTGATCCAGGTCCGCCAGGGCTTCCTCTGGCAGGCGCTCCGCGGCGATCTCGGCAACGAGACCTTCGAGGGCCCGGCGGATCAGCATCGCTTCCATGACCTCGCGCAGGCGGATGCGGGCCGCGTGGCTGCCCCGCTGGGGGCGGATCTCCACGAGGCCCTCGGCGGCGAGCCGCCCCAGGGCCTCCGAGACCGGAAAGCGCGAGACGCCAAGGCGCTCGCAGACGAGCGCCTTGTCGATCAGTTCCCCCGGCTCGAACTGCAAGTCGACGATCGCGCTCCGCAATGCCCGCTCCACCTGCTCGGTGGTGCGGCCCCGGGGGCCCCGGTCCAGGAGGGGCAGAAAATCGTAGATCCGGCTCTTGTGCATCGGCTTCATCAGAGTAGCATGTTAGTCGAACCGCCAGGCCAGCGCGATGGCCTTATCGGATCGCCACGACGTCGGCACCCAAGCCAGGCCGGCGCCGCCCAATCGGCCGCAGAGCCGGACACGCTTCGGAGGAACGCCATCATGCCATCCCTGACACGTCGCCTTGCGGTCGGGCTCGCCGCCGCTGCCGCCCTCATCCTGCCGGCGCTGCCCGCGAGCGCGCAGACCAAGCTCAAGTGGGCTCACGTCTACGAGACCTCGGAGCCCTACCACAAGTGGGCCCTGTGGGCCGGGGAGGAGTTCAAGAAGCGCACCAACGGAAAATATGCCATCGACGTGTTCGCGGCCTCGACCCTCGGCAAGGAGAGCGACATCAACGAGGGCCTGTCCCTCGGCACCGTGGACGTCATCTATACGGGCCAGCTATTCGCGGGCCGCGCCCACGGGCCGCTCGCCATCGGCGGCGCGCCCTACATGTTCCGCGATTACGGGCACTGGAACGCCTTTCGCAAGTCGGACCTCTTCAAGGAACTCGGCACGGGCTACGAGAAGAAGACCGGCCACCGGGTCGTGAGCCTCACCTATTACGGCGAGCGCCACGTCACCGCCAACAAGGACATCACCAAGCCCGAGGACATGAAGGGCGTGAAGATCCGCGTGCCGGACGCGCCCCTTTACACCATGTTCCCGCGCGCTGTCGGGGCGAACCCGACGCCCATCGCCTTCGCCGAGGTCTATCTCGCCCTGTCTCAGGGGGTCGTGGATGCGCAGGAGAACCCGCTCGTCACGATCCAGGCCAAGAAATTCCACGAGGTGCAGAAGAACATCGTGCTCTCGGGCCACATCACGGATGCCCTCCTGACCATCGTCTCGGGCGGTACCATGAAGCGCCTCTCGGCCGACGAGCAGAAGACGCTCACCGACGTTCTCGCCGAAGCCGCCGACAAGTGCTCGGAGGATATCGCACGGATGGAGAAGGAGTTGGTGGAATGGTTCAAGGGCCAGGGCAAGAACGTAGTCCAGGTGGATCGCAAGCCTTTCCGCGAAGCCGTGGTGAAGATGCATCTCGGCTCCGACGCCACCTGGGACAAGGCCGTCTATGACCGCCTCCAGGCGATCCAGTCCGTGACGAACTGATCGGCGATCGGCGGCCGGCCCAGGTCGCGGGCCGGGCGCTCCGCCCGGAAGGCGCTTTCATGCAGGCCAGCAATGCTTCTCCGCTCCCGATCGGGGCTGCCTCCCCCGGAACGGAACCGGTCGCCGACGTTCAGAAAGAAGTGGATGTCCTATTCGAGCAATGGGCGGAGGAGGAGTCCCATGTGGACCTCGCCGACCTGCGCTGGACCGACATCTTCGTGTTCGGCCTGTTCTGGCTGCTCTTCGCGGTCGTGTTCCTGCAGTTCTACACCCGCTATGTCCTCAACGACTCCCTCGGCTGGACCGAGGAGATCGCTCGCTACCTCCTGATCGGGGTCACGTTCTTCGGCTCCGTCACCGCGATGCGGAAGGGAAGCCACATCAGCGTGGAAGCCCTTCTGATCTACCTGCCGCCGGAGGCGCGGCATTGGACACTCGTGGTGGTGGACGGGCTCGTGGCGCTCTTTTGCGGCGCCATGGCCTGGTACGCCTACGTGCTCGGGGCGCTGGCGCCGGGCTACATGGTCTCCATCGATATTCCAAAGGGTTACATGTACTGGGCCGTCGCTGCCGCGCTTGCGGGCATCACGGCTCATGCGGCGATGCGTTTCGTTCGGCGCCTGCGTCGGCGCGAAGCCGCCGTGACCCACGGCCTCGTTCTCGATTAGCGCCCCGGAGGCCGTGATGCTCGTCACCGTGATGATCGTGGCGCTTCTTGTGATGATCGTGCTCGGCGTTCCGATCGCGGTCGCGCTCGCGGGCTCATCCCTCCTCTTCCTCGTCCTCGGCAATCTGACCGGAGAGTTCACCACGCCTGTCATCACCGTGATCCACCGCATGGTGAACGGGGTCGATTCCTTCCCGCTCCTTGCGGTGCCCTTCTTCATCATGGCCGGCAACCTGATGAACTCCGCCGGCATCACGAAGCAGATCTACGATTTCGCGGTGGCGGCGGTCGGCTGGCTCAAGGGCGGGCTCGGGCACGTGAACGTGGCGGGTTCGGTCATCTTCGCCGGCATGTCCGGCACGGCGGTCGCGGATGCGGGCGGGCTCGGCACCATCGAGATCAAGGCCATGCGGGACCATGGCTACGACACCCGCTTCGCGGTCGGCCTCACGGCCGCTTCCTCCACCATCGGGCCGATCATTCCGCCTTCCCTGCCGCTCGTCATCTATGGAGTGGTGGCGAACGCATCGATCAACGCCCTCTTCGTCGCCGGCATCGTGCCCGGCCTCATCATGGCGCTCTTCCTCTCAGGCGCGGTCGTTCTCTACGCTCACCGCAACGGCGTTGGGCGCGACGCCTCCTTCCACCTCGGGCGGCTCGGCTGGGCTTTTCTCAATGCCTTCCTGCCGCTGCTGACGCCGGCCATCATCATCGGCGGAATGAGCTTCGGGCTCTTCACGCCGACCGAGGCCGCGGTCTTCGCCTGCGCCTATGCGCTTCTGCTCTCCGTTGTGATCCACCGGGGCTTCAACCTGATTCTCTCGGCGCGGGGCCACAAGCCACGCTATTCGGTCCTATCCATGCGCCAGTTCGTGCGGGTGACCATGGATACGCTGGAGACCACGGCCGTGGTGCTTCTCATCGTGGCAGGCGCATCGATCTTCGGTTGGGTGCTGACGACGACCCGCACCACGGACGCGCTCGGCGAGTGGATCATCACCTATGCGAGCGATCCGATCACGTTCCTTATCCTCGTCAACGTGTTCCTCCTGATCGTCGGCTGCTTCATGGAGACCATCGCGGCGATCACGATCCTCACCCCGGTGCTGCTTCCGGTCGCGTTGAAGCTGCAGATCGACCCGGTGCATTTCGGCCTCATCATGGTGCTCAACCTCATGATCGGGCTCCTGACGCCGCCGGTCGGCATGGTTCTCTATGTCTTGGCGCGCGTCGCCAAGATCTCCTTCGAGGATTGCGTGAAAGCCTGCGCGCCTTGGCTCATCCCGCTCCTCCTCGTGCTCTTGCTCATCACCTTCGTTCCCGAAACCGTGCTCTGGCTGCCCCGCACCCTCAAGGAACTGGGCTACCTCTAGAGCGGAAGGCTCTTCCCATGAACTCTCCCCGCATCATTCGCCTGCACCCGGATGACAACGTCGCGGTCGCCGTGGACCTGGTGCCGCAGGGCGTGCTTGCCGCCGGCCTCACGGCGCGGGAGAGGATCCTGCGCGGCCACAAGATGGCGACGACACCGATCCGCGAGGGCGAGCCCATCCGCAAGTTCGGCCAGATCATCGGCTTTGCAAAGGGCCATATCGCGCCAGGCGAGTGGGTGCACGAGCACAATGTGGGCCTGCACGATTTCGCCCGCGACTACCGCTTCGCCGAGGATGCCCGGGACGACGACCTGTTGCCCGCCGAGATGCGCGCCACCTTCGAGGGCTATCGCCGCGACTCGGGCAAGACGGGAACCCGCAACTACATCGGTATCCTGACCTCGGTGAACTGCTCGGCCTCCGTCGCGCGCTTTGCGGCCGCCGAGGTGGAGCGCTCCGGCATTCTCGCCGATCATCCGGACATCGACGGGGTCGTCGCCATCGTTCACGGCACCGGTTGCGGCCATGCGGCCTATGGGGAGGGCTTCGAGGTCCTGCGCCGGACCCAATGGGGCTATGCGAGCCATCCGAATTTTGCGGGCGTCGTCATGGTCGGCCTCGGTTGCGAGGTCTTCCAGATCGGCCGCATGAAGCAGGAATATGGGCTCAGTGAGACCGACACCTTCCGCACGCTCACGATCCAGGAGACCGGCGGCACCCGCAAGACCGTGGACGCTATCGCCGCCGCCATCCGTGGCATGATCCCGATCGTCTCCACGGCGCGCCGCGAAACGCGGCCGGCTTCGGAACTGGTGCTCGCCCTCCAATGCGGCGGGTCCGATGGGCATTCGGGCCTCACCGCGAACCCGGCCCTCGGGGCTGCCTCCGATCTCCTGGTGCGCCATGGCGGCACGTCGATCCTGTCCGAGACGCCGGAGATCTACGGGGCCGAGCACCTTCTCACCCGCCGGGCCGCGACCCGGGCGGTGGGCGAGAGGCTGGTGGAGCGAATCCGCTGGTGGGAGGCGTACACCGCCCGCAATGGCGGCGAGATGAACAACAATCCCTCGCCCGGCAACAAGGCGGGCGGCCTCACGACGATTCTCGAGAAGTCTCTCGGCGCGACGGCCAAGGGCGGTCAGTCCACCCTGCGCGCCGTCTACGAATATGCCGAGCCCATCAAGGAGCACGGCTTCGTCTACATGGATACGCCAGGCTACGACCCGGTCGCGGCAACGGGCCAGGTGGCGGGGGGCGCGAACCTCATCGCCTTCACCACGGGCCGTGGCTCCGCCTTCGGCTGCAAGCCCGCGCCCTCCATCAAGCTCGCCACCAATTCCGACATCTACCGCCGCATGATCGACGACATGGACATCAATTGCGGCGACATCCTCGACGGCGTTCCGGTGGAGGAGAAGGGCCGGGAGATTTTCCAGACGCTCCTGCGGGTCGCCTCGGGCGAGCACACGAAATCCGAGGATCTCGGCTACGGGGACCTCGAATTCGTGCCCTGGCAGATCGGTGCCGTCATGTGAGGCGGCGCTTTGATGCGCACGCCCCGTCGAGACCGAGGCTCACGCCTCCGGGAGCACCGGAGGCGGGATGTCGCCGGTTTTCTCCCGCCGGGCATCCTCCCGATCCATGAGGAGGAGGACGAAGCCGGCGGTGCAGATCACCGCGGCGCCGATGAGCGTCCAGGGCTGCACCACATCGCCGAAGATGAAATAGCCGAAGATCACGGCCCATACGAGCAGCGTGTACTGGTAGGGCGCGACGACGGAGGCCGGCGCGAGCTTGAGCGACCGGTTCACGCATAGATGCGCCGCCATGGCGACGATCCCGAGTAGCGACAGCAGGGAGAAGTCGAGCGCCGAGGGCGGCACCCAGGCGAAGGGCGCGGCGACGATCCCGAAGAGAAGCGCCCCAAGGGTCTGGCCGAGCACGAGGGTCGTATCGGCGGTCTCCTTCAGCTTGCGGGTGGTGATCATCAACAGGGCGAAGAAGACGCTGCCCGCGAGCGCGATGAGAGCCGGCAGGGTGAGCGTCGCCGAGGAGGGGCGCAGGGCGATGAGCACGCCGATGAAGCCGAAGGCGATCACCGCCACGCGCTTGCGGTCGAGCCGCTCGCCGAGCCAGAGCGTCGCGAACGCGGCCACATAGATGGGGCCCGCGAGATAGTAGGTCATCACGTCCGCCAGGGGCAGATAGGCGACCGCCCAGTAGAAGCAGGCGACCTCGAGGGTCGAGAGCGTGACGCGCACCGCATGCAGCCCCGGCTGCGGTGGGATCGCGACCCGCTCGCGGCGATGCCAAATGATGATCCCAAGCACGAGCAGCGCCGCCAGACTCCGCAGGAGCAGCACCTGGCCGACCGCGTAGGTGGCGACGAGCCATTTGCCCATCACGTCGTTGACGGAGAACAGGAAGATGCCGAACAGCATCAACCCGATTCCGGCAAGCGTGCCGGACCGGGTCGCAGAGGCCGGGGTGGCGAGGGTCGCGTTATGGCTCACAGGAGCCCCCGGGCCGCAAGATTGCGCATGAGAGCGCCCGTCCCGAAGGTCCAGGGCTCGCATTCATGGGTGAGGCGCATGCGGTTGACGAGGCGCCCGAGCTTGGGGGCGGCGATCGTCACCACATCGCCCACCTTGTGGGTGAAGCCCTTGCCGGGTGCGTCGCGATCCTCCACCGGCGCGAACATGGTGCCGAGAAACAGCGCCGCCCCGTCCGGATACTGGTGGTGCGGCCCGATCATCTGCTCCACGAGATCCGCCGGATCGCGGCTGATCCTGGCAATCGAGGAGGACCCTTCGATGCGGAAGCCTTCCGGGCCCTCGACGGTGAGCGTGACCGTCGTCTGCCGCACGTCGTCGAGGGAGAAAGTCTGGTCGAAGAGGCGCAGGAACGGGCCGACCGCGCAGGAGGCGTTGTTGTCCTTCGCCTTGCCGAGCAGCAGCGCCGAGCGGCCTTCCACGTCGCGCAGGTTCACGTCGTTCCCCAGCATGGCGCCGACGATCCGCCCGTCGGAGGCGACGGTCAGCACCACCTCCGGCTCCGGGTTGTTCCAGCTTGATTTCGGGTGCAGGCCTGCATCGAACCCGGTCCCCACCGCCGCCATCGGCGGCGCCTTGGTGAAGATCTCCGCGTCCGGGCCGATGCCGACCTCAAGGTACTGGCTCCAGGCTCCTTGCCGGATGAGCACCTCCTTGAGAGCCATGGCCTCCGGCGATCCGGGCTTCAGGCGGGCGAGATCGTCGCCCACCAGGCGCTCGACCTCGGCGCGGATGGCGGCCGCGGCATTCGCGTCGCCGCGGGCGCGCTCCTCGATCACCCGCTCCAGCATCGAGACCGCGAAGGTGACGCCCGCTGCCTTCACGGCCTGAAGATCGAGCGGGGCGAGAAGCCAAGGTTGTGCCGGGTCGCGCCGGTCCGGCGGCGTGTTGGCGAGGAGGGCCTCAAGCGATCCGACCGTCTCGCCCTCCGCCGCGCGGAGCGCGGCGGCAGGATCCGGCGTCTCGCAGAGGTCCCGCAGGGTCGGAAACTGCCGGGAGATGTCGACCGCGCCCTCGGGCCTGATCGCCACGACGGACGGCCCGTCGAGGTCCGGGCGCCAGATGCGGCCCGCGAGCGCGCCGTCGGTGCCGTCGATGGGAAGGGTCGAGAAGACCTCGAGCTGCAGAGGGGTCATCGCATGATCCGAAATTGAAGGGAGAGGCCCGCGTGGCGGTCTAGAAGGTCCTGCTAGAAGGTCTTGGCCCCGTTCACCTGGACCATGATGGCATAGAGCGATGTCGTGGCGCAGATGTAGAGGCGATTGCGCTTGATGCCGCCGAAGACCACGTTGGCGACCCCCTCGGGCACCAGCACCTTGCCGAGGAGCGTACCGTCCGGGTCGTAGCAATGCACCCCGTCGCCCGCGCTCGTCCAGACCCGGCCTTCCTCGTCGCAGCGAAAGCCGTCGAAGAGGCCGGCCGTGCAGGTCGCGAAGACCGCGCCGCCCGACAGAGCGCCGTCTTCGGCGACATCGAACGCGCGGATGTGCTTCGGCCCGTCCTTCACGTGCGTGGCGCCCGTATCGGCCACGTAGAGCCGCCGCTCGTCGGGCGAGAACGCAATCCCGTTCGGCCTCACGAAATCGTCGGCCACGATGCGCGCCGCGCCGCTCTGCGGGTCGACGCGGTAGACATGGCAGGCGCCGATTTCGCTCGCCGCCTTGTGGCCTTCGTAGTCGGAATCGATCCCGTAAGCCGGGTCGGTGAACCAGATCGAGTCGTCGGAGCGCACCACCACGTCGTTCGGGCTGTTCAAGCGCCGGCCCTCGAAGCGGTCGGCGATCACGGTGAGCGATCCGTCATGCTCCGTCCGCGTCACCCGCCGGGCGCCATGCTCGCAGGTGACGAGACGGCCCTGCCGGTCCACGGTGTTGCCGTTGGAATAGTTCGCCGGCTGCCGGAACAAGCCGACCGTGCCGCTCGTCTCGTCGAAGCGCAGCATCCGATCATTCGGGATGTCGCTCCAGACCAGGTAGCGTCCGGCCGGGAAATAGGCCGGCCCCTCCGCCCAGCGGCAGCCCTCGGCGAGCCGCTCCAGGCGGGCGCTCCCGTTCACGAGGTGCCGGAACCGGTCGTCGAGGGTAATGGTCGCGGCATCCGCCATGAAGTCCTGCCCGTTGCGCGAGAGTGCCGGGAGCATCCCGACCTTGAAGCACGAAGGCAAGGCGTCGTCCCCAGCGAAATCCGCAAGGCAGGTAGGACGGGCGCACGGGGGCACCTTGCCTTGGGGAAGGAGCCGGTGAAGATGAGCCCCGATCAAGCCGAGCTTCGATGGGAGACTGAACGATGGTGGCAACCTACAGCGATTTGGCCGGCCGGACGGTGGTGATCACCGGCGGCGGATCGGGAATCGGGGAGGCAATCGTCCGCCGCTTCGCCGAGCAGAAGTCGAAGGTCGCCTTCATCGATATCGCCCGCGAACCCTCCGAAAAGCTCGCAAAGGAGCTCGCGGGAGCCGGACACCAGGTCCGCTTCGAGCATGCGGATCTCAAGGACATCGAAGCCCTTCGGGCGGCGATCGGGCGGGTCCGGGAGGCCTATGGGCCGGTCCAGGTGCTCGTCAACAACGCGGCCCATGACGAGCGCCATCCGACCGCGGACGTGACGCCCGAGTACTGGGACGACCGCATCGCCGTGAACCTTCGGCATCAGTTCTTCGCCGCGCAGGCGGTGCTGCCCGACATGCAGGCCGCCAAGGAAGGAGCCATCATCAATTTCGGCTCGGTCTCCTGGATGGTCGGCCAGGGCGGCATGGCGGCCTATACGGCGGCAAAATCGGCGGTGCTCGGCCTCACCCGGTCGCTCGCCCGGGATTACGGCCCGGACAACATCCGCGTGAACGCCATCGCGCCGGGCTGGATCATGACCCAGCGCCAGATCGACAAATGGCTCACGCCCGAGGGCGAGGCCGAGCTGATGCAGCGCCAGTGCCTCAAGCGCAAGCTGATGCCGGACGAGATCGCGAAGTTCACCGTGTTCCTGGCTTCCGAGGAAGCATCGGCCTGCACCAACCAGCATTATGTGGTGGATGGCGGCTGGACCTGATCGCCCCGTCCTGGCCTCGACAGATACACACGGGCCGCGTTTCCGCCGAGGATCGCGGCCCGCTCCGTCTCGTGGAGGCCCGCGAGGAGAGCGAGTGCCGCCTCGCGCCAGCGCTCGTAGCCACCCGCGAGGTTCACCACGGGCCAGTCGCTGCCCCAGAGCAGGCGCTCCGGGCCGAAGACGGCGAGGAAATGGTCCGCGAAGGGGCGCAGGCGCTCCAGTGTCCAGTCCTCGCCCGCCTCGGTGACGAGGCCCGACAGCTTGCAGCAGGTGTTCGGCCGCGCCGCGATCGCGGCCATGTCGGCCCGCCAGGGATCGAGCTGCCCATCTCGGATGAAGGGCTTCGCCCCGTGATCCACCACGACGGCGAGATCCGGGTGGCGGTCGAGGACCACGAGGAGGCGGGACAGGTGTCGTGGATGGACGAGCGCGTCGAAGACGAGGCCGTGCGCCGCGAGCGCCCGGAAGGACGGGGTGAGGTCGGGGCGCACGAGCCAGTCGTCATCGGCGATGTCCTGCACCATCGGCCGCAATCCGACGAGAAGCGGATCCCGGGCGAGCGCCGCGATCCGCTCCGGCCCATCGGGGGCGGTGAAGTCGGTCCAGCCCACCACGCCGGCCACGAACGGGGTCTTGCGCGCGATGTGCAGCATGAAGGCCGTCTCGGCCTCCGTCGGGGCCGCCTGAACCAGGATCGTGCGCGCGATGCCCGCCTCGCCGAGGAGCGGCGCGAGATCGTCGGGGCCGTAATCTCGGTAGAGCGGCCCAAGATCCGGGCTCATCCAATGGTAATCGCCCCGGGCGATGGTCCAGAAATGCTGGTGCGCATCGATCTGCGTGGACATCCTCCGGTCACAGGGAGGCGAGAATGCCGCCGTCCACGTAGAGGATCTGGCCATTGACGAAGTCGGAGGCGGCGGAGCTCAGGAACACGGCGGCGCCCACGAGTTCGTCCGGGTGGCCCCAGCGGCCTGCGGGGGTGCGGGCCGTCACCCAGGCATCGAAGGCCTGATCGGCCTTCAAGGTCTGGTTGAGGGGCGTCACGAAATAGCCCGGGCCGATCCCGTTCACCTGGATGTTGGCCTCGGCCCATTCCACGCACATGGCGCGGGTGAGCTGCTTCACGGCGCCCTTGGCCGCCACGTAGGGCGCGATGGTGCGGCGGGCGACCTCGCTCGTGAGCGAGGCGATGTTGACGATCTTGCCCCGCCGACGCGCCACCATGCCCCGCGCCACCGCGCGCCCAACGAGGAAGACGCCGTTCAGGTTGGTGCGCATGACCTCGTCGAAGGTTTCGGCGCTCATGTCGAGGAGCGGTGCGCGTCGCTGAATGCCCGCATTGTTGATGAGGATATCGATGGGGCCGATCTCGGCCTCGATCCGCGCCACCTCGGCCTCCACGGCGGCCTCGGCGGTGACGTCGAAGCGGGAGCCGTGCGCCTCAAGTCGCCCGGTCCGGAATTCCTGGACCACCCGGGCGATCCGCTCCCCGTCGCGGCCATTCACCACCACGGTTGCGCCCGCCTGCGCCAAGCCTTTGGCCAGTGAGTGGCCGATGCCGGAGGTGGAGCCTGTGACGAGGGCGACCCGGCCGGTGAGATCGAAGAGGCGCGTGGACATGGGGGGCTCCGGTGCGGGATCGTGCACGATGGTACCTGGCCACCAGGATGGGTCCAGAGCTCCGCGTGCAGAAGCTTGCAAAGATCGCATATCGATTCGCGACGCACCGTCCTTCCGGGTCGGCAGGTGTAGGATGCTCCCTGCGCGGCTTGGGAGCCTGACCGTTAACGGCCGTCGTGCTATGGGCGCCCTCGAGGGCATCGTCCGGGGCGTTTCTATGTTGGCTTTGGTGAAGGCGGGGAGAGCGGCGCCGCTTGCGGCGGCGCTCTGTCTCATGCTGCCGGCGGCGGTGCCGGCGGAGACCCAGAAGGCGGCGCTCGGCGGCTCCGGTGACGTCTATGCCAACATCCCCGAGCGGGACGAGTTCGGCCGCGACCAGCGTGCCATGTTCCGCACCTGGAACCCGGATCCTCTCGGCACCCACGAGGCCAATCTGCGCGCCCTCAATCCCTGGCTTGCGCGGATCGTGCGCAAGGCCGCAGCGGACAATCCGGACCTGCGCTTCGTCATCGGCTCGGGGCGGCGCAGCTCCTTGCTGCAGCAGAAGGCCTATCGTTGGGGCTGGTCCAAGACGCCCTACGGAGCACATCTCTCCGGCGATGCTGTGGACCTCTGGCCGCTCGACGGGCAGGGCCGCATCCTGTTCGACCCCGCAGCCCAGAACCGGATCGCGGCCGCCATGCGCCGTGCTGCGGGGGAACTCGGCGTCGCGCTCGTCTGGGGCGGCCATTTCCAGAGCTTCAAGGGCCGCGACCGCTCCCATTTCGAGCTGGCCGACGAATAGGCGGCAAGGTCAGCTGGGGCGCACCACGCCCTTCTTCAGGACGATGTTGCCGTAAAGCCGCGCCTCCCCGGTGGCGACGATCGCATAGGCCGCTTTCGCGCGCTCATAGAAGGCAAAGCGCTCGAGCGAGGCGAGGTGCGCCGCCGGACCCTCGTGGGCGGCAAGGATCTTGCGGAACTCCGCGAAGATGGGCTGCTCGGCCTCCGGATCGCCCACCACCTCCATGCGCCAGGCGGCCTCCGGCACGAAATCGTCGAGCGGCATCACGGACAGGATGGCATCCGTCACGGCCGTGGCGGTGAGCCCGTCGAGGCGCACGAGGCGGCGCGCCATCGCCTCGGCGGGAAAGTTCGCGTCGACGATCACGATTTCGTCGCCGTGCCCCATGGCGCGCAGAGTCATGAGGAGGGCAGGTGAGAGGATGGGGTTGATGCCTTTGAGCATGGAACCTCGCAGATCAGGTCGGTTGAAGACGGCGCGATCCCGCGCACGGTGTCGGATTGGCGCGAATGCGTTGGGCCGCCCCTCCCGCGCCGCTCGCCGCGACCTTACCAAGGGGCCGCCGTCACGGCCAAGACGCCCGCATGCCGTCAGGGCTGCGGAGGGGTATCCGTCGACAGCCATGTGCGCAGCCGCGACCAGCGCCGCCGGTCGTCCTTGGCCGTCACGGCCGCGGCCAGCGCCGCTCGGCTGCCGAGGAGCACCACGAGGCGAGAGCCGCGGGTCACGCCCGTATAGAGCAGGTTGCGCCTGAGCATGGAGCCGTGCTGGCGCAGAACCGGCAGGATCACGGCGGGATATTCGGATCCCTGCGCCTTGTGCACCGTGGTCGCGTAGGCGAGCGCCAACTCGTCGAGATCGCGGCGCGTGTAGCAGATGACGCGCTCGTCGAAGGCGACGGTCATCTCGCCTGCCTCCACGTCCACCTGCCGCACGAGGCCGATCTCGCCGTTATAGACCTCCCGGTCGTAATCGTTTCGTACCTGCATGACCTTGTCGCCGGCCCCGAAGGTCCGGCCCGCATGGGCAAGGCTCGCCTCGCCCGGCGGGTTGAGCAGGCGCTGCAATTCGCCGTTGAGCCCATACGCGCCCAGAGGTCCCCGGTTCACGGGGCAGAGCACCTGGATGTCGCGAACGGGATCGAGGCCGAACCGCGTCGGGATGCGGCGGCGCACCAGGGTCAGGAGCTTTGCGGTCACGTCCGCGGGATCGTTCGCCTCGACGAAGTAGAAGTCGGAATCGGGCACCGGCTCGAGGTCGGGCACGTCGCCCCGGTTGATCGCATGGGCGGCGGCGATGATGCGGCTCTGCGCCTGCTGACGGAACACCTCCGTCAGGTGCACTACCGGCACCGTTCCGGCGGCGATCACATCGGCGAGCACCTGACCCGGACCGATCGACGGCAACTGGTCCACGTCGCCGATGAGGAGGAGCGCCGCATGGTCCGGAACCGCGCGCAGGAGCGCCGTCATGAGCTTCACGTCGACCATCGAGACCTCGTCCACGACCACGAGATCGGTGACGAGCGGCGCGGTGGGATTGCGGCGAAAGCCGCCGGCCGAAGCCTCGAGCAGGCGGTGGATGGTCTGGGCCGCCAGACCGGTGCTCTCGGACAGCCGCTTGGCGGCCCGGCCTGTCGGCGCGCAGAGCGTGACGGAGACCGAGCGGTCGGTGAGGAGGGCCAGGAGCGCTCGCACCAGGGTCGTCTTGCCGACGCCGGGGCCGCCGGTGATCACGGTCACCTTGGAGCGGCAGGCCTGGCCCAGGGCCTCCCGCTGGCTCGCCGAAAGGGTGAGGCCCACAAGGGCCTCGGCGCCGCGAACGGCCTCGCCCGTGTCCACATCCCCCCAGGGCAGCACGCCGCGGGCGAGATCCTTCAGCCGCGTGGCGATGAAGAGTTCCGCCCCGTAGAGGCTGCGCAGGAAGATGCAGGGCTCCTCGTCCACCCGGTCGGCCACGAGGCGGCGCAGGCGGCATTCCTCGTCGAGGACGGGCCTCAGCTCCCCCAATGGCAGTTCCAGGAGATCGCCCGCCCGGCGCAGCAGCTCGTCCCGCGGCAGGCCGCAATGGCCGTCCTCGACGGCGCTTGCGAGGGCGCTGGCAAGCCCGGCTTGGAGCCGGATGGAGGCGCGCGGCTCGAGGCCAAGATGTGCCGCGACCCGGTCCGCCTCCGCGAAGGCGAAGCCCGGGATGTCGAGCACGAGACGGTAAGGGTTCTCGGTGATAGCGGCGATCGCGTCCCGGCCATAGGCCCGGTAGATGCGCATCAGAAGGCCGTTGCCGATGCGATGCTCCTTCAAGAAGGCCGCGATGGTCCGCAGGGCTTGGTGCTCGGCCCAGGATTCCGCGATCTGCTGCGCCTTGCCGAGCCCGATACCGTGTACGCGGGCAAGCTGGTGGGGCGCGCGCTCGATGATGTCGAGCACCTCGGTGCCGAAGGAGGCGATGAGGCGCTGGGCGCTCACGGGACCGATGCCGCGGATGAGGCCGGAGCCCAGATAGCGCTGCAGGTCCTCGGCGCTTGTCGGGGCTGACGTCTTGAGGCTCGTGGCCTGAAACTGCACCCCATGGTGCCGGTCATGGACGAAGGCGCCCTCGGCGGTGACGAGTTCGCCGAGAGCAACGGCGGCCGCATGCCCGACCAGCGTCACGGGGCGGCGATAGCCGCGCGCCTTGACCTGCAGCACGCAAAAGCCCGTCTCGTCGTTCTGAAAGGTAATCCGCTCGACGGAGCCCGTAAGGCTCTCGGTGAGCGCGAGGGCGCCTGTCCGGTCTGTTGGGTCGCGGCGGGCAGGGGCGTGCGCCATCGGGGCTTTGCGGGGGTTGGGTGGTCAAAAGAAATCCCGGCGAACGGGGTCCGCCGGGATCGGTTCAAGAGGCGTGCGGGGCCTGAATCAGGCCGCCTTCTTGGTCGGCCAGCCGAGTTCCACGAGCCGCGCCTTGGCGAAATCGCGAACCTCGTCGCGGACGCCCTCGGGGAGGTCGTTGAGGGCGCGCTGCGTGTCGGCGTGCAGCATCAGGTCCGTCACCGCGTTGATGTTCTTCGCCTTGGAGATCTTCGCCTTCAGATCCGCCTCGATGGAGCTGTCGGAGCCCACCACCTCGACGGTGGTCCTCGGCGTCTCCGCCGGCGCATCGTTCGCGCCCGGGCGATTCTGCTTGAACTCGTCCGCCTCCTCCTCGGAATAGACGAGCCCGTGGAGCTCGATCAGCTTGAGGATGACGCGATCCTTCGCGCGCTTCTCGGCCATGGCGTAGACATAGGCGGCCTGCTTGCCCGACACGCGATAGTTCGTGCCGATCAGCGCCTCGCCGATGGACCATTCCAGGCGCTCGCCGATGCGACCGGTGACGAGGATCACGGCCTCGTCCCGTTCGGCGCGGACGATGGTCGGCGTGTCGAACTGGATCTTGGCCTGCGCCGCGATGCGCTCCAAGGCCTTGTGATAGATGACGGCCGTGCCTTGCACGCGCCAGACGTTGCCGGCCATGGGCTCGCCGAACTTGGCCAGCACCTCGGCGATTTTCTTGTCGGTCGTATTCATCGGCTCGTGTCCTTCTCGGGGGCACCGCCAGGCCCACCGGACACGGGGTCCTGGCGGGCGAGAAGCGCCTGTGAGTTCTTCATTTGTTCTTTATCAGATATGGGGATTCGGGTCCAGGAAAACACCGCGTTCGCCAGCCTTTCGGCGCCTGTTTTCAGGCATTTGCGACAGTGTGCGACAGTATGCGCCAGCATTCATGGCCACGCTTCATGCAGCGCTCCAGCAGAGCTTCAAGCGCGGGGCGCCCGTCATTGACGTTGGGCGCTATGTTCTATATTTGTTCCTTGCTCGAAACGTCAGCTCGACTGTTGTGAGGAATGCCGGCACCGCACGGCCGCTCCCATCGGCTGGCCAAGCCCGGAGGCTTCTCATGCCTGCGCCTGCCAAGGCCGCACCTGCGCTGCTCGACTTCACGCCCCGCCGCTCCGCCCGCGCCGGGTTTCGCCGCGTGCAGAAGGCGAAGGCGCTGCCGCCCACGCGCAACGCGCTCATCGCCGATTACCTCGCCCTGTGCGAGCTCGACCCGGAGGTCGAGGCGCTGCGGGCTCCGGCGCCCGCGGCCTTCTTCGAACTGGGTGACGAGGTCATCGAGCACGTCGCCGATTTCGAGGTGGTGCGCGAGGGCACGACGATGCTCGTCGACGTGGTGACCGACGACGACCTCATGCGCCATCCCTTGCGGGCCGCCATGATCCGCGGCGCCACTGCGGCCGACGGGCGTCCTTTCGCCTTCGAGACCGCTGCGACGATCCAGGCCGAGCCCCGCTTCGGCACCGTGCGGCTCATCCGGGCCTGCAAGCGCACGCCCGTGACGGCCGGCGACCGGGTCAGGATCCTGCACCAGCTCGACGAGACCGGCACCATGCGCCTCGTGGATTGCGCCGGCATGGCGATGAACGCGGCCGACGGCGTCGCCGCCGTCCTGGCGCTCGCCTGCGAGGGTCTCGTCGCCGTCGAGATCGACCGCCCCATCCTGCCCGAGACCCGCGTGCGCCGCCGCAAGCTCGCCTATTCGGACCCCTTCGACTTCTGAAGCCCCAGCGCCTAGCGCCCGTGCCGCTCCACGGCCTCGCCGAGGAGGGAGCGCACGATGGCGCGCACGGCATCCGGGGTGTCGTCGCGGCCGAACTTGGCCTCGATCTCCTCCTTGATGATGGAGCCGTCATCGCTGCGCTTGAGCCCCGATGGCGCCTCGGCGCTGAGGAGCGAGACGAAGGCGCTCTCGACGGCGGCCGCCACGGCGGCGCCGCCCGCGGCTTCCACCACCCGTCCCGTCAGATCGAATACATCCGCCTCGTAGGGCAGGTCCTGCGGGCTGAGATCCCCGCCAGGTCCCAGGATCCAGGCCCGGGGCCGGTGGTCCTTCAGGTCGACGGATTGGCGCGTGATGTTGCCGGGATTGGCCCAGCGGGTGTGCCCGGCCGTCACCGTCTTCTGCGTCTTGTGCACATGGCCGTTCACCACAAGATCGCAGCCTGCCACCGCATGGGGCGGCACCGCGCCCGGGTAGCCGGCATCGAAGGCGATGTCGTGATGGGTGAACCAGGTCACCGCGTCGACCCCCGCAAAGCCGCCCTGGACGTCGGTCGGAATCTCCTGGCCGTAGGGCGTCATGCCGATCCCGATGCGGCGGCCCTCGACCGTCATCTCGGCGACGGGGCCTGAGCGCGCCACCACGTCGATCACGTCGCACAGGCCGAGCAGCGCGAGGCTGTCGCTGTCGCTCAAGGTGGTGTGCTGGATATCGTGATTGCCGACATTGACGAGCGGCCTATGCCGGAATCCTTGAAGCACGCGGATGAGCTGCGCCTTCAAGGCCACGTCGCGCTCCACCGGCCGGTCGAAGAGGTCGCCGAGGATCACCGGCTTGAGCCCGCCCTCGTTGGCCAGCGCCACGCAGCGTTCGAGCTTGGCCAGAACGGCGCCGGGCCAGAGCGCATCCTTGCGCCGGCCGGGACGGCGGGAGCCCACATGCGGATCGCCGATGATGAGGAGGCCGCGGGCCGTCATCGGCGCGAGGGTGTCGCCGGTCAGAATCATGACAGGAATCCGTCGAGTGCGTGGGTGCAAATGGTCATGCGGCGGCCTGTCCGGCATGGGCGTGGCCGCCGAGCAGGGTGTCGGCATCCACCTGCGAGCCGCAGGTCGGACACAGGCCGTCGGTGCGATCAAGAAGCGCCGTCATGTCGGTACGCAGAGCCTTGATCTCAGCCTCGATGGCGCCGAGCCGGTCCCGTGCCGCGGAGGCCTGGCGCCGCAGGGTCCCGAACGAGGCGAGCACCTGCTCCTCGCGGGCCGTCGCGCGCAGGTCCGGCATCGCGGCCGGCAGGGCCTCCAGGCAGGCAGCCCGGGCCGTGGCGAGGCGAAGACCGGACTTGGCCGCAAGGAGGCTGCGCCCGATCCGCTGCCGGTCGCGGGCGCGCTCGACGCTGCGCTGCAGATCGGCGAGGTGCTCGGGCGCCGGCAGGTCCGCGGTGCCGTCCGCCCGCGCCCGCGCGCGGCGCAGCCGCAGGCCGAGATCCAGCAGGCGGCTGCGGGCGCCTTCGAGGCGGTCGATGCGGGCCGCGGCGGCCGCGAGGGCGGCGCCCTCGAGGCGGGCCCGCGCGAGCGCTTCGCCCAAGGCATCGAGCTCCTGAAGGCGCGCAAGCGCGGCGCGTGTTGCGATGAGCTCCCGCTCGCCGGTTTTCACGAGATCGTTGTCCTGCCGGCAGCGCTCCTTGTGGATCTGGAGCATGTCGCGGGCATAGGCGCCCTCCTGCCCGATCGAGAGCACGGCGGAGCGGCGCGAGGGCGTCTCGCCGAGAAGGAAGACCGGAAATTTCTGGTGCGCGATATGGACGTCGAGGTCCTCCACCTTGGTGATGCGCAGCAGGCTCTCCACCCAGGGCGGAACGGCACGGCCGCCCGTCTCGAAACGGGTGCCGCCCTCCTCGACGATGCTTCCATCCGCCTCGTGCAGGGACCAGACGTTCACCGGCGTGCGCCGCGGCTGCCGGGTGAAGCGCAAGGTGCGCCCTGCGGCAAGGCCGATCTCGATCGTGGCGGCCTTTTCGCCCGCCCGCACGAGGCTGTCCCGCGCCTCGCCGTAGAACACGGCGCGCAGGGCGCGGATGAAGGTTGATTTGCCCCGGTTGTTGGGCCCGATAAGGGCATTGACGCCAGGGCTCAGGGGCAGCGTCGCGTCCCGATAGCCCTGCACGTTCACGAGGCGGATGAAGCGCAGGCCAGGCATCTCCTCGGCCCAGGCGCGGCCGCCATTCGGCGCCGCGATGCCGACGCCCTCCACGGGCTCGCCCGTGATGCGCGCGATATGGATCTCGCCTCCGAACTCCGCGAGGTCGTGGTGGGAGACGGCAAAGCACTGCACGCCGAGGCGCGCGGCGCCGTCCTCCAGCACCCGGTAGAAGGCCGGCACTCGGTCGGGCGCGATCCAGCAATCGGCCTCGTCCAGGGCGAGGAAGCGGCCCACATCCGCCTTCACCACCGCGATGAGCCGCAGCGCCATGCCGATCACGTTGGTGAGCGCGCCGCCGTTATCCTCCAGCACGTCCTCGAGGGAACCGTCGGGACGGCGCACGCAGATGTCGAGGGCGGCGAGGCCCCGCTCCGTGGAGAGGTCGAGGCAGACCGGCTTTTCCCCCGGCAGAACCTCCTGGACGAGCGCCGTCAGCAGCGTCTCGAAGGCAGCCAGGTTGCGCTGGCTCGCATCGCGCTGCACGGCCTCGATGAAGGCCTCCACCTCGCCGCGCACGGCGAGCCGTCCCTTGGCGAGCTCGATGTCGCGGGTGAGGGCGGCCGCGCGCGCCTCGAGCGCCTCGCGCCGTCCTTCGGCACGGGCAAGCGCGGCGGCGACGCGGGCAAGCGCCGGATCGATGGCGTCGCTCCTCATGAGGCCTCGTCCTCCAGGCGCTTCAGGCGGGTCTCGATATCGGCAAGGAGCGATCCGAAGGACGCGACGAGCCTCGCATTCTCGGCCTGCGCGGCCTCGATGAGGCGGCGGATCTCGGCCTCGTCGTCGGTGCCGAATTCGGCGCGGGCCTCCTCGCGGGCCTGATCCGCCTCGCGCCCAAGCCGCTCCACCTCACCCTCGGCGCGGATGCGCTCGGTGCGCAGCCGGTCATAGGTCCGTCGCAGCTCGTCGAGACGGCGAAGATTGTCTTTGTCGAGGCTGGCCGAACCAGTCATCGCATGGGTCTCCACGGCAAAGGGGTCAGACAACGCCAGTCAAGCTTGAGCGTTGAGGGGCCTTTCCTACCCCGCCTCACTTTAAGCCAGTTCGGGGAAGACAGGGGCGGTGTTCGGGATTTCTCCCCAGATAGTGTCGGGCTCTTCGATTCAACAGTCGCAAGCCCTCGCATGAGGCCTCCTGCCTCGCTTGACACCACCCGAACAGAGCTTAAGTTCACTGTTTGTTCTATGCGCGACGCGCGTGGCGGGATCAAGGCATCGGGGCTCAAGGTCCTGCGCATGGCCCGGCAAGGCATCGTCGCCATGGCACCAAGGCCGGCAGAAGGCGGCGAGGGAGGAACGAATGACGGCGGCGATCAAGGATAGGCCCCTCTTCGAGAATGAGGATTGGCTCGTCGGCCCGGCGGGTCTCGAGCACAAGGGCACGGGCTATTTCATCGAGCGCGAGGCGCTCGGCAGCCGGCGCGCGGACGGGCTGTGGTCCTGGCCGCTCCACATGGCGGAAAAGAGCTGGTGCCGCATGGCCCCCTTCATGGAGGCTTTCTCTTGCGCGGCGGCGGTGCATGGGGTCGAGGCCGATGTGGCGCTCGCGCGCTCCTTCAGCGTCGCCCGGCAAGAAATCGCACCTTGGCCGGCCGTGCGGAGCGCGTTTGAGGGTCCGCCGTCCTTGCAACTGGAGGGCGGCGCCCCCATCTTGGTGGAGCAGGCGGCAACCCCCCGATACTCTCAACCGGCCAAACGTCCTCCCACGGGAGAGACGCGCGGTCGCTTCGCGCGCGCCGCTCTGCCGCGACCGGCAGGCCTGTCATGGCCCGCGCCGCGTCCGCTCCGGCGGGCCGGCACAAGGATCGTCCAACTGCTGCAGGCAGCTTGGAACATTCGGTGAACGCAATTGCAGGAGCGTCGATGACCCGGGGACTTAGCCCGTTCGACATCGCTTTCGGCACGGAGCCGGAGGGTCCCCCCTCCGACGCGGAAGCCTTCGCCCGCACGGTGATCTTCGCGATCTGCCACGCGAGCGTCGCGCCGGTCTTCGGACGGCGCCTGTACGAACGCTGCCTGATCGCCCTCACCACGGGCTCCACGGCGCGGCTCGGCTTCCGGCATTCGGGCAAGGCCGAGGCGGTCGATGCGATCTGGCGCGACCGTCATCGGCTCTACCGGGAGTATGCGGCAAGCCGCGACAAGGGGGCGTTCCTGGCGACCCTGCCCTGGATCGGGCCGGTGACCCGCCGGGCGCTCGGTCAGCGGCTTGGCCTCGATGCGGCATCCGGGCGGGCCGCCGCCTAACGACAGATACGGCGCGGCGCTCAGGTGCCGCCAGGCAACGATCTCAGAACGAGGTGTTTTCAGATGTCCCATGACCGTCCGAGCGATGTCGGCTTCTGTGTCGTCGACAGCAATGCCGATCTCATCGCCGATACCCTCGTCCGCCGCCTGCGGGAGACAGCGGCCGAGATGGAAAGCGAAGTGAACCGCCTCTACCGGGGCCGCAACGCGTACGATCTCAACGCGGTGGCGAAGCTCGACCTGGAGAAGACGATCAAGCGTCTCACCTACATGGCCGAGACGCTCCGCGAGGTCGGCGGCGCCCAGCGCAAGGTGGCCTATCTTCAGGCCGCCGAGTAGGTGCCCGTCCGCCTGCCGTTTTCGCCTGCCGCTCCAACAGCCCGGACCGCCCTGCGGACCGGGCTTTTTCTTGGGCTGAACTCCCTCGAAAGCCTTGCCATCGAACAAGAACAAAGATAGAACGGATCCGATGCCTCATGGAGGGCAGGAGAGTATTGGCAACCCTGGCCCTCGCTGCCGCGGCTCACGTCGCCGGCGGCCTCAAGGCCCGGGCGTGATGAGTGGAGACAGACGATGGCAGGCAGTGTGAACAAGGTGATCCTGGTTGGGAATCTGGGCAAGGACCCTGAGGTTCGTCGGCTTGGGTCTGGTGAGCCTGTGGTGAACCTGCGGATTGCGACCTCCGAGAGCTGGAAGGACA